>Ga0209025_1000027_pt1 | contig 505882 bp, 392 predicted proteins | sample AraplaMF_Col_mLB_FD_184256 | JGI IMG/M metagenome (GOLD analysis project Ga0209025, IMG submission 184256) | Arabidopsis root microbial communities from the University of North Carolina, USA - plate scrape MF_Col_mLB (SPAdes) (version 2) | ecosystem: Host-associated > Plants > Roots >...
ATGCCCACTCGTTATCGATGCCAGGTGCCAGCCGCCAGGTGGTGACCACGCAGTAAAGCTGGTGCAAGCCCGTCCAATACATGGGATGGTAGGAGTTGGCGTCCACATTGATATTCTTGCCGGCCGGATCGAATTGCAGGTAGACGAATTCCGGCTTCATGCTGGGGTTGTTGGCGGCGCATACGGCGCGATTGCTGGTGCTGTCCACGACCATAGTGCGCGTAGGCGGCGAGGCCGTGCTCCAGCCCGGGCTGCCGATGGCAATGAGATTGCCGCCAGTGTCGTAGTTGTACGTGCGCGTATAGGGCTGATAGTCGGACGTGCTCGATGGGTCGAACATTGCACCGGGCCAATCGGTGCCTTTCGGCGTGTCGTTGACGTAGTTCTCGCGCCCGGTGGCGCTGGTGAGCTGATACAGCGCGTCGTAGGTATAGCCGCGGTCGGGCGTGACCGCGCGATTGCGGAAGAAGCTGACTTGGGCGCCGGCGCTGTTGTCGGCAAGGGCTGTGACGTTGCCCACGCCATCGTAGGTATAGGTCAGGGCCTGGATCTTGGTGGACGTGCGCGTTGCCGTGAAGGAGATCAGGCGCTGCGTCGTCTGCGGCTCGTAGACATAAGCGGCCTGGATGTTGCTGGCATCGCTGCGGGTATCGATGGCGCCGGCCGCGTTATAAGTGATGGCCGTGGTCACGGCCGTCAGGGTGCCGCCTTTGGGCGTGACCGAAGCGGCGTATTTGCGCCCGGCACTGTCATAGGAAGTGAGCTGCTGATGGCCCTTGGCGTCATTCTGGATCAGTACCTGGCCCAAGGCGTTATAGGTCCAGCGGGTCGAATACGGATCACCGGACGCCAACGTCGCTTTGTTCTTGTGGAAAGGTTTATCGCTGAAAGGCGTATCACCATCTGGCCTGACCGAGTTGTTCGCTGAGTCAATATCGCCATCGGACCTGACCCAGCTACTCGCTGTATTAAACACGCTGGCGTCAAAGTATCGATCCTGCCGTAGCGCCCCCGCGGATTCGCTGCCATGAACAGATGCACCCGCATCATCTGCGCTACCGTTTGTCACGCCATACGCCAGGCCATACACCAAGCCATATCCCAGGACACTCATGTCCAGCAGACCGGCTGGATCATGATGCTGAACCACTTGTCCGCGTTGATTGGCATTGCGCGGATCGCCGGCGTCGGTCGTAGCGTAAGTGGCACCCGGCGTTCCGCCGTAATCGCCATAGGACCAGCTATCGACCGTGCCGCCGCCTTGCCCGCCCCATGAGACGTTCGACGTGAGGCAATCGCGCCGTGCCGGTCGACCCAGTGCATCGTAGGCCATCCGAACGGTAATGTTGTTGTTCGAATGGATATAGGCATCGCACCCTTGCGTCAGGCTCCAGATCGGCTGGCCGGCGATATCGGCGCAGCCCTTGGACGTGCCGGCGTCCGCGCTCACCGTTCCCAGGATCCGGCCCGACAAGGCGGTCGTGTTTTGAAAATTCAGTGTCTGGCTGCCAAAGAACCGGGGGTCTTGCGAGGTTGCCGAGTGTCCCAGGACATCATGGGTTTGGGCGTCGATGTACTGCGTCGCCACGGCTCCGGCGGCATTGCGGTTATAGCGCAGCGTACGCACATCCAACCCGCGATTGTCGCGGACGCTGATCCTGGGCGTCCCGGCGCAAAGATTTTCCATGAATGAAGTGCTCGATACCGGCAAGGTGAGCACTCCAACATAACCCAGGCGAAGTGCCCCGGCTTTTGCACAACGGCATTTCCGTTTTGAATACAGGTTGATTCCGCGACCTCCACGGCGAGCTGGGCGGATACCGATGGCAGATGCCGGCCAGCCTCAAGAAGTTCCGACCGATCCCATGGAACTCGCCACGGTAAGGACGCAACACACCCTCCGTCCAATATCGATTCCTGCTTTGCTTATTTGGAAGTTACGCACATTGCCCCGCCTCTCCGAGGCAAGCCACCTGCTACCTGCGCGGCACGCATTAGATAAAAAGAAATGCGTATAGAAGGTTCTCGCGCTGCTGTCTTACCATCGCTGTCTTACCACCGATTACCTCGACGCCAGCGAGGCGTCTCGTTAGAACATTCAACAAGAGGCCTCATGTCCACGTTTCAGGACCCCTTCCCACCCGCCGACGACGATGCCTTGCTAGCCCGTGCCGTGGTCTTGCGTCCGTTGCTGCAAGCCGATGCCGTACAGCGGGACAAGGCCGGCGGACGTCCTGTTGCTCAGATCGCATTGCTCAAGCAGCAGAAGCTGAACGCCGCCGCCATCGCCCCCCGGTATGGCGGTGATGGTGCGTCCTGGGTGTCCATCTTGCGCGTGGTGCGTGAGCTGGCGCGCAGCGATGGCTCGCTGGCCCATCTTTACGGTTATCAGCATCTGCCGCTGCACACCGTCCTGGCCAAGGGCACGGAAGAACAGCAGGAACGCTGGTTCAGCCAGGCGGCGCGCGATCAATGGCTATGGAGCAACTCCGGTAATTCCATGTCCAAGACGAGCAAGGCCGAGCGCGTGGCGGGCGGATGGATCGTCGAAGGCTTCCGGCCTTTCTCTTCCGGCAGCCATGTCGCTGACGTTATCCACATCGCCTGGGACGACGCGGCAGGCACGCGTTTTTCGGGCCTGATTCCGGCGGATCGCGCGGGTGTCGTCATCGAGGACGATTGGGACGGCATCGGCCAAACGCAGACCGGCAGCGGCACCGTCAGCTTTCACGGCGTGCGGGTGCGCGATGACGAGGTCTTGAGCGATGGGAAGTCGCCTTTGTCTCCCTTTGAGTCGGTAGTGTCCCTGTTGCAGCAATCGGTGCTCGCCAACGTGTTCGTCGGCAGCGCCCAAGGCGCCCTGGACGAAGCGCGGGAATACACCATCACACAGTCGCGCCCATGGATCCATTCGGGCGTGGAGCGGCATATCGACGATCCGTGGATCCAGCGTTCATATGGCGACCTGTACATCAGGACGCTGGCAGCCGTCGAACTGGCAGAGGAAGCCGCCACACACTTGGACCGCGCTTATGCATCGGGCCGCGCATTGGATGCGGAGACGCGCGGCCGCGTGTCGATCGACCTGGCGGCGGCGAACGTCTATGCCGGCGAGACCGCGCTGGATGTGACCGAGAAAATCTTCGAGCTGATGGGCGCGCGCTCCGCTACCCGGGCACGTGGCTACGACCGCTTCTGGCGCAACGTGCGCACCCATACCCTGCACAATCCCGCCGAATACAAGAAGCGGACCATCGGCGCGTGGTTGCTGCGCCATCCTTATGCGCCGCTGGGCGCCTACCGCTGATCGGGACGACGGACGACATATGGCTTTCGATCTGGATACATCCAACCCCTGGTACGCCAAGGCAGTGCGCCTGCGCGAACAGTTCGCCGTGGACGCGGCCGCCAACGACAAGGCGGGCGGCCAGCCGCTGGCTCAACTTGCCCTGCTCAAGGAAAGCGGCCTGCTGAAACTGCTATTGCCTACGGACTTGGGCGGCGACGGCCAGCCCTGGTCTACCGCCCTGCGCATAGGCAGGGAGTTTGCCAAGGCGGATGGCGCCATGGGGCATCTGTACGGCTATCACTTCAGCGCGGTGCTGGGCTTGGGCTTGCGTGGCGACACCGAACGGGCACGGCATTACTGGCGCGAATCGGCGCGCAACAACTGGTTCTGGGGCAATACGGCCAACAGCTTTTCCAAGAGCCTGTTCGGCCGCGCCGATGGCGATGACTTCATCCTGGACGGCTTCCGGCCTTTCACCTCCGGCTCGCATATCGCCGATCGCCTGGCTATCGCGTGGGAGAACCCGGAGGGCACGGAGCGCCGCTTCGCCGCGATTCCCGCCGACCGCGCCGGCGTGGTCATCGAGCACGACTGGGACGGCTTGGGGCAGACGCAGACCGGTAGCGGAAGGGTCAGCTATCACGGCGTTCGTGTGCATGCGGATGAACTCCTCGGCGGCCCGGCGCCGTTCCAGCCTGCCGTCAGCCGCGCCGCCCCCTTTCGTACGCTCGGACCGTTGATACAGCAGAGCGTGCTGTTGAACGTCTTCGTCGGCAGCGCGCAGGGGGCCCTGTTGACGGCACGCGACTACACGCTGGCACATTCCCGGCCCTGGATTCATTCCGGTTTGCAGAAGCATGATGACGATCCCTGGATACAGCGCCAATACGGCGACCTGTGGACGCAAACGCGCGCCGCCACCTTGCTGGCCGATCGCGCCGCGCTGGCGCTGGACCGCGCGTGGTCGCGTGGCGAAGCGCTGACCGCGGATGAGCGCGGTGAAGCCGCCTTGGCCGTGGCCAGCGCCAACGTGCTGGCTGGCAATGCCGCGCTGCGCGTCACCCGCGAGATGTTTGAAGTGATGGGTGCCCGATCGGCCACGCGCAAGCTGGGTTTTGATCGCTATTGGCGCAATGTGCGCGTACATACTCTGCATAACCCCGCCGAATACAAGACCCGCAACGTCGGTAGCTGGTTGTTGGGCCTGGGCTATCCGGCACCGGGGAGTTTTCAATGACGGCGACCGCCAGCGCGCCGCGCGAGTTGATCCTCAACGTCAACATCCTGCATTCGGGTTTCCTGCCTTCCGCATGGCGCGTTGCGCAGGCGGATCCTTATGCTTTCGCCGATATCGATCACTACGTGCATATCGCCAGGGTGGCCGAGGCCGCCAAGCTGGACGCGGTTTTCCTGGCGGACAATGCCGCCATCGCCGACCAGATCAAGTACCGGTCGATCACGGCCCTGGAGCCTACCGTGCTGCTGGCCGTGCTGGCCGCCAGCACCTCACGCATCGGCCTCATCGGCACGGCGTCCACCAGTTATAACGAGCCTTACAACATCGCGCGGCGCTTCGCGACTTTGGATCACGTGAGCCGTGGCCGCGCGGGATGGAATATCGTCACCACGGCGGATCTGCCTTCGGCGCGCAATTTCAATCGCGACGATGTGCCCGAACACGCCGAGCGCTACGGACGGGGCGAGGAGTTCACCCAAGTCGTAAAGGACTTGTGGGACAGCTGGGCCGACGACGCCTTCCTGGGCGACAAGGCCAGCGGCCACTTCGCCGATACCGGCCGCATCCGGGCCATTGGGCACGCGGGCGAGCATTTCAAGGTGCAGGGGCCGCTAAATTTGCCGCGGCCGCCGCAGGGGCATCCCGTTTTGGTGCAGGCGGGTGCGTCGGGTGATGGCCGGGAATTGGCTGGCCGGCACGCGGAGGCCGTGTTTTCCGCGTCCATTTCCCTGGACGAAGCACGTGCTTATCGGCGTGACCTGCACGAGCGTGCGCAACGGCATGGCCGGGGAGCGCACGCCATCAAGGTCTTGCCGGGCTTGACGACCATCATCGGCGATACCGAGGCCGCGGCGCGGCGGCGGCGAGACGAATTGGTCGACTTGATTCCCTGGGAGTACAGCCTGAACCGCCTGGCGGGAACGCTGGGAATTCCCCCTGAGCAGATCGATCCGGACAAGCCTTTGCCACAAGAACTGCCTTTGCCGAATGGTGGGCGCGGCAATCACACCTTCTTCCATGCGACGCTGGCGGCTGGCCGGCGCACGGGCTACACGGCGCGCCAGTTGGTGAAGGAACTGGCGGGCGGCGGCGGGCATAGAGTCATCGTCGGCACACCTGAGCAAGTTGCGGACGACATCGAGCACTGGTTCCGCGAAGGCGCTGCCGATGGCTTCAACCTGATGCCCGACGTATTGCCGGATGGCTTGCAGGCTTTCGTGGATGGCGTCGTGCCCATTCTGCAAAGGCGCGGCGTCTTCCGGACGGAATATCGCGGCACGACGCTACGCCACCATCTGGGCCTGGAGCGGCCCGAGCGACGTGAATAAAGTCTTACCCAATGTTTGAAGCCGCGGCGCAACCCGCTTGGGCCTCGACCGCCAGCCCTCCCCACCCCGGTATTGCATGGAATCATGCGCATATGCCGGATTAGCAAATGGGCACGATGTCGTTGTTGACAAGACCGCGGCGCCCGCATGATGGAGCCTCCCCCCGTCACTGCGAGGCTAGGCATGAGCGCTGTACTGAACCGTATCGAAGTACTTCCCCAATCCGGCTGGACCGGCGCCGAGATTCAAGGCGTCGACCTGCGCCACCCACTGCCCGAAGAACATGTCGAGGCGATCCGCGATGCGCTGAACAAGTGGAAGGTCGTGTACTTCCGCGACCAGTTTCTTACGCACGCGCAGCAGATCGCATTCGGCAAGCAGTTCGGCGACGTAACACCGGGCCATCCTTACGAAGGCGATGTCGCTCCCCAAGGGCATCCCGAAATCCACACCGTTTCGCCGCAAGCCTATAACCAGCGCTATGGCAAAAGCTATACGCGCAAGCTGGGCGCCAATGGCCCGGCTTGGCACGCCGACGTCACGCCACTGATCAATCCGCCGTCGTACTCCATCCTGCGTGCAGAGGTCGTCCCGCCCTATAGCGGCGACACTCAGTTCACCAATGTCGCGGCGGCGTACCAGGGGCTATCCGAACCCATCCGTCGTTTGATCGACGGCCTGCGTGCTGAACACCGCTTCGGCTCCAACTACAACGCGGAGCGCAGCGATGAACGCATCGGCGAGTGGGTGCGCAACAAGCCGCTGGCCTCGATACACCCCGTCGTGCGGGTACATCCGCTGACCGGTGAACGCGTGATCTACGTCAACCCCAGCTTCACCAAGCACATCGTCGGGGTGTCGCCACGCGAGTCGCGCTATCTGCTGGACCTCCTATTCGACCAGATCCAGCAGCCCGAATACACCGATCGCTTCCGCTGGAAACCAGGCAGCGTCGCCTTCTGGGACAACCGCGCCGTCTTGCACCTCGCACCGCGCGACTTCGAGCATCTGGATTTCGAGCGGGTCCTGCACCGCATCACGCTGGTCGGTGAAGTACCCGTGGGGGTGGATGGCAAACCCTCGGAGTCGATCTCCGGCGATCCTTTCCTGGCGGCGTAAGCATGGCGGCCGTCATCACCGCCGATGCCGATGCAGGCCGGCTGAAATCCGGCGGTGTGGCATCGCCGATATTGAACGCAACGGCGCAGCGCGGCAGTGCTCACACCGACGCCGCGCCCTTGGTGGATCCGCGCACACAAGCCCCCAGGGCCGCGGATGCATCCCGGGTGCCGCGCGTGCTGCAACGCCTGCTCGGCCCCTTGGCGTTGATTGCCGTCTGGCAAGCGCTGACAAGCTTCGAGGTCTTCGACCCGCGCACCACCCCTGCGCCGTTGACGGTGCTGCGCACGGCCATGGACCTGGCCAGCAGCGGCGCGCTCGCCGACAATCTTGCGGCGTCACTGCTGTTGGTGATCAAAGGCCTGGCCTTGGGCATATCTGTCGGCCTGGGGGCAGCCCTGGCATCAGGACTGTCGCGCGCGGGAGAAAACATCGTCGACGCCAATATGGAGATCCTGCGGGCAGTGCCGAACTTCGCACTGCTGCCGATACTGATCGCGTGGTTCGGTATCGACGATCTTTCCAAGGTGCTCCTGATCACCCTGCACGTCGCGGTGTGCATCTACATCAACACCTACAGCGCCATCCGCAGCGTGGACAACACCCTGATCGAAGCGGCTCGCTGCCTGGGGGTCAAACGCGGAGAGTTGATCGCCGCCGTGGTCCTGCCCGGTGCCTTGCCGGGTTTTCTGGTGGGGCTGCGTCTGGCGCTGACCGGGGCCTGGCTTTCCCTTATCTTCGCCGAGACCATCAATGCGCCGGTGGGCCTGGGCCGCATGATGAGCGATGCACGGGAGTACTTCCGCGTCGACGTGATCTTCGTGCTGCTGGCGATCTACGCCCTGCTGGGTCTGTTATCGCTGGCCGCCGTCCGCTTCCTTGAATCCCGCCTGCTGGCGTGGCGGCGGTCCTACGATGGCGAGTGAAGCTTTGTTGGACACAGTTGGAGAGGCCACGCCGGATGCACCGGTCGTCAAACTACACCGTTTGACCAAAACGTTCGGCGACCATGCAGTGCTGCGCGACCTGACGCTGGATATCGGCCCCGCCGAGTTCGTCGCCCTGCTTGGGCGCAGCGGCTCCGGCAAGAGCACATTGCTGCGCGTGCTGGGTGCCTTGGATGGCGATGTCGCCGGTGACATCCTGGTACCCAGCCAGCGGGCCATCGTATTCCAGGAAGCGCGCCTGTTCCCTTGGCATCGGGTATTGCGCAATGTCCTGATGGGCCTTCCCCGCAGCGCGGACTTCCGCGAGCGCGCCTTGTCCGCGTTGCAGGAGGTGGGCTTGTCGCACCGCCTGCGGGCGTGGCCTCGCACGCTATCCGGAGGCGAGGCCCAACGCGTGGCGTTGGCGCGCGCCCTCGTACGTGCCCCCCAATTGCTGCTGCTGGACGAACCTTTCGGTGCCCTGGACGCGCTAACCCGATTGCGCATGCACGGTTTGTTGCGTGACTTGTACGCGCGCCATCGTCCCGCCGTGCTGCTGGTCACCCACGACGTGGACGAAGCGCTGCAATTGGCCGACCGCGTCCTGGTCCTGCACGAAGGACGCATCGCGCTGGACACCCGGGTCGACCTGCCGCCTCATCAACGCCATACCGATCCCCGCTTCCCGATCTTGCGTGCCCGCCTGCTGCGCGAACTGGGCGTCACGCAAGACTGACCTTGACCAAGTTCGTCCGGCTGGCCGGCCTCCCCCAGGATCCGGACAGCCACTACCTTTATCTCCCCAGGAGTATTGCAATGTCTGCCCCGACCACACCCTTGCCGCGCGCGGCGCGCGGCTTCAGCCCGCGGAAAAGCAAAGCCACGTTCGCATGGCGCATGTTGACCTGCGTGGCGGCGGCCGGCGGCTTGATCCTGGCGCAGGCCAGTGCGGCGGCTAACGGCGCGGCGCAAGCTGACGCAACGGCGGCCAGCACGTTCCACGCCAACACCGCGGCTGGCGACGCAGCGCAGGGGGATGATACGGAGCTTGCGCAAAAACTCGTGGCAGCCGTGCCAAAGGGAACGCGGCTGGTCGTCGCGGAGCAGTCCGGTGAAGCGTCGGCGGCGTGGAAACTGTCCGGCCTGGGCAAGGACGCCCCCTATCAAGTCACCTTCGCGACATTCAATGGCGGCCCGGCAGTACTCGAAGCATTGGTATCCGGCGCGGTCGATGTCGGCTATATCGGCGAGGCGCCCATTCCCATCGCCGTCGGCGCCGGTGTCAAGGACCTTGTGGCCATCGCCATCACCGCGAATCCCGGAAGTCCCGCCAACACTTATCTGGTCGTCCAGCCGAACAGCACGGTGCAGAAGGTGGAAGACTTGCGAGGCAAGAAGGTGGCCTATCCCGCGGGCACGGGCCGCCACATGATCCTGGCGGGCATTCTGCATGGGCATGAGATGGATCTGCGCAAGGATGTGCAGGGTGTGCAGGTGCCGGGATCAGAGGTGGCCCCGACGTTCTCGTCACGCGCCGTGGACGCCGCCATCGTACTGGGCCATCAATACTTCCGGCTGGGTTCTCCGCCGATACTGGCCAACGGATCCGGCCACAACTGGGGCCTGAATCCTATCGTGGCCCGCCGATCGGCCCTGGCCGACCCTGCCAAGGCGGCGGCCATCGCCGACTTCGTGCGCCGCGCCGTGGCGATCTACAACTGGCAGACGGCGCACGCGGACGCCTGGATACAGGCCAGCTACGTCAAGCTGCAGGGGTTGACGCCCGCGCAGGGGAAAATACTGCTCGACGAGGAAGGTGTGGGTGCCTACTACCCGATCGACGGTCGCTTGACCGAGGTATTCCAGGAGATCGCCAATGGCTTGGTAGAGACCGGAGCATTGAGCCGCAAGATAGACATAGCGCCCTACGTTGACGGCCGCTACAACGATATCGTCGCCGCGCAGAACCGTCTGGACGGAGTGAAGCTAAGGCCCCTGGTCAACGACCGCAACGTGGATGACGGCTCGCAACGGTCGGATAGCAAGCCTTTTGTGCTGCGGTGACGGAGCGGGCTTGGATGGCGTTCGGCGGTGGCGACAACTTCGGTATTTTTCTGGATCAGGGAGGCGAAGCTACCTCGCGCAAGTAGTCAGCACGGAGATACTTGGGAATCTTGCTGAACTCGGCAAGCACCCGAGTCCTGAATTCCTCGTGCTCGTGCCAACGCTCCTTCTCGACGCCGAAGTAGTTGACCGGGCTCGCAAACCGTATCGGACGGGGCCAATGGCGTTCAAGAGTCATCAAGTATCTACGCAGAGAACAGATTTTTCCAATCACCAGCAGGCTGCCTACGGCGTCCAGACCTATCGTCGCGGCGACCTTGTCTCTTGAGAACGTCACATTCTCCCCCGTGTTCATTGCGTGGCACTCAAGGATCAATATGTCTTCCGGCATGCCCAGCGCGACAAGCTTATCCGCTATCACCTGGGCTTCAGCGTCGTTGCAGCTTTGCGTTTTCCCACCTGAGATAACGGCTCTCCTGAACATGCCGCGCACCCACAAGGAATGAATCGAGACGCAGAAGTCCGCAACGCCGTGCCTCGTGCCGAAGACGATCGCAAGATCAGCCCGCTGCTCGGGAATGTCGGGCATCACATAATTGGCGATATCCTCTAGTTCCTCTCGACTGTACTTGCGGTCATCAAGTCTTTGTTCCACACCGTCTCCCGCCAAGAAAATAGGCAACCCCAGCCAATATCCCGCTTGCGGAAATCGTCACAACCAGAGCCGTCGTACCCGAGCCGCCCCCTTCGCAGGTCGATTTCGATCGATCATTCCCGGCTTAGTGGATAGTGCCCGTTGGGGGTTCCCTTTTGTCGCTAAAGCTATAGATGCGATTGCGGTTGCGGTTGCGGCTCTACAGCGTCGTTGTGGCGGCCATCGTCGTCCTGTCAGCGCTAGCCGGCTGCTCCTGCTGTTCGATGGCGGCGCCGTCCGGCAGGGAGACGTGGCATCGCAAACTATCAATCTTTGCGTTACTGCCATGTCCAATGGTTATGCCTAGCCTATGCAGATTCGTAAAAAGATCCGTCGAATCATCGACTTGGACTCTTCTGAACGCCGGCAATACAGCGTCGCAAAGCAACTGGTTGGCTCTTCCCACAGCGCCCGACCCGTTGCATGCTCCCGGCTCACACCCAACCAAGACTGGGCCGGCGGTCTTTCCGCGCCTGCCGGCAGCCGCTTGCCGCCTGGCGCCTTGCGCCTTGCGCCGGGGTTCGGTGGCCGGCGGCCCGCGGCCGCCTGCAGCCGTCCATGATGGACGACAGCACGATCGAACGACAAGCAACGACGAGGAGCAATATCCATGAGCAAGACTTCAAACAAACGCAAGATGGGCCTGGCCGTGGCTCAGATGGGGCCGGTCAACCTGGCCGATACCCGCGCCATGGTCGTCAAGCGCCTCGTCGACATGCTGCGCGAAGCCGCATCACGCGGCGCCGAATTCGTCGTCTTTCCCGAGTTGGCGCTGACCACCTTTTTCCCGCGCTATTGGATGGAAGAAGCCGAAGCCGTCGAACGCTTCTTCGAAAAAAGCATGCCCAACGCCGACGTCCAACCGCTGTTCGACGCCGCACGCGAACTATCGGTGGGTTTTTACCTGGGCTATGCCGAGATCACGCCGGAAGGCCGCCGCTTCAATACCGCCGTGCTGGTGGACCGCCAGGCCCGTGTCATCGGCAAATATCGCAAGATCCACTTGCCCGGCCATTCGGACCACAAGCCCGACGCACCCTTCCAGCACCTGGAAAAGAAGTTCTTCGAAGTCGGCGACCTGGGCTTCGGCGTCTGGGAAATGGACGAAACCAAGATCGGCATGTGCCTGTGCAATGACCGCCGCTGGCCCGAAACGTACCGGGTGATGTCGCTGCAAAGCGCCGAACTGATCGTGCTGGGCTACAACACGCCCTCGCACAACATCCACTGGAACGAGCCTGTGCACTGGCGCACCACCACGCACGAGATCGTCTTGCAGGCCAGTGCCTATCAGAACGCTGTGTGGGTGGCGGCAGCCGGCAAGTGCGGCTACGAGGACGGCTACCACATGATCGGCAGCTCGATGATCGTCGCGCCCTCTGGTGAAATCGTGGCGCGGGCCAGCTATGAAGAAGACGAAGTGATCACCGCGAATATCGACCTGGAACTGGGCCGCACCTTCCGTGAACACGTGTTCAATTTCGCCAAGCACCGCAGCCCGGAGCACTACAAGCTGATCGTGGAACGCACCGGCGCGGGCGATCCGCTACCCAAACCCTGATCTGATCTGATCAACCGCCTTCGCCTGCCTGCCGACCGACCGGCAAGCAGGCAGGCGCCGCTATCCTCACTGCCCCTTCCAGAACAACACCACCGGTGCTTTCACCATGCCGGCGAATTTCGCATCGTAGGCCTTGAACTCCGAATAGCCGCCCAGCGGCACGAAAGTCACCTGGTCGTAGCCGCGCTTCTGCAGCGCTTCGGCTACCCGCTTCTGCTCTTCCAGGCCCGAGGCCAGCGCGAATTGATCGCGCAGCTTGTTCATCTCATCATCCTTGGCCCAGCCCGGATAACCGTCATCCAGGATCGGATTGACGATGGGATTGATCAGATCCATCGCCGCCAGGCTCGAATGGAAGATGCTCCAGCCGCCTTGATCCAGCGGCGCATCCTTGCTGCGACGCGCCAGCAGCGTGGCCCAGTCCAGGTTCTGTACCTCGACATTCATGCCGATGTCACGCAAGGCCTGCGCCGTCACCGGCGCCAGGTTGACCAGGCTGCGCACGTCCGTCGGGTGCAGCACCACCACCTTCTCCCCCTTGTAGCCGGCCTCTTTGAGCAGCGCCCGCGCATGCGCCACATCGGCGGGCTTGGTCTGCGTCGCGCCCACCTCGCTGCGATAGGCGGAGATGCAACTCAGCATGGCGCCGCACAGCTGATAGAAACGCGGATCGCCCAGCGAGGCCTCCAGATAGTCGACCTGGTACAGGGCGGCCAGCACCGCGCGGCGCACTTTGACGTTGTCGAAAGGAGGCTGCTTCCAGTTCATGCGCAGCATGTACATATTGGTGTTGTCGCCGTAGCCTTGCACCGTGACGCCCTTGGCGCCATCGAGCTGCGGCAGCAGGTCCGGCGCAACGTTCTCGACGAAGTCGATCTCGCCCTGGCGCAAGGCATTGACGGCCGTCTGCGCGTCCGTCATGTTGACCACTTCCAGGCGATCGAACATCGCCTGTTTACCGCCGGCGAAATTATTGGCAACCTCGGCGCGGGGCACGTAGTCGGCGTTCTTCAGATAGACCGCCTTAACCCCGGGCTGGAAAGCCGCGGTATCGAAACGGTACGGTCCCGAACCTACGTATTCGGTGATGGCGGTGGTCGCCGGCGTCGCCGCGATACGGGCCGGCATGATGAAAGGCACCGGCACACCGGGCTTGGCCAGCGTTTCCAGCACCAGGCCGTAAGGCTGTTTGAGCACGAAGCGGAAGGTGTCGGCGGCTGGATTGTCCAGAATTTGCGTGGCGCCCATCAGGCGCATGCCCATGGGGTCGCGCGTGGCCCAACGCTTGAGTGACGCCACGACATCGGCGCCAGTGACGGGCGCGCCATCATGGAACTTGAGTCCCCCACGCAGCTTGAACGTCCAGGTCAGCTTGTCGTCCGACACGGTCCAGCTGTCCACCATCTGCGGCTGCGGCCGCGCCTGTGAGTCCAGCGCGAACAGCGTGTCGTAGATCAGGTACCCATGATTGCGCGTGATGTAGGCATTGGTCAGCACCGGATCGAGCACGCGCAGTGGCGCATGCATGACCACTTTCGCGGTAGTGGGTTCGGCCGCCGCCGCGGGGGACGCGGCGCTCCAAGCCAACAAATGGGCCGTCACAGTAGCGGCAATCAATGCGTGCAGTCTCATCATGCGGGTCCTTGTTCTTATGTCGAAGAAAGTATTCAAGCGGTCAGACCATTGCCCGGACTGCCGCCGCCAGCGCGCCGTCACCGATGTCGATGCCAGTCCCGCGCAACGCAGCCTCCACCGCGCCCAGCGCGCCGAGGATCATGCCAGGATGTACGGCCCCCAGATGACCGATGCGGAACATGCGGCCGGCATACGGTCCCAGCCCCCCCGCCACCGCGGTGTGATGGCGTTCGCGCGCCAGCGTGCGCATTGCTTCCACCGGCACGTCTTGCGCCACGGCGATGGTAGTCACCGAAGACGACCGCTCTTCGGGCACGGTGACATGCAGGGACATCTGCCCGGCTTGCGCCCAGCACTCGACCGCGGCATGTACCATCAACGCCACCTGGCGATGGCGGGCGAATACCTGTGCCAGGCCTTCGTCACGGATCAACGCCAGCGCGGCGCCCAGGCCATGCAACAAACCTTGCGGGGGGGTGCCGCAAAATTTGCGATACAGCAGCGGGCTCTTGCGTTTGTCCCAGTCCCAATAAGAACGCGGCACCGGGTTGGCGCGGGCCACCATCATGGCGCGTTCGTCGACCGCGGTGAACGACAGTCCAGGAGGCAGCATCAGGGCTTTTTGCGAACCGCCGATGGCCACGTTGACACCCCAGTCGTCCATGCGGAAAGGCGTCGCCCCCAAAGAGGCGATCACATCGGCGACCAACAAGGCAGGATGCCCGCAGGCATCGATGGCCTGACGCACGGCGGCGATGTCGCTGGTGGCGCCGCTGGCCGTATCCGTGTGCACGGCGAAAACCGCGACGATGCGGTGCTGGTCATCAGCGCGCAGTGCATCCTCGACGGCTTGCGGGTCCAAGGCGCGGCCGGGACGCACCGGTGTACGGCGAGCCTGGTAGCCCAGCGCCTCGACATGCAGCGCCCAGGCTTCGGCGAAGAAACCACTGCCTGCCACCAGCACTTCGCGGCCTGGGGCAAGCAGGTTGACGATGGCGGCTTCCCAGGCGCCGTGGCCATTGGCCGCGTACATCAGGACATCGGAATGCGTGGTGCCGAGCAGCTCGGCCAGCCCGGTTTCGCAATCGTGGACCAAGGTTTCCAGACGGATATCGGACAAATCCATGCTCGGCCGGGTCATGGCTTCACGCACGGCGTCGGGGACGTAAGTCGGGCCGGGAGTGTGCAGAAGTTGCGGGCTGGCGCCGGCCGTGGCGGGCGTGGATGGTGAATCGCGCATTGGTCTCCCCGTCATGGGTGGTCGCTTTGACACGCGGATTCGAGCAGGGGGCTGCATGGCTCCGCGACAGTACCGCTAATGACATAAGTATTGTTATTCAATACTTATATACTTTATTAAAATATTCTAGCGGTGCAGTACGCTTGAGCAAAGACCAGGAGTGCTGGGGTTTTCCCGGAGAAACAAATGTCGTCAGTTCTGCCGGTCTGACCTGTCCAGCGCAGGTCAATGCCACGCAAATGAAATCGCCCAGACACAAGGTCTGGGCGATGCCATCCCCAATCCGCGTTATGTCACGGCCTGGCGGTCAGAATCTCACCGACAACATTCACCAAGTCCTGCAGATCGAAAGGTTTGGCCAGAAAAGCCGAATACTCGTTGCCGCAGGCGACCGCCACGGAATCTTCCGGGAGTCCACTCATGACAACGCAGGGGACTTCATGCAGATAGGCGTTATCGCGCATGGCGGTCAAAAGGGACGCGCCGCCCATGCCCGGCATCATGACGTCGGATACCACCAGATCGGGTTTCAGCTCGACCATGCGAGACAGCGCCGCCAATCCGTCGGTTTCCATATAGACGTTATGCCCTTCATTGCTAAGGGCATCCCGTACGATCCTTGCCAGGGCGGCCTCGTCATCGACCACCATAATCTTTGCCATTTCTACTTTGCCGCGTCGTGCGCGACCCCTATGCTGAATCTCGTGTGTCCCCTGCTAATACGCAGCGGATTCGACCGAGGCGCGACGTTAGCAAGTACCGTTCCCGAACGCCAGGACAATACGAAATTTCTGAAAAAAAGGCGCTAATAAAGATAGAGCGCTTTACTCGGGGATAGTTCGCGCTATCCGTGTAAACGTTCATCAAGCCCCGGTAATGGCCTGACATCCTCTATACGAATCGGCAGGCTCTGTGTTGGCGCTGCTTGGTCGCTGGGGTGCAATCGAACGGTGCTTCCATACGTAAGGCGACTCGTCGTTTATTAAACAGGGGCAAACCCTTAGGATCCACGCTGATTTAGAATCGCGCCATGCCAATCAGGACCTTATTCCGTCGCGCAGCACGCCGCACGCACGCCTTGCCGTGCCTGCTGCTGCTCGCCGTGGTCCTGCGCGCGCTCATACCGGTGGGCTATATGCCGGATCCAGCCGCGCTGCGCCAAGGCATGTTCCGCATGAGCCTGTGCAGCGCCGGCGGCGCCATGGCGCACATGGATATGGCGGCGATGCACCACGGTGATATGGACATGACGCATATGTCCACGATGTCGCGTGCGTCCGGGATGTCCGCGATGTCCGATGCGGCTCCGCCGGGCCACGCTGGCCACACGGCGCACACCGTCGCCGACATAGCCTCCCATGCGCCCGGCTCAGGCGAGCATTCCGCCGGCACTGAATGTCCATTCTGGGCTGCCGCCCATGTCGCGCTCGACCTGCCCCCGGTGCTGATCGAACCGGTGCTGGCCACCCCGCGTGACGCAGTCATCCGCTTCGAGGTGCCGGCCAGCCTGCCGCCCCTCCCTCCTGCCGGCCCGCCACTGGGCTCGCGCGCGCCGCCTTACGCCTGAAAACGCCTGACGTCGCTCGCTGGAGGCCATGACCGCCAGCGATCCTCATTACGTTTTTCGGAACAGGTGCAAACCATGTCTCAGATTCCATCCGGCGCCGACTTGGCGCCCGGCGGGGGTGTCGCGGGTGTCGCCATTCGCCACCCCGCTACACAGAGCGCCTTCGTCGCCCTGCTCACCAGGCTGCATTTCTACGTCGGGCTGTTCGTCGGCCCCTTCATCCTCGTCGCGGCGGTCACCGGCACCCTGTTCGTGCTGACACCGCAGATCGAGAGCCGCATTTATGCCGACGCGCTCTACACGGACGCCACCGGCCCCGCGCACTCGCTCACCGAACAGATTGCCGCGGCCAGCAAAGTGACAGGCCCGGACGATACGCTGTTCTCGGTGCGCCCCGCGCCACGGCCGGGCATGACCAGCCGCATCCTGTTCAGCGAGCCGCGCCTGCAAGCCACGGCCGAACAGCGGGCCATTTTTGTCGACCCGGTCACGTTGGCCATCAAGGGCGACATGAACGTCTACGGCACCAGCAGCACATTGCCTTTCCGCACCACGCTGGACTTCCTGCATCGCAACCTGATGCTGGGTGACCTGGGCCGTAACTACAGCGAACTGGCCGCGTCCTGGTTGTGGGTCGCGGCGCTGGGCGGCATCGTCCTGTGGTGGCAGGCCTCACGCCGCGAGCGTCTGGCGGGGCGCCCCGCCACGGGAACGCGTGCACGCCTGCGGCGGTGGCATAGCGTCATCGGCCTGTGGATCGCCATCGGTTTGTTCTTCCTGTCCGCCACGGGGCTGACGTGGTCGCGCTGGGCCGGCGGCAATATCGACGCCGCACGCGAGAAACTGGGCTGGGTAACGCCGCCTCTATCGACGCGCCTGGCCCCGCAAGCGATGGGTGGGATGGCTGACACGGGCGTTATGACTGACATGGCTGGCATGACCGGCGCCTCCGCCGCACATGACGCCCATGGAAATCACGAAAGCCATGCCGGCCATGAGGATCATGCGGGACATGAAGGCCACGCGATGCCGAATGCGGCCATGACCGCCGCCACGCCCTCGAGCGGGCCTGGCGCCACCGCCGCCGACTACGCCGCGCGCTTCGATGCCATCGAACGAACTGCCCGGCAGGCCGGCATCGACGCCTCCGACATCGAGATCCGCCCGCCCCGCAAGCCCGACCAGGCCTGGACCGTGCGGGAAACGGATCGCGCATGGCCCACGCAGGTCGACTCCATCGCCATCGACGGGCGCGACCTGACGGTGGTGAGCCGTTCCGACTTCGCGACGTTTCCGTTGATCGCCAAACTCATCCGCTGGGGCATCGACACCCACATGGGCATCTTGTTCGGCTGGGTCAATCAGGTACTCATGGCGCTATTCGGCACCGCCCTGTCGGTCATGGTCGTCCTGGGCTACGCGATGTGGTGGCGGCGCCGGCCCGCGCCGGGTGCGCCGGTGCTGACCGTGACGCAGGCGTGGACCCGTCTGGGCCTTGGCGCCCGCGGGGCCGTCGCCGCGCTTGCCGTCGCCATCGGCTGGGCCTTGCCGGCGCTGGGCGTCAGCCTGCTGGTGTTCTTGCTGGTGGATATCGCACGCTGGCGCCTGGCACGGCGCGGCGCGCAGCGCGCCGTGTCACCGGCGCGCGCTTGAGTCAGCGATAAACTTCCGCCTGCGCCGCGCTCAAGTCGGCGCGGGCGTCGTCGAGCTTGCGCTGGGCCTTGGCAATGTCTTTCTGCTTGCCCTTGGCCTGCTTTTCAGCGAGTTCATCTTCGCGCTCCTTCACCTTGGCCTGGGCGTCGTGTACCTTACCTTCGCGCTCCCGCTGCAGGCCCGCGTCGGTGCACTGATTGGCCCCGGCCAGCGCTTCCTGCAGCCCCTTCACACGGGCCTTGTTGCCGCTCTCCTGGGCAAACCGCAGTTCACGCTCGATGTCCTGCTTCTTGCCCGCGCAGCCGCGCAGGCGTTCCTGGGGCAGTGGATCCGCGGCATGGGCGGGCAGCCACGCGGTGCAGGCGAGCAAGGCCAGGATGGAAACGGCGGGTCGCAAACCGGCAAATCCACGGTTGCTGTGGGACGAGCGATTCGGCATGGTCAACTCCCTCTCCTCTTTGATCCCGCGGCTTGCGGGTGCTCCGAGGATAGCTGCTGACAGCTCTCCGGGCAACGTCATCACCCCACGGCTGAAATCAACCGCCTGCCCCCGCCGCCATGAAATCCGCCTCCATCACTGGCCATTGGCGAAACAGGCTGTCGGGTCCCAGCTCGTCGATGCTGTTCAATCCCAGCATCGCCAAATTGCGTGACACTTCATCGCGCAGCAGTCCCAGGGCGTGATCCACGCCCGCGCGGCCGCCCACCGCCGCGGCGTACATGAAGGGCCGGCCCACGAACACGCAGGCGGCGCCCAGCGCCAGGGCCTTGAGTACATCGCCGCCACGCCGCACGCCGCCGTCCATCATCACCGTCATGCGGCTGCCCACCGCGTCCACGATGCGCGGCAAGGCGCGTAGCGGCGCCACCGCGCCGTCCAGCTGACGTCCACCATGGTTCGACACGATGATGCCGTCCGCCCCGCAATCCAGGGCTTTCAGCGCATCCCCCTCGTGCAGCAAGCCCTTGATCACCAGATTCCCGCGCCACTGCTTGCGGATGGCGCGGATATGCTCCCAGTTCAGATGCTCCCGGCCAGTGGTATCACGCAGCGCGCTCAACGACAGCATGGGCGCACCGCGCGTGGCGAAAGAGTTCTCGAAATGCGGCATGCCGTGGCGCAGCAAGGTCCGCGCGAAAGTGCCCAAGAGCCAATGCGGACGGATCATGCCATCCCAGGCCAGACGCACGCTGGGACGCAGCGGCATGGAAAACCCGGTGCGGACATTGTTCTCGCGGTTCGCCCACACCGGCAGATCCACCGTCAGCACCAGTGTCTGAAACCCGGCCGCCGCGACGCGTGCGATCAGGCCTTCGATGCGCGAAGTATCGCCCGGCAGGTAGGCCTGGAACCACGTCGCCGGCGCCGCCTCGTGCACTTCCTCCATGCGGATCAGGGAAGTTCCGCTCATGATGGCGGGCACACCCGCGGCCTGTCCGGCCTGGGCCAGCACGATATCCCCGCGATAGGCGGAGATCGCGCTGATTCCCACCGGGGCGATACCAAAAGGCGAACGGTACGTCTGGCCGAACAGCGTGACCTCGGTGCTGCGCGCGCTGACATCGACCATCACCTGTGGTCGAAAACGGTAATCGTCGTACTGCAGGCGGTTGTCGCGATACGAACGGTTGGTTTCCGCCGCACCGACGATATAGCCGAACAGCGGCCGCGGCAGATGGCGCCGTGCCGCGCCCTCGAAATCGTCCAGGCACAGCAGCGGGCGCAAGCGGCGCGGCAGGGAGCTGAGCGGCGCATAGGCAGCGCGGGCAGGTGCGGGAGCGGGCGAAGAGGACATGATGGACGGAGGCTCGGATATGGATGGTGTGCGCACCGAAGCGTAACGCCTATCCATTAGGCGAAAAAAGTGAATAATTTAAAATCATTTAATTCGCTTTTATCGAACATACTGGTTTTTCGCCTGGTCTCCTGCCGCTGATGACACTCAAACAACTGGAAGCCTTCTACTGGGCCGCTACCTGCGCCAGCTTCGCGATTGCCGCCGAGCGCCTGCATCTGTCTGTTTCGTCCCTGTCCAAGCGCATCAGCGAACTGGAAGGCGGCCTGGGCCTGCCGCTATTCGATCGACGGTCCCAGCGGGCGCGCCTGACCCCGGCGGGAGAGAAATTGCTGCCCCGTGCCCAGGCCTTGCTACAGCATGCCCAAACCTTGCGCGCGGCGATGGCGCAACCCGCCGAGATCGAAGGGGTCTGCCGGTTTGGGGTGGGTGAGCTGACAGCCCTCACATGGCTGCCCAAGCTCGTGGCGGCCACGCGCAAGCGCTATCCTCAGCTGCGCCTGGAACCGTATGTCGACGTTGGGGGAGAGCTGCGGCGGCGTGTGCAGAATGGGGCGCTGGACTTCGCCGTGATCGCGGGCAGTCCGACGTCGCCATCGATCCGTGCATTGGGCGCGGCGCGTTATACCTGGTGCGCGGCACCGGCACTGGTGGGAGACTCCGTACGCATCAGTGCCGATCTGTTGGAACGCCACCCGCTGGTCACGCTGCCGCGCGAGGCGGGCACCACGCGCATTCTGGACGACTGGCTGACCACCAGCGGCATCGCCACGGCCCAGCCCCTGACCTGCAATAGCTGGGGCGCGGTGGCGGGCCTGTTGCTGGAAGGCATAGGCATCGGTTTCCTGCCTGTCAGCTGGGCCACCGCCCTGGCGCAGCGGGGCACGCTGCGCATTCTGCGCGCCCGCCCCGCCTTGGCGGCCTTGCCTTATGCCTACAGCCACCGTGACGACGACACGCGCCCCTTGATCGACGCCATGTATGGCCTGGCGCGGCGTACGGTGGATTTCGGCATGGCGGTGCGTTTGCTCTGAGACGCGCGGGTCAGGCCAGTTGCTGGCCGCCCGTCGGGATATAAATCTCTTCAGCCAATTTCTTGTTTCCTGTTTGGCCAACCTGGGAGTCGGGCGAGGTATTGATTATGGTCCCCGCCTTACTGACCATGTCGAGCAAATCATCCATGATCTTACGGACGTCCGCACCATAGATCGTCTTGTCATCACCGGCGATATTGGCTTGGTCGATCATTGCGTGGGAGAGGCTGTCCAGATCTCCAAAACCACGTACGGAGGTGTTTGCGTCCTGAGCATCGATGAAATGGCTGGTCGCGGCGGAATCGCGCAGTGAGTTGTTGATGATGGTCATCGGGAAAATCTCCAAGGAAATTACGGTCGTGGATGCGCTACTGCCGTAGCATGCGGCGATGCACATGCGAATGACGACAGCCGGCGCGGGCTATTGCATAAGCCTCTCTGAGTTCACGCAAGCGACCGCTCGGTTCCCTTTTTTTTGCATGCCATGGGCCATACAGCCGTCAGCTCGGGGGCCTTCAGGTGTGACCCAGGGCTGACGCCGCCCGGCGGTCTGGCAAGTGAACATCGACCAAGATATCCGCGAACGGTGCATGGACCAAACCCTGACGCGAGGGTTTCCCCTGATCATCATTGTCCAATCGCACTGAGACCGATATTTGAATGCGCGGGCGATTCCGGCGACACTAGGGCGGCTTGGCCGGTCAGTGACGACAACATCGCCGGCCGGCGTTTCCGCGACTCGTACCTCGGGCCGCGCTTCCAGGATCCGTTGCCTTGATCACCAGCATCAGCATTCTCGTCCGCGACCGCTTGAGCCGCCCTCTTCTGCAAATGCGCGACAGCGCAGCCACCACCGGCCCACTGGCCTGGAGCTTCTGGGGCGGCGCGACGGAACCCGAAGACGTGGACCACGCGCACACCGCCGCGCGCGAACTGGAAGAGGAACTGGCGATCGTCGCCAGCCCTGCTGAGTTCATCGAGATAGGCCGGCGCACCGGCAGCGATGGCAAGGAAGCCGCCTTGATGCTGCTGCCCCGTCCCATCGAATGGGGCGACTTCCGCGTACTGGAAGGCGCGGGCGCCGGCTTCTTCCACCTCCACGAGATCAGGCAGCTTCCCGTCACCAAGTCTTTGGCCTGGTATCTCGCCAATCGCCCCGACGTATTCCTGCCGTCGCATAGCCGCTGACTCATTTGCCATGCAGGACGTCCCGCCACCACTAGACCTGTCCGGCCTCGCACAGAGTCTCTACGCTCAGGGTACCGAGGAAAGCATCCTCGCGCGGCTGCTGGATCGCATCACACCTGCCAATCGCCATTGCGTCGACATCGGCGCCAGCGATGGCCTGCGCAACAGCAATACGGCCCTGTTGCTGCGCGAGCGCGGCTGGCAAGGACTGCTCGTCGAAGGCAGCACCTATCGCTATGAGAAATTGCGGACGCATTACGGCGCCGCCGGCAATGTACGGCTGCGCCAGGAACGCGTCCAGCCAGACACCATCGACGCACTGCTGGCCGACGCTGCCGTTCCCACGGACTTCGACCTGCTTTCCATCGACATCGATGGCAACGACTACTGGCTCTGGCGCGGGCTGACGGCGTTCCAGCCCCGCATCGTCGTCATCGAGTACAACCCCTATTACGCACCGCCCGAACGCTGGGTCATGTGCTTCAATCCCGACCACGCCTGGGACGGCTCGACCTACTACGGCGCCAGCCTGGCGTCGCTCTACCAACTCGGACAGACCAAGGGCTATGAGCTGGTGTGCTGCGACGACATGGGTAATAACGCGTTCTTCGTCAGGCAGGATCTGTATCCGCGGCTTGGCATCACGGACAACAGTCCGTCGGTGCTGTTCCGGCCCGCCATGTACAAATTACGCTATATCGGGCAGAACACCTTTGTCACTGGCCATCCCTATCGCTACGGCCCGTTCGAGGCCATCTGAGACCATCTGAATGCACCTTTCCGCCGACCTGCTCGACGAAATATACGTGGCATATGGATTGAGCCCGGGCATGGCCACGACACGCGCCAGCCGTGTCAGCGAGCGCGTATGGCGCCTGCCCACCACGGGCGGCGGCGTGGCCGTCAAATTCTACGCGGAAGACCAGCTCGCCAGGGCCAGGAAGGAAACCGCACTGGTCACGCATCTGAACACTCAGGGCGATCACCGTTTCCGCGTCCAGACATTGCTCCGCACCAGCGCCGGTGCGCCCTTGTGGGTGGGACGGCATGCTCGCGCGATGGTCAGCGCCTGGGCCCCCGGCACGACCCGAACCTACGACACCTACACGCTGGCCGAATGGGCGGCGCTAGGTACCAGCCTGGCGTCCCTGCATCTGAGCCTGGAACAGTACCCCGCCACCTTGTCCGATACGTTGCTGGCGCGCCTCGCCGCGTTCGACATCGACGAGATCAGGCGCGAACTGGCGGCGGCGCCGTCTTGCGCGACGGAACTTGCCCAAACTCGAGTCCCTGCATACGCGCTTACGCAGGCGGACAAGCATGGCCTGCAAGCCTACGTCGACGCCTGCCTGCGCCTGATAGATCAGCACTATTCAGGCAGCCTGGCCGGCTTCCCCGCGGATGACCCGCAGTGCCCTATCCACAATGACTACAACCAATTCAATTATCTATTCGGCGAGACGCTGCCGCCGCTGATTCTGGATTGGGAAGCGTCGATCGGCGCGCCACGCGAGTACGAAGTCGTGCGCTGCCTGAATCATCTTCCTTTGGAAGCGCCCGCTGCAGCCGCCGCCTTCGTGCAAGCGTACCTGCGAGTACGGCCGCTGCGCGCCGAACGGATGGCCTGGGCCGTCGATGCCGCCAGCCTGCAACATGCGCTCAAGCGCTGGATCCTGCAAGGCTGGCTGAGAGACCCGCAGCGTTACACCACCCACCTGCATGGCGCCATGCGCATGGTCGCCATGATGGCAGACGCACGCGCGCGGTTGATCGATTTCTTTGCCCGCTGCGTACAGGAAGAAAACTAGCGTGAGGAAGGAAACCAGCTTGAATCCGCATGCCATTGACCACGCGCCCTCGGCCGCGGCGCCCGTCCCTCGCAAGCATGTCTTTCCGCCGCCGATGGACCGCCACTATCCCGTCCACGCGGGACGCATACGAACACGGTCACTGGAGGTGCACATCGTTGACCACTGCAATCTGACCTGCGCCGAATGCTGTTCGCTGTCTCCGCTGCTGCCAGCCTGGTTCGCCAGCCCGGACTCGATCACCGATGACCTGCGCATGGCGGCCAGGGTCTTGAGTCCCGGCATCTTCAAGCTGGTTGGCGGGGAACCCCTGCTGCACCCGCAACTGGTCGACCTCATCCACGCAGTGCGGGAAACAAGGATCGCACCCGTCATCTCCGTCACCACCAATGGACTGAAGCTGGGCGAGATGACCGACGCGTTCTGGCAAAGCATAGATGCCGTCACCATCTCCCGCTATCCGCGCCCACGCCTGTCTGCCGACCTGATTTCCCATATCGAGGCGCAGGCAGCACAACATGCGGTGCGCCTGAACTGGAAGACGCAGAACGAATTCACCAGCATGACGCGCCAGGCCGCCACCGCCGACCTGGCGCAGGCCCAGCGCATCTATGACAACTGCTGGATACGCGAACGCTGCCACATGATTCGCGACGGCATGTTCTACACCTGTACCCGTCCGGCGCACTTCAACACGCTGTACCAGGGCAGGCAGGACTTCCAGTCCGACGGGCTGCGCCTGCGCGACGACGCCGCCATGCTGGACGATATGCTTGCCTACCTGAATCGCCAGGAGCCGTTGAAGGCTTGCCTGGAGTGCCATGGCGGCAGCGCCCCGCAGGCGCCGCATCGCATCATGAAGCGCATGGAGGTGGCCGCCTTGAAAGCGTACTACCAGGAACAAGGCGGGCGCCAACCCGTATCGGAAGCCGAGGTCAGCAGCGAATGAGAGTCGCCACGCGAGATGAATTCGGCTTCCGGCGCATCATCTACGCCGAACAGGCGGATGCCACGTCCAATAGCATCCGGGAACTGCTGCGGGAATCGCGCCTGTCCCCCGGAGCACCGGATATCGCTGCAATCCAGGGATATCTCAGCGGCGCAAGGCTGGCAGGGTGTACGGTGCTACGCGATGTCCTTGCGGTCCCGCCTGGCCACTCGCTGATCCGTTCGCGGCAAGGCTGGACGCTGCGGGCCGCGCCCAATGCCGCCGAGCGCGGCAATCTCAAGGACGCGCTGCGGGCATCCCTGCAAAGCGCGCTGGACAGCGGCAAGCGGGTTGCCCTGGCACTGAGCGGCGGCCTGGACTCGGCCCTGTTGCTCGCCTTGCTGCGTGAGATGGGCGTCCAGCGCAGCATTCCGTCCTACATCCTGGTGACCGACCTGCCCGACTACTGCGAACGGGACACCGCGCTCGACATCGCCGACCGGCTGGACGCCCGCGTCAAGCTCGTGCGGGTGACGGGGCAGGACTTCGTGGCTGCGCTGCCCGACGCCACGCGCTGCGTCGAAGAACCCATGTTCAATATGCATCCCGTCGCCAAGCTGTTGCTGGCCCGGGCCATGGCGGCTGACGGCATCGGCATTGCCATCACCGGCGACGGCGCGGATCAAGTCATGCGCCGCGATCAATCGGCCAACTACCTGCCCTTATGCAACGCCATGTTCGCCGACGTGTCGGTGTCGCTGCATGCCCCCTTCCTGGACGCCGCGGTCGTACGGCATCTGACCAGCCTGCCACGCGATCCGGACAAGCAATGCCTGCGCGACCTGGGCGGGCAACTGGCCCTGCCGGAGCGCCTGGTGCGTGGCCCCAAAGTGGGAAGACTGGCGCCCGCGATGGATCTGAGTTCCCTCGTCGACGATGCACGTATAAGCGACTTATCCACAGCGCTGGGGATTTCCCAGCCGGCTTTGCAGACCGATGCCGACCGCGTGCTGTGGACAACCCTGGTATTGCTCCTGGATAGCCTGCAGGCAAAGCGAAACACGCCTTTATGAAACGCATTCTTTTCTGCGTGGTCCCGGAAAAGGGCCATCTCAATCCCTGTATCGGACCCGCACAACATTTGCGCAACGCGGGTTGCGAGGTCGCGTTTTATGCGCCCGCCGACATCAGCGATCAACTCGACGCGGCGGGTGGTTTTGAACTGTTGGGTCCCCGCAGCAAGCTGGAACGGCACGACATCTCACGCGGCGCCAGCTTCGCCGCCAACATCCAGGACGCGGACTGGCTGCGCAACTGGATACGTGTCCTGCTTGTTGAACAAGCCCCGGCGCTGGTAGACGGCATCCGCGCCATCCTCAAGGAATGGCGGCCGGACGCGGTCGTCATCGATCCCCTGCTCTACGCGGCGGCCATCGCCGCGCAATTGGAGAACCTGCCCTGGGTCGCGCTGTCCAATTCGCTCAATCCGGTGTTGCCGGCGGATCTGGACTCCGAACTCCTGCGTACGGTGCGCTGGCTGGCGCCGGACCGCGAGCAGTTGTTCGCGCGCTATGGCTTGCAGGCACGCTTCAATGGCTGCGACGTGCTGTCGCCTTATCTGACCTTGGCTCTGACCACCGAAGCTTTGGTTGGAGCGCCGCCAGCGGGTGTCAACCTGGTCGGTCCGGCTTTACCAGCCGGCGCGCGCGGCGACGAGCAGGCGTTCCCATGGGAACGCCTGGATACGCAGCGTCCGTTGATCTACATGTCCCTGGGCAGCCAGCTCTACTATCAACCGGAAGTCTTCGGCAAGGTCATCGAAGCCGTGCGAGGCAAGCCGGTTCAGTTGGTTCTGTCCGTTGGAGAACTGGCCGACACCGATTTGCTGCCGGTGGACTACGGGCAAGTCATTACGGTGCGCTACACGCCGCAACTGGCCTTGTTGCGCCGCACGGCCGTGTTCATCAACCACGGCGGCGCGAATTCGGTGATGGAGGCGCTGGCCTGCGGCGTTCCCATGCTGCTGTCGCCCTTCTGCAATGACCAGTTCCACTCAGCGTGGTTCGTCGAACGAGCGCGGGCCGGCATACAGCTCGATTTACGCAACGCGGCGGTGGGACAAATCGCCGATGCGCTCGACGCGCTGCTGTGGCCGGACAAAGCGGATGTGTATCCTGCGGCCGGATCGGCCAGTGGGATGACAGCCCCAGGATCGATACACGGAAACGTCGCCCGCGTGGCCGCCAGCTATCAACAACGGGACGGCTCGGCCGAAGCAGCGCGGCTGATCAGCGAACTCGCCGCAGAAAACCGCCCGGGGAGAGCGTCATGATCACGCGGTCCTCGATCTCGCCATCGATCTCGAAGCGATCGTCATCCGCCAGGAACGCCCGCACGGCGGTGGCGGGATTGTTGCCCCTGCCATAGGGCTTGCCATGAAACATTTCCTCGGGCAGGTATTCCATGATCGTGTCCATGACCACGATATAGCTGTCGCGTGTCACGAGCTCGGCATAACAGGCCAGTTCGCGCAGAACGTGAGCGTGGGTATGCGTCAGGTCAAGGATCACCAGCACCGGCCCATCTCCTGTGAGGTGGGCGCGAATCGCGGCCAGGGAGGCGTCCGCGCAGGACTCGCCTTCCAACAGTTGCATGCGATGCGCCAGCCGATGGGATTGCAGGCGCTCGCGCACCTCCGGGCGCAGGCGTGGCTCGACGGCGATAACCTGGCCCCGATCGGTCGCCAACTCCAGCATCGATGCCGAGAAGATGACACCGCCACCGGCCGCGATGCCGGTCTGCACGATATAAGCGGGGCGTATGCGCCACACCAGCTCCTGGATGGCGAGCATGTCGCCCGGCAGATGAAAGAACCGTTCCCCCAGCCAACGCGTATTGAACAGATGATTGAACTCGGCCGCGCGCGTCAGCCACTGGATATTGATGTCCCGCATGCGGGCCGAGATGCTTTCAGACATGATCCATGCAGCTAGTACGGGAAGCGTGATGGCGCTGGATAGGCTACAGGCGCTTTTGCACGCGAACTGGGGGATAAGGGCGCAGCGTCTGCGGGCGCTGCCGTCTGGGCATACTAACAAAAGCTATCTGGTCGAGGTGGACAGGGGCCACGCTGGGCGATGGGCGCTTCATCGCGGCGGGGCCGATACCGGCGCCGCCGACAGGGCTCATTCCCTGCTGATATTGCGTATCTCCTGGCCGGGCAAGACCATGCATCAGGTTCAACGCGAGGAAACACTGCTGGCCGCCCTTGGATCGCACGCCTCTCTGCCTGCCGTCCCACGGCCGCGAGCCACCTTGGATGCTCGACCCTATGTCCAAGCCGAAGGGTGCTGGGCGCATTTGTTCGACTGCATCCCGGGCCGCGCCGGATTTCCCATGCACGCGCCGCGGGCTGTTGCGATCCGCGACATCGCAGCCGTCGCCATGCGCACACTCGCCCACTTGCATGCAGCCATGGGCAAGATTTCCACCAGCGCGGCCATGCCCGCCGATGTTGCCGATGTTGCCGATACCGTCGACCTGGATATAAGACGCCGCGTCGTGCTGCCCGGCGCCGTGGCCCACCCGGTCATTTGGCTGGCGCAACGCCACGCGCGTGTCTCCTCCAGGCCCGCACCGGTTTTGCCGGAAGGATTGACGCGGCACTATGCCGAAGTCATGTCTCGCGCCGCTGCGCATTTGGCTGAAGCGGCAGCGAGCATCCCGGGACCCACCGGCTGGCTCCACGGCGACTATCACGCCGGAAACCTGTTGTTCTCCGAAGCAGATGGCACAGGAACCCGTATCACCGGCATCCTGGACTTCGATGACGTCGGCCTCGGTTCGCCGTGGCTGGAAGCGGCCTTCGCGCTTTTCGCATTGACACGCGATACGGCGGTCGAACATGCGTTCGCCTATGACGCGAACATCTGGGATCTGGGTTTGGATGCCTACGCGACACAACGGCGGGCATCATCCCACCCCGGCATCAACATGGACACCGGCACCAGGGCCGGGGCCGACACCAAGAACAAGACGGAATCGGACACCGAAGCTGGCACAAGTCCGGAAAGCATGCCGCTTTACCTGGGCATGAACCGCGATGCGCTCATGACGCTCTTCTGCATCGACCAGATCCTGATTCACCTGGAAGCCGCGCAGCGCGGCCTGTGGCAGCCAGGCCCCGGCATCGGCTTCCTGGGATGCTGGCATCAATTGCTGAAGGAACCGCGCTCATTGAACGAGGCGCCATCGCTGAACGCCCCGTCGCCATTGAACGAAGCGCCATCGAGCAGCATCCGCAACGCCTCTACCGTCGCCGGCCGCGCTTCGCCATAACGCGAGCTGTCGTGCATACAGACCAGCACCCGCTCATCCAGCAGGCGCTGCCGCGCCACATGCGTACGCAGGGTGTCCAGCAAGGCCAACGCGGACGGTGCGGGCCGCTGCCAATCATCCATGATCAAGGTCCAATCCGTATGCAGCCGTCCCAGACGCTCGAGCACGTGCACACGTGGATCATCCTCGCTCAATCCATACGGCAACCGTAAGGGAATCACCGCGGGCGCCGCCACGCCGGCTTCCTGGTAAGCGTGGCGGACCAGCGCATCGGTCCTCTTGATCTCATCGATCAAAGCGGCTTCCGACAAAGCCCCCGCGCGTGCGTGCGTATAGGTGTGATTGCCCAGGACATGCCCTTCCCGGGCTATCCTGACGGCCGTCAGCGGATCGCGCTCCAGGTTGGCACCCAGCAGGAAAAACATGGCCTGGCACGATCCCGCGCGCAACACATCCAGCAGTGCCGGTGTCGAAGGCCCGGGCCCGTCGTCAAAGCTCAGGTAGATGGATGCGGCCATGGCAGCCTGCCTTGAAGTTCCGCCGGCAGGCCGCGCGATCAGGATTTCGCGGGTGCCGTCTCGTGGTCTATGGCGCGGTACTTGTCCACCGCGTGCTTGAGGATAGCACCGAACGCTTCCGGGCTTGCGCTGGGCTTGACCTCTATACCCTGCTTGGCCAACACCGCCTCGGTCTCCGGACGCCGTAGCACTTTGGTGATGGAATCGTGCAGTTTCATCACCACTGCCGGAGGCGTCCCGGCCGGCGCCAGGATGGCGTTGAACGTATCGTCCTCGAAGCCAGGCAAGCCCGCTTCGGCGATGGTCGGCACATCCGGCAGCAGCTTGGACCGGGTCGTGGTCGTGACGCCCAGCGCATTGAGCTTGCCGGCCTTCACATAGGTGCCTGATGTGCTCACCTGGTCGAACATGATCATTACCTGTCCACCCACCAGGTCGGTCAGCGCCTGCGAGTTGCCCTTGTAGGAAACGCTCAGCATCCTCACGCCGGCCTGCTTGCTGAAAAGTTCTGCCGCGATGTATCCCGTCGATCCTACCCCAGACGACGCATAGGACACTTCGCCGGGATGGGCGCGGGCACGGTCTATCAGCGCCTTGACCGTATGCTGCGGCACCGACGGATGCGTCACCAGCACCATGGGGATCTGGCAAGTCTGCGTCACCGGCGCGAAATCGGCGATGGGGTCATAACCGGCGTCAGGCACGAATTGCGGCGCGGAGACAAACGTGTTGGCAACCGCCAGCAGCGTATAGCCATCGGGCGCCGCGCGCGCCACCTCACGGGTTCCCAGCAGACCGCTGGCGCCCGGCTTGTTTTCCACGATCACGGATTGGTGCAGGTCCTCGGACAGCCCCTTCGCCACGAGGCGTGCCACCAGATCCACCGTGCCGCCCGCGGCGACCGGAACGATGATGCGTATAGGCTTGTTGGGATAGGCGTCGGCGGCATGGACCGGCGCCCCCGCACAGCTCACCGCCAGGGCAAGACAGCCGGCGAGCATGGCGGACAACTTGCCCCCGGGCAAGCCCATACGCGCAGCGGAACCGCACACAAGTGTCTTCATGATTGTCTCCTGATATTTATTATTTGCGTCACGACGCCCCTGCTCCCTTACAGGCAGCAGGCAAAGTGAGCGACGTAAGCTCCTTATCTGGACTTCCGAACCACACGCGCCCCGAGCCTCCTCCGCCCGGATCGCGCTTAAAACTCGTACAGCCGCGCGGGGTTGTCGACGAGCAGCTTGCGCGCCTGCGCGGGTGTCTCGACCCACTCCAGGCAGCGCGCCATGGCCCGTTGATCATCTTCCGCGCGGAACGGCGTGATCTCATCCAAGGGCTTCGGCTTGCCCGCGGCCGAACCGGGGTGCGGCCAATCCGATCCCCACAGCACACGATCCGGATTGGCGGCGATGAGCGCCCGCGCCAGCGCAGCCGCGTCCGGGTAATCCGGCAGCTGCGAAATGCGATACGGCGCGGACAGCTTCACATAGACGCGCCCGCTTGCCACGGCCTCGCACAACCTCGCGAAACCCGGCTGATGAATTCCCTGCGCCGCCGGCGCCCGCCCAAAATGGTCGACCACCAAGGTCACCGGCAACGCCGGGAGCGTGTCGGCCAACGCGGCCAACGTCGCCAGATTCGTAAAGGTCTGCACGTGCCAGCCCAGACCGGCAACCCGCCTTGCGGCCCAGAACAAGCGCTCGCGCGCATATTCCGGATCGTGCTGTCCGGCCGTCTCCAGGTTCACGCGAACGCCGCGCACACCCCCGGCGTGCATCGCGCGCAAGGCTTCATCGGAAGTCGATTCATCGATCACCGCCACCGCGCGCCCCGCCTTGCCCAACCGAGCCAACGCATCCATGGTGCAGCGGTTGTCAGCGCCATAGGCGCTAGGCTGCACGATTACCATGCGGTCGACGCCGATGCGCGCGTGCAGCGCCAGCAGCTCATCCAGGGTCGCCGCCGCCGGCGTATAGGTGCGCACGGGATCCCAGGGATAACGCGTCCCGTCGTCGAAGACGTGAACGTGGCAATCACAGGCGCCAACATAGCGCACCGGCATGGCGGAGCCATCCCCGCGCGGCGCGGCCGTCGTTGCATTCATGGCGGCTCCTCTCAGGCAGCGTAGGACGGATAGCCGCCAGGCTCGGCGTCGAGCAGGCGCAGCATCGCGTGCCACTCCAGTTCGCCATAAGGACGGCGCGTGCCGGGCTGGTAGAGGTGAGCGGCGCGCTCCAGCACGTCGTTGCCGGGCACCGCGACGTTCTCCAGGCCGCCCGCCATGGCGTCGACCTGGGCGCGACAGGACATCTCCAGCTGGTAGATCAAATTGAAGGCCTGGGCGATGGACGCACCACAGACCAGCAACCCGTGATTGCGCAGGATCATGGCGTTGTGCTCACCAAGGTCCTGCACCAGCCGTTGCTGCTCCGACAAATCGATGGCCGGCCCCTCGAAGCCGTGATAGCCGATATGGCCATGGAAACGGGAAGCAGTCTGGGTGATCGGCAACAGGCCGCTGCGCATGGCCGATATGGCCATGCCGGCGCGCGTGTGGGTGTGGATCACACAGTGCACATCGGGCCGCGCACGATGGATACAACCATGGATGACGTAACCGGACCGATTGATGCCGTAGTCCGTGTCCGGCTTGCGCAGCACATTGCCGTCCAGGTCGATCTCGACCAGGTTGGAAGCGGTGATCTCCTTGTACAGCAAGCCGTAGAGGTTGATCAGCAGGCTGCCGGGCTTGCCGGGAATCTGCGCGGTGATGTGGTTGTAGATCATGTCGGTCATGCCGTAGCGATCCATCAGCCGGTAACAGGCCGCCAGATCGCAACGCGCGCGCCACTCCTCGGGCGAGACCTTGTCGCGCAGGGAGGGAAAGTCGGTGCCATATCGGGTGTTCATCTATGTCTCCTGCCCCAATAGCGTAGTAAAAGTAATGAGTTCCGGAAGCAGGCCCGGCCGCGGTCCTCTCACTGCGGCCGGCCGCCGGTGGACGACGTCGCGCGCAAGAGCGCGCCAGATTGGGCCGCAGCGCAGCGGCGTTTAGCACCAACTGGAACCTGTGTCGATCTTAGGCATGTGCCACGCCGCACACCATCGAGAATTTTTCAAAGCCGCATGAGCAAAGCTAATAGATGAATCCGCTACTGCCCCCTCTCAATCCGCTCCGAGTCTTTGAAAGCGTGGCGCGCCATCTGAGCTTCACGGAAGCCGCGCAGGAATTGCACATCACGCAAGGGGCGGTCAGCCATCAGATCAAGGCGCTCGAATCCTGGCTGGGTTTCGCGCTGCTGGAAAGGGGCGGCCGCCGGCTGCGCCTGACGCGCGGTGGCGAGAACTATGCGGCTGCCCTGACCCAGGCCTTCGCCCAGATAACCGGCGCCACGCGCGAACTGGTCACGACAGGCGCCAAGCAGGTGCTGACGGTGCGCGGCCATACGACATTGTTCGTGCGCTGGCTGATCCCCTTGCTACCGGCTTTCCAGGCGGCGCATCCGGACATCAACGTGCGCCTGAGCAGCGCGGTGGAAGGGGTGGACTTCACCCGTGAGAATGCGGACATGGGCATTGTCTATGGCGACGGGCCGTGGGAGGGTTTGCGCAACGACTTGCTGTTCAGCGACGAGCTCACGCCCGTACTGGCGCCGGAGTTGGCGCGCCGCCTGCCCACCCCCTGCACGACCGAGGCCTTGCTCGAACTGCCGCTGCTGCATTCCAATCGCCGTCCGCAACACTGGCCGGACTGGATCCGGCTGGCGGGCGCGCAGCGTGGCGTCGCCGCCGGTGACATGTACTACGAAGACCTGAGCATCATCTACCAATGCGCCACCGAGGGCCTGGGCGTTGCCTTGGGCCAGGTGCGCTACCTGGCGAAAGACCTTGCGCAAGGACGCCTGGTGGCGCCGCATGCATTGGTGCTGCGCCGTCCCCGGGGCTATCACCTCGTCTGCCCCAGTGCTCGCGCCGATGAAGCAAAGATAGCCTGCTTCCGGACGTGGCTGATGACGCACCTACAGTGAACTGATACAGTGGGCCTCTCTCCAAAAATCATCTCGAGCGACCCACCATGGCTTACGATCCGGGTATCCAGGCTTACGTAGATCGCTTGCGCGATGCGCTTGGTGAGATGGGGGCACTTGGCAATCTGACACTGGCTCAAATGCGTGCGAGAGCCGATCGTTCCGGCGCACTGGTCAGGGAGCCTTATCCCGCCTATCTTGAAGTCAGCGATACGTATATCGTGTTGCCGGGCCGCGAAATCCCCGTGCGTATATATCGCCCGCGCGCGGACGTGCCGCTGCCGACCATCGTCTATCTTCACGGCGGCAGTTTCATGGCCGGCAGCCCAGGCAGCCATGACTTCATCACAGCCAGCCTGGCCTGCAATACGGGCGCGCAGGTACTTAGCGTGCATTACAGGCGTGCGCCGGAGAATCCCTACCCAGCGCCTACCGACGATGCGTACGAAGCCTTGTGCTGGGCTGCACGCGAAGCGGATCTGCTTCGCGTCGATCCGAACCGTCTTGCCGTGGCAGGCGACAGCGCCGGCGGCAATCTGGCCGCTGCCTGCGCACTGTTGGCACGCGATCGCGGCGGTCCTGCGTTACGCATGCAGGCTTTGGCCTATCCCACCCTGGATGCGGACTTCGATACCCATAGTTATCTGCACAATACCGAGGACGCTTTCCTGACGCGCCAAGCCATGGCCGCTGCCTTGGAATCGTTCCTGCCGTCGCACACGGCAACGCAGGATGGCTATGCGCTACCCATGCGGGCGGCCGACCATGCCGGCTTGCCGCCAGCCTATCTCATGCTGGCCGATCACGATCCATTGCTGGACGACGGCACACGCTACGCCGAGAAACTAAGCGCGGCGGGCGTCGCGGTGCAATCGAGCATAGGCAAGGGCATGATCCACGGATTCCTGCGGGCACGGCGATCGAGCGTCGTCGCGGATGCCGAGTTCCACAAGATGTGCGCGGCCTTGCGCCAGGCTTTGGCGCTGCCGGAGCCGGCAGTCCGCTGGTAAGGACGGTAATCGCCGCATGGGTGCGAGCATTGCCGCACTGTACGTGATACAGGGATAGCGGGATACCGTGATAGCGGGCGTCGCAACATCGGCCAGCGCGTCAGTCGAGCCTGAGCCGCGCCAACTCTGGCGACATGCGGTCCGAAAACGCAAGCATCGCTTCCGCGACTTCGGCAATCTTTTGCTCATTCATCGTGTAGCTGAAATTCGCAGCCGTCAGAACAAGCGCCAAGGGTCCAGCCTGGGAAAAGATGGGCACTGCAATCTGCGTCAACCCACTGCGCCTGTCGCCGGGGTCCAAGGCAAATCCACGGCTCTTAGTCATCTTGATACGTTCTACATATTCTTCGAAAGACGGCTGTCGAAACCATTCCGTCTGGCCATAAGCAGACTCGATCAGTTCCGATGACGCGCCGGAAAAGGCAGCCATCACCAGCCCTGACGCGCCTGAAAACCGGGGCGATCGACGGCCTACGCTGAAATAGCTGTCAACGCGAAATCCGCCCCCTACGAAGTCCAGCAGCACCAGGTCGTAGCTCTTTTCCACTTTAGCCAGTGCCACCGTCACGCCCACCCGTTCGGCCAGGGAAAACATCTCGGGCCTGATCACATCGAGCAGTCCGCTTGTGCGCAACACGCCGTGGGCCAATTCCAGCATCATGATTCCTATGCTGTAGGTCTGGTCACGTTCGTTGTAGACAACGAGACCTTCGCGCTGCAGGGTGCGAAGAATATTGAAGGCCGTTCCGCGATGCAGTCCCGTCTCACGGGCCACTTCGCTGGCCCGTTGAGGGCGCTGCGCCTTGTGCAAAGCGCGCACTACAGCCAGCCCGGAAATGATCGCCCCTACCGGTTTTCCAATGACGCGCTCAGCGTCGCCCTCGGTTTCGTACTCTGTAGTCAAAATGAATCGTTCCTGTCACACCTTCGTCGGCCGCCCGCCACGATCCTGGCCCCGGGCGCCTGCGATCAGCGCTCCCTGGGAACCGTCGTGCTCCCGGGCGAAATAGTAATACCTTCGACGCGACACCAGGAAGGGGCAGGCCTGGGCGCGCGGATCGGGCATCAGGACGCCAAGGGCATCCCGGCGGTCGACCCGCCATCGACGGCGATGGTCGTGCCGGTGATGAAGGATGCCTGGTCCGAGCACAGGAAGGCAATCGTCTGAACGACGTCGGCCGGGGTGCACATGCGGCCGAGGGGTGTCGTCGAGGTCAGAGTGAATTTTCCTTTAGCAGGATTTGCCAGGATTTTTTCCGTCATCGGCGTATCGATCATGCTGGGCGCGACACAGTTCACACGCAGTCGCCGGTGGGCGACTTCAAGTGCCAGCGTTCGCACCAGGAATTGCAGGGCAACCTTGGATGCGGCATAAGCGCCATTGCCGGCCTTGGGGCGCTGGCCCGCCGCCGACGAGATGGCAACGATAGCCCCGCCGCTGTCCGGAAAATAGGACTGCGCCGCTTGAAAGCACCGCCAGAAACCCTTTGCATTCACATCGAACGTCATGTCGTAATCAGCGTCCGTCATCTCCGCCAGCAAGGCTGGACGCAAGACCCCGGCGGTGAATACCAAGGCATCGAGTCCTCCTTGATTGGCCGCGGCCTGGGCGAAAGCATGCTGAAGACTATCGCGATCCCGGATATCCGCAACATGTCCCTGTACCCGCGCTCCGGGTACGGCCAGCGCGCTTGTCGCCTCTTCGACTTTCTCGGCGCCGATGTCGACGATGGTCGTCGCCGCGCCGCATGATATGAAATGGCGCGCGGCCTCCAGGCCGATCCCCGACGCGCCGCCTACGATGAATACGCTTTCGACAGTCATGCCTCCCCCTTCCGGCTTTGGCGCTTGACCGCAAACGCGGAATCTTCCCGCAGATCAAATCCGCGATAGCCGTTCGCGACCACCTCGTCGCAGATTTTTATATATGCGGGTACGCCTGCCACGTAAGGCATGAACACCCGAGGCTTGCCGGGAACGTTCGCGCCGACGTACCAGGAGTTGGTCGCCTTGGGAAAAAGGGTTTGGTTGGCGACTTCATTCACGTGCCGAACCCAATATTCCTCGGCATCCATGGTCGGCTCGATCGCCGCGACGTGCTTGTCCCGCAGATACGCCAGGCAATCCGAAATCCATTCGATATGCTGTTCGATCGCCGTGACCATATTCGCCTTGACCGAAGGACTACCAGGGCCGGTCACGATGAACATATTGGGAAAACCATGCACCATGAGGCCCAGGTAGGTCGTTGGACCGGCCGCCCACTTGTCATTCAGGCGTTCGCCGCCGCGTCCCGTGATCGATATCTCTTTCAACGCACCTGTCATGGCGTCAAATCCCGTCGCAAAGGCGATCGCGTCCACTTCATACTCGGCGTCGGTCGTTCGGATGCCCGTTTCAGTGATTTCCTGGATGGGCGTCCGGCGGGCGTCCACAAGCGTTACGTTCGGCCGATTGAAAGTTTCGTAGTAGTCGGTATCCACGCACACCCGTCGCGACCCGATGGGGTGGTCACGCGGCGTCAGGAGTTCACCTATTGTCGGATCCTTCACCTTCGCACGTATTTTCGAGCCCACGAATGAGGCCAGACTCTCGTTGGCCTCTTCATTGCGAAGCAAATCGGTAAAGGCGCCCATCATTCGCGCGCTGCCACCCTTGGCCCAGAGCTGCTCGTAGAGTCGCAGTCGTTCTTCATGTGGCATATCGAGGGCCGACATGGTCGGAATGGCAACGCGTGACATCCCGGCGGATTGCTTGCGAGCCGCCTTGCGTAGTTCTGGATAATGCTGCTTCTGCTCGCGCTCCTCATCCTCCCGCATCGGGTGGTTGTTCGCCGGGACGCTGAAGTTCGCCGTTCGCTGGAATACCGTGACGGAACTCGCCTGGGCCGCCAGCTTGGGCAGCATTTGTACGCCGGTCGCGCCTGTTCCGATCAGCGCTACCCGCTTGCCGGTGAAATCGACGCCTTCCTTCGGCCATCGGGCCGAATGATGCCACTCCCCCTTGAAGCGATCGATGCCTGGAAAATCCGGAACCCGCGGTGCTGACAGGTTGCCGCTCGCCATGATGCAAAAGCGGGCTTCGACCGATGGGCCATTGTCTGTGAAGACCCGCCAGAGCGCATGAGTCTCGTCGTACTGCATCGCGGTCACCCGTGTTTCGAATCGGATGTCTTCCCGCAAATCGAATCGGTCGGCGACGTGGTTCAAATAGGCGAGTATCTCGGGTTGTTCGGCGTAGCGGTGCGACCAACTCCATTCCTGCTGCAGTTCATTCGAGAAGGAGTAGGAATAGTCCAGGCTCTCCACATCGCAGCGCGCCCCAGGATAGCGATTCCAGAACCATGTCCCGCCGACTCCGTCGGCGGCCTCGATGCAACGCACCCTCAGCCCTAGCTGGCGCATCCGGTAGATGGCGTACAGGCCACCGAAGCCGGCCCCTACGATCAAGACGTCGACGCGTTCCGCCGTGGGTCGTCCACCCGGCGTGGATTGGGAGCTCTCTGACATCTCACTTCCTCATAGGACAGTTGGCGTTTCCAGCCGGTTCAGCGCGGAAGGGCGAATACCGCGGATCGAAGCGAGGCGGGAATGTGCAGGCAATGCCATCTTAGGAAGAAAATCGATCGTACGCAATAACAAACTAATGTTTTCTATAGAAGACCTCAGAGGCAAAAATACAAATGTCCGGCATCGAATATCCGGTCACGGCCCGGCTATACGGATTAATCCTCCTTAATTTTCAGCTTTTGCACGATGATTTGGCCGAGCGAAGAGTACGTCCCAGCCACTTGTTTTCTATAGAGAACAAATATTCTCGTTGAACTTTTTACGTCTTTTGATTAGGCTGATTCGCAGGGCACATGATTCGCCAGTAAAAGCGAACGCCACGGCCCGGAAACCGCCGCAAAGGAGGCTGGTGAAATGAAACTACTCGTGCGTTTTACTGTGAGTATCTGGGCGGTTCTGCTGGCGTATGCGGCCCCTGCGCATGCTGCTGAGTTTCCCACCCACATGGTGACGTTGATCGTCGGCTATGCGCCGGGAGGCGGCACCGACATCGTTGCCCGAAACGTCGCCGAGGTTCTGTCCCGCAAGTGGGGCCAGCAAGTCATCGTGAAGAATCGGCCCGGCGGTACTGGGGTAATCGGCATCAGGGATCTGAAAAGCGCTGCGCCCGACGGGTACACCCTGGGCGTCTGGACCGATTCCGACATCGGCAATGCCGCGGTTCGAGACGACCTTGGGTACGACCTGGTCAAGGACTTCGACCATATCGGCCAGATTGCGTCGGGAGGGACGGTCCTGGTCGTCAATCCCTCCCTACCCATCAAGACCTTCAGCGACTTCGTCAGCTACGCCAAGGAGCATCCGGGCAAGCTCAATTTCTCCGTGGTTTCCGGTGGCGGCATGCACCTGGACAGCCTGAGAATCGAACGGGCTGCCGGCGTAAAAACCACCATCATCGGCTATCCGGGAACCGGGCCGGCCCTGACGGACCTTATCGCGGGGCACGTCGACGTATTGGTTTTGCCGCTAGGCGTCGCGCTTCCCTACATCAACAGCAATGCGGTGCGGGTACTGGCAGTGGGATCGAACGCGCGTTGGCCGGGACTTCCCAATGTCGAGACGCTGTCCGAAGCCATACCAGGATTGGAGAGCACCTTCTTCTATGGCCTGGTCGGACCGAAAGGGATGCCGGAAAAATTGAAGAAAGAAATCAACGCGACCCTGCAGGAGGTTCTGCAAGATCCGAAGCTGGGCGCGAAATTCCAATCCATGGGTTTCGTTCCCACGGGAAACTCGCCCACTGAGTTCAAGGAAGTCATTGCAAAGAAATTGGAGACATCACGAGTGGCCGCCGAGCAAACCGGCCTGAAACAGAGCATGCAAACCAAGTAGAGCGGCTGTTGAGGAAAGTTGCCGTAGCCATGGCCACGGCAACCGCTGGCGGCAGCCGGGCCGATCCTGAATACGCTGCGCCACCGAGAGAGCCTTGGCCAGCTGTCTACCCCAGATACGCCCCGCCATTGGCGTGCAAGGTCTGCCCGGTCAGGTAGCGCGCTTGCGGACCGCACAGGAAGGCGACCAGGTCAGCCACTTCCTCCGCGCTGCCGCGCCGCCCCAGCAGCGTACTGTGGGAACCATGATGCGCCGGCGCGCCGGTGGCCGAATGGCCGCGCACGGTGTCGATCAACCCGGGCACCACGCAGTTGGCGGTCACACTGCTTTCAGCCAGATCGTGCGCCAGCGCGCGGGTCAATCCCACCAGCCCCATCTTCGCGGCCATCACATGCGCACGGCCGGACGACCCGGCGTGCGCCGACATGCCGCCGATATTGACGATGGCGCCCGCCGGCGACTTGCGCAGCCAAGGCGTGGCGGCCTGCGCGCACAGGAAGGCGCCGTCCAGGATCACGCCGGTCACCTCGCGCCACTGCTGCCATTGCAGATCGTCGATGCGCGACTCGCGCCGCACTGCCGCATTGTTTACCAGGATATCGATGCGGCCGTAGTGTGCAACCGCCGCATCGATCAGCCCTTGCGCGCCTTGCGGCTGCGACACGTCGGCCAGATGCACCAGCGCCTGCCCCCCCGCGTCGCGCACCAGCGCGGCGGTTTCCTCGGCCATGTCGGCGGACGTGTGCACATTGACCACCACGCTAGCCCCCTGCCGCCCCAGCGCCACGGCAATGGCACGGCCGATATTGCGCGCGGCGCCGGTGACCACCGCCACTTCGCCAGCCAAAGGTAGATACGTGTCTGTACTCATGCTGCGTGCTCCTGTTGATATTGATGGTGGGCCTGGCTGGAAATCGCTTCCGGCGGCCGGGCATCGGGTGCCGCCGGAAGCTCCAGCGGCCTGTCCGGCCGCATCCAGAAGGACATGACGATTCCGAATGCCAGGATGGCGATGGACACGATGAACGGCGAGGTATAGCTGCCCGTCACGTCGACGATATAGCCGAAGGTGATGGGCGAAGCCACCGCCGCCAGCCCCGCCGCGGTGCTGACGAAACCCGTGGCGACGCCCGCATAGGCCGGCGCGATATCCATGGGCGTGGCAAACACCGGCCCCGCGCTCAGTTCCAGGAAGAACAGCGCGATCGCCAGGCACAAGGCCACGGCAATCTCGTTATGCAGGAACAGCACGCTGGCCAGAAACGGGATGGACCCGCCAAATCCCAGGATCACCACATTGCGGCGCGCGGCATTGAGCTTGCCGGTCCGCGTATACAGCCAATCCGTCAGCATGCCGCCGGCCGTATTGCCGATGACGGCCGCGGCAAAGACCGCCCCAGAGTGGAAGGCCGAATGCTTCAGGTCGATATGGAAATGTGCCACGAAGAAGCTGGGCAACCAGCTCAGATACATCCACAAGGCCCAGGCATGGGCGAAGAACACCAGCGTCACCGGCAGGATGCGGCGAAACAGCGCCAGCCACGGCACGGGCGGCCGCTCTCCACCGCGCCCACGCCCGACCTGGCTGAAGGCCGGCAAAGCCGCGAGCTCGTCGGCCGTCACCGCGCCGTGCTCACGGGGATCGTCGCGGAAATAGGCGTACCACACGGCCACCCATACCAGGCTTACCGCCCCCATCACCATGAACGATCCCCGCCAGCCGATGAAGGGAATCATGAAGACCACCAGCGGCGGCGTCAGCGCGGCCGCCGCGCGCGATGCCGAATGCGTGAACCCTTGAGCGAAGCCGCGCCGTTCACGCGGTACCCAATTGCTCATGGCCAGCGTGGCCACGGGGATGGTGCCGCCCTCGCCCGTTCCCACCAGCAGCCGCGCGAACACCAGGCCAGCCAGACCGCCGGCAAATCCGGTCATCAAGGTGCCCAGCGCCCACAACACCCCGGAGATGGCGAGCATGCGCCGCGGTCCGATGCGGTCACCCAGATAGCCACAGAGGATCTGGAACACCGCATAGCAGTAGCCGAAGGCGGACAAGGCCACACCCAGGCGGGTATTGCTCAAGCCGAACTCCTGCTGGATCAGCGGACCCGCGACAGAAAGATTGACCCGGTCGACATACTCGATGAAATACATGGCGCACAGCAGCAGGAACACCCTGCCCGGCGCGCCCCGGAAGACTCCGGTCCTGACGGCACTAGACATGTCTCGACTCCACGTGATGACGCGGACGCTTTGGCGCCCGTCTTGTCGGCGTGGTCTTCCCGCTGCGGACCAATTGATTCGAACCGGCCACTTAGGCGAATTTCTCGCTCATATTGGCTCTGTTGCCGGCGATTCTACACATTGTCGACGATTAGACAATATGTATTGCGTGAATATTTGCTATCCTGACCCGGTGCTGAAGATGGTCAACGTGGCGCCGGCGTCGTACCATCCCCGGCGAAGTGCTTCCCGTGGTGCTTTCTGCGGTGCTTCCCGCAGTGCTTCTCGAAGTGCTGCCCTTGTGGCATCCCTCAACGCTCGTGTCCGTGCTCCGTCCTTGCTTCCGTCCTCGCACGTTTCTTCTCATCCAGTACCATGTCGCCCACCCCTAACATCCCTATCGATCTGTTCCGCTCCATGACGCTTTCTGCCCTGGTGCAGGAGGAGATCTTGCGCGGCATCAAATCGGGCGAGCTCACGGGCGGTTCGCGCTTGAATGAGAGCGAGTTATCCCAACGCCTGGGCGTCAGCCGCAGTCCCTTGCGCGAAGCCTTTCGCGCGCTGGAAGAGGCGGGCCTGGTGCGCCTGGAGAAGAATCGCGGCGTATTCATCCGCGACCTCTCCGACGAAGAGGCCGCGGAACTCTACGACCTGCGCGCGGGCCTGGACGAAATGGTCGGGCGCCGCGTGGCACCACGCATCACCGACGAGCAGTTGCATGAGCTGGGCGAGCTGCTGACCGAACTGGAAGGCACGGCCGCGCCCGATGGCGTGAACCGCTACTTCGAATTGAACGTGGCCTTCCATGACCGCCTGGTGCAGATGACGGGCAACAACGCTTTGGTTGGCGTATACCGCCAGGTGATAAACCGCATGCATCTGCTGCGGCGCCGCGGCTTTTCCCTGGCCGGCAGTTCCGCCGCCTCCCACAAGGAACACCGCGCCATCCTCGATGCGCTGGCCACTCGCGACGCCGACACCGCTGCACGCGCCATGCGCCAGCATGTCCACAGCGGCTTCGACCGCGCAGTGCAGGCGCATCATTTGCAGGAAGAAGAGAAGGCGTCCCCCGAGGCCGCTTGAGGGCGCGTAATGCGACTGCTGGCCGAGTAAGGCGACGGCTCGCCGCGTTGATGCGACCGCTGTCCGCGTGATAGCCGCCTGGTGGTCCCTGATCGTCCCTGATCGTCCCTGATGGTCCCTGATGGTCCCAAGTACTCGCCAGACGGCCGTGCAAGATTAGGCAAACCTGCGAAATTATTTTCCCCGGATTCATCGAATTGTAGTCATTTCGCTGAACAAATCCCGCGATTACGGCTGATCCGGCACCCCTATGATTTGAAGTAAGAACAAATCAGCTGGCGCCTGCTCGCGGCCCTGACCCGTTCCTATTTCTCTACGCACAACACGCCGGGTGGTCAGGTGCATCTCTCCAATCTCAAAATCAGTACCCGGCTCGCTCTGGGCTTTGCCATCGTGCTCGCCCTGTTGATCGCCGCCTCTCTGTTCGGCATGTATCAATTGCGAGCCATCGCCCACGCCAATCGTGTCACCTTGGAAAAGCCACTGACCAAGGAACGGCTGGCCGCCGATTGGAGCCGCAACACGTTCGGCTCGATCCGCCGGACTTCCGCGTTGGCGAAAAGCAGCGACGACTCGCTGGCCGCGTACTTCGCCAAGGATGTCGAGCAGACCACCAAGTCCAGCACCGAACTCATCAAGCAGATCGAAGCCCTGCTCGATAACGACGAAGAAAAGACGCTGTTCACAGCGATCGGCCAAGTGCGCAAGCGCTATACGGACTCCCGTAATGCGGTCATGCAGCAGAAAACCAAAGGCAACCTGGCCGAAGCCGAGCGGATTTTCAATCAGGAATATGGTCCCAGCGCGCAGCAATACGAAGAAAGCCTGCAAACGTTCGTGGCCGTGCAAAGACGCAGCATCGACGCGGCCAAGGACGCCATCGACCAGACCTATCATCGCAGCACGCAATTGCTGATTGCGATGGCCATCATGGGCGTGGCACTTGGCGCCGCCTGCGCGGTGGTGATCAGCCGCGGCATCGTTCGTCCCATATCCTATGCCGTGCGCGTCGCGGACGCGGTAGCCAATGGCGACCTGACGCAAGACATCGCCGTTCGATCGAAGGACGAAACCGGCCGTCTGCTGTCAGCGCTGCGCACCATGAACACCAAGCTGGCGCAAACCGTGGCCGGCATCCGTTCCGGTTCGGAAACCATCTCGTCGGCCTCCAGCCAGATTGCCGCCGGCAACGCCGACCTGTCGTCGCGCACGGAAGAACAGGCGGCATCGCTGGAAGAGACCGCGGCCTCGATGGAAGAAATGGCTTCCACCGTGAAGCAGAATGCCGACAACGCGCGCCAGGCGAACCAGATGGCGGCCAAGGCGTCGGAAGTGGCGCAGCGCGGCGGCGCGGCCGTGGCGGAAGTGGTGCAAACCATGAACGCCATCTCGGCCAGCTCCCGCAAGATTGGCGACATCGTCTCGGTCATTGACGGCATTGCTTTCCAGACCAATATCCTGGCCTTGAATGCCGCAGTCGAAGCGGCTCGCGCGGGTGACCAGGGCAAGGGTTTCGCGGTGGTGGCGGGTGAGGTTCGCACCCTGGCGCAACGCAGCGCCAGCGCCGCCAAGGAGATCAAGAGCCTGATCGAAGACTCCACGGGCAAGGTCCAGCTGGGTGCCGGCCAAGTCGAGCGCGCCGGCGCCACCATGCAGGAAATCGTCGATTCGGTCACTCGCGTCACCGACATCATGGGAGAAATCACCATGGCCTCGGACGAACAGGCGCGCGGCGTGGATCAAGTGAACACCGCCATTTCGCAGATGGACGAAGTGACCCAGCAAAATGCCGCGCTGGTGGAGCAATCGGCCGCGGCGGCCGGCGCGATGCAGGACCAGGCAGCCGAGCTGGTCCGCGCGGTCGCGGCGTTCAAGGTCGGCGAGGCGCAGTCCATGGACGTGATCGCCGCACGCTCGGGGCTGTTGAACCTCGCCGCCGCGTAAATCAAGTCCCCCTCGGATCGGATCGGGTCGAGCTTAGTCAGGCACGCGTTGCGATAAAGGCAGCCACAACACGAACAACGTCCCGCCGGACTGAGGCTGCCAGGTGCACTGCGCACCCAGCACCGCCACGCGATTGCGTATATTTGCCACGCCCCGCCGTCCTGGCAATGGCACTTCCGGCGGCGGCGGCATGAACGGGCGACCGTTATCCTGCACGCACACCCGCACGCCGGTCGCTCCCATGCCATCCCCGGGCGCCGGCCCGATCCGCGCGGGCTGGGCGGACTGCCCGTCCTGCGCCGTGGCGGTCGTCACCGTAATCTCCGTGGCATCGCTGTGCTTGACGATATTGGTCAGCACCTCCTGCAGGACACGCAGCACGTGCAGTGCGCTTTGTGCATCCAACCAAGGCAATGGCGGCAGGTCGGTCATGCGCCAGCGCAGCGCGATTCCAGCCCCCCTCAGCCTCGGTCCCAGCCGAAAGCGCAAAGCACCCAACAAGGCCAGCAAGTCGGCATCCGTACTTTCCAACGAGTCGATGGCGATCTTCAGATCGTCTATGCATTCCCTCAGCACCTGGGCGATGTCGATGGGCGTGCGCCCCAGCTCCACCTGGCGCAGCGCGCTCATCAGCGAAGACCCCACGCCATCATGCATCTCGCTCATCAAGCGTTGGCGCTCGTTCAAGAGCGTCTGCTCACGCTCCGCCACGCGCAGGCGTTCATGCGCCTGCAGCAGTTCGCGCTCTTGCGCGGCCAGCTGGTCCGCCAGCACGGCACGGGAACGTGCCGCCACGGCCAGCGCCCGGGTGTAGTGCGTGAACGCGACATACACGAACAAGGTAAGCAAGCCCAGATTCACATAGGGCGTCAGGTAGATGCCCTCCATGTCCATCTTGTAGCTCTGCATGCGCAGGTCATGCCACGCCATCGCCAGCGACACGGGTCCCCACGCGGCCAGCATCACATTGGCCCGGCTGCGTTCTCGCCAGGCGTTGGCCACCGCCGCGTAGATCTGCGCCAGGGCCGGCGGCAGCACCGCCAGGCGTTGCAACCCCAATACGCCTGGATGCTCCACCCACCAATAGGGCAGCGTCGCCACCACGACGATGAACCAGTACACCACCAGCAGGCGGCCCAGACGCGGACGCGGGCGATTCTGCACCAGCCCAAGGAAGTGGAACGCGCAGACGGGCACGGTGACCATACCCACCAGCGTCATCCATGCGAACCAGGCAAAACTCATGTCCAGGCCCGCGTCGTCCACCAGGAACAACAGGGCCGCCACAGCCTGCGCCACGCCCATGCAGAAGAACAGCACGAACGGCCGCGCCCCACCGGCCGGCTCCAGCCCCGTATGCCGGCCGCGCGTCAGGCGCAGCCACACGGCAACGCCCAAGGCGAAGAAGCCCAGCAGCAGGAATGAACCGCGCCAATAGGTCGGCAAGGCAGTCTGCAGGAAAGTGCGCCAGCGCCAGGATGGCAACAGGTCGGCGGTCGATCCGACCCACAGCGACGACAGCGCACCGCCCGTGTTGAATTGATTGGCAATGCGCACATACACCCATGCATCCCTGCCTGGCTGCAGCAGACCACCCAGATCCACCCATAGGGGATGATTGAAGTTGTTCCAGGCGCGGTCACCGCGCGACTGCCACGCGCGCTGCCCGTTCACGTAAACCGCCAGCGTGCCGGTCGCCTGCCAACGCGGTGCGTACAAGCGCAGCCGCTGGGTGGTGAACTTGGTGGCGGGAATGTGGATGCGATACCACTGCACTTCGGCACGGTCCTCTGCTCCCGGGACCTGGCGCGGCCACGACGCGCGCGGCCGGGCATGCGGCAAGCTGATCGTCTGCCAGACCGCGCTGGCCGCGGTCATCGCACGGTCACCCGCATCCAGTTCAGCCATCGATGCCGGCTGCATCCACGCCGTGCTCGATGATGACCATAGCTGCGCTTCGGTGATGTGCAGCAGCGGGGACTCGGCGACCGCCGATCCGCATGCTGCGATCAAGAGGATAGCGAATACGGACTTGAAGACAGCCAATCCAGGCACAATCGGCCCGAACACAGCACGCTTGAACACAGCCAGCTTGAACACAGCCGACTTGAGCAAGACCCACCCCAGCCGCGCCGGCCTGCGCAATTCAATCCTCACTCAGCCACCCTTGCCGCGCGCCCTCGCGCACCGCTTCAGCACGCGAATTCACCTGCAGCTTGGTGTAGATACGCCGCACAAAGGTCTGCACCGTATGCGGTGACACGCCCAAGGCGCTGGCGACCTCGTCCACCGTATAGCCGCGCGACACCAGACGCAGCGTTTCAGCCTCGCGCGCCGAGGGAGATGCCTGGGGCATTCCGGCCGGCATTGCAACGGACTCGGCGGCCTCGGCGGACCCGCCAGGCTTGGCAGACCCAGCAGGCTCGGCGGACCGCGCAGGCTGTCCAAGCTGCGTGGGTTGTGAGGACGCCGCGGACGCCGTGGACACTGTGGACTCGAAGGGCACCGCTTGCGCGCCATGCCGCAACAGCAGCTTGCGCGCGACCATCGGATTGATGGGGCTGCCTCCCGCATGCAGGCTGCGGATTTCGGCGACCAGTTCCTGTGCGCTCAAATCCTTCAGCACGTAGCCCATGGCGCCCGCTTCAATGGCCCGCAGCACATGCGTTTCATCACCAAAAATAGTGCTTACCATTACCGCGCAATCAGGCCAGGCCAGCCGCGCCGCCGCGATCACGTCCAGGCCCGAGCCATCGGGCAAGCCCAGATCCACCAGCAGCACGTCGATCGGCTGGCTCGCCAACAAGGACAAAGCCTCGCGCCGATTGGCCGCCAGCCACGCCATGCGCAGCCCCTCCGCGGTCTCCACGGCATGCGCCAAGGCGTGCAGACAAGCCGCATCATCTTCGACCATCGCAACACGTATATATGAGTGGCCCATGCCTTACTGGATCTCTAGAATCAGCCCGCCCTGGGCATGACGGGGAAGTCTGCCTTCATCGAGCCATCCCGTCATGTCCTCAGTTCTAGGGACATACAGCGTGCCCCAGGTTTTCTATGCTGCGTCATCCTACTCCAACGCTCGCTTGATAACCGGATAAAAATAAATGGCCAATCGCCGGGTTTCCCTTCATCTGACCACGCTTTCAGCCGCGCTTGCCGGCGTTCTTTTGGGAAATGGCGCATCTGGCCAGACCATACCCTGCGGTGGAGATGGCAACGGCTACTCATGCTCGGTGTCCGGTACCCAATCGAGCCCGGTCATCTTGCAGGCCGACTCCGCCAACCCCATTCCGCCCCTGCAAGCGAACTCCAGCGCGAACATTACCGCAACCGTAAACCCGTCAACCAAGGCCGCCTTGCAGGTGCTGTCGATCAGCAGCAGCGGCAATCCAGACGGTAACTGGACCGGCACGGACATCGAGGGCGTGACGATAACCAACACGGGCAACCTGACCTTGCAGTCCCAGGGCGCCATCGTCACCGACGGTACCCTCTACGGCCTGTTCGGCCAGATGCTGGCGGGCAATGGTGTCAGCAGCAGCGACGGTGATAACGGTGGCAATGGCGGGGTGGCCGGCCGCTCGGTAAACCAGATCCTGTCGCTGACCAACAGTGGGGACATCAGCATGAACCTGCCTGGCGTCACCGTCGCGGGCGGTGCGGGATTGGCGGCCTTCAGCCAGGGCGGTGAAGGTGGAACGACCTCGGACGATCACAATCCGGCTGGCGCGGGCGGCCAATCGGTCGGCGCATACGTCGTCAACACGGGAGACATCGGGATCACCCTTGCAGGAGCCGGCCGTTACGCGGGCATCATCGCCACCAGCGGCGGCGGTGGCGGCGCGAATCAATACAACGGCGGCAACAACAACGGCGGCGGCGGCGGCGCGACATCGATCACGAACTCGGGCAACGTCACGCTGAACTGGACATGGGCCGATACGCCGACCACAGGAGCTGCCCTCTACGGCATCCTCGCGCAGACCCATTCCGGTAATGGCGGTGATTCCACCTCCGGCGGCCTGGGCAATGGCGGCGATGCCGGCATAGGCTACGCGGCCAATATGAGTGCGATGGTGACCCTGCAGCCCGGCGGCAACGTGACAGTGAACCAGACCGGTACGCCACCGGCTGGCGGCGCGGGCGTCGCTGCCATCGTCTACGGCGGCAGCGGCGGCCAGGGCCTGGCCGACGAGGACAATACCGACGGCGGCGACGGCGGCAACGCCGGCACCATCGGCGGCGCCTTCGTCCCCGTTCAGATCAACGTGACCGATGCCAACGTGCGCACCACGGGAAGCCAACTGCCCGCGTTGCTGGCATCGACGCGCGGAGGTGCCGGCGCCGGCACCTGGAACCAGGGCAGTTATCACGATCGTAACGGCGGCGCGGGCGGCCAGGCCGGCGACGTCAGCGTAGGCGTCACCACGGCCAGCGCCGCCGTGACCTTGTCCACCACGGGCGACGACGCCTCGGGCATCCAGACATCCCAATTGGGCGGCGCGGGTGGTGCCGGCGGCTACTATGGCGGCGACGCGCTGGGCTTCGGCGACCACGACTCGGGCATCGGCGGCAGGGGCGGCGATGCCGGCAGCTTGACGATCAAGTTGGCGGGCAGCCAGCCGCTGCCCATTTCCATCACCACCATCGCCAACGATTCCCATGGCATCTATGCGGTACTCCAGGGCGGGCTGGGGGCCGATGGCGGCCAGTACAGCGGCACGATAAGCGGCGGCGCCGCTGGCTATGGCGGAGTCGGCGGCAGCACCGGATCGATGAACGTGGCGCTCACAGGGACCTCGATCTCCACGCAAGGCGCCAGTTCCTTCGGCATCCTGGCGCAAAGCCTGGGCAATGACGGCGGCACCGGCGGATCGGCGACGGCGACCGTCGTCCAGGGCGGCAACGGCGGCAACGGCGGCGGCACGGGCGCCATCACGATAACGACGGATGCCAATTCATCGATATCGACACAGGGGCAAGGTTCAGTCGGCATCCTGGCGCAAACGGCGAGCGGGGCCGGCGGTGACGGCGGCGCCGCCGACGGCCAGTTGAGCGGAACCCAGGGCAGCGGCGGCAGCGGCGGCGCGGCAGGCGCCGTCACCGTCAGCAATGCCGGCACCATCACCACCGCCGGCACCGACGCAGTGGGCATCCTGGCGCAGTCCCTGGCAGGCGGCGGCGGCTCGGCGTCGACCAATTACGGCATTTTCTACAGCGACGGCGGCACGGGCGGCGCCGCGGGTACGGCCGGTGCCATCACCGTGACGAACAACGGCACGATAAGCACCGGCGGCACCATGGCAATGGGCATCCTCGCGCAGTCCATCGGCGGCAGCGGCGGCGCGGCGGGAAGCGCCAGCGGCCTGGGTGTTTCGCTGGGCGGTGATGCCAACACCACTCCGTTCGAATCCAATGCCAACGACATCAGCATCAATGCCTCTGGGACCATCGCCACCACGGGGCTGTCCGCCATCGGTGTCCTGGCGCAATCCATCGGCGGGGGCGGGGGCGCGGGTGGCGCAACCCAAGGGGCGATCAGCCTTGGCGGCACCGGCGGTAAAGGCGGCTCGGGCGGCGAGATCAACGCCACGCCAAGCAACCTGACCCTTACCACCAGCGGCGACAACGCACACGGCTTCGTCGCCCAATCCATCGGCGGTGGCGGCGGCACTGGAGGCAATGCCAGCAGCCTGGGCATCTTCCATTCGGTAGCCGTTGGCGCGTCTGGCGGCGACGGCGGCACGGGCGGCTCCGTCGTGCTGAATCTGGGCAGTACCAACATCGTCACCCAGGGCACCAAGGCAGCAGGCCTGGTGGGCCAGTCCATCGGCGGTGGCGGTGGCACGGGTGGACAGGCATTCGCCTACAGTGTCGGCCCTTTGGCTACGATATCCGTCGGGGTGGGCGGGACGGGCGGCACGGGCGGCGACGGCGGCATTGTCAGTTCCCAGATGTCGGGCGGCAGCATCAAGACGGGTCAGACCCAGACGCTGATCGACGGCACCTGCACCGCGCCCTGCCTGCCGGCGAACGCACAGCCCATCGATTCGTTCGGCGTCGTCATCCAGAGCATAGGCGGCGGCGGTGGCATAGGCGGTAATGCCACGGCAAAAGCGGCGGCGATCGGGATACCGGTGACCGAAGCAGGCACTCAGGTAGCGATTCCTGTCGCGGTGGCGGTGGGCGGGACGGGCGGTATCGCAGGTGATGGCAACTACGTTACCTTCGCCACCTCGCAAGGCGCGCAGATCGAGACCCGGGGCCAGGGTGCGCACGGCGTGTTGATTCAGAGCATAGGCGGTGGCGGCGGTGCGGGCGGCGACTCCTCGTCGCTGGCCGCGGCGCTGGATTACGGCGGAACGGTGCCGGAAGGATCGTACTCCTTGTCCCTCAACGTCTCCGTGGCCGTGGGCGCGGACGGCGGAGCCGGGGGCAACGGCAATTCCGTCTGGACCGCCGTCGGGGGCTTGATCAACGTGTCCGGCGGACAAGCGACGTTTACGCCGGATGCAGCCGGCACCGCGAACAGCACGATCGTGACCTACGGCGACTATGCCAACGGCATCACCGCGCAATCGATCGGCGGGGGCGGCGGCAACGCCGGTTTTGGCAGCGGCAACACGCAAGATTTCGGCACCGGAAGTGTTCTGGACGTAGGTATCGGATTAGGGGGGTCGGGCGCAGGCGGCGGCAATGGGGGCCTGGTGCAGGTCGAAGTCTTGCCGACCGGACAGATCCAGACGGCGGGATCTGGCGCCGTGGGTGTGCTGGCGCAGAGTATTGGCGGCGGCGGCGGGGCATCGCAAGGCGGTTCCTATAATTTCGTCGGCGATGCCAAGCATGTGTCGCCGACCATCGATGTCAAGGTCGGCAAGACGGGGGGCGCGGCCGGCGCCGGCGGCAGCGTGGGAGTGACTGTGGCCGGCAGTATCGCCACGTACGGCGGCGACGCCCCGGGCGTAGAGGCCCAATCGATCGGCGGCGGTGGCGGACAAGGCGGCTCAGCCGGCTCGGATGCCTCGGCGGACAATCCTATCGTCAACGCGATCCAAGGTCGGATCGACCTCAAGGATCCCATTCAGGACGCGTACAAAAAACTAATCGGAGAAACGCCGCCCAACTACCAACTCAACCTGAATCTCGACGTATCGGTGGGCGGTGCCGGTGGATCCGGCAATACCGGCGGCGCCGTCACGGTCGCTCTGGATCCCACTGGCATTATCACCACCGCAGGTGATTGGTCCGCGGGGATATTCGCGCAAAGTATCGGTGGCGGCGGCGGCAAAGGAGGCGCGGCGTTCGCGACGGGCTCGGGCTGGCTCGATATTACCAAGGTCGATCTGAACGCCAACTACAGTGTGGGCGGCGACGGCGGCAAGGGCTCGACCGGCGGCAGTGTGACCACGACGCTCAACGGTGGCTCGATAACCACTGGCGGATATGCGGCGGCGGGCATCTATGCGCAGAGTGTCGGCGGCGGCGGCGGCCACGCCGCGGATGGCTCGGACGGCTTCTATGGCACTCTCGCCGTGGGCATAGGTTATGGCGGCTCGGGCGGTGGCGCCGGCGACGGCGGCGCGGTCAATCTCTCCACTACCGCCGGCAACACCAGCACCATCACGACACAGGGAGAAGCCGCGTTCGGCACAGTGCTGCAATCTATCGGCGGTGGCGGCGGCTTCGCCGGCGCAGGAACCAGTATCCGGGTCGCCGTGGCCAACGATCCGATACCCGCGATCAAGCTGTCGACCGGCCAGGCTCGGAATACGAGCGAAGGCAATGGCGGCACCGTGACGCTGCAAGACAATGGCACACTACGCATCGCGACGCAGGGCAATAACGCCTTCGGGGTGATTGCACAGAGCGTGGGCGGCGGTGGTGGGATCGTGGTCAATTCGCAGAATCAACAAGCAACCGCCGGGATCAACACCAGCATCTTCGGCAGCACGCCCGAGTCCGGCGCGCAGGCGAACGGCGGCGCGGTGACGGTTGGTCTCGGCACTCAAAGCTCAATCTCGACGACCGGAACCGGTGCGCACGGTGTGGTCGCCCAATCGGTCGGCGGCGGCGGCGGCCTGGTCGGCCTCCCAGGCATCGCGCCCACCATTTCCGTCGATGCGAGCGACGCGGGTTCCATATCTCCAGGTACCGGACAAGGCGGCAACGTCTCGGTTACCACTGACGGCACCATCGCCGTGACGGGCGCCGGCGCAATCGGGATCCTCGCGCAAAGTGTCAGTGGCGCCGGCGGACTCAAGCTGGCATCAGATGGCAAAACTGTCTTCGCGGGTTCGGGATCGTCAGGGTACCTGAGCGATGCCACGGTTGACGTCACAGTGGGCGCCGATGCAGTCGTTTCGTCAACAGCACTTAATGGCATCGGCATCTTCGCGCAGAACGCGAACGGCAACGGTGTGACGCTCACCATCAACGGCAGCGTCACCGGCGGATCCGCCTCCGCGGCAGGCATCGGAGTGTGGGCCGACAGCGCCGTCAACAGCATGATGACCATAGGCAGCACTGGCTCGGTGGTGGCGGAAACAGCGGTCTGGACCACGACCGGCCTGCTCAATATCAACAACGCCGGCGTGTTGATGGGGAACGTCTACCAGAACGGCGGTGGGATGACGAATACCGGCACCTTCTCCTCCGGCCCCGAATACGTAAGCGCATCGCTGCAGAATAACGGCTTGGTTGCGCTGGGCGGACGTGAAGGCACTTACTGGGGTTATGACCGTACCCGTTTCGTCGCGACGACTTTCAACACCACTTACACCCAATCGTCGAAGGGCACGCTGCAAGTTGGCGCGGACTTCGACAAGATGGCTTCCGACTTCCTCACCATCAACGGGCCTGCCGCCCTGGATGGCAAGTTGTTGGTAGCGCCCCTTGCGCTGTTGCCGAAGCGGGAGTTGGCCGTCATGAACGTCAACGGTGTCCAGACCGGCGCCTTGGCCGCCTCGGATTCTCCCGTGGTCGACTACGAAACCCGCCAGGATGGGGGCACGACCCACGTGCGCGCGGTCGGCGCCAACTTCAACGCCGACTCCATGCAATTGAAGCGCAACGCGACCAACCTGGCGAGCCACTTGCAACGTGACTGGGATCAAGGCGGATCCGCGGAGCTTGCCAAGCTATACGCGGTGCTGGACACGGCTTCGCGCCAGGGAGCGGGCTCCTACCAGGATCGCCTGTCGGACCTGTCGCCCGGCGTCGCGCTGGCGCCAGCCGCACAGATGCAGCTGGGCATGGCGCGCTTCACCGGCGCGATGATGTCCTGCCCGACATTCGTGGCGGACGGTCCGCGGACCAAGGAGCAAGATTGCGTGTGGGGGCAGATCACGGGGCGCAATACGAACCAGGACGGCGGCAACGGTTCCTCCGGATTCTCGCTGGACAGTGTCACGTACCAGTTGGGCGGCCAGCGACGCATCGCGCCGGACTGGTATCTGGGCGGCTCGTTCGCGTACCAGAACTCGCATCTCCGTGGCGATGACCATCGCGTCAGCGGATCCGGCGACACGGGCTATGCCGGCTTGGTGCTCAAACGCGAAGCCGGACCCTGGACGATTTCCGGTGCGCTGGGCGGCGGCTATGGGGCCTATGACCTGAATCGCAACCTGGCCATTCCAAATTTCGAGTCGCAGGCCACGAGCAAGCCCGATGTGTATAGCTTCGGCGCACGCATACGCGTAGCCAGAACCTTTACCGACGGCAACGTCTACGTGAAACCCTACGTGGACCTGGACGCGACCTACTCACGGATGTCGAGCTATGAAGAGTCGGGCGACGCACTGCATCTGAAGGTCGCCAGCAGCGACCAGATGGTCTTCGGCCTTGCCCCTACGTTGGAAGTCGGCGGACGCAGCGAGCTTCCCCACGGCGCCATATTGCGGCCCTTTGCTTACGCGGGCGTGTCGCTGCTTTCGGAGGATGGCTGGAAAACCAAGTCCAGGCTTGCCGGCGCCTCTGACAGCGCGGGCAGCTTCACCACCACGATGCCCACCGACAATGTGGTCGGACGCATCGGCACGGGCTTCCAGGTCACGCATGCCAATGGGCTGGACTTCAGGCTGCAGTACGACGGCGAATTCGCATCGCAAGGCAACAGCCATTCGGGATCGCTGAAGGTGGCTTATCGGTTCTAGGTGACGGTCAGGGGTTCGGGCTGATGCGCGTCCAGGGCCGCACCGGACGTCCCCTCAGTTCACACCGATCCGATCCGCCTGGCCGCTTCCTTGAACAAAGCCTGTGCATCAGGTGTCAGGCGGAACGCGGCAAGGAAGTCATCGACTCGATACGCGGGTTGCGCCTTGCGGACCAAGGCCAGGAAACCGAGCGCCTCGTCCACCCTGTCGGCGATCGCCAGGCAATGAGCGGCGATCGCCAGGATGTGCACATGCGCATTGGGACGCATGGCGGCCTTGACCGCCCAGTCGGCGGCTTCCTCGATCCGTCCCAACCTGACCAAGGCCAACGCGCGTACGGCGAGCATGCCGAACATCAGGGGATCGAAGGGACTCAGATGACGTGAATGGTCGGCCGACCCGATGGCCGCCTGGGCGTCGCCCGACTGGCAATGGACGAAGCCCAGCGTGTAATGGCCCAAGGCGAAATTCGGGCTCAGATCCACGGCGCGTTGCAATTCCGCCAGCGACGAGTCCTGGTTGCCACGCAGCCACAGCGCCCGGCCCATGGCCCAGTGAGCCGCGGGATCGCGATCATCGGCGATCACGCTCTGGCCCGCGGCTGCCAACGCCAGATCCATCGCCGGCTTGCGTTCGCCCCAGTGCTGGAACGCGTCCTGCCAATGTGTGAAGGACAGCCCGGCATAGGCTCTGGAGTAGGTCGGGTCCAGCCGCAACGCCATCTCGAAAAATTGCCGCGCCAGGACATTGTCTGCCTGATTGAAGCGGTACATATGCCATAGGCCACGGTGATGGGCCGACCAGGCATCCAGTGAATTGGGCGGCGTGAGAATGGCGCGATTGCGTTCCGCCGACTCGATCTCGATGTCGATCGAGGCGACGATCCGATTGCCGATCTCGTCCAGCGTCGCGAAGGCGTCTTCCAGCGTATGGTCGAAGGCTTCTGCCCACACGATGCGCGCCGTGCGTGATTCGACCAGGGCAACGTCGACGATGATCCGCGTGGCTTGCCGGCGCAGGGATCCACTCAAGACGTAATCCACGTTCAGAGTCCGCCCGGCCTCCTCCGGCCCCACGCTGCGCTGATCCAAGGCAAAGACCGTACCTTGCGCAATGACGAACAGGCTGCGCAGCTTGGCCAAGCGGGTAATGATGTCGTAAGCCAGGCCGTCGCCCAGCCCGCCCCGCACGCGGCTGTCCGCCGATGCGTCCGTAAAGGGCATGACGGCGATCGATGCACGGCCGTTTCTTTCTCTGCATCCTTCGGCAGGAAAAGCAGTCGGTGCCGTCGCGGTGCCTTCGTGTCGGGCATTCGCGATGCTCGTCACGGAGTCCGTCATCGCCGCTTCCGTCCGCAAGAGAGGCGCGACAGGTGTCAGCCGCAACTGCCGCCAGGCATCGCGCAAAGACCGCCAGTCCAGCCCTTCGTCCTCGAAGGCGCGGGTCGCGGCGGCCAGGTGCTCTTCGCCCTCGCGCAGCCGGCCCATGTCGTGCAGCGATTGCAGCATCAGCGCATGCGCGCGTCGGTCGAAAGGAGCAATCCGCAGCCATTTGTCCAGGCAACCGTGGCGCTCTTCGGACCCGGAAGGGAGACACGCGGCCAGGTGCTCCAATACCGCCGCTTGGCAGGCCCTCACCCGCCGGCGTTGCGCCACCAGCCAGCTGTCGAAAACGGGACACGATTTGAGTTGCAGGCCGTCCAGGAAATCACCGTCGAACAGGGCAGCCAGGGCCTCCAGCCGCTGACCGTCGACGTTGCTGATGCCTTGCCGCATCGCCTGTTCGATAGCGAGAACATCGACGTGGCAATCGTGCAGGTCAAGCTGCACCGTGTCCTGAGCGGCCTGCACCCGGCGGCAACCCGGATCGTCCAGCAATGCTCTTGCCTTGCTCAGGCACCAGCGCAATTCGCCACGAGGATCGTTGGGCCTATCCCATAGCAGCTCGCACAGATGAGTGCGCGTCACAGCATGCGGCGCGAGCGCCAGATAGGCAATCAACGCGCGCAGCTTGCGCGAAGGCGGCAGCACCAAGGCGGATCCAGTGCGGCTGATCGTCATCGGCCCGAGCATGTGGATACCAACCGATGCCCCCTCGGCCCCACACTCGGGAATACCCGGGCGCCCTGGTTCCGCGGATTCCACGCCGGCTACCACGCTCGCCTCCACGCCCGGGTCTTACCTTTGATTCCGGATCGCAGGCCAAGACTCTGCCTACGTGCTTCGATCTGTGATTCCAGGCAATGCCGGCGATTTCCGTCGACGCCCCTATCCCGCCCTATTGGAGACAAATAATGTCCACAACCGCCACCGCCGTTGCTGAAACGCAGAACCGCGCGCAAAGCTCGGCGCAAAACCCCGTGCAAGATAGCGCTCAGCCGGACCTCGGCGCCCTGAAGACTCGCCAGCAAGCCACCTGGGCCTCCGGCGACTATGCCGTCGTCGGCACCACGCTGCAGATCGTCGGCGAGCAATTGTGCGAGTCCCTCGATGTCCGGTCTGGGCAGAAGGTCCTGGATGTCGCGGCCGGCAACGGCAATGCCTCGCTGGCGGCGGCGCGCCGCTGGTGCAAAGTGGTTTCCACCGACTACGTGCCGGCGCTGCTGGGACGGGCCCGGGAACGCGCCGCCGCCGAACGGCTGGAGATCGAATTCCGCGAAGCCGACGCGGAAGCCCTGCCCTTCGAGGCGGCCAGCTTCGACGCGGTCGTATCGACTTTCGGGGTCATGTTCACCGCCAACCAGGACAAGGCCGCGGCCGAGCTGATCCGCGTGTGCCATCCCGGCGGCAAGATCGGCATGGCCAATTGGACGCCGGAAGGTTTCGTCGGCCAGGTATTCAAGACCATCGGCAAACACCTGCCGCCGCCGGCCGGCGTCAAATCGCCCGCCTTGTGGGGCACCCGCGCGCGCCTCGACGAGATGTTCGGCAAGGACGCGTCGGCGATCCAGGTGACCGCGCGGCACTTCACGTTCCGCTACCGCTCGGCGGAACACATGCTGCACGTCTTCAGGACCTATTACGGGCCGGTGCTCAAGGCGTTCTGCGCGCTGGACCGCGACGCCCAAAGCGCGCTGGAACATGATCTCATCGCGTTGATGGGCCGGTTCAACCGCTCTGGCGACACCAGCGTGGTGGTGCCCAGTGAATACCTGGAAATCGTCATCATCCGGCGGTGAGCGCGCTGCGCTCCAAGCCCTGCAATAACCAGGGCTTGCCGGACAGGCAGCAGACAGAGGACGGTCCATGGCACGACGCCTCCACGCCCATCCGTGCACGGAGCGGGGCGGACGATGCGCAGCAGTGACATGCAAAACTGGCGTGGGGGGCACCGCCACCCGCGCCAGGGCGGGACTGTGTTATCTGCCTGAAATCATACGCCCGGTGTTGCCTGCTGGACAGCCCCAGGCCCCCATGCCATGACCGCGCTGGGGGCAAGCCGGCCTGCCCCCCGGCCCGGTCAGAATGGCACCATCACCTTCAAGGAACCGCTATGGCTCTTGGCGTGCTTGGCCAGCTCGCCGTCATACTGCAGACGGAAATCGACGCCCTTGGCGGTCGACACCTGGAAGCCCGCGCCTATCCGGCCGATAACGTCGTCCATGGGCGTGGATGAGCTGAACGATCCCGTGCGGGCCGGCGAACCCTGCAGGCGCGCATTGGAATTCCAGCTGTCCTTGTTGAGGAAGGCCACCCCCACGTAGGCAAATGGCCGCAGGAAAGCCCCATTGGGCAAGTCCTTGCGCCCGCCCACCTCGATCATCGGCGACACGCCCAACACGTATTGATGGCTGCTGTCCACCGACAGGCCCAGTGCGTTGTCGCCATTCTCCTTGTAGGAAGACATGCGGGTGTAGGTCGCGTCGAAGTCCATATACGGTTTCACGTACATGTTGTCGAAGTCGAATGTCCGCGCCGCGCGCAGGCGCAGGCCGAAGTTGTACATATCGGGCTTGCTCTTGAGCGTGTCCTGATAGCCGGGCACGATGACGTCGCGGTTCATGCGATAGGAGCCATAGCCGCCGCCCAGCGCACCTGAAAACACCCATGCTCCGGTTTCCCGCTTCAGCACCAGGCCGGCATAGCCGCTATCGCCATTGCCTTTGAGCCTGCCGTTATCGCCCTTCAGATCGTTGTTCTGATAAGCCATCGAAGCGCCCAGGAACCACCCCGGGCTGACCTGGCGCTGGCCACCGAACTGGTACGTGACGCTGTCGAAATCGAAGTCGGAACTGCCGCGTTCACCATCCTGCTTGGTACGGCGGCCCGACACCAGGCCCCAGAAGCAGTTCTGCTCCCCCGTCATGGCGCCGTTGCCCTTGGTGTCCGTGAACGCCGGGCACGACATCATGTTGCCGGTGAACTGGCCCAAGGCCGCCATCGATTGCGCGGCCGGCGCGGCAATGGCGCCGGGCGACAGGCTGTCCAGATTGGTGCGATACGCACCGCCGCTCGCGCGCGAGGAAAGATCGAGCTGGGCGAACAGGGGCGCCAGCGCCGAGTTGCCGCCGTCATCCCAGATTCGCTGCAGGAAGTCCGCCACCTTGCCTTGGTTCGACTTCAAGCCCAGCCCCGGCGCGTTGAAATTGGCCGACACCGCCCGCACCTTGAAATCCTGCCCATCCTGGCGCAGTCCGTAGTCGATGACGGGGCTGTCCTGCGCTTGCAGCGCACCCTGTGACTGGCCTTGCACCGTCACCACCGTGACCTCGCGATTGGGCAGCAAGGCGGTGGGAATGACATTGACGCCCCCTGCCAACGTGGCGTTGCCGGCCACGGTCATGCGATCCGCGTTCAGCTTGTCGAAATCGGCATCGGCACGGATCACGCCAGTGGACGATTGGACGAAGTTGTTGCTGATGCGCAGTTCGTTGAAGGGGCCAGGGTTGCCGATGATCAACTGGCCATCGTTCGTCACGTCGGCCTGGTACAAGGACGCCCCCGACAATGTACCGCCCTGCGCGTTATGCAGCTGGATGGTGGCTGCGTCGCTCAACACCGCAGACGTTGGAATGGCAACGAAGCTCACTGCCGCCGCGCTCGGCGCGGTGTAGCCGCAGCTGGCGCCGGTAGTGGCATCGTTGCACTGCACGCTGCCGTTGATGACGCCATTATTGGTGATCGTCAGTTTGTTGAATGTGCCCCCGAATGGGTCGCCGTCGTAGTGAACCGCGACGCCTGATGCCGCTGTAATGCTGCCGCTGGACCCGACATTCACGACATTGTTTTGCCCCTGCGCGACCCACACACCGTAGCCGAAGCCATTGGCGCTGGACCCGCCGGCCACGTTGCCGTTCACGTTCACCGTGACGACGCCGTTGCCGGCAGGCCCCTCGCTCTGCGCGAAGATGCCCGAGGACCCGGCGCCCGTGACGGAAATCGAGCCGCTCTGGTTGACGGTCACGGCGCTTGCGATGCCATTGCCAGTCGACGACAGGTTTCCGGCGAAGCCATTGGAGGCGCTGCCGCTGATGCCGCCGCCACCGCCGATCGACTGCGCGACGATGCCGAAAGCATTTCTTCCATACGTTGAAACCGTGGCATTGGTGGTGACGGTCACGGTACTGCCGTTCCCGTTACCGGCGACTCCGCTGGGCAGGCCGCCGTCACTCGTGCTCAGCTGCATCCCTGAACCGGTATCGCCGATGATGCCGCCGCCACCGCCTATGGATTGCGCCAAGATGGCGTGCGCGCCATTGCCATGGGTGGTGATGCTGCCCCCGGTGATATCCAAAGCGACAGTGCCGCCGCTGCCACTGCTGCCGCCCAGGGAAAGCGCCCCCAGTCCACTGGCCGCGCCCGTGGTGGCCACGCCGCCGCCTCCGCCTATCGATTGCGCGAGCACGCCGATCGCCCGGTCACCGTAGGTATTCATACCCAGGCCGGTGCTTACATTGATGGCTCCGCCACTGCCCGATGCACCGTTGCGCCCGCCCAAGGTCAGCGATAGTTGCTGGCCGCCGGGGCTGGCCGCCGAATCCGTGTTGCCGGCGATGCCGATACCCCCGCCACCGCCGATGGACTGCAGGATCAGGCCGAACGCGCTGTCGCCATGCGTCGAGATATTCGCCCAACTGGCCTGGTTGACGGTGATATTGCCGCCATCGCCACCGCCGCCGCCATTACGGCCCACGGTGATGGACCCGTTGGCCAAGGGCGATCCCGACGCCCCGATGCCGCCGCCCCCCCCGATGGACTGCACCACCACGCCGTGCGAACCGAAGCCGTTGGTGTTGAACAGATTGCCGGAAAGCCCATTCTCGAAAGCGTCGTTGAAGTACACGACGATGTCGCCGCCTGCGCCACCATTACCGCCCTTTCCGCCGACTGACAGCGTCAGGTGTGAAGAGGAACTGCTCGATGAAGTCGTCGATGCGCCACCTTGTCCGCCGCCGCCACCGATGGATTGCAGCACCACGGCCTCGGCGTGGTCGCCATAGGTGTTGATCCGCGATCCAAGGCTGGCCGGAGCGCTACTGCTGCCTATGGTGCCGCCGTTGCCACCGCTGCCGCCGGTGCCGCCCACCCCCACGTTCAACTCATAACTGGTGCTGTCGTCATTAAATGTGCCGATGGCCTTGCGCAACACGCCCGTCGATGGATCCGCCGAGTCGCCGCCAGCCACCCCACCCAGGCCGCCGGAGCCGCCGATGGTTTGCGCGACCAAGCCGTCGGCATCGGCGCCATAGGTCGTGATCTGACCGTTGGACACCAGCGTGATGGTGCTGCCGTTACCGCCCGAAGTGCCGCCGCGGCCCACATTGACGGTGCCAGTCACATCGGTGCTGCCGTCTTCGCCTTCCGAACTCAATGACAAGCCGATCTGACCGCCTTGCGATGCCCCCCCGCCCCCGCCGATCGATTGCAGCAACACGCCGCGCGCGCCGTCGCCCGCGGTGATTACCGAATCGGTATAGGTGCTGCTGAAGCTCACCGTGCCGCCGGTGCCGCCGCCGCTACCGGTGCCGCCCAGGCTGATGGTGGCGCTGACGCTGGCGTCGGTGTTGCGATTGGAGCCGGTGGCCGAGCCTATGCCGCCCGCGCCGCCACCGCCGCCTATGCTTTGCGCGACGATGCCGTTGGCCGAATCGCCCCAGGTCTGGATGCGGTTGCCGCCGTTCAACGCCACCGTCGTCGTGCTGGCGCACGTGGAAGTCGATGTGGAACCGCAGGCGGCCGATCCGCCATTGCCACCGAAGGCGGCGCTTACCGTGGCGCCTACGCTGCTCTCGGTGCCGATGACGGTAGATGTGGCTGTCGCGTTGCCGCCCGAACCACCGCCGCCGCCAATGGACTGCACCAGCATGCCGTAGGACCCAGCCCCATAGGTGGTGATGCTTGAGCCGGACAGGTCAGCTTCGGCGCGAGCACCCGCGCCGCCGTTGCCGCCCGAGCCGCCCACCGCGAAGGACACCGCGGCGCCGACCGAAGCGCTGTCATCCGGCACGGCGATCGCGTAGGCATTGGCGACCGACGCGCCGCCCACGCCACCGCCGCCGCCGATGGATTGCACGACCAGCCCGTGGGAGTCCGTGGTGCTGGTGCCCGATGTGCCGGTGACGATGGATGCATTGCTCAGAATGGCGTTGGCCGTACCGGCCGCGCCGCCACCGCCGCCGCTTCCACCCACCGCCACGGCCATGGAGAACAAGGCGCTGACGCTCAGCGAGGATGCCGCGCCGCCCGTGCCGCCACCGCCGCCGATGGATTGCGCCACCATGCCGTAAGACGTATCGCCAAGGGTATTGATGCTGCCGCCGCTGAGCGTGGCTGTCGTCGCACCGCCGCCGCCACCGCCGCTGCCGGCCTGGCCGCCGATGGTGACCATGCCGGTGGAGCCGCCGCCGTCGCCCCCGCCACCGCCGATGGACTGGGCCAGGATCCCGATGGCGGATGATCCCGACGTGTTGACCTTGGCGGACTGCGTCACATTGACCGTGCCGCCGCCGACCGCATTGCCGCCGCTGCCGCCCAGCGCCACGATGCCGCTGCTGACACCGGCCGCACCGCCACCGCCGCCGATGGACTGGGCCACGATGCCATGCGAGGAAGCCCCGCTGGTGGTGATATCGGTGACGCTGCTGATCGTGACTGCGCTGGGCGTGCCGCCATTGCCCGCGTTCGCGCCGGCGTTGCCGAACAATTGGAAATTACTTGTGGTGCCGCCGCCGAAGCCGCCCATGCTCTGGGCCAGCATGCCGATGGAGTTGGTGCCATACGTGGTGATGTACCCGCCACTGATGCCCTGCGTGGCATCGCCCGTGGTAATCGAGACCAGGCCGCCATTACCGCCCGTGCCCGCGTTCTCCGGGGTGAAGTCGACGATGCCGCTACTGGTTTCCACACCGCCGCCACCACCGCCCGTACTGCGCACTACGATGCCGTGGGATTCCGCGCCATTGGTGGTGATGCTGGTGTTGCCACTCATCACGACATTGGCCGTGCCGCCGTAGCCCCCGTTGGCGCCGTTACTGTCTTCGCGGCCGTCGCCGCCGTTGCCGCCCAGGCTTATCAGGACCACGCCAGGCAGGTAGTCGCCCCCCGTCGAGATGGCCGAGCCGCTGTTCATGGTGATGGTGGAGGTATAGGGATTGGATCCACCCGTACCGCCCCTTTCGCCGGAGGTATTGGTGACCGTCTGCGGACCCGCGCCGCCGTTGCCAGCCACACCTACCATGACGATGCCGCCGGACAAGGCGGCCAGGCTGGACGGCTTGCCCACCGGCGCGCTGATCGCCGTGACGGTGATGGCGCCCGAGTTCGTCACGCTCTGGGCAGAGGTGTTGGCCCCGGAGCCGCCGTTGTCGCTGCCATCGTTGGACGCCAGGCCGGCCCCCCCCTGGCTCAGGATATACAGGCCGCGCATGCCCTGGGTCATGCTGGAGCCGTTCACGGACACCGTCACGGCGCCGCTGTTGGTGATGTAGCTGGGTTGAGAGGGATTCGCGCCGCCGGGTTGCCCGCCGCCGCCGTTGTCCTCACCGCCGTTGCCGCCGATGGACTCCACGCCGATGCCCCAGGCATAGCGCCCGGCGTTGCCCGAAGTGAGGTTGATCGAAGCGCTGTTGTTGATGCTGGTGACGTTGGTGTTGCCGCCATAGCCGCCGTTCTGGTCGCCCGAGGCGGCCTTGTCCTGGTCGCCGCCCTCGCCACCGATGGCGCCGGCGTAGATACCCACGCCGCCATAAGGCAATTGGCCGAGCGTGATCGAACCGGTATTGGTAATGGTGATGGCCGAGGCCTGGCCGCCCACGCCGCCGTTACCGCCGCCGATGACGGTGACTCCTGCATCGGCGCCGCGGCCGCCGACCGACACGCCATAGATTCCGAATAGCGCGCCGGCGTCGTCCCAGATGCCGGGAGCGGAACCCTGGCTGCTGGAGGTGGGCGATACGTTGACGTTGATCGTGCCGCCGTTGGTGATGGTGATGGTGCCGCCGTTACCGCCGTTGGTGCCGTTATTGCTGGTGTCGCTGGATCCGGCACCGCCCTTCAGCCGAACCAACAGTCCGGCTTGTGGAGACGAAGGGTTCAAGTTCGCGGAGTTGTTGACCACGTAGTTGCCGCCATAGCCCCCGATGTTGTCGCCCGTGCCGGCGGGGCCGGTGAAATCGACGGAGATCTGCGCCCCCGAGCCGCCTTGGCTGGCGTCGATGGTGCAGGTGGTGGTGGTGCTGGGCGAGGAGCTGACTGCCGGGCAGCTCAGGGCGGCCTCGGCACGGGGGGCCATCAGGCCGGCCAGCATCAAGGCGGAGAACAAGGGGGTCAGGGCCAGCATTTGGCCGGGATTTGCGCGGACGCGTGCGCTTGCTTTTGCGTGGGACTCAGGCTTGGGGGCGACGCGGTCTTTCATCACAAATCCTCTGACGGGCATGGTGATCCCGAAGCTCGGATCGCGGCCCAGGGATTACTCAGGCTCGGCAGTCGTGCGACGGGACGCAAGTGTAGGTAAGCGGATTGTTCCGTCACTTGCGTCTGCAATGAGAATTTTTCGATGAAATTGCGGATTTCTCCGACGAAATGGGGAGACGAAGTGATTAGAAAACCACAGATGGGGCAGAACAGATATTTGTGGTTACCTCAATACAGAATCTCTGCTCTGCAGTAATCGAGGATGAGTCTTTGCGGGGAGTGCGGAATGCCCTGCCCGGCTTCTGCCACCCGGCCGGATAGCCAAGCGCCCTAAGTGGCTCCTCGTCCTACCTTGAGCGGGGACGTCAAGTCATGCTGTCGCGGGAGTGGGGCCGCAAATATGGCGAGTTCTTGCATCCCTGATTGCTCACACTTCTTGCCTTCCATAACCGCGGAACAGTTTGCGGCGACTTGGCCACGCACCTGCACGCCTCCAAAAGGGGCCCATTTCCAAAGGAGCAGACAATGCAAGGCGGAAGAAAGCAACTTGAGGGGTTGACGCTGGATGTCGGCGAAACGTCATTTATGGCCCCAACAGATAAGGTCGAGAGTGCGTATCCAAGCCGAACCATAACGATCGTCGTCGGCTATCCTCCTGGTGGAGGCGCCGATAGTTTGGCGCGCTTGCTCGCCAAGCACTTGAGCAAGCAATTGGGCAATAAAGTCATCGTAGCCAATCACGCAGGCTCCGCCGGAAACATGGGCGCGAAAGCAGTATGCCGCGCAGAGGCGGACGGCTATATGCTATTCCTGAGCGCCAGGCCCAACACCATACACAAGTACATATATGGGAATCTGGAATTCGATTTCTGCGAAGATTTAGTGCCGATCGGTCTAATCGCTAGCACGCCAAACGTGATAGTCGCTGGTCGACACTCTCCCGTGAGAAACTTGGGAGAACTACTGGAAATCGCCAAGGCGAATCCGGGTCAGTTGCGTTGTGCTTCACCTGGCATCGGGTCCACCGGCTACTTGCTGTTGGAAATTTTCCAGCAGGAGACCGGCATACGAGTTGACCATGTGCCATACAAGGGTGGCGCACAAGCCTACCTCGATCTACAGGATGGAAAGGTAGACGTGTTATTCAGCACCCTTTCCTCGGCGATACCTCATATCAAGGAAGGCAAATTGCAAAGCATCGCGCTGATGTCCGAGACCGTGGATGGACATCTCGTGGAAATTCCGACAATGTCGGACCACGGATTGCCGAATCTTGACCTGGATTCATGGGCGGGACTAATGGCCCCTTCCGGCACGCCTCTTTGCGCGATACAAAAACTCAGCGCCAGCGTCAATGCGCTGCTATGCAAGGAAGAGGTCACCGTGGAGTTAACGCAGCTGGGGTATACGCCGGCGCCGCAGCCAAATCCTCCTGAGGCACTTCAAACGTTGACGGAGCAAGAGACCGAACGTTGGACTGCGATTTTGAAAATACGGAATATCATTCCATTTCACTAATCGTGGGAAGGTTGGCTCCGGCCGGCGCTGGGAGCGTTATCGGGATGAAACGCAGCAACCCTGGCCCTGCCACAGCCCCAAACGCCGGCGCGTTTGCAAGAACGCGTTGGCTGGCTCCCAGCCATTGCCCCCTACCCTACCTCAGTTGGCAGTCTCATATGTCTTTCCTCCAATCTCCCCTCGCAAAGAACCTGGAAACCGCGTCGAAAATAATGTCGAATTTTTCGAAATTCGGGATTCTGGTTGGAGGTGCGTGCGTAATTTCCTATTCACTGAGAATCAATTACTTCCCTCAAGATCTGACAGTAGGCGATGGACTTCTCTTCATTTTAGCCGCTGCATGTTTTGGCATGATCTACGCCTTCTTCGTCGGAGGCCTTATCTGTATTGGAATTACTCTTTCCCCGATATTGCGCTGGATAGTCAGGCTCGTCACCAAGGCAATTAGTTGGCGTCGAAAACGCGATCACAAGCCTACTTACGAACTAGCGCCCTTCCAATGGATAGCCCCCCTGTACGCTGTCGCCGCTGTCTTCCTCATCCTGGCATTCGGCAGACGAGATCCTTCGGCATACTGGAATCTTCCCACGCTCTCAATCACTCTTTATGTGTTCTATTCCATATACCTTTCCTCCGGAAAGAAGATTCGAGAAATAGAAGCACTCAAGAACCAGCGTATCTACACCGAGGCAAAGGAAAACGCTGTTCGAATTGGTGATATCGATAAACTCCGCGGCGCTCAAGTCTTGAGTCTGCTGACCGTTTTGCTGCTTCCTCTAATTCTCGGCGGCGTATTTGGGCAACTGCTGGACGCTACAATGCGCGCCGCACACGTCAGAATAGAAAAAGCGGTGCTTTACGTCAAAGAACCATATTCGACCATCATTCCACAATCGCTGACATCGAAAACTGTGGTCAGCCCAAGGCTCTACACCGCATTTGAGGGCGCGATCGTTCTCTTCAAAGGCTTCGGTAAGACGACGATCGTTTCATTCAGCGATGGAACGATGGTGAAAAAACTGGAAATTCCCAATGAGGACATCATCATTGGAGATAGCTTACCTGTGCATTGAATTCGGAGAAAATCAGGTGAGGTGGAAGCCGCCTCCCGGATCGGCCTCGTGCTGCAGGCCGGAATACGTGCCAGTGACGCGTTCCGTCCGCCTTTATGGTCGTCTGGGCCATCCCATATGCGGTTAGAAGAACGAACCCCTCACGCATTCCATTTCGATATCTGAAACCGCAATTCGCCTCCAATGCCAGGAAAAGCAAGGACGTGTTCCCCCTTGGAATCGACCGTATAGCTGTCGAAGGGAATGCGGACTTCCACGCGGCCTTCGTCCAGCGGTTTTACGTCGAGCACGGTATGAGCCGACACCATGCCGGTCCCCTGCCAGGAATACTTCACTTTCCACGGCGTGGCTGCCTTGGGCGGGGGCTCCATTTCCAGAATGAGCGCATTGCGAAACAGATACCCGCCTTCATAGTGCTCGTTGATCCACAGCCGTCGCTCTATTTCATAGTCTGGTGCCCGCACGGCAAAATCCAATCCGTATGCCAGTGAGCGCCTTTTAGGATTCACCCGCGCGCTATTGGCCAGAAACACGCTGGAAAGATAATGGCTGGGATTGGTTTGCCAGTCCTTGTGCCTCAGGCAAGCCACCGAATCCTCCTCGGCCACACGGCGGCTCAAGTACCACAGCTTGCCGCGCGGGGACGCGAGTACCTCCATCTGGTAGAGGGCATCCACACTGCGGCCAGCGTCCGCCTCTTTCTGCACAGCCAAGGGCAAACGGACATCGGAAATGTCCACCCAGAGGTCAATACGCACATCACCAAACAAGAAGCGCGTCAGGTTCTGGAATGCTTCTTCGCTGTTCACAATGCCAAAGAAGCCTGAGTGTGAGCGATACGCGAATGCCTTGGCGCAGGGTTCCCCCACGGATCCATCGGAATTCAAGCCGTTCAACGTTGCGTTCTCGATGCGAACCAATCCGTCGCTGCCGTTGCCTGCGAAGGTGCGCGACAGGCCTGCCCCGGCGTCGTAGTCCAGCCGGTTGGTTCCCACCATGCAAAACACCTTGCGAGACGAAAAGCGATCCTCTGGCACCAGATCCACGCGCTTATGCGCCGCATAAGCAGCGCCCAGATCCAGGTACTTCGACATCCGCGCATCGCGATTGAAATTGTTGATATCAAGCGCAGTCAGCCATACCGGCACGTTGATGCCCCCAAACTCGATGCCATTGTGAGGCGTGGCGTAAGTGAATAGTTTGTCCACATGCTTGGCCATCCCCTCCGGGTCGAGCTCAGGGTTCTGCAGGAACGCCCTGCACACCAGCCCGCCCATGGAGTGGGATACCAGGTAGCAGCGGAAATCCTTGGCCGCCATATTGTTGGCCGGATTCTTGCATACCAGCTCGGACACTCGCGCCACCAACTGACTGAGGCCCTTGGCAAACGTCTCCATACTTGGGGTCTTGCCATCACCCAGCAGCTCAGAAGCCGTGTCGTAGTAGCGGTAGATGATGATGGAGCGCCCGGTGAGCGCATTTTCCGTGGGCTTACCGTCGGCCGTCGTCTCCCATTCGGGATCAACGATGTCGTAGCCGTCCTCGTAAGCGTCGCTGTACCCGAAATCGGAAGCCAGACGCACCATGGGAGATTCGAAGAGAAATTTGCGTGGCTTGCTCTGGCGATCCGGCACCGCGCGTTGCACCGTGGAGCCGATATTGAATCCCGAAAACGGATCCGCCGTCGTCTGATCGATCTCCCCCTGCGTCATGGCATAGCCACGCACATAGATGATCGGAAAATAAGGCGCTTTGATGGCTTCAGGCATTTTGCTCTTCTCCCATTCGCGACTCAAGTAAAGGGCCAGGTCAGACCTGCGGTCTCCGCATCACCCCAAAATCGACTCACTTCATCGCCATGATGGAATCGATAAGCTCATTGGTCTTCGGCGTATCTCTAGCTTTCAAGTCCGACACTTGCTTGACTGCATTGGACTTTTGGTCGCCCGGGGTAAATGGGAGCGCCCCTTTGGTCACCAGCAGGAGGTTGTAGCGGCCGTCCTCCGACGCGGACTTGAACCTGTCGAGCGCGACCGGAATGACTCTTGGATCCCCCAAGTCGTACAGGAACTCGGACGCATATATCCGAATACTTCTATCTTCATCCGCGGAGGCATCAACCAGGCGCTTCAAATCTTCATCCTTGATTTTTGTGATGATCTGAGCGCGGTTAGCCTTGTTCTGTCGCATCATTTCAGTGAGCGCCACGATGACGCCGAGCCTAGCCCGATAGGTCACATCTTTCTCACCCAGCTTGGCCAGCAGAGGCTGAACGACGGCCACCCCTCCTTTCGCCAAATCGGAGCGCGAATCCCTGCGCTCATAGGACACATTCGATTCGAGCTGGTTTATCAGGGATTCCGTGTACTCGGCGGTCATGGCGCCGCCCGTCTGCGCAAGCGCTGTAGGAATGAGTTCGAACAACCAAGGAAGTTTCGAGACCTCGCGCGCTGCCGGAACATCTTGACTCACACGCGGGCCGTCTGGACACGGCCCTTCCGGCGATACGGTCTGCTTTCCCTCGGCATCGACCAGCTTTCTGCTTTTGGGATCGAACGACCACTCTATGGTTTTTCCAGAGCCGAGCAAGGGATTCAGATCCTTGCTTCGAATGCATTCGAAAATCACCTCTCTGCTATCCGGCAATTCGACGTACATCGACATTATTCGCCGCTGTATGTTCTTGCCGAAGATGATGAAATCGTAAGTCCTCTCCGATTTCTGAAACGCACCCAGGTAGCTTATGTCACCCACCAGGTCGATCTTCAATCCTTTGACATCACCACCGATCTTTATGCGTGTATAGCGCTCGTTCATCTCCCCAATCAGAAGCATGAAGATCACGACGGCGATGCCGGCGACACCGACCAGGACAACCCCCTGGCCTGCCGGGGAGACCTTTGCCGTTGAGCCGAAGGCGCCAAGGATGATGCTGAGCCCGGCGCAAATGACAAATACCTCCAAGATGAAATTCGTCATGGAGAGCCTCATCGACATGCCGCCGAGCAACAACAGCAGAAAGCCCACCACGAGCCCGTATTTGAAGACCGGGCCGGCGCGTCGATGCCAATTCATACCGGAATCGCGATCAACCTGAAGTTCAGCGGCTTCACCAGAATCTTTCTTGCTGCCAGTAGGATCGTTCACGGATTTCTCCTTGATTTGCTCCTCAGCCTGTCGCTCCAGGTCCGGCCGCGGACCTTAGAGCATCAAGCGTGTATCCAGAATGCGCTTTCAGCGAACTCCTCCCCGTTCCACCAATTCACCCGGCCCGTTCCATACTGGAAATTCTTGTCGCCAGCCTGGCTTTGCAGCGGCGCGCTTATCTTTCCGTCGGCACCCCGCTTGGCGGATTGTTTAGTGCTCTCCGGCACCACCATGACGATGTGGCCTGAACGACCGTCCTCCTTGCGTCGGGCGACGATAATGCCCAGCGCTCCTTGGTTGACCTCAGTCTGGAGTTCGTCCAGGGTTCCTGTTTGCCGCCATCCGAACTGAAGGCCGAAGTCCCTGAGCCATCGAAAGAGATCGTTCGCACGCAATTCGTGGATCGTGGCGCCATACAAGGGTTCGACCTGTTGGCCCGCCGCCAACTTCAGCAAGGCGGCGGGTGACCACCAAACGCGCGGAACGTAAGCGCCGGCCAGATGGCAGAAATCGTGAGCGTAGATATTGCAGAAAGTCAGGCCCTTGCTGCGCACGGGCTGATATCGCGTATGGGCGGGATTATCTACAGCCAACCATTCGACAATCGTCCATAAGGACCGACGCAGTTCTTCGGCGCTACTACCTGTTCGGCCCGGTTGCTGGGATTCGTTCAGCGTATGCGCGTTGGCGGGTTCGGTCCGTCGGGTCACAGCGCCGGGCTTGCGCGGCATATACACCGCGACTATGCCCTCCGAGGGCGGGCTGGATGCCGGTACGGCAACGTCGACTTTCCGAGTCCCGTCGTCGGGGACCAGATACTTCTTTGAGGAAAAGCCGCGAAAATAGGCACCACTCAGGCTGGTTTCTATTTCCAGGAATCCCCCTTTAGCCGTGTTCGAAAAAGCGCGTACAAGATGCCCATCCGGCAAATTCGCCAGTACATTTGCCTGCGCCGGATTGCCAATACGCGGCTCGCTCCTGAGGCGCAACATACCCTCTTTGGTTTGCACCTTGAGCGGGATATCGGCGCCGGCGAGCTTGGCGGAGACAGCCACTGCCGCCTCACCCGCCGCGGGTGATACCAACATAGCGGCGACACCTGCCGTTTCGACCGTGTGACACAGGCGCAGGTAGTCGAAGAAACTCTCTCCGTAGTATTGGCTACCGTTGAAGTAGCCCTGCTTCAAACCTTTTGCGGGTTTATAGCCACCTGTGTTGTAGGCGATGGCGATAGCGGCGAGTTCCAGGTCGCCGAGGTCGGTCCGGCCCTCCAGCCCTAGCTTCTTCGTGGCCGACTTCAGTTCTTTCAGGCATCGCGCCAGTGCCTTGTCGAAATCGGCATAGGAGCCAGCCAGGAAAAAGTCCGGCTCGGTTTTAAAGAACTGCAGGTCCAGCTGGAAAATGCCGAAGCCATGGCAGAACTTGTTGGCCCTGCTCGCGACAGCAGCGTATGCGGGGACGTGGTGCGCCATGTCGACCAGGGCCTGATGCGCCAGGTCGAACATTTCCTTTCCACGCGCCACCGCGAGCAGATCCGCCTTGGTCTTGGGAAATGCGGACCGGCCCTTGTCGGCATCCAGCGTATCTCCGACGCAGAGCCGTAGAATTTCCTTCACGGGCAACCCTGCCTTACGCAGGGCAGACCAGATCTGTCCCGTCTCCTGGCAGGCCAAAGCGGTCATGAAGTCAACCGTGAGCGGCGTACCTGCTATCGCAGCAGCGATAGGTTTCTGGAACTGTGACTTGAACCATTGGACGTCGTCGCGGGTTGGCATGCAGACCTCCTGTCAGGGACTTTCCGATTGGCGCACCGGTATCTCAAACATGCTGCAAGACTGCTCAAAGGCTTCGACTTATCTGGGACTTACGCCCCGGACCAGCCCCAGGACGGGTCCTTCATACATTTCAAGGACGAACGCCGCCCACCGCCGCAAAAGGTGCGGATCGTGTCATTTACGGATTCGACAGCGCGAGCAACTCCGGCGCGGCTGGAAAAGCCGCGACAGTTCATTCGACTTGAATTAGCGCCCAACTTGTCTCGACATCGACGCGACTGCGCGCCGGGAGCAACGCTGCTCCAACAACTCTGATATTCGTGTTTTTTTTCTACAGCGTAAGGCGAAGGAAGAATAGTCCTCAGTTAAGTGCCTTGTCAGCATTAGAAATGCATTAGGACTAAGGGATAGAACGTAGGATGTAGAACACCGTACCGCCGTCCTAAACCCAGGACACGCTAGCACCAAAAGTACAAAACAAAAAACCCGCGCTCTCCAGGAGAATCGCGGGTTGCTTGTTTTTTTGCCTGGAAAACCAGGGCTTTCGAATTGGTGCCGACGGCGAGACTCGAACAAACAGCCAAAGTACACTCACCAAGATATCGGACAGGCAAAGGACACTTACGGATGGGACCAGAAGGTTGGGCAGCACTGATTTCCGCCGGTGCGTTGGTGTTCGGCATCTTCACATGGCGGAGTCAAAGCGCCGATCAAAAACGCAATGCAATACTCGCTCAGGCCATCAAGTCTTTGGAGAATGCATACGATACTTTGACGAATTCCGGTACGGCGGTTCCCCCACCGCCGGGTCGCCTTAGCTGGTTAACCACGGCTCGGCACCTGCTGCGATATCAGGCGTTGCGGAAAAAATTAACCTCCTATCAAGAGATCATTTGCGATGAACAGGAGGAGCATTGGCGCTACCGCATTTATCGCGCTGTCGAAGGCTTGTCCACAGACGCTAACTACTTTAGTCAGGCTAGGCTGCCTGTCACAGACCACCACGGTCCCGTCGAGCTGCGCTCCGCCGTCGTAGTTCTAGCTTTCGCGGAATGGCCAGAAGAAAAACCGGACCCGATCGCTACCGTCGATGTTCAGCGCCTCATGAGTCAGTCCAAGATAGTACCTTTGCGCTACCTTCATCTGGATCTAGAAATCAAGGCATATGAACAAAAGTATGGTTCGATATCTCAAGCAAAATAGCCGAGGCCCGTTTCTATAGCCGTCAGGCGCGGCGCAAGCTCCTTCAGCCGGCCGCAGTTTCCCCTGCATTCGTCATGTGCGGAGAAATACGGAGCACGTCCTCTTTCCATCACTGAAGCTGATCCGTGCCACACCGACAAGGCGTGTTTGAGGGACACATTGAGGATCTTGACCATTACTTTGGATGAAACCTGACCCATGGGAGATGCGCCGAGGCGCCGACAAACCCACTGCAGCCCTGCTCTACTCTGCCGGCTGCTCCTAAATTTCTTATTGCTTTTAGGGCCATTTAGGTTAAAGTAACGTACTAAGTGGATTGGGGGTTCCCGGTCGGCGTCTTGGCCTCGGTGGGTTCATCGGGGCCTTTCGCTTTTAAGGGCGGGAAAGCCATCAATCCTACCTCCCGATAGTTGACACCTAGATGCGCTCGGCCGCCGGCGCAGAAGAACTTCTTCTTCAGCATCTCGAAAGCCTGATTCGGTTGCTCTGGGCGTACGTAGCTCAAACCTACAGGGCGAGCGACTAGATCGGCTAGTTGCAATCCCGCCAAATTCGTCTTCTTGTCCGCAAACACGACATCGAAAGGCAGAGTTCGTTTGCCTGGGTTATCGCCATCACATATGCGACGGAACTCCAGTTCGAGCTCCGCATCTTCTTTCTTCCCCCGGCACTCCACCACTACATGAGTCTTTACTCGATCTTGCTTCTTTTCAGCAACGAAGCTGCGTAACGCTTCCAAGCAAAGGCCCAGAGCAATGTGATATGGGTTAGTCGCAGATTCCGATAATCCTTGCATCCGAACCTTGTCGACGACGCATGAAATAAGCACGAAGTTGCTAGTGTCCATGACGGAGGATAAATCCGCCATGAAAGCATTTCGCGTTGGCAGATGGGTCAAGAATCTAAATACCCCCTTTTGCTTGCGGATCTCGTTTTCGTGCAGCACCACACTATCGTGGCCGAAATAATTAAATTTCAATTTTTCGATTGCTGGCACAATTTTCTCTGCGTAGTGCCTTTTATGAAAGACACACAGTGCAAGGACGAAGACTGAATAATCCTTGTCAATGCTCGTCAAGGAGTGGTCACCACTCTCGTCGACGTAGACAACATAATCGCTAAACTTTCGATCCGCATCCTCAGCGGCGACTCGCTCGACGGGGATCGCTTCGGCCGATTCAAAGAGTTTGTACTGGGTACCTGATGCTGCCACTGCCTACCCCCTTCTAATTGCGATTAAGAATTCAGGAAAAAGGTGCTCCTATCGACCCTATCCCACATCACATGCTGAGCCCCCGCGGTGGCTTGGCGCATGGGTAGAGGCAGCCCTACGCGGTCCCGGCCCACGCGGAGGCCTTGGCCACGCCGCAGATTGCCAACGCGGCGGACAGACGTACATAGCCCGTCGTAGACAATGGGACAGTACAGGTTTCGGCAGGCCTCCCGGCTTGCTCGACGAGGCAGTATCACCCGTTTGAGAGAATGGCAGCATACATTGGATACATCCCACTGAAGATAATCATGATCTGAATACTATGCGTCACTGACTGCCGATCCTACCCGTAACCGCTGAGGATGCGGCAAGCGCTGCGTGAACCTCAAGCGCAAGGATCACCTAGTGCGCTGAGCTTCCTGTTTGCGCAGACGGGAAATGATCTCAGCGATTTTCTTGAACGATAGAGGTACAACGTTGGCGCGAATTACCTGCTCTGCCGCCCTCTGCGCGGGTAGGGAGGGATCAATGTGAGTGCGCCAGTAATTTTCAACGTCATCTCGCAGCGCATAATTTTCCTTATGGCGCATCTTTGCGAGCGCCGATGCCGGGCTATCCCTACTTCCTTTTGAAGACATTGCCCCAAGGACAATTCCGGACCAATACCTAGCCTTCGTTGCATATATCCATGCCTGATCCCAATCCCCCTCTTTTTCAGTCCTTATCGTCTGCACTGCATAGGCGGCACACGTAACCATGCATTGGATGCCAAATGGCAGGCTGTCCAGATCCGAGGCCTCGCCCATCAAATCAACGTGAGCGTCTCCGGACGTTTTAGGGTCAGCCAAGAAAGGCCGAATTACGGTGACAGCGAAGAAGGTAAGCGGGTCCAGTGTTTCGCCCTCCTCAGATTTGAGGTGTTCACCTGCATTTCCTTGGAATATTTCTTCCCATACGCCGAGTACGGCATTCAAGGCAGTTGCAGCTTCCTTTATGGGGCTTGTACCTTCTTTTGGAAAAGGAATTTCATTCTCGGCGAGCGACGCTCTAGGTCGCCGCGGACCTAAAGCTGAGAGAGCAGCAGACCCAGCGGCATAGAACTCTGCTGCCTGTTCCAGCAACTGCTCTCGGGTTTTACCCTCTAAGAAGAGTAGGGCCTCAGCCTTCTTTTCTGCAAACACCGCTTCTGCTTTTTTTTGCGCCTCGTCCATTGCTCGCTGTCCTATGCGTCGCCCAAAAATAAGAGCTGGCAGGCCGATGGACGCTCCGGCTTTTTACCCCGTCGGGTTAGCTGCTGGCCTAAACGAACCTAGATGACGTTAAATCATACTGGAGCAAGACACAGGCATCCGATGTTCGATCTCTTCTGAACAGAGATTTCATATTTTTTCAAGCTGCCCGTTGCCTACTGTTTGTTTAACGGCAGGAGGCGCGCGCGAGAGGTCATCCTATACAGCTCGAGAGGAGCAAATGACATTGCCGACACCCTATACGGCAGCTAGTCCGTCCAGACAACTGGCCCGCAGCTGGATTACCTCGCGCCGTTCATCAACAAACTGCGTGCAGTTCTAGACCACCTGTATCTGCCCACGCCTGTCGTATGCAGGCTGGGCCTGCAAAACGTCGAAGTCGATGCATAGCCGCTTTCGCGCCATCGTGTGCCGCGCGGCCTGGAAACCATGTGATGTTTGCGCCCCCGCCCCCTAGTCGCCCCATGATTCGGTGACTTAAAAAACAAAAAACCCGCGCTCTCCAAGAGAATCGCGGGTTGCTTGTTTTTTTGCCTGGAAAACCAGGGCTTTCGAATTGGTGCCGACGGCGAGACTCGAACTCGCACAGCTTTCGCCACTACCCCCTCAAGATAGCGTGTCTACCAATTTCACCACGTCGGCAGGGTACTTCCCGCTTCCAGCCCACCAACCGCTAGAAGCCACTTCTTGCTCTCAGCCCAATCGCCGCTGATAAGCAAATTTTTCCCAGCGATGCGGCTGCTGGAAAGTCCGAAATTCTAGCACGGTTCCGGCCGTCTTGTCGGCGCGGAACCGTGGGACCACTTTGACGCCGCTATCTACCCAAAATTACTTGGCAGGAGCGGGAGCAGTCGCGGGCGCGGCCGGGCTGCTCGTGGCAGGCGCGGTGGACGAGGCAGGCGCAGCAGGCGTGGCAGCAGCAGGTGCACTGGGAATCGACGCATCAGGCTTGGCAGCCGGAGCAGCAGGCGTACCGCTACCCGCCGGCGCAGCCGGAATCGCATTGCCACCAGCCGGCGCAACAGCCCCCGGAACCTGCGGCACGGAACGGTCGGCCGGAGGCGCCTGGTAACCACCCATCACGCCAGTATCCACAGCCGCCGGGCCGCCCACGCCCTTGTGCGTCACATAAGCCAGACCCGCCGTCGTGGCAAAAAACACCACCGCCGCCCACTTGGTCGTGCGCGACAGGAAGTTCGCGGCGCCCGAAGCTCCAAACAAGCTGCCCGCGGAACCGCTGCCGAAAGCCGAACCCATATCGGCGCCCTTGCCTTGCTGCAAGAGAACCAGAACGATGATGCCCAGTGCCGACAGCACCTGAACGACCATCAAAATCGATTGAATCAAAGGCATTACTTACTCCGAAACGCTGCTCAAACAGCGGCTATGCGTAAAAATTCATCGGCCACCAGCGACGCGCCACCCACCAGGGCGCCATCGATGTCGGGCATGGCAAACAACGTGGCGGCATTGGCCGCCTTGACGCTGCCGCCGTAAAGAATACGTACCTGCGGCACTCCCAGGCCCTGCAACGCCACGCGGATGGCGCCATGCACTTCCTGCGCCTGCTCCGGCGTCGCGGTGCGACCCGTGCCTATTGCCCAGACCGGCTCGTAAGCCAGCACCAGCTTGGCCAAGGCTTCAGCGCCCAAGGCCAGCACCGGCGCCAACTGGCGCTCGATCACGCCCAGCGTGTTGCCGCTTTCGCGCTCGTCCAGGGTCTCGCCAACGCAAACCACCGGCGTCAAACCCGCGGCCAGCGCGGCGCGCGCCTTGTCAGCCACCAATTGATCGCTCTCGCCATGCATGGCGCGACGCTCGGAATGGCCCGCCAAGGCCCAGCGGCAACCGAAATCCTGCAACATGGCGCCGGCCACTTCGCCCGTATAGGCACCCTTTTCATGCACGCTGATGTCCTGCGCACCCCAGGAAATGGGACTGCCCTTGAGCAGCACCTCGGCCTGGGCCAGATAGGGGAAAGGCACGCAAACACCCATCTCGCAATGGCCAGCCACGCCCTGGCGCAATGCTGCCAACAAGGCGGCATTGTCCGCCAGTGTGCCGTGCATCTTCCAGTTACCCAGCACCAGGCGCGTACGCTCGGCGTTGGACGGGTGTTGGCGATCTGTCGTCGTCATATATATAGGCTTCGCAAACCGGAGGTTGGATCGGAATATGGCCCAGCGGGTTCCCTTCCCCCCTGCCGCCACGGACCGCGTACTACAGGAGACTTAAAACCTCCCGACTCGACCCCTGGCCGCCAAGCAAGACGGACCCACCGGAAAAAATCCCGGTCAAACCCGGCATTGTATCCTGTTCGGCGGCTTCAGGTGGGAGAACCTACCCCGCCGTCGCCTCCTTGGGGCAATCCCGCCACATACCCCAAGCTTCCCACATTTGCCCGAATACCCCTCTGCGCGGCCAAATCTTTACGCCCAGCTGTCATGAAGCGCTGCTAAACTGGCGTCTCACTTTGGGGAGTAGCCTGCTTCCAATTCCCCGGAAGCGCCCGCGTCAACATTCTTGGCCCCACGGCCATGGCGCTGGCAGCCCTTGCGGCTTGGCGAGACCATGGGTTTCCTTATGCCTCAGCCGGGCGCATTCGGGAATCTATGCGTCGCCCGGCCGAGACCCCAAAGTTCCATGAATTTCGCGGCAACTATCCTCCTGGCCTTCGCCATGTCGACCGACGCTTTCGCGGCCGCCGTCGGCAAGGGCACCAGCCTGTATAAGCCCCGCTTCAGCGACGCCCTGCGCACCGGCATCATCTTCGGTGTGATCGAAGCCATCACGCCTCTGATAGGCTGGTTCATCGGCTCCGCCGCCGCCAAATACGTCCAGGAATGGGACCATTGGCTGGCCTTCGTCATGTTGTCCGTGCTGGGCTTGTTGATGATACGCAACGCCTTGCAGGACCAGGGCGAAGAACAGGCAAGCGCGCCCCCCCGAAAACACTCATTCTGGAATCTGGCCCTGACCGGCTTCGCCACCAGCATCGACGCCATGGCGGTCGGGGTCAGCCTGGCCTTCATCGACAACAACATCTTCATCACCGCTTCGGTGATCGGACTGGCCACCCTGCTGATGGTGACCTTAGGCGTGATGCTGGGCCGGGTGCTGGGCAAGTTCGTGGGCAAGCGTGCGGAGATATTTGGCGGCTTGGTGCTGATCGGTGTGGGTACGTCCATCCTGTTCGAACATCTGCACGCATGATGCGGAACGGCCCCGACATGCCCAACTCCGCATGCTCTGCCTCCAAGACTATCCTGGCGTGGTCCTGTACGCCACGATACACAGCCGGAGCTAGCTGCAGACCGCGGCAGAGACCCTGCCAACGGCTGTAAGGACCTCTGTGAAGAGACCTGTAAAGACTCACGGCCTTCAGCTCCCACGCCTCCCCGTCCATCAGATAAATGTCGGAGAAATAGGCAAGCATCTTCTTCATTTAGGCACGCGTTTGTCATCTGAATCAGCCTAGTATTGATCCCGACGTGGATCAGGGCGCAAGGCCTGTGGCCGCGCATCGCGCCGGCAGCCGCAAGACGGCTCCCCGCCGCTACATCGCCATTGCACCATTCCACGGATTCCGCAATTTTCTCGCTGTCGGGAGATCCCCATGAGTACCTCTTACGCATTCGGCGCCACTGGCCCCAAGGCCGCGCTTGCCCCTTTCAACTACGAGACTCGCGATCTACGTGAATTCGATGTGCAGCTGGAAGTGCTGTATTGCGGCGTCTGCCACTCGGACCTGCACCAGGCGCGCGATGAATGGCGCAACACCATTTATCCCGTCGTCCCCGGCCATGAAATCGTCGGCCGCGTGACCGCCGTCGGTTCGCAAGCCACCAAGTTCAAGCTCGGCGATATCGTGGGCGTGGGCTGCATGGTCGATTCGTGCCGCGCCTGCCCCAGCTGCAAGGAAGGCCTGGAACAATACTGCGAAGGCGAAAAGGGCTTCGTGCCGACCTATAACGGCATCGACGGCCAGACCGGTGCAACGACCTACGGCGGCTACTCGTCGCAGATGGTCGTGGACGAAGCCTATGTGCTCAGCGTTCCCAAGAACCTGGACCTCGCCGGTGTGGCGCCGCTGCTGTGCGCCGGCATCACCACCTACTCGCCCCTGCGCACCTGGAATGCCGGCCCCGGCAAGAAGGTCGGCATCGTCGGTCTGGGTGGCCTGGGCCATATGGGCGTGAAGCTTGCCGCCGCGATGGGTGCGCACGTGGTGCTGTTCACCACCTCGCCGTCCAAGATAGAGGATGGCAAACGCCTGGGCGCCAACGAAGTCGTCATCTCCAAGAATGCCGACGAGATGAACGCCCATGCCAACAGCTTCGACCTCATCATCAACACGGTGGCTGCGCAGCACGACCTCAACCCCTTCCTGAACCTGCTGCGCCGCGATGGCACGATGGTCCTGGTGGGCGCACCGGAACATGACCACCCGTCCCCCCAAGTCTTCAACCTGATCTTCAAGCGCCGCCGCCTGGCCGGCTCCCTGATCGGAGGCATCGCCGAAACGCAGGAAATGCTGGACTTCTGCGGCGAGCACGGCATCGTGTCGGATATCGAACTGATCAAGATGCAGGACATCAACGAAGCCTACGAACGCATGCTCAAGAGCGACGTGAAGTATCGCTTCGTGATCGACTCGGCGACGCTGCAACAGCAATGATCATCAGTCCATCCACGGCAAGGTAGCGACAAGCGACCGCGCCAGAGATGAGAAAGGCCGGCATATGCCGGCCTTTTCTACTTCAATTCGTATTTCGTCGAGCAACGATACAGCAGCTCCGCATTTGTGAACATGATGTAGATCAAGCCCATCTGGGGAACGAGAACAGGACTACGCGTCACCACAGGGACCAAGCACGAACCCGCCACGCCCCTACTCCAACGCGCAGGCCATCTCATGAAGCCCTACACATTCAAATCCGAACTCACGTTTGCCGATATCCTGGCACACGGGATCATATGGATTCTGCTGACCCTGGTCACCTTCGGCCTGGCGATCTTCGTCTTCCCCTACTATTTGCAGCGCTTCGTCATCAGCCGCACCGCGGTCTATGACGAGACCGGCCTTCGCTGCGGCCGCCTGGTCTGCGCCATGGACTTCCCCATGATCCTGGGCAGCGTGTTGATCTGGACCGTGATTTCCATCATCACCTTCGGCATCGGCTACTACCTTTTCCTGTACCGGATGCAGTGCCTGTGCATGAACCACACCAGGATCGTCGATCTGGCGCAGCCCATGGCACGCCTGCCCTAGCGCAAGGCAGGATCCAGCCGATCACGAATCCAGTCGCCGACGATGGATATCGACATCGTCGTCAGGAAGATGATCGTCCCCGGGAAGATCGCGATCCACCACGCCGTAGTCAGGAACGCCCGCCCGGCGCCCAGCATCTGCCCCAGGCTGGTCAGCGGCGGCCGTATCCCCAGGCCGAGGAAGCTCAGGGACGTTTCCAGCAGGATCACTTGCGGAAAGTTCAACGTGAACTGCACGATCAGCACGCTGAGGATATTCGGCAGGATGTGCTTCGAATACAGCTGCCACGGCGACGCGCCCAAGGCCGTCACCGCCACCGCATAGCCCTGGTTCCTGGCGGAGATCACCACGCCACGCGTCAGACGCGCGAAGACTTCCCACCCGTAGAATCCCATGATCAGGATGAACAGCATGAAGCTGCCACCGAACACGGCGATCAGGGCCAGCGCGATCAGCAGGAAAGGCAACGATGCCTGCACATCGGCCAGCATCATGATGGCCTCTTCGACCAGCCCACGGAAATGCGCCGCCAGAAAGCCCAGCGCCGTACCGACCAGCGCTCCGATGGCCGTGCCACCCAGCGCCACCAGGATGCTGAAACGAATCGCATACAGCAGCCGGCTAAGGATATCGCGCCCCAGCTCGTCGGTGCCCAGCCAATGGGCCGAAGTCCCGCCCAGGAACACCGGCGGTGCCAGGCGCAGACGCAGCGCCTGGGTGCGGTAGTCGTAAGGCGCCAGGACATCGGCCAGGCAGGCCACGCCCAACAGCAGTACGACGAAGATCAAGGCCATAACGACCAGTGCCGGATAGCGCCGTTCCGGGCGGTCCGCCGCCGGCTTCTTCCACTTCCGTGGCAATACGAGCGACATGGCCCTACCCTTCCTTGCGCGCCGAGCGCATGCGCGGATCGACCAGGGTGTAGAAGAAGTCGACCGCCAGATTACTCAGCACCATGGTGATGGCCGTCAAGATCAGGATGGCCTGCACCACGGCGAAATCCCGCGAAGTCACCGCGCCGATCAGCAGGCGGCCGACACCAGGCCAGCCGAACACTGTCTCGACGATGATGGATCCGGCCACCAGATCGCCCAGCTTCAAGCCGACGATGGTGATGATAGGGATAGCGGCGTTGGGCAAAGCGTGCCACAGCACACGCCTGGCTTGGGGCGCGCCCTTGGCCCGCGCGGCAACCATGTATTGCCGATTGAGCACTTCCAGCATGGCAGAGCGCGTGAAGCGGGCGAACACGCCTGCGAAGTGCGTGCCCAAGGTGATGGCCGGCAGGATCAAATGCCAGATGGTGTCGGCACCGGCGCTGGGCAGCATGCGCAAGTGCAGCGAGAACAGCAATATCAACAAGATGCCCAGGAAGAAGTTCGGCAGGCTGAACCCCAGTACCGCGAAGCTCATGACGAAGCGGTCCACCGGACGATTGCGGTGCAGCGCGGCAACGATGCCCAGTGCCAACCCGGCCAGCAGGCCCAGGCCGAAAGCGGTCAACCCCAGGCGCAGGGTATAAGGCAGCGCCTCCTCGATCAATTCCGTGGCCGGCCTCTGATCGGACAGCGACAGGCCGAAATCGCCTTGCACCAGGTTTTGCAGGTACGAAACGTATTGCTCCCACAATGGGCGATCCAGGCCGAACTTCTGCCGGTATTGTTGGACAACCTCGGGTGATGCCTGGTCGCCAACCAGGGCTTCGATGGGATCGCCCGACAGGTTCAGCGCCACGAAGGTGAACGTGACGACGACCCATACCGTCAGAAGGCCGCGTACAAGCTTGCGTATCAATGCTTGCCAGTCCATGCCGTGCCTCAGAGGGATGAAGAAGTGGTCGAAGGCGGGGACGAGCCGCCGCCAGCAAGGCGGGAGGTGTCCGGCGCGATCATCAGCAAGGGATCGTTCACCAACACGCCCTGCGGCTGCAAGTCCAGAATGCGCGCCAGACGTTCGGGCGTGGTATCGCCCACCGCGCAGGGGGTCCCCTTGCCGCCCATGGTGACCCATGTGGGTTTATCGCGCAGCACCCGCGCGGCGGCCGGCTGCGCCACCTCGCCTTCCCACACGCGGAATACCAGCGCACCCGCCTGCTCGAACTCATCGGCCCGCGCGTAATCCGGTAAAAAGGCCAGCAGCTTCAGCGTTGGCTCCAGTTCGCGCGCCCTGCGCATCTGCGCCGCATCACGCACGCCGATCCAGGCAAGGCCAACGGCGTCATGCGCAAGGACATCGCGCACCACCGCCTCGATCAAGGTCAGATCGGGCGTCTTCACGTCGATCAGGATGGGCCGGCGTGGCGCTATCCGCGTCAAGGTCACGGGCAAGCGCGACAGGCGCTCGTTGTCCGTCAAGCGCACGGCGTCGAGTTCTGCGGCGTCCAGATCGGCGACCGCGCGGACGTCGTCGTCCATGGCGATGCGCGCCAGGTTGGCGTCGTGACAGGCGTATACCTGCCCGTCCCGGCTCAGACGCGCATCGGTCTCGACGAGGTCAGCGCCGATCTCGATAGCGCCTTCATAAGCGGTCTGGGTGTTTTCGACATAGCGCGAGGAATATCCCCGGTGGGCGATAACGAGGGGACGATTCATCGTATTTCCTTGATCTGCTCCGCGAAATGGCAGCGCACGGCATGGATGCCATCGATCACGCGCAGTGCCGGCGCGTCAGTGACGCAGCGGCGCAGCGCATAAGGACAGCGTGTATGAAAGTGGCAGCCGCTGGGCGGATGCGCGGGACTGGGGGGCTCGCCTTTGAGAACGACGCGCGCTGCGCGGTGCCCACCCGGTGCCTTGGACACATCCGGTATGGCGGACAGCAGCGCCCGAGTATAGGGATGCAGGGGCTGGTCGTACAGCTCGTCGGTCCAGCCTTCCTCAACAATCTGCCCCAGATACATCACGGCGACGCGATGCGACAGCCGCCTGACCACGCGCAGGTCGTGAGAAATGAAGAGATAGGCAATACCGTATTCCTGCTGCAGGCTTTCCAGCAAGGCGATGACGGTGGCCTGCACCGACACGTCCAACGCCGACACCGGCTCGTCGCACACGATCAGGCTGGGCTTCAAGGCCAGCGCCCTGGCGATCACCACACGTTGGGCCTGCCCGCCACTGATCTGATGGGGATAGCGATCCGCCAGCTCGGCCGGCAGCGAGACCGCGCGCATCAGTTCAGCAACTTCAGCATCGCGTTCGTCCGGGGCGCCGATGTCGTGCAAGTCCAGCGGTTCGCGGATCTGCCTGGCTATGGGCAGGCGCGGATCCAGCGACGACAGTGGGTTCTGGAAAATGATCTGGACTTCAGCGCGCTTGGCGCGCCATTGCGACGCGGACAAGGACGCCAGCTCCTTGCCCTTGAAGCGGATGGTGCCCTGGGTGGGGCGGTCCAATCCCACGATCATGCGTCCCGTGGTGGTCTTGCCACAGCCGCTCTCGCCCACCAGGCCCAAGGTCTCGCCGACACGCAGGTTGAAAGACACATTCTCGACGGCGTGTATCGTGCGGGCCTTGCCCAGCCACGGCCGCGCGCCGCCGAAGTAGCGCCGCAGGCCATCGACTTCCAACAGGTCGCCGTCGTAGCAAGGCTTGCTCATAGCCATGTCTCCCGTGGCCGATAGACCGGCGCGCGTATATCCAGCCGCGGCATGGCGGCCAGCAGTTCGCGGGTATATTCCTCGCGCGGCTTGGCGAACAGCCGCGCCGCCATGGCGCTTTCGACGACCCGCCCATGCCGCATGACGACGACATCATCGGCCATCTCCGCCACGACGCCCAGGTCATGCGTAATGAACAACATGGCCATGCCCAATTGCGTCTTCAGGCGATTGAGCAGATCCAGGATCTGCGCCTGGATGGTCACGTCCAAGGCGGTGGTGGGTTCATCCGCGATCAGCAGTTTCGGGCCGCAGGCCAGCGCCATGGCGATCATCACGCGCTGCGCCATACCGCCGGAGAACTGATGCACGTAAGAAGCCAGGCGCTGCCTGGGTTCCGGAATGCCCACCATTTCCAGCAACTCCAGGGCGCGCGCGGCACGCTGCGGCGCCGACAGCGGCGTGTGCAGCGCCAGGGCTTCGTTCAGTTGGCTGCCCACGGTATGGACCGGATTCAGCGATCCCAGCGGGTCCTGGAAAACCATGCCGATGGCGCCACCGCGCACCTGCTGCAGTTCCACTTCGGGCAGCGTGGCCAGGTCGCGACCCTCGAACAGGATGCGGCCTGCCGTCATCCGCCCATTGCGGGCCAGGATGCCCAGGATGGCCTGGCAGGTAATGCTCTTGCCACTGCCGCTTTCGCCCACGATGCATAGCGTGCGGCCAGGAGCGACACTGAAGCCGACGTCGTGCAGGACGCCGGTCCATCCCGCGGCGCCGCGGAACCCCACCCGCAGGCCTTGTACGCTGAGGACGGGTTCCGCCACGGCCACGGTATCGACCTGTGACGCGGCTTGCGGGACGACTTGCAGGACGGGCTTCAATCAAGGCGTCCCGAACGAGAGGTTGTCGGGGCGCAGATCCATGTAGTACTGGGAGTAAGGCTGCCACGCCACTTTCTTCTTCATGGCATAGCCGGTGACCGGGTTGTACAGCATGGTCATGGGCATGTCGTCCTCGAAGATATCGAGCACCTTGGTATAGGTAGCACGCCGCTGCGCCGGATCCGTGGCCGTGTACAGGGTCTTGGCCAGGGTATTGAATTCCGGATTCGCGGTATAGAGCTTCTGCGATTTCTGCGCCTCGGAGTCCGCGCCCCACAGGATCAGCAGGGATCCGGTCGGGTCCGGAATACGATAGGTATTGGACCAGGCGAACATCTGCACGCCAGGCTTGCGCACGTCCTTGAAGCTGTCGACGAAATCGATGCGCACATTGATGCCGACGGCGCGCCACATTTCCTGCATGATCTGCGCCGCCTCCACGTTATACAGGTAGTAATTCGGGATCAGGCGATAGGAGATTTCCTGGCCTTTGTAGCGGCTCTGCTTCAGCAGCTTCCTGGCCTGCTCCGGATCGTAGGCGTAGCCGACGCGGTTCTTGTCATAGAGATTGCCGAAGCTGGGCAGCTGATAGCCATTCGGCGCATAGGTCTTGCCCTTCCACAAGGCATCGATCAGGGCTTGGCGGTCGATTGCCAGGCTCAAGGCGTGGCGCAGCTTCTTGTCGGACAATAGTGCATCGTTGGTGTTGAACACCACGACGTGGCTGTTTTCCAGGGGCACGGTCTTCAGCGCCAGGTCCTTGTAGCCGGCCAGGGCCTGCCACTGATCCGGCGGAATCTCGGCGGCGATGTCATAGTCGCCCGCCACCAGGCCTGCCACGCGGGCAGCCACTTCGGGCACCGATTTGAAGGTGACCTTCTTGGCGGCCGGCTTGCCGCCGTAATACGCATCGAAGGCTTGCAGCGTGACGTGGTCGTTCTTTTGATAGCCGGCGAACTTGTAGGGTCCGGTGCCTACCGGATTCCAGCGCAAGGCCTTGGCGGCGTCATCCATCCACACCTTGGCGGCGACACCGTCCTTCTTGTATTTATTCCAGGCATCACCGCAGATGACAAAAGACATATAGCTGGACAGTCTCTGTTCCAGCGACGCGTCGTGCTCGGCCGTCGTGAAACGCACGGTGTTGTCGTCGATCTTCTCGACCTTGCGCAAGGTGCCGAAATAGGCAGGACCTTCGGCGTAGTAGGCATCCGCGCCCCACAGGCGCTCCGGTGAGAACGTGGTCAGCACGTCATCGGCCTTGAACTTGCTGCCGTCGTGGCAGGTCACGTCCGAGCGCAGCTTTACCTCGAAGGTGGTGGGCGTGGTCCACGACCAGCTCGTTGCCAGGCCAGGGACCAGTTTGGCGCCGCCGTTGGCTTCCGGATGATTGAAGTCGCGACGGATCAGCGTGTCGAAAATCGAATAGTAGATGCGGACGTCGACGTTGCCGTTACCGGCGGCGGGGTCCAGCGTACGCGCCAGTTCGTTCACCGCAACGGTGAGATTGGGGCGGGTATCGCTGGCCTCCTGGGCATGGGCCGTTGCGCTGGACACTATCGGCAGGACCAACGCCGACAGACACGAGAGGACGCCGCGTACGGCGTGCCGTTTCAGATTCAACATGCCAACTCCTCCGCCTGCGCGGTAAGTGATATGGAAAGAATGCTTGCAGGTTTGTATTGCTGTAATCAGGACGGCTGTCTGTCGCCCCGCTTGCGCGGTGTGGCGGCATTCTCAAACGACAGGCGCAAGTCTTCCAGCTGAGCCAGGGCCTCCATCGAGCGGCCTCGATCCACCCGGGAAAGTTCCAGCACCAGCGTGTTGCAGATCGCCATGGGTACCGTCAGGGAATGAAACTCCCCAGGCTCGCCCCGTCTGGCGGTAATTGAGATTTTGGCGGCGGGAGCCACGTTGCGGTCAGTGAGCAGCAGCGTGCAGGCACCGCGCTCGGCCGCCAGCGTCAGGGCGCGCACGACGCCAGGACTCTCGTGGCGGAAGATCATGCCGAACACCAGGTCTTTTTGCGTCAGGCCGATCAGTTCGTCGGCAGCCTGCCAGTCGGCGTGTGCCAGACCGACGGCGGCATAGCCGGAGCGCTTCAAGCGACGCGCGAACAATTCAGCCAGGCTGCCAGCATGGCTTTCGCCGATGACGATGATCCTGCTTGCGCGGCGCAAGGCATTGGTCGCTGCCGTGATCTGTTCCTGGCTGACCTGCGCCATCAGGCGGCTGAGCGCCATCATTTCCCCAGCGACCACGGACTCCAGCAGAGAACGGCCCGCCGCGCTTTCGACGCGTTTACGGACGCGCGCGGAGGCATCCTGCTCGAACTCCAATGCCTCGCGCATGGCGCTGTAGGAGTCAAAACCCAGCTTGCGGGCAAGACGGCTGGCCGTGGACGGATGGACGCCGGCACGCGCTGCAACTTTTTGGGCAGGCATGAAGCTGCCGATGGTAGGGTCCGTCAGCAGAACGCCAACCAGCTTGAGATCCGACGGCGTCAGCGCGTCGTTCTTTTCGGCAACCAGGTCTTCGAAGCGCATGGCGCGGGACTTTTAAAAGCTCTTGTTAGCGGGCGGGTGAGCAATTGCTGAATTCTATGCAAAATATATTGCAGAATCTTTACGATTGCAATTTTTATTGCAGCGCTTGATCTGGCCGGCTCCAGCAGCTGCGGACGGCGGATAGCGCGCCACGTCGCGGCGACGTACTATTTATCGCGGCCCGGTTCTACATCAGCAGGCCGCGCCGGATTCCGTAACGACGGAGCAATGCCATGGCGCGATTACTGTCGGTAAATGTCGGCCTGCCGCGCGACATCGATTGGAAGGGCCGCACGGTACATACCGGCATCTGGAAGTATCCCATCATGGGCCGCTGCCGCGTCGGGCGCCTGAATCTGCAGGGAGACGGCCAGGGCGACCTCGGTGGACATGGCGGAGAGCAGCGGGCGGTCTTCGTCTATCAGATCGAGGCCTATCGTCACTGGGAAGCGGCGCTGAACCGAAACGACTTCGTCCATGGCCAGTTTGGTGAGAACTTCACGGTAAGCGGCCTGCCAGACGCCGAAGTCTGCATCGGTGACCGCTATGCCATCGGTAGCGCGCTGTTCGAAGTCACTCAGCCGCGCGTGACCTGTTATCGCGTCGGCATACGCACGAACGAGCCGAGGATGCCGGCGCTGCTGGTCGCTGCCGGACTACCGGGGTTTTATCTGCGCGTCCTGCGCGAGGGCGATGTAGGCGCTGGCGACGAAATCGTGAAAGTCGGTGCCGCCGCCGAACGCATGACCGTCGCGCAAACCGATGCCCTGCTGTATTCCGCCCACCATCCGCGCGAACAATTGGAACGGGCGCTACGCATCGAAGCGCTTTCAAAGGGATGGCGCGGATCCTTCGAGGCCTTACTGCAGCGTCCACTGTCCAGCGGCAACGCAGGCCTGGCGCCGGCGTCCGCCCGGCATGCGGGCGCGCCGGGCTTTCGGCGGCTTTCGGTGACGGCGGTGGAATCGGTGTCCGACGGCGTGATCGCGCTGTCATTGCAAAGCGCGGATGGCCAGCCGCTGGCGCCGGCCCTCCCCGGCCAGTATCTCGTCCTGCGCTTGCAGATCGCTGCCGGCGAACCGCCGGTGCTGCGCAGCTATTCGATCTGCGGCCAGACGGACTCGTTTGGCTACCGCCTGGGCGTCAAGCTTGAGCCTGACGGCAAGGCCGGCAGATATCTGCATGATCACGTGAAGGTCGGTGATGTCCTCGATGCCAGCTCGCCACGCGGTGGTTTCACCCTGCAGGCCGGGGATAGACCCGTGGTGCTCATGAGCGCCGGCATCGGCGTGACGCCGGTACTGGCGATGCTCAATGCGCTGGCGATTGAACACACGGCACGCCAGGTCTTGTGGATACATGTGGCGCGCGACGGCCGGCACCACCCCTTCGCGGCGGAGGCGCGGCATCTCGTGGATTCGTTGGCGCAGGGATGCAGCCACGTTCGCTATACGCGGCCCTCCTCCAGCGAAATCGTCGGCCGCGATTTCGATGGTGTGGGTCGACTGTCGTTGACGGGCCTGCGCGAGGTTGGCATCCCCAGGGAGTCGGAGGTCTATCTGTGCGGCCCGGTCACGTTCATGGCGGACATGAAGCAGGCAGTGGCATCACTGGGCGTGCCCGCCACGCGGCTATATGCCGAAACCTTCAACGGCGGCGCGTCGCTGACGCCCGGCATCGTTGCCGCCGGGACGCGACCGCCGCATCCCCCCGAACAGGAAGATTGCGCCGGCCCTCGGATATCGTTCGCCCGCAGTGGCGTCAGCGCCCATTGGAATGGCAAGGCGTATCGAAGCATTCTGGAACTTGCCGAAGCCTGCGATGTACCCGTGCGCTGGTCATGCCGCAGCGGCGTCTGCCATAACTGTGAAAGCGGCCTGATCTCTGGTTCTGTCGCGTATGAGCCGGATCCCTTGGATCTGCCTGCGACCGGCAACGTATTGATCTGCTGTGCCTTGCCCCGCGATGACCTGGTGATCGATCTGTAAGCAGGCGGGTATTCAGGTATAGAGACTGGACTGCTGGCCGGAACGCGCCCTGCCCCAGATTTCGTCGTCTGTCAGCGTGGTCTGGATCAGCTCGATCGGCATGCCGCCGTTGTCGATTACGGCCACGTGATACTCGTCGATCGGCTCGTACGGCCCCAGGATCACGGTGTGCCCTTCGATCGCTGCCAGCAGATCGCTAACCTTGTAGGCAATATGCGGTTGCTCCCGCAGCAACGGATGCAGCGGCGAGTCCGGTTCGAAACGATGCCATTGGATAGGCACGGGCCCGCTCAGATCGTCCGTCGTGTACATCCCCACTTTGGCTGCGTAACGTTCTCCCGGCCGGCATTCGCTGGTCGGGATGCCGATGTGGTGAAGGGTGTAGGTGACGCCGGGACGACGCATGATTCAGCTCCGGCATCTGGTAAACCGTTGAATTTCATAGCCGTCTGGCGGAAGGAGTGGGATTCGAACCCACGGATGGTTTCCCATCGCCGGTTTTCAAGACCGGTGCAATCGACCACTCTGCCATCCTTCCCGCAACGCTGGAACCGAGCCACGTGCATCTTTCGGCGTGGCTGTTCTCGCAGGGCAGCCATTGTATCGGATTTCAGATGCGGACGCGGCACGCGCCCACGCTCGCGGTATTACGCAAAATACACGGCGGAGCGGTGCGCACCGTGAGCGCGGCGGCGCTGGCAAACAGACGGTACAATCCCGCTTCGCTCAAACAGCGACCCGCACCTGTTCCCCATTCGGCGGAGCTTTTGCCACACCGCCCGGGTGGTGAAATTGGTAGACACAGGAGACTTAAAATCTCCCGCCGCAAGGCGTACCGGTTCGATTCCGGTCCCGGGCACCACACAGCATTCCGGCTCGGGATGGCACAGCTGACCTTTCACTATACTTGCAAGACGTCAACGATCACGGATTGCAATAATGAGTCGAAAAGCGCTCTCAGTCTTGACCCTGACCTTCGGAGTTACCTCGGCCGCATTCGGCCAAACCTTCGTGTGTCCTACGGGCCCCGGTCCGGGCCAGCGGCAAGTCGGCATGACGGGAGGCGGCCCAGGGCTGGCATCGGTGCCAGTGTGCGTGCAGGATGCGGCGCCGGGTGGAGGAGGGGCACACCAGAGCGCGCCACGTGAGGATCCGGCCACGGCTGCCGCCAATGCGATGGTAGGTCTGGCTCGCGCTCAGGCGCAACAACTCAACGAACTGAACAAGCTGCAACAGGACCCTGAGTTCAAGAAGTTCGCCAAGGGCTACTGGACGTATTTCTACGACACCAAGAATCCCAAGTCGGGCCAGCACTGCATGGCACTGTTCCAGAACCTCGAAGGCGCCGTGCAGTTGACCGGTCCCGGGTCTACCTACAAAGGCGCCATGCTGACGCTCTTGGGGTTGGACGTTCCGAAGCCCACTCAACCGACACCGGTCAAGGCCACGCTCGATCAAGGCGACGGCAAACCGCAAACGCTTACCGCGATGAATTACACCGTGGGGCAAAGCAAAGTCGGCGCCATCGCGTTCGCGGTGCCCAGCATCGACGCCATGGTGGCTTCGATGGAAGACCGCTCGACCTTCAAGGTTTCCGTGAATGGCAAGCAGGTGGTCGATACCTTCTTTAATGACGGCCTGAAGGCACGCGATCGCCTGCGTCAGTGCGCCAGTGGGCGACCGGTGAAGTAGCGCGCCACCGACCGCTTCCCGCGGCCAGTCCTACGGGCGTATTCTCGAATTATCAGACTGATCCGACACCGAAAACGCACTTCGCCAAGGATCCAAATTCGACGGGGTTGGCACTCACGTGTGGAACAAAACACGAGGAGAATCGCGTGCCCTGCGAAAAAGCGAGACGCCCAGTTAGCGCTAACGATCGCCCTGACGTCAAAGCAGTTCTTGACGACACTGCAGCCTGGAAAGCCAAATGCGCCGCTGACTCCCTATCCATGAAGAGGAGCATCATAATCACTGGCATAGCGACGGCACTAGGGACTGTATCCGGCGTTGCAATCGCCAATATGTATGTGGTGTGGAAGATCTATGCAGCATTTGGAATCGATCTCCCAGTCACTACTCTGTTTCTCAAAGTGCTACCTTGGTCATGAGGCTTAACGACAAGGCGCCATGTTGAAGCTATTCGGGTGAAGCAGTGCATCGTTGACAGCTTGTTGCGGCTAGTCTTACGGGCTTGTTTTCGAATTATCAGACGGATCCGACGCCGAAAACGCACTTCGCCAAGGATCCAAATCCGACGGGATCGGCACTCACGCGCAGTGCCAACCACAAGGAGACGCCACATGCCGCGTATCAGGATGAGTGACCCAGTCAGTCGGTACGAGTTGAACAGCAAACTGGCCGCGCAAGACGCTCGGCTGGATTCCGCTATGCACCAAATGTTGGGCATCGCTACACGGATCGATCAAACGTGTGAGCGAATTCACGCCGACAACAAAGAGTTGAGAAGGACCATGATAGTCACCGGCATTGCAGTGATCCTCGGCGTCGCGGCTTTCAATTCATCAGTGTGCTCCGATGTGGTGGCGGGATTTCAGGCAGGCCTCGCCGCGGAGCAACTGCTCAAGCCCAAGTCAGCCCCGCCTCCGCTTCCTTCGACTCTGACTCCCGGCCCATTCCTCGCCGCGCCAGTCCAATAGAGATAGCGATCTGCTAGCCCCCGATCGGGCGGCTGCCAGCGCCTACAACGCCGCCCGAACCGGATAGGTAAAATCTGGCATTCCCATCTTTCCGAACGCCGCCCCACGGCCTTCCTCCGCTCTTGCCCTACACCCTCATCCCTATCGCAGGCCGCGCCATACCTGTTGGCGGTCCTCCCTTATTGGTCCTGGATGCTTGCGTATTGATGTCTTCAGTACTGCGCCCGCTCCTGCTGCGTCTAGCCGACCAGCAAGCCTATCGACCTGTATGGAGCGCACGTATCGGCCAGGAGTGGGTGCGCAACGCCGCGCGCATCTGGGACTGCGAGCAGGCGCTGGTCGAGCAAGACTGGCAAGCCATGCAGGACCGCTTCCCGCAGGCCGATGCAGGTGACCTCAGCGCCTATGAAGCCGGCTTACGCTACAGCGATCCAAAAGACAGACACGTCATTGCCGCCGGCCTGGCATGGCGCGCGCGCTGCGGCGAACAGGTCACGCCCGCTGCCAGCGTGCTGACCTGGAACCTGAAGGACTTCAATCGCTCCGAAATGCGCCGCCTGGGCATGGATGTGTATGACCCCGATCGCCTGCTGTCATTCTGGTGGAGCCAGGATCCCGAGCCGCTGCGCGACGCCCTGGCGCAAACCATGGAGCAGCTGGTCACGGCCGGCCGTCAGCCCGAGCCGCTGGCGGTAACGTTGAATCGTGAACGCCTGCATCGCCTGCGCGGCCTGATGATAGCGGCGCAGGCAGCCTGACTATCGCATTAGCAGGGCAGTCGGTCCGAGGATAGCTACGCAAGCGCCCTGCATAAGTCTCAGGCGTGCCGACGTATCGGGCAACGGCGCAGCCACACCTTGTCTTCACCGGGCCTGGCGCCCTGCGGTTGCGGAATCGAGTCCGGCCACAGTTCATACGGCGGGACCTCGGACATGGGCAAGATCACAGACGGCGCCATATCGACGGCAAGCCCTCTCTCCTGGATCGGATGCGGACGCGGATTCGGATGCGGATCCACATCCGCCGCCGCCCCCTGCCGCGTCCCGCAGCGGGGATTGCGCGCGGCCGGCCCCCCGGCCCGAGCCGAGTCATCTTCATTACGCGAGCGATACACGACATCCACCCGCACGGCATTGAGTTGAGTATCGCTCTGCGCCTGGGGCGTCAGCAGATGACGCCGCGGCCTGTTTGCAACTTCAGGACGCAATTCCGCCAATGTCAGATAGTGACTCACGTAGTCTTCGTTGCGCCGCGCCAAGGCCCGATTGTGGTCGAGATCAGCTGAACGACCACCCGTGAAGACCGTTCCACGCACATTGATTTCCTGGATGACGAACTTGTCCGCCGGAATCTGGCTTCTTATCTCTCTCAGCACCCGGTCCAATTGCCCCTGCGTGTCGGCGCCCTGCTGCACGGTCACATCGAAGCTCATATGGCTGGCCGGCACGACTGGACCTTCGTCGTAGGGAATGGGAATGAACTCGTCCACATAAGTGGCTGCCGCCAACGCGCCGTAGCCGCCCTGCTCGCCCGCCTGAACAGGCTGCGGCGCCGCGGGCGCAATGCTGCCCCGCGTTTCGTGTTGGATGGAATATGTCATGGCGGTGATGCCTCCTTGCCCGAATGAAGAATCATGCGAGTGCAAATACGATACGCATGTGGCGGGTGAGTCGGCATCCGGCGGCCACCGGTTCCCTGGCGCCGGCTGACGCCGACGATAAAACGACGTCGGCGCAGGCGTCGCCATCCATGTCATCCAGCAACCCTGTCAATGATCATGATTGCTGGCCGCGAATCCCGCCGCATTCAATCGGTCGATAACCTCGGCGATATGTTCCGGCCCGCGCGTCTGCAACACGAAATCGACCTCCACATTGCGTATCGGCAGAGACGTAAACGCGCGCTGGTGATGCACCTCGGTGATATTGGCCTGCGCATCGGCAATCAGCGAAGTCGCCTGCGCCAGCGCGCCCGGCAGGTCGCGCATGTCGACGCGGATGCGCGCGAGCCGGCCCGCGCGCACCATGCCGCGTTCGATCAGCTCGCCCAGCATCAAAGGGTCGATATTGCCGCCGGTCAACACCAGGCCTATGCGCTTGTCCATGAAACGCGTTTCGCCCTTGGCATAGGCTTGCAGCAAAGCCGCCAGGCCGGCCGCGCCCGCGCCTTCCACCACGGTCTTTTCGATTTCCAACAGCACCACGATGGCATGCTCGATATCGCCTTCGCTGACCAGCAGGATATCGTCGACGTTGCGCGCCACGATCTCACGGGTGATCCGGCCCGGCGACTTCACGGCGATACCCTCGGCGATGGTATATGGCCCATGCGGCATTTCCTTGCCGGCCACCGTCGCGTACATGGACGGAAAGCGCTCGGTCTGCACGCCGATCACCTGCAAGTTGGGCTGCAAGGCCTTGGCCACCGTGGCGATGCCGCCGATCAGCCCGCCCCCACCGATCGGCACGATCAACACATCCAGATCCGGACGCACTTCCAGCATTTCCAGCGCGACCGTGCCTTGCCCGGCGATCACCGCCGCATCATCATACGGATGGATCATCACCAGGCCGCGGCTCGCCGCCAGTTCGTAGCCATGGGCCTGCGCATCGTCAAAGGTATCGCCAGCCAGCACCACTTCGGCGCCGTAGCGGCGCGTGTTGGCTACCTTCACGGTCGGCGTGAAGCGCGGCATCACGATCACCGCCGGCACGCCCATGCGCTGCGCGTGATAAGCCACACCCTGGGCATGATTGCCGGCCGATACGGCGATCACGCCGCAGGCGCGCTCATCGTCGGTCAGCAAGCGCATGCGGTTGAACGCACCCCGTTCCTTGAAAGACGCGGTGAACTGCAGGTTCTCGAATTTCAGCCAGATTTCCGCGCCCAACATATCGGACAGCGTGCGCGAATGGGTGAAGGGCGTGTTCAGCACCTGCCCTTGAAGGTTTTGCCGCGCGGCTTGGATATCGGAAAGATCGATCACGATGGCGCCCTGACAGAAAAAGTAATGGGACGAAGCAGCCGAACGGCTTAGCGCACCGGCAGGAAATTGAAGAACATCAAGCCCTGAGCATAGTTGATCCCGATGCGGCGGCTGTTTTCACCCAGCAGATTGGCGATCAAGTCCAGGCGTCCGATGATGGCGCCAAATTCTCGCTCGAAGCTCAGATTGACCGCGGTAACGCTGATTTCATTGGCCAGCAGCAAGGGATTGCCGGCGCTATCACGCCGGCTGGCCAGCAGCCACGCGGCAGCCTCGACGTTGCGCGCGGCGTTATACACGCGCTGGCCGTCCAGGATATCGGACACGTAGAACCGCGTCTTGCCGTTGTGCGCCGCAATGATGGTGTCGGCCAGGCCGAAGATGAAGGCGCCCACCCGGTCGCCCTGATAGTTGGGATCCAGCGACACGGCCAGCACCTGGATGTCGCGCAGGCCGCTCAGGCCGCCGGGCGGCCGGCGGGTATCGATCAACTGGCGCAAATGCGTCATGGCCGCAGCCTGATCCGTCATGCCCGCTTTGCGCCATTCGCGTGGATTGCGCCGGTAGAGCTTGTCGGCCAGCGCATAAAGGCTGTTGAGGTTGTCACGCATTTCCAGCGTGACGGTGCGATTGAAATCGGTCTGGCCGAACTGGTCGGCCGACATGCTTTCGCTTTGCGGCCCGCGGCCATCGCGGGACGGGGCCTGCGGATTCATACAGGCAGCCAGGGGCAGGAACAGCGAACATGCCGCGGTCGCCAGTGCAGCGAGAGCCAGCCCACGCCGCCACCGAGCCATCGCGCCATCACCCCTGCGCAACGTCTTGCCCACGCTCAGCCATGCATGTGTCCCTCATCCGGCCCCCCTTGCCACCCAATGCCGACAAAACTTTACCCCAAAAAAACGGCAAAGCCCCCAAATACGTTATCACCGGCATCGTCCAGAAAGCAGAACGGCGCCCGCAGGCGCCGTTCTTTCAGATCTCCCGCCACCCAAGGGCGGCGAGGTATCTTCACATCCACCCAGGCAGCTTAGCCTGCCGGGGTTTCCGTGGCGGCCGGCGTTTCCGCGGCCGCCTGGTTTTGCTGCTGTTCAATGCCGCCGATAGCCTTGACCGACAGGCGCAGACGGCCCTTGTCGTCAGCTTCGATGACCTTCACGCGCACCGCCTGGCCCACCTTCAACACGTCGTTGATGTTGGCGATGCGGTAGTTGGCGATCTCCGAGATGTGCAGCAGGCCGTCACGGCCCGGCAGCACTTGCACGATGGCGCCGAAGTCCAGCAGACGCAGCACGGAGCCGTCATAGATCTGGCCCACTTCGACGTCGGCGGTCAGCTCGACGATGCGACGTTGAGCTTCCTTGGCCTGATTCTCATCCACGCTGGCGATCACGATGGTGCCGTCGTCGGAGATGTCGATCTGGGTGCCGGTTTCTTCGGTCAACGCGCGGATGGTGGCGCCGCCCTTGCCGATCACGTCACGGATCTTCTCGGGGTTGATCTTGATGGTCAGCATGCGCGGCGCGAAAGCCGACAGCTCGCCACGCGACTCGCCCAGGGATTTCTTCATTTCGTTCAAGATGTGCAGGCGGCCTTCACGGGCTTGCGCCAGCGCGACCTGCATGATTTCCTTGGTGATGCCCTGGATCTTGATGTCCATCTGCAGCGCGGTGACGCCCTTCTCGGTACCAGCAACCTTGAAGTCCATGTCACCCAGGTGATCTTCGTCGCCCAGGATGTCGGTCAGCACGGCGAACTTGCCGTTGTCCAGGATCAGGCCCATGGCCACACCGGCCACGTGATCCTTCACCGGCACGCCGGCGTCCATCATGGCCAGCGAACCGCCGCATACCGACGCCATCGACGACGAGCCGTTGGATTCGGTGATTTCCGAGACGATACGGATGGTGTATTGGAAATCTTCGGGCGCGGGCAGCAGCGGCACCAGGGCGCGCTTGGCCAGACGGCCGTGGCCGATTTCGCGACGCTTGGGCACGCCGATGCGACCGGTTTCGCCGGTGGCGAACGGAGGCATGTTGTAGTGCATCATGAAGCGGTCACGGTACTCGCCCATCAGCGCGTCGATGATCTGCTCGTCCTGCTTGGTGCCCAGCGTGGCAACCACCAGGGCTTGCGTTTCGCCACGGGTGAACAAGGCGCTGCCGTGTGCGCGCGGGAGCACGCCCAGGCGCACGCTGATCGGACGCACGGTGCGGGTGTCACGGCCGTCGATACGCGGTTCGCCGCTCAGGATCTGGCTGCGCACGATGCGCGATTCCATATCGAACAGGATGTTGTCGACGGTGACTCCGTCAGGCTCGCCGGCGCCGGTTTCGGCGGCCTGCGCGGCCAGGCGAGTGCGCACGTCGGCGTAGACTTCACGCAGCTTGGTGGTGCGAGCCTGCTTTTCGCGGATCTGGTAGGCGGCAACCAGGCCGTCCTGGCCAGCGGCCGAAACAGCGGCGATCAGCGCGTCGTTCTTGGCGGCGGGTGCCCAATCCCAGTCGGGCTTGCCGGCATCGCGCACCAGTTCATGGATGGCGTTGATGGCGGCTTGCAGTTGCTCGTGGCCGTAGACCACGCCACCCAGCATCACTTCTTCCGACAGCTGGTCGGCTTCCGATTCCACCATCAGCACGGCGGTTTCGGTACCGGCGACCACCAGGTTCAGGTTCGACTGCTTGGTCTGCGCGGCGGTCGGGTTCAGCACGTACTGGCCATTGATGTAGCCAACGCGAGCGGCGCCGATGGGGCCGTTGAAGGGGATGCCGGAGATGGCCAGCGCGGCGGACGCGCCGATCATGGCGGGGATGTCAGGATCGATCTCGGGGTTGACCGAAACCGTGTGGATCACGACCTGCACATCGTTGTAGAAACCTTCCGGGAACAGCGGGCGCAGCGGACGGTCGATCAGGCGCGAGGTCAGCGTCTCTTTTTCCGAGGGCTTGCCTTCGCGCTTGAAGAACCCACCGGGGATGCGGCCAGCGGCGTAGGTCTTCTCGATGTAATCGACGGTCAGCGGAAAGAAATCCTGGCCGGCCTTGGCTTTCTTCGCGGCCACGACCGTGGCGAGGACGACGGTGTCATCGATCGACACGACAACGGCGCCAGAGGCCTGGCGGGCGATTTCGCCGGTTTCCAAAACGACCGTGTGCTGGCCGTACTGGAACGTTTTAGTCACTTTATTGAACATGACGATTATTCCTTACAAATGAAAAACCGTGGCCGCTGCGACATAGTCGCACCGGCCACGGTTGCGTCATGGGGAACCGACCCCGTCGATCACTTGCGCAGACCGAGAGCTTCGATCAGTGCGCGATAGGCGTCGGGGTTGCGGCCCTTGAGGTAGTCGAGCAGTTTGCGACGGCGGCTGACCATGCGCAGCAAACCGCGGCGCGAGTGGTGGTCCTTCATGTGTTCTTTGAAGTGACCGGTCAGTTCGTTGATGCGGGCGGTGAGCAGAGCCACCTGAACTTCGGGGGAGCCGGTATCGCCTTGAGCGCGCTGGAATTTCGCAACGATATCGGACTTCTTGATGTCAGCGACGGACATGTAATGACCTCTTCGAACATGCGTCAGGGCCGAGGCGCCCGGACGTGGGTTAAAAAAACGATTTCTACTACGAGCCAGGCATCGATGGTCGATGCGTCTTGCCAAATAGATACTGTAACTGTATGCCTTGGAATACACGTTTTCCGGACTGTCTATGCCGGAGAACCGGAGGATTATAGCTGAAAGCCGGATTTTGTCCCCGGCATTCTTCCATCATGCGTTCAGGCGGCGCCAGGAGACCTCCATGCCCGATCCCATTCTGAAGCCTTCCCCGGTTGATTCGAAGCCAGGCAAGACGAACCCGGCCATCGCCCGGCGCCTATTGCTGCCGCTTGCCCTGACCACCCTCGCCGCCCTGGCGGGCTGCGCCGACATGGCGGCCAAGGTGCCGCCCGGCGCCCCGCTAAGCCAGGTGGAAGCCGAATACGGCCGCCCCAATTTCACCTGCGAGCGGACAGGGCCGGGGCCAGGACTGGCTGGCGGCCAGCGGGTGATCTGGACCCAGCAGCCCCTGGGCCAATATGCCTGGGGCGCCAACGTCGGCCCCGACGGCCGCATCGACCGCGTCGAGCGTCTGCTGACCGACGAACACTTCAAACTGCTGAGCGACGGCGACTGGCCGGCAGAGCGGGTGCGCTGCGAATTCGGGCCGCCGGCAATCATCGACCAGGTCGGCCTGCCCAGCGTGCGCCAGGTGGTGTGGTCCTACCGCTACCGGGAAAACGACGTCTGGAATTCGCTGATGTACGTCTATATGGGACGGGACGGCGACCGCGTCACACGCCACCATCCCGGCCCGGACCCCATGTACGAGGAAGACCGTTTCGGCATGGGCTGGATGTAAAGCACGGATGCCGGGACCGGATGCAAATCCAGCCTCGGCACCCAGCCCGGCCACCCTAACCCTGCGGCCCGCCGTTGCGCAAGCGGTTGCGCTGCAGGCGGCGGGCGCGGCTCCAGCGCCAGGCCAGCAAGAACCAGCCCGACACGCCGTAGATCACGAACAAGCCGAACAGGACGACCGGGGGATCGCTGGAAACGAAGACGAATGCCGCAACCACCAGCAGGATCACCCAGAACGGCACGCTGCGGCCCAGGGCGAAACTCTTGCCACTGTAGAACGGCACATTGGTGACCATGGCGATGCCGGCGTACATGGTGACGACGAAGGCGGTCCAGGCCATGAACGAATCATGGATGGGCAGCTTGTTGTCCACCGCCAGCCACACGTAGCCGGCCACCAGCGCCGCCGCCGAAGGGCTGGGCAGCCCCTGGAAGAAGCGCTTGTCGACCACGCCGATATTGGCATTGAAGCGCGCCAACCGCAGCGCGGCGCCTGCCACGTAGACGAAGGCGGCCAGCCACCCCCAGCGTCCCAGCTCGTTGAGCATCCATTCGTACATGACCAGCGCCGGCGCCACGCCGAACGAGGTCATGTCCGACAGCGAGTCGTACTGCTCGCCGAAAGCGGACTGGGTATTGGTCAGGCGTGCCACGCGGCCATCCATGCCGTCCAGGACCATGGCCGCGAAAATCGCGATGGCCGCGGCCTCGAATTGGTTGTTCATGGCCTGCACCACGGCATAAAAACCGGCAAACAGGGCAGCCGTGGTGAACGCGTTGGGCAGCAGGTAAATACTGCGGTGGCGGTTCTCGGCGTCGCGCATCGAAAGTTTGGGCATGGCGGGCGTCTAGAGTGGCAAGGATGGCATCGGTGGCGTCAGAAGCAAGGCGCGCGCGCGGCGGCGCCTCAACCCCCGGACGACTCGGTAACCGCGGCCGGCAAGTCGGCCAGCACTGAACTGGTAGCGCTGACCTTGTCACCCAGGGCCACGCGCGGGCGCGCGGCCGGCGGCAGGTAAACGTCCACCCGCGAACCGAAGCGGATGAAGCCGTAACGCTGGCCGCGGGTCAGCTTGTCGGTCTTGCGCGCATAACAGAGGATACGCTTGGCCACCAACCCGGCAACCTGCACCGCGGTGACCGTATGGCCGGCAGGCGTACGCAGCACCATGGCGTTGCGCTCGTTTTCCAGCGAAGCCTTGGCCAACGCGGCGTTGACGAATTTACCGGGAAAATACTGTACATCCAGCACTTCGCCGTCGACCGGCGAGCGGTTGGAGTGGACATTGAACACGTTCATGAACACGCTGATCTTCAGCGCATCACGGTCCGCATAGGGGTCGCGCACGGTTTCCACCGCGACGATGCGGCCATCGGCCGGCGACAGGACGGCGCTGGCCGAATCGGGCGCCAGACGGGGCGGATCGCGGAAGAATTGCAGCACGAACAGCGCCAGGATCCAGAAAATCACCGACACGGCGGGCGACCAGAACGTCACCAGCACGGCGATGACCACGGCGCCAGCCAGGAAAGGCCAGCCCTCACGGGCAATGATGGGGTGGGGATAAGGGGGTTTATTCATCGTAGGCGAAGGTTAACCGATATGGCCCCGTTTGTGCCTCCGACGGCTGTGGCAAGACGAGACGGAATGAGCCCTGACAAGGCAAAAAAAGCGGCATGCCTAAGCATGCCGCCGGATGCAAATTCTGTACCTGGGCCGCAAGCACGTTGCGGCCCAGGTGGCGGGGCAAGGATTGTACCCTCCCCCGGACGCCCATTAGTTCTTGGACTTGTCCACCAGCTTGTTGGCGGCAATCCAGGGCATCATGGCGCGCAGCTTGGCGCCGACCACTTCGATCTGCGACTCGGCGTTGATGCGGCGGCGCGAGGTCAGCGTCGGCGCACCGGCCGTGTTTTCCAGGATGAAGCGCTTGGCGTATTCGCCGGTCTGGATGTCGGTCAGGGCCTGGCGCATGGCCTTGCGGGTTTCGTCGGTAACGATCTTGGGGCCGGTCTCGTATTCGCCGAATTCAGCGTTGTTCGAGATCGAGTAGTTCATGTTGGCGATGCCGCCTTCATAGATCAGGTCGACGATCAGCTTCAGCTCGTGCAGGCACTCGAAATAAGCCATTTCGGGCGCGTAGCCGCCTTCCACCAGCGTGTCGAAGCCAGCCTTGATCAGCTCCACGGTACCGCCGCACAGCACGGCCTGTTCGCCGAACAGGTCGGTTTCGGTTTCTTCGCGGAAGTTGGTTTCGATGATGCCGGCACGGCCGCCGCCGTTGGCGCTGGCGTACGACAGGGCGACGTCACGGGCGGCGCCGGACTTGTCCTGGTACACGGCCACCAGGTGGGGCACGCCGCCGCCTTGGGCGTAGGTCGAGCGCACGGTGTGGCCCGGGGCCTTGGGGGCGATCATGATGACGTCGATGTCTTCACGCGGCACCACTTGGCCGTAGTGCACGTTGAAGCCGTGGGCGAACGCCAGGGCGGCGCCGGGCTTGATGTTGGCGTGCACGTCGTCGCGGTAGACCTTGGCGATGTTCTCGTCGGGCAGCAGCATCATGACGACGTCAGCGTTCTTGACGGCTTCAGCCACTTCCTGGACCTTCAGGCCGGCTTTGGCGGCCTTGCTCCACGAAGCGCCGTCCTTGCGCAGGCCGACCACGACGTTCACGCCGGAGTCGTTCAGGTTCTGGGCGTGGGCGTGGCCTTGCGAGCCGTAGCCGATGATGGCGACCGTACGGCCCTTGATGAGGGAGAGATCAGCATCTTTGTCGTAGAAAACTTTCATGGGGTGCTCCGATATTTATCTAGGAATCTGGTTCAAATCGAAAATACAAATTGGGCTTTCACCGCGGCCAGCCTGGCTGGCAAGCGCGGACGGCAAGGCGCCCGCCGTGCTACAGCTTCAGTACTCGCTCACCGCGTCCGATCCCCGAAACCCCAGTGCGGACGGTTTCAAGAATCGCACTGCGATCCAGCGCCTCGATGAAGGCGGAGATCTTTTCCTGCACACCGGTCAATTCGATGGTGTAGGACTTGTCGGTGACGTCGATGATGCGGCCGCGGAAAATGTCGGCCATGCGCTTCATTTCCTCGCGTTCCTTGCCGACCGCGCGCACCTTCACGAGCATGAGCTCGCGTTCGATGTGCGCCCCTTCGGTCAGGTCCACCACCTTGACCACATCCACCAGGCGGTTCAGGTGCTTGGTGATCTGTTCGATCACTTCGTCCGAACCGGTGGTGACGATGGTCATGCGGGACAGCGTGTCGTCCTCGGTGGGCGCCACGGTCAAGGTCTCGATGTTGTAGCCGCGAGCCGAAAAAAGGCCGACCACGCGGGACAAGGCGCCGGGCTCGTTTTCGAGCAGGATGGAGATAACGTGTTTCATGGCGCCCTCTTACAGATCTTCCGAGCCGAGCAGCATCTCGGTCAGGCCGCGGCCGGCCTTGACCATCGGCCACACGTTCTCGGTCCGGTCGGTGATGAAGTCCAGGAAGACCAACCGCTTCTTGTGCTTGTTGAACGCTTCGCGCAGCGCCGGCTCGACGTCCGCCGGGCGCTCGATGCGCAGGCCGACGTGGCCATAGGCCTCCGCCACCTTGACGAAGTCAGGCAGGGAATCCATGTAGGACTCGGAATAGCGCGAGCCGTAGTCGATCTGCTGCCACTGCCGAACCATGCCAAGGAAGCGATTGTTCAGGCAGACGATCTTGGGCGTCAGATGATATTGCTGGCAGGTGGAGAGTTCCTGGATATTCATCTGGATGGAAGCCTCGCCGGTGATGACGGCGATGTCTTCACCCGGATTGGCCATCTGCACGCCCATGGCGTAGGGCAGGCCCACGCCCATGGTGCCCAGGCCGCCGGAATTGATCCAGCGGCGCGGCGAACCGAAGCGGTAGTACTGCGCCGCCCACATCTGGTGCTGGCCCACGTCGGAAGTGACGAAGGCATTGCCGCCGGTCACTTCCCACAATTTTTCCACCACGAACTGCGGCTTGATGACCTCATCCGAGTTGGTGTATTTCAGGCATTCCTTGCCGCGCCAGGTGTTGACCTGTTGCCACCACTTGGTCAGGGCCGGCGGCTTGCCTTCGGCCGCGCGGAACTGCGCCAGCATGTCCACCAGCACGTCCTTGACGTTGCCGACGATGGGCACGTCCACCCGCACCCGCTTGGAAATCGACGAGGGGTCGATATCCACGTGGATGATCTTGCGCGGGTTCTGCGCGAAATGCTTGGGATTGCCGATGACGCGGTCGTCGAAGCGCGCGCCGATGGCCAGCAGCACGTCGCAGTGCTGCATCGCCATATTGGCTTCGTACGTGCCGTGCATGCCGGGCATGCCCAGGAAGCTGGGATGGCTGGCCGGCAGGCCGCCCAGGCCCATCAGCGTGTTGGTGCAGGGCGCGCCCAGCAGGTCGACCAGCTCGGCCAGTTCAGGCGCCGCGTCCGACAGGATGACGCCGCCGCCCGTGTAGATCATGGGACGTTCGGCCGCCAGCAGCATCTGCACGGCTTTCTTGATCTGGCCCTGATGGCCCTTGGTCACCGGCGCATAGGAACGCATGGTGATTTCGCCCTTGGGCGGCGTGTACTTGCCCGGCGCCAGGGTGATGTCCTTGGGGATGTCGACCAGCACGGGGCCGGGACGGCCGGTGCGCGCGATATAAAAGGCGCGGCGCAGCGTATCGGCCAGGTCCTTGACGTCACGCACCAGGAAGTTGTGCTTCACGCAGGGGCGCGTGATGCCCACGGTATCGCATTCCTGGAAGGCGTCTTCGCCGATCGCCGCGGTGGGCACCTGGCCGCTGATGATCACCATCGGAATGGAGTCCATATAGGCGGTGGCGATGCCGGTGACCGCGTTGGTCACGCCGGGGCCGCTGGTGACAATACAGACACCCGTCTTGTTCGACGAACGCGAATAGGCATCGGCCGCATGCACGGCAGCCTGTTCGTGGCGAACGAGGATGTGCTGGAACTTGTCCTGCTTGAAGATTGCGTCGTAGATGTAGAGCACCGCGCCGCCCGGGTATCCAAAGACGTGTTCCACGCCCTCGTCCGCGAGGCAACGCACGACGATGTCGGCGCCATTGAGTTCCATATTGTGTTCCTTTCCCTGTTTCCGGCCCAGCGTTCTGGAGTGCCTCGCCCGGATACGGCGGCGGCGGAACCCGATACCGGCTGCGGTAACACGATCGGCGCTTTGCGGTTCACGGAACCGCGCCACCCGAACGCCCTACCGATCCGGCACGCGTCCATCTAAAACGCAGTGCATGCGCCCACATGGGCGCCGGAGATCGAAATGGAAGCCTTGACTGCACGCTTTTGGCGCGGCCAATGGCAGGGTACTACTGGCGCTTGCTGCCGGTCGGTGGACCGGCGGTCTTGCTGACCATTCGACACCAGCCACAGATGGCGAGCCGGTGCGAGCGAGGGACTTTACCGTGTTTGCCCCGGCCCTGGCAAATCAATCGGGACCGGAAGCGTAAAAACGCCGCCCCAGCCGTAAAAATGCCACACAATTCGCCGGACATTGCGGGGACATACCCCCCCAAAGCCGGCGCCACACTCTCTATACTTGTCGCACCTTCACGCCCGGACCCGCCGCCCATGGATTTGCGCCTTACCAGCCTCCGCAAATTTCTCTACAGCCACTATTTTTTCGGCGGAGTGCGGCAGGCCATCGGGATGCTGCTGCCGGTGCTGATACTGGGCGTGCTGTTCGACCGCTATACCCTGGGCCTGGTCGCGACCTTCGGTGCCCAGTGCGTTTCCATCATCGACCAGCCCGGCGGCCCGCAGCGCCACCGCACCAATGAGATGCTGGGTGGCGCCCTGGTGGCGACCATCACGGTGATCATCACCGGCTTTGCATCGACCCAGCCCCCCATCCTTTGGGTGGTGGTGACGCTGCAGTGCTTCGCCTATTCCATGCTGACCGTATTCGGCAAGCGCGGCGGCCTGATCGGTTTCGGCGGCCTGCTGGTGATGGCCCTGACCATGCACTCGCCCCTGCAGCCGGACGAGGTGCTGCTGCACGCGGCCGGGACACTGGGCGGCGCCCTGTTCTACCTCGCGTTCAGCCTGACCTTCAGCCGCATCTTCTGGCTGCGCGAAGAACAGCAGGCCATGTCGGTGGCCCTGTTCGCCACCGCCGACTATATGGAGGCGCGCGCCGCCTTCTACGACGAAGCCGAGGATCTGGACACCTGCTACAGCACCGTGATCCAGCGCCAGTCCGCCATGACGGAAAAGCACCAGGCCGCGCGCGACATGGTGCTGCGCCAGCTGCCGCGCGGCAAAGGGGCGGGCGACGCCCGCCGCGTCATGGTGTGGAATATGTTCGTCGACATGCTGCAGTTGATGGATACGCTTTTTGCCACCCACACGGATTACGCGTACCTGCGGCGGGCCCTCAGCGGCAACGACCTGCTGCTGTTCATGCACGATTCGCTGATCAAGATGTCGCTGGAGATGAATCGCGTTGCCCTGGCCTTGTCCAGCAACGACAAGGTGCGCCGCCGCACCAGCATCAAGGCGGAGCTGCGGGCGATGGAATACGAGATCGACCTGCTCAAGCAGCAGGGACTGAGCGAGCGCGAACCTGAAACCCTGGCCGTGCTGATCCAGATCCAGCGCCGCCTGCGCAATGCCAGCCGCATCGTCGACCGCCTGGCCGACCATACCCAGGCCAGCCCCGACGCCATGCCGACCAGCGCCCTGCGCATCGACAAATCGCTGACGCGCTTCATGACCCGCCAGGAATTCCGGGTCGGCATGCTGACCAGCAATCTGCGCCTGGATTCTCCCAACTTCCGCTATGCGCTGCGCGTCACGCTGGCCGCGTCGCTGGCCATGATCCTCACCGAGCTATGGGTGACCGAAGCGTTTTCGGCGCACAACTACTGGATCATCCTGACCATCGTCATCGTCATGAAGCCGGGTTTTGCGCTGACCCGCCAGCGTAATGGCTGGCGCTTGATGGGCACCCTGCTGGGCTGCCTGCTGGCGGCCGTCTTGTTGAACCTGACCGACAAGCCCGCCATTCTGTTTGGCGCCCTGCTGATCGCCTGCGTCATGGGCAACAGCCTGGTACTGCTCAATTACATGGGCAGTGCGGTATTCAACACCCTGTTCGTGGTCCTGGTCTTCCACTTCGTGTCGCCGGGCACGGTGTCGATGGAGGTGATCGGGGAACGGGCGCTGGATACGCTCATCGGTTGCGGCGTGGCCCTGCTTTGCAGCTACGCCTTCCCCTGGTGGGAATCACGTTATATGGCGCCCTTGGCGCGCGCGGCGATCAATGCGAATCGCGAATACCTGAGCGCCGGGCTGCGCTATGCGGAAGTGCTGCGGCGCAAGCAGATCGCCAAGGCGGCCCAGGCCCCCGTCACTGCCGCGTTGGTGCAAGGGCCTCAGCCCGACCTGCCGCCGCAGCCGGACGAGGAGGAAGCCGACCTGAACTGGCGCCTGGCGCGCAAGAACGTGCACATTTCCTTCAGCAATTTCGCCGAGGCGTTCTATCGCATGATCAGCGAGCCGCGTTCACGCCAGCAGTTCGTGCCGGAGCTGAACAATCTGTTGATACAGAACCATATCCTGGCGTCGCAGACCACCGCCGCGGTGCCGACGCTGTCGACCTTGGGGGCGGAGCCGCCGCCTTCGGTGCAGGAAACGCTGCAGGACATCGTGATCATGCTGGACCCGGCACGCCCGCCGGTGCCGCCGCTGCCGGAGCAACTGGATAACCAGGGCGACCTGGCCGCCCTGGCCTATCCGCTGAAGCTGATGGTCAAGGCGGGGCAGATGATCCGGCAGGAAAGCGGGGCCTTGGGGTAAGGGTCTTTCACCCTTCCAGCTTGCGCCGGAACACCAGTTTGTCCGGCGTCGACGCGTCCGCCGCGTAGGCATAGCCTTCGCTATCGAAACCTTGCAGTTTTTCCGGCGAGCCGGCCTTGTGCGTGATGGCGTAGCGCGCCATCAGGCCCCGCGCCCGCTTGGCGTGGAAGCTGATGATTTTCCAGGCGCCGTTCTTCCAATCCTGGAACACGCACTGCACCACGCGCGCCTGCAGCGTCTTCAAGTCGACCGACTTGAAGTATTCCTCGGAAGCCAGGTTGACGATGATGGGCTTCTTGGCGTCGGCCTGGCGCTCGTTCAGATATTCGGCAATGCTGGCACCCCAGAAGTCGTACAGGCTCTTGCCCCGCTTGGTCTGCAGCCGCGTGCCCATTTCCAGCCGGTACGGCTGCATCAGGTCCAAGGGCCGCAACACGCCATACAGCCCGCTGAGGATGCCCACATGTTCCTGCGCCCAAGCCAGTTGGGCTGGAGTCAGCGTGTCGGCCTGCAGGCCTTCGTAGACGTCGCCGTTGAAGGCCAGGATGGCCTGGCGCGAATTGGCCTGGGTGAACTTGGGCTTCCACTCGGCGTAGCGGCGCACGTTCAGCTCGGACAGCGCCGCGCTCAGGTCCATCAGCGCGGCGATATCGTCGGCCGATTTGGTCTTGAGCACCTTGATCAGTTCGGCGGCCTGGTCGACGAACAGCGGTTGGGTGTGTTCCTGGACCTGAACCGGGGTGTCATAGTCCAGCTTCTTGGCGGGGGACAGCAGATACAGCATGGAAACAGGTTCCTTTGTCTTGATATTGGGTGTTCAGTGCGGTGGTATCGGGGCCGCGGGACTCGGTCCGCGGTTTCGAGCCGGCTCGACGGATCTTCACATCAAGTCAATACCTTGCTCAAACGGCGCGCGCCATGAGCGCAATCGCCGCCGGGTGTTGATCAACGCGCGGTCCAGCCGCCGTCGACCGAGATCGTGGTGCCGGTGACCTGTTCTGCCGCAGGCGAAGCCAGGTAGACCGCCGTGCCGCCCAGTTGCTCCGGCGTGACGAACTGCAGCGACGGCTGCTTTTCGCCCAGCAATTCGCGCGCGGCTTCGTCCTGGCTGATGCCTTTCTGGGCGGAGATGGCGCTGATCTGCTTTTCCACCAGGGCGGTGCGTACCCAGCCCGGGCAGATGGCGTTGGCGGTGATGCCCTGCCCCGCCGTTTCCAGCGCCGTGACCTTGGTCAGCCCCACCACGCCGTGCTTGGCGGCGACGTAGGCCGACTTGTTGGCCGAGCCGACCAGGCCGTGGGCGGAAGCGATGTTGATGATGCGGCCCCAGCCTTGCTTTTTCATATGCGGCAAGGCGGCGGCCGTACCGTGGAAGACAGCCGACAGGTTCAGCGCGATGATGGCGTCCCAGCGTTCGGCGGGAAAGTCTTCGATCAACGACGTGTGCTGGATGCCGGCGTTGTTGACGATGATATCGATGCGGCCGAGCTGCTTGACGGTGTTCTCGACCAGGCCGCGCACGGCGTCGCCGCGGCTCAGGTCGGCGCCGTCATACAGTGCCTTGACGCCGTGGGCCAGGGCCAGGCCGGCGCGGGTCTTCTCGATATCGGCGGCGTCGCCGAAGCCGTTCAACACCACATCCGCCCCTTGCGCGGCCAGCGCCGTGGCGATCCCCAGGCCGATGCCGCTGGTGGATCCGGTGACGACCGCTACTTTTCCTTTGAGCATGAAGATTCTCCTAACCGCGTAAGGGGATGATGAAGGGGGGACCGCTGGCCCGCCGGGCGCTTGGCTCGCGGACGGCTACGCGGTCGGGCAGCGCCGGGATCAGTCCGCCGCCGCTTCGGGAGTGTAGCCGCGTCGTGCCCGTGCGCGCATGCGCATGCGTTCGAGCACTTTCAGCCACACCGGGACGATGGCCATGGACACCGCCACCACCACCGAAATCATGTCGCGATGGGGCACCGTCAGCAGACTGTTATCCACGGCCTCGTTGAAAATCGCGAAGCCGAACTCCCCGCCCTGCGCCAGGCCGATGGCAAACGGCAGGCGATGGTAGGACGGCAAGCCGGTCCAGCGCGCGATGCCATACAGGATCAGGCCTTTGATCACCAGCAGGCCGATGACCCCCTGGACCACGAAGAGCCAGTGGTCACGCAGGACCTCCAGGTTGATGACCATGCCGATGGACAGGAAGAACAGGCCCAGCAGCAAGCCTTTGAAGGGCTCGATGCTCTCTTCCATGCTTTCGCGATAGCGCGACTTCGCCAGCAGCACGCCCACCAGGAAGCCGCCCAGGCCGGCGGACAAGCCCGCGTGATCGAAGAGTTGGGCCGTCCCGATTACCACCAGCAGCGTGGCGGCGGTAAAAAGCTCCTTGAGTTTGGCCCGTTCCGCCCATCCCAGCAATCGCAGGCCGCGGCCCAGGACCACCACGGCGACGCCGATCAGGCCTTCCATGAAGGATGGCGCGCGGGTGCCGCCGCCGCCGATGACGCCCACCGCGACCAGGATGGGAATGGCGGCCATGTCCTGCCACAGCAGAATGCCGACGGCGGTGCGGCCCATGGGGGTGCGGCTGAGATCGCGTTCATCGAGCAGGCGCATGGCGACGGCGGTGGAAGAAAGCGACAGGGCCAGGCTGCACAGGATGGCACCGGCCCAGGTCATCCCGACCAGGTGGCGCAGCACGCCGCCCAGCAGTAGCGTCAATGCGGCGGCGCTGAGGAACATCTGCAGCGAGCCGATGCCGAAGACTTCGCGCCGCATGGCCCACAGGCGGGCGGGCGCCATCTCCAGGCCGATCACGAACAGCATCATGACCACGCCCAGCTGCGAAATATTGGAGATGGCGGGAACATCCTGGACCAGGCCCAGGCAATACGGTCCGATCAGGATGCCCGCCAGCAGATAGCCAGGTATCGCGCCCAAGCCGAGCAACTGCGTCAATGGCACGCAGATCACGGCGGACAGCAGAAGGATGATGACGATTTCCATGCGGGCATCCTGGCGGCGGGGGCGCTAAGAGTCGCATTCTGACAAGAAATTACTTGGGCGGGTGAGATCCCGTACGCGGCAATTCAACAACTTTTCGAATGGCTAGCTAAATTTCCGAAATGTCTGCTAGAATGGCGAGCTTTGCTGCTCCACGCACATTTCAGGTGTCAAATCTGGCTGGCGTTGGGTACCCGAAAGGGAGTTGAGTTCTTCTTGAAGATGATCTTGGCTGGTGGCAAAACGATAGCCTCGATTCGACCACGGGGTTATTGCAAGCGGTACCCCGGAGAGGTGGCAGAGTGGTCGAATGTACCTGACTCGAAATCAGGCGTACGGTATCCCCGTACCGTGGGTTCGAATCCCACCCTCTCCGCCAGATACTGAAAGCCCCTGACTTGCGTCAGGGGCTTTTTTCTTGGGCGGCGATCCTCTTGACCAGATCACCCCCCTGGCGCGAACCGACTTGACCACCGCATCAGTATGCAGCGCCGATATCAGTATGCAGCGCCGATCGCTGGCAACCGTGTTCCATTTCCTCGGTACTTGTCAATAAGTACCGAGGAAATGGAACATGCCGGCCGCTGAATGCAAAAAAGCCCCTGACTCACGTCAGGGGCTCTTCTCCCAATCCGAGGCGCCGGATCAGAACTGGTACTTGACCTGCATATCCACCGTGCGGCCGCGGCCGTAGTAGCAGTAGAAGTCGCAACCGCTGACATAGTTCTTGTCGGTCAGGTTGCGCACGTTGAGCTGCACCGACCAGTTGCGGTTGATCTCATACAAACCCATCAGGTCCACCAGCGTGAAGCTGCCGATCTTCTCGTCCGGATAGTAGGTTTCATCCACGGTGGAACCGTTGTAGCGGATACCAGCTGCCACGGTCAGGGCTTGCGAGCTGGGCAGGACCAGACGGTGGCTGACCCACGCACTGAACTGATGCTTGGGGATCAAGGGCACACGCACTGACTGGTCGGAACTGACGTCCTGGCGCGCATGGTTGTGCGTATATGCCAACTTCAAATTGGTCGCCTTGCCAATGCGCAGGTCCGTCGACAGCTCGATGCCCTGGTTGGTGCGCTTGCCGATCTGCGTCTGGATATTGGTCGCATCCGCCGCCAAGGCATTCTTCTCTTCCAGATCGAAATACGCCAGGGTCGCGGTGCCGTTGAGCCAATCCGGATTGAACTTCAAACCCACTTCCCGCTGCTTGCCCTCATACGGCTTGTAGCCCTGGCCATAACCGTCGGAACCCGCTATCGGCTGGAAAGACTCGGTGTAATTGAAGTAAGGCGAGACACCATAGTCGCTGATGTACATGGCGCCGAAATTATGGCTGTTGTGGCTGACGTCGTAATCGGCATTCGTGCCGGACGACAAGCTGTCACCCTCGGCCTTGTCGTGACGGATGCCGCCGGTGAAGAGCCACTTGCTTCCCACTTTCACTTGGGAATTGAAATACGCGCCAAGCTGCCGCGTCTTCAAGTTGTAGGGCGTCCCGCTGACGTCGAAAGGCGCGCCATAGACGGGGTTGAACATGTCGATATTGGGAACAAAACCGAAGCCGTTGTTGTCCCCATCCGTCTTGGAATGCAAGTAGTCAAAGCCAATCGTGGGAATCCACTCCACGTTGCCCCAGTTGATCTTGCCCTTGACGCGATTGTCGATGTAGTTGTTGTTGGTGTCACCGTTGGTGTAGCTATATCCGCGCACAGCCTGACGGTTGCCGTCCGAACCATAGGCGAACGTGTTCTGCTGGTCTATGTCCAGACGCGTGAACTTGTAGTTCTGCGTGAATTCCCAACCATCGGCGAATTCATGGCGGAACAGCCAGCCCGCGCTGACCTGCGTGCGCCGCAGATAATCGGAATACGGCTCACCCAAGTTGGTAGTGCGGCCAATGTGGCCATAGGGCGTATCGATGATGGAGCCATACGCGGGCATGAAGCCGTTGGTCGGGGTGCCGTTCTCACGCTGAATGCTGGTGAGAAACGTAAGAGAAGTACGGTCGCTGAAATCCATCGTGACGCTGGGCGCGAGATAGAAAGTCTGCATGTCGGTGTGCCGCTGCTGCCCGTCTTCCTCGCGGGCCAGTCCGACGATGCGGTAGTACACCGATCCGCTTTCATTGGCGATACCGTTGTAATCGACGCTGAGGCCACGCCGACTGTTGGTACCCACCTCGGCTGCCATGCTCAAGGCTTCTTCCTTGTGTGGCCGCTTGGTAACCAGGTTGACCACGCCACCCACCGCCGATGCACCGAAGATACTCGAGTCAGCACCCTTCACCACTTCCACCGACTCGACGCCAAAGATCTCGGGCTTCCACACGAAAAACCCATTGGGCGTCGTGGGAGTGCCGTCCAGCGAGGTCGAAGCGTCAAAGCCGCGTATCTTGAACCAGTCGACCTTGTTGTCACCGCCAAAAGGCTCGCTGACGATACCGGCCTGGTATTGCAAAGCCTGATCCAGCCTGCGCGCGCCCTTTTCCTGGATGGATTCCTGGCTAATCACGAAGTTCGAGCCGGGCGACAGGAAGTCCAGGCTTTGCAGCGCATCCACCGTCCCCACAACGCTCACTGCGCTCATCTCCTGCACGGGAGCAGCAGGCGCTTGCTGGGCGTAAGCAGAGCAATTCAGGCCAAAGGCCCCCAAGACGGCTGCATTGATCGCGGTGAGATAAGTGCGCATGGGATCGGGTTTCATGAAAATGAAAGAAAACAGGCCACGATGGTAATAGAACCTATTCTCATATACAAACAATTTGTATCCACTTTGCGATGTTTTCACCACATAGTCTCTATGGCCGACGGAAAAAGCATGAACCGATGAGGGCGGTAGGCGGGTGCGCCTAGCCCATCGGGGCGCCTGAGACTTGAACGCGGCGCGATCTAGCCGATCGGTCTTCTGACGCCTGGCTTTTCAAATGCCTCTGCTGACCTCATGACCCGAAGCGTGAAATGGACAAAAGAGGGATCGAAAAAGATCGGCGTAGCGCCGGTTGACTCCGCCGAACCAAATCAATAGCGTAGCCGGCTCCATACCTGCCCTCAGCAGGCTTTGTTGTGCTGGAGCTTCAATGAAGGCCCTGAAGGTGTCTTTTCTATGCGCGCTTGGCGGCGCGATGGTGTTTGCCGGGATCGCCCTGTTGTTCAGCGGGGGCGACGTGGTATCAAGCATTGCCGCAGCCGTCCTGGGGTTGATCCTCGGTTTGCTGGCCGCGCCGGAATTTGACCCCGGCGCCTTTCGGCACGCCGCGCTTTATCAGTGCGTGTGCGGTGCGTTGGCGGGTGGGCTGATTGGAGGATGGCTCACGCAAAGCATCGAGACAGGCCTGCTCGCCGCCGGAATCGGCGCCCTGCTCGGCTGGCTGGCCCCCCGATGGCTGCATCACGTGCAAGGACCGTGAGGTCAACCGTCCGATACGCCAGCAATCGCCTCGCGAGTTCGAGCAATGGCTGCATCCAAGGGATCAGCCTCACCCAGCAGATCGAAGGTGCCGTTCAAAGCAAAGAAACAGTGTCCGTGCACCGTGGCGAATACCGAGCGGGCCAGCCGCGTCCCTTCAGCCTTGCGCGTATCGGGCAGCGCGGCGGTGACTTCGTTGATCAGGATATCGATCACCCCCGCCAGCTTGTCGGCATAGAACGCCGGCAAGGCGACATCCTCGGGCAAGCGGAAATCGTATAACGCCGCCCACGCATGCCGATGGCTGGCCGCGAAATCGAAATACACGGCGATGGCCTGCTCAAGGCGGCTGAACGAGGCGCCCTCGCCGCTTGCCTGCTGACCGACCTTATCCAACTCCGCCACCAACGCCGCTCGCCACAAATCCAGCGTCCGCCCATTGATCGCCAGCATCAGGCCATCGTAATTGCCGAAGACGTTGTACAGCGTGCCGACGGAGTAACCGATCCGCTTGGCCACCTCGCGGGCGGAGAACTTGGCGAAACCGACTTCAGACAACAACGCATGGCCCTCGACGACGATAAGTTCGGCGAGTTCTTCACGGGTGTGGTCGGATCGGCGGCTCATATAAGGCAAGTACGGTGGTAGGGTCCGAGGTATGGACAGCGTTGGATGAAAGCGCCGAGAGGAAAACCCGCAGCAGCGCCGGCCGGACCTGCAAGGTTCGCCAATAGCTAGCCGCCAGCATTTCCAAGAAGATAAAGACAAAATTGAACACTGTCCAATACTTTATTGATCACCGATCAAAATTTTATTGAACACTGATCAGTTTCATGTCACTATCCCTTCCGCAAGCCAGAATCGGCCTCTGCAAGAAAGAGAGCCCGGAAGCACACGAAGCCCTTGTCGTCTTGAGGAAGAGAACAGAATGTCCCCCTCCCCCCATTTCTCCTTGCTAGCCAAACGCCGTCTCGGCCCGCTGTTCCTCGTCCAGTTCCTGGGGGCCTTCAACGACAATCTGTTGAAGTACGCCCTGCTGTTCCTGGCTAACTTCGGCCTGTATGCGGCTGACCCCGCGCGCGCCAAGATGCTGGCCACCGTTGCCACCGGCCTGTTCATTCTCCCCTACTTCCTTTTTTCCGCCCTGGCCGGACAACTGGCCGACCGCTACGACAAGGCGCGCTTGATCCGCTGGGTCAAAGCCGCGGAGATCGCCATCATGGTGCTGGCGCTGGCCGGCTTCTGGCTGCTGTCCGTACCGCTGCTGCTGGCCGCGCTGTTCTGCATGGGCCTGCATTCGACCCTGTTCGGCCCGGTCAAATACTCGATCCTGCCGCAGCAACTGGCGGAAAACGAGATCATGGGTGGGACCGGGCTGATCGAGGCAGGTACCTTTCTCGCCATCCTCGCCGGACAATTGCTGGCCGGCGTCATCGACATTCATCAAGCCAGCATCGTGCTGATCGTCCTGGCCGTGCTCGGCTTCGTGGCAAGCCTTGCCGTTCCCAAAGCACCGCCCATCGGCACGCACCCCCCTATCGACTGGAACGTGTTCAAGAGCACCTGGGCCATACTCTCGATCGCGCGCCGTACGCGAGGCGTATGGCTGGCAATTCTCGGCATCAGCTGGCTGTTCGCGGCGGGCGCCGTGCTGGTCTCCCAATTCGCCCCGCTGGTTTCGGACAGGCTGGCCAGTTCGCAGGACGTCGCCACCTTATTCCTGATCGTCTTCTCGCTGGCGATCGCCGCGGGATCCATCGTCGTCAATCGCCTGCAAAAAGGTGAAGTCTCCGCCCGCTACGTGCCGATATCGGCGCTGGCGATGGCCCTGGGGCTGATCGACTTGTGGCTCTCCACCAGCGGCTTCGTGGCGCAGACCGCCAACGCCACGATGGGACAGTTCCTGGCGACGTCCGGCGCGATCCGCATCCTCGTGGACCTGGCCGTCGTCGCCTTTGCCGGCGGCATGTTCGTCGTGCCGCTGTACGCCATCATGCAGGTCATGAGCCCGCCCGAGGAATGCTCGCGCGTCGTGGCCGCCAATAATATCGTCAACGCCGGCATCACCGTCGTCGCCGTACTCGTGGTCGCGGCGCTGCTGGCGGCCAGGGTCGACATTCCGGGCATTATCGGCGTGCTGGGGTTTGCCACCCTCATCGTCGCGGTGGTCTCCATCTGGCTGCTGCCGGAGACGCTGTTCAAGGATGTGATGCGCCTGATCCTGCGGGTGATCTATCGCGTGGAGGTCAAAGGACTGGAAAACATGCCGCGACCGGGCGAGCGCGCCGTGGTGGTGGTCAACCATATTTCCTTGCTCGATGGCCTGCTGCTGGGCGCGTTCCTGCCCGGCAAACCAACCTTCGCGGTCAACACGACCATTGCCCAGTCCTGGTGGATCAAGCCTTTCCTCAAATTGTTCAAGGCCTTTCCGGTCGACCCGACCAATCCCATGTCGACCAAGGCGATGATCAAGACGGTGCGCGAAGGCAATACCCTGGTGATCTTTCCTGAAGGGCGCATCACCGTCACCGGCGCGCTGATGAAGGTGTTCGACGGCCCCGGCATGGTGGCCGACAAGGCGGACGCGCCTATCATCCCCGTGCGTCTGGATGGTCCGCAGTACACGCCGTTCAGCTATCTCAAGGGCAAGGTGCGCTCGCGCTGGTTCCCCAAGATCAGCTTGACCGTATTGGCCCCGCGCCGTTTCCAGATCGAGGACGGGCTGACCGCGCGCCAGCACCGCGAAGCCGCCGGCCGCCGCCTCTATGACGAGATGAGCGACATGCTGTTCTCGACCTCCGGCACCCACACCACCTTGTTCGATGCCCTTTGCGAAGCGCGCGCCGTCCATGGCGGCAAGGCGAAGGTCCTGGAAGACGTAAAGCGCAAACCCTTGACCTACGACCGCCTGATCGTCGGCGCGCAACTCCTGGGCAAGCGCCTGGCGGCGCAAACCCAGCCGGGCGAGGCAGTGGCCATCATGCTGCCCAATATCAACGGCGCGGTGGTCGCCTTCTTCGCGGCGCAGGCCAGTGGCCGCGTGCCGGCCATGCTCAACTTCACCGCCGGCCTGACCAATATGCGGTCGGCATGCACCACCGCGCGGATACGCACTTTGATTACCGCACGGGCCTTCGTCGAACAGGGCAGCCTTGGAGAAACCGTGGCCGCGCTGGAAAGCGACGGCGTGCGGGTGATGTGGCTGGAAGACCTGGCCGCCAGCATCGGCGGCATCGAGAAGACGTGGGCGATGTTGACGGCAAGGCGCGCGGCTGCTCGCCATGCAAAGCTCGCCATCAGCCCCGATGCGCCGGCGGCGATCCTGTTCACGTCTGGTTCGGAAGGCACCCCCAAAGCCGTGGTGCTGTCGCATCGCAACCTGCTGTCGAACTGCGCGCAGCTTGCGTCCCGCGTCGATTACAACGCCAGCGATGTCATATTGAATGCGTTGCCCATCTTCCACAGTTTCGGCCTGACCGGCGGCACATTGCTGCCGCTGCTCAACGGCATCCGCACGGTGATGTATCCCAGCCCGCTGCACTACAGCATGGTGCCGGCGCTTGCCTATGATGCCAATGCCACCGTGCTGTTCGGTACCGACACCTTTCTGGCGGGCTATGCACGCATGGCGCATGGTTACGACTTCTATTCGGTGCGCTATATCTTCGCCGGCGCCGAGAAGGTGCGCGAGGAAACCCACAGGGCCTATGCCGAGAAATTCGGCCTGCGCATTCTGGAGGGTTACGGCGCCACCGAATGCGCGCCGGTGATCGCCGTGAATACGCCCATGCACTTCCGCGTGGGAACGGTGGGACGATTGCTGCCTGGCATCGAGACGCGGCTCGAAGCGGTTCCGGGCATAGATGAAGGACAACGGCTCTACGTGCGGGGTCCGAATGTCATGGCCGGATATATGCTGGCGGACGCACCGGGCGTATTGAAACCGCCGGTCGATGGCTGGCACGACACCGGCGATATCGTCAGCCTGGACAGCTCCGGTTTCATCACCATCCGTGGCCGCGCCAAGCGTTTCGCCAAGATCGGCGGTGAAATGATCAGCCTGCCTGCCGTCGAAAACAATGCCACGGCGTGCTGGCCTGGTTTCGAACACGCGGTGGTCACCCGTCCCGACCCGAAAAAAGGCGAAACGCTGGTGCTATTCACCACCGCCCCGGCGGCAAATGCCAAGGCCTTGCAGCAATGGGGCCGTGCGCACGGTGCCACCGAATTGATGACGCCACGCGACATCCGTGTAGTGGATCGCCTGCCGGTCCTGGGCACCGGCAAGGTCGACTACGTCACGATGTCCGCCATGGCGGCGCAGGCGCCAGCGCAAGTCGACGCAGAAGAGACGGAAGCGGAAGAGGCGTGAAGCGTCGCGTTTACTGACGTATCCCTTCCGCCTGGATATGCAGCACGGTGTCGGTCTTGAAACCGTACTCCTTGCCAAACCCCACGCCATACGCATCGCGGTCGAAATGCCCAGTGGACTCCGTACCGCAGACTTCCTTCTTCAGCATCGGATTCTCATAGCACTTGAAGGAAACGATATCCAGCGTCAAGGGATGGGTGACGCCGTGCAAGGCGAATTGTCCGCGGGCGCTGACCGGCTTGCCATCCTTGAAACTGACGTCCTGGCTCTTGAATGTGGCCGTGGGGAATTTGGCGACGTCGAAGAACATGTCGGAACGCAGGTGCTTGTCCAGTTCGTCATGGCCGATATCGACGGACGCCATGTCGATGGTGACATCTATGCTGCCTTTGCCCGCCTTGGCATCGAGCACCACGGTGCCGCTGGTTTTCTTGAATTTTCCGCGCCAGATGGAAGCGCCGTTGAAGTGGTCGGCCTCGAAGCTGGGATACGTATGGTCCGGGTCCAGTTGATAAGTGACCGGCTCGGCATGGGCAAACGTGGTCAGGGCGAACGCGCCCAACAGGCTGGCATACAACTTCTTCATTTTGGCTCCGGTCTACTAGTCAATGTGTCGCGCGGCTGCTGGCCCGCAGCGCGCCAAACTGACTCGTAGATTAACGTAAGCCGATTGCAAGGGGACGACGCTCGATCATGCGGCACCATCCTGCCAGCCATGGCGGACATGCCCACAAGCAGCAGACAGGCGGACAGAAGACAATCAGCCCAGCCAGCTTACTGGTCTTCAGCGTCCCGCCCAGGCGCCTGCCCCAACACGCGCTGGTTGCGGCGCTGAATCAACTCCAGGGTAGACTCGGTCGCCCCCGGGCCCGGTACATACCGGATATCCCGTAGCGACAAAGGACGCCCGTCCCCGGCATGCACGGTCATTTTCTCCACCGGGCGCCCAGTCTCATCCTCTACCAGCTCCAGACGCTGCTGGCAGGTCCCGTCGAGCCAGTCGTCGCCCCACTGCTTCAAGGTCACCAGCACCGGGAACAGCGCCTCGCCCTTGCGCGTCAGGCGATAGCCGTCGGTATTTGCCCGGCCTTCCAGCGGAAAACGCTCGACGATGCCCAATTCGATGAGCCGCTCCAAACGCGAAGTCAGGACATTGCGTGCGATGCCCAAATGACTCTGGAACTCGTCGAAGCGAGTCGTGCCCTGGCCGCACTCGCGCACGATGAGCAGGCTCCACCACTCGCCGACCTCGTCGAGGGCGCGGGCGATCGAGCAATTCATGCCAGTGAAACGTTTTCGGTACATGGCGCTTTTTTACCACTCAAGGTTTCATGACACAACTTTCCACGAGGAATTAGTTGCCTGACGAAACTCTAGTCGATATAGTTTCGTCACGCAACTTATTGTGCGCCAGCACAAAGGACCTCTTTCATGGACCGCCGCCTTCTCATCCTGGCCCTGGGCATGTTTGCCCTGGGCACCGATAGTTTCGTCGTGGCCGGCATCCTGCCCCAGCTTGCCCATGCTTATGGCGTGAGCATCGGCGCCGCCGGGCAGATGACCACCGCCTACGCCATCACCTACGCCTTGCTGGCGCCGACCATCGCGGCCCTGGCGGCAGCGGTTCCCCGCAAGCGCTTGATGCTCGCCGGACTATCCCTCTTCGTATTGGCCAACCTGGCGACGGCGTTCGCGCCGACCCTGGGACTGGCGCTGCTGACGCGCGTGCTCGCCGGCCTGGGCGCCGCCATGTTCTCCCCCACCGCCACGGGCGCGGGCACGATGCTGGTGCCGCCGCAGCGCCGGGGTTACGCGCTGTCCATCATCATTGCGGGCCTGACCGCGGCCACGGCGCTGGGTTCGCCCATCGGCGCCTTGATCGGCGGGTTGGGAGACTGGCGCTGGACCATGGCTTTCGTTTCCCTGCTGGGCGCGGTGGCCGGCATAGGCGTCTGGATGCTGTTGCCGGAACTGCCTCTGCCGCCCGCCGTGACCTTGCGCCAGCGCCTGGCGCCGCTGGCTGACCGCCGCGTCGGCCTGACGCTGATCACCACGCTGGTGGCGATGAGCGGCATCTTTACCGTCTACACCTACTTCTCCGTCGTATTCAAGGACGCCATCGGCGGCAGCACCGCCATGCTGGGCATGCTGTTGGTCATCTGGGGCGCGGCCGGCACCGCGACCAATCTGATCGCCGGCCGCCTGATCGACAGGGTGGGATCGCGCAAGGTGCTGTTGACGATGTTGACGGTGCTGGTCATCGATATCGCCCTGCTGCCCTGGACTGCGGACAATCCCTGGACCGCGGCGCTCGCCATCGCGCTGTGGGGCGGTGCGGGGTGGGGCCTGCTGGTGCCGCAACAACATCGGCTGGTCACGCTCGCGCCCAGCATCGCTCCGGTACTCCTGGGCTTGAACACGGCATGTACCTATATAGGCGTGTCAGCGGCCGGCGTGATCGGCGCGGGCGCGATTGGCACCTTGGGCGTGCATTACCTGACCTATGTCGCGACCGGCCTGCTCGCCGCCTCGTTCATCCTGGCCGAACTCGCGGCACGCCGCATCGCCGCCCACACCCGCATGCAAGACACAGCGCCCGCCGCCGTCGCCACTTGATGCTTGCCACTTGATGCTTGCCACCTGAGGCCTATTAACAACAACCAATGATCAGCAAGAATGTAAACTTCGGGCCAACTTCAAACGGATAATGCCGGCGCGGCGCGCCAGGCGATGATCCGTTTATGCGGATGTCAACTCGGCTGTTTATGCTTGCCGGCTGCCATCGTGCTGATATCCGCAAAGTCGGCCTCACGCACCGGGCCCCCTCCAGGGGGCCTTGTTGCTTAAAGGGCTACACGCACAGAGACCAACCAGGAAAAAGAGAAGTATTTCGTGGGCCTGATATCCATAGAATTCGGCTTGGGATTTCCCATTTTCTTTCTCCTGTATTGGGTCTTCCGCCCGCGCCCCGACATCCAGAACATATTGCTGACCCTGGCCAGCCTGCTGCTGCTGGGTTATTACGGTTCCGGCCGTGCGCTCGCCTGCGTCGTCATTTTCACGGTGCTGGTCTATCTCTTGACCAAGGCCATGCAGGCCAGCCCTTCGGCGCGCGCGCGCAAAGCGTGGCTCGTCACAGGGGTGGGACTCGCAGTGCTGAACCTGGCTTTCTGGAAATACGCCGAACACTGGCGCGGGCCTTTTGCCGAACTGCTGGCGCAACGGGGCCTGGATGTCGACTTGCAAAACCAGTGGCTGCTGCCGCTGGGCCTGTCGTATTACACCTTCCAGGGCATCAGCTATCTGGTCGCCTGCTACCGCGGTGATATCGACGTGCCACGGCGGCTGAGCCTGGTGGATCTGCTCGGCCATTTCGGCCTGTTCCTCACGGTGACGGCGGGCCCTATCCATCGCGCCACCCCTGCCAAGCATCTGACGGATTACAACGACGCGCCTTGCAGTGCCCTGGACCAGATCAAGACCCGCGAACCTCGGCACATCATCGCGCCGACGTTCGCGCTATGCCTGATCCTCACCGGCCTGGCCAAGAAGTGGTGGTTATCCGGCTGGCTGGCCTCGCACGTTGTGACGCCGGTTTTCGCCAATCCCTCCCAATACCATTCCCTGGATATCTTCGCCGCGATCCAGGGTTTTACCTTGCAGCTGTTTTTCGATTTCTCCGGTTATAGCGATCTGGTCGTCGGCATGGCCTTGCTTTTGGGCCTGCGCCTGCCGGTCAATTTCCGTGCGCCCCTGCTGGCGCATAATCTGCGCGAGTTCTGGAACCGCTGGCACATCAGCCTTTCCACCTGGATACGCGACCATATTTATCTGCCCATGGGCGGCAGCCGCAAAGGTTTTGTCCGGACCCAGATCAATCTGCTCGTGGCCATGGGATTATCCGGCGCCTGGCATGGCGGCTACGGCTGGAAATTCGCGCTATGGGGTTTGCTGCATGGCGCCGGACTGGTGCTGCTGAATATCGGCGACCGCCTGCTGGCCCTGATTCCGGGATGGCGTGGCAGCGGACGCAAGCGCGATTTCATTGCCAGCCTGGGTTTGCCGGCGCGGGTCCTGTCGGTATTCGTGACCGTGCAGTTCGTGTGCTTCTGCTTTGTTCTGTTCCCCATCCAGGATCTGAACGAAGTCACCCAGATATACAGCGCGCTGGTGCACAACTTCCACGACATCCGCATCGGCCCCTGGACGCTGCCCGTGCTGATGGCCATGCTGCTGCTGTGGCTGGCTTATCCCAAGCTGCGTCGCCTGCCGGAGACCTGCGCGGCTGCCTTGGCGCATTTTCCCGCCCTGTTGCGCCCGGCATTGATATTCGCCGGCTTCGTCCTGGTCGTGCTGCTGGCGCCGTCCGGCATCCCCGGTTTCATGTATGCCAACTTCTGACTTCACCATGGCATCCCCGCGCACTCCATCCCTGTCCACGCTATCCACCCTGGTTTCGCTGGTTTTCCTGGCGCTGGCCTCGCTGTGGCTGATGCAAAGCCCCATCGGTATCTATTATCAACAGACCTATCATCGTGTTTACCCGCTGGCCGTCCTGGAAGAAAGCGAGATCTGGAAATCCGGCCAGCAGATATGGGCCGGACTCAACGGCGCCATCGACGACGCCAGCAAATCCCTGGATGCCGACTCCGTCAAGCTGACCGACGACGCCAATCAGAAATTCGTGTTGACCGAGGATTTCTACCGGCGTGAGCACCAGGCCAAGCTGGAAGAGGAAAATCAACGCCGCGCCGCCGCCGAATTGCTGGCGCGGCAGAAACAGGAAGCCGACACGAACAGGCTGGCCGCCGAAGCGCGCCAGCGCCAGGAACAAGCCGAGCAGGAAGCCGCACAAGACGCACGCAGCCGCGCCCTGGCCCTGGAGGCGCAACAGCGTGCCGAAGAACAAAGGCGTGCGAACTACCTGATTATCGCCCCGCCCAGCAAGGTCTTCATGGCCGGGGACTCCTTGATGCAGGGGATAGCCCCCTATCTGCTGCGCACGCTGAAGACGCAATACGGCATCGAGGGGATCGACCTGAGTAAACAGAGCACCGGTTTGTCTTATCCCAGCTCCTTCAACTGGCCGGAAACGATTTCCCGCACCATCCTGAAGGACCCCGGCATACGGCTGCTGGTCATCATGCTCGGCCCCAACGATCCTTGGGATATGCCCGACCCCGCTATCAAGGGCGGCAAGTTCCTTCGCTTCAAGACCCCGGAATGGGAAACGGTCTATCGGCAGCGCATCGCCGGCATCATCCAGTCAAACGCGGCCCACGGCGTCAGCACGCTATGGATCGGCGCCCCCGGCATGAAAGCCAGCAAGCTGGACGGCCAGATGATATGGCTGATGCAGATCGTGCAGGACGAGGTGGAAAAACAAGGAGCCGTCTTCGTGGACACCCGCAAACTGCTGCCCGGCGACAACGTCGGTTACAGCGATTCCATCATCCTCGACGGCAAGAACACGAAAATGCGCAGTGGCGACGGCATCCATTTCTCCGTCGCCGGCCAGAAATACCTGGCGCAACAGATTTTGGATAAGCTTCACCTGCCCCCGCCCGTTTCAGCACAGTGAGTTCCATGCCTTCGATGCCACGCCCTCGTACCTTTCTTGCCACCCTGATGCTGGGTGCCGGGCTGCTGGCGCTCACGCCCGCCGCGCGGGCCAATGCGCTGTATGACTATGGGGACAAGAACGCGGCACGCATCGCCGCCCTGCTGCATGCCGCGCCTGGGCAAAGCTTTTTCCATATGGTCCAGATCGGCGATTCGCATACGGCGGGCGACTATTTCACCGACTATCTGCGCACCCAGTTGCAACAGCGCCTTGGCGACGGCGGCATAGGCTGGGCCATGCCGATGTATGCCAGCGGCCAGCGCCTGGCCCGCGTGGGCTACGAAACGGAAGGTTGGGAACTGCTCAATAGCCGCAATGCCGGAGAAGCCGACTACCCCTTCGGCGGCATGATTGCGCGCGGCACCGGGGTGGGCGGGCAATTGACCATCAAGGCGAAGGCGGACGACAGCCCGCAGCAGAACGTCACCGCGCTGATCAGCCAGGCCGCGGGCGATCCGCCGCTGCACATCTTCGATGCGGACAGCGAGGTGCAGAACGTCAAAGCCAAGCGCACTGACGGATCCTGGTCGCAGACCACGTTCACTGCCCGCCTGCCCTTCATCGTCACCACCGAGGGCAGCCCCAATACGCGCATCGGCGGCTGGTGGATGACCAGCGTGCGCCCTGGCGCCATCGTGTCCGCGGTGGGTATCAATGGCTCGGAACTGTCGCAATGGGATCGCTGGCGTTCCGGCTGGATGGACGACCTGGCGGTGGGCAAACCCGACCTGATCGCGCTGGCCTATGGCACCAACGAAGCCTTCCGCGGCAATCTGGATCCGCAGGATTTTCGCCGGACGCTGGAAACCGCCATCGACCAATTGCGCGCGAAATTCCCCCGCAGCGCCATCCTCGTCATCGGCGCGCCCGAATCGCTAACCTCCCTTAGAGGCGGCGCTTGCGGGCAACGCGCACCGTCCTTGAATGTGGTTCAACAGGAACAACGCGCGGTCGCCAAGGAAAAACACACGCTCTATTGGGATTGGCAGCAAGCCATGGGCGGCGGCTGCTCGATGCGCAAATGGGTCAATCAAAAACTGGCCCGCAAGGACGGCGTCCATTTCAGCCAGGAAGGCTATGAACGGGCGGCGGATGATCTGCTGATGGGCCTGCTGCACCTGCGCGGCGGGGTTGCCAGGTAAACGGCGCCTGCAAGGCAAATAGCGGGCCAAGAGAAGGCGAATACAGGGCAGATGCAGGGCGAATACAGTACGAACAAGGAATGAGCGGTTTAACGCCCCGCATCGCGCACCGCATCCAGCGCTTTCTGCCGCGCCACCACGGCCCTGCCTTCTCCTGTGATCAGATAGGCATCGCCACCGAACGGGTCTAACGTGGTGTCGATAGTGACCCAGCCCTGCTCCACGAAGTTGTTCAGCTTGCGCACCCGGTCTTCATACTCGGCGCGGGATTTGTCCGTGAGCGTCCCCCGCATGTAGTCAGGCATGGCGACATACGGATGATCCTCTTTCATGGAAGCCAGCAGGACGTAATCGCTGCGGGTCATGCGGCTGGGTCCACTCAGCTCGTTCACGCCGGCGCGCGAGGACCGGCGCGACGAGGCCGTCCTTGCCCGGCCGCCGACTATCCTTACCGCCGATGATTCGCCTTGTGGAAAACGGGCGGCGGACTCTGATAGCGGGTGATGCCCCCCGGGAGACAAAGGGAACAGGGTCGACCGATCGGACTGGGGCGAGAGGACAAACGAAGGCGATATCGGCCTTTTCCCGCTGAATTCGTCGCTCCAGGACGACGACCAGAAGTCGTCCTGCCAGTGCGGCAGGCAGCTTTGGTGATTGACCACAGATGGCTCGACACCAAAATCATTGGCAAAGAATTCCTCGACGTAGCGCGGGTCCAGACCCGACTCGGACGGTAACCTGCTCTTTGCCGGAACCGGCTCGCGCTGAGGATCGGACGCCGGACGTTTCATCGCGGCGCGGCCCACGTGGGAAGCCGAGTGCAGCACGCTGCCAATCAAGCGGGGGCCGGTGGAAGACGACGGACCGTGCACACCGAAGATGAGGATGTCCGGCGAAGACGGCTGCACCGTCGTGGAGGAGAAGGAAGGAGAGGGCAGAGAGGAGGGAGTGGAGGGCAAAGAGGGGTTCATTTCGTCGTACCGTTACTGCGGCTTGAATGAAGCGGCTTGCTGCAAGCCTCTTCGTAACCCGGAAGGCCCCTATTGATCCCGCCTCCCTCCACGAATTTCTTACGGAAAATCAATGCACTGTATCCTTGCGAGCCGGGCCGCGTGAGCGGTCCGGCCCCACCAGCGCTCAGTAGCCCCAGCAGGTTCCTGCCGCCGGCTTGCCGCAAGCCCGGTAGTTGGCGGCGAACCACAGCTTGCCGGCGCCGCGCGGCGAACCGTCGCTCTTGACATCATTGCGCGGCAGCTCTTCCAGCGTGTCGCGTGCCGTCTTGGTAGGCGAACCGCTGGCGGCGCTGGGCACCAGTTGGATACGGCCCAGTTGCGCGGCGGTGACGCTGCCGGAAACCACCGCGTTGTCCGCCAGCGCCGCCATCTTCAGCGAGGCATCGCGCACAGCGGCAGCATAGCTGTCGTTCGAGTCGGTGGGCGTGAGCGTGCTATTCAGCTTGCTGACCGCCAGAATCTGCGTCAGCGTATTGGGCGCCGCGGTACGGTAATTGGTCAGCGGCTGCAGATTGCCCAGGGAAACCTGCCCGCGCAGCCAGTCGCCCCATTGGAATTCGGCGAATTCAGGCAGATCGCCGTTGCTATAGGCAATGTCGCGCGTGAAATAGACCAGGGAACGGTACTTGTCTTCACTCATGCCACCTGGCTCGGCGTCTTGCGGCAGGCCCACACGGGTCGGCAACTGATCGACGGTGATGGGCTGGTTATTGCCGTCACGTAGCCAAGCCTTCTTCTCGTCCACCATGCGTGTCCAGAACGCGGAGGCCGAGCCGGCGTCGCTGTAGTTGGCGTCCACTTTGACCCACACCGGCAGCGTCGGGCCGCCATCGGCGATCTCGCGCAGCGCCGAGAACGTGTGATGGCCATCGGTCAGGTACAGATTGCCGTCCCACCCCACCACCACGGTCTTCAGCACATCGGCGTTGGTGCCGGGCGCATCGGCGCACGTGAAGGTTTTCGGGTCGTCCAGGCGCGCGGCCTGAGCCTCGGCGATGGTGGCGAAATCGGCGGCGCGCTCGCTCATGCCCATGTCTTCGCAGTAATCGTCGAATTTCTTGCCGACCGTGCGGTTCAGGTAGTCGAGCTGATTCACGGCATTGCCCGCCCAGGTGGGGCGATTGAAATCGCCCTGCCAACGGCCCAGCTTGTAATAGATCTGGTCGTAGCCGATGGCGTCCTGCGTGGGATGCAACTCCTCGATGCGGACCTGGATGATGTCGCCGGCCTTGGCCTTCAGATAGGCTTGATTGCGGGTATCCGGCTGTTCAATGGGGGCCGCGGGCGTAGCGGGGGGCGCGGGCGTTTCGACCGGCGCGGTGGCGACGGGCGTACCGTCGTCGTCATCGCCGTCGCCGTCGTCGCCGCCGCAGGCGGTCAGGGCCAGGGGCAGGACTAGCGTGGCAGCCAGGGCCAGGCGGCGCAGGCGCACCAGGGCCAAAGCCAAAGTCAAGGCGGGCGGCGGCACGGCGCAAACGGGGGCAAAAGCTACAGGCATGGAGTCGATCGCTCTTCAATAAGGCCAAATGAACGGAGCATTCTGACTACGCAATGTGTCGAAGATATTGCTAGAGGTATCCTCAATCGCCATCGCACGCGCTATTGCATCGAATCAGCAGCCTTCTTCGTTCATTTTTCGTCATCACTATCTGACGAAAAACTGACGGAGGAATCCCCCTCCGCCCTTCTGCCTGTTTGATCTCTTCCCGTCGTGTCCGTTGCACCCCGAAGGCGTCAGACTGACGTGCCGTTTTTACGCGCCTCCCGGTTCCAGCTTTCCAGCAGCAGGCGAGTCTGGGCCCGCACCGTCGACTTGATCAACTCGGCCTTCTCCGCATCGATGTCGTCCCAGCCGAACAAGGTCAAGGTGGTACGACGCGCGATATGAAACACCAATAGCTGGCCGTTCAAGCTCATCATGCGGACCAGGTTTTCCGGGTCATTGGGCGCGCTACCGGTCAGGCGGCCCAGCAGTTCGGCGCAAAGATCATTCAGCGGCTTGCGCAGCCGGCATTGCAGCACCTCCGACGAAATACCGGGTTCATGACCCGCCTGCTCGCGCGCGAAGAACATGCGGGGATCCGGGTCGCGCTTGACGATAAACATCTTGTCCGCAATGGTTTCCTGGATACGGATGAATGCATCGATCAGGCGTTGCGCGTCGCCGTTCTCCGCCAGCACTTGCCGCGCATTCAGCACGACCGGTTCGAAAAACGCCAGCGTTTCGTCGGCGATGTGTTCCGCGCAAGCCCGGTAAAGGCCTTCCTTGTTCTCGAAGTAGTACTGCAAGGCGGGCGCGTTGACGCCCGCCCGTTGGGCGATATCCCTAGTGGAGGCGCCATCGAAGCCAGCCTCGCCGAAGCGTTCGATGGCTGCATCGATGATGCGCAGGCGCGTTTCATCTCCGCGGGCATAGCCGCCCGCGGCGGGGCGCCGGGGTCGTTTGGCGTCGATCATTGTTTTTCTCCCGCAACCATAACAAGCCACATAAGGCAAAAATATAACACTTGATAAATTTGTTCCGATCGTTAAAAATCTTCCGATCGTTAAATTTTCGTTTTACTCCCCCCATGTCGACCACTGCTGACACCCTTCCCAGCGCCCTCCCCGGCGCGCCCGCCGCTGGGTCCAGATCCCCTTCCCGCAGCCCTTCACTATCCTCCTCTCGCAAGAGATTGGTGCTGCTTGGCGGCGCTGGCCTGGTCATCCTGGCCGGCGCCGCCTGGCTGGGCCATTGGTGGATGGTCGGCCGCTACTTCGAAAGCACCGACGACGCCTATCTTCAAGCTGACGCCGTCACCGTGGCGCCCAAAATCAGCGGTTACGTCGCCGAAGTCTATGTCGCCGACAATCAAACCGTGAAGGTCGGGGATCCCCTGTTGCGCCTGGACGACGGCACCTATCGTGCCGCGCTGGACCAGGCCAAGGCAACTGTGGCAGCACGCGAGGCCGACCTGACCCGCGCCCAGGCCGAATTGCGGCAGCAACAGGCCAGCCTTGAACAGAGCCAGGCGCAGCAACGCGTCGCGCGCTTGAACGCGCAGCACGCCGCGGACGAAGTGCGCCGCTATCGCCCCCTGGCGGCCAGCGGCGCTGAAACCAGCGAACGGCTGGCGAATCTGGTCAATACGAGCGACCAGGCCCAAGCCACCTTGGCGGCCAACACCGCCGGTGTAGCCGCGGCCCAGGCGCAGTTGGCGGTCACCGCCGCCCAGATCGATCAGGCCCGCGCCCAGTTGGATGCCGCGCAAGCCAGCAGCCGCCAGTCCAACCTGGACCTGCAGGACACCATCGTGCGGGCGGCCCAGCCCGGCCGCGTCGGCGACCGCAGTGTGCGCGTCGGGCAATATGTTCAGCCCGGCACCCGTGCGATGACGGTAGTGCCGGTGCAAAACGTCTATCTGGTGGCCAATTTCAAGGAAACCCAGATCGGCCGCATGCGCGCCAACCAGCCGGTCACCCTGCATGTGGATGCCTTGCCGGGCACCGAACTGCACGGCGTGGTGGACAGCTTCGCGCCCGGCACCGGCTCGCAATTCGCCCTGCTGCCGCCGGAGAATGCCACCGGCAACTTCACCAAGATCGTGCAGCGCGTACCGGTGCGCATCCGCATCGACACGGGGCCGGCTACCCGCAGCGTGCTATTGCCCGGCCTGTCCGTGACGGCGGAAGTCGACACGCGGGGCGCCCGCGCTGACGAACAGAAGCTGCAAGAGGAAAACCGCGCGGCCGTGGCTGGGTCGCACGCCCGGCCAGGCACCGGACCGCACGCGGAATCACTAGCCGAGTCCCAGCATGTGACTGACTCCGCGGAAACCAGCCATGGCTGAAGCCACGACACTGGGTGCCCCCGCGTCGCTGCCGGGATTGGCCGGAGGATCGGGCCACGCAGGCGGCCCTGGCCAACCGGGCCAACCCGCCCAGTCCGCTCAACCCGCGCCCCGCGCGTCGGCGGCGGATTGGATTGCCGTCGCCGCCGGTGCGCTGGGTGCGCTGATGGCCACCCTGGACATCTCCATCACCAATTCCGCGTTGCCGCAGATCCAGGGTTCGATCGGCGCCACCGGCACGGAAGGCACCTGGATTTCCACCGGCTACCTGCTCTCGGAGATCGTCATGATCCCCTTGGCGGCCTGGCTGACGCGGGTCTTCGGCCTGCGCAACTTCCTGCTCGGCAACGCCGTGCTGTTCGCCATGTTTTCCGCCGTGTGCGGCCTGTCGGGCTCGCTGACGCAGATGATCATCGGCCGCATCGGCCAGGGCTTCGTCGGCGGCGCCATGATCCCCACTGCGCAAACCATCATCCGCACCCGCCTGCCGCGCGAACAGATGCCCCTGGGCATGACCATGTTCGGCCTGATCGTGCTGCTGGGTCCGTTGCTGGGACCGGTGGTGGGCGGCTGGCTGGCGGAGAACATCAGCTGGAGCTGGTGCTTTTTCGTCAACCTGCCGGTCTGCGTGGGCCTGGTCGCCCTGTTGCTGCTGGGCCTGCCGTCGGAGGGATCGCAGTGGAGCGAATTCATCAAGGCCGACTGGCTGGGCATCGCCGGCCTGTCGGTGGCGCTGAGCTCGCTGACGGTGGTACTGGAAGAAGGCCAGCGCGACCGCTGGTTCGACTCGACCATGATCACCACCCTGAGCATCCTGTCCGTCATCGGTTTCATCGTGCTGGGCGTGGCGCAATTCACCGCGCGCAAGCCCATCGTGCGCCTGAGCCTGCTGCGCAATCCCCGCTACGCCAGCGTGATCCTGATCGTCTTCGCGGTAGGTGCCGGCCTGTACGGCGTGTCCTACCTGGTGCCGCAATTCCTCAGCCTGGTTTCCGGCTACAACGCCCTGCAATCGGGCGCCGTCGTCCTGCTATCGGGCGTGCCGGCCTTCCTGATGATGCCGCTGCTGCCGCTGCTGCTACGCAAGGCCGACTTCCGCGTGCTGGTGATCCTGGGTCTGCTGATGTTCACGGGCAGTTGCCTGCTGGACATCGGCCTGACCGCGCAGGCCGTGGGCCATGACTTCTACGGTTCGCAACTGCTGCGTGGCGTCGGCCAGATGCTTTGCATGATGCCGCTGAACCAGGCGTCGATGGCCGCCGTGTCGCGCGAGGAATCGGGTGATGCCGCCGGCCTGTACAACATGGCGCGCAATCTGGGCGGCTCGGTGGGCCTGGCGGTGATCGGCATCATCATCGACCGCCGCAATAAATTCCACACCGACGTCATCCGCGAGTCACTGACGGCAAACTCCGTCGCCGGGCAGGACCACATGGCCGCCAGCGCCGCGTCCTGGTTCGCCCAGACCGGCGACATGGCCTATTCGAAGCTGCGCGCGCTGGGGCAACTAGCCATGCAAATCCAGCAGCAGGCCGCGGTCATGACGTATTCCGACGCCTTCTATCTACTCGCCCTGGCCCTGCTGGCCTGCGTCCCGCTGGCCTTGTTGTTGAAAACCCCTAGCGGCCCGGTGCCGTCCGCCGGACATTGAATCCGCAATGAATGCCATGAAGTTCTCCCCGCTCTCCACACCATCACGCGGACTCCTCCTGCGTCCCCTGCTGACGCCGCTCTTCGCGGCCCTATTGCTGGCCGGCTGCGCCGCGGTCGGCCCTGACTATCACGGCGCGCCCGACGCGGCGCCCAAGGCCAGCCAGGCCCAGGCCTTCGTGCGCCAGCCCGACGCCGGCGTCGGCGTCGGGCAAGCCACGGCGCCCGCGCAGTGGTGGCGCACCCTCGACGACGCCCAGTTGAATGCCTTGATCGACGCGGCCCTCGAGCACAATCCGGACGTGCATGCGGCCCAGGCACGCCTGCGCCAATCCCGCGCGCAGCTGCGCCAGCGACAGGCCAACGAGATGCCGACCAGTTCGGCCACGGTCGCCGCCCTGCGCACCAACACACCGGAAAGCAGTTTCACCAACAGCGGCCCGATGACGCTGTATACCGCTGACTTCGACGCCTCCTGGGAACTGGACCTGTTCGGCGGCAAGCGCCGCGCGGTCGAAGCCGCATCCGCCCAGGCCGAAGCGGTAGACGCCGACCTTGCCGATACCCAGGTGTCATTGGCGGCGGAAGTGGCCCAGGCCTACGTCGGACTGCGCGATCAGCAACAACGCCTGCGGCTGGCCCAGTCGTCGGCACAATTGCAGCAACGCATGCTGGACCTGACCGTGCAACGCCGCGCCGCCGGCACCGCGGCCGACGTCGATGTCGAACGCCTGACCACGCAAGTCCAGACCACTCGCGCCACATTGGTACCGCTGGACGAGCAGATCAGCGAATCGCTGGACCGCCTGGCGGTGCTGACCGGCCGCGAACCCGGCGAGCTGGACCAAACGCTGGCCCCGGTCGGCAATCTACCCACACTGCCGGCCACCGTGGCGGCGGGCGACCCGGGCACCATGCTGCGCAGGCGGCCCGACATCCGTGCCGCCGAGCGGCGGCTGGCATCCGCCAATGCCGAAATCGGCGAACACACCGCCGATCTTTTCCCCAAAGTGTCGCTATTCGGCACCCTGGGTTTCAGCGCCGATGAACCCGGGCATTTGTTGCGCAAGAGCAACTTCAGCTGGGTCGGCGTGCCGTATCTGCAGTGGAATGTTTTGGATTTTGGCCGCACTCGCGGCGCCATCCACGCGGCCGAGGCAGCCAGGGACGAAGCCGAGGCCAAATACGCGCACACGGTATTGCAGGCTTTGCAGGACGCCAACGGTGCGCTGTCGCGCTACGGCCATCAGCGGGAACATCTGGATCGGCTGCGCCAGGTCCAGGTATCGGCGCAACGGGCGGCAGACCTGACGCGCCAGCGCTACCGCGCCGGCACCACCACCCTGATCGACCTGCTGGACACCCAGCGTACCGAATTCGCCGCCCAGCAGGACGTGGTGGCCGGGGAAGCCGAGCTGCTGGACGATTTCGTTTCCCTGCAAAAAAGCCTGGGCCTGGGCTGGCAGGAAAAGGACGCATCCGGGCAGTCCCCGATGACGAATGGCCGCGACTCGGGTTAAATAGCGGCATCAAACCCACAAAGCTGAAGTCCGCCACCATGATGGCGGACTCGCCATAGCAGCAGAGCAGCACCGCGCAGCAACCCTGGTCCTTCAGCCAGGGCATAGGGAGACGGTATGCATCGCTGGTCGAAGGCCCGGTTGCGGTATCAAATCATCCTGTACCACGGCGTCGCCGTGGTCGCCGTCGTCATGGCCGGATGGCTCTGTGCCCGCGCCACCCATCTGGATCCGCCTCCGGGCGTGTCCCTCAGTGCCCGCGGCGGTACGGACGGCGCCAACTTCATGTCGCGGCTGGGAGCTATCGAACCTGCCTTCGATCCCATCTCTATATATTGATGGACAGCCCCAAAGCGCAAATCAAGCAGCAGGCCAGGTTACACAGGCCTTAGCCGCTTTGGCAGCCTGCGAAGCCCTGGCCGCCCTAACCGCCTTGGCAGCCGGCGAAGCTCCAACCCGAAAAAAAAGCCCCGGACCGGAAATCCAGGACTTTCTTTATGGCCGCGGCGAGAGGCAGACGGCCGGGCGCGCGCCCCGGCGCCGACCGCCTCTTCAATCAATCCGCCCGCGTTTCCAGCGCGCGGTTGATGCGCAGCGCCAGCAGCGTGCACACCACCCCAGACAGCAGGTAGGCGCTGACGGCGATCACCCCGAAGTGGGACGACAGGCTCAGGGCCACCAGCGGCGCGAAGGCGGCGCCCACCAGCCAGGCGAAGTCGGACGTCAAGGCCGCACCCGTATAGCGGAACTGGCGGGTAAAGTTGGACGTCACGGTTCCGGCGGCCTGGCCATAGGACAAGCCCAGCAAGAAGAAGCCGATGATGATGAAAGCGTCCTGGCCGGTCGTCCCCCCCTCCAGCAGCCAGGGCGCGCACAAGGCGAAAACACCAATCAGACAAGCCAGACCGCCCAGGGTATTACGACGGCCGAACTTGTCAGCCATCCAGCCGGACAGGATGGTACCCACGATGGCCAGGAAACCGCCGAAGATTTCCGCCCCCAGGATGGAATTGACCGACTGCGTCGACTGCAAGGAGAGCCAGGACAACGGGAAGATAGTCACCAGGTGGAACAGCGCATAACTGGCCAGACTGGCAAAGGCGCCCAGGAAAATGTTGTAGCCCTGGCCCTTGAACATGACCATCGTGCCGACCGGCTTCAGCTCGCCTTCTTCCAGCAGACGGGTGTATTCGTCCGTCACCACCAGGCGCAGACGGGCAAACAGCGCGACCACGTTGATGGCGAAAGCGACATAGAAGGGAAAGCGCCAGCCCCAATCGAGGAAGTCGTCCGCGTTCAAGGTGCTATGCAAGTACAGGAACAGGCCGCCTGCAAGCAGGAATCCGATGGGCGCACCCAGCTGCCCGATCATGGAATACCAGCCACGCTTGTGCTCTGGTGCGTTCAAGGCCAGCAGGGAAGGCAATCCATCCCAGGCCCCACCGGTCGCCACGCCTTGGAGGACGCGGAAAATGGCCAGCAGGACGATGGCATGTGTCCCCAAAGACGAATAATTAGGGACAAATGCAATCCCTGCTGTAGCCGTTCCCAGCAGAAACAGTGCAGCCGTCAGCTTGATACTGCGTCCCCACCGCCGTTGAATCGCCATGAATAGCGACGTACCAAAGGGCCGGGCGATGAATGCAAAGGAAAACAGACCAAAAGACCACAACATGCCGTCTAATGGCGGCAGATAAGGGAAAAAGACCTTGGGAAACACCAGGACTGAAGCAATCCCGTACACAAAAAAGTCAAAATATTCAGACGCCCGTCCAATAATGACGCCGATGGCGATCTCGCCAGGCGCGACTTCAGAGTGTCCTTGGTAGCCACCCATGTCTGCCTGGGCGTCTTTCTGAAAGTCTGATTGGGCGCTTTCGTTGTAGTCCAGCGTACCTGTCGACATCATGCTGCCTCCCGATTCGAGCTAAACTTCAGCGGCCCTTGAACGGACCGCTCTCTCTGCCATGCGTTGCACCTGGACAAAATGTCCACTTTGCGCAGCGCATCAATGAGCGTACATTTCGCGTTATTTTCCATAATTTGCGCCCTTGTCTCGTCTCACCGCAATGCCTCCATACAAGCCTCCCCGCGGATTACTCCTGCTCCCCCTCCTTGCTGCCACCCTGTTATTGGGCGGCTGTAATGCCGTTCTGCTGTCTCCGTCAGGGGACATAGCGGTCCAGCAGCGCGACCTGATCATCATATCCACGATTCTGATGTTGGTGATCATCATCCCAGTAATAATCCTTACGTTGGTATTTGCGTTTCGTTACCGCGCGGCCGCCAATAATCCGGATTACGACCCGGAATGGAACCACTCCACCCGCATCGAGCTGATGGTGTGGTCGGCTCCGCTGATCATCATCATTGCGCTGGGCGCGATCACCTGGGTGAGCACGCACCGCCTCGATCCCTACCGCCCCCTGGACCGTCTGTCCGAAGGACGGGAGCTGCCCACCAACGTCAAGCCGCTGGTGGTCGAAGTGGTCTCGATGGATTGGAAGTGGCTGTTCATCTACCCGGAACAAGGCATTGCCACGGTGAACGAACTGGCTGCGCCGGTCGACCGCCCCATCCAGTTCAAGCTGACCTCGACGACGGTCATGAACGCATTCTTCGTGCCCGCGCTGGCTGGCATGATCTATACGATGCCGGGCATGGAAACGCAGCTGCACGCCGTGATCAACAAGGCGGGCACGTATGACGGCATGTCGTCGAACTTCAGCGGCGCCGGTTTCTCCGGCATGCGCTTCAAGTTCTATGGCATGCCCACCGGTGACTTCGACAAGTGGGTACAGCAGGCGCGCGAAGGCGGCAACACGCTGGATCGTCCCACCTACGTGGAACTGGACAAGCCCAGCGAGCGCGTGCCCGTACAGCGCTACGGCAAGGTGGCGGCCGATCTGTACGACGCCATCCTGAACCGTTGCGTGCTGCAAGGACAGACGTGCATGAAGGACCAGATGGCCATGGACCACCGTGCCAACAAGGGTCTGACGGGTCGTTATAGCCTCGCCAACAACGACGTGTCCGCCCGTGACTACCTGGGCAGCATCTGCACCTCCAGCAACCCCACCGGTGCTGGCGTGCTCGAAAACAAAGTGCTGTAACCCGGCCATCCGACAGATTTTTCGCCTAGCGGCCCGCCGCTATGGGAACAACGATGCCTGATCATCTAGACATAACCAAACTGCTATTCGGTCGACTTTCACTCGACGCGATTCCCTATCACGAACCCATCCTGGTGGGAACGTTCGCTGTCGTCGCGCTGGGCGGCCTGGCGCTGCTCGCCGCCCTGACCTACTTCAAGGTCTGGGGCTATCTGTGGCGTGAATGGTTCACCAGCATCGACCACAAGAAAATCGGCATCATGTACATCGTGCTGGCCATCATCATGCTGCTGCGCGGCTTCGGCGATGCCATCATGATGCGGATGCAGCAGGCCATTGCCTTCGGTGATAACACCGGCTACCTGCCATCGCACCACTACGACCAGATCTTCACCGCCCACGGCGTGATCATGATCTTCTTCGTGGCCATGCCGCTGGTGACGGGCCTGATGAACTATGTCGTGCCGCTGCAGATCGGCGCGCGCGACGTGGCCTTCCCCTTCCTGAACAACTTCAGCTTCTGGATGACCACCGGCGGCGCCGTGCTGACCATGATTTCGCTGTTCGTCGGCGAATATGCGCGCACCGGCTGGCTGGCCATGCCGCCGCTGTCGGGTATCCAGTCCAGTCCGGACGTGGGGGTCGACTACTACATCTGGGCCTTGCAGGTGGCGGGGGTCGGGACATTGTTATCAGGGATCAACCTGATGGTGACCATCGTCAAGATGCGCGCCCCCGGCATGTCCATGATGAAGATGCCCGTCTTCACCTGGACCTCGCTGTGTACCAACGTCCTGATCGTCGCGGCCTTCCCGGTGTTGACCGCCGTGCTGGCCCTGCTGTCGCTGGACCGCTACGTCGGCACCAACTTCTTCACGAACGATCTCGGCGGCAACCCGATGATGTACGTGAACCTGATCTGGATCTGGGGCCACCCCGAGGTCTACATCCTGATCCTGCCAGCCTTCGGCGTGTTCTCCGAAGTGGTCTCGACCTACAGCGGCAAGCGCCTGTTCGGCTACACCTCGATGGTGTACGCCACCGTGGTGATCACCGTGCTGTCCTACCTGGTCTGGCTGCACCACTTCTTCACGATGGGGTCCGGCGCCAGCGTCAACTCCTTCTTCGGCATTACAACCATGATCATCTCCATCCCGACCGGGGCGAAGATATTCAACTGGTTGTTCACGATGTACCGCGGCCGCATCCGCTTTGAAGTGCCCATGCTGTGGACCATCGGCTTCATGATCACCTTCGTGATCGGTGGCATGACCGGTGTGCTGCTGGCCGTGCCGCCCGCGGACTTCGTGCTGCACAACAGCCTGTTCCTGATCGCTCACTTCCACAACGTGATCATCGGCGGCGTGGTGTTCGGCATGTTCGCCGGCATCAACTACTGGTTCCCCAAGGCCTTCGGCTTCAAGCTGGACGATTTCTGGGGCAAGTGCTCGTTCTGGTTCTGGTTCATCGGCTTCTACGTCGCCTTCATGCCCCTGTACGTCCTGGGCCTGATGGGTATCACCCGCCGCCTGAACCACTTCGACGACCCCTCGCTGCAGATCTGGTTCCAGGTCGCCGCGCTGGGCGCCGTGTTGATTGCCCTGGGCATCGGCAGCTTCCTGATGCAGATCTTCGTCAGCATCCGCAACCGCGACAAGCTGCGCGACGTTTCGGGCGATCCCTGGCACGGCCGTACGCTGGAATGGTCGACCTCGTCGCCCCCGCCGAACTACAACTTCGCCTTCACCCCGCAGATCCATGACGGCGACGCGTGGTGGCAGATGAAGCAGCGCGGCTCCAAGCGTCCCCTGGCTGGTTTCCTGCCGATCCACATGCCGGCAAACACCGGCGCCGGCATCATCCTGGCCGGCCTGAGCACCGCATTCGGTTTCGCGATGATCTGGCATATGTGGATTCCGGCCGTGGTTTCCTTCGCCGCCCTGATCCTGGGCGCGATCTACCACACCTTCAACTACAAGCGCGACTACTACATTCCCGCCGAGGAAGTGGCCCAAGTCGAAGCTGAACGTACTCGCCTGCTCGCCAACCATGTCTAATTCACACGCCATCCAGCAGCCCGGCGCCACGTCGGGCGAGCTGAACTTCTATCTCAAGGAAGAACACCACCCGCAGAACGGCACCTTGCTGGGCTTCTGGGTGTACCTGATGAGCGATTGCCTCATCTTCGCCTGCCTGTTCGCCACCTACGGCGTGCTGGGCCGCAGCTACGCCGGTGGTCCCACCGGCGCCGAGCTGTTCGATCTGCCCCTGGTGGCGATCAACACCTCGATGCTGCTGCTGTCCTCGATCACCTATGGCTTCGCCATGATCGAGATGCGCAAGCAACGTATCGGCGCCGTGCAGGTGTGGCTGCTGATCACCGGCCTCTTCGGCGCCGCGTTCATCGGTCTGGAACTGTACGAATTCCTGCACCTGATCCATGAAGGCAATGGCCCGCAGCGCAGCGCTTTCCTGTCGTCCTTCTTCGCGCTGGTGGCCACGCACGGCCTGCACGTGACCTTCGGCATCGTGTGGTTGCTGACGTTGATGGTGCAAGTGGGCAAGCATGGCCTGATTCCGGAAAACCGCCGTCGCCTGATGTGCCTGTCGATGTTCTGGCACTTTCTGGACGTGGTCTGGATCGGCGTCTTCACCTTTGTCTACCTGATGGGAGTGCTGCCATGAGCAACCATTCCGCTACCGCACACGACCACCACGATCACGGCCACGGCCACGACGATCACGACGACGGCGCTGCCCACAGCACGTTCGGCGGCTACATGACCGGCTTCGTCCTGGCCGTCATCCTGACCGTGATTCCGTTCTGGCTGGTGATGGGCAATGTCTTTGAGAGCTCCAGCACCACCGCCATGATCCTGCTTGGCCTGGGCGCGATCCAGATCGTTGTGCACATGATTTACTTCCTGCACATGAACGCCAAGTCGGAAGGCGGCTGGAACATGCTGGCGCTGATCTTCACCATCGTTCTGGTGGTCATCACCCTGGCCGGTTCCTTGTGGGTCATGTACCACATGAACGTCAACATGATGCCGCACATGAACATGCACGACATGCAGACGTCCTGATACAGGGTGTGTGCACAGCCCCGCCGGTCATGCTGGTGGGGCTTTTTTTTCATCTGCCGCCGGCGGAGCTGGGGTTCTTTCCACTGCCCCAATGCGTCCGGCAGGCGTTTCAACCGCCCTCCGGGCCGGCTCCAAATGGCTTCCCCCTCCCCCTCTCGCAGCAAGGATCGCAGCAAGGATCGCAGCAAGAACCGCAGCACTGCGAGCCTGGCATGCCTGGCCTTGATCGGCCTGCTGCTGTTTTCCGTCTTCTGCGCCCTGGGCACCTGGCAAGTGCAAAGACGCGCCTGGAAGCTGGACCTGATCGCGCGGGTCGACCAGCGCGTGCATGCCGCGCCCACGCCCGCTCCCGGCCCCGGCGATTGGCCTCGCATCTCCGCCGACAGCGACGAATACCGGCGCGTCCGGCTGGACGGCAGCTGGCTCGACGGCAAGGACACGCTGGTCCAGGCGGTCACCGACCTGGGCAGCGGATTTTGGGTGTTGACGCCCCTGCGCCTGGCCGACGGCAGCATCGTGCTGGTGAACCGCGGCTATATCCCCGCTGACCAACGCCAGGCATCACAGACTGGCCTACACCCCGCGCCTGATGCCGGCCCGGTCACCGGCCTGCTGCGCCTGAGCGAACCGGGCGGCGGCTTCCTGCGCAAGAACGATCCCGCCGCGGACCGCTGGTTCTCGCGCGACGTTGCCGCCATCGCCGCCGCGCGCGGCCTGCCTGCCGCGCTAGTGGCGCCGTATTTCGTCGACGCGGATGCCACCGCTGCACGGGCACCGGCGCCCGTCGGCGGGCTGACTGTGATCAAATTCCCCAACAGCCACCTGGTCTATGCCATCACCTGGTATGGCATGGCCTTGATGGTCATCATCGCGGCGGTCTACGTCGTCCGCGACGAACGCCGCCGCCGCTCGGAACGCTGAGCACGGTGGGAATGAACTTCGCGCCGATGGAGATTGCGAAGATGCCTGCTGCAGGACCTGCCGTACCGGATACGCCCCTGCCCCCACTGGGCGACGATATCCCCCCCTTGGGCACGCCGCCCGTCGCGCCGGCGGATGGCAGCCCCCGCCGGCGCTTCGACAGCACCGGCCACAAGAACATGCAACAGCTGGTCCAGCTGCGCTGGATCGCGGCGCTGGGGCAGTTGATCACCATCTATGTCGTCTACCTGGGGTTCGACGTTCGCCTGCCGCTGGACTACATGCTGGCGGTGCTGGGCTGCCTGGTGGCCTTCAATGCCGTCAGCATGTTGCGCCTGCGGGTCTATCCCGAGGTCACCAACGGCGAGCTGTTCGTTTCCATGCTGGTGGATGTGGGCATGCTCACGGCCCAGCTATACCTGAGCGGCGGCGCCACCAATCCTTTCGTCTTTCTCTATCTGCTGCAGGTGACGCTGGGCGCCATGCTGCTCAAGAGCTGGAGCACATGGACGCTGGTCGCCGTGGCGCTGTGCTGCATCGGCGGCCTGGCGCTGGCCGCGCGGCCCCTGCCCTTGCCGCTGGACCATGCCAATGGCGTGGGCAGCCTGTACATCCAGGGCATGCTGGTGTGCTTCGCCATCAACGCGGTGCTGCTGGTGGTGTTCGTCAGCCGTATCAGCCATAACCTGCGGGCGCGCGACGCCCACCTGGCCGACCTGCGCCAGCGCGCCGCCGAAGAAGAACACATCGTGCGCATGGGCTTGCTGGCGTCCGGCGCGGCACATGAGCTTGGTACCCCCCTGGCCACCCTGGCGGTGATCCTGGGTGACTGGCGCCGCATGCCGGCCTTCGCCGACGATCCCGAGCTGACCCAGGAGATCAGCGAGATGCAGACGCAGGTGCTGCGTTGCAAATCCATCGTCAGCGGCATCCTGCTATCGGCCGGCGAAGCGCGTGGCGAAGCGCCGGTCGAAACGACGGTACGCACTTTTCTTGATGATCTGATCATGGAGTGGCGTGACACCCGGCCGGGCGCCACGCTGGACTACCAAAACGATTTCGGCCAGGACCTGCGCATCATCTCCGACTCCGCGCTCAAGCAGATGATAGGCAACGTGCTGGACAACGCGCTGGAGGCATCGCCGGACTGGGTCGGCTTGCGCGCTACCCGCGCCGGCGCCGATCTCACGCTGGTCGTCACCGACCATGGACCGGGCTTCCCGGCGGCCATGCTGGCGCAACTGGGCAAGCCTTATCAATCCAGCAAAGGACGGCCGGGTGGCGGATTGGGCTTGTTCCTCGTCGTCAACGTGGCCCGCACCCTGGGCGGCCGCGTGGCAGCCAGGAACCTGCCGCAGGGTGGCGCGATGGTAACCTTGACGCTTCCTCTGGCGGCGCTGACGCTGGATGACGACGAAGATCCGGACATGACGCTGGACGACGACCCGCTGGATGATGATGCGGACGGCGACACGGATGACGACGTGGGCGACGACCTGGACGGCGCCGTGCGCCACGACACGGATGGACAAACGCACGCAGGGGCCCGCCAGGCCCCGGACAACAAGGAACACGGCCATGCAAGCTGAACCGTTGACGCAAACGGGCGTGGGCCGCCTGCTGCTGATCGTCGAGGACGACGAAGCGTTCGCCCGCACCTTGGGCCGCTCGTTCGAACGGCGCGGCTATACGGTGCTGCATGCGACCAGCCTGGAACACGTCCAGCAGCTGCTGCAAGCGCACGCGCCGGCCTATGCCGTGGTCGACCTCAAGCTCAAGGGCGAGGCCACCGGTCTGGCCTGCGTGCAAGCCCTGCACACTCACGACCCCGCGATGACTATCGTGGTGCTGACCGGCTACGCCAGCATCGCCACCGCGGTGGAAGCGATCAAGCTGGGGGCTTGCCACTACCTGGCCAAGCCCTCGAACACCGACGATATCGAACAGGCCTTCGAACGCGCCGAAGGCGATACCGGCGTCAGCGTCACCGAACGGACGACTTCCATCAAGACGCTGGAATGGGAACGCATCCACGAGACGCTGGCCGAGACCGGTTTCAACATCTCCGAGACGGCACGGCGGCTGGGCATGCACCGCCGCACGCTGGCCCGCAAGCTGGAGAAGCAACGGGTGAAATGAACCCTCCATCCCCGATGGGTTCTTGAGATAGGCCGGCTGACGTAGCCCGAACGTCGAGCAGGATCAGGCGCGCGGGGAGATTGCTTCGGGGCCAGGCGCGGTCAACCACCGCCGCTTGTCGCGCATGGGCGGCGTGCCGAACAAACGGCTGTATTCCCGGCTGAACTGCGAGGGACTCTCGTAGCCCACCTGCCGCGCCACGACAGCGACATCCCCATCGCCCATGAAGATCAAGCGGCGCGCTTCCTGCAAGCGCAGCTGCTTCTGGAACTGCAGCGGGCTCATCGCCGTCACCGACTTGAAGTGATGATGGAAGGACGACACGCTCATGTGCGCGTCGCGCGCCAGATCGTCGACCCTCAAGGGCTGGTCGTAGCAGATCCGCATCTGATGAATGGAGCGGGCAATGCGTTGCGTGTGGCTGTCCTGCAGGGCCGTCTGCCGCAATGCCAGTCCCTGCCCATTGATCAACAGCCGATAGAGGATTTCACGCTTGATGAGCGGCGCCAGTATGGGAATGTCGAGCGGCGTGTCGAGCAGGCGCATCAGCCGCAGCACCGCGTCCAGCATGGACGTACCCAGCGGATGCACGTGCACGCCGCGCGGCGCTTCGGCAGGCCCGGGCGGGGGCAGATGCTCGTCGCGGATCAATGCGCCGATCTCGTCCACGTCCAGGTCCAGGCGCAGCCCCAGATAAGGCTCGGTAGGGCTGGCCACGCGCACCTTGCCGACGACCGGCAGGTCCACCGACGACACCATGTAGTGGAAAGGATCGTACTCGTAGACATCCTCGCCCACCAGCAGGCGCTTGCCGCCTTGCGCGATGACGGACAGGATGGGGTTCTGAATGCTGTGCCGCGGACCGCACTCGCACATCAGCCGGTGCAGATGCAAACCCGGAATGGCGGTCAGTATCGAGCCTTCCAGGCGGTCGCCGGTGTGGCGCGCGGCCAGCGCCACCAACTCGTTGCGCGCCGCATCGTCGCGCAGGCGTGCCTGCGTCGCCGCGTCGTGATCGAGCGGCGGCAAGGCTTCATAAGGCAGGTCGTGAGATCCCATGGATACTCCCGGATAAGACGGCATTTTGAACAGTGGTGCAGAATCGGGCAGCTGCTGTCGGCGCCGGGGCACGGCACCTGCAAGCCAATTGAAAGCATAGGGCGGGCGCAAACACTGCTGGATACCCGCGCAGACTGCCTTTTCGCACTATATCCCCATCAGGCGGCTTGAGCATTCAGACTGGCCCACAGCGCACCGAGCTTTGGAGAATCAGGCAAAAATCCTGCAGGATCGGGCACCTCCGAACGCGCCTGCAGGCTCATACTTGACCGCGTTCCCCCCTCCCCCTCACACGTTGCCTCCGGTGCCGGCCCTGCCGCGCGCCGCGGCGCGACACATCCAGGAGTCACCTCATGCATTACAAAAAATTCGGCAGCACCGGCATGTTCGTTTCCGAGCTATGCCTGGGGACCATGACCTTCGGCGGCTCCGACGGCATCTGGGGCCAGATCGGCAATCTCGAACAACAGGATGTCGACGGCATCGTCGGCGCGGCCCTTGACGCCGGCATCAATTTCATCGATACCGCCAACGTCTATGCTGGTGGCCGTTCGGAAATATTGACGGGCCAGGCCTTGAAGAATCTCAAGGTGCCACGCGAAGACGTCGTGGTCGCCACCAAGGTGTTCGGTGAGACCGGCACTCGCGGTGTGAATTCACGCGGCCTGTCGCGCTACCACATCCTCGACAGCGTGAAGCAAAGCCTGCAGCGTCTGCAGTTGGACCACCTGGACTTGTACCAGGTCCACGGCTTCGATCCGGCCACGCCCATCGAGGAAACGCTGGAAGCGCTGGACACCCTGGTGCGCCACGGCCACGTGCGCTATGTCGGCGTGTCCAACTGGGCCGCATGGCAGATTGCCAAGGCATTGGGTATCTCGCAACGCCTGGGCCTGGCGCGGTTCGAATCACTGCAGGCTTACTACACCATTGCCGGACGCGACCTGGAACGCGAACTCGTGCCCATGCTCAAGAGCGAGGGCGTGGGCTTGATGGTTTGGAGTCCGCTGGCCGGCGGCCTGCTCAGTGGCAAATACAGCCGCGATACCCAAGCCGAAAGCGGCAGCCGGCGCGTCAGCTTCGACTTCCCGCCGGTCAATCGCGACCGTGCCTATGACTGCGTCGACGCCATGCGCACGATCGCGCAAAAGCGCGACGTGTCGGTGGCCCAGGTCGCCTTGGCATGGCTGCTGCACCAGCCGGTGGTCACGTCCGTCATCATCGGTGCCAAGCGGCTCGAACAACTGCACGACAACGTCGGCGCCACACAATTGCGCTTGAACGACGAGGAGTTGGCGGCACTGGATCGCGTCAGTGCGCTGCCCGCTGAATACCCAGGCTGGATGCTGGAACGCCAGGGTGGCGCGCGCTTGCAGCAGTTGCAAGCTGGTGACGATCGATAAACCTTAACGACGATGAGCAAAGCCATCGCGCCGCGCGGCGCGATGGCGGCCGCGCTTATGCGGATCCCAGCCGCGCGTTCTCCGGGACCGGCAACATTGGCCGCATGACGGTGATTCGCTGTTCGTCGGAGTAGCGCTCCAAGGCACGCATTCCTGCCGCGGCCGCGGCGCTCGCCGCCATGTAATGGGTACCACTATCGACCAAGGTTCCCTTGCCGGTCTCGCGCGACATCGCGATGTAGATAAGCCAGACATACTCGCCATTTTCCGTGCGCTCTACGTCCAGGGCCAGCCGGTAGCCATCGGCTACCGCCATGTATAGCTCCATCTCTTCCCCCGCCTTCATTTTGCTCAGCCACTCTATAGCACGACCGAAGGCTCAATGCACTAGTAGATGCGATGGTTTTGAGATGGATCACGACAGAAGGACGACAAGTCCAAATAGAGCGCAATTCTTCGCAATAGACCAACATTGTCATTGCAAGGTATTAAACGCATTCGTTCCAACGACTGTCGTTTGGCATCAGTATCGTTCCGTTAAACACGGCGATTCCTGGTAGCAGGGCAAGGCAATTCCGCAAGATCTGGAGTCGCATTTGGACACAGGCGAAACCTGATGCGGCGCGGCGCGTGCTACTTATCCCGTATCGCCCGAAGCGGAGGAAGCGGAAATCGCTTCCTTGGGCGGTACGCACGAAATTCGGCCACGGTGTCTTCACCGTGGCCTCTTTTTTTGCCTCAACGGTTGCGCCGATTCGAACTGATTACAGAGACTGAAGACCAAGCCATATCACCCACAACAGTCGGTGAGTGCCCTCAGACTTATCTCATCGGCGACGGCGGCAAGGCGGCGAAACCGGCCGTTCGTTTTGAATATCCACCTTGCCTGACCAGCACAGATACGGTTGGAAACTACCTGACTTTCACCCGGTCGCAATAAGTATCTGTTCTGCAACCTGGATGGGCGAAGTCTCATGCCCCCCGACCAACAGGCTTCGTATACTGCCCCGCGATTTTTCCGATTTCTCTCACACTGGAACAACCCGTGCAAAACGCAGGCAGCGTCTTGATTGTCGACGATCACCCCATGATCCGGTTCGCCGTCAAGACCCTTTTCGAACAGAACCACTGGAAAGTCGTCGCCGAAGCAGGCTCGGGCGTCGATGCTTTGAGCGCGGCCCGTCAGCATCGGCCGGATCTCATTGTGCTCGACATCGGCATCCCCAAAATGGATGGCCTGATGGTGATCTCGCGCCTACGCGGCGAAGACGAGCAACGCGCGCCCCGCATCGTGGTGCTCAGCGCGCAGAATCCCGAACACCTGGCCGCGCGCTGTCTGCACGCGGGCGCGGCGGGCTTCGTCTATAAAGGCAAGGAGCTGACCGAACTGATCGGCGCCGCCAAGGCCGTCATGCAGGGGAACACCTATTTCCCGAGCGTGGCGCTGCGGCCTTCCGCCGATGGCGCGGGTGGCGAAGGGGCATTGATCCGATTGTTGTCGGATCGCGAGCTGGTGGTGCTGCAGCATCTTGCCCGCGGCGCTCTCAACAAGACCATCGCCGCCACGTTGATGCTCAGCGAAAAAACCGTCAGCACCTACAAGACGCGTCTGCTGGAAAAACTGAACGTCACCTCCCTGCTTGAATTGACGGACATGGCGCGCCGCAACGGTTTGGTTTGATACGGTGAGAGCGATGACGCCGCGCGTCCCGTTCGGTCTGCTGCGGGCCGTCGTATTGGCCTCGGCGCTGGCCCTGGCCCTGCTGTTGCAGGACGCCAAACAGGCTGCCGCCGCCGAACCGTCACCATCGAATCCGCACTCGATCATCCTGAGCACCCATTGCGCCATCTCCGCCGGCGCCCTGCGGGCCAGGCTGGCGTCCACCGTCAAGGCCAATGACGCCGCCGAAAATGCCGACGCTGTCGACCATACGGCCGCGGGCGATGGACTGTTCGCGGATCTGTACAACACGATCGCGAAGCTCTTTGGCTGGGACAGCGACATCGACGACCTGCGCTGCTGGGCTTTCCATGGACTGAACATGGACCCGCCGCCGCTACCGTTGACGGCCGAGGAGATGCAATGGATCAAGACGCATCCCTCGATCAAGGTGGCCTTGGCCGAGCCCGCGACATTGGCGTCGGATGAAGATGGGCGCGAGCACGACCGCGACCCCGGCCTCGTCTACGAATTCCTGGCCGCCATCGCGCAACGCACCGGCCTGCGAATCGAAGTCACCAGCGTGGACAGCGCCCGCAACGCGCCCGCCCTCTGGCCGGAGCAGGCCTTCGACGTACTCGGGCCTGTCGACCTGTCCACGTACGACGATCCGGCTTACCAGACCACTCGGGCCTTCGTGAACAATGGCCACGTGCTGCTGGTACAGCAGGAACACCCCAACGCTGACATCCCGACGGAAAGCCTGCAAAACAAGCATCTGGCCGTGGTGGCAGGCAGCAGCAGCGAAGCATGGCTGTCCGAGCATTACCCTGAAATCGCCCTGGTCCGCATGGATAGCGACCAGGCCGCGCTGGATGCGGTCGCCGATGGCTGGGCCGACGCCGCCGTCCTGATGGAGCTGCGCGCCAAGTATGCGCTGGCCCATGGCTACGCCACCAGCCTGCGCATCGGCGGACATCTGGCAAGCGAGCCGAGCAGGATGGGCTTGGCGGTGACCAACGCGCAACCGCAGCTGCAAAGCATCATCGACAAGGCGCTGGACAGCCTGACGCCCAAGGAAACGGCGACGCTGATCCATCGCTGGCGTTCGACGCAAGAGACGCTGATCGCCTCGCCCACCGCGCACAGCCAGCAACTGCATCGCCTGCTGGGCGCGGCCATCGTGCTGGGCCTGCTGCTGGCCGCATGGAATGGCTATCTACGCCGGCAGATACGCAAGCGCCAACGCGCGGAACGTGCGCTCAACGACCAGCTCGAATTCATGCGCGTGTTGATCAACGGCACGCCCTACGCGATCTATGTGCGCGACACGCACAGCCGCCTGGTGGCCTGCAACCAGCGCTATCTTGAAGAGTTCGCCGTCGAGCGCGACCAGGTGATGAACAAGACGCTGAAGGAAGCCGACATCGAGTTCATCACGCCTGAAGACGAACAACGGTATCAGGCCATCTACAGCGAAGCTTTGCGTGAGGGCCGCGCCATCTTCGCCGACCGCGAGGGACTGGTGCGCGGTTCGCGCCGCCGTATCCATCACTGGGTACTGCCCTATAACAATTCCTCGGGCGGCATCGCCGGCATCATCGGCGGCTGGATCGACGTGTCCGATCGCGTGCGCCTGCTCAATGAGTTGCAAGTCGCCAAGGACCTGGCCGAATCGGCCAATCGCGCCAAGACCGAATTCCTGGTCACGGCCAGCCACGAGATCCGCACACCCATGAATGCGATCTCCGGCATGCTGGAGCTGGCGCTCAAGGGCGATGACGAGCATGCCCTGAAAGACTACGTCACCGTGGCATATACCTCGACCCAGGCGCTGCTGGCCATCGTCGGCAACATCCTGGACATCGAGAAGATCGAATCGGACCGTCTTGAACTTCTGCCCGAACGCGCCAGCCTGACACAGCTCGCTGAATCCGTGCAGCAGATGTTCGACTGCGTCGCGCGCAGCAAGGGCATCACACTGAAACTGACCATCGGGCCGGGCGGTCCGGATCACGTGCTGATCGACCCGACGCGCTTCAAGCAGATCCTTTCCAATCTGGTGAGCAATGCCGTCAAGTTCACGTCGTCCGGACAGGTCGAGGTGCGCTTGGCCAGCCGCCATGTGTCGGCGGACCGTTGCTTGGTGGATGTCCTGGTCGTCGACACCGGCATGGGTATCAGCGAAGAGGACCAACGCCTGCTGTTCCAGCCTTTCACGCAGACGCGCGAAGGGGCACGCACGCTAGGCGGCACCGGCATGGGCCTGTGCATCGCCCGCAGGCTGGTCGAATTGATGGGCGGCGAAATCCACCTGCACAGCACGCCCGGCCTGGGCACGGAAGTCAGCTTCTCGTTCGAGGCCACGCGCCAGGACTTGCCGGACCAGGATGGCGCGGCCATGCCCGCGGAGCCGGAACACGCCGCGTCCCTGCATGTGCTCATCGTTGATGACAACGCCCCCAACCGCATGTTGCTGCGCAAGCAGATGGAACACCTGGGCCATCGGGTAGTGCAAGCGAATAGCGGCAACGAGGCCTGGCGTGCCTGGCGCCCCGGCGCCTACGATCTGGTCATGACCGACTGCAATATGGCCCATGGGGACGGCCATACGCTGGCCCGCCGCATCCGTGCCGCGGAAAACGCCGACGGGCCGCGCTGCGTCATCTTTGCCTATACCGCCAACGCAAGGCAGGAAGAGGTACAGCGCTGCCGCGCGTCCGGCATGGATGCCTGCCTGTTCAAACCGCTGGGCCTGGAAGCGCTGCGGCGCAATCTGCGCAGCCATGTCCCCCGCTTGAGCACGCTGCAGGAGCCATGGCGCGACGGCCTGCTGTTCGATCCCCTGGCCATCGATCACCTGTGCGGCGGCAATGCCCAGAGCAATCGCGCGATGTTCGAGGAGCTGCTGCGTTCCGGCCGTGACGACATCAAGGCGCTGTGCTCCGCCGCGGAAAGCGGTGACGCAGTCATCATGGACAGCGCCGTGCATGCGGTGCTGGGCGTGGCGCGCATGATAGACGCCAGGCCCCTGATGACGGCCTGTGCGCTGGCCCAGCAAGAATTGACCGACATGGAAAACGGAACCGACGCCCCCCACAACGCCGAGGTGCTGGATGGCGTGCAGCAGCAGCTGACCGCCCTGCTCGAATCGGTGCAGGCGTGGTTGCGGACCGAACCCGCGGAGGACCCGGCGCAAGCAATCTGACACATTTGCGGCGTACAAACTCTGCCACAATGGCCGTTCGCGCTAACGGCCAATGGGTCTATGGGTTAATGGGGTACTGATGATGGGTCGCCTCCGATGACGCCGATGAACGCTATGCCCGATCGGGTCTTCCTGCTCGATGTCGACAATACCTTGTTCGACAACGATCGCCTGCAGGCCGACCTGCGCCATCATCTGACGAATACCTTGGGCGCCGAGGGCAACCAGAACTATTGGGAGCGCTATGAAGACCTGCGTAGCCGTTTCGGTTATGCCGATTATCTGGGCGCAGTGCAGGCCCTGCGCCAGCCAGGACGCAACGATCTGCTGCTGCCTGGCATTTCCCGCTTTCTGCTGGAATATCCTTTCCCCGATGCCGTGTTCGACGGCGCGCTGGCCGCCATCGACCATCTGACCCGGTGGGGCCGCCCAGTCATCCTGTCCGACGGCGACGCCGTCTACCAGCCCCACAAGATCCGCGGCGCCGGCCTGGCCGCCGCCGTGGACGAGCGCGTTTTCATCTATGTTCACAAGCAGCACATGCTGGCGCAGATCGAACGGGCCCAGCCGGCCCGGCACTACGTCATGGTGGACGACAAGCTGGCGCTGTTGACGGCGGTCAAGCAAGCCTGGGGCAGCCGCGTCACCACGATCTTCGTACGGCAAGGGCATTACGCCCTCGATGCCGCCGGCAATGCACGCTATCCGTCGCCTGACCTGACGCTGGAGCACATCGGCGAATTGGCGCAGTGGGAGCCCGCCCGCGCGGCACCAGGCGGCCCATGACGGCAGGGTGCCCAATCTTCGAGCGGGCGCACGGCGCGTCCGTCTGACCCCGCCGCCCGGCCGCGGGCGGCGCTTACGCACGGGAGCAAGACCGATGAATGATGCGACTCATGCAGCGGCGCCTGTCACAGGCCCCTTGTCGGAAGAAGAATTGCATCTGATGGATGCGTACTGGCGCGCTTCCAACTATCTGGCGGCCGGCATGATCTACCTGCGGGACAATCCGCTGCTGCGCCAGCCCCTGAAACCTGAACATCTGAAGAAACGCCTGCTGGGCCATTGGGGCTCGGCTCCAGGCCAGACCTTCACATTGGTTCATCTGGACCGCCTGATTCGCCAGCGCGATCTGAATGTGCTTTTCATATCAGGCCCAGGCCACGGCGCCCCTGCCTCGCTGGCCTGCGCCTGGATGGAAGGCCGCTATTCCGAGGTCTATCCCGACCGCTCGCTCGACGAAGCCGGCATGCAACGCCTGTTCCGCAAGTTCTCCTTCCCCGGCGGCATAGGTTCGCACTGCACGCCGGAGACACCGGGATCCATCCATGAAGGCGGTGAGCTGGGCTACAGCCTGTCGCACGCATATGGCGCGGCGTTCGACAATCCCGACCTGATCGTCGCCACCATGGTGGGCGATGGTGAAGCCGAGACCGGCCCGCTGGCCGCTTCCTGGCATTCCAACAAATTCCTCAACCCGATCCACGATGGCGCGGTGCTGCCCATTCTGCACCTGAATGGCTACAAGATCGCCAACCCCACCATCCTGGCGCGCATACCGCAAGAGGAGCTGGAAGCGCTATTCGTCGGCTACGGCTACAAGCCCTACTTCGTCGAGGGCGACGACCCACCGCGCATGCACCAGCAGATGGCGGCCACGCTGGACGCGTGCATCGATGAGATCCAGGCCATTCAGCGGCGCGCACGCGAAGGGGCGAATAAGGGGGCGGCTAGGGGGACGGACGTGGCGAGCCGGCCGCGCTGGCCCATGATCGTGCTGCGTTCGCCCAAGGGATGGACGGGGCCGAAGACGCTCGACGGCCATCAGGTAGAGAACTCCTGGCGCTCGCATCAGGTGCCGATTGCCGATCCCGCTACCAATCGCAGCAGCATGCGGGCGCTGGAGGACTGGCTGAAAAGCTATCGGCCCGAAGAACTGTTCGACGCCGCGGGCGCCCCCATCGAGGCGCTGCGTGCGCTGGCCCCGGTTGGCGATCGCCGCATCAGCGCCAATCCCCATGCCAACGGTGGGTTGTTGCGGCGCGACCTGGACCTGCCGCCCTTCAGCGACTACGGCGTACCGGTGCGCTCACCAGCCAGCTCCAACGTGTCGCCCACCGGGGTGCTGGGCGGTTTCCTGCGCGACGTCATGCGGCGGAACATGACCAACTTCCGCGTGTTCGGCCCCGACGAGACCGCCAGCAACAAGTTGACGGCGATATATGAAGCGACCGGCAAGACCTGGCTGGCACAGACGCTGCCGGAAGATGCCGACGGCGGCGCCCTGTCGCCCGACGGCCGCGTCATGGAAATTCTCAGTGAGCATACGCTGGAGGGCTGGTTCGAGGGCTATGTGCTGACGGGACGCCATGGCCTTTTCGCTACTTACGAAGCCTTCGTCCACGTCATCGATTCGATGTTCAACCAGCATGCCAAATGGCTGGAGAAAGCCAAGACCGAATTGGACTGGCGCGCCCCGGTGCCGTCCATCAATCTGCTGATCACGTCGCTGGTCTGGCGCCAGGACCACAACGGCTTCACGCACCAGGATCCAGGCTTTCTCGACGTGGTGGCCAACAAGAGTCCCGGCGTGGTGCGCATCTATCTGCCGCCGGATGCCAATTGCCTTCTCAGCGTGGCCGACCACTGCCTGCGGTCGCGCGATTACGTCAACGTCATCGTCGCCGACAAGCAACCGCACCTGCAGTACCTGGATATGCAGAGCGCCACCATCCATTGCACCAAGGGTATAGGGATCTGGGAATGGGCCAGCACCGACCAGGGCACCGAACCCGACGTGGTGATGGCCTGCGCGGGTGACATCGCCACGATGGAGGCCCTGGCCGCTACCGAGTTGCTGAAAGAGAAATTTCCCGACCTGAAGATACGCTTCGTCAATGTCGTGGATCTTTATCGCCTGGTGTCCGAGACGGAACATCCGCACGGGCTGAGCGAGCGCGATTTCGATTCGCTGTTCACGTGCGACAAGCCGGTGATCTTCAACTTCCACTCTTACCCGTCGCTGGTGCACAAGCTCACCTATAAGCGCGCGAATCACCACAATATGCACGTGCATGGCTATCAGGAGCGGGGCAATATCAATACGCCTTTCGAGCTGGCCATGATCAACGAGGTGGATCGCTACCACCTTGCCATCGACGTCATCGATCGGGTGCCCAAGCTGCACATTGTAGGCGCGCACGTGAAGGAGTGGCTACGCGACCGGATCATCGAGAACATCGCCTATGCGCATGAGGAAGGCATAGACAGGGAGGAAATCCGCGACTGGACATGGAAAGGATAGGTGTTAGCCCCCGCAGGGGGCTAACACCTTCGGGGTAGAGGAAGGTCCCCCCGAGGCGCTGCGCGCCTCCCCCCAGGGGGGTTAGCCCCCTGCGGGGGCTAACCCCTTCGGGGTAGGAAGGCCCCCCCCCGAGGCGCTGCGCGCCTCCCCCCAGGGGGCACACCTGCGGGCCGGCTGCGCCGGTCCGCGGTGTCCTGATAGGTTGGGTTCTTGCGCTGGAGCGTCGTGGTTCGGGTGGCAAGAAGCTTGGCGGATTTGACTCGCCGGGTTTGAATCGCTGGCTCCGGCAGGCGGTTCGGGCCGGCGGGACTGTCTGGCACGCAAGCAGCGGGCACGCGACGTGCGCCGCTTCGCAGACGAGGCCGCGCCCCAGGATAGGGGCTTAAGCCGGTCTCGGCCTTCTCATTCTGTCCCTCGCAGGAGCACAGCCATGACCAAGAAGCACAAGTCCGAACCGCAAATGTCGCAAAGCAACGCCGGCGCCGCACGCCGCGCCGATGACCAGCCGCGCGCGACACAGTACAGCCACGGCGATACCCAGAATCGCAGCAAAAAGGATGGCCATGCGACCCAATTGGGTACCGGCCAGGATCAGGGCAGCTCGCGCCAACACGGCGCCGGTGCACGCCGGCAAAGCTGATTACGGCCGACGCCCCAGGGTTGGCGCTGATCAGCGCGGCGCCATGGCCTTGGCGAAATCGCTCTGCAGATAGTGGTCGACGATCTCGCGACCCGTGGCCAGCCACACGCCGGGGTGCTTGCAGATGTACTCAAGCGCCGCATCGAGCGCGCCGATGCGGTGCGGCAGCCCCGTCACGAAAGGGTGAACGGCAATGGCCATGACGCGGCCGGACGTCTCCCCTTCGCGGTACAGCGTGTCGAAGGTACGCTTGATCGTGGCCTCGAATTCCGGTACCGACATCTTCATATCGAAGTAAGCCGGCACGTCGTTGGTCTGCACCGAATACGGCAAGGACACCATGGGCGGGCGGCCCACGCTCATCGTGTAGGGCTGGTCATCATTGACCCAGTCGCACACATAACGCACGCCCGCCTCGGAGAGATATTCCAGGGTGTTCCACGTTTCCGCCAAACCCGGGCCCAACCAACCGATGGGCCGCACCCCGGCCGCTTTCTCGATCCGATCGACGATCTGGAAGATAGCCTCGCGTTCCTGCTCCGCAGGCATTTCATTCAGGCGGATGGCATTGGTGATGCCGTGCCCCATGAATTCCCAGCCGCGCCGCACGGCTTCCTCGATGATTTCCGGATGATGGTCGCACAGCTCGCTGTTCAACGCCGCGCTGGCGCGGATGCCGTAGCGGCTGAGCGTATCCATCAGACGCCAGACACCTACGCGGTTACCGTAATCGCGCACGGACCAGTTGCGCACGTTGGGGACCTTGGCGTGGCCGGCGGGAATGCGCTCGTTGACCACCCCCGGCATGACATCGTCCAGGCCGAAGTACTCGACATTGGGGTTGATCCACAGCGCCACACGGGCACCATTGGGCAGTTTGAACGGCGGGCGCGCGGGCTGCGGAATGTAGGGAAAGGGGCCGTAGCGACGAGCTTCCATCAGTGTTCCTTGACAACATAATCGCGCTCACCCTCATGGTATTTGCGCGCCAACTGCTCGGCCGAAAGCAACTCGCTTTCCAGGGCCGCGATACGTTCATAGCCGACCAGATCGGTAATGTCCTGCATACCCACCAGCAGATCGGGACGATCGATGATCTCGTCGCCCTTCATGCCCCCCTGCAAGGCCAGGATGGCCTGGCGCATGCCGTGCAAGGCGGCCGCCGGCAGGAAACGCGGCAGGCTGATACGGGCCACGCCCATTTCGCCCAGGCGCTTGAAGGGAATCAGCGGCGTGGTGGGCCGCTGGCGGATACCGAAGCCCATATTGATGTTGACGGGCGTGCCATCGGCAGCCTCCAGCACGCGCAGGATGTCGTCTTCGTTGCGCACGGCATCGGGATAGATCATGTCGGCGCCAGCCGCCACATACTCGCGCACGCGCTTGACCGTGCCTTCGATGCCTTCGACGGCGATCGCGTCGGTACGCGCGTTGATGATGAAATCGGGATCCTTCTTGGCCTTCAGCGCCGCCTCGATCTTCAAGGCCATTTCCAGCGGCTCGACCAGTTCCTTGCCTCGCATGGCGCCGCAGCGCTTGGGCATGAACTGGTCTTCGATATTGATGCCGACCACGCCGGCTTCCTCGAAATACTGCACCACGTGGAAGACGGTCACGGCGTTGCCGTAGCCCGTATCCGCGTCGGCCATCAGGGGAATATCGATCGCATGGGTCAGCCGGCGACAAGCATCCACATTGTCGCGCAGGCTGAACAAGCCGATGTCAGGCTGCCCCAGCAACGAATTGGCCAAGCCCGCGCCCGTGGTGGAGGCGGTCTTGAAACCCATGGCCTGCGCCAGCAGGCCGCTATAGCCGTCGTAGATTCCCGGCGATATCAGCGGCCTGGCACTCTTGAGCAGGCCGCGCATCTGTCGGCATTTATTCATGGTCTCTCCTCAGGGCCCCTCTTTCTTCCTGCTGCCGCGGGAACCAGGCCCTATCCGGGCGACGCGATATCGCGCCGCGTCCGGAAGCGCTATTGCGCCTTGATCCCGCCCTCCTGGATGACGACTTTCCATTTGGCGGTTTCGTCCTTGATCAACTGTGCAAACTCGGCGGGCGTGTCCATGACGACGTCCTGACCCATGTCGTCGAAACGCTTTTTCGTTTCCGGCGCCGCCAGCACCTTGTTCAGCGCGGCATTGATCCGGTTGACGATCGCAGGTGGTGTGCCCGCGGGTGCCAGCAGGCCATTCCACGTCGTGGCCGTATAGCCCTTGATACCGGCCTCTTCCATCGTGGGAACGTCCGGCAGGGTCGGAGCCCGCTCGGCCGCCGTGACGGCCAGCGCCTTGAGCTTGCCGGCCTTGATCTGCGGCAGCGCCTGCGGCAATACGTTGAACATCATGTCCACGCGATCACCCAGCAGGTCGGTCATGGCCGGCGGACCGCCACGATAGGGCACGTGCACGATATTCACGCCGGCGTCGCGCTTGAACAGCTCGGCGGCCAGGTGCAGCGACGTGCCGGTGCCCGAGGATCCAAAATTCAGGACGCCAGGATGATCCTTGGCATAACGTACGAGATCGGCAACGGTATCGATGTGCAGCGATGGCCGCACGAGCAGTACGTTTTGCACGCTGCCCACCATGCCGATGGGCGCGAAGTCCTTGATCGGGTCGAAGGTCAGGTCTTTGTACAGGAAGGGATTGGTGGCCAGGCCGGGCGAACCCATCAACAAGGTGTAGCCGTCGGGCTCGGCGCGCGCCACCGCATCCATGGCCAGGTTGCCGCCCGCGCCGGGGCGGTTGTCCACAATGATGGGCTGGCCCAGTTCTTCGGACAAGCCGGGGGTCACCGAACGCAGCAACACGTCCGCGCCACCGCCGCCGGGAAATCCCAGGATGATACGGATGGGTTTTTGCGGGTATGTGGCTTTGCCATCGGTTTGGCCACGCGTTTGACTACCCGTTTGCGTACCTGCCTGGCCGTCCGTGCTGCCGTCCGCGGCGTACGCGCCGGCAGCCAGCACCAGCGAAGCCGCAGCGGCCAGCATGCTCCCAAGCAGGGGCTTTCTGGAAAGTGCGACGGGGGAAACCGCTGATCGCGGCGACAAGAAAGGCTGCGACAAGGAAGACTGCGACTTGCTGGGTGATGCGGAGTTGATAAACGGCGCCTTGCAGGACAAGGCGCCAAACAGCTTGGACAACATCACTTTTTTTCCCCGGTTTTGGCCGCTGCCGGTCTACGCCGAGGCGGCGGAGGATCCCAGACGAATTCGGCCGTGTACTCGTAACGGTCTTCACAAAAATAGTTTTCAGTCCAGCGTATCGGCTGGCCGCCACGCAGGAAAGTTTGCGCCTGAATATGCATCACCGGATCGGCCAGGCCGATTTTCAAAAGCCCGGCAATATCCGTATCGGCGCGGCCCAGGCGTATGGTGTGCAGGCTCTTCTCGACCTTCAGGCCGAAGTCGTGCCAGAAAATCTCGTGCAGCGATTCACGCTGCATGGCAGCCCGCGAGATTTTCGACAGATACGACGGCATATAACTGATCACCACCGACAGCGGTTCACCATCGAGATCATGCATGCGCACGATTTTGAACACGTCGGCGCCTTCTTCCAGGCCCAGGAAACGTGCCACGTGGGCCGGCGCCGGGGCCAGGCCCAGCGACAAAATGCGTGGTTTGCTGGATAAAGTGGCATGCAGCGGATCGCCGTTGGAGCGCACATATTTCTTGCGCGGCCCCGCATCCACGCGTCGAGTACCGACGCCGCGGCGGCTGCTCAGCAGCCCTTCGCGCTTCAAATAACTCAGCGCATGCCTTACCGTGGTGCGACTGACACCAAATTCGTCGCACAGCGCCTGTTCGGTCGCCATCTGATTACCAGCCCCCAGATCACCAGCTTCCAGACGGCGGCGCAACACTTGCGCAATCTGGTGGTACATCGGGACTCCCGCGCTCAACGTATGCATGGACATTTGTATGAAGTTGATTACAATGTTTCAAGTTCAACGCCGCACAATCTTAACCGGATAAGTTCGCTTACGCATCATCTTCAAGGGCTTAAGCAACGCGAGGAGTCTGTTAAATGACAGCGAGCCAGTCGGGTGATTTTGGATCTATTCCTATTGTCGACATTCGACCAATGTTCGATACAAAGGATCATGCTGGGGCGCTCCGGGTAGCCGGGGAGATACGCAAAGCGGCGGTAGAAGTTGGATTTTTCTACATATCCGACCACAACATCCCCACCGATTTACTGCGCGCGGTCTATATGTGCGCAAAGTATTTTTTCCGTCTGCCGGAAGAAATCAAAAAATCGATTTCCATCAATGACGCGCACCGCGGTTATGTTGCTTTTCGGCAAACCGTGCTGGAAGGTTCGCGCCTGGCCGATTTGAAGGAGAGCTTCAATTTCGCTTATCCCTTCACGCCGGAGCACCCGGACGTGTTGGCCGGCAAGCCTTTGATCGGCATGAACCAGTGGCTGCCCAATGAGCACACCTGGCGCTCCATTCTCGAGTCGTATTACCAGCATGTCTTTGAGCTAGGTCAACGAGTGCTCGAAGGCATTGCGCTGTCGCTGGACCTGAAACGCGATTTTTTCCACACTATGTACAAAAATCCGCTGGTGCGCGCGCGCCTGCTGCACTACCCGCCGCAGCCGCCCGAGGCGCGTGCCGGGCAGTACGGCGCCGCGCCGCATACGGATTTCGGCTGCATCACCATTCTGTGGCAAGACGACGTCGGCGGCTTGCAGGTGCGTAACCGCAGCGGCGACTGGGTGTCCGCGCCCTATATGGATGGCACTTTCGTGGTGAATATCGGCGACATGCTGGCGCGCTGGTCCAATGACCTGTTCGTATCGACGCCGCATCGCGTCGTCAATGCTTCAGGGCAGGAGCGCTTTTCCATTCCGGTGTTTTTCGATCCCGATTTCGATACCGTGGTCGAATGCCTGCCCAATTGCGCCACGCCGGATTCACCGCCCAAGTACGAGTCCATCATCGCCGGCGATTACATCACGGCGAAATACGATGCGTCGTATGCCTATCGGCAGAAGAAGCAGCCGGCTTAGGCCTGGGACTCAGTCACCGAAGAGATTGCGGCGAATCTGCTCCAGATGCCCCGTCATCAAGGCGGCGGCCTGGGCGGCGTCGCGGTCGCGCAAGGCATCGACGATGGCGCGGTGCTGCTGTTCATATTCGGCGCGACGCTGCGGCGTCAGCGAATTGCGCTTGAGCCGACCCCACTCGCCCTGCTCCCGGGCGCGGTTGGTCAACTCCAGAATCTGCATGAAAAACGCGTTGTGGGTCGCCAGCGCGAAGCTTTTATGCAACTCGCCATCCCAATGTTCGAAACCTTCGATGGTCGTCGCCGCCTCGGACTGCTCGATACAGTGCTGCATGGCGGAGAAATCCGCCGCCGTGGCATTGCGGGCGATCATGGGAGGCAGCAAAGGTTCGACCAGGCGACGCGCCTCCATCAGCTCGGCGGGGCTGACCGGCACGTGAAACCAGGGCACCGCGGCCGGCGGCGCACCCAGCAGGGATTCGGCCTGGTCCGATACGAAAGTGCCGCTACCGACGGACTGCCGGATCAGGCCACGGTCGCGCAAATCCGCCAGCACGCGCCGCACGGAACCGCGCGACGCGCCGAAGCGCAGGCTCAACTCCCGCTCCGGCGGCAGCTTGACGCCCGCGCGCAAGCGCCCGGCACCGATCTCTTCCTGTAAATACCGCGCCAATTCCTTGGCGCCTTCGGACCGCACGGCGGCTCCCGCTACCCGTTCATCCACGTTCAGACACTCCCTTAGGCTAGGCGATTCTACATCAACATGAACCAATTGGTCGGGAAATTCTTCAAGAATTGTATTGATGAAGATCCATTCTGGTTCTAAATTACGGTCTGCCACAACCAATTGGATTATCTACGAGTCATGAAATTTGCCAATATCGCTCTCGACGGGATCCCCACCATAGCCTTGGTCGACGCGCAATCCCAGCAGTTTTGGCCAGTGTCCCAGCTGGCGTCAGGTTTCCAGGGAGACATGGTCCAACTGGTTCATGATTTCGACCGCCTGCGCGAAAAACTGAACAGCGCGGGCGCCGGCAAGCCCTTGGCCGGCGCCAAGATCCTGGCCCCCATCGACCAGCCCCGCCGCAACATCTTCTGCGTGGGCAAGAACTATCACGAACACGCGGCCGAATTCAGCAAGTCCGGCTTCGACAGCAGCGCCAAGGAAGGCGAGCATGCGCCCGAGGCGCCGGTGGTCTTCACCAAGCCGGCTACCACCGTGATCGGAACCGGTGTGGCCATTCCGCCGCACAAGCAGGTCACCCAGCAGATCGACTACGAAGCCGAACTGGCCGTGGTGATCGGCAAGGCCGGCCGCGGCATCCGCAAAGCGGACGCTTTCGATCACATCTTCGGCTACACCATCGTCAACGACGTCACCGCGCGCGATCTGCAGAAGCTGCATCGCCAATGGTTCCTGGGCAAATCCCTGGATGGCTTCTGCCCCATGGGTCCTTACCTGGTCACCCGCGACGAGGTCGATGCCACCAAGCTGGCCGTGAAATGCTGGGTCAACGGCGAACTGCGCCAGAACGCCAATACGTCGGATCTGATTTTCGACATCCCCACGCTGATCGAAACCATCTCGGCCGGGATCGAGCTGAAGCCGGGCGACGTCATCGCCACGGGTACGCCGGCGGGCGTGGGCATCGGCTTCAAGCCGCCCCGCTTCGTGCAGTCGGGTGACGTCATCCGCATCGAGATCGAGGGCTTGGGCGTGCTTGAGAACGCGGTGGCTTGAGCGGCGCAGAGCTGAACATGCAGTTCTGAACATGCAGTTCTGAACATGCGGTTCTGAACATGCGCCGACCGCGAGCATACGCGGCGGCGCGTCCGGCAACACATGCGGCCTCCATAGGAGCCGCAGCGAGGAGACAATCGATGAACGCTTTTACGCGCGGCGGCTTGGCCGCGTTCGCAGTGTTGGCCGCCTGGAGCGCCACCACCGTTACGGCCTGGGCGCAGAAGTATCCCAACCATCCCGTGACGATTATCGTGCCCTTCGGCGCCGGCGGCTCCGCCGACGTCTATGCGCGGGTGCTGGCGCAGCGCCTGGGCCAGGAAACCGGCCAGTCCTTCGTGGTCGAGAACCGGCCGGGCGCCGGCGCGGTCATCGGCACGCAAGCCGTCGCCAAGGCGGCGCCGGACGGCTACACCCTGTTGATGATGTCCAATACACAGACGGTGAACGAGACGCTGTTGAAGAAGCGGCCGTATGACCTGATGCAGGATTTCGTCGCCGTGGCGCCGGTCAATGAAGCGCCGTTGGTGCTGGTCGTGCGCGCGGGCCTGCCGATCAAGTCGGTCAAGGAGCTGATCGCGCAGGCCAAGCAGTCGCCAGGCAAGCTCAATTACGCATCCTCGGGTACGGGCACGCCGTATCACATGGCCGGCGAGCTGTTCAAGAATATGGCCGGGGTCAACATCACCCACATTCCGTACAAGAGCAGCGGCGGCGCTCGCACCGATGTGCTGGGTGGACAGGTGGACATGATGTTCGACGCGGTCAGCACCATGACCGACCTGGTCCAGACCAGGAAGGTGTCGGCACTGGCCACGACCGGCGCGCAACGCTCCAGCGTTTTCCCCGATACGCCGACCATGGCCGAAGCGGGCGTGCCGGGGTACACCGCGACGATCTGGCTGGGCCTGCTGGCGCCCAAGGGCACGCCGCCTGACGTGGTGAATTTCTTGAACGAGCGCATTTCGCACATCGTCGAACAGCCGGATATCCGTTCGGTGTGGGCGCAAAGCGGCGTCACGCCGATGAAGATGACGCCGGCCCAGTTCACCACCTTTCTCAAGCAGGATATCGAGAAGTGGGGCGCCATCGTGAAGTCGGCGAATATCACGGTTGATTGAGGATGGGCTTGGGGATGGGTTTGGGCATGGACGTGGCAAGCATCTCATTGGCCGTCAACGGGCAGCCCTTGTCCTTGCAGGTGGACCCGAACCGCAGCCTGCTGGATGTCCTGCGCAATGAGCTTGGGCTGAAGGCCAGCCACTACGGCTGCGGCGCGGGACTGTGCGGCGCCTGCATGGTGATGATGGACGGCCATGCGGTGCCTGCCTGCGATACGCCGATGTGGTCCGCGGCAGGCAAGGATGTCGTGACGGTGGAGGGTTTGGGCGACGAAAGCGATCCGCACCCGGTACAACGTGCTTTCATCGCGGAACAGGCCGCGCAATGCGGCTATTGCACGTCGGGCATGATGATCGCGGCGGCCGCCTTGCTACGGCGCTGTCCCCAGCCGACGGATGCGCAGATCCGTGCGGGCTTGGACCGCAACCTGTGCCGTTGCGGCACGCATCCACGGGTATTGCGCGCGATAGCGCGGGCGGCGCAAGACGGTGGCGGCAGCGAGCGATGATGGACACCGCCGCCGAGACTCTTCCTTTCAGCCTGCGCGCCAATCCGCGCCTGTCGACCTGGCTGGCGTTCGATCCGGCGGGCCAGGTGCGCGTGCGCTCCGGCAAAGTGGAAATCGGCCAGGGCATACGCACCGCCCTGGCGCAAATCGCCGCCGAGGAACTGGAGGTGACGTTCGCGCGTATCGCCATGGTCGCACCACGCACGGCCGTCAGTCCTGACGAAGCGGTGACATCGGGCAGTTTGTCCATTCAGCATTCCGGCCAGGCGCTGCGGCATGTCTGCGCTCAGGTGCGTGCGGTGTATGTGGCTCATGTGGCTGCCGCGCATGGCGTGCCGGCGCCGGCGGTACGGGTGGAAGATGGCGTATTCCTGCATGGCACGGAGCGCCTAGGCAGCTATTGGGACACGGATCCCGCCCTGCTGGATCGGCCGGCCGACATGGACGTCTTGCCGAAGGCGAGCGGCGCATATCAGGAAGTGGGTCGGTCGAGAGAGCGTGATGACATCGCCGAGAAAGTCTACGGCCGCTATCGCTTTATCCACGATATCGAGATGCCGGGGCTGTTGCATGGCCGCATGCTGCGGCCCCCCTCGCCCGCGGCCCGCTTGCTGGAACTGGATGAGACGGAAGTCGCCGCATGGTCCGGGGTGGTCAGCGTGGTCCGCGACGGCACGCTGGTGGGGGTCATCGCCACCCAGGAACACGTCGCGGAACGGGCGCTTGTGCGTCTGGCTTCCCTGGCTGTATGGGAGGAAGCCGCGACGCTTCCCGACGACAGCGCTTTGCCTGCGTGGCTGAAAACGCTGCCTTGCGATACGTTGCGGTTGCGGAATGGGAGAGTCGTGGTTGGGGCTGGGGTCGCTGCTGGTGCTGGTGCTGGTGCTGGTGCTGGTGCTGGTGCTGGTGCTGGTGCCGGCACCGGTGCGGAGGCGGGAGCGGGAGCCGCAGCCGCCGTCAGCGGTGTCGCCTATGGAGCGCGGCCTGGCGCTGTTGACCTTGAGGCCGCCGCGGAAATATCGCTGAACCCGCGTGACATCGGCGCGAGGGATGGCGTTCGCACCATGCGCGCGGCTTACTCGCGGCCATTCTTGAAACATGCGTCGATCGGACCTTCCTGCGCCCTGGCGCGCGACGACGGCGCGCGGCTGGAGGTGTGGACGCATAGCCAGGCTATCTATAACTTGAGGCGCGATCTTTCGCTGGCGTTGCGGCGACCGGAAGACGCCATTGTCGTCGAACATGTACAGGGTGCCGGCTGCTATGGCCATAACGGCGCGGACGACGTCGCCTACGACGCCGCCTGGCTGGCTACCCACTGCCCCGGCCAACCCGTGCGCGTGCAATGGACGCGCGCCGATGAACTGAACTGGTCCCCATTGGGGCCGGCAATGGCCGTCGAACTGGAAGCCGATGTCGCCGCGGACGGCCACGTGCTGGCGTGGCGCCATCAGGCCTGGAGCCCAGGGCACGGCTTGCGTCCTGGACGCGCGCCCTCCCCTACACTCCTCGGCAGCTGGCATCTGGCAACGCCATTCCCGAAACTGGACGCGGTCGACGCGCCTCGGGCCGTGGGCGGTGGCATGGATCGCAACGCTGAACCCGGCTATGCCTTCGCCAGCGTCGACGTCGCCTGCCACCTTGTCCGCGATGTGCCCCTGCGGGCATCGGCCTTACGCGCACTGGGCGCCCACGCCAACGTCTTCGCCATCGAGTCCTTCATGGACGAACTGGCGTTGGCGGCGCATGTCCATCCACGGGACTATCGCCTATCTCACATCGAAGATTCCCGCATGGCGGCAGTGTTGCGCGCCGCCTGGGAGGCCAGCGACCGCGACGGAGCGCATGCCGGTGCTGGACCCATGATGGACGACAGCGTGCGAGGCCGCGGGTGTGGCGTGGCTCGCTATAAGGGAACCGGCGCATATTGTGCGGTGGTGGCGCACGTCGAGGTCGACGATCAGGTCCGCTTGCGCGCACTGCACATCGCGGTCGACGTCGGCCTGGTTATCAATCCCGATGGCGTGCGGCAGCAGATCGAAGGGGGCGCCCTGCAAGCGGCAAGCTGGACGCTGCAGGAAGCCACGCACTTCGACGCCACCCGATTGCTCGATGGCGATTGGGAAAGCTATCCCATCATGCGCTTCAGCCAGGTCCCCACGGTCAGCGTGGAAATCCTGAATCGCGTGGACGACCCGCCATTGGGCTCGGGCGAAGCCGCCCTGGGCCCCACCGCCGCGGCCATCGCCAATGCGGTAGCCGACGCCTTGGGCGTACGCGTCCGCGCCATGCCGCTGACACCCGAGCGCATCATGCAAGCGATGGAAGATGAGAACCAGCATGCCGAGACGGCAAACGGCACGCCCGCCATGTAGGCAAACCGGGCTTCGATGACAGGCCCGGCAAAAACAGAGCAGCAAAGGGAACACGATGGAATTACATCTTTTCAGCGGCGGCGCCGCGCAAGCGGTGGTCAACGGACTGCGCTCGGATTTTGAAGCCGCGCATGCCTGCGCGGTGGTGCCCACCTTCGGCGCGGTCGGCACCATGCGGGACAAACTCCTGGCCGGTGCCCCTTGCGATCTGCTTATCCTGTCCCAGGTATTGATCGACCAATTAACGCAGCAAGGCCATTTGGTGCCGGGCAGCGCCCAGGCATTGGGACGCGTCGAAACGGGTGTGGCCGTCTGCGCCGGCAGCCCGCCGGTGGCAGTCCACGACGGTGATGCCCTGCGCGCCGCGCTGCAGGCCTGCACCGGCCTGTATGTCCCGCACCTGACCCAGTCCACGGCCGGCATCCATATCGCGGGCGTCTTGAAGAAGCTGGGCCTGGACCAGATCCTGGCGGACCGCATCCACGAATTCCCCAACGGCAATGCCGCGATGACCGCCATGGCCAAGGCCGGCGGCCCCGGCTTGATCGGCTGCACCCAGGTGACGGAGATTCGCTACACCCAGGGCGTCACCCTGGTTGGCGACCTCCCCTCCGGCTACGGCCTGAGCACGGTCTACACAGCCGCGGTCTGCACCCGCGCCGCTGCCCCTGACCTGGCTGCCGAATTCGTACGCACCCTCACCGGCTCCGGTTCGTCAGCCCTGCGCACGGCATCGGGGTTTGGCGTCTGACCAATCCCCGCCCGGCGATCTCAGGATCGCCGGAATACCCGCCGCATGGCCAAGGCCGCGGCGCCGGAAATTACCAGGGTGAACATGAACGCCGCCAGGGCCAGCAAGGTGGCCTGATCGGCGATAGGCCCATGGCCCGCGAAGTAGAGAACTCCACAGGCATTCACGGTGGCGAGAATCACGCAGGCGCCAAGCGAATTGCCCACGCTGCGCAACAGGGCGAACACGCCGCCGCCCACGATGGCGAGGCCCACTATGGTGGCCATGCCCCAAAACAGGTTTTCATATTGCACGCCGCCGCCCCTCCCTTGGACGAGCGGGCAGTGTATAGGCGGCGTCGCGAGGTGTCGATGAAGGCACCTCTCCGCGACGCGGCGGAGTGGGCGCCTATCGGCCTGCCCGCCCATGAAAGGAATCAGGGCGCGCCGCCGACGAGGCGCGATCACGAATTACGCAGCGCTGCGCGAATACTCCGGCTCGCCATTGGCACGCACGCCGCTGATCCCCTGGAACAGCACCGCGCAGCTTTTCTCCGCCTCATCCTGGCTGGAAAAATGGCGCCCATCCATCAAGGGCCAGCATTTCTCCGGCGCGTTGGCACCCAATTTACGCGTCCAGATCTGGATCGAATATTGGCGATTCACGGACTCAACCGCGCAACGCACCCGGAAACCATTAACAGTTCGAGTATTCATGATGTGATTCCCCTGACAGCAGGACTGGTCACTCCACCACACCCACCATGGACGGCGTTGAGCGAATCAGTCAGGACAGGATTGTGCCGATGTCATTCGACATCTTTATTGCGCATTTGCAAGCAAAAGCGAACAGTGATTTCAAAGTTAGTAACATCATGAATCTGACTGGGGTGGTCCCAGGCGACGTGGGGACCCCGCCACAAATACGTAAGCAATTGAAAATACAACACGCCGCCGGCCTTTAATTCCGACCTGTTTCACCCGATTTCGGAACTTATTCCCTCCCCCTGAGGTCGAATCCCCCAAAACGCCCCAAATCCACAAAATCCCTCAAATTGATTGGGAAGTTGTATAGGATTGTCGCCACTTCTCCTTGGCCTGAAAGGTTCGGAACGGCAGGTTTGGCGGACAATGGGGTCGTTGTCATTAACTTGGCCGTCCAGGCGGCAAAGCGTAGGAACATCATGAATAAGCGTTTGATCGTTGCGGGACTGGGGGCTGCTGCCCTGATGCTATCCAGTGCGGCCATGGCGCGTGTGGACGTGGGTATCGCCATCGGCATCCCGCCCCTGGTGGCTCCGGCGCCGGTCTATGTTGCACCGGCCCCGGTTTATGTCGCTCCGCCGCCTGTCTATGCCGCGCCCGTTTATGCGCCCCCGGTGGTAGTAGCTCCCCGCCCGTATTACTATCCCGGCCCCGTCATCTACGGCGGATACCGTGGTGGCTACTACCATGGCGGCCCGCGCCCCTACTACCGCGGCGGTCCTCACGGTGGCCCCGGCTATCACGGCGGTCCCGGCTGGCACCGTTGAATCCCAGGCGCACCAGCCGCCGCGCCGAGCCTGATACCGGGTCGGCCACTACGATGTAGTCTGCTTGAAGGTAAAAAAAACGCTGCATGGGTTTTGCCCATGCAGCGTTTTTTCGTCGGGTGCCGTCAAGCACCAAGGACTTCGACCCCGCCCATATACGGCCGCAGCACTTCCGGCACCACGATGCTGCCATCAGCCTGCTGGCCATTTTCCAGGACGGCCACCAGCGCCCGGCCCACGGCCAGGCCGGAACCGTTCAACGTGTGCACAAATTCCGGCTTGCCCTGGGCATTACGGCAACGGGCCTGCATGCGGCGGGCTTGGAAGTTTTCGCAGTTGGACACTGACGAAATCTCACGCCAGGTGTTCTGCGCCGGCAGCCACACTTCCAGGTCATAGGTCTTGGCCGCGCCAAAGCCCATGTCGCCGGTGCATAGCAGCATCACGCGGTAAGGCAGGCCCAGCAGCTGCAGCACCTTCTCGGCGTGGCCGACCATCTGTTCCAGGGCGTCGTAGGACGTCTCCGGGCGGACGATCTGCACCATTTCGACCTTGTCGAACTGATGCTGGCGAATCATCCCACGGGTGTCGCGGCCGCCGCTGCCGGCTTCCGAACGGAAGCACGGCGTATGGGCGGTCAGGCGCAGCGGCAGATCGGCGTCGGCCAGAATGGTGTCGCGTGCCACGCTGGTCAGGGTGATTTCCGAAGTGGAAATCAGGTATTGATCCTCGCGGGCGTAGGTCTTGCCCTGCTCGTCGACCTTGGGATCATCATCGCCGCCGCCCTTGCTGACGGCGAACATGTCGTCCTTGAACTTGGGTAATTGACCGGTACCGTACAGCGTCGAGGCATTGACGATGTACGGCGTATAGCACTCGGTATAGCCGTGCGTATTGGTCTGCAGGTCCAGCATGAACTGCGCGAGCGCGCGGTGCAGGCGGGCGATGGGGCCGCGCATGAAGGAAAACCGCGCACCCGACAGCTTGGCCGCCATGTCGAAATCCAGTCCCAGCGGCTCACCCAGCGAGACGTGATCCTTGGCTTCGAAAGCCAGCGGCTGCGGATTGCCGTCGGCCGCCGGTTGGGGTACCCAGCGGCGCACTTCGACGTTGTCGTCGCTGGAGCCACCCACCGGCACGCTGGCGTGCGGCAGATTGGGGATCGCCATCAGCCATTCGTTGAGGCTTTGTTGCACCTCGGCCAGGTCCTCTTCCAGCTGCTTCAGGCGCACCGGTACGGCTTGCGATTCCGCCATCACGGCCGAGGCATCCTCGCCTTTGGCCTTGAGCTGGCCGATCTGCTTGGCCAGCGCGTTGCGTTTGGCCTGCAGGGACTCGGTTTCCGTCTGGACGGCCTTGCGGCGAGACTCCAGCGCGTTGAAGCGTTCCGTGTCGAAGTCGACGCCACGGCTCTTGAGCCGGTCGACGACGGTTTGCAGTTCTTTGCGCAGTAGAGTGGGGTCGAGCATGATGATCCAGCGTAAGTTGAACGGAAGGCGGCAAAAACCGCCATCCGGCTGATTTTAGCGTCCCGGCGGCGGATGCTCCCCGGCCGCCCCTCGGCGGCTGAATTCACGCGCGGATCCCTGCCCCGCCCCGGGCTGCCAGATCCGACGACTGGGGTATAAACGAGGCCCCACGATCTCAGTGCAAAGGAATTCTCGTGTCGAGCCAACTGGGGGCACGTCGTTTTTTCGCGGCAACGGCGAATGTGATTCGCCACCAGGGCCGAGCCATGCTCGGCGCCGCGCCGAAATCCCTGGCGGTATTCGCCCTGTCCTTGCCGTTCGCCTTGCTGGTTTCCAGGCTGTATAAGCCCAGTGATTGGTTGTTTGCCTTGGCTGCCTTGGTCAACCTGATAGCGTTCGCTCGCACGACGTTCGCCTGGCATCGGGTGGTCATCTTGGGAGACGTTCAGGGCAGCGAATCGGCCTACGGCAGCACGGGGGAGGCACGGCATCTGGTTCTACTTGCTGCGATCACCATCGCGGCCGCGGCCCTGGGGCGAGCGACCGGGGATGTGCCCTACATTCTCTACGTGGTCATGAACGCGCCCACTGACGCGGTGTTCTTTGGCGCGTTGATAGCACTGCTGGCGCTGCTATGGGTGCCCGTGTTGTACGCGCTCGCGGCATATGGCTTGACCCTGCCGCGCGCTGCGTTGACCGGACAATACGGCTTTCGCGACATACGGGCCGCGATGCCCTACAAGCGCTGGCCATTGATAGTGATGCTTTTGGCGTTAGTCGGCGTTGCCGGGCTGACCTACGGTTCCCTGTACGAGCTCAAGCATTATTTCACTGCCGCCGGACTGATCCAGGCCTTGCTGGGCACGATACTCTGCGTCTTGATCACGTTCGTGGTGACCACCATGTACGCCGTGGCGTATCGCGACTCCGTTGCCGCGTCGACAAGATAGGCGAAGGATCTATCCCTGCTCAAACAACATCCGCCGGCAGCGCCGCATGCGACAGGGTATACGCCACCACCACCGGCCCCGCGGACGCGCCTGATGCACGCAGCGACGCTTCATCCAACTGCGCGGCAGCGGCCATCAACGCCGCCTCGTCATACCCGGTCAGCACCACCACGACATCAGCAACCTGATCCGGTGTCCCGCGGATTTTTTGCTCCGTGGTCTGCGCGATGGCGGGCGTTTCGTGGCGCAGCATATGGGCGCCGATGATACCCGGCCGCCCCGCCAGCCCGGCAAGCCGTTGCGGCAAATCCCGGCACAAGCGATCAACGCCATCCGCGCCTTCACCCGCCAGCCGCAACGTGACGGCATGGCGTCCCGCCAGGCTGCCATGCGATACCACCACGTGGGACTGGCAACGCACCATATCCCGGTGATAAGGCATCAGCTTGCGCGACCAAGGAGTGGGATCGTTGAGCCGGGTCAAATAAGCCGGCGACGACAGCACCCCATGCGTGTCCAGCTCATAAATGACGAACACCCCCTCCCCGCCCCCATTTGCCGTCCAGCGGGAACTCCGCAGGAACCCTGGCACCCGCAGGCGTTCAGGAAAATGTTCGTGCGTGTGCCAATCCTCGAACTCCGGCTTCATGGCGCCGGCCATGTTCCACCACATCGCCAGCGCAGCCTTGCCTAATAGAGCCATATTTCCTTCACTTGATGAATACCGTGGAGATCGCCGGCACAGCCGCGATCACGATCAATCCCAGCACCAACACCGCCAGATACCGCCACATGTGCCGGATTACCGCGTCAGGCGTCACCTTGCCGATGGCGCAAGCCGCATAGAAACCGATGCCGAACGGCGGCGCGAACAAGCCGATGCTCATGGCGACCACTACCACCATCGCGTAATGCACGTCATTGATGCCGAAGGTGTGCGAGACGGGCAGCAGCAAGGGCGCGAACAGCAGGATGGCCGGAATGCCTTCCAGGATGTTGCCGAGCAGAAGAAACACCACCACCGTGATCGCAAGGAAACCATAGGCGCCACCGGATATCGCCGTCATGCCGCGCGCCAGATCGCTGGAGAAGCCGGATTGGGTCAAGGCCCAGGCCATCCCCGTGGCCGTGCCGATCACGAACAGGATGGCGCCCGACAGCGACGCGGTCTCGACCAGCGCGGGATAAAAGCGGTTCCACTGCACCGGCCGGTAGATCAGTACGCTGACCACCAGCGCATAGACAATGCCGATGGTCGACACTTCGGTGGCCGTGGCGACACCTTCCACCACCGCCCAGCGAATAACGAAAGGCAATGCCATCGCGGGCAGCGCGGCGACGAAGGAAGTGCGTATCACGCGCCAGTCCGGGCGCGACTGAGCCGGCTTGGGTTCGGCACGCGCGCGGACGAACGTCAACGCGGCCAGGAAAACCGCCAGCAGCAACGCAGGCAGCAGTCCCGCGGCGAACAGGCTGGCGATGGAGATGCCCGTGACCGAGCCCAAGGTGATGAGCACGATGCTGGGCGGAATGGTATCGGCCATCGCTGCCGAACTGGCGAGTAAAGCGACCAGGTCACCATCCTTGGCGCCGCGCTTGCGCATCTCCGGGAACAGCCCCGGCGCGATCGCGGCCATGTCGGCGACCTTCGATCCCGAGATACCGGACACCAGCAGCATCGCCACCAGCAGTACGTAGTACAGCCCACCCCGCACGAAGCCCAGCAGCGCCGCCAGAAACGCGATGATGGACTTGGCGAAGCCGGTGACGTCGATCAGCAAGCCCAGGAAGATGAATAGTGGGATCGCCAGCAACAAGGGTTGGGACATGCCCTGATCGAGCCGGTTGATGACCACGCTCATGGGCGTCGTGGTGGTCAGCGACAGATAGCTCAAGGTCGCGATACCGAAAGAGAAGCCGATGGGCACGCCGATGAAGATCGCCACGCCCACGATCACCACGAAGAACACGAACAGATTCAAATTGCCGATCTTGATCAGCCAGGGCGCAATGGCCCACAGCCCGGCGCCGATCACGGCCAGTACCACTGCCGCGCCCACCGTCGCCAACAACAATCTGGCTTTGGCGGCTTGCAGGAAGACCGTCACTAATAGAAGAACGACACCCAGCTCGATGCCGAATACGCGCCAACTCGCCGGCACGCCCAGATTGGGCAGCACGGCGAAGGACTCGTCTTCCACGTAGTCCATGGCCGGATGCAGCATCAGGCACAGCGTCACGAAGACCACGGCCATGACGGTCGCGCGCAGCATGATTTGCACCTTGGGCGACGCGCCGCGGCTCAATGCGCTGAAGGCCAGATGCTCGCCTTTGCGCAAGGCGATGGCGGCGCCCAGCATGCCCAGCCAGAGGAACAGGCTGCCGGCCATCTCGTCGGACCAGACAATGGGGCTATGCAGCGCGTAACGGGCGATCACTCCGGCGAACAGCAGGCAGACCTCGGCCACGATGAGCGCGGCCGCCACCAGGTCCACGATGCGCCCCAGCCCGGCATCGATGCTTTCCAGCCAGCGCGGGACTGGCGTCATTTCCGCGATACGCGGCGCTGGGGCGAGACTCATGCCAGTTCCCCGCCAGCGGCCTGCTCCAGCACCTTCCAGGCAGCATCACCGAATTTCTTGCGGGCGTCGCCGTAGTAGCCGGCGGCCGTGAGCTTCTTGCGAAACGAGTCCACGTCCACGGCATTGAACGTCACGCCGCCCTTGGCGATGGCGTCCTTGTACGACTGTTCCTGGCCAGCCAGATCCTGACGCTGGGCCAGACCGGCTTCGTTCAGACGAGTCTCGACGATCTCTTGCAGCTTGCCCGGCAGATTGCGCCAAACGCGGCCGTTGATCAGCACCCAATTGCCTTGCCAGATGTGATTGGTCAGCGAGCAATACTTCTGCACTTCGAAGAACTTGGAGGTCACGATCACGCCGAGCGGGTTTTCCTGACCGTCGACGATCTTCGTCTGCAAGGCTGGATAGACCTCATTGAACTGGATGCTGGTGGGCGCGGCGCCCAGGGCCTTGAACAAGTCGACGTAGGCGGCAGCGCCGGGCACGCGGATTTTCATGCCGCCGATATCGCCCACCGTCTTGATGGCGCGCGTCGACGACGTGACCTGGCGAAAGCCGTAATCCCAAACCGTGGCGGGTGCATACAGATTGGCTTGCTTGAGCGAATTGCGGATCAGCGCGCCCAAGTCGCCGTCCATGCCTTTCATCACCGCAGCGGAATCCTTGAAAACGAAGCCGACGCCGTCCAATGCGGCCATGGGAACGACGCTGGAAGCGATCAGGCCGCCGACCACGAACATCTCCACCGCGCCCGAACGGACCTGATTGAGCAGATCCACTTCCCCGCCCAACTGGTTATTGGGAAACAGGCGCAGCTCGATGCGGCCATCCGTGTCCTTGGCGATGCGGTCGGCTGCCTGCTGCAAGCGCAGATTGGTGGGGTGATTGGCCGCCAGCGGGTGGGCGACCTTGAACACGTACTCCGCGGCGCGCGCCCTCGACATGAAGGGCAGGCTCAGGACGGGGGCGGCAGCAAGCGCGCCGAGCAAGTTGCGGCGGGTCAGGGGTTTGGTCATGGTTGTCTCCGTTATGGGTATATTGACCAAGCGTTGCGAGGGGATGCCCTAGGTTTTGCGCGTAGGCAGGGGCTGGTTTGGACGGCGTTGAAAGATCGGGGAGATGGCGCTGGCTGCGCCCAATTCACTGGCGGTTTCGATGAGCGCGGTGCTCAGTTCATCCATGCGCGCCTGGGTCAGGCGGGTGGTGGGGCCGGCGATGATCAGCACGGCCAGGACTTCTTTATTCGAGCCGTACACCGGCGTGGCCATGGAGCTCATGCCGGGCAGGAAGACATTGACGGTGGTCGCGTAGCCGCGCTCTTTGGTGGCTTCGACCAGGGTCATCAAGGATTTGATGGTGGCGGGGGCGTCCGGGCCGTAGTCCTTGGGATCGCCCAGGCCTTGCTTGGCGACGAGACGCAGAGCTTCGTCCTCCGTCTTGGTGCCAAGCCACACCATGCCGGCCGCGCTGCATGACAGGGTGACGGGTTGGCCCATTTCCGGGTCGTAGCGCAGGCCCATGGTGGCGCCCTGAGCCTTGGCGACGTAGATGAGTTGATCTTCATCGACGACGGCCAGGCGGACCAGCTCTTTGCTCCTGGCCGCGAGGCGTTCGAGGATAGGCTGAGCGACATCGACGATGCCGCCAGAACTCAGGTGGCGCAGGGCCAGGGAGACGATCTGCATCGTCAACGTGAATTCACCGTGGCGTTCGTCCTTGCGGACGTAGCCTGCGTCGATGAGGTCGTTGAGGATGCGATGGGTCGCGCTCAGGGGGATGTCCGCCTTCTCCGCCAGCTCGGACAGGGTGCGGCCGTCTCGATGATAGGAGAGTTCCTGGAGGATGGTGAAGCAGCGGTCGATGATGTTGCTCATGGCGCACGTCGGTGATGGGCGTGGCGCTATTCTATGGAAGTCGATTCAAATTTGGAAGAAGCTTCCAAATTGGAAGATGATTTTGTAGGCCAGGGATTTCCCTGATAGCGGAAAGCAAGCGGGCTGCGGGGTCACTTGCGCGGATGCCGCACAGCCCAATGCCGGGCGATATCAATGCGTCGGCACACCCACACATCATCATGCTTCTGCACATGGTCCAGAAACCGCTGCAAGGCAAGAAAGCGCCCCGGCCGTCCCAATAGTCGACAATGCATACCGATCGACATCATCCTTGGGGTCTCTGCCCCTTCGGCATAGAGCACATCGAAACTATCTCGTAGATATTCGTAGAAATGCGTCGCGGTATTGAACCCTTGCGGCGTGGCGAAACGCATGTCGTTGGCGTCCAGCGTATAGGGTACGACCAGATGCGCCGATGACTCACCATCCACGCGCGCCACTCGCGTCCAGAACGGCAGATCATCTCCGTAATAGTCGCTGTCGTACTCATAGCCCCCATGCTCGACCAGTAGACGGCGCGTGTTCGGGCTGTCACGGCCCGTGTACCAGCCTAGCGGCCACTTGCCACCAGTCAGCTCGCGCACACACGCCGTGGCCACCCGCATATGCTCGCGTTCCGTGGCTTCGTCGATGTTCTGGTAATGCAGCCAGCGCCAGCCGTGGCAAGCAATCTCATGGCCCAGCTCGAGGCAGGCGCGGGCGACGTCGGGATTGCGCTGCAAAGCCAGCGCGACGCCAAAGATCGTCAGTGGCAGGCCGCGCTTCTCGAACTCGCGCAGGATACGCCATACGCCTACTCGGGAACCGTATTCGTAGATCGATTCCATGCTCAAGTGGCGTGCGGGATAGCCCTCGGCCCCGACGATCTCCGATAGAAAGCGTTCGGATAAGCCATCGCCATCCAGGACTGAACTTTCGGCCCCCTCCTCGTAATTGAGCACGAACTGCACTGCCAAATGCGCACCACCGGGCCAGTCAGCCTTTGGCGGCTTGGCGCCATGACCGATCAGGTCGCGCGGATAAACGCTGGTCATGGTTGTTGCCCCCTATTCACTAGTTCGCGTGCAACGTGAAGCCCGCATATGACGCTATCCAACACCCTGACGCGGTGCCGCCCAACCGGTTCGGCCGGTGCCATGCCGCCTAATCCCGCGCCACCGATGATGACGACGTCGGCGCCATCCTCATCCGCGCAAAGCCGCGCCAAGCGGGCAATCTCGTTGCGCATGCGTAGCGGGTCCCCGGCGATCGCAGGATCCTGGGCCTCGAAGGTGCGCACGCCGACCAGGCTTCCCCGTACCGCTTGAGCATGGATGGCGGCAGCAAACATATCCGGCAGCAGTCCACACCACCCTGCACCTGCCGTAACAACCGCCCAGCGCCGGCCTGTGCGCGCCGCCAGCTTTATGGACGCGCCCAGCAGGTTGACGGCGGGCCGCCCCGCCAGCGCCTGCAAGCCCGCGGTGTGCAAGTCGGCGAAACAGCCGAGCAGCACGCCGTCAAACGGGCTGGCCTCGGCCATGACGCCTCGCAGGCACGCACGCGCGGCCTGGGCGCCGACCGCCATCGCAGCGGCGTCGCCGATATAAGCCGAGCCGCTGGTGGCGGTTTCGACGCGGACCTGCTCGTCCCGCGCCAGCGCGGACGACAGCACCGTACGCAAACGGTTGCTGACCGCGTCCGAGGTGTTGGGATTGAGAACGAGCAAACGCATCAGCCGCGCCGGAATTCGCGGTTGAAACGGTCGATCAGCTCACGTCGCTGCGCCGCGATGGGTGCCCAGTTCATATTGCGCGACTTCAACAACTCCTCCAGATTGGGAGCAACCTGCGCCAGCAGCCCGGAAAAAGGCACGTCGCGATTACTCGGCACGTTGTAGTAAGGCTCCTTCGCCAACTGCGCCTGCACCGCGGCATCGACCTGGGTGTTGATATACGCGGCCGCCTGCGCCTTGTTCTTCGCGCCCTTGACCAAATGCGCGATATTGCTGACGATGCCCCAGCCTTCTTTCGGCTTGGACAAGGCGATATCGACACCGCGCGCCCGCAACGGCTCGACGACGCTGAGGAAGCCCACCGCGATATCTGCTTGCCCCTGCTGGAACAGCGGCCCCACCGCACCGGGATTGGGCGGAATGGTCGCAAGATTGGGCTTGAGCTTTTCCAGCGCTTTCCAGGCCGGCTCCAGATCCGTTTCGCTGCCGCCATGCATCTTCGCCAACGCCACCATCCACGTCGCGCCTATCGTGGTGTCGGGACCGTTGATCAGGACTCGCCCCTTGTATTCGGGACGCCACAGGTCTTCCCAGGAAGTCGGCGGCGCCTTTACGGTACGCGGGTTGTATGCGATGCCGAAGACTTGCAGCGCGGCCATGGCGCCATAGCCGTCCTTGCCGACCAGGCCAGGCGGCAATTTGGCCAGATTGGGCATCTGGGCGACGGGCAGCGGCTCCAGCAAGTCCTGAGCGCGCGCTACGATCTCGGCGGGTTCATCGATCAGGATGACATCGTAGGGCGGGGCATTCTTGGACGCCGCCACGCGCGCCAGCGCATCTACCGCAAGCACGGGGCTGATCGTGACCTCGGCCTTGGCTGCCTTGGCGAAAGCCGGCACGATGACGCTGCGCGCGGCTTGCTCCCAAGTGCCAGGAAACGTCTGCACGACGATGCGTGCGTCGGATTGCGCGCGCGCCAGATTGGGCAGCGCACTGCCTAGGGCCAGGCCGGACAGGCCAGCCATCAAGTGGCGGCGGGACAGGTTGATGTCGTTCATGAAGCGTTTCCTTGCAGAGAGAGGGACTGACGCCAAGAGATGCGCATTAGCGCGCGGGAAAATGTTCCTGCCAGTAGCGGGCCAAATCGATGCGACGAGGTGTCCAGACCTCGTCGCCATAGCTATCCAACAAATCCAGGATGCGTTTGACAGCGGCAAATCGTCCGGGCCGGCCGACAATGCGCAGGTGCAGGCCGATGTTCAGCAACTTGGGCACGCCGCGGCGGCCCTCGTCCAACAGCACCTCCATGGCATCCTTGACGTAGCCGACCATGTCATCGGCGCGGACGAAGCCATTGGGATGGAAGAACTTCATGTCGTTGCTATCGAAGGCGTAAGGGATGACCAGCAGCGGACGATCATGGCCGGCGTCGGCCCAGTAAGGCAGGTCGTCGTCGAGTCCATTGCTGGTGTAGAGGAAGCCTTCCCCGCGCAACAGCTCGCGCGTCCAAGGGCTTTCGCTGCCGCGGCAGAAAAACCCCTCGGGGGCCTCTCCGGTGACTTCACGTAGCACCGCCACGCACCGACGCAGATCGGCCTGTTCGGTTTCGCGATCGTCGTAGTCCGCGTGCGGCCGCCAACGCCAGCCATGGCAGGCAGCTTCATGTCCGGCTTGCACGATGCGGCGCGCGATGTCCGGCGATCGCTCCACGGCGCGGCCGCACATATAGAAAGTAGCGTGGCGCTTGTGCTGCTCCAGCGCATCCAGGATGCGCCAGACACCGGCGCGCATGCCATACGCGAACTGCTGCTCCGTGCCTTGGTCCCAGCGGCCCGCCGGCACGACGCTATGGATCTCAGCGACGCGTTCCGCGACAGCGTCGCCGTCGGCGATGGTCCATTCCGCTCCTTCTTCGAAATTCACGGCCAGCGATACCGCCAAGGCTGCGCCGTTGGGAAAGCGGGCCCGCGGTGGGTTGCCACCATAGCCGTGCAGATCGCGAGGTATCGCGCGCTCATTCATATTCTCTTCCAGATATCGGGAGGACAAAACGGCGGCCAGAATGGAGATGTGAAGCACGGCAGCCGTATTGCGTCCCAGAGTTGTATGCAATACCTATGCCAACTTCAGAACGGGGAAACCCTAGGCTTCTGCTAGCTACCTTCGCGCCTTTGCCCCCTATGAAGAGATGGAAAGCGCCCTCGGGAACGCGGGTGACGTGCTCAAAAATGATGCACACCTAGATCGCATATGTGCACATTTTCGTGAAATCTGTGCACGCTTTTGAGCCTATGGCAGGTCGTCGGCCTGCCGCTTCCAGGCAAACCGATGAGGCAAAAAATGGCATGGATATTGCATTGGCTTAAGCACTTACTTTTCCCGTTGCCACTTGAAAGGACGCCACGCATGGTGACCGACCGCGCCTTCCTGACCCTTGACGACATACAGGTCCGCTACGGCGATGCCGTGGCCGTCGACCATATCGACCTGGGAATCAACGCGGGCGAATTCGTCGCCCTGCTAGGTCCCAGCGGCTGCGGCAAGACCACCCTCTTGCGGGTAATTGCCGGCTTCGTTCGCGCCAACGGGGGCGCCGTGCTCCTGGACGGCGTGGACATTTCCACGCTTACGCCCGAAGCGAGGCGCATCGGCATGGTGTTCCAGAACTACGCGCTATTCCCGCACATGACCGTGGCCGACAATATCGCCTACGGACTGCGTTCCCATCGCGCGCCCAAGGAAAGCATTACTCCCAAAGTGCAAGAGATGCTGGGCGTAGTGCGCATGAGTGGTTACGACAAGCGGCTGCCGCGACAACTATCCGGAGGACAACAGCAGCGCGTCGCGTTGGCAAGGGCGTTAGCAATTTCACCGCGCCTGCTGCTGCTGGACGAACCCCTGGGCGCGCTGGACAAGAATTTGCGCGAGGAAATGCAGAGCGAGTTGCTGCGCATCCAGCGCGAACTGGGCATCACCACCATCATGGTGACCCATGACCAGGAAGAAGCCATGAGCATGGCCGACCGCATCGCCGTAATGAATGCCGGCCAGGTCATGCAATTCGGTACCGCCACCGAAATCTACGACGCGCCCAGCACACCCTTCGTCAGCGGTTTCGTCGGCAACTCGACTTTCCTGAATGGTGTACTAGGCAAGAGCGATGACGAACATTGGACGCTGCGCACCTCCGGTGGGGTGGAGCTGCGCTTTCGGTCCGCTGGCCCATGCCGGCGCGTGGGTGCGGCGCGTATCGCCCTGCGTCCTGAACAGATCGAGCTATGCGACGACGGTGCCGCCGCGGTGGTGCGTTACGCCAGGCCCATGGGTCCCAACACCCGCGTGGGCGTCACGTTGGATGACGGCACCGAACTGCAGCTTGCGGCGCCCCGCGAGCGCGGTGCCGATAACTTGCCAGCGGGCATGCGCGTGCGGGTGCGCATTAATCCGCGAGCCGTTTGCCCGGTGTTCCTGCCATGACCAGCGCTACCATGCCCGTGCCCCTATCCACAGTGATGCGCAAGCCCCGACCGGATTCCGGCCTCTTGCTGGTTCTTCCGCTGCTTCTGTATTTCCTGATCTTTGTGCTCGCTCCGCAAATCGTGCTGCTGGTCATGAGCGTGCGCGGCCAGGACGGCGCGTTGACGGCAGCGAATTTCGTGCGTGCGTTGTCCGACCCGATGACCTACGGCGTGTTGTTCGGCACCCTGCGCCTGGGCGCTTATGCCACCGTGGCGACCGTCCTGGCAGGTTTTCCTTATGCACTGACCATGGTGACCGTGGGTCCGCGCCTGCGTTCGGCCATGCTGCTTCTTGTCATCCTGCCTTTATTGGTCAGCGCGATCGTGCGTACTTTTGGATGGCTGGTGACCTTGGGCAACCAGGGGCCTATCAACGCGCTGCTGCTGTGGCTGGGGTGGATAGACCATCCTGTCCGCATCCTCTTTACCGAGTCCGCGGTCGTGATTGGCCTGACCCAGATCGAACTGCCCATGATGGTGTTGGCGCTGTACACCGTACTGTCGCGCGTTGATGGCAGCCTGGCGCTGGCATCGCGGTCGCTGGGGGCAGGACATTGGCGTACCTTCGTGCAAGTGCTGCTTCCACTGAGCGTGCCGGGGCTGATAGGCGGTTCGGCGCTGGTGTTCGCGTCGGCCGTGGGGGCTTTCGTGTCGCAGACAATCCTTGGGGGTGGCGGCCTGCTCTATATGCCCATGTACATCTACCAGCAATCGATCCTGAACCAGGATTGGGGCTTCGCGGCGGCGCTGGCGGTGATCCTGATGATTACGGTAAGCGCCATCATCTTCGCCGGCACGGCGCTGGCGCGGCGTTCGCAGGGGTACATCCATGGCTGAATCCACTATTGGCGTCCGCATGCGCCGCCGCGTCGACGCGGTCACCTGGCGATTCGCATCGTTCACCACGTTGGCGCTGGCGGTCCTGCTGCTGCTGGTGCCGACCTTCATCGCATTGGCGGCTTCCTTCAATGGCGGCGAGTCGCTGCGTTTTCCTCCACGCGACCTATCCTGGCGCTGGTACCAGGCCCTATGGAACGAGTCCGACGACATTTGGGAAGCCTTCGCCATCAGCCTGCGCGTGTCCTTGCTGGCCACGCTGGGTGCCGGGCTGATGGCAACGCTGGCCGCCCTGTATCTATCCAGGCAGCGCAGCGCGTGGGCCCGCGCACTGGAGACGTTTTTCCAGTCCCCGATGATGTTGCCCGGCATCAGCCTGGGGCTGGCGCTGCTGGTGTGGCTGCAGACGATAGGGCTATCGCTGTCCTATTGGAGTCTGGTCATCGGCCATATGGCGATATCGACGCCGTACATCATCCGTACCGCGTTGATCGGTTTTGGCCAGATCGATCCCAGCTTGCTGGAAGCCTCACGCAGCCTGGGCGCCGATAGCACGCGCACGTTCGCCCGGATCACCCTGCCGCTAGCCATGCCGGCCGTACTGGCGGGTGGCTTCATCGCCTTCATGTTCTCTTTCGACAATGTCCCGATTTCGTTGTTCCTGTCAGACGCACGGAGTGAAGTACTACCAATCCGGCTGTGGAACCTGATAGAGAACCTGCTGGACGTGCGAGCCGCCGCCGTCGCCGGAGTCCTGATCATCTTCACCATCGTTTTTGCGCTCGTCATGGAACGGGTGCTGGGAGTCTCTCGTTATGTCCGTTGAGTCCGTGGGTGCCGCACTGAATGCGGATCTTCAAGCTGAAACCGTGCTGGCCGCGGAGCTGTTCGACGCCTTGCGCAGCGGTTCCCGCAGTGACTTGGGCGTGACGAGAGCCTCGTACGGCAAGGGCGAGCAGATGGCGCACGACCTCATGCGGGAGCTGGGCCGGCGCCTGGAGCTGGAAGAGCGGATAGATGCAGCCGGAAATCTCTACCTGACCTTGCCGGGAACGGAGCGTGGCCTGCCTGCCATCATGACGGGATCGCATCTGGACTCAGTGCCCGATGGTGGCAATTACGATGGCGCGGCCGGCGTAGTCGCCGGCATGGCGATGTTGGCCCGCTGGCGTCGGGCAGGACGTTTGCCGCGCCACGACATCACGGTGATGGGCGTACGCGCGGAGGAATTGTCCTGGTTCCCCGCACCCTATATCGGCAGCCGTGCCGCGTGGGGCCTGCTGGAGGCCGAGGCGCTGGACCAGTGCGTACGGCCCGACACCGGCCACACACTGGCGGAGCATATGGCGCAGGCCGGTTTCGAACCTGAGCGCATACGCCGGCGCGAGCCGCAGTTGCGCGCCGCGGACATCGAGTGCTTTCTTGAGCTGCATATCGAGCAAGGGCCCTTATTGGTCCAGGAAGGCATACCCGTGGGCGTGGTAACGGGGATCAGGGGCAACCTGCGCTACAAGCATTGCCACGTCATGGGCCGCTATGGCCACGCGGGCGCCGAGCCGCGACGTTCCAGGCAGGACGCGGTACTGGCGGCGGCTGAGTTCCTCAACCGGCTCGAATCCATGTGGATCGATTACGAGTCGCGCGGACTCGACCTCGTCTGCACGGCAGGGCAGTGCCATACGGATTCGAAGGTGCACACCATGACCAAGATCCCCGGTGAACTATGGTTCACCATGGACATTCGCAGTCAGGACAACGATCTGCTCATGCAGGTTGATCGAACCGTGCGGGGGATGGCAGAGGAAATCGGCACCCGGCGCGGTGTACAGATCGACTTGGGCGCTTGCACCAATGCATTGCCCGGCCCGATCGCGCCGGTCCACCGCGACCGTTTGGTCCGGTTGGCGAGCGATCTCGGCATAAAACACCTTCAGATGGCCAGTGGCGCGGGGCACGACTCCGCTGTCTTTGGCATTAGCGGTGTGCCCACCGCGATGATCTTTGTGCGCAATGAACATGGCAGTCATAATCCCGACGAGGCCATGGAGATTGCGGATTTCGCCTTGGGCCTGAAACTTCTGGTCGCCGCCGTGGAGGATATCGATGCCAGTCGCTGAAAGCGCCAAGCCCGGAACCACCGATGCCGACGAGGCCGTCTACAACCTGATCCGACGCGCCATATTCTCCGGTCTGCTGCGCCCGGGGCTGAAACTGCAAGAACCGCCCATTGCGCGGGTGCTGAACGTGAGCCGAGAGCGGGTGCGCAAGGCGCTGCAGCGTCTGACGCATGAGAAATGGCTAGACGCGGTACCTAATCGCGGCACTTTCATTCCTGTGCCCACGGTCGAGGAGCTGCACGCGATTTATGACGCCCGCAAGATCCTGGAATTGGGCGTAACACGGCAAGTAGCCGAACGGCGCCGCGTGTTGGCGGTGAATCGGCTGGCCGATCATGTTGCATCGGAGCGCGATGCGGCTCAGCGCGATGACCGGGGGCTGGCGTTTCGCCTGTCCGCCGAGTTCCATTTTTTGCTGGTGGAGCTAACCGGGAATCCTTATCTGGTCGATATGCATCGAGGGTTGATGCAGCGATCTTCGCTGCATTTCTCCCTGTTCGCGCCAGCTTCGCTGCATGAGTGCACATCGCATAATTGCGCGGGGCCGCATGAGCATGAGGGGATCATGCTGGCTATCCTTGATGGCAACGCGGCACGGGCCGAGAAGCTGATGACGCATCATCTGGATGAACTGGAAACGCTACTTGCCTTGCGGAGGCAGAAATTCGATTTCCTTGAAATCGAGGAGGCATTCGCGCGCTTGGCACACCAGGATGAAGAGCGTGAAACACATATTCTCGCGCCCTCCTAGTTTCCCAGGCTGCATTTTGGTACGCCGGGCCTGATCCTGTTGGTACTTCGAGCATCGTCCTTGCCTCCACCGGTCCTTCTGGCCTCCTTGTGTCCAACAGGCAAGCCTCCATCTTTCCCCACTTGTCTTCGAATCACGACTATTCACGGATCATCATGCCTCTATCGATTGCCGACCGCCTGCGTGAACTTGGCATTGAATTGCCCAACCTGCCCAAGCCCGCCGGCAGCTATGTTCCTTTCCGCCGCCATGGCGACCTCGTGTATCTGGCGGGACAGACCAGTTCACGGGACGGCAAAGCCGTCTATAGCGGTCCGCTGCAAGGACCGGATGAAGTCGAACGAGGCTATGCCGCCGCGCGTCTGTGCGCTGTGAACCTGCTCGCCGCGCTGGCGCAGGCTTGCGACGGGGACCTGGATCGGGTTGGCGGGTGTTTGAAAGTCAACGGCTACGTGCTGGCCGCGCCCACATTCGATGCCGTACCGTCGGTGGTCAACGGCGCGTCCGACCTGTTGGTGGAAGTTTTGGGAGATGCAGGGCGGCACGCACGTACTGCGGTGGGCGTTGCAGTACTACCGCGGAATACGACGGTGGAAGTGGAAGCGACGTTCTTCTTGAGATCGTGAGACACGATTGTCGGCTTCGGTACTGCTGAACGATATAACTTGGAGCATCGGGCGATGCGTCCCTCCCGCGAACACATGGCACTGGAATCGACGCGACATCCTTGAGCGTTGATCAGCGCCAGCGCTCCAGAAAAAATGGCGTCGTAGGCAGGTGAAAGACGGGTTGAGATTGTGGCCTTGGCAAGACCCGAATCGTTCAGTTTCCCTACCGAATCCCTGAGCCAGACCTGCACCCTGCTCTTATCTTGCGGTGCTCGCCTGAGATTGCCCGCCTGCTCGAACTCTGTCGGCGTTCTTAAGGTCATCCTCTTCACCTATCAACATGATGAGAGGGTTGTTGATGACCTCCCCAACGAACGGACTACCCTGTTCGAGGAGTTCTGCGAATTGCGCACGGGTGAAGTCCTGAATGTCCAAAACTCGGCCCGCATCTTTCAGTGCGACTCTAAGTTCGGCTTTCATTCGTCCCGTTATCCGATCCCCGACCAGCAACAGGTCTATGTCACTGTCGGGACCCGCTTCGTTCCTTGCCGTTGAGCCGAACACGCATGCCAAATCTATCTCACCAGCGAAAGCCTGCAGGGCATCGCGCAACTCAGGTATAGCCCCGGCCATACGCTGAATCAGGCTGCACAGCTCAGGGAAAAAGTACGCTGCTCGATTGGCGCGATACAGTACTTGATTCCCGCGTCGACTCTTAGTGAGGAGTCCACCCGCCATCATCCCGGCCAACTCTCGGGTCAATCCACCGTGCGAAACCTCCAGTAGCCGGCCCAGTTCTCTAACGTGAAACTCCTCGTCCGGCCGCAAGAAGAAAAGTGTGAGCACCTTTCTGCGCAACGCCGCAGGGAAGAGGGCCGAGAATGCATCACTGTGAATTGTCATGGTCCGTACCGCCGGAATTGTCATCAGCTAAATAGTACGGCTTTTGAGGCCAATTGACCTCAATTTAGCTACGATCGGTCTAATATTGAGGCCAGTCAGCCTCGTTAAGACAGTCGCGAAGCCATGAATTTGGTCGTCAACAAGGGGAGGCAGGCGCCGCCCGTCCCATCGCGAAGGGAATCTGTCCAGTCAGCGCCGTTGCTATTCGCTTTGTTCACCCACACCAACACGTTCCTTTGCCCAAAGTCCGAATTCACGCATGACCTCCACCACAGGGGCCAGCCTTGCGCCGTCCTCAGTCAGTTCATATTCGACTGTCACGGGGACGGTGGGAAAAGCTGTCCGCTTTACGAGACCCGCCTCCTGGAGTGCCTTCAGATCAAGCGTCAGCATGCGCTGGGAGATGGACGGCATCAGCTTACGCAACGCATTGAACCGCTTGGGTCCATCGAGCAAGTAAGAAGCGATCAGAAGACGCCAGCGCCCTCCCAACAAGCGCATGGCTTCTTCGACGGAACATCCCGATACTGTGGCTTTCATCCGATACCTTGGTATAAAAAATGTAGCTACATGACATTTTAGTGCCTACTTCATTTTTTATACTTTCAACGCCACAATCCGGGACACGCGAAGCCTTTCGCCTCGCTCCTTTTTCGGATTTAGGAATGAAGCTGTATTACATGCCTGCCGCATGCTCACTGTCGCCAAACATCGTGATTAACGAACTGGGCCTCGACGTAGAACTGGTGAAAGTCGACTACAAAACCCATCGCGCGGAGGACGGGCGTGATTTTCGTGAGCTGAGTCCCTTCGGGTATGTTCCGCTCCTCGAATTGGACGACGGCACCTTGCTGCGCGAGGGGCCCGCCATCGTCCAGTACTTGGCAGACCTGCGGCCGCAGGCGAATCTCGCGCCGGCCCATGGCACCCTCGATCGCTATCGCTTGCAGGAGTGGCTGGGTTTCCTGTCCTCCGAAATCCACAAAGGGTTCATTCCCCTGCTCTATGCACGGCTCGCAGGTGCGTACGGCACCGAAACGGCCAAGCCCAAGCTGGAGCAGCGCTATCGGTGGCTCAATGAGCAGCTCGCCGACCGCGATTATTTGATGGGGGACTATTCGGTAGCTGATGCCTATCTCTATTCGCTGACGCAATGGGGGCAAGCGGAGTGGCCGGCGCCTACATACAAGGCCAATCTCCACTTCGACGGGCTGGAGAATCTCAAGGCCTGGTATCTGCGAATGCGCGAGCGGCGTGCCGTACGCAGGGCATTGGATGCCGAGGGGCTTGCTTAGCTCAGGGATATCCGACTTATTCCTGAGGTTGCCTAGGGATGCAGTCAAAACCTGGTTTTCGCCCCTGAAAGTTTGCAATGACGTCACCATACTGGCCGGGTAATTGTCAAAGCTCGCATTCGATGGAACGATCACCGTCTAATGAAATGAAAAAATACCTCGTGTCTTCAGGATAGCCGTCCAGCGTTCCGTCTCCTGCGCAATGAGTGTATGAAACGTCAGCGGACGATTCGGGGGCTGGGCGGGGAAGTAATCTAAACGCGCCATGTCGGCTCGCATCTCTTCACTTTCGAGCAAAGTGTTAAGCGCGGAATTGAGCTTGTCTATTGCGTAGTCAGGGGTGCCTGCGGGCGCCATCAGCCCGGCCCACGAGTCCAAGTCAAGCATCGGGTATCCCAGCTGTCCCAAAGTCGGTACCTTGACGGAGTGACCGTCAATCTGCTGAGACATAAGTGCGACGCCACGGACAGCGCCTGCCGCAATATGCGGGGCGGCCGCGGGAAGCGTGGTAAATAGAACATCTACTCGGCCGCCAACCAGATCGATGTAGCCTTGCTCGCTCCCTTTGTATGGCACATGTTCGATCTTGGTGCCGGTCTCCTGCTGGAACATTTCGCAGAGCAGATAGCCGGTAGTCCCTATCCCGGATGAAGCGCACCTCAATCTTCCTGGATACTCAGCCGCGATATACAACAGATCATCAAGATCGTTGATCAGCGTGTGCTCGCCCGTCACGATGATGTTCGGACTTGTACCGATCAAGCCAATCGGTCTCAAGTCTTGTGCGAAATCGAACTTCAGGTTGGCGTACATCACCTTGTGGATAGTGTTGGGCCGCGCGCTCATGAACAAGGTGTATCCGTCTGGCTTCGCTCTGCGGGCAACGGCTTCCGCACCAATATTTCCTGCGGCACCGGGCTTGTAGATGATTACGACTTTCTGCTCCAACTCCTTGCTCAGGTGCTTGGCTAACACGCGCGCCAATACATCGACACCACCGCCGGGGGGATAGCCAATGACAATACTGACCTCCCTGTTCGGATAAGTGCTCTCGTGAGGCTGCGCCATCACTAGAAATGGCATGGCGCCCATCGCGAGCGCCATCGTTCGAGTCGTCACTGCCTGAGTTGCGATATGCACTGATCACCTCCTTCGGTTTTGGCCCCTCTTGAGGACGTTGGCCAGGACAGTCCGTCGTGCAGACTGTCTCCTAGGTGACGTGGTGATACGACTTGTTCCTTCCTTGTCGATTTCTTCTACCTATCATTTGAATCAGACCAATCGTACGTGTTTGCCGCAGGCCCTTCGGCTCACTTGCAATGGAAAGTCCACAACGTGTGTGCCTGTATTCTGAAGGGTCATTCGGGGAAGGCCTGCGATAGGCGACTGGGAAGGCGCGATCACGGCAACAGTTGCGTCTTTCGCATCTATTCACCGTCTATCCATACATTCTTGATCCAGTAGGCGAGATTTTGGCCAAGCTTCATCAGAGCATCCATCATGCGAGCAGGAGCGGACCGTTTGGACCGCCCAGCTGGGGGGCGAGGCCGACATTACGACGGCGCCGCCGTTTACGCAGTATTTGCAGGCCCGACTGCGCCAACAATCGGCTGCAACGCTCCTTACTCACGACGATGCCTTCGCGGCCAAGCAGAATCCGTATTCGGCGCGAACCAAATCGCGGATACTCACCGGAAAGTCGCCGCTGGGTCTCGACGACAACATCGCTCTTATCCCGCATCTTGCGCGCATAACGAAGATTGGCTTGACTCACGTGAGTCAGCGCACACGAACTTAGTTGACTCAACCCAGATGAAATGGCATGGCGGACCCGCTCTCCACGTACCTGTGCTCATTCTTGGTCAATCTGGTCCTAGATTGTTCGGGGAAGGTCACTAGTCGAACAGTGAAACCATCAATTCCTGATTCCAAAATGAAACCTGCTCATCGGAGCAATGAAGAAAATCGCAAATTTCCGTCATCGCTGTCTGAGCAGCTGGGCGATTTCCAGCATAGACATCCGAAATTTTGAAAAAGTTCGCAGCCAGAATGATGAATCGCTCAAAGTCATCTGCGACGTCAAATATTTTCCAATGCACCGCCGTCATCACATCCAGGAAATAGACCCTTCCTGCATGTTCACTAGCAGCCGAAGCGACGCAGATAGGATTGGATTCGTAACAACCTACAGCCACGAGCGTTGTATCGCCAAATTGCCTCACCAACGAATCGTTGGCATTTTCCTCAAGAAGCCCCTCTTCCAAAGTCCGCATGGAGGGCGAGAGATTGAAGAGACCTATGGAGACACCGGCTAGGCGAAACTCCGTGGCAACGTCAACATAGCTATCGGGCAATTTCAACTTTGCACAGAGCTCTGGTGCAATGCCCTCGCCCCCGCCTATCAGAGTACCTGCCCAAGCCATCTCCGGGACATCCACTACGCTTTCCAGCAAATATTGTTGAACCTCACTCATGGTTTTCAAGACCATTGACCTGCTCCCAGATTTAGTACGACACCCTAACGGGAGCTCCAACAATTTTGACCCTAACCCCGAATTAGTCCCGCTCAGAAGTAGAAATTTCCGGCTCATCGGAGGCAGCGTTTTGGCCTTCGGCCAAGCGCTGGCGCGCATATTCGGCAGGTGCCTGCCACCTCAGCGCAGAGTGGGGACGAACCTCGTTATAGTACGTCCGCCAGGTGTCGATTTTCTCCTTGGCGTCAGCAAATGACAAGAACCAATGGCTGTTCAGGCACTCCTGCCCGAATCGCCCGTTGAAGGATTCGCACTGTGCGTTATCGGTTGGCTTACCCGGCCGGCTGAAGTCGATTTCCGCGCCGTTCTCATAAGCCCATTTATCCATGGCCTTGGAAATGAATTCGCTGCCATTGTCTGCCTTGATGACCCGCGGAATACCGCGCGTCGCACACACTCGGGTAAGGGCTGCTACCACGTCATCCCCACGCAGATTCTGTCCGATATCGATGGCCAGGCACTCGCGCGTGTAGTTGTCGACCAAGGTCAGCGCGCGCAGCCGACGGCCATCGAATAGCTGATCCATCACGAAGTCCATGCTCCAGATGTGATTGATTGCCTGGGCAACCGCTTTCGGCTGGCGTCGTTGTGCAGACTTGTTCCGCTTAGGGAGTTTGTGCCGTAGCGACAGGCCCTGCTCGCGGTAAAGCCGATAAACTCGCTTATGGTTGTCTCGGTAGCCTTCGCGACGCAGCATCACGTGCACACGTCGGTATCCATAGTGCACCCGCGTATGCGCGATCTCGTGGATTCGCATGACCAGGGCACCACTTTCGCGACGGCACGACTCGTAGCGATATAGCGAGCGGGAAATCATCACCACGGCACATGCCTTGGTCACGCCCACGCCGTAGCGTCCCATCAGGTCGTCCACGAGCGCGCGGCGTCGCCAAGGCTTCAGAGCTTTTTTGCCAGAACGTCCTGCAACATCGCCTTATCCAGCGACAGGTCGGCGACCAGCCGCTTGAGGCGATTGCATTCCTCTTAAAGCTGACGCAAGCGCCGTAACTCGGACGGCCCCAGGCCCCCGAACTTCTTCTTCCAGTTATAGAACGTTGCTTCGCTCACGCCCATCTTGCGGCAGACCTCAGGCACTGCCGTGCCCAGCTCGGCCTGCTTGAGCGCAAAGGCAATTTGCTCCTCGGTGTACTTCGATCGCTTCATGGCAAAGCCCCTTTCCATATCGTGAAATTACGCCGAATTTCTCTAATTAGATCGGGACTAAAAACTGGGGTAGGGTCAATTTAAAGGCAAAAGAAGTCTAGGCGCCGCGGTAGCAGACGAGGGGTGAGCACAAACCACCCATAACGATCGGCTTGGTCGTATCTAGAACAGTAGCTGCGTCTCCTCCCTTAGAGCAATCTATGAACAAGGCAAATCATACTGATCAATCGATCCACTCGACAGCGAAATCTAATAATTGATTTTGAAGTTCTCTTTGGCTCTCAAACCAATAATCGAAGCCATCAAAGTCACTTTTTATGTAGAGAAAGTATCCACCAGTGCTGCCATCGCTATCATCATCAACAATCATCTTCCAACCTGAATATTCACCAGCAGCGATGACACCTTCCCGAATCTTAGACATACCTTTACCTGGGTCATTACAGGGCTTTCACCAAAAAAACGCATCAAATGCCAATACAAGAACAAGAAATTAAAACCAGCGGAATAGGCGACAAATACAGGGTTGCCCTTTAAGCCTTTGATCCAATCTACGTAGACCCGCATCGCTTTTTCGGGATCCAGGAGATCCTGACGACACGCTGCTCATGCTTCCGGCTGGGTCAACCATCGCTGATCAGTTGCTGGGTCAGCCACGACGCAGATTTAGGCAAGCTAATAGTGCGTCGTTTTTAGTCTACTCGGGAATTACTTTCAACTCGATCCATAACGGCTTCAGACCTAGCCCTTCCATATATGTACCAAAATCAATGGAGACTTTATTCCCAATATCTGCATGTGAAAACCACGAAGCCTCACACTCCTGACATACGAATAAACTCGTATTGTTAGCGACAATGATAGCCTGGACCACATACCCCTGATCACACCTTGGGCACCACATATGAACTTTCCTACTCAACCGATAGGCAGCATTGACCTTATTGGCCCCAGGCCTAATAATAATTTTAATATTCGTTTTGCCTAAGATCCCAATCGGCCGGCTCGTCGGGACAATATACGCGCCCGGATCACCTTCAACGGAACCTTTTTTTGGCCAAGCTTCATCGACTACACCTAGAACACTCTTCCTGTCCATATTAAAAGCACCATGCTTTTTCTTGATGGGGTTCGGCTGCGCATTCTCTAAGACATTCAAACTCTGTTCCTGTGTTCGATCCGTGCTGACGCCCTTCCAGTTTTAAACCGTCCTATTTCTGAAGGCACGTCACTCGGCCCCGCATTGATCACAGCCTTCCAGTTCAAAAAGGACTCACCCCGTTGGCTTTTCAGAATCAACACCGCCAACAAGCCCTTGATAAATCACGCCACAGGCCTAGTGGTATGAGCAAGAATACGTTTATACAAAAATTCGTAAAAATCTGAGGCGTAATTAATGATTTCACCCGATGGAAGCCGGAGTTTTAGCGAGCATTCACCATCGTACAGACTCGAATAATCAAAGAAGAAAACCTCACCAAAATCTGTTTCGCTAACCACAAGTCTTTTACTATCTACCAAATTATTTTTTATACCCACAATATGTTGATAGACAATATCCCCCCCGTTGACGTCGTCAAAGTCCATACCGTAGATGCTGTAAATTTCCTCCGCACCGATCTCTCCCCCTGCATAGGTTCTTAAGAACCATTTATAAGAGATTGATAACTCCAGGCCCAACCTCTCCTCTGCCTTGACAATCCAGTCTTGACTCACCTGATCGGCCGCACTGCCGAAGCGCACAACATCAGGATGCAATAAAACCAATTCCTGAACCTGCTGCGCCGTAATTTGATTCATATTTAATTCCTAAATTCTGCCGATCGTTGCTGCCAATAGCGTGCCTTCCACCTATCAAAAGCAACCCGATCAATGCCTGAGGGAATAGCACTGGGATTAACGTGAATAATCTTGGTTTTGGACTGATGAAAAGTCTGGGTCATTTCCGCAATGGGTCCTGACTGTGTCTGCGTCATATGGTGTAAGTTCACCGGCTTTCCATCCACTCCAATGGGGGCGCGTCCAGATGCCATACGTTCGATATTAGTACCTCTGATGGCCTTTCCGTCTTCGCGCCAAGTAGTTTTCAGATTCGGATCAAATAAGTCGTTCCGTTGATAGACTTTATTCCCGCGAAACTGAATAGGCTCCTTTGACCAAAAATTACGCTGTTGAGTAAATATGGAAGGCGCTTCAACAGCGCTCTTTGCTTCTTTCGCGCCGAGCGATATTTTACTGCCGGTTGCGATGCTGCCGGACGTCTGTGTGTTGCCGCCATAGGCCGGCACCGAAGCGCTACGCTCGGTAGATTGAGTCGATGCGAGCGAATTCGTTGAGGGTTTACTAAACGCCGCTCCACCCTCAGACTTGGCATCTTTGCCGACCTTCCTGACCACCTCCGAACTCTTCGCAGCGGATGTTGCCCCCTTCACGGCACCAATACCAGGACTCGCTGCTATCACCGCCGAGCCAATATCTCCCACCACGTTCCAAGGATCGCTCTTCAGGATCCGGCCCTGCTGCTCGCTCAGATAGCCAGGGCCCACCATCTGCTCGGCTCGAACCACGCCGTCCAGGCTGATGGCGAGCTCCTTCTGGGCGTACAGAACGGTCCGATACTTGTTGGTCGCCTGCGTCATCTGCGACCGGGCAGCATTGGCTTCCTCCGTGTTTTCTGACTTCGCCAACTCGGTCAGCCCGGCTATGTCCTTTTCAATCTCGCTAAGCTGCGCGCTGTAGGCCTCCTTGTCTCCCGGCAGGGCTTCTAGACGGGAGTTGCGGTCCTCGTTGCTCGTGGCGACTGCATTTAAAGTGGCCTGTTCAGCCGCTCGACACTCCGCGTCGCGACACTGACTTCCTCGGCGCTTCGCGGCCACTAACTCCCTAATTTCGGGAGCATTCAGGTAATTGTTCTCAGTCTCGATCGAGGCCGCGGTGACCGCCGAGACGGGATTCGAGCCCAAAGCCGTGGCGATACCCAGCACCAACGTGGTTACCGTGTTGCGCCAAGCCTCCTTCTCAGACGCGGTGAGCGACTTGCCGTCTGGTCCAGGCGTTGCGCCGCTCGGACCGTTGGCGGCCTCGCGCCGGCGAATCTCGTCACCAAGGCTGTTCAGAATTGATCCGGCGCTCGCGCCCAAAGCAGCCGCGCCACAGTTGGCCTGGCTCGCCGCCGCCCCCGCGCAACCCACGATGGCGTGCACCGCCGCACGGGCCGTTTCGGCCTGCGGTCCATCACCCAGTGCATCGGCAATCTGCTTCACGCCGGTAGCGGCATGACTCTGAAGGTAGGCCACCGTGGCCGCCTGCAAGGTTTCGCCGCCGCCGGCAGCGACGTTGCCACTCACGCCCACCAGGATCGCAGTGAGCACCCGGCGATATCCGCCACCAGGGCCCCACTTTGAAACTTCGGCATACTGCGCCGCCAACGCATCGCGCTGCGGTCCTTCCGGCGTCTTGTCCAGGGCTTGCTTGATCTCGTCCGCATCCCGCGCCTTGTTCGCGAAGTAAGTCCCAGCTTGCTGGCTCGCTTCTATTGCAATATCCAGCCCAGCCTGCACCTTCTTGCGATCGAAAATCGGATCCAGGCTGTTTAACGTGTCCTGCGTATCCCGATTCAGCCCGGCGATGATCTGATCAGCCGTTAACCCAGTCCGCGCGCGCTGGCCGTCCAGGTCCCGAATCCTGATCGTCCCGCCGCTGATCGCGCTGTACGTTATCGACTCAACTTCTTCCCGCGCCTGGGCCACGCCCGGCGGGGCGACACTGACGCCCTTAAATGACGGCAAGGTGCTGCCCGGAACGGCACGTGTGCCGCTTGCCGCGTTGCCCTGGTTGTCCGTCCCAACGGCACTGGACGGTTTTTGCCCAGCCTGCGACTCGCCAGCCGCATCGCCCGCTTTCTTATCGCCGGCATCGCCACCGAAGCTGAAGCCCCCTCCCAGCGCAAATTGGCTGCCGGTATACCAAGCCTTGTTCTCCACATTCCGGGTGATCAACGTCCCCGTATCGAGATAGTTCAAGCCCTCAGCCACCGCCCGAGCGGAGCTGGACATGACGCCACCCACGAGGCTGGTCTCCCGGTTCACATAGACCTGGAAGCCACCATCGCCCGCCATCAGCCCAGCCTGCTGCGTCACGCTGGCGTACGCGCTCTTGACCTCGCCCCCGCCGACATGACCGCTGGCCGAGCTCACGCCATAGCAGATGGGCGGGAGGCACAGACTCAAGCCAACGCCACCGCTGCTCTGCTCGGACGTGTACTCGGCGGTGTCCTGCAGGCTCTCAACCGTCATATCGCCGCCGACATTGGCTACGATCCGAGGCGCACGCACTTGAGAACCGAGCACACCCGTATCCCCGCCCGATTCCATCAGCGCGACGCCACCCGCTTGCACGGTCGAGGGCGTCCACGTAACGCTATTGCCCTCGGCATTGCCACGAGCGGTCGATGCGGCAACGTTGATCGTGAAGCCGTTCTGCGTACCTCCAATCGCAAAGCCCACGCCTACGCTGGCGCTGCTCGATGACTGTTTGCTATTGGTTTGCTGCGTCGTCGCCGCCGCCTTGAGAAGCAAGTCACCATCACTCTGCAACACGGCATTGCGTGCGGCCGTGATTTGGGATCCCTCGACCAGAATCCGGGAACCCTCACCACTCGCCTTGAAATTGATATCCCGGCCCGCTTGCACGGTGGACGAGGCGACCGCAGAGGTGGAGCTTTCCTGGCGCTGCCTGCTACTGGATACTCCAACATCGACGTTGAAGCTCACGCCACCCGCGCTGGCCGGATTGCGCGCAACCGCGCTATACGCGTTGGCCATCGCCAGACCCGCCGCCGTCGCTGCCAACGCTTTCATACGCGGGTCATCCGACTCCACGGCGGCCTTGCGCATGTCGATCGATGTCTGCACCGCGCTTACGATCGGGTTGTTGGCGCTGAACGTGACGCCGGCCTGCCGACGCTCGTGTTCGCTTTGCGCGTCAATCGAATCGTGCCCCGGCGCGACCTCGATGACCTTGGCCTGGGCATTGAAATCCCTGCCTGCATCAATGTGGCTACCCGTCACGGACACCTGATCACGCGCACCCAGCGTCACATCGCCTGTGCCGGCCGTGATGTGGCTCGCGGCGGCGCTCTGCGTCTGCCCGGCCTCTCGCTGCGATCCCTGCTGCTTGCCATAGCCCACTGTCAAACTGGTATTGCTGCGCCCAGTATTCCCGACAGTGGAAACTCTTGGGTGAAGATGTCAGTAACGTGCTGGAGTACGTGCCTGCCAGCTTCAAGGTTATCCAGCACGTGCGTCCGCGCTTTACCTGCACGTGTTGCGACCGCATGATGCAGGCGCCCGCGCCGAGCCGGCCGATCGCGCGTGGCCTGGCTGGCCCCGGCCTGTTGGCGCACGTCATCGTCAGCAAGTACGCCGACCACACGCCGTTGCATCGGCAGTCCGCTATCTATGCACGCGAAGGCATCGAACTCAGCGACAGCACGATGGCCGACTGGGTCGGCGCGAGCCACCAACTGCTCTCGCCTTTGGTGTCCGCGCTTCGCGATCATGTCTTCGCGGCCAGCAAACTGCACACGATGACACGCCGGTGCCTGTGCTTATGCCCGGCACGGGCAAGACCAAACAGGCGCGGTTGTGGACCTATGTGCGTGACGACCGTCCGCATGGCGGCACGGCCCCGCCCGCCGTCTGGTATCGCTACTCGCCCGACCGCAAGGACATCCATCCGCAGACACATCTGAAGGACTTCAGCGGTACGCTGCAGGCCGATGCGTTCGCAGCTACAACGCTATCTACGAGACAGGCTGAGTTCTTGAAGCGGCTTGCTGGGCGCATGCGCGGCGCAAATTCCACGACATCCATGTGGACCGGCCGTCGCCGCTCACGACGCATGTGCTGGAGCAGATCTCTGCGTTGTACCGGATCGAAGCTGACATCCGAGACAGTCTGGCAGATCAGAGGCGCGAGAATCGTCAGCGATGTGCCGTGCCTATCGTCGCGGCGTTGCATGCTTGGCTGACTGAGCAGTTGCCCACGCTATCTCGCAAGTCCGTGACTGCCGATGCTATCCGTTATGCCATGAACCAATGGCAGGCGTTGACGCGCTACCTCGACGACGGCGAGATCGAGATCGACAACTCGGCGGCAGAACGGTCGCTGCGCGGTGTTGCCCTTGGGCGCAAGAACTACCTGTTCCTCGGATCGGAGCGAGGTGGTGAGCGCGCGGCCACGATGTACAGCCTCATGGAAACGGCCAAATTAAACGGGATCAACGCCGAGGCCTACCTGCGCCATGCCCTCTCGGTGATCGCCGACTATCCGATCAACTAGGTCGGCGATCTATTGCCCTGGAACCTCACGATCTGAGCGCCGTTGCTGCCGTCAAGACGGTATACGGCGGGTGCTTACTGTTGACGACAGGCTGCCACTTCAAGGCTGTCAAGCGCATGCTTGCGCAACGCTTTCCACAGGCCCCGATTACTGGGTTGTTCTTGACCCGGCGAGTTCCTAAGTCGGTCGCTATGGATTTCGGCGCCCTCTAAAACAATACGCCAACAAGGTGTCTACGAGTGCTGATCGTTATGACCTCACCCCATGCGATAGTGCGCAACGGTAGACCCGATCCTGACCTGGACTGGCGCTTGCGCGTCAGCGCTAATTCTGTCTTCGACATGGTGCCCACCTAAATTGGTGGACACTACCGGGGACAACAAAATGTCAGAAGACGGGATCACCGGGCGCTTACCATAGTCCCTCTGGCTCGCTAAGCTATTCGGCCTCAATCCACACTTGCTTTATCCAAGTGGCGAGGTTTGGCCAGCTTTCGTCAGAGCTTCCATCATGCGACCAATATCTGACAACGCCGTCCCCAAGTAGACAATAATAATTTCCGTTGTCTTCGCAAATCGGCAGCCACAGCTTCGGAACACCCTGCGTCCGCGCCTCACTGAGAGCGGTGGCAAGCTCCCCCGGGCCATCTCTACTTGCCGTCAGGCGAAGTGCATCCTTACCGTTAAAAATACTATCGCTTGCTTCTTTGAGAAAAACCTTGTAATCATCCAAAAAAGTAAGCCCCAACTCAAGCTCATAGGCCCTAATCAGAGCATCATCAGGCAGCTCTTGTGCCTTTGGAAGCGACAGTCGGACGCTCTTTAACTCCGCGATAGCATCCTTGATACTGATATCCATAGTTTCTCCGAAGACTAAGGTTCAAAATTAATTGCTCTATCCTTCCAGTATTTCTTTTTCCATCTTTCAAATTGAGATCTGTTTATTCCAGACGGAATATTTGAGCCTGAATTTATGTGGATCGCGCGACTATTTTTCTGATGAAAACTTTGCTCGACCTCCGCAATCGGACCGTCCTGGGTTTGTAGCATATGGTGCAAATTAATTTTTTTCCCGTCCGGTCCGTACGGGGCAGAGCCATTTTTCATAAGGTCCAAATTTGTCATGCCACTGCGACTATCGACCCGATTTGGATCAATCAAATCATTTCTTTGATAAACGTCATTACCGTTAAACCGTACCGGATCTTGGGACCAATACTTCCGTTCTGCACCGAAGAACCCGGTTGCTTCTTTCTCTAAAACTGTCCGGGTGGCTTTTGCCCCTCTCGGAGGTCCACCGGCTTCTAACTTATCATCATCTCTGCCGTGATAGATGAGTATTGGCCTAACTTGCTCTATTACCGGCGTCGTAGTCGTCAACCCGCTGCGTGGACCTTCGTTGACTTGTCCTGGAACGTCGACTGGCACAATGGACTCCGACGACTTGCCGGGCACCTTGGTGTCAAACTCCGGGAATCCCCACTGAATCAACGCTTCCACAATCGGGATTACGGGAATCAGCGGAGGAGTCGAATTCGGGCGGTCCTTTGCATTGCCCTGCTCTTCGCCCATGAAAAAAGATTCGCTGAGCGCCGACGGTATGGTCACTCCACCGGAACGCGAGTCAACATCGCGTCCTCGCGCCCGATCGATGAGGCGCATCGGCTCAGACTGGCTCGAAGGACTCGCCGAATTCGTTTGCCCGAAAATCGGCGCCAGACTCTGCGCAGCAGCCCGGGCAGCACCAAAGAACTGGTTGTTCTCCGCCTCCACCTTCGCCGCAGCCGCCACTTGCGCCGTGGCGTCAGGGTCCAACGCACTGCTCACGCCGGCCAACAAACCGCCCAGCATGTTCAACCGAGCTTCTCGCTCAGAGGGACTGAGCTTCGCAACGTTGGTGTCGTTTATCTTGTCTAGCAGGTGGTTGAAGACGATGCCTGCGGAGACGCCCGCCGCCCCGCTGGCGCAGCTTCCGCCCTGAGCTGCACCACCCGCGCAAGCCAATACGGCGTGCAAAGCCACATGCGCGGGGGATCCTTCACCTCCCAGTTGCGGGGCCAGCGCTTTGATCTCGCGCGCACCCAAGCCCTGGAGAGCGGTCACGCTGGCCGCAACTACCGCGCTGGACGCGGGACCCGTAACATTCGCGGAGGCGCCAGCCAACAGGCTCGTCGCGATCAGCCGGTAATTTCCACCCGGCAGCCACGGCTTCAGCGCCTCTTGTTTGGCTTCCAGCGACTTGATCAGCGCTGGATCCTTAGCGGCGCCCTTGGCCTCTTCGTCCTTCAAGGCCTGATCAACTGCCGTGGCTTCTTCGGCACGCGCCGCGATGTACGTGCCCGCCTGCGTCTGCACTTCCTTGATGATCGCGAAGCCCGCCTCGACCTTATCCTTGTCGAAAATCGGATCCAGGCTATTGAGCGTGTCCTGCGTATCCCGATTAAGCCCGGCGATGATCTGATCAGCCGTTAACCCAGTCCGCGCACGCTGGCCGTCCAGGTCCCGAATCCTGATCGTCCCACCGCTGATCGCGCTGTACGTGATCGATTCAACTTCTTCCCACGCCTGGGCCACGCCCGGCGGGGCGACGCTGACGCCCTTGAATGACGGCAAGGCGTTGCCCGGAACGGCACGGGTGCCGCTCGCCGCATTGCCCTTGTTATCCGTCCCGACTGCACTGGACGGCTTTTGCCCAGCCTGCGACTCGCCAGCCGCATCGCCCGTTTTCTTGTCGCCGGCATCGCCACCGAAGCTGTATCCCCCTCCCAGTGAGAATTGGCTCCCGGTGTACCAGGCCTTGTTCTCCACATCCCGGGTGATCAACGTCCCGGTATCGAGATAGTTCAAGCCCTCCGCCACTGCCCGAGCCGAGCTGGACATGACGCCACCAATCAGGCTTGTTTCTCCATTCACATAGACCTGGAAACCACCATCGCCCGCCATCAACCCAGCCTGCTGCGTAACGCTGGCGTATGCGCTCTTGATCCTGCCGCCGCCGACTTGACCACTAACCGAACTCGCGCCATAGCAAATCGGCGGTAAGCACAGGCTTACGCCGATACCACCACTGCTCTGCTCGGACGAATACTCGGCGGTGTCCTGCAAGCTCTCGATCTTCAGGTCGCCGCCAATATCGGCCACGATCTGCGACGCGCCCACTTGCGAACCAAGCACATCCGCATCACCGCCCGTTTGCAGCGTCGCGACGCCGCCTGCCAGCACCTTGGTGGGATTCCACGTAACGCTATTGCCCTTGGCCTCGCCACGAGCGACCGAAGCGGCCGCATTGATCGTGATGCCGTTCTGCGTCCCTCCCACGGCAAAGCCGACACCCACGCTGGCGCTGTTCGACGACTGTTCGCTCTCGGTCTTCTGCGTCGTCGCCGCCGCTTTGAGAAGCAAGTCCCCGTCAGTCCGCAAGGCGGCATTACGCGCGGCAGTAACGTGGGATCCCTCGATCAAAATCCGGGAACCGTCACCGCTCGCTTTGAGATTCGCATCCCGACCCGCTTGCAAGGTGGACGGGGTCGCGGCGGAGGTGGAACTCTCCTGGCGCTGCTTGCTATTGGCCACGCCAACATCGACGTTAAAGCTTATGCCGCCCGCACTGGCCGGATTGCGCATGATCGCGTTATACGTGTTGGCCATCGACAGCCCCACCGCCGTCGCCGCCAACGCCTTGTGACGCGGGTCATCCGACGCCGCCGCAGCCTTGCGCATTTCATGTGCCGTCTGCACCGCGCTTATGACCGGGCTGTTCACGCTAAACGTCACGCCGGCTTGACTGCGTTGGTGCTCGCTTTGCGCGTCGATCGAATCGCGCCCAGCCGTGATCTCGATGACCTTGGCTTGGACGTTAAGGTCCCTGCCCGCATCGATATGACTGCCCGTCACAGATACCTGATCACGCGCACCCAGCGTCACATCACCTGTGCGGCTCGTGACCTGGCTCGCGGCGGCGCTTTGCGTCTGCCCGGTCTCTTGCTCCGATCCCCGCTGCTTGCCATAGCCGATGGTCGTACTGGTATTGCTGCGATCCAAATTGCCGACGGTGCTCTGTTTGTACGACTCGCTCGAGCTGCCTGTATGCATGCCCGGCTCAATGTGTATCGAACCCTGCTGCGCCAATAACGTCACCGCGTCGTCGCCGACCACCGCCGAACCATGGACGCGCACGTCTCCGTTCTGGCTATTGGCAAGGACCGTGCGCCCGCTTACGGTCGAAATCGTCTGCGAGCTTGCATCCGTCTGACCTTTGGCCCTCGAGACTTGGTGGTTGTAGGGCAGCACCTGCACACCGCCGCTGTTGGGGCCACCCGATTGGGCACGAGCAAGTTCACTTAGGCCCGCGGATGCCGTCCCGATACCAACTGATTTGCTCTTGGAGGAATGGCTCTCCGAGTATTGATGGGACGCCGCCTTGATGGAAACATCGCCCTGAGCGTCCAGCGCCGTCACGCCACCACCTCGCACGGTAGCGCCGACCAACGAAATCTGACCCCGCGTGGGCGAACTGCCCTGTGCCTCCGCTGCCCGCAAGATCACATCGTTCGCCGCATCCAAGGTCGAGCCGATCGCCACGTCGGCGACCCGCTGAGTCTCGGCCCGGCTGCGCGTGGCGTTATAGCTCAGGTTGAGCTGCGGGTTCGACGTACCTGTCGCCGCGACCTCGCCGACGATGTCCATGAGCGAATTCGCACGGCGCAGGTTCCTGACGGTGTCCAGCGGCGTTCCAACCAATGACATGCCGAAGACTGAACGCGTGTAACTGGCACCCTGGGTCGTCCGCTCGGTATCGTGGCTGACATCGATGCTGACGTTCTTGCCGGCAATCCCGATATTGCCCGTGGACGCAGCCGGGTTCCCAGCACTGCCTGCGACGAGCTGTGCGCCGTTGAGCCGCACGTCTCCACCGGCCGACAAAGCCACGTTCCCATTTGTCGTACCGATCCGTGTAGCTGCGGTGCTCTGCGACACGCCGTCAAGCGACGACCACTTTGTCTTGATTTCCTTACCGTAGGCGACACCGATGCCACCGCCACCACCGAAGAAGCCCTTGCGTTTGACACGTTCGTAGTGTTGTTCGCCGTAAGTATCGGCACCAGCATTCAGGATGATGTCGCGCTGGGCCCCCATCCGCACGTTCTTATCGGCGGCGACCTGGGCGGCAATGGTGGCAATGTCACCACCAGCCAGCAACGAGATGCTCTCGCCGCTGAGTGCGGTTCCCAATGCCATCGACGAATACATGGCGTCGATCGTGTGGGTCGATTTGCTGGTCAGAAAACCGCGCGTCTTCCGATAGTGTTCATCCCGGAAATACTCGGATTGCTCGCCCGCATTCAAGGCGATATCGCCCCCCGCCAACACGTCCAAGGACTTACCCGCGTGCAAGCGCGCCGCCGTGGCGGTAAAGTCCGCGCCTGCGATTACGCCCAGATTGCCGCCCGCACTCAGGGTGGTCCCGATATCCTGGCTACGGCTCGTCTCCTTGTTGTTCTTCTTGCCGAAGACGAAGCGCTCACCCTGGCCGTCCTGCAGACTGCTCAGCGTGACATCACCGCCCGCCGCCAGCTGCACATCGTTCAACGCGGTAAGCGAACCCGCGGCCATGTTCAGGTCGCGGGCCGCAACCACGCTCACGTTAGTCGCGTCGATACTGGAAACGCTGTCGATGTAGTTGCGCCAGGTATGCGAGCCTGCGCTATGTGTCGAGGTCGAGTTCAGATTGACATCGCGCCCGGCCGACAGGGCTACGTCGCCGCCGCTAATGCGAGAACCGACGTTGTCGAAATCCTGTCTCGCCGACAGATTCAGGGAGCCGCCGTGCAGATGCCCACCCGAGCGGTTGCGGATATTCTCGGCCGTCATGACGGTGGCATCGCGCGAGGCGATGGTGCCGGTGTTGTCGATATCACCGTCGGCCGCCATGGCGACTCGCCGGCCCGCCATCAAGGTGCCGTCGCCTTTCAGGTCGCCATCCTGCACCATCAGGTAGACCTGCGGAGCCAGAACGCGTTGACTGGTCCCGTCCGGTAGCTGCACATCGCGCGCGACCATCCAGACCAGGTCTGAAGTCATCCGGCGCATCTGGTCATCGGTCAGCGCCGCACCCACCGTCAAGCCAAACTTCTGCCCAAACGCGGCGCCTTCGGTGAGCAGCGCCTTGTACTGGCTTTGGTTGTCCCGGTAGTCGCCAACGAAGCGCTGGCCGGTGGCGGCCGTGATCTGGGTGCTTACCAGACGCTGCTCGTAGAACGCGTCACCCAAGCGCTTGAGCAAGCGTGCACCATCGAAGCCTTCTACATGAGACGCTGCTGATCCAGCAGTACTCGGCGCATTGGGATGTCCAGGCGCGGCACGCCCGCCTATCGCAACCTTGCCGCCCAGCCGTTCGAACAGGTAGTCGCTGGAGATCAACGAGCGCCCGCCCACGAATTGAGGATCCGTGTTCACCAGATAGGCCGAGCCGGCTTCGTGGCGCAAAGAGTACAAGGCACTACTGGGCAAACTCAGCGGAGGTACGACGGTACGCACCTCACCGATGCCAGGCACGCGCAAGGAGAAAGCCCCGAACGGAGCATCGCCGGCCGCCGCTGGGCTAAACGCGGGCATCGCCCACGCGCCGCCCGGTTTGGCGGTGTGACCCGCATAGCTGACCGGCATTCTGATCGACTCGACCTCGGTCGTGCCGTCGTGATTCACGGTTTTGTGCTTGCGTCCGCCCTTGCTCGTATAAGTGCGGATGACCTTGCCGGTCGTCTCGGTCCGCCGCTCCCCGATCGCATCGAGGTTGCGTACGTCACCGCCTACGGTCAGCAATTCGCCGCCTGCGATGATCTGGCTCTTGTCATTCAGGACCTTGCCGTCGAACGTGGCATTGCCGCCGACCCAGATCTTGGCGGGGTCGCTCGATACCACGCGAGGTTCGAAGACCTTCTCGTCCGTCACATGGATGTCGAAGTTCTTGACGAGCCGGTTCTTGAAATCCTTATTGAACGCACGGACCCGCTTGTTGAGCTCCTCGTAGGCAGCCACCTTGGCCTTATGGGCCTTCGTATAGGCGACGTTATCTCGATGACATTTTTCATCAGCGATACAGATCGCTTCGGCCGGCTTGGGCGGCAGCGGTTCCGGACGCTTGACCTCGAATACATCCCAGATCGGTGCGTCGATCGGATAATTGAACTGCTCAGGGATGTGGGTTCGGTTCCGGTTCGAATCCTCCTCATCACGAGGCGGGCTGTACGGGGCCTTGATCGGCGCTTCACCCCGGCGCAGGCTCGCATGCTTGGGTTCGGCATAGGACAGCTCCGGCCCGTACTGCGGGGCGTTGTACTTATCCTTGGTCGACGGCATGAGCAGCCGTCGCTGCGACGTTCTCAGAACCCATTCATAGTTCTTCGTGCAGACGGGCTTGTCGTAGTTGCAAAGCCAATATTCGTCAGCATTCAGCTTTTCATCTTTGCCAGGGCGCTGGTAATACACCTTGCGCGTGTTCGTGCCCGGTACCATCTCGCTGACGAAGTGTTCGTTGACGTTGTTGATGATGGAGGCATCCAGACGCAGGTTGCCATCGACATCGATCAGGCCGGACTTGTTGTTGAACACGTCGGCCTTGCCGACCGCGTTGCCCGACGCGTCCAACTGACGGCCGATGTTCAGGTCGCCACCTGAATACACATCGGCGTGGTCGTTATCGAAGGTCTTCACGCCCATATCGATACGGTCATGGGCGGCGATGACGCCGGTTTTGCCGCGACCGTCGGCGCCATCTCCTTCGCGACGGTCGCTACCTTGCGAACTTCCATTGCGCAAGGAATCAGCTTCGATTTCGATTTTGTTGCCGTAGACACGGCCGGCGTTATCGATGGACTTCGCGGCGATATGGTTCTTATCGCCGTTGATCAAGTTTTCGTTGATCAGGCGTTCCCGGGCGCGGACGGTGGTGCTTCCGCCGGAATCTATCGTGCCCTTGTTGTCGACTTCGGTACCAGTGACCTGCGTGGACTCGCCGCCGGACATCGTTCCGGCATTGTGAATATCGCTACCCGAGACCACCGAGACGTTGCCGTTGGCGATGATTTTGTCGTCGGGTTTCAGGCCAAGGCTTTCCTTGCTGAACAGGTCGATATCGCCTTTGGATTCGACAGTTCCTACGTCCTCGATGCGGCCGACCTGGGCCGACGTTTTCTCGCCCGACCAGATGCCGCCGTCTTTGTTCTTCAGCGTGCCGGCATCGATGGAGGCTGTGCCGTTGGTCGTTGTCATGCCATCGGCGTTGTCGAGCGCGTCCGCTGTGGCGCGCACGCTTTTATCGCCGTGGATATGGCCGTTGCGATTGTCGATGTTTCCGGCATCGACCGAGGTCTTGCCGCCGATGATGCCGCGCTCGGATTCAGCGGCCCGCTCAGCAGGCACCTCTTCATCCGACTCTGCCGTGTCCGACCTTTTCGTTCCCGCGTTATTTAAGCTGCCGCCCTCCAGCGCCAGATCTTCCTCTGCCTTGATCAATCCGCCGGTGTTATCGATATGGCCTGGGGTCTTGATCCGTACATCTTTCCCCTTGGCATCGCCGCTCTGGTTCTTGAAGTTGTACGCGTCGACGACCAGTCCGCCAGAAGACGAGATCGTGCCGGATTGGTTATCCACCGATCCGCCAACGCCCAGCTTGGTCTCACCGCCGCCCTCGATTAGACCGCCTTGATTGTCCAGCAGGGCCTGGCCTGTTTTGTCTTCAGGAACAGAACGACGGTTCGCGAGCGCATTGACGCCGACTGCCGAACCGTTCATGGTGATGTCGATGCCATCCCACGACCGCACCCAGCCGCCGCCATTGTGCATGCGCTTGCCGTTGATGGTGACCTGTTGGCCGCCGATGTTGCCCGTCGCGTTGTTGACGACCGGCGCATCCAGCACCACCGTCTTGCCGATGATGCCCAACTGTGGCCCAGTCGGCGCGGATCTCGTCTGCGCGTTGTCGATACTCCCGGCAGACAGGCGCAACTTGTCTCGTGCACCGATGAGCCCCGCCCTGTTATCGATGCCGCCCGTAGTCTTGATCTCTACGTTCTTACCGACCAGCACGCCGCCCCGGTTGTCGATAGCGACGGCCTCACCCCGCAGCTGGCCGTCGGTGTGGATGCGGCCGACGCGGTTGTCCGCCGCGCCATTCAGATCCAGCGTCAGATCCTTGGCCGCGAGGATTTCTCCACGTTGGTTATCCAGGACGACTTCAGTGTCCTGGATGGGACCCGCGACCCCGTCGCTGCCGGCTTGCTCGGCGACAGCGGATCTGCGGACCCTGATCACTTCGCGCTGCGACGCACCCGCCTCGGACGTTCCGGCTTCGCCTTGCAGATGCAGTTCGAGTTCGCCGTGCGATACCACTCGACCGTCCACATTGCTCAGACGCTTCCCGTTCACCGTTAGCTGATCATCGACCTCGACGTGTCCGCCACGGTTATCAAAAGCGTCTGCCCGGACTTCTGCCGTAGTGGCGTGGATGCCGAGTACGGGTTCTCCGTCCCGATGCACTGTTTCGTGGTTGATCACGCTGGCAGCTGACAGGCCCAGCTTGTCGTCGGCGCCGATCAGACCGCGCGTATTGTCGACCTGTCCCGGCACAAGCACATCCACGTTGCGCCCACGCACCGTGCCGCTCCGGTTATTGACCTCGCGGCCCGCAACGTACACCTTGCCGTTGCTATCGATGCTGCCGTCGCGGTTATCCAGCCCGCCTTGGATTTCCAGACGGATGTCGCCGGCCGAGAGGATCTTGCCTTGCCGATTATCCAAGCCCTCAGCGGCTTGCAGCTGTATGCCGTCATTGGCATGAATGACGCCGTGATTCTCCGCCCTCTGCGAGTTCAACGTGGCTCTGTTTGACGCCAGAAGCTTGCCATCATTGACCAAGCCACCGCCACTTGTCACCGTCAAATCGGTACCAGCCCGCACGGTCCCATCGTTCGACATAGCGCCGCTGGCTTGCAGCGTGACTGAGCCCTTGGCGTGCAAATCGCCGTGGTTGACCACCTGGCCCGCTGCGGTTGCCGTCAATGGACCATTGACTTGTACCCAGCCGCGGTTCTCCAGATTGCTACCCGCCTGCAAGCTCGCCGATTGCCCCGCGATCAGTGCGCCGTCGATAAGCAATTTGTCTTGCGCAACGACGCTCACCATCCCAGCGGCGCGCGTGATGGCGGACGGCGACAGCGTGATGCCCTGGGCATGTGACCGGAATTGCAAATCGTCGGACTTCGAAATCGTCTCACCCGCCAAGGTAATGGCGTCGTGTGAGTTCAGTGCTAGCTTGCCGTCGGCGCGAAGTTCTCCGGCGGAGTCGAGGCGTCCCCTAGCGTCCGCCGACAACACCGACTCGGAATTCAACTTGCTCCCGGACCCGATGGTGATGTCCTGCCCTGTCAGCGTGACACTGTTGCCGCTCACATCCGCCGCCGCACCCTCCACCCGCAGTCCCATACCGGCGGCGAGCCGCATACTCCCTGGCGTGGTGGCACGTCCCTGCACCGAGAGTTCGCCGCCCGCGTGCAAGTCGACATCCTTGGCACCACGCACACTGCCTTGCGGCGATACCCGTAGATCTCGCGCCGACCGGATCTGCAACGGCCCTGAAACTGCTTCGATCGTGCCGCTGATGGCGACATCATTCCCAGCCATCGTGACGTTGGCGCCGCCCAACTGGGCAGCCGGCCCATCCACCCGCAGTCCTTGCCCCGCGGTCAGACGTAGATCGCCCGGCGTGGTCGCCCGTCCCTGGACCGCGAGTTCCCCGCCTGCGCGCAAGTCCAGGCCTTGGCCGCTGTACACCTGGCCCGTCGGCAAGATGCGCAAGTCTCCCGCTGCATTCAGATGCAGCTGGCCCGTCAACGAGTTGATCGCCCCGCCGATGTTGACCCCCACGCCAGCCTCGGTGCCGATCAATCGAATGCTGTTGGCGTACATGCCGCCCAAGGCAGCCATGTCCAGCCAGACCGCTGGCGCCGGCCCCTCGCCCGCCTTGGCCTGCACGCGGCCATCGTCGTAACCCACGGTGGCGGGACCCGCCACCACGTTCAGCTGATTCGCCTGGACGGCGGCGTTCAATACGAGCGCCCGCGTTATCAGGTCAACCTTGTCCACGCCCGTTCCGTACAGGCCCAGGCCTTCGACGGAGAGACGTCCGCGCGTGACGTCAAACCCCTGCAGACCGCCATCGGCACCCAGCATGGGACGCCCCGTGGTCAGCGTGCCGCGGTTGGCGTTCAGGAATCCGCAACCGTCGCAGGTAATACCGGCCGGGTTCGCCACGATGACATTGGCGCGATGCCCCGCCACTTCCATCCAGCCACGCAGTTGCGAAGGATTGTTCGCGGTGACTTGATTGATGATCAGCGCTGCTCGGCCATTGCCCAGCAAAGGATTACCGGCGAGTCCGCCGGCCAGTTGGCTTTGACTGGGCGCGCCGCTGTTGTTGAATACGACGCCGGCAGGCCCGACATTGAACTGCGTGAACCGGTTATTCGATACTCCGGCCCCATTCGGCCGCGCGATGTTCACCACCGGCACGCCATTCGCGCCCGCCCCGACGATGGCCTGTTGGCTTCGCATGCTCTTGTCGACGGTAATAGGCAATGTCTGCGACAAGACAGGCGCCCACAACTGGACGAAAACAAGCAGGCAGGCGGGAACGCGGCGAAGACTCAACATGGGGGACCGGAGCGTGGCGTTCAGAAGGTGAACTGGATAGAAACAGTGACCGTGGGTTCGTCGGTCTTCAGGAAGTCGGGCTTCTTCAGCGGCCAGCCGGCTGCCAGGTCATAGTTGGCCTTGACATAGGGCATGGCGATGCTGCCTCGCAGGCCTACTGCCGCGCCGACCAAGGTGGCGCTGGACAGCTGCGACGCCGCCGGACCGCTGACACGGCCTACGTCGACGCCGGCATACAGTTGCTGGCCACTGGCGCCCAGATTCCACGAAAGATCGTTGCGCCATACCCAGCCGTTTTCGCCGGCAAGCGTCATCTGGCCGTCAAAGCCTCGCACCGCGTAGCGGTGGCCGATAACGAAGTAGTCCGAAGGCGTCATCGCGGTCTTGGCATGCTGCATATGCCAAGAAGCCTGATAGGCAAACCGCTCATCCTTCAGTTCGAACGGCAAGTAAGCGGCGGCTTTGGCCAGTAACAGCGTCGTCCGCCCATTCCACTCGGGGTCGCCGATGATGACTCCGGGAGCCTTGGACATGCCGGTCAAGGTACTGCGTATGCCGCCACCGGCTTCAAGGAAAGCCTGGCCGAAGTAGTGCCGATGATCGAAGCCCAGTTCGTACCCAACCACGTCGCGATGCTGGACATCGATATTGATGTCGTCGATTCGATTGTTCGACCACTTGCGATACAGCTTGGCCGACAGGTTGCCTTTGTAGTCGGCGCCGCGGTAGGGCACGAAACCCACTCCCGCTTCGATCTGCTTGCTCTGGCCGCCATACTCGATGGGTTCCTGGAAGCCCGCGAGCGTTTGGTGGTAATTCGACTTGCTGTAGTTCGCGAACAGGGACCAGTAGCCGAAGGGGATGCTATAGCCCAGGAATGAGGATCGCGCTCCTGCTTTGTCATTACCCATGTCGGCATTGCTATTCCAGGAAGCGAACAACTGGTCGTAGAGAAATAGCGGGGAATCCAGCGTCAGGCCGGCATTGAGCTGGTATTTGCCCATGGCGTCCATGCCGCCGTTGTCGCCGCCCACATAGCCATGCAGCCGCTTACCCGAGCCGGGGCGCATCACCAGTTCGGACTCGCCCGGGTTGGCGCCCGGGGCCACATCTATGGTGGCGTCCGCTTGACCTGTCAGGCGCCGTATGTTTTCCACTGCCTGGTCCAGGTCGCCCTGCTCCAGCACATCCCCGGGACCACCGGGCAGCGCAGTGCGCCACCAGCCCGGCATGCCTTCGCTTTGGACTTCGACGATGACGCCGGGGAAATAGCGCAAGGTAAGCGTGCCCGATGCCAATGTCTGCTCCGGCAGCAGAACTCGCGCGGCAATGTGGCCGCGATCGATTAATTGCCCCAGGAGGTCTTTCTGCAAAAACTGCAATCCGCTGATGCCAACGCAGTGACCCACGATGGCTTGGGCGCTTTCGGCCAGCCAATCCGGCGGCTGAACGTCCTGCCATTCCAATTGGGAAATCAGATGGCAAGGCGTCTCCTGCGGGAATCTCGAATCCTGTGAGGAAGGGACTGGTGCGTGCGCAGGTGTGACGACATCAGGACGTTCGAGAAAACGTGATCGCTCCATGTCGGTTTGCTGATCCTGCAAGCGCTGGATTTCAACGCCGGAACGTATGCCGCCATGCCCAGCCGGGTGACTATTCTGAGCCTGAGCGTGGGTTGTGATTGCCCAGCCGAAAACCCACGCTGTTCCCAGGAAAAAGTAATAGGCGAGCGAATTCGGCCGGCGATCGCCCGGAATGGCAAAGCTGAGCATCTGCGAGGGGGGGAACAATGCTGAGCCGTACAGACTTGCCCTGGAACAGGGCTAACTCAAGGCAGCAGGATTGAATCTGGAGTTAATGAGGCGAGTCTGTTGCGAACCGTAGATAAGGGTTCCCATGACTGCATTGAAGGTGAATCACCCGGGTGCGGGTATCTTGATGTGTAGCCGCGCGAGCCGAAGTCCGCGATCGGGCGCGATATTGACCGGGCGCGATGCCGGTCAACATCGCTGGCATAGGCCTCTCAACGAGTCCTATGCAAGAATCCGCCTTTCCGCGGACAGCGCCATCAGTAGCGAAAAAAAATCATAAAGTCCCGGCGGCGCGAATCTGATTCGCCAAATCTCGGGACTGATTCACTGACGTTCAGGAACGGGGTTCGCACCGCGACAGCGACGATCCCCTTGCCTGGATCAAGGCTTCAAGAAGAACGTCGCTTCTATTTCCACCGTCGCGTTGCGCGGCAATACCGCTACACCCACCGCCGTACGCGCGTGCCGCCCGGACTCACCGAAGATTTCCACCAACAGGTCGGAAGCGCCGTTGACCACGGCCGGGACCGATTCGAACGTGGGTGCGGCCAGCACGTAGCCGTTGACTTTCAGGCACCCGCCGACGCGGTCCAGATCACCGCCGCAGGCCTCCTTCAACGCGGCAAGCATGTTCACGGCGCACAGGCGCGCGGCGGCATAGCCTCGTTCGATGTCATCCTGCCCCTGCACCGGACCACTGTAGACAGCTTTGCCGTCGCGTGAACTGGTCTGCCCCGCCATGAAAACGAGATCGCCGTGACGGCGAAAGGGCACATAACTGCCACCAGGCTTGGGCAGGCTGGGCAATTCAACGCCAAGTTCACGCAGGCGATCGGCAATGGATATGGTCATGGTAGTCCGTGAATGAGAGGGATTCGAAGACAGGGAGAAAGCATGGCCCAGCCAGTAACGCGTGCCAATTTACTCGCCGGCGCCTGTCATGTTGCATGCCCAATGACAGGCGCAAGCCAGAGCCAGTCAAGGAGCATAACCCGTCCGGTCTGCATCGGTGATCTCCCGTAGCACACGGCACGGCACACCCGCGGCCAGGGTGTTGGCCGGGATGTCGCGGGTAACGACGCTGCCGGCACCGATAACGGCATTGTCGCCTATCGTCACGCCCTGCATGATCTGAACCCCGCCACCTATCCACACGAGGTTGCCTACGCGCACCGGCTTGGCATAGCACCCACCGGCGGCTCTCTCATGAAAATCCAGCGCATGGTTGGATGTGTAGATCCCGACCCGCGGCCCCAGCAAGACGTCATCACCGAACGTGATCTCGCCCCCATCGAGCAGCACGCAGTCGAAGTTCGCGTAAAAACGATCCCCTATGATCACATTGAAGCCGAATTCGCAACGTAAGTTCGGCTCGAAATGAACGCCTTTGCCTACCTGCTGGAACAGCTCCCGCAGGATGGCCTCCCGCTGGACAGGATCCTGGCCGAAGCTGGCGTTGTAGCGGTTCGTCAGCAAAACCGTGTTCTGGCGTGCCTGCAACAACTCGGGCGTGAGGTCGTTGTACATCGCACCGGAACGCATGAACCGGCGTTGTTCTTCCAGCGTCAAACCGACTCTCCTTCATATCGTCTGTCTTGCTTGCACTATATAGAAATCGCACCGAGAGACTGTATCCAAGAGTTCTACCGGCGCACACTTCGTGCGGATCGGGACCCGCCGCGGACTTACCTAACCGACTACCAACGGACGCTCATAGATCTGGCGCAAGCGGTCGCTGATGCCAGCCGAGAGCGCCATATCGATTGTGCAAGTCTCCAGCACGCCGTCAGTGTTGGTGATCGTATGCCACGCTTGCTGTCCCTCGTCTCCCGTGATCCCGGAATGATGCGGGTACAACAGCGTCATGCGTTTACACCGATATAGGCTACCGTAGGCCATCATCTGGTAGACGTCTGCTTGAGACACGCCGCGCTTTTTGTCTTCGATATTGGAATTGATACGCTTCCACTTCGTATCGATCACCCGAAGCACCTGGTCGCCGTCCTTGATCAGAATATCCGGCTTGGTCTGGAACGAGCCGCCTTTTTCTTCATGCGTTAAACAGTACCGTCGCCCTCCCTGACTGACTACCCGCAGGCCCCGCCCAGCCAAGCCCCGCTGCAGCATCCGGACCACGTAGGTCTCGAACAGCTCATGCATGGGAAATAGCAAGGAATACCCGGTCGAGTCGCCGACGGACGACGTCTGGAATCTATTGCCCAACATAAGTTTTGCCAGACTCAATAATTCCTTCCACCGAGCGTTGGTGCGATCCAGGATCACGTCATCCCAGCGGAGATTCGAAACGGCTACGGCCGAGATGTCCGCATAGGCGAACGCCAGCTCCCTGAGCCGACGTTGGTTAGCCACGCTCTTCGCGATCCGCAGCAAACGTGTCACCGCAGCCTTCATGATTTGGTTCAGTACGATGTCCAATGACAACGCATCGAAGCGGCATGCCAGCCGAGAAGGGCAGGCGGCCAACACGGTGAATTGCCGCGTCACGTCCAAACGCCCCCTTAAAGCGCTCAAATCCTCTTCGTGAGCGACGTACCGGCGTGGCATGCCCTCTCGTACGGCGGCAAGCAATTTCTCTGAAAATACCCGAACAAGGATCTCCAGGAGATCGTCCCCCTGTTCCAGCGTCGTCATCTGGCCGACGTCCACCTTGATATCGAGAGCTTCAGCGAGCATATGCACCAACCGCCCGCGAATATTCCCTTCCTCGGTTTGCCCCGGCTTCGTCGGGCAGTCGATCTTGGGTAGTATCTCCAACACGCAATCACCCGCGGCGACAATGCCAACCATGCCACGCGCACGCAGAGCTTTTCTGCCATGTTCGATTACCCCTTGCCCACCCTCGCCCGCCAATGAAGAAGCCGAGGCCACCGCGGCTATACGGTCCGCCGCTCGAATGGGGATGGTCCGGTCGTTATCCGGGTCTTCGCCATACTCGAGCCTGCCCCATTCGAGAATAGTTCGACGAATCATCGCTGAAGCAGCCTGGTGTAATCGAAAACCTTCCGGACACTCCAGCTATACCGTACCTGCCCATCGCTGTCGGCGCCCAAGCCCCGCGGCGCCACCAGTTTCGTACGATCGAGAAACCCGCCCCGATGATCACCATCGCTATCATTGGCGTCCCCCAAGATCGCAGCCACTTTGCTCCAGTCCTCATAGAAGTACTCGGCCAGTAAAGGAATCACTTTATGGCGCATCACATTATCGAGCGCCTCTTTAGATTTGCATTCGATGAAATAGGCGTGCCCGATCTGATGTTCCCGGTCGAAGAGGTATTCGATGCGAGCGTTGATGGTGCTGAGCAATGCAGCCAGATCGATATCGCCCACGGGCTTCAGCAGGCCAGGATCGGGCATCAACTCCTGGAATTCGAAGCGGCGGCGCAAGGCAGTATCGAGTAGAGCGATCGACCGATCCGCCGTGTTCATCGTACCGATGATATGGAGATTTGAGGGCACCCCGAATGAAACGTTGGAATAAGGCAAGGTCACCTTGATCTCATTGTCGTGGCCAAGGCGCTTGTCCGGCTCCAGTAACGTGATCAACTCCCCAAAAACCTTCGAGATATTTGCCCGATTGATCTCGTCGATGACCAGCACATAGGGCTTCGCCGTCACCGCGGGCTTTGCCGTTTCGCCGCCCAGGACTAGCTCCTCGAGCTCGTCCCACTTGATAAGGCTCTTATTGAGTCGATAGATCGTCTGGCGGCGGAAATAATTCGGATAGAAGATGTCGCGCTGGGCGCCTTCAGGATCGACCCAAATCCACTCAACGCTGCGGCGGTGTGGATGATAGTCGGCCGCTTTGTCATAGTAGTATTCGCCAGTCACCTGGCCAAAGGCTCGAATGACATCTCGGCCATCCGATAGAACGACATAGTCGCCCACCCGCATTTGCGACCGGAATGCGTAGAGCATTTCAACATTGGCCTCTCTGTTGGAGCCGATCGGATATTTCTCCTTTTCCCATTCCTTTCTGACTTCCGCGCCGCTATCGAACCTGGAGTCCGTCCAATCGATGTCGCCTCCCCAGCCAAGGTGTACGAGTCCCTTAGTCAGGCCTTCGGAAATCCGATCTTCTTCAATTCTCTTCTGGCCTAGCGCCATTTTGAAAATAGGGCGCTGACGGTCCAGGCGGATCTTTTCTGCATTGCTGCCGGTGTCGAGACGGGCACGTTCACAAATACGCTTGAAGATGCCATCCTTGGGGGACAGACGGAATCCGCCAGTGGCGGGAGCGGGCACGCTGTCGGTGCTTTCCTCTTCTTCCTGCACGCTTTCCAGCGGCTCCGTCGTTGGCCTCAAGCCCTCGACAAACTCCTCGTAAGAGTACGACTGGTGGAACGTGACGAATTCGATGCGCTTCTCTGCCACCAGTTGACGGTAGGTGTCCATGAGACTCTTGCGCGCATCTACCTCCAATAGCGGACGCATCTGATCGCCATCCAAGCACAGCCGAACGGCTTCTAGTGCCGTCCTATAGGTCTTTCCTGTTCCTGGAGGACCATAGAGAATCAGATTGGTCGTGGGCGGCGTCGGCTGGGGCATCTTGCTCTTACTCGGTGTCAGGATATAGGTGAACTTGGTTGTCGTGCTGTTTTCGGGGCCTTGCTGCTGAGGAGCGGGTATCGATGCGTAAGCAAGAAATTTCTTTCCTCTGAGGGTTTGGCAGACATTGGGCAAATTCTGGTTCAGGCCAAGCGTCTTATGGAGTGCCCCTGCCGTGATGGTGACGCTGGCATCGCCCCGCTCTTGCGCGGGCGCAATGTAATTGGTCAAGGCGTAGGCACGGATCCAGTCCGCCCCACGGATCAGGTGGTCGTACTGGTCGAAAGGCACGGGATGCAGTTGCCCATCGGCGTCAACGATCAGATAGCCAGTGTTATGGAGCAAGGCGCCCGCGGATAGGGGTTGGGACCAACCGCCGTTAAGCGACGTTTCCTTGCGCGCAATTGCCGCAATGGCTTTCGTGGGATAAACGGAGTATTTCCTTGGCCGCGAAGGCAGCACCCAAAATTCCCTGGGTGCGGAAAATCGCGGATATTTCTCGCCAAACTTCTTGGGACCCAGTAAGTCATATTCGGCCATCGCCTTCTCGACCGCGACACGGTCAAGCTCGACAACGGCAGGTCGCTGATCGTCCATTTCTTCGTTAGCCAAGACTTCTCCGAGATGTCTGTTGTAGTCGCCTCACGGCGAAAGCTTGCGTGCGCCCCGACCTGTCACATCAAGCCGTGGCATCTGCGCATGTGATGCTCAGATCAACTGCCAATATTCCCTCCTGACATATCGCTTCAGGAGGAGTTCATGAATGATTGCGCGGCGCTGACTTGCGGGTTGATCAACGCACAAGAGGACGGACATCCTTGCAAACAACGCATCCTGCTTCGGTATTGGGGCGGGGCGGAAGGGCAGGTTCTGGGTCTGACAAAGCAGTTGCCAAACTTCAATGGCCGCGTCATGTGGACGGATGAAGAATCCCGAATCGCCCATCCTGACCTGGTCATCCACATGATCGACCCGTCCTACTCGAAAAAGGCTCATGAGGGTGATCTGGAACCGGCCGCAGCCATGCGCCGGGCGTTCCGCCGAGGCGGCAAGGAGATCGCGCTTCTGCTCGGCTCGGCATCCGAGCTCCCGCAGAAGCGCTACGGATCCTGGATCACCGCCGGGCGCCGCTCCACCCGGGAGGCGCTCGACATCATCGCCCGCACGCTGGTCGAACCCGCGCTGAATCCAGACTGCAAGCACCGGTGGAATCTGCACGATCTGGCGGAAACCAATATGCTTTGCGTGCTCGCCACGGAAAGCGCTGGCACCCGCGAGGCGCTCGCACGGCAAATCATTGCGGCAGTAGGTACCGCACTGGGCCTGAGCTACGCGGCACCGACCCGAATAATCGTGACCGCGCCGGAGGCGGTAATCGCCGATATCACCACGTCGTATCCCATCAACCGCGAGCGGGTCAATCTGATCCGCCGCGTGGCAGCGGCGGACGACTTTTCCGCGGATATGCTCGTGGTCTACCCGTGGCCCGCCGGGATGTTGAAATAAACGCGAGGTGGCGCGCTGTGCACGGACCGGCATTTCTTTCATGTTTCGTAGAAGCTGTGCGCCAATCGAATATTGCTGGCGATTTCATCCCGCAATTCCGCGGGCGCCAGCACTTCGACGCGCGCGCAGCGTTCGAGCAGCAGATTACGCAAGGCGACGGATCTCATCACGGTGGCATGCAGCCTGAAGCCACCCTGCTCCTCGATAATGGTCTGATCGCTCGACAACCACTGCTCGCGGAACAAGTGGCGATACGTCTCTTCCTCTCGTACCCGAAGCTCGAGCCTTATCTCTCCTTCCGGCAGAAACGAAAAGGACTGTTTGCCGCGCACATACTGGTTCAGGTCAAAACCGGGGTAAACCGATCCCGTTGTCTCCAGGCAGATGGCGGAGGCAAATCGGTCCAGCCGCAATTGGTAAACCTTGAAGCTGCTATCGCTGCGCTCACGGCAGGCAACGAGATAAATCACCGGCCCCCTCTCCACCAATCCCAACGGCACCACTGTAAAGGACGCCGGGGTCTGGCTGTCCCGTTGCGAGTTTTGGTACGTGATCTGCAGCAACCGGGTCAGGTACAAAGCCTTCCGCACTGCATGCAGGATTCCCTCGCTGATAGGGGGAGATACGAGGGGATATCCGGCATCGATGCGGACTGTCTTGTTTACCCAGGCGCGCGCATTACTCAGCGAAGAGTCCATAGGGCTTTCACCCAGCACCCTTTCAGCACCGGCGAAATATGCCTCTAGTTCGTCAAGAACATGCGCTGGCAAATGATTGGACGCATGCCGCTTCAGAGTCAACAACGCGATTGCGAGGTCCAGTGGCGGTCTGCGCGCGAGTTCCGATTCGATCTGCTTTCCGGTGCGCCACCAGACACGGGCACGGGACGTACCGTCCCTGGCCACCACGCCTTCACTTTCCAGATCCTCCAGCGCGCGCTTTATGGTGTGCGCACTGGGCGGAGTGGCGCCATATCGTTCCTGAGCAGCCGCGATGATATGTCCGGAGGCAATTTTTTCGCCAACGGTTGCCGGCATGGTGCTCAAGACTTCCTTATGTAACCGGGGCCATTTTCGGGAAATGCTGGAAGCCATCAAGTCATAGACAGTATTGTTTTATTACTTATAATAAAACATAGACTTCACAATGTGTCAATTCAGCTGTCTTTCCCAAAAGACACGTTACATACTTGAGACGCTCGACGAGCGTCCCCGCACAAAAGCGCGCTTCATTCACGAAGCGAGAGACCTACGAGAATGCTCGATGAAATACGAAGATGACATGATCCGCGGCGACGGGGATCTGCTGGACCTGCTGGAGCGCGCCAATCCCAAGGATGTCCATGTGCTGGTGGATTTTCTGACAGACAATGGCAAAGGCCGGGTGGCTCTGAGCGCCGATGTGCGAATAGCGCTGGACAATGCGAAAAACGAAAATCACTACAGCCGCGATGAACTGATGTTGCTCATTCGAGAGCTGCAGCTTTTCGGCGGCAACAGCCTTGTCAATCTAGTCCGCCGGAAAGGCGTGTCGTACGCGGAAATCGTTCAAGACGTCCTCGAGCATGTAGGGGGCAAGCCAAACGGCGACAACCTCGCATTGATGGAAACGCAAATCCTGGAAAAACTGGTGACCAAGCGCTGGGCCGCCATGAGTGAGCGAGAACGCGCGGACTTTGCCCGCCAGTACTGCACCAACACGGATTTCGGCAAACTTGAGCTGGATGCGGTGCTGGCCAGCTTCCGCGCGAATGCGGGCAATGCGGCCCGCCTGGGAGCGGCAGCCGCAGCGGCTGTCGGTTCACTATTGACGGAGGGCGCACTCACGGCGGGTGCGTCCACGCTCCTCGGACGTGCGGCAACGGTGGCCTTGGGACCGATCGGAGCCGGGATCGGCAGTGTGGCCGGCGTGTATGCCATGAGCAAGGAGGCATACAGAGTGACCCTTCCTTGTGTCGTGCAGATTGCATATATCCGCCAAAAAGATCAGCAGCGTGGCTGCTGACGCGACAGGAGTCGTTTGATGCCCCCGCCCAAAACCAATGATTCTCCGCTTGTGTTGATCGGCCCCAGCGCTGACAAGCCGCTGATGCAGGTGAGCCCTTTGCGCTCGCTCCCAAGCAATGCGAGAAAGATCGATATCGCGAATGCTGGCGTCAACCGGCTGTCTCCCCTGCTGCAACCGATACTTAGCACGGTAATCGCGAAAGAGGCCGCCAACCCTCAACTAATGCAAGTGGTGATCAACGGTCCCTTGGCGCAGGCGGCCGACGGCAACGGCTTGCGAGCCTTCGTTCGGGAGGGCGGGAGCATCACGGAGCACGCGCGCTTATTCGAGCCGGAGCATCTGCGCAGTTTGGTGAACTCCGCGGCGATGTTCCAGATTGCCTCGATGGTCGTTGCGCAACAGCATCTCGCGGACATCAGCCTGAAACTTGAAGAGATAAAACGGGGCGTCCAGGACATCAAGGAATTTCAGAATGAGCAGCGCAAATCCAGGATCACCGGTGCAATAAAGTATTTGGAACCTGTCATTGAAGCCGTCCGTGATGGCGAGGACGTCGCGCGCTGCTTGCCGGTATTGGAAGCCACCGGGAAGGACATGGGAGGAATCGCAGATCATCTCGTCGCCGAATTCCGCGCCTTGAGCGAGAAGGTTCGCGACTATGACGAGCCGGGATTTTTCGAAACAACGTCACCGTTGACCGCAAAAGTTCAATCGGCACAAAAGGACGCTGCGGACCGTCTGTCACAGTGGAAGGTGTGTATGAGCGTCAGCTGGATGGCGCTTAGTATCGCTCGGCGCCTGGAGGGCGATAGCACACTGCACGCTGCCCGTGAGCGCCAGTTGCGCGAAGAAGTCGATGCGTTCTTTGCGCCGTTCGGTCCTTTGGAAACATTCAAGGCCGAGGTGGCGACGCGCATCGACAATCTCAGCTCATTGCGCGACTCGCGCTCAGCGATACAAATCAATCGAATCGCCTTGCGCAAGTTGGAAGATGCCTTGCCGGAACAAGTTCGCAAGACGCGAAACCACATCCAGGAGATCAAGACATTACTGCTACCCCGCGAGGAAACCGTAACGCTCACCATACACATGGTCGAGGGGCGTTGCGTAGCAGCGTATCAAGCGTAAGTATTACTGCGCAGTGGCCATGAATATGAAAGCCACCCGCCGAGACTTTTTTGCTCCCCACAAAAGCCACACAAAACGGCATTGCATAACTTGATACCAGGAAGATAAATGGGATTTTGGGACGTAGTAAAAAGCGTGGCTATTTCTGCCAAGTGCTCCACCGGATGGCATGCGGGAAACTGGAGCCGCATCCCGGGCGAGCCGGAATGTTCGTTTGGAAAAACATGCCCTGATTGCCACAACTATGTGACTACGAAAAAGCACGCCTTTGGTGATTGGCGAAAGATCGATTATTCAACCTGCAATTCTGTCCGTGAGTGCGATCACTGCGGAAGCACCGAGGAAAAGATAATTCATGACTTCCAAAATAACGGAAAAGATGCGAGCTGCCGACTAATCACGAAGTGTCGCCACTGCGGGGTTCAAGAGACAGGGCGGGAGGATCATGAATGGGTGAAGCTTTTCGACCATGAAGTGAAGGTCGGCGGGCAGAGGAAATGCAAGCGATGCCGTGCACGGGGCTAGCTTATAAGGCCTAGCCTTCCGCGGCAGTAAAGGCCATCAGCCTTCTCGCAAACGAGGTGGTCATGGAGCTCCTGAGAGTGTCCCGGAGCCTGCCACCCCTATCCCACCTGCCGGTCAAGCCCCTCCCAATACGCATCCCGCAACTGCTTGCGCGCCAGCTTGCCATTGGCATTCTTGGGCAGCTCGCTGACGATATCGATACTGCGCGGCTTCTTGAAGTCCGCCAGCAACGCGCGGCAGTGCTCCGCCAGTTGCGCCTGAGTCGCGGCCGCGCCCGGCTTGAGCACCAGCACCGCCTTCACCGCTTCGCCCCACTTGTCGTCAGGCACGCCGAACACGCAGGCCTCGTAAACCTCCGGATGCTGGTACAACGCCTGCTCCACCTCGGTGGGATAGACGTTGAAGCCACCGGTGATGATCATGTCCTTCTTCCGGTCGACGATGAACAAATACCCCTCCTCGTCCATGCGCGCCAGGTCCCCGCTGTGCAGCCAGCCATCGCGCAGGGCATTGGCGCTCAGCTCGGGTTCGCGCCAATAGCCCGCGAAAACGTCGGGTCCTCGAACAGTGATCTCGCCCACCTCTCCAGGCTCCGCCTCACGACCGTCGTCGGTGACCAGCTTCAGCTCTCCTTCGCCGAATACGCGTCCGCAAGAACCCAGCAGCTCCGGTCGCTGGGACATGGCATACGCATGGTCGGTGCGACCCAGCATGACCATGCCGCCGGTCGTCTCACCGGCACCATAACCTTGGCTGAGGATAGGACCCAGCGTCTCCCAAGCCTCGCGTATGCGCGCGGGCGCCATCGGCGCCCCACCGTAGGAAATCTGACGCAAGGCGCCAAGGTCGTGTCGGCGCAACTCCGGATGGGCGATCAGCATGTTCAGCATGGTGGGCACCATGAAGCTGAACGCCGCGCGATGGCGCGCCGCGGCGGCAAGAAACGCTTCGGGGTCGTAGCGGTCCTGCAGCAGGATGGTGCCACCCTGGAACAGAAAGGGTTGCATGAACATGCCGCTGGCGTGCGTGATGGGCCCCGCCAGGGCGAGCACTTCACCGGGGTCCGCGCGCATGCGGCCCATGACCACTTTGCGCAAGGACGCCAGGCGATTGCCCACCGTTTGCATGGCGGCCTTCAGCTTGCCCGTCGAACCAGAGGTGAAATGCAGCACGGCAAGGTCGTCCGGCGCGACGGCGACATCCGGGTTGCGGTCGGCCGCGGCGGCGATCCACGTTTCGTACGGCCGCCAGACCTCGGCGGATCCACCGTCCACCGCGCGGCTGCCCGTCACGATGATGTGCCGCACGTCATCCAGTCTGGCGCGCACCGATGCCAACTGCTCCGCATGGGCCGGATCGACGATCAGTACCGTGGCGGCGGCATTGTTCAGGGTATCGACTACTTCCTGCGCGGAAAGCCGCGCGTTCAACGCCACCTTGACCAACCCGGCCTTGTATAGCGCACACTCCAGCTCGATGATCTCCGGGCAATTCCAGGCCAGGATCGCCACGCGGTCGCCCTTGGCCAGGCCCAGCGCCAGCAGGGCATTCGCCAGGCGATTGGAACGGGTCTCCAGTTCACCGAAAGTGGTCGTCCTATCGCCGAACAGTATGGCCGGCCGGTCGCGCCAGTAGCGCGCATTGCGAGTGGTATATCTTCCCTGATTCATGGATGTCTCCTTCGTCGGCGGCAACGCCCGCCTGGGTCTTGGTAACAGGATGGTGCGGGAAGGCGTCGACGCCCCGCATAACGGACCCGCGAAACCCGATGACGCCGCGTTATCGGCCGGCCGTCATGACGCGGCGTTATCGGATTCCGTCGGCGCGGCATCGGCGGGCGCCGGCTTGCGGGTTACATCTAGGCCGTCCCGGGTCGCGTCTCTTTTTTTGCCGCGACCGGGGGCACGCGCCGTCCACGAACGCGCGCGTCGGTTCCAATCAAATACGAGGAGACACCGTGCATATGCGCTTCATCACTCTCTGCCTGACGGCCGCCGTAGCGCTCGTCGCCGCGCTTCCCGCCGCGCGGGCCGAAGACTATCCGTCCAAGCCCATCCGCTTCATCGTGCCGTTCTCCGCCGGCGGACAGCTGGATTACGTCGCACGCTTGGTTGCCCAACCCATGAGCGAGAACCTCAAGCAGAACGTCATCGTCGAGAACGTCAGCGGTGGCGGTGGCAATATCGGCGGCATGAAGGCAGCCAATGCGGCGCCGGACGGCTACACCGTGCTGGAGTATGGCGGCAACTTTCCCATCGCCAAGCACTTGGCGCCGGACCTTGCCTATGACCCGATCGGCGGCTTCGAACTGATCAGCGGCATCAGCATCTCGCCGCACGTGGTGCTGGTCGCGGATAAATTGCCGATCCACGATCTGCGGGAGCTGGCCGCCTATGGCAAGGCACATCCCGGTGTGCTGAACTACGGCAGTCCGGGCATAGGCTCGTCCATGAACCTGACTTTTGAAGTGATCAAGCAGCATTTCGGCATCGATGCGATACACGTGCCTTATCGCGGCGGCTCCAACGTACTGAACGATCTTGCCGGCGGCCAGATTTCGGTGGGCGTGGTCGCGGTGGCGCCGGCCATGGCCATGATCAAGGCCGGCAAGATCCGGGCGATCGCGGTGACCAGCATCGAGCGCGTGGCCGCCCTACCCGACGTGGCCACCGTGGCGGAGTCCGGCTTTCCCGGCTATAGCAGCGGCAGTTGGGCCGGACTCGCCGTGCCTAAAGGCACACCGAAAGCGGTGGTGGACCGGCTGAACCAGGCCGTGCGCGCCGCCGTCGCCCAGGACCGGGTGCGGCAGGATCTGCTGACGCAATCGTTCACGCCGATCGCGGGTACGCCCGAGGAACTGGCCGCACGCGTCCGCGCGGAATCGGATAGCTACGGGCCGCTGATAAAGCAGTTAGGGCTGCATGCGGAATAAACACGGAACAGGCGTGGCATGGGCGCGGCATGGGCGCTGAACATACGCGGCCCGCGCCGCTTCCTGAAGACATGGTCCCAGGCATCAACCTGGCGCCTTGCGCCAGGCGGCCGCATGGTCTTCCAGGATTTCGATCAACCGTTGCGCCAGGGGCGAACGATAGCCGCCCCGCGGCGCCAGGATGCCGATCTCCCGATGCCAGGTCACATCCTCCAGCGGCACGACGCCCAGACTGCGGCCCGCACTGGATCGCAGCGTAATTTCGCTGGTTAGCGTCAGCAGATCGGTGTTGAGCAGGATGCTGACAAGATTGGCCACCGAGGCATTGGACTCGATCACCACGTCCGGCGGGGGCGCACCGCGCTGTTCGAAACGCGTCTCCAGCCAACGTCGCGCGGCCACTTGCGGCCCCGGCAGCAGCCAGCGATAGTGCGCCAGATCCGCCAGCACGATACGACTGCGGTTGAACAGAGGATGATCGGCGCGCGCGGCCACATAAAGATTATCGGGAAACAGCGGCATGCGGTCGAACTCGGACGACAAGGTCGACTCGTGCAGCGAGCAGACCATGAAATCCAGCTCGCCCTGGCGCAAAGCAGTCAACAAGGCGTCGTTCAGATTCACGGTGACACTGAAGCGCGCCGCCGGCCGCTGGGCCAGCAATTCGACACAGGCCGGATTGAAGAAATGCTCCGCCAGCAAAGGCGTCACGCCCACGCGCACCAGGCCCACCGTCCCACGATGCAGATCCGCTGCCTCGCGCAGCGCATCATCCAGTCCCAGGCGCGCCTGTTGTGAGCGTTGATAGAACGCCTGGCCCGGCAAGGTCAGCTCCATGCCCTTGGGTGTGCGATTGAACAACTGCAGTCTCAGCTCTTCCTCCAGGCGGCGGATGCCCTTGGTCAGGGCCGGCTGGCTTACGCCCAACTGGTCAGCCGCACGCCCCACATGCCCGCTGCGCGCCACCGCCAGAAAATAGTCGAGGTCTTCCAGTCTCATTTGATTCCGCCCGGTTATCGAAAGCAGGCGGAAGATAATCACGGTTGGCCCCGCTGGCTGTCAAGCTCTGCTCCATACGAATACATCTGGAGGAGATCCATTATGGCCCGCATCGAGGACCCGCTACTGCCGCGCTTGCGCGATACCTTGCAGCGCTATCTGCAAGACGAGCTGATTCCCATGGAGAAGGAACTGGGGCTGGGCTATGAGGACAAGTTCTCGCGCGAACTGGTGCGGTCCGTCTGGCGGCGCTCGCACGCCTTGGGCCTGTACGGCCCTCAGCTGCCAACTGACTTGGGCGGCCAGGGCCTGAGCTATCGCGCCCTCTGCGTGTTGAAGGACGACGTGGCGGCCTCGGGCGCCATCCTGTTCCCGCATGTGCTGGGCGACTGGGGCGGGCCTTCGCGCATCGGCAGCCTGGCGCAATACGCCACGCCTTACCAACGCGAGCGCTACATCCTGCCTGTGGTCAACGCCGAACTGGGCGCGTGCTTCGCCATGACCGAGCCGCAATCCGGCTCCGATGCCACGCGCTTGCAGACCACGGCCGTCATCGACGGCGACGACTACATCGTCAGCGGCACCAAGCACTACATCTCCGCATCGACGTTCGCCGACTTCGCCGTAGTGATGTGCGCGACGGATCCGGACAAAGGCGCCGACGGCATCTCCGCCCTGCTCGTCGACCTGGACCAGCCGGATGTGACACTCACCTATGACTGCGTACCCATGACCGGGCAGTATGTCGATGCCGACATCGTCTTCGACCAGGTACGTGTGCCGCGCCGCAATCTCATCGGTGAACCGGGCCAGGGCTTTCGCATCGCCATGAACCGCGTCAGCGTCAACCGCCTGCTGCACTGCCCGACGATGATAGGCCTGGCGCGGCAGGCCCTGCGGCTGGCGCTGGAGTATGCGCACTATCGCCAGCAATTCGGCGGCCCCATCAGCCGCTTCCAGGCCATCCAGCACATGCTGGCCGACATGGCGACAGCGCTGTATGCCTGCGAGCAGATGGTGCTGGCCACGGCGGAACGGGCCGACGCCGGCGAGGACGTGCGGGAGACGGCGTCCATGTGCAAGCTGTTCGTGTCCGAACGCTGCTTCGAGATCGCCGACAAAGCCATGCAGATACACGGCAACGTGGGCGTGACGAAGAATCATCCCGTCGAGTTCATCTTCCGGCGTCTGCGCCTGTACCGCATTGTCACGGGCACCAGCGAGATACAACGCAATACGATCGCGAAAGGGCTGCTGCGATGAGACTGTCCGACACTGCGAACGGCGGCGGATACCTGCATGAGCTGGTGGTGCTGGATCTGGGCCAGCTGCACCCCGGCCCCTATGCCGCCCAGCTCTTGCAGCAATTGGGAGCCACGGTCATCAAGGTCGAGAAGCCGGCGGGCGACACGTCGCGTATGCTGGGTCGCGATACCTATGCGAAGTACAACCGCGGCAAACCATCGATCATGCTGGATCTCAAACAGCCGGACGACCGCGCGACATTGCTGAGACTGGCACGCGCCAGCGATGTCCTGATCGAAGGCTTCCGGCCTGGCGTGATAGCCAAGCTGGGTCTGGCCCCCGCCACTCTTGCCGCTGAAAATCCCCGTCTGGTGGTCTGCTCGATTACCGGATTCGGCCAGACCGGCCCCTACGCCAACCGCCCCGGCCACGATATCAACTATCTGGCATTGAGCGGATATTGGGCGGTGCCGTCGCAAGTGCGGGACCTGGCGGCGCGGCCACGGTTGCGCCTGTCGGATTACTGCGCGGCCATGCATGCGACGCTGGCCATCCTGGCTGCGGTGGACCACGCGCGGGTGACCGGGGAAGGCCAGCATCTGGATGTCTCGATCCACGATGCCATGACCGCCTGGATGGCGCCGGGCGTCGAAGCGGTACGGCGCCAGGGTGGGCCCGATATGGGCCTGGACCACGTCATGCCGGATAACGATATTTTCGAAACAGCCGACGGCCGGCATATAGCGCTGGGTATTCTGGAAGAGAAATTCTGGCGTGAGCTGGTCGACGCACTGGGCGAGGAGTTCCCGCTGCTGCATGATCCCGGCTACGCAAACCGGGCTGGACGTTTAGCCGCCAAGCGCGATCTCAACCGGCAATTGCGCGAGATTTTCGCCAGCCGCACCCGTGCGCAGTGGGAAGAGCGGCTGGCTGGCCTTGACCTGCCCTGGGCCCCCGTACTGGAATACGACGAAGTATTCGAAAACGAACATGTAGAGCATCGCGGCGTGGTTCAGCCGCAAGCGCGGGGATACCAGCACGGTTTCCCGGTTCGTTTCTCGAAACCGCTACCCGCCGCGTCGGGACGCGTCGCGGAGCTGGATGAGGATAGGACGGATATCCTCGCCTGGCTGCGCAGGAAAGAAGAGGAAGCCCGCTGAATGCGAGCGTCCTTTATGCGCCCCGCCGCCTTGTCGGATCGGACACGACCACCAGCGCCTGGGCTGGCGTGGTCCCGGTCGAACGCGAGCGATGGGGCAGCGAAGCGTTGAAGTACAAGGAGTCGCCCGCAGTCATGGCGACAGTATGGTCGGCGAAGATGACTTCCATGTCACCGCTGACGACATAGATCAGCTCCTCTCCCGAGTGGCTGACGAGTTCATGTTTGGCATCCACGGAAAACGGTGGCGTCATCATGAACGGGGTCATCGCCTTGTCCAGCCGCTCGGTGGCAATGGCTTCGTAGGTGTAGCCCTGGCGCTCCCGCGATGGGCTGAAAGGAACCCGGTCGGCCGCGCGCACCAGCAGAATCTCGCTGGACTGCGGCGTATTCCCGATCAACTGGTCGACGCCGACATCCAAAGCCTTCGCCAACTTCAACAGCGTCGCGATCGTGGGTGACGACAAGCCCCTCTCCAGCTTCGAGAGATAGCTCTTGGTCAACGTGGCGCGATCCGCGACCTGCTCCAACGTCAACGCGTTCAATTTTCGAAAAGACGCCAGGCGTTCGCCCAAAGCGTAGTCGCGCTGCTTTTCTTCCATGTTCCAGCAATTGCCCCATGCCGCGCTGCACCCGTGGCCAGGATGGTCCGCGCCGAAGTCGAAATTCTAGACGCAGGGTTTTCCTGGATCAACTTGCGTTTCCTTGAAAGACACTTTTGTGTCATTATAAACACCGCAGTGTCCCAAGCCTGCCAGTCCGCAAGTTCGATTCGAAACCAAGGGAGATTCACCCATGAAGCCATCGCACCGCCGCGCGCTGATCAGCGCGCTGGCCTGTCTTCCCACGCTGTCGCTGTTTTCCGCATCCGCGCTGGCCGGTGCCTATCCGGACCGTCCCGTCACGCTCATCGTGCCGTTCGGGGCCGGCGGCATTACCGACATCGTGGCGCGCGCCACCGGCAAGGCCCTGGGTGAGCAACTTGGCCAGACGGTCATCGTTGAAAATCGGCCTGGCGCGGGCGGCAACATCGCGGCCGACTACATCCGGCGGGCCAAACCCGACGGCTACACGCTGATGTTCACCACGATGGGGGTATTGGCGGTGAATCCGCATACGGACATGAAGGCGTTCTTCGACAGCAAGCGGGACTTCACCTACATTTCCTTGGTCGGCAACACGCCGCATCTGATCGCGGTGAACGCGGGCGTTGCCGCGACGAACCTGGGCGAGCTGATCAAGCTGGCGAAGAACAAGCCGAACGCGATCAGTTTCGGGACGGCGGGTTTGGGCAGTTCGCCTTACCAGGGCATGGAAATACTGCAGGAGGCCGAGGGGGTGAGGTTTTTGCACGTGCCGTACAAGAGCGGTGCCGAATCCGTGACCGGGGTGGTGGCCGGGCAGGTCGATATGACGTTTGAAGCGACGCCGCAGGTGATGCCCTTCGTCACTTCACAGAAGCTGCGCGCGCTTGCGGTGGCGAATCCGCAGCGGCTGGAAAGCGCGCCGGGTGTACCCTCGACGGCGGAGCTGGGTTATCCGGGCATCGTGTCGGGGTCGGTGGCGGGGCTGGTCGGCCCGGCCAGCCTGCCGGCGGATGTCGTCACTACGCTTAACGCGGCCGTGGCCAAGGTAGTGGCGGACACTTCGTTCAAGGCCACGCTGCTCAGGCAGGGTACGGCCACGGCGTCGTCCACGCCAGATGAATTCCGGCGCCTCGTGGCCGAAGAAGACAAACGTTGGGCCAAGATCATGGCCGGCGCGAAAGCAAAATGACGGAAAGCAACGTGACGAAATGAGCGTCACTATCGCGACATCGGCAGCGGCTCGTTTACGCGGATGAAGATCAAGGCCGACTGATACCTCTTTACATACCTCTCGAAACAGGAAACCGACATGAAAACCATGGAGCTCACAAAGAGCGAAATCGTCAGCGCTTCGCTCAAGAAAATGGAAAGCGATCTGCGCACGGAGAAGATGCCGCTGCGCGAGGCGGTCGCCGAGACCTGCCGCATCCTTTTCGCCTTCGGGCACGACTCAGGCCTGTCCGGCCAGATCACTGCGCGCACGGAGCAGCCCGGCACCTACTGGACGCAGCGCCTGGGGCTGGGCTTCGACGAAATCACCAGCGACAACCTGCTGCTGGTGGATGAAGACCTGACCGTGCTGCAGGGCGACGGCATGCCAAACCCGGCGAACCGCTTCCACTCGTGGCTTTATCGCGCGCGGCCGGATATCAACTGCATCGTCCACTCGCACGCCCCGCACGCCTCGGCGCTGGCCATGCTGGAAGTGCCTTTGACGATATCCCACATGGACACCTGCGTGCTGTATGACCAGGTCGCGTTCCTGGGCAAGTGGCCCGGCATCCCGGTGGGCAACGAAGAAGGCGAGATCATCAGCGGCGCGCTGGGGAACAAGAAAGCCATTCTGCTCTCGCACCATGGACTGCTGGTATGCGGCGCCAGCGTGGAAGAGGCCTGCGTGCTGGGCGTGATGTTCGAGCGTGCGGCCCGGCTGCAGTTGCTGGCGATGGCGGCCGGTGAAATCCAGCCTATTGCGCATGACCTGGGCGCCGAAGCGCAGAAGTGGGTCAGCACCCCGCGCCGGTACGAGGCGACGTTCGCTTACTACTCGCGCCGCGCGCGCCGGGAACTGCCGGCGCTTTGAGCCGGCCCTGCGCGTGGCCCTTTTTCGCAGCATTCACTTCTTCGCAGCGCTTACTTCTTCCTCGCTTCTTCGTCCCACTGCTTCAAGACGGCCAGTTTTTCGCCGATCTTGATTTCCAGGCCGCGCGGAACGGGCTGATACCAGCCCGGTTCGCGCATGCCGTCCGGTAAATAAGTCTCGCCGGCGGCGTACGCATTGGGCTCGTCATGCGCGTAGCGGTACGCATGGCCGTGGCCCAGTTCCTTCATCAGCTTGGTGGGCGCGTTGCGCAGGTGGATGGGGACTTCGCGGCTGCGGTCCTGCTTCACGAAGGCTCTGGCCTGGTTGTAGGCGTTGTAGCCGGCATTGCTCTTGGCCGCGACCGCCAGGTAGATGACGGCCTGGCCCAGCGCCAGCTCCCCTTCCGGACTGCCCAGGCGTTCGAAGGTCACGGCCGCGTCGTTGGCGATCTGCATGGCGCGCGGGTCGGCCAGGCCGATGTCTTCCCACGCCATGCGCACGATGCGCCGCGACAGGTATTTGGGGTCGACGCCGCCGTCCAGCATGCGCGTGAACCAGTACAAGGCGGCATCCGGGTTGGAGCCGCGCACGGACTTGTGCAGGGCCGAAATCTGGTCGTAGAAGTTGTCGCCGCCTTTGTCGAAACGGCGCGCGTTCAGCGTCAGGGCGTTCTCGATGAACTCGGCGTCGATGTCCGTGATCTTCGCGGCTTGCGCGGCGGAGCTGGTCTGCTCCAGCAGATTGAGCATGCGGCGGGCATCACCGTCGGCGAAACCGACCAGGGTCTCGATGGCTTTCTCGTCGAAGTTCAAATGCGACAGGACGTCGGCACGCGCTTTCTCGACGAGCAGCTTCAGCTCGTCTTCGGTCAGGGACTTCAGCACGTAGACCTGGGACCGGGACAGCAAGGCCGAGTTGACTTCGAAAGAAGGGTTTTCGGTAGTCGCGCCGATCAGCGTAACCAAACCGGATTCGGCATAGGGCAGCAAGGCGTCCTGCTGCGATTTGTTGAATCGGTGGATTTCGTCGACGAACAGGATGGTGCGCTTGTGCAGGCTGAGATTGCGTTCGGCCTCATCCATGGCGGCGCGGATGTCCTTCACGCCGGAGAACACGGCCGACAAGGCGATGAATTCGCAGTCGAAGGCCGAGGCGGTGAGGCGGGCCAGCGTGGTCTTGCCCACGCCCGGGGGACCCCAGAGAATCATCGAATGCGGGCGCCCCGATTCGAAAGACAGGCGCAAAGGTTTGCCGGGGCCCAGCAGATGGGACTGGCCGACCACCTCGTCCAGCGTCGTTGGCCGCAAAGCTTCGGCCAGGGGAGGAATAGGCTTGGCCTTGAAAAGATCGTTCATCGCGACATTACACCAGATGTTTGGAGGGTGAAGGGCCACGCCCCTCACCGACGCCCCGGGGGTAGGGTGCAGAGGGGACTCCGCCCCTCTGCACTCCCCTATAAGAAAGTTGAGGGGACTCCGCCCCTCAACGCTCCCCCAAAAACGAAGCTGAGGGGGACAGCCCCCTCAGCACGTCCCCGCACCGGGGTTGGGGGCGCAGCTCCCTCAACACCCCGCACCGGTGTTGAGGGGCGCAGCCCCCTCATCCCCCGCAGCGCGGTTGCGAGCGCAGCCCTCCCGGTGCCGGGGGTCGAAGGGGGGCGCATGCCCCCTTCGACCCCCTCCCCCCTGGGAAAACCCCGACTGCGCCTGTAAATTCTTTTCAGGATAATTAAAAAAAAACGGTGATCTGGTAATTATTTTCAAAAGCGACCGTCACCGCTGCTCATAAACGATCCCCCAGGCGCATCCGAGTACCGCCCAGGCACCAGACCGCTTACCCGCCAGCCGAGGTTATCCATGACGACGATTCATCCCTATCCTCCCCTCGATCCAGACGGCAAGGGCCTGGGACGGCTGGACGGCTCCTGTAGCCTGGAGCAGGTCCCGGCAATGGCCTGGAATCTGCTCGCCGAGGACATCAGTCTGCCCGTGGCGGTGCTCTACGAGACCCGCGTGCGCCACAACCTGGAATGGATGCAGCGCTTCATCCGCGCCTACAAGGTCCAACTGGCCCCGCACGGCAAAACCACCATGAGTCCGGCGCTGTTCAAACGCCAGCTCGACGGCGGCGCGTGGGGTATCACGCTGGCCACCGCGCCTCAGGTCAACGCCGCCTACCGCCACGGCGTGCGCCGCATCCTCATGGCGAATCAACTGGTCGGCCGCGCCAATATGGCCCTGATCGCCGACCTGCTGGACGATCCCGACTTCACTTTCTATTGCATCGTCGATTCGGCCGCGAATGCCGCCGCGCTCGGCGCCTTCTTCACCGAACGCGGCCAGACCCTGCGCTCGCTGATCGAGCTGGGCGTGGCCGGCGGCCGCACCGGCGTGCGCGATGACCAGCAGCTGGATACCCTGCTGGCCGAAATCGCCCGCTGGCCCGGTGCCCTGGCCCTGTCCGGCATCGAGATCTACGAAGGCGTGCTGCAAGACGAAGCCCTGATCCGCGCCTTCCTGCGCCGCGCCACCGGCACCTTGCGCCGCCTGCAGGAAAACGGCCAACTGTCCACCGACGGCCCCGCGCTGATCTCCGGCGCCGGCTCGGCCTGGTATGACGTGGTGGCCGAGGAATTCTCCGGTCTGGACATCGGCCGGCCGCTGGAAATCGTGCTGCGCCCCGGCTGCTACCTGAGCCACGACGTCGGCATCTACCGCGGCGCCGCCACCCGCATCAACGCCAACAACGAAGTGGCCCGCCATATGGAGCCGGGCCTGCTGCCCGCGCTGCAGGTCTGGGCCTACGTGCAATCGCTGCCCGAACCGGGCCGCGCCATCATCGGCCTGGGTAAACGCGACGCCGCCTTCGACGCCGGCCTGCCCACCCCCGCCCTGCACTATCGCCCCGGCCAGCAGAACGGCCAAGCCACGGGGGCCGCCGCAGCCACGACGACCAGCGCCGCCACTGCGTCCACGGCAGCCACGAAAGCTACGGCAGCCAAACCCGCCAACGCCCCGCCAGCCTGGAAGCTGACCGCGATGATGGACCAGCATGCCTTCATGCAGATCGACGACGGCGCGGACATCCAGGTCGGCGACATGATCGGCTTCGACATCTCGCACCCCTGCCTGACTTTCGACAAATGGAAGCAGGTCCTGCTGGTCGACGACGACTATCAAGTCCTCGAAGCCGTACAGACTTTTTTCTGAAATCGCCCTTTCCCCTGCTGTTTTCCGTATCGCCCACCGCATTGCCTCCGTAGGGCGGCTTGGTCCGCCTGAACAACTTCTGGAGCACGCTATATGAACGCAACGATCTCCCGTCGCCGCGACGGGCTGAAGAACTTCCTGCTCGCCAGCGCCCTGGGCCTGGCTTTCCTGGCCGGCGGCGCGCAAGCAGCCGATCCCGTCAAAGGCGGCACCCTGTCGGTCGCCACCATCGGCGAACCGCCCACGCTGGACCCGATGGCCAGCACCGCGGACCTGGTGGGCATCCTCACTCAGCACATCTTCGAAACCCTCTACACCTTCGACGCCAAGTGGAACGTGACGCCGCTGCTGGCCGACACGCTGCCCAAGATCAGCGCCGACGGCCTGACCTACACCATCCCCCTGCGCCAGGACGTCACCTTCCATGACGGCAGCAAGATGACCTCGGCGGATGTCGTGGCGTCCCTGCAGCGCTGGACCACGGTGGCTTCGCGTGGCAAACAGGCCGCCCAGCTGATCACCGGCATCACCGCCACCGACGACCACACGGTGACGATCACGCTGAAGCAGCCCTACGCCCCCCTGACCGCGCTGCTGGCCATGAACAACGCCGCCGCCGTGGTCCTGCCCAAGGCCAAGATCGCCACCCCGCTGACGGAATTCATCGGCACCGGTCCCTACAAGCTGAAAGCGCGGGTACCCGACCAATACCTGCAACTGGTGCGCTTCGACGGCTACAAATCGCGCGCCGGCGAACCGGACGGCTATGGCGGCGCCCGCAAGCAATACCTGGACGAAATCCGCTTCGTGCCCGTCAGCAATGCCAACACCCGCATCGAAAGCGCGGTGGCCGGCCAGTATGAATACGTCGACTCCATCGCGGTCGAATCGGCCGCCAAGCTGAAATCGAGCAAGTCCGAAGCGGTGCTGCTCAAGCCCTTCGGCTGGCCGCGCCTGGTGCTCAACACCAAGCAAGGCATCATGTCCAACGTGAAGGTGCGCCAGGCCGTGCAGATGGCCCTGAGCGAAGAGGACATGCTGTTCGCCGCCTTCGGCGACAAGGCCTACTACGCGCTCGACGGCGCCATGTACCCGGAAGGCTATCCCTGGCACACGACGCAAGGCACCCAGGTCTACAACAAGGGCGACGTGGCCGGCGCCAAGAAGTTGCTCGAAGCGTCCGGCAGCAGCGATCGCACCATCCGCATCCTGACCAGCCAGCAATACGAATTCCACTACAAGATGGCACTGGTCGCCGCCGAATACCTCAAGCAGGCCGGCTTCAAGGTCGACATGCAAGTGGTCGACTGGGCCACCCTGACGCAGCGCCGCCAGGACCCCGCCCTGTGGGACATCTTCATCACCCACAGCCCCTTCCTGCCCGAACCCGCGCTCATCGACTTCCCGTCCAAGGACGCACCGGGCTGGTGGGATACGCCGCGCCGCAACCAGGTGCTGGACGCCTTCAACCGTGCCACCAACCAGGACGAACGCGTCAAGCGCTGGGCCGACGTCCAGCAGGCCATCTTCGATGAAGTGCCCTTCATCAAGGTCGGCGACTTCAACGCCGTGGCCGCCAAGTCACCGGCACTGCACGGTGTGACCCCGGCCCCCTGGCCTTATTTCTGGAACGCCTGGAAGGCGGCGAAATAAATGCGCTATCTGATCAACCGTCTGCTGGGCCTGGTCGCGGTCATGTTCCTGGTGGCCACGATCGTGTTCGTGATCATCCGGGTCACGCCGGGTGATCCGGCGGCGGTGATGCTGGGTCCGGAGGCCAGCCAGCAGGACATCGCCGCCCTGCGCACCCGGCTGGGCCTGGACCAGCCGCTGCCGGTGCAGTACGTTACGTGGCTGGGCCAACTGGCCAAGGGCGACCTGGGCCAGTCCATCTTCCTGAACAAGCCGGTGCTGTCGGCCCTGGCCGATCGCGCCGAGCCGACGTTCTGGCTGACCTTGATGGCTTTGCTCATCGCCAGCGCCATCGCCTTGCCGGTGGGGATACTGTCCGCGGTCAAACGGGGCACGACACTGGACCAGTCCGTGCTCAGCTTCTCCATGTTCACCTCCAGCGTGCCCAGCTTCTGGCTGGGGCTGCTGCTGATGCAGGTGTTCTCGGTGAAGCTGGGCTGGCTGCCGGTGTCAGGCTACGGCGGTCCCGATGCAACGATGGGCACGCGGCTGACACACCTGATCCTGCCGGCCGTGGTGCTGGGCCTGGTCAATTCCGCGCTGATCACCCGTTTCATCCGCGCCAGCATGCTGGATGTCCTGCGCGATGACTACGTGCGCACGGCCCGCGCCAAAGGCTTGCCGGAACGCAAGGTGATCCTCAAGCATGCGGTGCGCAACGCGCTGATTCCCATCCTGACTGTGCTGGGCCTGACTACCGCCCTGCTGGTCAGCGGCGCCGTGGTCACCGAAACGGTGTTCGGCCTGCCCGGCGTGGGCAGCCTGGTGGTGTCGGCGGTGCTGCGGCGTGACTACCCGGTGATCCAGGGCGCGTTGCTGGTGATCGCCGCCATCTATGTCTTGATCAATCTGTTCATCGACCTGCTCTACCTGCTGGTCGACCCTCGGGTGCGCTACTGATGTCCTCTCCCGTTACTGTCCAGGCCGGCACGGATCGCTGGCAGGTGCTGCGCCTGCTGGTGTCGCGCAAGACCGTGCTGATCAGCCTGATCGTGCTGGTGGTATTGATCGCCGCCGCGCTGCTGGCGCCCATGATCAGCCCCTACGATCCCTACAAACTGTCCATCATGAACCGGCTCAAGGCGCCCAGCGGCGCACACTGGTTCGGCACCGACGACTTCGGCCGCGACGTCTTCAGCCGTGTGGTCTACGGTGGCCGCCTGTCCTTGACCGTAGGCTTCGCGGTGGTGATCCTGTCCAGCGTGCTGGGCATCGCCCTGGGCCTGCTGGCAGGCTTCTTCCGCGGCGCCGACAAGTTCGTGTCGCGCCTGATCGACGCCATGATGGCCTTTCCCGACATCCTGCTGGCCATCTCGCTGGTGGCGGCGCTGGGGCCGTCGGTGATCAATGTGGTGATCGCGCTGGGCATCGTGTACACGCCGCGGCTGGCCCGCATCGTGCGGGCGTCGACGCTGGTGATTCGTGAACTGCCCTTCGTCGAAGCGGCGCGCGCCCTGGGCGTGTCGACCTGGCGCATCGTCACCGTGCACGTCCTGCGTAATCTGGTGTCGCCCATTCTGGTGCAGGGGACCTTCATCTTCGCCTATGCCATCCTGGCCGAAGCCGGACTCTCCTTCCTGGGCGTGGGCGTGTCACCCGACATCCCCACCTGGGGCACGATGATCAACGCCGGCCAGCAATACATGGGCTCGGCCGACTGGATCATGATCTTTCCGGGCATTGCCATCGTGTTGTCGGTGCTGTCCCTGCAATTGGTGGGCGATGGTCTGCGCGACGTGCTCGATCCGCGTCTGCGCAAGGAGCTTTGAACGATGAACCCGAACGTAGTCCTGTCCGTCCAAGGCTTGAAGACCTGGTTCCACAGCCGCGACGGCGTCGCCAAGTCGGTGGACGGCGTCACCTTCGAACTGGCAAAAGGCGAAACCCTGGCCATCGTCGGTGAATCCGGCTCCGGCAAATCGGTGACCAGCCTGTCCATCATGGGCCTGCTGCCCAAGCCGGCCGGCCGCATCGAGGCCGGCAGCATCCACTTCCGCGACCGCGCCGGTATCGAACACGATCTGGCCCACGCCAGCGCCGCCACGCTGCGGCGCATCCGTGGCGCCGAGATCGCCATGATCTTCCAGGAACCCATGACCAGCCTGAACCCGCTGTACACGGTAGGCGACCAGATCGCCGAAGCCGTGTTGCAGCACGAAGGCGGCAGCCGCGCGGCGGCCATGGCGCGTGCCCGCGAAATGCTGGAACGGGTGGAGATCCCCGCCGCCGCCAAGCGCATCGGTGAATATCCGCACCAGATGTCGGGCGGCATGCGCCAGCGCGTCATGATCGCCTTGGCGCTGGCCTGCAATCCGTCCGTGCTGATCGCCGACGAACCCACCACGGCACTGGACGTCACCGTGCAGGCGCAGATCCTGGACCTGCTGCGCCGCCTGCAGGAAGAGCTGCATATGAGCATCCTGTTCATCACCCACAATCTGGGCGTGGTGGCGGAGATCGCCCATCGTGTGGCGGTGATGTATGCAGGCCGCGTGGTCGAGGACGCCGATGTCTACGACCTGTTCGAGCGGCCCACGCACCCGTACACGCGCGGCCTGCTGTCCTGCCTGCCCACCGATGCGCTGCTGGCCTCCGGTGAACGCTTGCGCGCCATCCCCGGCAATGTGCCCAGCGTGCTCGCCCTGCCCGCCGGCTGTACTTTCGCGCCGCGCTGCCCGCTGGCCGACGCGGACTGTACCCGGGCGGTGCCCGAACTGCTACCCGTGCGCCCGCAACACCGCGCGCGCTGCATCAAGGTTGCGACGATATGACTGCCTATTCCTCTGCCGAACCGCTGCTGAGCGTGCGCGACCTGCGCGTGCATTTCCCCACTGCCTCGCGCCGCGATGCGCCGGTGGTGCGCGCGGTCGACGGCGTCAGCTTCGACGTGCCGCGCAATACCATCGTGGGCCTGGTCGGCGAGTCCGGCTCCGGCAAGACCACCACCGGCCGCGCGCTGCTGCGCCTGCTGGCGGCGACCAGCGGCCAGATCCAGTTCGACGGCACCGACATCAGCAAGCTCGACGAGAAGCGCATGCTGCCCTGGCGCCGCCGTATGCAGATCGTGTTCCAGGATCCCTACGCCAGCCTCAACCCACGCATGACGGTGGCCGAGATCATCGGCGAAGCGCTGGATACCCACGGCTTGGCGCGCGACCGCCGCGAAGCGCGCATCAGCGAATTGCTGACCCGCGTCGGCCTGAACGCCGATCACCGCAAGCGCTATCCGCATGAGTTCTCCGGCGGCCAGCGCCAGCGCATCGGCATTGCCCGCGCGCTGGCCGTGGAGCCGGACTTCATCGTGGCCGATGAACCCGTGTCCGCGCTGGATGTATCCGTACAAGCCCAGGTGCTGAACCTGCTGCAGGATCTGCAGCGCGACCTGGGCCTGACCATGCTGTTCGTGGCGCATGACCTGGCGGTGGTCAACTACCTGTGCGACGAGGTGGTGGTGCTGTATCTGGGCCGCGTGATGGAGCGTGGACCTACCCGCGAGGTCTACGCCCGGCCGCGCCACCCGTATACTCGCGCGCTGTTGTCGGCCGCACCGGTGCCCGATCCACGTGCCGCGCGCAAGCGCATTCTGCTCAAGGGGGATATTCCCAGCCCCATGAACCCGCCTTCGGGCTGTGTGTTCCGCACGCGCTGTCCGCACGCCCTGCCGGTCTGTGCCGAACAGGTGCCTGAAGCCACGCTGGTGGGCACCAACCACCACGTGGCCTGCGTGCGGGTCGACGAACTGCAGAACGCCTGAATGCCCCCAGCCGGAGCCCCCGCATGAACACCGTCCGCGATATCGTCTACCAGATCCGCAGCCGCCGCGATGCGCTCAGCGCCACCGAGCGCAAGGTGGCCGACGCCATCCTGGACGACATCATCCACGCCGCCGCCGCCACGGTCGAACAACTGGCGGAAAAAGCCGGTGTGAGCAACGCCACCATTTCGCGCTTCGCGCGATCGGTCGGCTGCGACGACACGCGCGACCTGAAGATGAAGCTGGCGCAGGCCAGCGCGGTGGGCACACGCTTCCTGGATCGCGCCGCGCCGGCGGAAGAAAGCACCTTCTACGCCCGCATCTACGCCGATATCGAAAGCACCCTGCGCGCCCACCTGCCGATGTACACGGAAAACCTGTTCGAGCAGGCCATGGACATCGTGCGCAATGCGCGCATGACGTATGTGTTCGGCATGGGCGGCGCGTCCGCCGTGTTGGCGCAGGAGACGCAGTCGCGCCTGGTGCGGCTGGGTTATCCGGTGGCCGCCTATAGCGACGCCGTGCTGATGCGCATGGTAGCGGCCACGCTGGACGAACGCGATGCGGTGATCATGCTGTCGGCCTCCGGCCTGACGCCCGAAATGCTGTCCGGCGCCCGCATCGTCAAGCAGTACAGCGCCCGCATCGTGGCGCTGACCGACGCGGACTCGCCCCTGGCCCAGATCGCCGACGTGGTGCTGCCCGTGCGCACCGATGAAACCGACTTTATCTACAAACCGTCCGCCTCCCGCTACGCCATGATGCTGGCCATCGATCTGCTGGCCACCGAACTGGCCATGGCGCGCCAGGAGGAGACCCGTGACCGCCTGCGCCGCATCAAGCTGGCACTGGACGAATACCGGGGCGGGCCGAACCGGCTGCCCCTGGGAGATTGAAGAGATGTACGACACCCTGATTGCCTCTGTCCGCGTGCTCGACGGCAGCGGCGCGGCCGGCTACGACGCTGACGTGGCCTTGCGCGATGGCCGTATCGCGGCCATCGCCGCTCCCGGCAAGCTGGCGGCCGCGGGCGCCGCGGAAACGGTGGATGGCACGGGCTACGTGCTGGCACCCGGCTTCATCGACGTGCACACGCACGACGACACCAACGTCATCCGCACCCCGGGCATGCTGCCCAAGCTGTCGCAAGGCGTGACCACCGTGGTGGTGGGCAACTGCGGCATCAGCGCGGCGCCGGTGACCCTGCGCGGCGATCCGCCCGACCCCATGAATCTGCTGGGGCAACGCCAGGACTTCCAGTACCCCAGCTTCGCCGATTACACCCAGGCTATCGAAGCGGCGCGGCCGGCGGTCAACGTGGCGGCGCTGGTCGGCCATACCGCCCTGCGCAACAACCATATGGACAGCCTGGACCGCAAGGCCAGCGCGGCGGAAATCGACGCCATGCGCGGGCAGTTGCGGGAAGCGCTGGCGCATGGCGCCATCGGCCTGAGCACCGGGCTGGCCTACGCGTCGGCGTACGAAGCCGACACCGCCGAGGTCAAGGCCCTGGCCGAGGTGCTGGATGAGTTCGGCGCGCTGTACACCACCCATCTGCGTTCGGAATTCGCCGCCATCCTGCAGGCCATGGAAGAAGCCTACGAAGTGGCCGCCCATGCGCGCGTGCCCTTGGTGGTGTCGCATCTGAAATGCGCCGGCGCGGGCAACTGGGGCCGCACGACGGAAGTGCTGGCCAGCCTGGAGGGCGCGGGCCGCCTGCAGGCGGTGGGCTGCGACTGCTATCCCTATTCCGCCAGCTCGTCGACCCTGGACCTGAAACAGGTGACCAGCGATTTCCGTATCGATATAACGTGGTCGACACCCCACCCTGAACAGGCTGGCCGGCCATTGGCCGACATCGCCGCGGAATGGGACGTGCCGTTGATGGAGGCCGCCAAGCGCTTGCAGCCGGCCGGGGCGGTGTATCACGGCATGCGCGAGGATGATGTGCAGCGCGTGCTGAAGCATCGTTTGACGATGATAGGGTCGGACGGACTGCCCAATGATCCGCATCCGCATCCGCGCTTGTGGGGGGCTTTTCCGCGCGTGCTGGGGCATTACAGCCGTGACCTGGGGCTGTTCCCGCTGGCCCAGGCGGTGCACAAGATGACCGGGCTATCGGCGGCGCGCTTCGGCCTGGCCGAACGGGGCCTGGTGCGCGAGGGATATCACGCCGACCTGGTGCTGTTCGATCCGCTTACCGTCAAGGACGAAGCCACCTTCAGCGCGCCGGTACAGGCCAGCAGCGGTATCGAGGCCGTTTGGGTCAACGGCGTGCTGTCGTACCGCGACGGCATCGCCAGCGGCCGCCGCGCGGGGCGCTGGCTACCCAGGGCGGGTGATCTGCGGGCGAGTTTCGCCAGCGGTGTGGCGGGCTGAAGACAGCGGGCGCCGCGCTGGAGACCGGCTACCCACGCGCGGCCACGCACGAGTGGCGTTTATCAGCAGCGGGCGCGCTGACGCGGATAGCGTGGGCTGCCCGGGACATAGTGGCTTATCAACGAATTTCACAGGAGCAGCATCATGAGCAATGCATCCAGCAATGCATCCAGCAATGCCCCCAAGGCTGACGCCAATGGCATCACCCGCTACGGCGTTGCCGGCGGCACCGGACAGGGCGGCTCGCATATGCCTTTCGCCCGAGCGGTCGCGGCCGGCGGTTTCCTGTTCGTTTCCGGCCAGGTGCCGATGGAGAACGGCGAGGTGATCGAAGGCGGCATCGTGGCGCAATCGCACAAGGCCATCCAGCAGGTGCTGGCGATTCTGGAAGAAGCCGGCTACGGGCCGGAGCACGTCGTGCGTTGCGGCGTATGGCTGGACGACGCCCGCGATTTCGCGTCTTTCAACAAGGTGTTCAAGACCTATTTCGGCGACAACCCGCCGGCCCGCGCCTGCGTCGAATCGCGCCTGGTCGTCGACGCCAAGGTCGAAGTCGACTGCGTCGCGTTCAAGCAGCCCTGAATCAGCAGGACTCAAGGCTGCGGGCATCAAGACCTGGATCTGAATATCGCGGCCGCCGCGCGCGTGTCCCAGGGCTGCGGGCCGGCGGCCCGAAAGGAACGCCCCGCCCCCGGGCTTACATCTGCACCGTATCCACACCCTTGGGCGGGGTGAACTGGAAGTCCTTGTCACCCAGCCGCGGGTTCGGCGTGATGCCGGACAGGTCGACCCGGGTGGTCTGGCCGAATGCATCCAGCAGTTCGATACGCGCCGGCAGGTTGTCCTTGAAGCCGATGTCCACGCGCGAGAAACCGGCATCGCTGCTGCGCGGTTTGGCACGCAGCCAATCCAGCCCGTCCTTGGCCGCCAGCGGGCTGACATCGAAAGACTGCTCCAGGGAACCCGAACCGAACAGGATGGCCGCCGGTGATGTGCCGATGGCCTGGTCCACCTTGCGCACCGTGACCTGGGCCAGGTCGGGATCGTACTGGTAGACCTGCTTGCCGTCGGACACGATCAACTGTTCATACGGCTTCTGCACTGCCCAGCGGAACTTGCCGGGACGCTGGAAGGAAAACGTGCCGCTTTGAGGGGCCTTGGCGCGTGCGGACTGCTGCGCACCGGTGGCGCCGGTGGTCACCTGGCTGAAATTTCCGCTGGCCGATGTCACCGAGGCAACGAAGGACTTCAGCTGTTCCTGGGCGCTGGCCGCCCAGGCGGCCCCCGGCGTCAGAACCGGCGCCAGCGCCAAGGTCAGCAGCGCGATCCCGCGCGCGGCACGGGCTTGCAGGCTGCGGACCGGCGTATCGACGGCGCGCGTGGTGGCGCCCTGCGCAACGCTAGTCGAAGCGAAACGGGCCTGCGCAAAGCTGCCCCAAGAACCACGAATCTGCATAAAAGAAATCATCAAGCTTCCTCGCTGGCGGATGCGGCCGCGGATGCCGGCACCAGGATTTCCCGGTTGCCGTTGGACTGCATGGCCGACACCATGCCCGACTGTTCCATCTGTTCCAGCAAACGCGCGGCGCGGTTATAGCCGATGCGCAGATGACGCTGCACCAGCGAAATCGACGCGCGGCGATGTTTCAACACCACCTCGCAGGCCTGGTCGTACATCGGATCGGATTCGGCATCGTTGAAGCCGGTCACACTGCTGCCGCCTTCGCCGGTCTCGCCTTCGACGCCGCCTTCCAGCAGGCCGTCCACATAATTCGGCTCGCCCTGCGCCTTCAACTGCTCGACCACCCGATGCACTTCCTCGTCGGAAACAAAGGCGCCGTGCACCCGCACCGGCAGCCCCGAACCCGGCGGCATATAGAGCATATCGCCCTGCCCCAGCAAGGTTTCCGCGCCCATCTGGTCAAGAATGGTGCGCGAGTCGATCTTCGACGACACCTGGAAGGCAATCCGCGTCGGGATGTTGGCCTTGATCAACCCGGTGATCACGTCCACGCTGGGCCGCTGCGTCGCCAGGATCAAGTGGATGCCGGCCGCGCGCGCCTTCTGCGCCAGGCGGGCGATCAGCTCTTCGATCTTCTTCCCCACCACCATCATCAAGTCCGCCAACTCGTCGATGACCACCACGATGGTGGGCAGCGGCTGCAGCGGTTCAGGCTGGTCCGGCGTCAACGAGAAGGGATTGGGAATGGGTTCTTCGCGCTTGATGGCATCGCGGATCTTGGCGTTGAAGCCGGCCAGGTTGCGCACGCCCATCTTGCTCATCAAGCGGTAGCGCTTTTCCATCTCGCCGACGCACCAGTTCAAGGCGTTGGCGGCATGGCGCATGTCCGTCACCACCGGCGCCAGCAGGTGGGGAATGCCTTCGTACACGCTCATTTCGAGCATCTTGGGATCGATCAGGATCAGGCGGGTGTGCGTGGCATCGGCCTTGTACAGCAAGGACAGGATCATGGCGTTGATCCCCACCGACTTCCCGGAGCCGGTGGTACCGGCCACCAGCAGGTGAGGCATCTTGGCCAGATCGGCCACCACGGGATTGCCCGCGATGTCCTTGCCCAGCGCCATGGTCACCACCGAGGCATTGCTGTGATAAGTCTGCGATCCCAGGATTTCCGACAAACGCACGGTCTGGCGGCGCGGATTGGGCAGCTCCAGCCCCATCAGGTTCTTGCCGGGAATGGTTTCCACCACACGGATGCTGACCAGGCTCAAGGCCCGCGCCAGATCCTTGGCCAGATTGACCACCTGGCTGCCCTTGACGCCGGTCGCCGGCTCGATTTCATAGCGCGTGATGACCGGACCGGCCTGCGCCGCCACCACGGTAACGCTGACGCCGAAGTCGGCCAGTTTCTTCTCGATCAGGCGCGAGGTGAACTCGATCGTCTCGGCCGATACGGTTTCCTGATTGGTGGCCGGCGGATCCAGCAGGCTGACGGCGGGCAGATCGCCTGCTTCGCCAACGTCCGCGGCCGTGAACAGCGATTGCTGTTTCTCGCGCTGGACCCGGTCGGACTTGGGCACCACCGTAATCGCCGGCTCGATGCGCACCGGTTGTTCGTGCACCAGTTTTTCCTGCTTGGCGACGACCTGCTCGCTACGTTCGGCATAAGCCACTTCGCCCAGCTTGCGATCCTCCCGCGCCGCCACCGAATCACGGGTGCGGCGGATCATGCGCTCCATGCCGCCGCCCAGGCGCTCGGCCACGGTCAGCCACGAGAAGGCAAAGAACAGGCTCAGGCCGGCGGCCACCAGCACCAGGAACACCAGGGTGCCGCCGGTGAAACCGATGGCATTGGCCAGCAGGCCGGCCAGGGAATGGCCGATCACCCCGCCCGAACCGTTACCGCCGTCGGAGCCGCCCGGTAGATGCGAACCATGGGTGTACAGCCGCAAGGCCTCCAGGCCCATGGACCCGACCAGTAACAGGACGAAACCCAAGCCCTGCTCCCAATGGACGCGGGGCAGCTCGGCGTCCCCATTACCAGTCACCCGCAGGTGGCTGGCCAGGCGGCGATAGCCGGCACGCACGCGATGCAGCAGCAGGACGACCCACCACCAGGCGGAATATCCGAAAAGATAGAGGAGGATGTCTGAAAGATAGGCGCCCAGGGTGCCACCCTTGTTGTGGATCACGCCGGCCGGCACGGAGTGCGACCAGCCCGGATCGACGGAATTCCAGGTAGCCAGCACCAGCGTCAGCCAGGCAGCCATGGCGGCGAACAGGATCCAACGGGCTTCCCGCAACAGCGAAGACAATCGCGTCTGCAGAGGGGAAGGCCCGTTACGGGTATTGCGCGAGGCGCGCGGAGAAGCGGTTGAAATACGCGGCATAGGCCTCATTATAATTGGGCATCCACTTTGCTCAGTGTGCCCGATGACTACTCCGAAACATGCCCAATTACTGATCCTCGGCTCCGGCCCCGCCGGCTATACCGCCGCGGTGTATGCCGCCCGCGCCAACCTGAAACCGGTATTGGTGACTGGCCTGGCCCAAGGTGGCCAGCTCATGACCACCACGGAGGTCGACAACTGGCCGGCCGACGTGAACGGCGTGCAGGGCCCCGATCTGATGCAGCGTTTCCAGCAGCACGCGGAACGTTTTAACACCGAAATCATTTTCGACCACATCGCCAGCGTCGATTTGACGCAACGGCCATTCAAGCTGACCGGTGACGGCGGCAACCTTTACACCTGCGACGCCCTGATCATTTCCACGGGCGCCTCGGCCAAATACCTGGGCCTGCCCTCCGAAGAAACCTTCATGGGCAAGGGCGTGTCCGGCTGCGCCACCTGCGACGGCTTTTTCTACCGCAACCAGGACGTGGTGGTGGTGGGCGGCGGCAATACCGCCGTGGAAGAAGCCCTGTACCTGTCCCATATCGCGCGCAAGGTCACGGTGATCCACCGCCGCGACAAGTTCCGCGCCGAACCCATCCTGGTCGACCGGATGATGGAAAAGGTGCAGAACGGCAATATGGAATTGAAGCTGTTCTCCGAACTGCAGGAAGTGCTGGGTGATGACAGCGGCGTGACCGGCGTGCGCATACGCAGCACCAAGGACGGCGCGACCGAGGACATCGCCGTGAAAGGCGCGTTCATCGCCATCGGCCACCATCCGAACACGGACATCTTCCAAGGCCAGGTGGACATGAAGGACGGTTACATCGTCACGCGCAGCGGCTTGTCCGGCATGGCGACCATGACTTCCGTGCCTGGTGTCTTCGCCGCCGGCGACGTGCAGGATCACGTCTACCGCCAGGCGATCACCAGCGCCGCCACCGGCTGCATGGCCGCCCTGGACGCACAACGGTGGCTGGAGAATGCGGGGCAGCAATAAGCCGGGCGCGCGCCCCGATCCTGCCGGCGCTGCCGGCAAGCGCGCCAAGGGCAGCCTGGCGGATAGCGCGGATCTGAAGGACTTGCGGGACAGCCTGCGGGAGTCGTCGCGGGCGCAAGCCCTGCGGCCATCCGCCGCCATGGTGGCCGCGCAGGCCGCCAAGGCGGCGGCCAAGGACGATGGCCTGAGCGGCGCCGGCCTGCCCGACGATCCCCAGTTGTTCCAGCGCGCCATGCGCAATGTCCAGAAAATCGAGGCACCGGCGCGCGCCGCGCATGTGGCGCCGCCGCCCCCGCCGGCCGAACCGAAGGAACCGACCCTGGCCCAGGCCATGCGTCGCGCCCATGCCTTGGGCGAACAAGGCGCGCGCGCCGACGGCGGCGTGTCGGACGGCGCCGACATCACGCGCTTCCTGTCGGAAAACGGCACCGCCTTCGTCCGCCACGACGCCGCGCCGGACACCGCGCGCAATCTGCGCCGCGGCGCCTGGCGCACGGGCGCGGAACTGGACCTGCATGGCTTGCGGGTCGAACAGGCCCGCCACGCGCTGTTTTCCTTCCTGGACGAATGCCTGGAGTACGGCATCCGCTGTGTGCGCGTGGTACACGGCAAGGGGCATGGCTCGCTGGACATGGAACCGGTGCTCAAGGACAAGGTACGGACCTGGCTGGTGCAGAAACCCGAAGTCATGGCCTTCGCCGAAAGCGAGGAACGGCATGGCGGAGCGGGCGCGCTGCTGGTACTGCTGAAGCTGGTGGACGACGTCAAGCGATAGCGGGTTGGTGCGAACGGCCGCACCCGACTGCATGTCCCGACAAAAGCACTCATCCACATCAAAGGCACACCGAAGGCGCTTGTATTTGCGCGACGCACTCTTGCCCGCGAAAGGAATCCTCGATGAAGTGGTTGTACCTGGCGATTGCCATCGTTGCCGAATTGATCGCCACCAGTTCCTTGAAAGCCAGCGAAGGGTTCACTCGCCTGTTGCCTTCGGCCATAACCGTGGTCGGCTATCTGGTGTCGTTCTATTTCCTGTCGCAGACGCTGCGCGAAATTCCTGTCGGCATCGCGTATGCCATCTGGTCCGGGGTCGGCATCGTGCTGATCTCCCTTATCGGCCTGGTGTTCTTCAAGCAGCACCTGGACTTGCCCGCCCTCATCGGCATCGGCCTGATCGTGGCGGGCGTTATCGTGATGAATGTGTTCTCCGACACGGTGAAGCACTGACAGCCAGGCGCTGAACGTAAACCCGTTTTGCGTACCGTTTGGCGTACCAGGTGCGTGCCGTCCCGCGCCCGCGTGTGCTTCCGGGAACCACGCGATAGCCTTCCGTGACAGATGCCCCATCAAATTGGAGGCATCCCATGTTCATCACAAACACCGCCCCGGCTTCGACCGCCAGCCAAGCCGCAACACCGTTGGACCAGGCGCCAGCACACTCGACAACCACGGCAACCACGACATCCGCGGTCGATCACTTGATGCTGGTGGACGCGTATTGCGGCACACCGCGGGACCGGGACTTCAAACGTCTGTGCCAGCGGCTGTTGGGAGCACTGGCCTGTATCCATGCAGGCGGCACGACGGATCAGGCGACAAACCCCGAAGCCGCGTTAAAAGATTATTTGATGCGCTTGCCGCTCGGGCGAGACCGCGATGCGAATGCGGACGCCGCCCAATCGCGCGCGTCCGCCGTCCGGCCGGAACCTGTCTACCGCAGCAAGACCTGCCCGGATCTTCCGCTCGGCAAAAGGTTCAGCCCGCCTGTCGACGAAGCCAGTGAGCCAAGCCTGGCGCCACCCTTGACCAAGCTTAGGCTCGACGAGCAGCACTACGCCTCGGATCTGATTCCGGCATTGGCCAGGCTCTACGAAAACCGCGACAGCGATACCTCCAGGCACGAGACCGTACGCATGGCGCACGCGCTGCTCGCGAAGCTCGGCGTTATCAGCGAGGCCGATAACCTGGCGGAAGCAGAGGACTTCCTGCGCCGCGCAAGGGATGCGTCGACTATCCCCGAACAATTGGGCTTGGCCAGAACCGCGGATCGATATGCACTGAGCGCCGCACAGCTCAGTGCGTTGCAGATGAATAGCCGCCACGACCATACTGATTACATGTTCGAATTGGCCGAAGAGGCGGCGGATCGGCGGGACGTGGATTGGCTGGTCCACTGGCCGAAATTCATGCAACTCGGCACGGGTACGCTGCCCGACCTGCCGATTCTGGTCATGAACTCTCTGAACAACTACCGGACGAAAGTTGTAGGCGCGGCGGATTACAACATCCAGGACGCCATCACGAATGCAAGTCACCGTCGCGGCAACCCCGAGGGCGCCTTCGATCCCCGCAATGCGCCTGTTTTCGCCCTGATGGCCAAGGACGCGTTGGGAGTCGACTTCTCAGCGCCGGCAGAGGAATGGACCCTCGACAGGATGAAGGAAATGACCCAGGCCGTGCGGGACCGGCTGAATCAGCTGAACGATTTCCTGGGGTTCCGGCCTGGGCGCCTGAGTTTCGGATCGGTAGCGACGGTTTCTGGAAGGGCCCCCATGGAAGAAGCCGTGAGCCTTTGGTATGACTCCGGGATCGATGCCCACGCCCTGCCATGGAATGCGCATGGCAGCGAACAGGGCGCCGACGCGTTCCGCAAGTTCCTGACCGCCTTGCATGGGTTGGCCGCGAAGCAATCCAGCAGATCCATGCTGCAGGATAACGCCGGGCCACGTACGGCTTATGATCCCCGCGACCTGAAGGCGGCCGTACCCCTCATGCTGTCCGTACTCCTGCAAGAATCTGATTTGCGCAAGGAGGTATTCGGCATTGTCGACGGCATGGGCGACGAGGTGTGGTACGACCCAATGAGCATCTATGAGAGGATTCGCGATGCCCACATAGCCCATGACGCCCGCGTCAATCTGACGAGCAACTAGAAGCGCGGGATCTCAGGACTTCGCGTTGTCGGCAAGCGGGGCGGGGTCCGACGAGGGATTGCGCACATAGTCCACCAGGGCGCGCGTCGCGGCGTCCGGCGCCGGCGTCAGCAATGAAAACACCACGATGGTAAGGAAAGCCGCTGGCGCGCCGAACACGCCGGCGGCGATGGGCTGTATGCCCCACCACAACGTCACCGGCTGGGTGCGGTCGATGCTGAACACCAACTCCCGCAGCCAGGGGTGGGTGTGGGCCATATAGGTGAACGTCACCGCCAGCCCGGCCGCCATGCCCAGCGTGGCGCCCCATTTATTGGCGCGCTTCCAGAAGATACCCATCACCAGCACGGGAAAGAAGGACGACGCCGCGAACGAAAACGCGGCCGACACCATGAACAGGATGTCGGCCGGCTTGCGCGCCGCCACCCAGGCAGCCGCGAAAGCCACCGCCAGCAGCAGCACCTTGGACACCAGCACGCGGCGGTTGGCCGGCATGCGCGGCGACACGACCCGATACCACATGTCATGCGACAGGGAATTGGACAGCGTCAGCAGCAGGCCATCGGCCGTGGACAAGGCGGCGGCCAGGCCGCCCGCCGCCACCAGTCCCGATACGACATAAGGCAGTCCGCCCATCTCCGGCGCCGCCAGCACCATCATGTCCGCGCCCATGCTGATTTCATCCAGCTGCACCAGGCCATCGCCGTTGACGTCGGTGACATCCAGCAGCCCCGGACTGACCGCGCTCCAGGCATGCACCCAGTCCGGCAACCCCGTATAGGGCGAGCCCACCAGCGTGGTGTAGATCACCTGCTTGATCAACACCGCCAGCGCCGGCGCCATCAGATAAAGCAGCAAGATGAACAATAGCGACCACGCCACCGAGCGGCGCGCCGCCCCCACTGATGGCGTGGTGTATGAACGCATCAGGACATGCGGCAGCCCGGCCGTACCCATCATCAGGCACAAGACCAGCGCCACGAAGTTGTTGCGCAAGTCCACGCGTTCGGCCGGCGTGGCGCCTGGATAAGGCTGTGCCGCCGGCACGGGCGGCTGGGCGCGCGCCAGATAATCGTTGCGCGCCTGGAACCAGGCCAGGCGGGCCTGCTCGGGATCGGCGGGATAGGCCGCCAGTTCGCGTTCGACCGAGCGGATCTCCACCGACGGCGCATCGGCCGCCATCAAGGCCGCCAGGCGGTCGCGCAAGACGACTTTCTCGGTCACCCAGGACTGCGGCAGATTGCGCAGCCGCACGTCCATCTGGTCGGCGCGGGCCTGCCACAGACGGCGCACCGCCACTTCCTTGGGATCGTCGCGCAGGCGTTCTTCGGTCTGGATCACCTGTTGCATGACCGGGCCGGCCGACAGCGGCGGAACGGGACCGCCCGCGACCTTGAGCGAAAGCCAGATCACCGGTACCAGGTAGCCGATGATGAGAATGATGAACTGCCCCACCTGGGTCCAGGTGACGGCGCGCATGCCGCCGAGGAACGAGCACACCAGCATGCCGCCGAGTGCCACGAAAATGCCCAGTTCGAAGGAGATCCCGGTCATGCGCGTGGTGATGATGCCCACGCCGTAGATCTGCGCCACCAGATAGGTGAAGGAACACAGGAAGGCGCAGGCCACGCCGGCCAGCCGCGGCAGGTTGCCGCCATAGCGCGCACCGAGAAAATCCGGCAAGGTGTATTGGCCAAACTTGCGCAGATACGGCGCCAGCAGCAGCCCTACCAGCACATACCCGCCGGTCCATCCCATCACATAGGCCAGGCCGCCATAACCGCTCAAGTACAGGGTGCCCGCCACGCCGATGAAGGATGCCACCGACATCCAGTCGGCCGCCGTCGCCATGCCGTTGTAGAAGGCGGGCACGCGGCGGCCGGCCACGTAGTACTCGACCGAATCCGAGGTGCGGCAGATGATGCCTATGAGCGCATACAGGCAGACGGTGACCAGCAGGAAGACATAGCCTATCCAGGTGCGCGCCATACCCAGCACTTCGCACAAGGTCAGCACCAGGATCAACAGCGAGAAGCCGGCGGCGTACAGCACGTAGATACGGCGCAGCTGCACATCCAGTTCGCGCTGGGTCGCGCCGCCGAACAGCATTATTCGTCCCAGGCGTCGTCACCGCGGTTCATCACGCGGGCATAGACGACGACGATGAGAAGATAAGCCAAGGGGGCGCCGTAGGCGGCCATCCAGTAGGACAACGGCCAACCAAGGACGGTATAGGGAACGTCACGGGCGAACCAGGCGGGAAGAAAAGTAAGCGCCGCCCAAACAGACAGCAGTAGCAGGATCCAGCGCCGGTTGCGGCGCCAGGCGGGCGCATTGCCCGGATCGGCATGGGAAGATGGCGCGCGGCGAGCGTCGTCCGGCCTCTCCAGCATCTTTTTCTGCCCCTGAATTCTGCCGCTGAATGCGACAACGGCTGGCACTGCCTGGTGCCAGCCGTTGCGCGTTTTGCTTTTATTAAGGTACAGCCTTTTTTTATATATACCGGTGCCGCCCGGTTTTGCCCTGCAGGGGCATTTGTCTCCTCACCTGCATGGGACGAATAATGCACCAACTACGGGAATGTGACACTAGGGGTATGCCCTAGGAAGGGGCATTCATTTACTTAAATTCCGCACCACAGTGGTGCGTATCGCCAAAAAAGCCGAATCCGCGGCGTTCAGGCGGGTGAAATGTCGCCGTTTGTATTCAAAGTGGTGCAAAAAGACGCCGTGCCGCGATTCATCCAAATGACCGACGATGCCCGGATCCGTGCGGCCCGCGTTTATATCTTCTTTACACCCCCACCGCCAAGCTTTACCCCGTTTTTATCGCCGCTTCCCTAATCTGCCTACCGTCCCGCCGGCCCTTCCACGCTGGCGCTGACGGGCGCTACGCCCTTAGGGAGAAACGATATGGACGTTGTCTATCTGGCCACACTGGCCATCTGCGCCGCCTTGATGTGGGCGCTGTGCGAATTTTGTGACCTGCTGCAGCGAGGAGACCACTCATGAGTTGGCTCTACCTGATCAGCGGCACCCTGGCCTTGCTGCTTTTCATCTATTTGCTGGTCGCTCTCTTCAAGCCGGAGAAATTCTGATGGACAGCCGTTTTGTTGGCTTGCTCGGGTGCTTTCTTGTCGTACTCCTGCTGCTCGCGCCCTTCGTCGGGCGTTATATCCGTATCGCCATGGACGGGCAAACCCGCCTGACCGCATGGGGCCGGCCGCTGGAGCGGCTGATCTACCGCATCGGCGGTATCCGCCCCGAAGCGGAAATGGGTTGGAAGCGCTACGCCGCCGCCGTCCTGGTATTCAGCGCGCTCGGCGCGCTGGCCACCTATGTCCTGCAACGCGCACAAGGCCTGCTGCCGCTGAATCCAGCCGGCTTCGGCCCGGTGACGCCGGACTCCGCGTTGAACACCGCCATCAGCTTCGTCACCAACACCAACTGGCAAGGTTATGGCGGCGAATCGACGATGAGCTATCTGACGCAGATGCTGGTGCTGACGGTACAGAACTTTGTTTCCGCCGCCACCGGCATCGGCGTGGTGCTGGCCCTGATCCGCGGCTTCGCGCGCCATAACGCCCGCACGGTCGGCAATTTCTGGGTCGACGTGACACGCAGCACGCTATACGTGCTGCTGCCCCTGGCTTTCATCATGGCGCTGTTCTTCGTCGGCCAAGGCGTGATCCAGAACTTCGACGAGTACAAGCAGGTGCCGCTGGTGGAGTCCGTGCAGTACACGCAACCCAAGCTGGACGCGGCTGGACAGCCCCAGCTGGACCAGGCCGGCCAGCCGGTCACGGAAAGCGTCACCGCCACGACGCAGACCTTGGCCATGGGCCCGGTGGCCTCGCAGGAAGCGATCAAGCTGCTGGGAGTGAATGGCGGCGGCTTCTTCAACGCCAACTCCGCGCACCCCTACGAGAACCCGACGGCCTTGTCCAATTTCGTACAGATGCTGGCCATCCTGCTCCTGCCCGCCGCCCTCTGCTTCACTTTCGGCGAAATGGTCGGCGACCGGCGCCAGGGTCTGGCCGTACTGGCATCGATGGCGGTGCTGTTCATCGTCTTCGCGCTGGTGGCCGGGCATTACGAAACGGGTACCTCGCTGTCGACGGCCAACCCCATGCTGGCGCAGCAAGGGGTGGATGGCAGCACCACGGCGTTCAGCCCGGGCGGCAATATGGAAGGCAAGGAGACCCGCTTCGGCCTGAATGCCACGGCGCTGTTCGTCACGGTGACGACGGCGGCATCCTGCGGCGCGGTCAACGCCATGCATGACTCGCTGTCGGCCATGGGTGGCTTCGTACCCATGCTGCTGATGCAGTTGAGCGAGGTGGTGTTCGGCGGCGTCGGCACGGGTTTGTACAGCATGCTGGGCTTCGCCATCCTGGCGGTGTTCATCGCCGGCTTGATGATAGGCCGCACGCCGGAATACCTGGGCAAGAAGATCGAAGCCCACGAGATGAAGATGACTTCCATCGTCATCCTGGCCACGCCCCTGCTGGTGCTGGTCGGCAGCGCGGTGGCCGTCAGCGTGGGGACGGGCCAGATCGGCGTGGCCAATCCGGGGCCGCACGGTTTCTCCGAAATCCTGTACGCCGTGACCTCGGCCGCGAACAACAACGGCAGCGCCTTCGCCGGTCTGTCCGCCAACACGCCCTTCTACAACGTGCTGCTGGGCCTGGCGATGTGGTTCGGGCGCTTCGCCGTCATCGTGCCCATCCTGGCCATGGCCGGTTCGCTGGCCGCCAAGCGGCGCGTTCCGGCCGGCGCCGGCACCATGCCCACCCACGGCCCGCTGTTCGTCGTATTGCTGATCGGCGCGGTGCTGCTGGTCGGCGCCCTGACCTATGTGCCCGCGCTGGCGCTGGGACCGGTCGCGGAACACTTGCAACGCTAGGACATTTCCCCGCGCGCATACGGCGCCCGCCAGGCGCCGTTCCGGTAGCACCGTTCCGGTAGCGCCGGATGCAGCGCGGGCGGCGTCCCCCCTTATTCAAAGGCTGAAACCATCATGGCCCTTACTACCAACGACATCGCCTCCGGCGTCACACCGGCCCAGGACGGCCTGGTGCCGGCCCCGCGGCGCTTCAACTTCTTTTCCATGACCTTGATCTTCCCCGCGGTCGTGGAAAGCCTGCGCAAGCTGGCGCCGTCGGCGCAGATCAAGAACCCTGTCATGTTCGTGGTCTACGTCGGCAGCATCCTTACCACCCTGCTATGGGTCATGGCCCTGCGGGGGCAGGCCGAGGCCCCGGCCGGCTTCATCCTGGGCGTGGCCCTGTGGCTATGGTTCACCGTGCTGTTCGCCAACTTCGCGGAGGCCCTGGCCGAAGGCCGCGGCAAGCAGCAGGCCGCCGCGCTGCGCGGGCTGCGTACCACGCTGACGGCCAATCTGCTGCGCGACTTCAAGCCGGCCGACATCATCCATGCCCACCCGGACGACTGGCGCCGGCGCGTCATCGCGCGCGCTTCGGGCGACCTGCGCAAGGACGACGTCGTGCTGGTCGAGGCGGGCGACACCATCCCTGGCGATGGCCTGGTGCTGGCCGGGGTGGCCTCGGTGGACGAAAGCGCCATCACTGGTGAGTCAGCGCCGGTGATCCGCGAAGCGGGTGGAGATTTCTCCTCCGTGACGGGTGGCACCCGTGTGCTGTCCGATTGGCTATTCGTGCGTATCGCCGCCGATCCCGGCGAAAGCTTCCTCGACCGCATGATTTCCATGGTCGAGGGCGCCAAGCGCCAGAAGACGCCCAACGAACTGGCATTGACCATTCTGCTGGTCGGCCTGACAGTCGTCTTCCTGCTGGTCACCGTCACCCTGCTGCCCTTCGCGCAATATGCGGTGATGGTCGGCAAGGCCGGCGTGGTGGTCAGCGTGACGGCTTTGGTGGCCCTGCTGGTGTGCCTGATTCCGACCACCATAGGCGGCTTGTTGTCGGCTATCGGCGTGGCCGGCATGAGCCGCATGATGCAGGCCAATGTGATGGCGATGTCGGGCCGCGCGGTGGAAGCCGCCGGCGACGTTGACGTGCTGTTGCTGGACAAGACCGGCACCATCACGTTCGGCAATCGCCAGGCGTCGGCTTTCATGCCGGCACCGGGCGTATCGCAACGCGAACTGGCCGAAGCCGCGCGCCTGGCTTCGCAGGCCGACGAAACGCCGGAAGGCCGCAGCATCGTGGTGCTGGCGGAGAAGACGTTGGGAATGGCTGCCGCCGTGGCCGGCGCCGGGGCCGCGCCAGGATCCGCTTTCGAGGTCATCCCCTTCACCGCGCAGACCCGCATGAGTGGAGTCGATATCGACGGCCGGCAATTGCGCAAGGGCGCGGTCGACGCCGTGCGCCGCTGGCTGGCCGAGCATGGCGTCACCATGGACGCGGCGGTGACACGCGCCGCCGATGACGTGGCGCGGCGCGGCAGCACGCCCCTGGCGGTGGCCGATGGCGACCGGGTGCTGGGCGTGGTGGAGCTGAAGGACATCGTCAAGCCCGCTATCAAGGAACGCTTCGGCGAGCTGCGCCGCATGGGCATCAAGACGGTGATGATCACCGGCGACAACAAGCTGACCGCGGCGGCCATCGCCGCCGAAGCGGGCGTCGACGATTACCTGGCCGAAGCCACGCCGGAAGCCAAGTTGAAGCTGATCCGCACCTACCAGGCCGAAGGCCGCCTGGTGGCGATGACCGGCGACGGCACCAACGACGCGCCGGCGCTGGCCCAGGCCGACGTGGCGGTGGCGATGAATTCCGGCACGCAGGCGGCCAAGGAAGCCGGCAATATGGTGGATCTGGATTCCAATCCCACCAAGCTGATCGAGATCGTCGAGATCGGCAAGCAGATGCTGATGACGCGCGGCGCGTTGACCACCTTCAGTGTGGCCAACGATGTGGCGAAGTACTTCGCCATCATTCCGGCAGCCTTCGCCAGCGTGTATCCGCAATTGGGCGTGCTCAATGTGATGGGCCTGGCCACACCGGCCTCGGCCATCATGTCGGCGGTGATCTTCAACGCCTTGATCATCGTGGTGCTGATTCCGCTGGCGCTGAAGGGCGTGCGTTATCGCCCCCTGGGTGCGGCCACCCTGCTGCGCCGCAATCTGCTGGTGTACGGCCTGGGCGGCCTGCTGGTGCCCTTCGCCGGCATCAAGGCCATCGACATGGTGCTGGCGGTGCTGGGTTGGACCTGATCGCGTTCCCTACTCGCCACGGGCGCGGGTGTCGCTGCTGCCAGCCACGCCGTTTCGTGCGTCGGGTCAGGTCGACTGTGGCACAGGTGGGAAGCATCGCGGTTCACCCACCACCGCGCCCGCCTGTTAATTAAAAAATCTCTGCAAGCAATCGAAGCTACATCGGAAAGGAAATCCATCATGAAAACCACCGACATCAAACGCAGCGGCCCAGCGCCGCAAGACGACGCGCCTGTGCAAGGCGGCCTGCTGCGCCCCGCGCTGGCCGTTTTCCTGGCGTTGAGCGTGGTCACCGGCATCATCTACCCCTATGCCACCACGGGCGCGGCGCAGGCCTTGTTCCCCTGGCAAGCGCATGGCTCCGTGCTGCAAGCCAACGGCAAGTCCGTAGGCTCGGACCTGATCGGCCAGCCGTTCTCGTCGCCGCGCTACTTCTGGGGCCGGCCGTCGGCCACCGCGCCGATGCCGTACAACGCGGCGGCTTCGGGCGGCTCCAACCTGGGGCCGCGCAATCCCGCCCTGGCCGAGGCCGTGCAGGCCCGCGTCGCCGCCCTGCATGCGGCCGACCCGGGCAATACCGCGCCCATCCCGGTGGACTTGATCGCCGCCTCGGGCAGCGGGCTGGATCCAGACATCAGCGTGGCCGCCGCCCGTTACCAGGCGCCCCGCGTGGCACGCGAACGCGGCCTGGCGCTGGGTGAAGTCGAGCAGCGCATCGCCAAGCACACCCGCAAGCCGTGGCTCGGCCTGTTGGGAGAGCCGGGCGTCAATGTGCTGGCCTTGAACCTGGACCTGGACGGCGTGAAGGCCAGCCGGTGAATGCCATGTTGGCCATGGACGATATAGCCGTGATGTTAACGAGCATTATATTTCCCTCCGCTAAAGCGGACGGAAACACCTGGATGGGGATGGATATTCTTTTTCCCTTCGCCAAGGCGGCCGGAAATGCGGCCTGGGATATGGAGGCCTACCGCGACGACTGGCACTGGCCTGGCCCGCGCACGGCCAGCACCACACATCCCGTACGCGCGACGGGCAGGGGCGCGTCGTCAACGCCGTCGCCGCGTATAGTGGCGGCTGGCCCGGTCGGTGCGTGTCATCGACGGCTGAATCGACTGCAAGGATAGCCACTCTTCCATGTCCGCCTCTGCTCGCGCGCGCCCCGATCCGGACGCCCTGCTGCGCGATATTGACGCCGCTGAAAAGCGTGCCGCGCGTGGCCGGCTGCGGGTGTATTTCGGCGCATCGGCCGGCGTCGGCAAGACCTACGCCATGCTGACGGCCGCCCGCGCCATGCACGCGCAGGGCGCCAAGGTACTGGCCGGCGTCGTCGAAACGCACGGCCGCAACGACACGGCCACGCTGCTGCGCGACCTGGATGTGCTGCCGCGCGCCGCCCTGACGCATCGTGGCCACACCCTTCATGAATTCGACCTCGACGGCGCCCTGCACCGCCGGCCCGCGCTGATCCTGGTGGATGAGCTGGCCCACAGCAATGCGCCCGGCTCGCGCCACGCCAAACGTTGGCAGGACGTGGAGGAATTGCTGGCCGCCGGCATCGACGTGTGGACCACGCTCAACGCCCAGCACCTGGACAGCCTGAACGAAGCCGTTGGCAGCATCACCGGCGTGCGCGTCTGGGAAACCGTGCCCGACGCGGTGTTCGACGCCGCCGACGAAGTGATGCTGGTCGACCTCCCCCCCGACGAACTGCTGCGCCGCCTGCGCGACGGCAAGGTCTATCTGCCTGAACAGGCACGCCACGCGGCCCGCAATTTCTTCCGCAAAGGCAACCTGATTGCCCTGCGCGAGCTGGCCCTGCGCCGCACCGCCGACCGTGTCGATGATGATGTCCAGGCCTACCGGCGCGACAGCGCCATTGCCACCGTCTGGCGCACACGCGAAGCCGTGGTGGCCTGCCTGGCGGCCGCTGACGGCGCCGAGTCCGTGGTGCGCGGCGCGCATCGCCTGGCGCAGCAACTGGACTGCGACCTGCACGTCGTCACGGTGGAAGTGCCGCGTGCCACGCCGCTGCCGGCAGCGCGGGCGAAAGCCTTGCAGGGCGCGCTGGCGCTGGCGCAAAGCCTGCAGGCCCATGTCGAAACCTTGGCCGGCACCGATATGGTGGAAGCAGTTAGCGCGTATGTGCGGAGGCACAACATTACCAAAGCGGTACTGGGCCGAGGCGAGACCAGCCAGGGCCTGTTGTCTGGCCCGGCCAGTTGGCTCACCGCCGCCTTGTCCAGCGTCGGCCCCTGGCGTCGACAACGCTTCGCCGACCGCCTGGCGGCAGGCTGCCCGGAGCTGGATGTGATCCGCCTGGCCGCGCCTGTGCACGAACCGCTACCGCAAGCCACTGCCCGCTACCCGCATGAGTCCGGTTCCGGTTCCGGATACGGAGGTAGCGGCGGCATCGCGGAAAACGGCGGCTTGAACGTCAGTACACTCGGCGACGGCGATACAGGCGGCCGCAGTGGACCTGGCCAACTGGCCATCGTGCCTTACGTATGGTCGGCTGCCTACTGCGCCATCGCCACGCTGGTTTCGCTGCTTGCCTATCCAGCGCTGCATCAGACCAATATCGTCATGTTCTATCTGCTGGCGGTCATGGTGGTGGCGCTGCGCCATGGCCGTGGACCGGCCGCCTTGGCATCGGTCATCAGCGTGATGGCCTTCGACTTCTTCTTCGTCCAGCCGGTCGCCTCCTTTGCCGTGTCGGACGTGCAATACCTGCTGACCTTCCTGGTGCTGCTGGCCGTCGGATTACTCGTGGGCCAGCTGACCGCCGGGCTGCGCGAGCAAGCCCGCCTGTCCGCGCGCCGTGCCAGCGTGGCGCATGGCCTGTATGAATTCGCGCGCGAATTGTCCTCGGCACTGCTGCCCGAGCAGATCGTCGCATCGGCCGTGTCCTTCATCGACGCCGCCTTCGGCATCCCTTGCGCCCTGCTGGTGCTGGACGAACAGGACCGCCTGCGGCTGGCCAATACGGACACACCGCTGAACCTGGAAACGGCGCTGGCCCAGTGGGTATTCGACCATGCCCAGCCCGCCGGTGCCGGCACGGCCACGCTGTCCGCCAGCCCCTTGTTCTACCTGCCGCTGAAAGCGCCCATGCGCACCCGTGGCGTGCTGGTGATTCAGCCGCCCGGTGGCGCGGCTTTCGCGGCCACCGAAGCGCGCAGGCAGTTGGAAACCTACGCCACGGTCATCGCCATCGCCATCGAACGCCTGCACTACGTGGACGTGGCGCAGAAAGCCCTGGTCGACATGACGTCGGAACAGCTGCGCAATTCGCTGCTGGCGGCCGTCTCGCACGACCTGCGCACCCCCTTGACCAGCCTGGTCGGCATGAGCGAGAACCTGCTGGCCGCCACGCCATCCCTGCCGCCGTCCCAGCGCGAAATCGCCGCGGCCATGCGCCAGCAAGCCTATCGCATGCACGCGCTGGTGGTGAATCTGCTGGACATGGCACGCCTGCAGAATCGCGAGGTGACGCTGCGCAAGGAATGGCAATCGGTGGAAGAGCTGGTCGGCGCGGCCCTGGCCGACACGCGTGAACCCTTGCGCGCGCATCAGGTCTCCGTGGCGCCGCTGTCCCGTTTACCGCTGGTGGAATGCGATGGCGTGCTGATACAGCGAGTGCTGTGCAATCTGCTGGAGAATGCCGCCAAGTACACGCCACCGGGCAGCCATGTACGTATCGAGGCCGAGGCCAACGCAATGGAGATGCGCATCGCCGTGGCCGATGATGGTCCGGGCGTGGCGCCGGGGTCCGAGCTAAGCATCTTCCAGAAATTCGTCCGCGGCGAACGCGAGTCCGCCACGCCCGGCGTCGGGCTTGGGCTGGCGGTGTGCCAAGCCATCATGAGCGCGCACGACGGCCGCATCTGGGTGGAACCGGGATCCGCTCCCCTGACCGCGGCCACGCCCAGAGGCGCACGCTTTATCATCGCCCTACCGCTGCGCCCCGCCCCGGACCTGGATCCGGAAGCAGCCGCGGACACCCACTGAAGCCACTCATGTTCGATTTCCAACCTACCGTGCTGTTGATCGAGGACGATCCCCATATCCGCCGCTTCGTGCGCGATGCGTTGGAAAGCGAGGGCTGCCAGGTCTTCGAGGCGCAGACCGTCAAGCGGGGTCTGATCGAGGCCGGCACGCGCCAGCCCGACGCCGTGGTGCTGGACCTGGGCCTGCCCGACGGCGACGGCATGGACCTGATCACCGACCTGCGCGGCTGGACCGAAGTGCCGGTGCTGGTGCTGTCGGCCCGCACTGCCGAAGCCGACAAGATCGCCGCGCTGGATGCCGGCGCGGACGATTACCTGGCCAAGCCTTTCGGTGTGGGCGAGCTGCTGGCGCGCCTGCGGGTTCTGCTACGCCGCCACGGCCGCGGCGGCGCGGGCAATTCCGCCGAGATCACCTTCGGCGGCGTGACGGTGGATTTCGCGCGGCGCGTGGTCACGCGTGATGGCGCCCACGTACACCTGACCGCCATGGAATATCGCCTGCTCGCCGTGTTGCTGGCGCATCGCGGCAAGGTCATGACGCACCGTGAATTGCTGCGTGAAGTGTGGGGCCCGTCGCACGTGGAAAGCAGCCACTACCTGCGCATCTACATGGGGCATTTGCGGCAGAAGCTGGAGGCGGATCCGGCGCAGCCCGTCTACCTGTTGACGGAAGTAGGCGTGGGGTATCGGTTCGCCGGCTGAGACAAAGCGGGGAGTAGCGCTTCGTCAACCAATGGCGGAATGGGATATCGCGGCCGATCAAGACGGGGCGAGGACTCGCGCCCTGCGGACTGGGGTGAGGCGTGGGGTAGCGCGCTACCGGCCCAGGAGCGCGGGACTTTCCCGATTTTTTATAGCTTGTTGATACGCACGGCTCGCCTTTTGAGTCGGCCTTTAGGCGTTTCTTCCTATCGTTGCGCAGCTTCTCGCGCGTGCGAGGCGCAACACAGGAGAGAAACACCATGCAGTTCACGTTCACGCAAGCATCGACGGCCCCGAAGGCGGCCCTGGCCGCTGCCCTGACAGCGGCGTTGGCGCTCGCCTATCCCGCGAGCAGCCGCGCGGACAATATCCAAGGCACGGAAGCCTGCAGCGCAGGCGCGGCACCCGGCTACACCTTGAGCGCGAACCTGACGTTGGCATCGCAGTACCGTTACCGCGGCATCATGCAGACCAACAACAAGCCCGCCATCCAGGGCGGCTTCGACTTTGCCCACGACAGCGGCTTCTATGTCGGCAACTGGAACTCCAGCATCAGCTGGCTGAGTGATAGCAACAGCGACGTGTCGGCACCGGTGGAGATGGACTTCTACGGCGGCTATCGCGGCAACTTCGCCACCGACGTGCCTTTCGACTTCGGCGTGCTCAGGTACTACTACCCGGGCGACTATCCGTCGGGCTACACCAGCCCCGACACCACGGAAATCTACGGCAGCGTGGGATATGGTCCGGTGGCCTTGAAGTATTCCTACGCGCCCACCAATCTCTTCGGTTTCGCCCGTTCCAAGGGCAGCCAGTATGTCGAGGTCAACGGCAACTTCGACACCGGCGTCTGGGGGCTGACGGTCAATGCGCACGTGGGGTACCAGTACCTGCGCAACGTCGACGACGGTTCCTACTATGACTGGAAACTGGGACTCACCAAAGACCTGGGCCAGGGCTTCAGCGTCGCCGTCGCGTACATCGACACCAACGCGGACCGGACGGTCTACACCAATACCAAAGGCCGCGACATGGGCCGCGGCACGGTGCTGGCATCGTTGACGAAGACGTTCTAGGCAGGCAAGGCATCGCGCCGTGCGCGACGGGCGGCGTTAACGCAATGCGACGCGGCTGCGCCTTGCGGAGCTTGCGGGTGCGGGTGCAAGGCGCACGCGTGCGAAGCCGAGCGCGGCGTCCCCCCGCAACTTGACAGCATTTTTATACGGAGCAGGCGCATTTTTCCCTGCCGTTTATTCGCAGCGGCCTACAGTGGAATCGTCATCAACCACTGGCCTCCCCCGCCCGCCGGGCGCGGCGCCTGCTCCGACATGCCCTTGATCGCCGACTTCATCGCCGCCACCCATCCCGCTGCCCACGGCCGCCGCGCCGCCGCCTCCACTGCCTCGCCGCAAGCGCGTGCCGTCCGCGTCAGCCTGACCGTGCGCGTACCCAGCCTGGACACACAAGCCGTGCGCCGCGCGCTGCATCGCGCGCTGGGAGACCGCATCGATATCTACACCCTGGCGGTGGATGCGCGCCACGCGGTGACAACGCTGCGACTGCAGGCCTGCCGCGGCGAACTGGCGGCGCTGATGGACGCCATCATGGCCGGCATTCCGGAAGCGGAATTCGGCGCCATCGTCAGCACGCTGGACGAGCGCGACCTGCCGGTGCTGCACTGATGGACGCGCCCTTGGATGTCCATGAGATCCCGGCCAACGTCGCACACAAGGCCGGCGCCATTCCCCCGCTGGCCGGTCTGTGGCTGCCCATGGTGACGCCGCTGCGCCAGGGCCGGGTCGACGAAGAGGCCGCGGTGCGCCTGGCGCGCTACTACCGGCACGCCGGCATCGCGGGGCTGGTGCTGTTCGGCTCCACCGGCGAAGGCAATCTGCTTACCCTGCCCGAACGCTGCGCCATGGTGACGGCCCTGCGCAACGATGCCGAAGCCGGCGCGCTGCCCATCATACTGGGCCTGGGCGGCGTCGATACGACCGGCGTGGCGGCGGCGATGCGGCGGCTGAACCATCTGGAACCCGTGGCTTACCTGGTCCCTCCGCCCTACTACCTGTGCCCCACGCAAGCAGGCATCCGCTGGCATTATCGCCAGTTGGCCTGGGCCACCGACCGCCCCATCATGCTTTACAACGTGCCCAAGCGCACCGGTTCGGCGCTGACGGTGGAGAGCATGGAAACGTTGGCCGCCACCCAGCCGGTCGCGGGCGTCAAGGAATGCGACGCCACGCGCCTGATGGCCATCCTGCAGCGCGGCCAGGTGCCCGCGGTTTGTGGCGAAGACTCGGCCTTATGTGATTTCTTCCTGGCCGGCGGGCAGAGCGCCATCGCGGCATCGGCCCACGTGCGTCCCGATCTCTTCATCGCCATGATGCGGCTGGCGCAAGCCGGCCAAGCCGGCGCGGCGCGCGCCTTGCAAGACCAGCTCAAACCCGTGGTGCGCCTCTTGTTCGCCGAACCGAATCCAGCCCCGGTGAAAAAAGCCCTGGCCATGGCTGGCCTGATCCAGGACGAGCTGCGGCCGCCGTTGATGCCGGCCAGCAATGCGCTTGCCGGCCGCCTGCGGCGTCTGCTGGAAAAGCTGCCGGCGGCGCCCGCCGCCATGCATGGTCAATCGACCAGCGCTGCCTCGGTGAACATATAGCCCCACCGCCGCACGGAGCGTAGCGGCAAGGGCATGCCCATGGCCTGTGCCTTGCGGCGCAAGCGGCTGACCATGACGTCCACGCCACGCGGCGATGATGCGGGATGCTCACCGCTTTCACCCGTGGACGGAGCCAACGCGCTGAGCTCGGCACGCGCCAGGCTGCGGCTGGCCGCGCCGAACAAGGACAACATGAACTTGCGTTCCAGCGTGGTCAGCACCAGGCGCTGGCCGCGCGGCGACACCAGCGTCCAGCCGCCATCGCGCAAACGCCATTGCTCACTGCCCGGCTCCACGGCGGGCGCCTGGAGCGGGGCAACCGGCGCCGCGTCAATCACACCTGGCAAGGCGCGCGCCGGCATCTGGCGCGCGACAGGCGTGACCAACGCAGCGTCATCAAGCGGAGAGCCAGGAAGACAATTCAATAAAGCATGAACTGTCGAGGTCAGCTTACGCAGATCAGCATCCAGCTGCTGAAGCGTCGCCTGCAGTTCACGGGTAGTAGAAGGGATCACGTGCACACTCAACTCCGGACCCGGCAGGCCCGCTTACGTTCACATGTGGAGGCAGATGCACAGACATGTCGATTTGGCGCGACACTGCCGATACACTCTCGCTCGCAAATTGCCGGTATTTGCGTACCTAACGACCAAAAACTCCATACTGGGCGGATGCCAACGGCGCGGATACCCGATTGTAGTATTCCGTAACGAGGGAGAATTGGTCAAAAAGGCGCCAATATGCTCAGCTATATTGCGAATTAACGCCCAAAAAGCCTACAGGTATTCCCCAGATAGACACCGAAGGCGGCAGGTTCAAAATAAACACAACCGCCGCACTGCCGCATACCTTAGCCGAACTTGTCGACAATGTCGCGCGGAGAAACATTGTTTCAAACTCTGACGCGTCTGGCACTACGAAAATCTTAGGAAGCGGTCAAGCGAAATCTACGACCATCCTGAGCTTTGTTTTCCTTCTCACTGGGTCGCTCTTATGCTGACATCGAGGCTCAAGGAAGCGCGGTTGCGCGCTGGAATTTCCCAGGAGCGGCTGGGGGTTCTGGCCGGACTGGACGAGATGTCGGCCAGCTCCCGCATGAATCAATACGAGCGCGGCAAGCATACGCCAGGCTTTTTTCTCATCGAAAGATTGGCCCTGGCACTGGACATCCCCGCGCCCTGGTTTTACACCCGGGACGACGACATGGCCGAAATGCTGATGGCTTATCACAGCTTGCCACCGGCGCTGAAGCTGGAGGCGCTGGCGCATATGAGGCAGCTGCAGGACCGTGGCGAAGGCGAAGCCGCTTGAATAATGATTACGGCGACCCTCGGGTCGCCGTAGTTATTTGTTGCTGGAAGGTACCCTGTGGGATGCCCTGTGGGCCGCGGTGTCACGCAGGACGCCGCGCCGTCAGCCGCACCAGCAGCGCACCCACCGCCGCCAGCGAGGTCAGGCCCACCACGCCGATCCAGCCCCATTGCGCCAGGGCCAGGCTGCCCAACGCCGCCCCCACGGACATGCCCACGAACACGCTGGTGAACAGCAGTGCGTTCAAACGGCTGCGGGCGCCGGGATCGATGCCGTAGACGATGGTCTGGTGGGCCACCAGGGCGGCCTGGATGCCGAAGTCAAAGCCGATGGCGCTGGCCACGATCAACATGATCTGGCTGTGCGTATCGGGCAACAGGGGAGCAAAGGCCATCGCCGCGAAGGACAACGCCGCCAGGCCCGCGCCCAAGCGCGTCACCCGTTCCGGACCGCTACGGTCGGCAATCCGGCCCGCCAAGGGGGCAGCCAAGGCGCCGGCAGCACCAGCCAGGCCGAAAGAACCCGCCGCCGCGCTGCCCATGTGGAACGGCGCGCCATGCAGCATCACCGCCAGGGTCGACCAGAACGCGCTGAATCCCAGGGCCAGCAGGCCCTGCGCGATGGCGGCCCGGCGCAGCGCGGGGTGCTGGCGCCACAGGCTGAACAGCGATCCCATCAGCGCGCCGTAGGACAGCGAGGTGGTGGGCGCGAAGCGCGGCAGCCCGCGCCACAGGGCCACGCCGATCAAGGCCATGCCCACGGCGGCGGCCACGTACATGGCGCGCCAGCCGAACTGCTCGGCGACGAAGCCGCTGACCACGCGGGACAGCAAGATGCCCAACAGCAGGCCGGTCATGACGATGCCGACCACCCGGCCCCGATGGGCCACCGGCGCCAACGTGGCCGCGGCGGGCACCAGGTCCTGGGCCATGGTCGCCGTCAGCCCGACAGCCAGGCTGGCCGCCAGCAGCAGGCCCAGCGACGGCGCCAGGCCAGCGGCCAGCAGGGACAGCGCGAGAATGGCACCCTTGATCAGGATGATGTTGCGGCGATCGTAGCGGTCGCCCAGCGGCGCCAGCAGCAGCAGGCCCAGCGCGTAGCCCAGCTGGGTGAGGGTCGGCACCATGCCGACTTCACGCTCGCTCGCGTGGATCGCGCCGCTCAGCACGCCCAGCATGGGCTGGCTGTAATAGAGCGACGCCACGCTGACGCCGGTACCCACGGCCAGCAGCAGGATCAATCCGCCGGACAGGTTTTCCCGCGGGGCGGCGGTAGGCGCGGCCACCGTGCCGGCTTGTGCATTCTGAGTCGTGGCTAGGGAAGACATGGAAGGTATTCCGGAGTAAGAGTTGACGGTTCGCATTCTCCAGACGAATGACGCGCTGCGGTAGTGGCGCGGATCGCAGATAGCTTATACGCTACGCGTATGACCGAAACACAGCCCACCTCTGGCGTTGACCGCATCGAGCTGATGCAGACCTTCATCCGCATCGTGGAAACGGGCAGCCTGTCCGCCGCCGCCGCCCGCCTGGGAACGACGCAACCGACCATCAGCCGGCGCCTGCAGGCGCTGGAACGCTTTCTGGGCCTGAAGCTGCTGCAGCGCACTACCCACGTCATGAAGCTGACCGAGGACGGTGAACGCTGTTATGCCCGCGCCCGCGACCTGCTGGACAACTGGCGAGCCATGGAGGAAGACCTGCGCGGGGTCGCCGACGAGCCGGAAGGCAACCTGCGGGTGCTGGTGCCGCACGCCTTCGGCCAGCGGCAACTGATGCCGCTTCTGGCCGACTATCTGGCGCGCTATCCCAAGGTCTCGGTGGAATGGCTGCTGCAGGATAGACGGCCGGATTTCCTTGCCGAAGGCATAGACTGCGCCTTGCACGTGGGCGAGCTGGACGATGTGGATCTGGTGGCCACGCGGGTATCGGAGATACCGCGCATCGTCGTGGCAACGCCGGAGGTGGCCGCGGCGGCGGGCGCCGCACGCCATCCGGCCGATCTGGCCGACTTGCCCTGGCTGGCGATACGCACTTTCTATCGCGACGCCATCACGCTACGGCACCGCGAGGATCAGACCGAATACCGCTTGCCTATTCGTCCGCGCATGATCACCGACAATCTGTATGCCTTGCACAACGCGGCCTTGCTCGGCGTGGGCGTCGCGGTCGAATCGGCCTGGATGACGACTGAAGACATGCAGGCAGGCCGCCTGCGGCAGCTGATTCCTGACTGGCAGGCGCCGCCGCTGCCCATCTACCTGATGCATCCCTACGCGCGCTACTACCCTGCCCGCCTGCGCCGCTTCCTGGAAACCGTGCGCCTGTCCCTGCCGCCCGTCATGGACGGCACTTCGCTCGGAGGCCAGACAGGCAACGACAGGAGCAATGACTGAAGCACAGCAGGAGCAACGATAGGAGCAACAGCAGGAGCAACGACAGGATCGTCGCGGCGGTGGTCTCATGAACCGCCGCGACGATCCGGCCTTACATCTTGCCTATCATCACCTGCCCGAAGCCCGAGCAGGACACCTGCGCGGCGCCGGGCAGCAGGCGGGCGAAGTCATAGGTCACCTGCTTGGACAGAATGGCTTTTTCCATGCTGGAGATGATGAGGTCGGCGGCGTCACCCCAGCCGATATGGCGCAGCATCATTTCGGCCGAGAGAATTTCCGAGCCAGGGTTGACGTAATCCTTGCCCGCATACTTGGGCGCCGTGCCGTGGGTGGCCTCGAACATGGCGACGGAATCCGACATATTGGCGCCCGGGGCAATGCCCACGCCCCCCACCTGCGCCGCCAGCGCGTCCGACAGGTAGTCGCCGTTGAGGTTGGTCGAGGCGATCACGTCGCACTCGCCCGGACGCAGCAGAATCGTCTGCATGAACGCATCGGCAATGGCGTCCTTGACGATGATGTCGCGGCCCGTGCGCGGATTGCGCACCTTGCACCATGGGCCGCCGTCGATCTGCTCACCGGCGAATTCCTTGCGCACCAGGTCGTAGCCCCAGTCGCGGAAGCCGCCTTCGGTGAACTTCATGATGTTGCCCTTGTGCACCAGGGTCACCGAGGTGCGGTCGTGGTCGATGGCGTACTGCACCGCCTTGCGCACCAGGCGCTCGGTACCTTCACGCGACACCGGCTTGATGCCGATGGCCGAGGTCTCGGGGAAACGGATGGAGGTCGCGCCCAGTTGCGTGCGCAGGAAATCGATCAGCGCGCGCGCGTCCTTGGACTCGGCGGGATACTCGATGCCGGCATAGATGTCTTCCGAGTTCTCGCGGAACACCACCATGTCGGTCTTTTCCGGTTCGCGCAGCGGCGACGGCACGCCCTTGAAATAGCGCACTGGCCGCAGACAGACATACAAGTCCAGCTCCTGCCGCAAGGTGACGTTCAGCGAACGGTAGCCGCCGCCGATGGGCGTGGTCAGCGGACCCTTGATGGCAACCAGGTATTCCTTGACGGCGGCTATGGTTTCGCGCGGCAGCCACGTATCGTCGCCATACAACTTGCGGGCTTTCTCGCCCGCGAAAATCTCCATCCAGTGGATGCGCCGCTTGCCGCCGTAGGCCTTGGTCACCGCCGCGTCGACCACCTTGATCATGACGGGCGTGATGTCCACGCCGGCACCGTCGCCTTCGATGAAGGGGATGATGGGCTGGTCCGGGACGTTAAGGGTCTGGTCGGCGTTCGCGGTGATCTTCTGGCCCGCGGAAGGGACAACGATATGCTGGTAGCTCATGACAACGGCTCTCTGCGGTTACGTTCGAGGCAAGGCTCATTCTATATCGCTACAGGAGCGCCTCGGGCGCTTGACCCCACGCGGCGGGAGTAAAATGCGATGACGCAGCGCACAACAGTTACGCACGGCAGGCGCGCACCGCAGTGACGCACGGCGGGCGCGCAGAACAAAATCGCATCACGGTATCAGGCCCTCTCCCCGCATGTTCAATCCTTCACGCGATCAAGTCCGCGAATTCTTCATCGAGTCCTGGCGCAAGCACAGGGCCGCGGAAGTCCTTACCCCTTTGGAATCGATGGCCCTGGACTGGCTGGTCGAACATCCCGAATACCACGCCGACATGGAAGACCCTGGTGCCATGACCAAGGACTATGCGGTTGAGAAAGGCCGCACCAATCCCTTCCTGCATCTGTCCATGCACCTGGCGATCGCCGAGCAGTTGTCGATCGATCACCCGCCCGGCATCCGCGCCGCCTACCAGCGCCTGACGGCGCGCAGCGATGCGCATCATGCCGCGCATGAAATCATGGAGTGCCTGGGCCAGGTGGTATGGGAAGCCCAGCGGCTGGGTAAGCCGCTGGACAGCGATACCTACATCGATCTGATACGTCAACGCGCGGAACGTTGATGCCGCGCCGGCGGCGCGGGCGATCCGCTATGCCGGCGTCGGCACGATGGCCTGGGTGAGCTGAGGATCTTACGGGTTCTAAACGTTCTAAGCTCTTAACTCTTAACTCTTAACTCTTAAGTTCCTAAGTTCCTAAGTTCCTTTAGGAACTTGGGAATTTCAGAACCCTTAAAGACTCTTCGAGCCTGATCGGCCTCAGCCACCGCAACGGGCTGTATGCTGCGGTCCCAGCGTGCCTACTTGCGCACGCCCAGGTCGCTGGGCAGGCTGGCCAGCCAGGCCGTGACGTTGTCGATATCATCCGGCGACAGCTGCACCGCGAAGGCGCCCATCACGGGATTCTTGCGGATATTGGCCGACGCCGCGGCGCCCGACTGGCCGCGCTGATACGCCTTGAGCGCATGGCGCAGATAGTCGTCATGCTGGCCCGCCAGCACCGGATACGCCGGATCGACCGAGGTCTTGGCGTCGGCGCCATGGCAGGACGCGCAATTGAATTTCTGGAAGACGGCCTTGCCGGCTTCCAGGTCAGCGGCCTGAACCAGGCCGGACGAAGCCAGCAGCGCGGCACCCGCGCAAGCGAGAAGATAGCGTTTCATGGATGCCCCCGTTTACTTGAGATTGGCGTAATACGCAGCCAGATCGGCAATGTCCTGGTCGGACAGACTGGCCGCGACGGCATCCATGGTGGGATGACTGCGCGCACCGCTCTTGTATCCATTCAAGGCGGCCTCGATGTACTTGGCATTCTGCCCGGCGATCATGGGCACGTGGTAAAGCTCGGGGAAACTGGCTTTGTATCCCGGGATGCCATGACAGCCGATGCACATCGAAATCTTGTCACGCGCCGCCTGCAGATTCGGCGCCGCGGGGGTCGCGGCGGCGGGGGCAGGCGCGGCATCAGCCGCGTGGGTCAGGCCCGGGATCGCACAGGATGCCGTCAAGGCCATCACTGCTACCGTACGCAATACATTCGTTCGCAACTTCATTGGGGGCTCTTGTCTCGGCTGTTCTTGGTTGCTGGAACTTCTGTTGGTACTGCTGCGAGGACATCGCGCCAGCCCTCCAGCCGGACGCAAAGTCCTGGCGATTGTACGATAATTGCCCGATCGACCACGCATGGGCGCCGCCCCGTGCCCTGCCCGTGGAGGCTTCCGTTTCATGTCCGCTGCACAATCCGCCGCCCAACCCACTGCTCCCGCCGCCCGCTTCGACGGCACCGAACGCTACGTAGCCACCGAGGATCTGAAGCTGGCCGTCAATGCGGCGCTGACGCTGCAACGCCCGCTTCTGATCAAGGGCGAGCCCGGCACCGGCAAGACCATGCTGGCCGAGGAGGTCGCCGCCGCGCTGGGCCGGCCTTTGCTGCAATGGCATATCAAGTCGACCACCAAGGCGCATCAGGGTTTATACGAATACGACGCCGTCTCGCGTCTGCGCGACTCGCAACTAGGCGATGAAAAGGTGCGCGACATCCGCAACTACATCGTCGAGGGCGTGCTGTGGCAGGCCTTCGAGGCCGATGAGCCGGTCGTGCTGCTGATCGACGAAATCGACAAGGCGGATATCGAATTCCCCAATGACCTGCTGCGCGAACTCGACCGCATGGAGTTCCATGTCTACGAAACGCGCCAGACCATCCGCGCGCGCCACCGGCCGCTGGTGATCATCACCTCGAACAACGAGAAAGACCTGCCCGACGCCTTCCTGCGCCGCTGCTTCTTCCACTACATCCGTTTTCCGGATCGCGACACCATGCGCGACATCGTGGCGGTGCACTATCCCGACCTCAAGCAGGACGTGCTGCGCGCCGCGCTGGATACCTTCTTCGCATTGCGCGAAGCCCCTGGGCTGAAGAAAAAGCCGTCGACATCGGAACTCCTCGACTGGCTGCGCTTGCTGCTGGCGGAAGACGTGGCGGCGGCCGAGATCGAAGCCCATGCAGCCACCGCGGTGCCGCTGATGGCGGGCGCCCTGTTGAAGAACGAACAGGACATGCAACTGCTGGAGCGCCTGGCGGCGATGACGCGCACCGGCACGCGGCGCTGATGGGGCGGCGCGCGCCATGCTGATCGACTTTTTCTACCACTTGCGGGCCCACAAGCTGCCCGTGTCGGTGCAGGAATACCTGACGCTGCTCGATGCCATGCGCCACGACCTGATGGCACCCACGCTGGATGACTTCTACTTTCTTGCGCGGACGGCCCTGGTCAAGGACGAAACCCTCTACGACCGCTTCGATCAGGCGTTCGGCGCCTACTACAAAGGCATCGAAGCCGCCTTGCCGGCGGGCAAGGAAATTCCGCTGGATTGGCTGATCAAGCAATTCGAACGCACGCTGACGCCCGAGCAAAAGGCCGCCATCGAGAAGCACGGCTGGGACAAGCTGATGGAAATGTTCCGCGAGCGGCTGGAGGAACAGAAAGGGCGCCACGCCGGCGGCAACCGCTGGATCGGCACCGGCGGCACCTCGCCCTTCGGCAACGGCGGCTATCACCCTGAAGGGATACGCGTGGGAGGAGAGTCGGCCGGCAATCGCAGCGCGGTCAAGGTCTGGGACATGCGCCAGTTCCGCGACTACGATGACCGTCTCGAACTGGGTACCCGCAATTTCAAGGTGGCGCTGAGACGCCTGCGCCGCTTCGCCCGCGCGGGTGCCGAACTGGAACTGGACCTGGACGACACCATCGCCAGCACCGCGCGCAACGCCGGCCATCTGGACCTGCGCCTGGTGCCGGAACGCCACAATACCGTCAAGGTGCTGATGCTGCTGGACGTCGGCGGCAGCATGGATGACCACATCGGCCGGGTCGAGGAACTGTTCTCCGCGGCGCGCAGCGAGTTCCGCAATCTGGAGGTCTACTATTTCCACAACTGTCCGTACGACAGTCTGTGGCAAAGCGCGCGCAGGCGCAGCAATGAACGCTTCGAGACGTGGGACATCCTGCGCAAGTACAACGCCGACTGGCGCCTGATCATCGTCGGCGATGCCACCATGAGCCCCTACGAGATCCTGCAACCGGGCGGGTCGGTGGAATACGCCAACAAGGAAGCCGGCGCGGTGTGGCTGCAGCGTCTGCTGGAAGCCTGGCCCAAGGCGGCCTGGCTCAACCCCGAGCCGACCGCGTCCTGGACCTATCGGCAGTCGATCGCGCTGCTGCGCGACATCATGCACGATCGCATGTATCCGGTGACGGTGGCAGGCCTGGAGCAGGCCATGCGGACGCTTTCCAAATAAGGGCAGACAAGGCACGCCGCGGCCAGTCCAGCCAGTCCACCCCCCAGTCAAATCGCCGGGCTGTCCTGTCGATCAGCCCGGCGTCGCTTCAACCGTCGACGGGTTGAGCAGGCGTTTCCAGTTGCAGTTGGTAGAAAAGCAGATCCAGCCAGCGGCCAAACTTGAAGCCTGCCTGCTTGATCTCCCCCGCCCGCGTGAAACCCAGCTTCTCGTGCAGCGCGCAACTGACGGCATTGGTGGAATCGATGGCGCCCACCACGACGTGGTATTCCTGCTGGCGCGCACGCTCGACGATGGCGCGCAACAGCGCTTCGCCCAGCCCGCGGCCACGGAAACGTTGATCGACGTAGACCGAGTGTTCCACCGAGTACTTGAAGGCCGGGAAAGGCCGGAACGGACCGTAGCTGGCAAAACCCATCAGCACGCCGTTCTCGTCCTCGAAACCGACCACCGGATAGTTGCCCTTGCGCTTGGCTTCGAACCAGGCTTGCATGGTGGCATCGTTGCGGGCCTGATAGTCGTATAGCGCCGTGGAGGTAAGGATGGCGTGATTGAAAATCGCCAGGATGGCGCCGGCGTGGCGCTCATAAGTGCAATCGACCGGGATCATGCGAGACTCAGTCCGGTTCCTTGGGCGCTGCCATGACTTCGGACTCCAGACGGCCGCGCGGGAAGGCCGAGCCGGATTGCGGAACCACTTCGGTCACCATCGTGCGCTCACCGTCCAAGGTGAAAAAGCGCACCTGCTTCATGCCAGCCTGGGTGGCCAGGGTGACGAGGCTGTTCAGCTCCGCCAAGGTCATGTTGGCGTCCACCAGGATGGCGACCGGGGTCATGGGGCCCCGAGCCTTGTCCTTGGCGACCGCGCCCAGGGCCAGGCCCAACTGGCGGCCGTCCAGACGGGTGGCTTCCTCACCCACCGTGAACTGCGGCTGCTGCGCCCCCTTGGCCGGCGGGAAGACTTCCACCACCACGGGGCCACGCTGCGGGTTCTTGCCGGCATCGGCCGCGGGGGCCGGGGCCGCGGCAGGCGCGGGAGCTGCGGCAGGGGCTGCCGCGGCACCCTTGTCGCCTTCCTTGGCCGCGGGCTTGTCGGCTTCCTTGGCGGGCGCCTTGCCGGCATCCTTGGGCGCTTCTTTGCCTGGTTCCTTGGCAGCGTCCTTCTGGCTATCCTTGGGCGCTTCCTTGCCTGCGGCCGGCTTGGGGGCTTCCTTGGCCGGCTCCTTCGGCGCTTCCTTGGCGGCCGGCTTGGCCGGCTCCTTCGCGGGTTCCTTGGCCGGTGCCTTGGCGGGAGCGGAATCCTTGGCCGGCGCGGCATCCTTGGACGCGGGTGCGGCGTCCTTGGCGGGTGCGTTGTCCGGCGTGGATTGGGTCTGCGCGGGCTGGGCCGCCGTGGGCGCCTGAGCCTGTGCGACGAGCGCGTTCAGACCAAGCCCACAGCCCAGCAAGATGGAGAGGATGGTTCCCGTCATGGCGCGCGGCGCCGGCGTCTTCTTCAACACTTCTCGAATTCCCAGGATGCGTTCATTCAGCCGCCGGCGGCACACCCACCACGGCCCGACCTAGGAATATACCCGGCCGGAACGAAATCGTCCGAATGATTCCGGACATTGTCGCCAATCGATCTCGTCACCGTCCATGTCCAAATCGAACATCCGTGCATGAGCGGGCCGTGCGCGCGAGTCCTTGCCCTCCCCTTCCATTTCCAGGACATGGCCGGTAAAACCACAAGGCGCCCCGCTGCCCTCGGCACAATAGCGGCGGGCGGGAAGATCGACGACGTACGTCGTGTGGTCGTGCGTCAGGATGGCGACATACTTGCCGTCATCGCTGGCATACGCATAACGAAACGTTCTCTTGAGCCGTTCATCGGGCAGCTCGCTGCCTACCAGGTGCGACAAGGCGCGGGTGACGATGTCAGTCAACATGGTGCAATCCTCCATGAGCAGGCCGGCTCCCCGCCGGCTGCAAGCGGCACGTCAAACCTTCCGCCCCCGGGCCACGAACGCGGCCGCATATGAAACGAACGTCGACCCGAAGTGGGGGTCGGAAGGGATGTTGTAACGATGCGATGGGCTGTTGCATCACCCCTCGCGCTGAGCCGGCGAAGGGTGGACCGCGTGGCCAAAATGGCTGGCGGCATCTCTGTTACCACCAGATTACTCCTCACCCATCACAGCGCCAAGTTGCCGCTATCCTCTTCAGGAAGGTCCACGGCCTTCGCTATCAGGACTCGATCGAGCCCGCCCAGGCCGTTTTTCCCAGGAGAAGATCCGCGATGGGGGCTTGTTTCCACCCATGCCCGCCCTCGTTACCGTAAAAAACCACTTTCCCAACTAAAAAATCTGTTACAGGATTCGGCGGCTGAACTTCACCCCACGTATACACTCCAACAACTTCGTCCACTCCGCGGGATTCCAAGATTCATGCGCCTTTATCTCCCCTCTTTATCGCGCCAGCTGAAAGTTCTGCTTTTTTCGTCTTTCGTCGCTTTCCAGGCCGGCGCGGCGACCGTGCCGGAAGGCATCACTGAAACCAGTTCGGTCGAGGGGATCTCCGAGTTCCGCCTTGGCAACGGCCTGCGCGTTCTGCTGGCACCGGACGACTCCAAGCCCACAACGACGGTCAACATGACCTATCTGGTGGGTTCGCGCATGGAGAACTATGGCGAGACAGGCATGGCCCACCTGCTGGAGCACATGCTCTTCAAGGGCACGCCCACCACCCGCAATGCCCTGGGCGAATTCAACCGCCGCGGCTTGCAGGCCAACGGCAGCACCTCGTCGGACCGCACCAATTATTTCGCCAGCTTCGCCGCCAATCCCGAGACCCTCAAGTGGTATCTGGGCTGGCAGGCCGATGCCATGGTCAATTCGCTGATCGCCCGCGCCGACCTGGACACCGAGATGCCGGTGGTGCGCAACGAGATGGAGCGGGGTGAGAACTCCCCCTTCAACATCCTGATGCAGAAGATGGATGGCGTGGCCTATCAGTGGCACAGCTACGGCAAGGTGACCATCGGGGCCCGTTCGGACGTGGAAAACGTCGACATCGACCAGCTGCGCGCCTTCTACCACCAGTACTACCAACCCGATAACGCGGTGCTGATCGTGGCCGGCAAGTTCGATCCGGACAGCACCCTGCAAGCCATCAGCGAAACGCTGGGCAAGCTGCCCAAGCCCACCCGCACGCTGCGCCGCGAATACACCGTCGAACCCGTGCAGGACGGTGAACGTGCCGTCACCCTGCGGCGCGTGGGCGGTACCCCCCTGGTGGCCGCGATGTATCACATCCCCGCTGCCGGCAGCCCGGACTTCGCGCCGCTGGACCTGGCCAGCACCATCCTGTCGTCGGAACCGTCCGGCCGTCTTTACCATGACCTGGTCGCGCGCAAGCTGGCCGCCGGTACCTTCGGCTTCACCATGGACCAGCTGGATCCCGGGGTCGCCATGTTCGGCGCCCAGCTGGAACCGAGCATGAACCAGGACGTCGCCATGAAGACGCTGACGACCACGCTGGAGTCGGTCAAGCAGAAGCCCTTCACGCAAGAGGAACTGGATCGCGCCCGCAGCCGCTGGCTGATCGATTGGGACCGCACCTATTCCGATCCCGAACGCATCGGCGTCGCCCTGTCCGAAGCCATCGCTTCCGGTGACTGGCGCCTGTTCTTCCTGGAACGCGACCGCGTGCGCGCCGCCAAGCTGGCCGACGTGCAGCGCGTGGCCGAGCAATACTTCCTGCGCAGCAATCGCATCGAAGGCCGCTACATCCCCACCAAGGCCCCGGAACGCGCGCCGGCCAATGCCCGCGTCGACCTGACCGACGTGCTCAAGGATTACAAGGGCGACCCGGCCAATTCCCAGGCCGCCGCCTTCGACGCCTCACCCGCCAACATCAACAAGCAGACATTGCGACGCGTCCTGGACCTGCCCAACGGCAAGGTCGACCTGGCGCTGCTGTCCAAGCCCACCCGCGGCCACCGCGTGCATGCCAAGCTGCTGCTGCAGTTCGGCAATGAGCAAACCTTGCGTGGCCAGCGCACCGTGGCCGACGCGGTCGCCGACCTGCTTACGCGCGGCGCCGGCAAGCTCAGCCGCCAGGCCATCGATGACCGTTTCGACCAGCTCAAGGCCGATGTCCACTTCAGCGGTTCGGGCACCAATCTGTCGGTCGTCATCTCCACCACGCGCGAAAACCTGCCGGCGGCGGTCAGCCTGGCGCTGGAAGTGATCCGCAACGCCAACTTCCCCAAGGACCAGGTCGACGAATACAAGACCCAGGTCACCACCGCCATCCAGAACGCCATGACCGAACCGCCGGCCCTGGCCCTGCGCACCCTGGCGCGCCACGACAATCCGTGGCCCAAGGACGACATCCGCTACGTGCCGACCTTCGACGAGTCCCTGGCATCCGTGCGCGGCCTGACGCGCGACATGCTGGTGAACTTCCACAAAAAGTTCTACGGCACCGGCACCGTTGCCTTCTCGGCCGTGGGCGACTTTGACGCGGACGCCGTGCAGGCGGCGCTGAAGAAGGGCCTGGCGGGCTGGCAGCGCGGCGCGCCCTACACGCGCATCGCGACGCCTTACCACGCCGTGCCGGGCAAGGACTACAACATCGAGACGCCGGACAAGGCCAACGCCTTCTTCGCCGCCTATCTGCCCTTGAAGGTGCAGGACACCTCGCCGGACTACGCCGCGCTGTATCTGGCGAACTATCTGCTGGGTTCGTCTGGTTCCTCGCGCCTGTGGGACCGGATCCGCGAAAAGGACGGCCTGTCCTATGACGTCGGCAGCACCCTGGACATCTCGTCCTTCGAGCCGCAAGGCAGCTGGACCATGCGCGCCATCTACGCGCCGCAGAACCGGGATCGCCTGCAACAGGCGCTGTACGACGAGACCACCCGCGTGCTCAAGGATGGCTTCACCGCGCAGGAACTGAAGGACGGTGTCAATTCCCTGCACAACTACTTCCGCCTGGCGTATTCGCAGGACGGCGTGGTGGCGGACACCTGGATCCGCTACATCCGCCGCGGCCGCGATTTCACCTGGGTCGCCGACATGGACCGCAAGATCGCGTCCCTGACGCTGGAGCAGGTGAACGAGGCCATGCGCAAGTATTTCGACCAGGGCGCCTTCACCACCGTGTACGCGGGGGATTTCGACAAGTACAAGGGCGACAGGAAGGACAAGAAGTAAGGCTGGGATCCGGGGCTGATATCCGGGGCTGATATCCGGGGCTGATATCCGGGGCTGATATCCGGGGCTGAAACCCGGGGCTGAAACCCGGGCAGAGTCCGGGGCAGAGACCCGGACCAGGACCCAAGCTGAAAGACCAGGCAATGGGCCGCGCGAGCGGCCCATTGCTTTTTTATTCCCTGAAAAAAATAGCCATGAATGGGAACGCAGTTGGGCACTCCGACCACAGACGTGCCGCATGCGGAGTCAGAACTGCATGCAGCCGGTCAGCACACCCGGTCTTCATAACATCCTGGGATCTCTTTTATGCCTTTCGTTTTTTCGGAGCTGTCGCGCCGACTGCCCGCCCTGCTCTTTATGTGGTTCATCAGCCTGCAGGCCGATGCCGCCAACTCGCCGGGCGGCTATACCAAGATCCTCTCGGCTGAAGGTGTCACTGAATATCGCCTGCACAACGGCTTGCGCGTCCTGCTGGCGCCCGACGCCGCCCAGTCGGTCACCGCCGTCGATCTGACCTACATGGTGGGTTCGCGCAACGAGCATGAAGGCCAGAGCGGGATGTCGCACCTGCTGGAGCATCTGATTCTGCGAGGCACGCCCGACCAGCCTGATATCGCCAACGAGTTCCAGCGCCGCGGCATGGGCGTCAAGGCCAGCACGTCCGCCGACCGCACCCGTTACGTCGCCACCCTTCTGCCTGGCCACATGGACCTGGCCTGGTATCTGCGCTGGCACGCCGACACCATGCTGCGCACCGGCCTGCGGCGCGCCGACGTGGACGCCACCCTCCCCACCATCTTCGAGGAGCTGGAAGCCCGGGAAAGATCGCCCGAAAGAGTGCTGCGGCAGAAGATGCGTGGCGCCGCTTTCCATTGGCACAGCTACGGCAACGATCCCATGGGCACGCATGCAGACCTCTCGAATGTCCGCATCGATCGCCTCCAGGCCTACCACGGCGAGTACTACCAGCCGGACAATGCCGTGCTGACCATCGCCGGCAAGTTCGATTCCGAGCTCGCGCTATCGGCCATCGTCGATACGCTGGGGGCGTTGCCCCGCCCCGGCCGCAACGTGCCGCAAGACTACAGTGTCGAACCGCTGCAGGACGGCAATCACGCCGTGACGCTGCGCCGCGTGGGCGGCCATCCGCTGGTGGCCACCATGTATCACGTGCCGGCGACCCGCAGCCGCGACCATACCCTGTTGCTGCTGGCCGCCGACATGCTTGCCGCGGGCGGCGCCCACCGGCTGCAGGGGGAGCTGGTGGCCCCGGGGCTGGCCAGCACGGTCAGTACGCAGGGCCTGGGCTGGCGCGATTACGGCCTGATCGAATTCCGCGCCATCCTCAAGCCCACCATGGAAACGGAGAGTGCCCAGCGGATCTTGAACCGCACGGTGGAATCGCTGCGGCTGCATCCGTACTCGCAGGAGGAGCTGAACAACGCACGGCGCCGGTGGATGGACACATGGACCCGCACCTTGGCCAATCCACAGGCGCTGACCGACGCGCTGTCCAAGGCAAGCGTGAACGGCGACTGGCGGCTGATCTTCCTGGAACGTGACCGCGTGCGGGATGCCACGCTGATGGAAGTGCAGCGGGTAGCGGACCGGTATCTGGTGCGTGCCAATCGCAACCAGGGCCGCTATATACCCACCACGACGCCGGAACCGCAGCCATCGAACGCGCCAATCGACCTGGGGCCTGAGCTCCAGCGCTACGACACGGATGTCGACTGATCCGTGGCCGCCATGGGCATGCGGCCGACACAGTCCAGCAGCGCGGGCACCGCGGGATTGTCTTGCGGCGTGCGCCAGGCCAGATACATGTCGGCCCGCAGCGTGCAGTCCGCGAGATCGGTGAAGTGCACGCCATCCAGGCGCAACTCGCGCGCCGAGGCGGGCACGATGCCCACCCCCAGGCCGGCGCGGACAAGGGCCAGCAAGGTGTGGGTCTGGCTGGCATGCTGCACGACATCGGGCCGCACGCCGGCCTGCCCCAAGGCGGCGGCGATGCGCTCATGGAAATACTTGCCTTCATTGGGCGAGTAGGAGATGAAGGGCTGGCCGTCCAGGGCCTGCAAGGACACGCTCTTGAGCCGCGCCAGCGGCCAGCCGCGCGGGACCGCCAGCATCAGCGGTTCGCGTTCGAGCAGGCGGTGGCCCAGGCCTGCCACGCGCGGCAGATGGCGGGCGAGGACGAGATCCAGGTCACCGGCCACCAGCAGCCTGCCGAGGTCGATCGAGACCATTTCGCGTAACTGGATATCCACACCGGGCAATTCACGGCGCGCCTGGGTGACGATGGCCGGCATCAGGCGGTAGGCCGCCACGGCGGTGAAGCCCAGGGTGACATGCCCGGCCGTGCCGGTAGCGGTGCGGCGCGCCTGCAGGGCTGCGTGATTGGAGAACTCCAGCAGATGACGGGCGTCGCGCAGGAAGCTGCGGCCGGCGGCGGTGAGCGTGACGACGCGGCTGCTGCGTTCAAACAGCGTCACGCCCAGGCTGCGCTCCAGCATCTGGACCTGGCGGCTCAGGGGGGGCTGGGTCATGCGGAGGCGGGCGGCGGCACGGCCGAAGTGCAGTTCTTCGGCGACGGCCACGAAGCATTCCAGTTGTCTCAGTTCCACGGGGTGCCTTGGGATCGATTCAATTCTTGTATTGATCTTTGCTATTTATAGCTGGATGGAAGTTGGGCGTCGAATCATTCCTATACTGGGCCACGCCGAGAGGCGGAGGGGTTATGAGAGGGGCTCCGCCCCCTCATGCTCCCCGCGGAGGGCTGAAGTTGGGCGGTGAATCATTCCTGCCCTGCCTTTGCCTAGAGGCGGAGGGGTTATGAGGAGGAGAAGCCCCTCATTCTTTCCTGGGAGGGGGGATAGGAATGCTGCCTCTACCGAGTGGGCCGGGGCGAAGCCCTATGCCTTCTGGGCCGGAGTGTGAGGCGTAGCCTCACGGCGTTTCTGGGCGAGGGGTGAGATATGCCCCAGGAGGCGGGGACATGGGGCATAGCCCCGTGCTCCAGCCTGGGGTGCAGGGGGCTTAGCCCCTTGCATCTCAAAAAAATCAATATTCATTATTCAAAGAAAGGTGCGAGACATGGAGACGATCGACAAGGGACGCAGGCGCTTGCTGGGTGCCGCGCTCACCACGCCAGTACTGGCCGCGGGATTCCCGCTGTATACGTACGCGGCGGACAACTACCCGGCGCGGCCCATCAACCTGATCGTGCCGTTTTCACCAGGCGGCGGCACGGATATCTCCGCTCGCCTCCTGGCCGCGGCCTTGGGCCCGCAACTGGGCGGCACGTCCGTGGTGGTGGACAACCGGCCAGGCGCCGGCGGACAGATCGCCGCCGACCTGGTCGCACGGTCCAACAACGATGGCTATTCGCTGCTGTTCGCCAACTCCGGCATGCTGGCGGTCAACCCCTGGCTGTACAAGCTGCATAGCGATCCGGCCACGGCCTTCGCGCCTGTCTCCATGTTCTCCGACCTGCCCTTCGCCCTGGTGGTATCGCCGCAATTGGCCGCCCGCAACGTGCGGGAGCTGGTCGAACTGGCCCGCAAGGAACCGGGCAAGCACACCTTCGCCAGCTCGGGCACCGGCGGCGCTCCCCACCTGGCCGGCGAAATCTTCCAGCAGGCGACCGGCACTGAACTGACGCACGTGCCCTACAAAGGCGGTGGTCCGGCCATGACGGACCTGATGGCAGGCCGCGTCGACATGCTGTTCGCCTCGATCCTGGAAACGGTCACGTACGTACAAGCCGGCAAGCTGCGCGCCCTGGCAGTGACGGGCCCGACCCGTTCGCCGGCCATGCCTGACGTGCCCACGCTGGACGAAGCCGGCGTGCACAACGCGCAGACGGGTTCGTGGACGGCCGTCCTGGCGCCGGCCGGCACTCCCCCGGCGGTGGTGGACAAGCTGTCCGAAGCCATCCGCCGCGTGGCCGACAGTGCCGACGTGAAAAAGAAGCTTGAAGCACAGGGCGCGGTGGCACACGGCTCGACGCCCGCCGAACTGGCCAAGATCGCCGCCGGCGAGCGGGCACGCTACGGCGAGATCATCAAGACGCGCAACCTGCACGTGGACTAAGCGTCGTTCGCACCGGCGCGCGGCGTGACGCCGACGCGCCTGGTCCTTACACGGCCCCTTCCCGCAGACGCGCGCCGTTCAGGGGCGTATCCCGCATGCGGCGGCCCAAGGCATCGGCCAGGGCGTTGGCCAACGCCGCCGATGCCGGTCCCTGCGAGGCTTCCCCCGCGCCCAGGAAAGGCTGGCCCGGCTGATCGATAAGATGCACCTCCACCCGCGTCGGCACACCGGAAAAACGCAGGATGGGATACGTGCTCCAGTCGTAGCTGTTGACGCGCCGCTGATCGAAACGCAACTGCTCATGCAGCGTCCAGCTGAAGGATTGCAGGATGCCGCCTTCGACCTGGTTGCGCACGCCGTCCGGGTTGACGATCTGGCCGCAGTCCACCGCCGCGACCACCCGATGCACCCGCACCGCGCCGCTTTCGCGCTGGACTTCCAATTCCACCGCCAGCGCCATATAGGCCATCAGGTTCTTGTACTGGGCGAAGGCAAAGCCCACGCCGTGCCCTGGCGCACGCGGCTTGGCCGCCGGCCAGTCGAATTGGCGCGCGGCCAGCTCCACCACCGCGCGCGCCCGTGGCTCCTTCAGATGGCGCAGGCGAAACTGCACCGGGTCGGCCCCGGCCGCCAGCGCCAGTTCGTCCATGAAGCTTTCGATAGTGAAGATGTTCATGTACGCGCCCAGGGAGCGCATGGCCGATACGCGCAACGGCATGTCGGGCAGGAAGTGGTGCCGCACGCGCATCCGCGGCAGCTCGTAGAGGGGGATGCTGTTGCGGTCGCCACCGCCCTCGGGCATGGGAATGGGCTTGGGCGGCGCCGGCGTGAAGGGCTGTGCCAAGGCCCAGGTCGGCATCAGGCGGCCAGCGTTGTCGATGCGCTGGTTGTGCGAATTGCTCCAGACCTGGTACTCCCAATCGACGATCTTGCCGTCGGGGTCCAGTGTGGCGGCCACGTCGGCGACCATGGCCGGGCCGGACGGCTCCCAGGTGTGCTCCTGCTCGCGCATCCATTGCACCCGCACCGGCTGGCCCGGCACGGCATGGGCGATCAGGGCGGCGTCGGCGGCCACGTCGTCGGCGCCATTGTGGCCGTAGCAGCCCGCGCCCTCGACATGGACACAGCGCACCTGCTCCGGCGGCAGGCCCAGCATTTCCGCCAGGCCGCCGCGCAAGGGAAACACGCCTTGTGTGTGGGTCCAGACCGTGAGCTGGCCATCGATGAATTGCGCCAGCGCGCAGGACGGGCCGATCGAACCGTGAGTAAGGTAGGGCTTGGTGTAGCGCGCCGTCAGCTTGCGGCCGGCCGGCGCCGCGCCATTGCGTTTGTCCGCCACCAGGATCTCACGTGCCGGCAGGCGCATGAGATAGGCGTGAATATCGTCGGCGGGCGGCAGGCTGGCGGTTTCTTCCCAGCGCGCGGCGGCGGCCAGGGCGCGCATCGCCACGATGGCCTGCCATTCATCGCGCGCCACCACGGCCAGGTAATTGCCGTCGCGCACCACCTGCACGACGCCGGGCAAGGCGCGCACCGCGGCCTCGTCCAGCGCGATCAGGCGTGCGCCATAGGAGGGCTGGCGCACGACGCGTGCGTGCAGCATGCCGGGCAAGCGCATGTCCTGCACATAGCTGGCGCCGCCGGCCACCTTGCCGGGGATGTCGACGCGCGGCAGGGATGCGCCGATCACCTGGAATTGGCGGGGGTCCTTCAATGGCGACACGGGCGCCGCGGTGCGATGCAGGTCCAGGTTGGCGACGACCGCGCCGTATCCCAGCTTGCGGCCATCGGCGGCCAGCACCTGGCCTTTTTCCGTGCGCAAGGTATCGCGCGATACGTTCAACTGGATGGCGGCCGCCTGCAGCAGCAGGTCGCGCACCTGTGCCGCCGCATTCAGGATGGCGGTGCCGCTATCGGCCAGGGAATGGCTGCCCGCCGTGTAACCCTCGTTGGGCGTGCGCGCGGTATCCGCGGTGATCAGGGTAATGGCGGAGGGGGCGACGTCCAACTGCTCCGCGGCGATCTGCAGGAAGGCCGTGCGCACGCCGGTGCCCAGCTCGGCCTTGCCGGTGCACACTGTCACTCGTCCGGTCGGCTCCAGGCGTATCCACGCGTCCAGCATCGGCGTGGTGTTCAAGCTGCCGGGTAGTTTGGCCGCTGCCGCTGCCGGCGGGGGCGCGGCGGCGGGGGTTGCGGCCTTGCCCTTGCCCTTGCCTGGTCCCGAGACCTGCGCCATGGCTGCCGCTGGGAACAAGGAAAACCCGACGGTGATAGCGCCCGTGATGGCGCCCGACGCCAGCAGGCGCCGGCGTCCCTTGTCCACTGGCTCGATGTGGATCAAAGTCCTGGTCATTGCCGCTTCCTCCGCGCGTGGGAGACCGCCGCGGTGGGCGCTTGCTCGACCAGCTCGGCGGGGCGCAGCGACGACAGATGCGTCTTGCCGCCGGCTTGCGCACGCATGCCTTCAGCCGCGTCGACGACGGCGGCGACGATGCGCATATGCGTGCCGCAGCGGCACAGATTGGGCTCCATGTGCGCGACCACTTCCGCGCGCGTGGGCGCCGGGTTGTGTTCCAGCAGCGCCTGGGCGCGCATGATCATGCCGGCGATGCAGTATCCGCACTGCGCGGCTTGATGATTGATGAAGGATTGCTGCAGTGGCCCGGGTTGCTGCGGCGTCCCCAGGCTTTCGACCGTGCGCACGGGCCGCGCGCCGACGGCGGCGAGCGGCACCTGGCAAGAGAACATCGGTGCATCGCCGACGATGACGGTGCAGGATCCACACTGGCCCAGTCCGCAGCCGTACTTGGCGCCGTTCAGTTCCAGCTGGTTGCGCAATACGTAAAGCAGAGGCGTGGCCGGATCGATATCCAGCTGGTGCGCCTTGCCGTTGACGGTCAACGTGATCATGGCTGATGGGCCTCCTTGGCCTGCGTCCGGGGTTGCGCGCCGGATTGCGGGCGGGGCTGTGGGCCGGGTTGCAAGCCGGGTTGCGGGCGGGGCTGCGGGCCGGGTTGCGCCTTCAGGGGCGCATGCGCTTCGGCCGTTTCCTTGCGCACGGCGGCGACGGCGTCCTGCAGGCCGGGCCAGGCGGGGCGGCCTGCGATCTGGACGCGCATGTAGTCCAGTACTTGCGCGATTTGCGCGTCGTCGAAAACGGCGCCGAATGCAGGCATGTAGGGGGTGGCGGTGCCGCCTTCTTGTGCGATGCCGTGCAGCACCATATTGATGGCGTTGCGAGGGTCGTCGGCGGTAGCCGCATGGCTCAGCGCCAGAGAGGGACGGCCGCCGATACGGGCCATCGGCGCGCCTCGGTCATGGCAAGCGGCACAGGTGGACGTGTAGAGCGTCGCGCCCAGGGTCGCCTGCAGCGATGGTGGCGTCGATGTCGTCGATGTCGTCGATGTTGCCGATGTCGTCGGTGCTGCCAGTGCTGCCGGTGCTGTCGATGTTGTCGATGTTGTCGATGCAGCGGATGCCGTCGATGCTGGAGGTGCCGTCGATGTCGTAGCCGCAGTGGCTTTGGATGCATCGGGGCCGGTGCCTTGCATATCCAGCAGATACACCGCCATGGCCCGTACGTCGGCCTCGGGCAGGTTGGCCAGTTGCCGCGTCACATCCCGCATCGGCCCGGCGGCCGCGCCGTGCTCACTGGCCAGGCCAGTACGCAAGTAAGCGGTCAACTGATCGACGGTCCAGGCACGCACGCCAGGCGCGGGCACGCCGGCCGCATTACCTGCGCGATCGCCATTGCCAGCGTTATTTCCATTACCCGCATTACCATTACTTGCGCTACCTGCCTTGCCCGCACCCAAGGCATTCAACGCCGGCGCTTCCCAGCCGTCGATTACCGCGCCGGCATAGGCACGATCGCTGGCCGGCGCGCCGAGCGCATTGAGCGGCGTATGACAGGCCGCGCAGTGCCCCGCGCCTTCCACCAGATAGCGTCCGCGCAGCCACGCTTCGCTACGTCCGGCCACCGCCGGCAAGGGCCCGTCGGGCAAGTACAGCAGATTCCACAGCGCCAGCAGAGGCCGGAAGGAATACGGGAAAGACAAGTCGTTATCCGGCGGTCTGGTCGCCACCGGCGTGCGCGTCATCAGGTACGCGTACAAGTCCTGCACGTCCTGGTCGGACAGATGCGTGAAGTGCGGATAGGGAAACGCCGGATACAGCAAGGTCCCGTCACGCGACACGCCCGTGCGTAACGCGCGGTCGAACGCCTGCAAGGACCAGCGGCCGATGCCGCTGTCGGGATCCGGGGTGATGTTGCTGCTGTATAGCGTGCCGAAAGGCGTGCGCAGTGGCGCGGCGCCGGCAAAGGCCGGCCCGCCGCGCGCCGTATGACAGGAGATACAGTCTCCCGCCGCGGCCACGCGCAAGCCACGTTCGACCGCGGCGCGGTCAAAGGAAGACGCGGCGGGTGGCGTGATTTCCGTGATCGCGCCACGCCACATCGTCGCCCCCAGGGCCACGATGCCCACTATCACCACGCCGGCCAACGTCGCCGCGATAGTCTTGCCCCGCATGCAGGCCTCCGAAACCGATATTTCGCAAAACTGTAACGTCGCGAAGCTGACAGGCGATTTAAAAACCGCCCGGCGCTACCCCCGCTTACAGCTCTTCAAAATCGGATCACGAATATCAGCCCTGCGGTACTTCCCGGGGCGGATGGCCGTCGTAGACCGGGATGTATTGGCGCGGAATCGGGCCCTTGTTGCGGCCGCCCTGGTTGGTCTGTTCCCAGGCATGAGCAAGAATGCCGACCGAGCGCGACAGGCAGAATAGCCCACGCGCCAAAGGTGCCGGAAAACCCAGCTCGGCATAGATCACCGCCGTCGCGCCGTCGATGTTCATGGGAATGGCCTTGCCTTTGCGCGCCGCCAGTTCGGCCTCGATGGCGCGCGCGATCACGGCGTAACGGCCCGATACGGCGCCGGCGGCGGCCGCTTCGTCCACCAACTGCAGCAGACGCGGCGCGCGCGGGTCAAGATGATGGAAGCGATGCCCAAAACCCGAAATGAATTTGCCGTGCAGATCGATGAAGGCATCCAGGCCAGCCCGTACCGCCTCGTCCTGGCCGGCACCCGCATCGATGCGCGCGGCCACGTCCTGGTACAACTCCACTGCCTGCTCACCCGCGCCACCGTGCACGTCACCCAGCACATTGACCGCCGATGCCATCGCATTGTTCAGGCCTACGCCGCAGGTGGCCGCCATGCGCGCGATGGCGATGCTGGGCGCTTGCGGACCATGGTCCACCGCGGCCATCAGCGCTGCCTCCAGCAGCTTGCCCTGCCGCTCGGACGGCAACTCGCCACGCAACATCAGCCACGCCATCTGGGCAAAGCCGATATTGCCGATCAGGTCCTGGATCGCATAGCCGTGATAACGGATCGACCCCGGCTTCATATCGATGATGGAGGTATGCCACCACTGCCGGCTGGCCTGGCCATCGTCCTGGTCCGCCAGGGCCGCCGAGCCGATCTTGCCCGTTTCCTCGCTGCTCATATTGCTCGCTCCTCTTTCAGGCCGCGGATCTGCTCGGCGTCGTAGCCCAGCTCACGCAGCAATTCCTCGTTGTGTTGTCCCAATTGGGGTGGGGGCGTATCCACCGCGGGCGCTTCGCCGTCCAGCTTGAACCCCGTGCGCACCACCCGCACATCGCGGCCTACGCCCGGCACGTCCGGGAAGGTGGCCACCATGCCGCGATCGGCGACCTGTGGATGCGCCAGCGCCTGCTCCACGCTATAGACTGGTCCGGTCGGCACGCCAGCCTCGGTCAGCAAGGGCCACCATTGCAATGCCGAGCGCGCCGCCAAGGCCGCTTCCAGCTCCGCCTTCAAGGCATCGCGATGACGCAGGCGCACTTGGCGTTCGGCGTAATCGGCATGCACCATCAGGTCTTCCCGTCCCACCACCCGGCACAGCGCTTCGAACTGTTCCTGCTTGTTGGCGGCGATGTTCAGCAGACCGTCGCCGGTGCGGAACGTGCCGGACGGGCTGGCGGTGACGTTGTCGTTGCCCATGGGGGTCGGCGTACGGCCCGCCACCAGGAAGTTCGATACCGCCCAGCCCATGGTGGCCATGGTGGCCTCCAGCATGGAAACATCGATGAAACGCGCGCTGTCGCGATCGCGTTCGGCCAGCGCGGCCGCCACCGCGAAAGCGGCCGTCATGCCGCCGATGGTGTCGGCGATGGGATAGCCGACACGGTAAGGCGCGGTATCCGGCGCACCGGTGATGCTCATGACGCCGGACATGCCTTGCACGATCTGGTCATAGGCCGGGTAGTCGCGCAGCGGCCCCTGTTGGCCGAAGCCGGAGATGGCGCAATACACCAGCCGCGGCTGATGCTGGCGCAGCACCTCGAAGCCCACGCCCAGGCGATCCATCACGCCTGGCCGAAAGTTCTCCACCACCACGTCGGCCTGGGCCACCAGGCGCAGGAACACTTCCTTGCCGCGTGCATGCTTCAGGTTCACGGTGATCGAGCGCTTGCCGGCATTCTGCGCCAGGAAGGACACGCCCATCAGGCCGCGGTTCAGATCGGCATCGGCGCCCAGCTGGCGCGCCAGGTCACCCGTGCCGGGCGTTTCCACCTTGATCACATCGGCGCCCATATGCGCCAGTTGATGGCAGCAGAACGGCCCCGCCAACACATTGGTGAGGTCCAGCACACGGATGCCGTGCAGGGGCTTGGACATGAATGATTCCTCTAGAGATATACCTACGACCTACGCGACGCGCTTGGGTACACGCCGCCGCGGCGGTCTGGCACCAGCCAGCGGCGTGTCCACTTCCTGCTTATTCCATCTTGGCGCCGGAGGCCCGCACCGTATCGCCCCAACGCTTGTATTCCGACTTGAGGAACGTGGCGAAGTCTTCAGGCGAGCCACCGATCGGCGTGCTGCCTTCGGCGGCGAAGCGTTCGATGGTCAGCGGCTTTTTCAAGGCTTCATTGACCACCGCGTTGATGCGCTGCACCGCCTCGTTGGGCGTACCGGTGGGCGCCACCAGGCCCTTCCAGTCGCGCGCGTCGAAATCGGCGTAGCCTTGCTCGGCGATCGAAGGGGTATCGGGCAAGGCCGCCAGGCGATCCTTGGAAGTCACGGCCAGGGGACGCAGCTTGCCGGTGGCAATCAAGGGCAGCACGGTAGCGGGCGTCGCGAAATAGATATCGACCTGGCCACCGATCATATTGGTCACGGCGGTCGACGCGCCCGGATGCGGCACGTGCAGGAACTGGACGCCGGCGGCCTGCATGAACATGGCGCCAGCCAGATGGCCGACCGTGCCGATGCCCGCCGATGCCATGGTGATGGCCTCCGGCTTGGCCTTGGCCGCCTTCACCACGTCGGCCAGCGACTTGAATTTGCTGTTGGCGCTGACCACCAGCACCACGGGCTGGCCGGCGACCAGCACGATGGGCACGAAGTCCTTGAGCGAGTCGTAGGGCATCTTGGGATAGAGCGTCGGATTGATGGCCAGGTTGGACGTCTGTCCCATCCCTATCGTCAATCCGTCCGGCTTGGCGCGCGACAGCAGGCCCAGGCCGATGTTGCCGCCGGCACCCGCACGGTTTTCCACCACGATGTTCCACCCGGTGGCCTGGCCCATGAACTGGGCAATCAGCCGCGAGGCGGCGTCGGTGCCGCCGCCCGGAGGGAAAGGCACGATCATGGTGATGGGGCCCGAGGGATATTTCGACTCGGCGCGCGCCAAGCCTGGCAAGGTGAAGCCAGCGGCAGCGGCCGCCATGCCGGCGAGCAGAACGCGGCGTTGATGATCCATGTTGTCTCCTGGAGTGATCGGTGTGGGATCGGGTAAGAACCGGTGGTGGATGGCGTTTCAGCCGAATTTTCAGCCTTGTCCCGGCCGATTTCATTAGATAGAATAACGTTCTATCTATGATGACTGGCGTTCGTTCAGGCTGTCAAGCCGTGCCCGCGCCGCCTGCCGCGGGGCATCGGCTACTTGCCGCATGCTGCCCGCCAGCCGGCTGCCGCCTGGGACTTCCGAGCTGGGCCAACGCGCATTGCCGTCATGGATCCACAGCATTCCTACCCGTCACGGACTCGTCCCTTCAGATGCCCAGAAAATCCGCCATCCCTTCCATCGCCGACGAAAACGCCGCCGCCGGCGGCGTCGCGGCGGTGGACCGCGCGCTGTCCTTGCTGAACGTCTTTTCCGCGACGCAACCGCAGCCGGACCTCACCGAGCTGGCCGAACACACCCGATTGCACAAGAGCACCGTGCTGCGCTTGATGGCTTCGCTGGAGCATGCGCATCTGGTGCGTCGGGGCACCGACGGCCGCTACACCCTGGGGCCGGGCATCGCCCGCTTGCACCAGGTCTATGCATCCTCGTTCTCGTTGGCATCGGTGGTGATGCCCGCGTTGCGGGAACTGGTGGCGTTGACCCAGGAAAGTGCTGCCCTGCACGTACGCCAGGGCGACCAGCGCCTATGCCTGCATCGGGTCGACTCCCCGCGTCCCGTGCGCGATCACACCCGCGCCGGCGACCTGCTGCCGCTGGACCGGGGCGCGGGCGGCCGCATCCTTTCCGCTTATGGCGGCAGTACGGAGGAAATCCACGCGCGCATCCGCCGTGAACAAGTGGTGGTCCTGGTGGGCGACCGCCTGCCCGAGCTGGCCGGCATCGCCGCGCCCGTCTTCGGCGCCGACGGTGAGTTCGTCGGCTCGATCACCTTGACCATGCCGGCGGAGCGCTTCGACGCGGCGTATCAGACCCCGGTCAAACAGGCCGCGCGCGCATTGACGGCGGCCCTGGGCGGAACGTACCCGGCTCCCGGCTGACCGCAAGACGGCGCCTGCCCGCCCGCTTTCCTTGCGACGGGCTTAAAGCCTTATGGCGTGCGCATCCCGATGGCGAACTGACGGATGCCGGGAGTAAGATCGGCACCTAGTTGGCCGCGCGGCCCCTGGCCCACCACTCCGGAGCACTTTCTTGAAATACCGCAAACTCGGCGATACCGATTTGAATGTCAGCCTGATCGGGCTGGGCACCATGACCTATGGCGAACAGAATTCCGAAGCCGAGGCCCACGAACAACTCGACTTCGCTCTGGCGCATGGCGTGAACCTGGTCGACACGGCCGAGATGTACCCCGTGCCGCCCAAGGCCGAAACGCAAGGCCGCACGGAAAGCTTCATCGGCACCTGGCTGGCCCGCACGGGACGCCGCAAGGAAATCATCCTGGCCAGCAAGTGCGCCGGCCCGGCGCGCGACCCCAAGCGCCCCGGCCACATCCGCGACGGCAAGACTTTCTTCGATCGCAAGAACCTTACCGCCGCGCTGGATGCCAGCCTGAAGCGCCTGCAAACGGACTACCTGGATCTGTATCAGTTGCACTGGCCCGACCGTACCACCAACACGTTCGGTGTGCCCTACTACCCGTGGGTCAAGGACGAACACACGGTGCCCATCGCCGAGACCCTCGACGTGCTGCAGGACTTCGTCAAGCAGGGCAAGGTGCGGCACGTCGGCGTGTCCAACGAGACGCCCTGGGGCGTGGCGCAGTTCCTCAAGCATGCGGAACAAGGCAACCTGCCGCGCATCGTATCGATCCAGAATCCCTACAGCCTGCTGAATCGCCAATACGAGAACGGCCTGTCGGAATTCAGCCATCACGAAGGCGTGGGCCTGCTGGCCTACTCCCCGCTGGCCATGGGCATGCTCACCGGCAAGTACCTGGACGGCGCTCGCCCGGCGGGTGCGCGCCTGTCGCTATTCACCCGCTTCACGCGCTACAGCAATCCGCAGGCGGAGGCCGCCACCGTCGAGTATTGCAAGCTGGCGCGTGAACATGGCCTGACGCCGACGCAACTGGCATTGGCCTTCATCAATACACGTCCCTTCACCACCAGCAACCTGATCGGAGCCACCAACCTCGACCAGTTGAAGGAGAACATCGACAGCGTGGAGGTCGCCTTCGATGCCGATCTGTTGAAGGCGGTCGACGCCATACACGCACGCTGGACCAATCCGGCGCCGTAAGGCCGGCAGGCCCAGGACTGCGCGGCCTCACACGCCGCGCGCTGATCGCGCCTCGGGGGGACCGCGCCGCACGCCGATCGTGAACGCCCGGGGCGCGGCGCCAGGCCTCACGCCTGCGCCACAACGGGCTTGCGCAGCTTCACCATCAGCACATACACCAGCAGGGCCAGCGCGCAGAAGACCGCCATGGAGCCGGTCACCGCCAACACCCCGACGCGGCCGAACAGGTCGCTGACCAGCCAGCTGGAGAAAGCGCCGATACCCATCATCAGCGCATTCATCACCGCCGCCGCCGAGCCGGCGATATTACCCAGGGGCTGCAACGCGCCCTGCTGCGTGCTGGGCGTGATCAAGCCGTAGCAGAAGGCATTCAGCATGAACAAGGGCGCCAGGTTCCACGCGCGCACCAGATGCGTCAGCGTCAATACCAGCATGATCACGGCTGACACCAGCGCGATGCTCAAGCCGATCTGGATCATGCGATCGCCCGACACATAGCCCGCCAGCCGGCCGCTCAGATACGAGGCCAGCATGATGCCCGCGGCCGCCGCGCCGAACAGCAGGCCGAAGGTTTGCGGCGGCACGCCCAGCGCCTCCATCAACACCAGCGACGATCCCGTGACGTAGGCGAAATGGCTGCCGAAGCCCAGGCCGCAGATCAACATATAGGCAACGCACACGGGCTTGCGCAGCAGCGCCATGTAAGCGCCCCCCACGGACACCGCCGCCGCCCGATGGTCCGCCCCCGCGCGCAGACGCGGCGCGGACTCCTCCAGGCCCAGCCAGACGATGCCCAGCACCACCACTCCGCCGACCATCATCATCGCGTAGATGGCGCGCCAGCTGGCCACCTCCAGCAGGAAGGCGCCCACGGAGGGCGCCACCATCGGCGCGATCACCCGGATGATGGCGATGTTCGACAACAAGGTACGTACCTTCGCGCCCTCGAAGTGGTCGCGCACCAGGCTCATCGACAGCACCGCGCCGGCGCCGGCTCCCGCGCCTTGCAGCAGGCGCCATGCAAGAAAGGTATCGATGGTGTTGGAGAACGTGCATCCCACGCCGCCCAGCGTGTAGATCACCAGGCCGAACAGCAGCACCGGCCGGCGGCCCAGGCGGTCCGACAGCGGCCCATAGACCAGCGGCGCCGCGGCGAAACCGACGAAGAAGATGCTCAGGCTCAAGGCCACCCTTGCCGCATCGGTATTCATGTCGCGCGCCACCGCGCCGAACGCGGGCAGGCCCACGTCGATCGACAGCGAGGCCAAGGCAGCCAGCGCGCCGCAGAACAGAATGAAATAGAAGGAATGCGGGGAGATGCGAAAACGGGGGCGGGAAATCATCGACGGGGATAGGCGAGGGGAATGGGACTGAGCCGCTTTTGGCGGCTACGACCCGCAATTGCAATCGTTTGCAAGATTGATTGCAAGTTTAGCCTGGGCTGGCTGACAGCTCCCCGATAGCTCGCGCATCTTTCCTTGCGGAAAAAGATCAACCCATCGGCCCTGCGCGCAGCCCCTCATAACCTGCACATTTGCAGCATTTCCTCCATCAATCGATGAAAGGTTTGCAAACGATGAGTTTTGATGGAGTCCTTCATCCGCTGACGCAAATTCAACGCCCTCACCCCTAGAATCCGACGCACTGGCTCAGGCTATTTCTGCAACGACAAGAGTTTTTTTCATGTGGCGCCGCCTGCAACGCAAACTGTCCGCATGGACTCCGGAACATCGGCGCGTGGTCGTGGACTTTCCCGACGCGCGCGAACTACGCCGCCGAGCGGCGACCGCCGCGCAGCCCCAAGGCATGATCGCCGGCTTCTACACCAAGGACAGCATCTACGAAGCGGAAAAAAATCGCTTCCTGCGATCCGCGCAACTCATCGGGCTGGCGGCCGACGTCGTCCAGGTTGCATCCACCGGCAGCTGGGTGCGCAATGCAGCCATGAAGCCCGGCGTGCTCACCACCCTGCGCGCCAGGCATCGCGGCCCGCTGCTGTACGTCGACGTCGACGCGGTGTTTCACCGCGACCCCTGGCCCGCCCTGCTGAGCCTGGATTGCGATATCGCTGCGTACTACGAACCCGAAGGACATCTGCTTAGCGGCACGCTCTTGATCAACGACACGCCCGCCGCGGCGGCCTTGCTGCAAGCGTGGCGGCAGGCATGCGCGGCCGACCCGCTGGCATGGGACCAGGTCGTACTCGAACGCCTGATCGCCGAAGACGCCGCGCGGGCGTATCCGCGCTTCCGGCTCGCGCGCTTGCCGGTTTCGTTCTGCTGGATCTTCGACAAGACCAATAACGAAGCCTGCGACGCCGTCTTCATCGAGCACCTGCAGGCGAGTCGCGAGGCCAGGCAACGCAAGCGCCTGTTCAGACCGTGGCACCGCCCCGGCAAGGCGCTGCGGCGCCGGCGGGAGCGTTCGCTGGCGATAGAACGCATCCTGTTCGATCAGGGTGACGAGCCCAGTCTCCAGGGACAGGACGCGCGGCGTCAGCCGGTAGCACCCTCGTCGCGCATCAAACCCGCCACAGCCTCGCGCATCCAGTGATGCGACGGCACCTCGTCCCAGCGCGTGTGCCACACCATGTTGTAGTGTGACTTGGGCAGCTGGAACGCCAGATCCTTGACGTGCAGCGGATGAAAGCGGGCTATGTAATTCGCCAGCTTGCGCGGCATCGTCACCGCCAGGTCGGTCTGCAGCAGAATCAGCGGCACGTGGCTCATGCTCGACACGTAGAGATCGAACTCGCGCTGATACCCGGCATGGCGTAGCCAGGTATCGACCTCATTGTCCTTGCCATACATATCGGTGGTCGTCACGAAACGCAGCGCGCTGAAGGCCGCCGGCGTCAGGCGGCGCCGCGCCGCCGGATGTCCGTGGCGCAACAGGCAGACGCGGTCATCGTCGAACAGACCCTGGCAGCGGAAGCGCCCGCCCACCTCATCGAATCGCCCCAGCGCGATATCGACGGAATGGTCTTCCAGCTGCTTCTCGGGCAGGGCCACGCCCTGCATATTGACGAAGCTGAAGCGCACCATGGGCGCGTACCGGTCGCAATAGCGGCGCAGGCCCGGCGCCAGCATCCATTCCAGCGTGTGCCGCGCGGCGATGCGAAAAGTACGCGTGGACTTCAAGGGATCGAAAGCGCCACCGTCCTCCATCAGCCCGCCGATGGCGGCCAGGGCTTCGCGTACGGTGGGCCGGATCTCGATGGCACGCGGCGTCGGCACCAATTGCCGCTTGACCAGCACGAACAGCGGATCGGCAAACAGGCGCCGCAACTCCGCCAGCTTGCGGCTGATGCCCGGCTGCGTAGTATGCAAGCGCGCCGCCGTCTCCGTGGCGCTGCGCGTTTCCATCAACAATTCGAAGACGGTCAACAGATTCAGGTTGACCTTGCGCAGGGTATCCAGCTCCATGGCACGACCGAGTTCATATCAAAAAAAGCATTATATGTTTCATATAAATGATTTGATGTTATGACAAGGCGACTTTAGGATTTCCACGGACGGCCACGCATGGCCACGGACCAGGAGATCATTGATGAGCAGGCAGCCCCAGACGCCGTTTCCGCTGTACGAAATCGCCGGCGCGCCCCTGGCACGCGGACGTGCCTACGGCGAACAGGCCAGACAACGCATCGCGCGGTCCATCGAGCACTACAGCGAACAGGCGGCGAAATTGAAGATGGCGCCGGCCGACATCGACAAACTTATCCACGGCTACATCCCCGTCGTCCGCAAATTCGACGAGAACTACCTCACCGAAATGCAGGGCATCGCCGAAGGCGCGCGCGTGCGCCTGGAAGACATCTTCCTGCTCAATGCCCGCACTGAAGTCATGAAGCTGGCCGTGCGCCCCGAGTTGCGCGCGCGTCTGCTGGGCGAGACCAACGACGGTTGCACCTCGGTGAAGGTCACGCGCGACGCCACCCAGGACGGTGAGCTGATCCACGCCCAGAACTGGGACTGGAAAGAGGAGTGCTCGGAAACCGGCGTCGTGCTGCGCATCCTGCGCGACGACGGCCCCGACCTGCTGACCTTTACCGAAGCCGGCATGCTGGCGCGGTCGGGTTTCAACACGGCAGGCATCTCCATCACCGGCAACAACCTGGAATCCGACCGCGACTATCGCCAGATCGGCGTGCCCCTGCCCTTGATCCGCCGCAAGGCACTGGAAAGCAGTTTCGTCGCGCACGCCATGCACGCCGTGTATGCCACGCCCAAGACGGGTTCCAACAATATGGCGGTGGCCCATATCGGCGGCGTGATCATCAACTTCGAATGCGCGCCCGACGAAACCTTCCAGCTGCATCCGGAAAACGGCCTGCTGGTGCATTCCAACCACTGGCTCAGCCCCATCGCGCTGACCAAGCTCAAGGACATGGGCATCGCCTTTTCCCCCTGCACGCTGTACCGTGAACAGCGCGTGCGTGAGCTGCTGGCACCGCGGGTCGGCAAGATCACCCTGGATGACGTCAAGCAGGCCCTGCTCGATGATTATCAATCGCCCTGGTCGGTATGCCGTCCACCGCGCGGCGACTTCGGCCGCGCCACCCGCAGCGCCACGGTGTCCACCGTCATCATGCAGCCCGCCCACGGGTTCATGGAGGTCGCCAACCTGCCGGCCCTCGATCCCACCTTCACCCGCTACGAACTGCCGCAGCGTCAATAGCCGTTCATGGCAGCCGCGGCGCTTCCGGGATCAGCACCTATATCAGCAACCCTATAGCAGCCACACATAGCAGCCGCAAACCCGATACGCCACGATTCATCACAAGACCAAGGGGAATCACCAAATGAAAGCCAAGCTCACCACCCGCCTCCTGCGCCTGGCCGCCGGTGCCGCCAGCGCCGTCCTGCTGGCCGCGCCCGGCCTGGCCGCCGCCGACGGCTATCCCGACCATGCCATCCGCCTGATCGTGCCCTTCGCCGCGGGCGGCGGCACGGACATCATGGCCCGCATCATCGCGCAGGACGTGGGCAAGGAATTGGGGCAGACCATCGTGGTCGAAAACCGTCCCGGCGCCGGCGGCGGCATCGGCGCGGCGTTCGTCGCCCAGGCCAAGCCGGACGGCTACACCCTGCTGGTCGGCTCCACCGGCACCCACGGCGCCAACCAGTTCCTCTATTCCAAGCTGCCCTACGATCCGGTCAAGGACTTCACGCCCATCTCGGTGCTGGTTACCTTCGACAATGTGCTGGTGGTGCCCGAGTCGTCCAAGGTCCACACACTGAAGGAACTGATCGACCTGGCCAAGAAGAACCCCGGCAAGTTTAACTACGGCGTGACCACCGTCGGCAGTTCCTCGCATCTGGCGGTGGAGAAGTTCAAGCGCGACGCCGGCATCCAGGCGAGCGCGGTCCCTTACAACGGCGCGGGCCAGGCCAGCACCGACCTGCTGGCCGGCCGCCTGGACTTCATGCTGGACCTGCTTGGCACGCAGCAAGGCAATATCAAGGCCGGCAAGGTGCGCCCCATCGCCACGACGGACACCAAGCGCAACGCGCTGCTGCCTGACGTTCCCACCATCGCCGAATCCGGCTATCCCGGTTTCAACGCGGTGGGCTGGATCGGCCTGTTCGGCCCCGCCAACCTGCCGCCCGCAGTGGTCGACAGGTTGTACAAGGCGATCGACAAGGTCTACAACTCGCCTGAGTTCCAGGCCACCATGCGCTCACGCTCTTTCGACATCGCCCACATGCCGCCGCCCGAATTCACCAAGTTCCTGGCCGGCGAACGGGACAAATGGGGCAAGGTGGTGCACGACGCGAACATCAAGCTGGACTGATACCCACCAAGGGACAACGATGAGACAGAAAACTACCCTACCCGAAGACATGCGCTGCGTCGTGCTGATCGGCATCGACTTCGACGGCCCCAGCCATGAAGTCGGCCGCGGCATCGCGCCGCTGGGCAAGCATTCCTGGGGCAATTATTCCGCGCGCTGCGGCGTGCCACGCCACATGGACATGCTGGCGCGCCACGGCATCAAGGGCACTTTCTTCGTGCCCGGCTACGACGCCGAGCGGCACCCCGACACCATCGCCCAGATCGACCAGCGGGGCTTCGAAGTGGCGGCACACGGCTATCTGCACGAAGCCTGGGAATTGGGCCTGGAAGAAGAAGAGACCCTGCTGCGCAAGACCGATCGCATCCTGCGCGACGTGCTCGGCAAACCCGTGCTGGGCTGGCGCTCGCCGTCCGGCCGCAAGAGCGACCGCACCATGGCCGTGCTGAAGTCCATGGGCTATATCTACGACTCCAGCGACAAGGACTACGACCGGCCGTATCGCCTGCGGTTCGGCAAGGGCGCGGAAGACGTCATCGTCGAACTGCCCAACAACACCTACAGCCTGGACGACTTTCCCTTCTACAAATTCAGCCACACGCCGCCGTCGGAAGTGCTGGGCCAATGGAAGGCCGAGTTCGATGCCATCTATGGTGTCGACCGCTTCTTCGTGATGTCGCTGCATCCGCGCGCGGGCTGGGGTTCGGGCACGCCGTCACGCACCCGCGCCCTGTCCGACCTGATCACGTATATGAAGGGCCATGACGGCGTCCAGTTCATGGAGTACCGCGCCTTCGCGCAATGGTGCCAGCAGCACCGCGACAATCTGGAAGAGGTCTCTTTCGCATGAACACCTATACCTGGCCCCAAGGCGCCCGCACGGTGGTGCTGCTGACCGTCAACTTCGACGCCGAGACCTTCGACCTGAAGGAAACCGCGCCCGAGCGCATGTTCGGCCGCTATTCCTACGGCCGTTACGCCGTGCGCGCGGGTTTCCCCCGTCTGCGCGAATTGCTCTCCAGGCATGGCGTACCCGCCACGTTCTTCGTGCCCGGAGGCGATGCCCGGCGCCATCCCGAACTGGTGCGTGAACTGGCCGCGGATGGCCATGAGATCGCCGCGCGCGGCGTCGACCTGGAGAACTTCGCCACGCTGGGCGACAAGGAGTCCGAGGTGCTCGCCAGCTCGCGCGCGATCCTGGGCGACATCACCGGTACAGCACCAGTGGGCTTCCGCGCGCCGGGGGGCGAACTGTCCTCGCGGACGCTGGGCCATCTTGCCGCTCAGGGCTTTCTCTACGACGCCACCTTCCAGGATGCGGATCATCCTTACGTCTTCAGCGTCGGGGGCGGGAAGCAACAGATCGTCGAGCTGCCGTCGAACTTCGCCCTGGACGACGCCCCCATCTATTCCGCGCGGCACACGCATGCGCGCCTGCAAACGATCTGGCGCGATGAGATCCAGGCGTTGCACGCGGAAAGCGTCCTGATTCCCATCACGCTGAACTTGCGCGGTGATTTCGGCTCCACGCGCGCAGCCCGCATCGCCGTGCTGGACACCCTGCTGACGGAGATCAAGCAGTTGGGAGATGTGCGCTTCATGACGTGCCAGCAGTTGGCCGAGCACACGCTGTCGCTGAATCTGGCCGCGCAGCCGGATCCCTTCCTGGCCCATGCGGAAACGTTGGCCAGGACGGAGTATCGGGGCGACCTGGCGATCAAGCCTTTGTAGGCTGCCGGAAGCCTGGGCGACGGCTTGTTGGCCGTAGCCAACGGGCGTGGTGGGAAAGAGACAGGTAGACACGGTAATATGCCCGCCAAGACCTGCCTATGTCATCAGCGACTGTCCCGCCATGCCCACCCTGCACATGCTCCTGCTCTTTCTGGCCGCCGACCTGGCTTTGAAACTCACCCCCGGTCCGGACATGGCATTGACGCTTACGCGCGGCATGACGCAAGGGTTTCGCATCGCCTGGTTGAGCGTGCTGGGCAGCTTCTGCGCGGGCTTCGTGCAGATTCCGCTGGTGGTGCTCGGACTGGCGGCGATCTTCAAGGAATCGCCCACACTGTTCCTGTTCGTCAAGCTGGCCGGCGCCGTCTATATGGTTTACCTGGGCGTCCAGGCCCTGCGCCGCAGCCGCAAGCCGCGCGACCTGGCAGCGGCGCCTGCCAAGGGTGCGGGCCGCCAGGTGTTCATCCAGGGATTCTTGACCAACCTGCTCAATCCCAAGGTCTTCATCTTCTTGATCGCCTTCCTGCCGCAGTTCGCCGACCCTGCGGTCGGACCGGTCTGGCTGCAAATGCTGGTGCTGGCAGTCATCTCCAAACTGTTCGGCCTGTGCTCCGGCGCCACCTTCGCCTACGGGGCGGCGCGCATCCGCAACTGGTTGACGCGCAATCGCTGGTTCCTGCAGGCGCAGGACGGCGTGCTGGGCACGTGCATGCTGGCGATCGCGGGCTACCTGGTGTTCAGCGCGGACTCGTCAGCGTCAAAATAGGCGGATGGGCGTGGCAGGGCGCGCTGGCCGGATCCTAATAAAATCGCTGTTTTCCTCACTCTTGCGAGCGTGTGTCGATGAAAAGTCTGGCCTTGATTGCGGCGACATCATTAGCGGTTTTGCCTTGGGGCGCCCATGCAGTCACCTTCGATTGCACCAAAGCGCGCTCGGCGCCTGAAAAGCTGATTTGCAGCACACCGGATCTTTCGCGGGCCGACGATCATCTGAAGCCGATCTTCGAAGCCGCCCGCGCTCGCGCCACGGACAAGAAAGCCTTCAACGAGCGCGCCAAGCTGGAATGGCAGCGCCGCGAGAAGACCTGCACCGACGCAGCTTGCGTGCGCCAGTGGTACGCCGACCAGGAACGCCTGTATGCGGCTCCTGCGGTCGCGACACCCATGATGCCGACGCAGCCAGCACCGCAGCCGGCCAGCGCTGCCGCGCACCCCGCAGCGCAACCCGCGACATCGCCGTCAGCGCCAGGCACGCGACCGGCGGCGGCTCCGCAGGCTGCGGCACCCGCGCCGAACGCCACCCCCGGGATGGCCACTGCCACGGCCGGATCGACATCCGCGCACGCAGCGCCGGCGCAGGCGGCGCCCGTCCCGTCCGCGGCCAACGCGCCCGAAGTCGCGGCGACAGCGCTGTATTCCGATTACCAGCAAAGCGAGTCGGCGGCCGACCGCAAGTACAAAGGCAAGACCATCAAGATCAGCGGCACGGTTGCCGGCGTCACGGCGCCGGCCAATGGCGATCCCTATATCGAATTGACCGCCGCCGACAGTGCCATGCCCAAGGTCCATCTCGATTTTCCCAGGACGGCTTCGGCCCGCATCGGCGAAATCAAGAAGGGCCAGAAAATAGCCCTGCCCTGCGTAGTCCAGGGATTGGTCATCGGCGACCCCGTCCTGAGCTGCGCCGACGCGCCGTGATGCAGCATCGATGCCCCTGATGCTGCGCTAGCACATTCCCCAGGCGCAAGGCCTGGGGCATCCGCGCACGTTCAATTAAATCGAAGAACACTTTCGACCCGGCAGGGTTCCCCCGCCTTTCCCCGCCTTGCAAAATCTCCCCAGGCCTCTTCGGCACGTACGCCGAAGAAATAAGAAGCCCCCAAGGGAGACTTGCAATGAACACCTTCGATGTCGCGGTGATAGGCGGCGGCAATGCCGCGCTGTGCGCAGCCCTGTCAGCCCACGAAGCGGGCGCGCGCGTGGTCGTGATCGAACGCGCGCCCAAGGAGAACCGCGGCGGCAGCTCCGCGTTCACCGGCGGCGCCTTCCGTATTGCTTATCGAGGCAATGACGATCTGAAGACCCTCATGCCCGACCTGAGCCAGGACGAACTCGATGGCAGCGACTTCGGCAGCTATACGGAAGAACAGTTCTTCGACGAAGCGGTGGCCATGAGCGGCTATCGCGCCGACGCCGACGTGCTGGACACGGTGGTGGGCAAGAGCTTCGACACGATGATGTGGATGCGCGGCCATGGCGTGCGCTTCATGCCCATCTACGGCCGCCAGTCCTTCAAGGTAGACGGCAAGAACAAATTCTGGGGCGGCCTTACTGTGGAGGTGTCGGGCGGCGGCCTGGGCCTGATGCAGTCGCTGTACGACCGCGCCGAAAAGATGGGCCTGGACCTGCGCTACGGCGCGCGCGCCCACGGCCTGGAGCGCGCCGCCGATGCGTGGACCATCACCCTGGAGCAGGACGGCGCCAGCAGTACGCTGCAAGCGCGCGCCGTGGTGCTCGCCACCGGCGGCTTCCATGCGAACGTCCGCTGGCGGGCCCAGTATCTGGGTCCCAACTGGGATCTCGCCAAGGTACGAGGTTCCCGCTACAACACCGGCGACGGCATCGACATGGCCGTGGGCGCCGGCGCTATCGCGCATGGCAATTGGACGGGCTGCCATGCCGTGTTCTATGACCTGAATGCCCCCGCCTTCGGCGACATCAACCTGCTGAACCAGCAGAAGAACTATTTCAACCTGGGCATCGTGGTGAACGCCGATGGCCGGCGCTTCGTCGACGAGGGATTGGACTTCCGCAACTACACCTACTCCGGCATGGGAGCCCGTGTGCTGGCCCAGCCAGGCGCCGTCGCCTGGCAGGTGTTCGACGCCAAGACCGTGGGCCTGCTGCCCGACGAATACCGTATCAAGCACGCCACCCGCCTGCAGGCCGACACCCTGGAAGAACTCGCCGCGCAAATGGAAGGCATCAACCAGCGCGGCTTCCTGCAGACGGTGCGCGAATTCAACGAGTCCATCGAACAGAGCGTGCCCTTCAATCCGGCGGTGAAGGATGGCCGTGGCACCCGCGGCCTGGCCGTACCCAAATCCAACTGGGCCCATCCTTTGGACACCGCTCCCTTCGTCGCGTACGCCGTCACCTGCGGCATTACCTGCACGTATGCCGGCGTCAAGGTCAACCCCAGCGGCCAGGTGCTCGATGCGGAAGATCGCCCGTTGCCTGGACTGTATGCGGCTGGCGAGATGGTGGGCGGTCTCTATTACGTCAAGTACGCCGGCGGCATAGGGCTGACCGCCGGCGCGGTTCTGGGGCGCATTTCCGGGGCGCATGCCGCGTCCCGGGCCAAAGGCGCGCAATCCGCCTGAGTATCCCGCGCCGTCACCTCACCAACCGATTCCCTCCATAAAACCATACAAGATGAGCAATTCCGATCTGCATACAACCCTGGTGGTCGTCGGCGCCGGCATGGCGGGTTTCGCCACCGCGCTGCAGGCGGCCCAGGCCGGCCACGACGTGATCCTGCTGGAGAAGCTGGAAGAAACCGGTGGCTCGTCGGCCATGTCGGGTGGGTGCCTGGCCTTTGCCGGGACCGACCTGCAAGCCGCCGATGGCGTCGAGGATTCCAGCGAGCTGCTGTTCAAGGACCTGCGCGAAGTCGGCAAATTCGAGAACGACGAGAATCTGGTGCGCGCCTACGTCGACAACCAGCTCGATACCTACGAATGGATGAAACAGGCCGGCGTGCAGTTCGGCCCGCATGTGGAAACATCGTCGGGGCAGTCGGTACCGCGCGTGCACAACGTCGACCCGGCCGATGCCGTACGCGCCCTGGCAGCGGCCGCCAAGCGCACCGGCCGAGTGCAGTTGATGACCGGTACGCAGGCCCTGCGTCTCGTTCGCGCTCCGAGCGCTTCGAGCGATGCGGGAGATTCAAATGAACTGGGAGATGCGCGCGAGGGGCGCGTCATCGGCGTCGTCGCACACCGCGATGGTGTCCCCTTCAAGATACTGGGCAGCCACGGAGTGGTGCTCACCAGCGGCGGCTTCGTGCAGAATGCCGAGCTCATCCACCGCTACGCGCCTCAATACAACGAGGACACCGCGGTCTTCATCGGCGGCGCCGGCAATACCGGGGATGGCTTGAAGATGGCCCAACAGCTGGGCGCCGACTGCCGTGACATGCTCTACATCAAGGGCACCTATGGCAAGCATCCCACCGACGATACCAATCACCACAGCCTGCTGGCCGTGTACAAAGGCGCCATCGCCGTCAACCAGGACGGCAAGCGCTATGTCGACGAGTCCATTTCATACAAATTGCTGGGCGACGCCTGCATCCAGCAACCCTATAGCGCCACCTTCCAGATTTTTGATCAAGCCATCTTCGACAGCGGCGACAACCAGACCCGTATCCTGGACATCGAGCGTCGCCACGAAGAAGGTCTGGTCATCCAGGCCGACACGCTGGAAGCCCTGGCGGAATTGATCGAAGTTCCCGCCGCCGTCCTGGTCGACACCGTGGCCACCTACAACCGCGATGTCGATGCCGGCCACGATGCGGAATTCGGCCGCGCCCATCTGGTACACCAGCACGGCAAACTGGTGAAAATCGAGACGGGTCCCTTCTACGCCTATCCCTCCACTGCCGCCGTGTACGGCACCTATTGCGGCCTGTGCGTCGACGCCGCCATGCGGGTGCTGGACGTCTACGGCGAGTCCATCGCAGGCCTGTATGCCGCGGGCGAAGTCGTCGGCGGCCTGCATGGCGCGGCTTACATGACCGGTTCCGCCCTGGGCAAGGCGGCCATCTTCGGCCGCATCGCCGCGCGCACGGCGCTGGCGGGCTGAGGAGGACAAGGCATGCACATAGCCGTACTGCTCGCCGGCGTCGCCGATCCCAGGAAGCCTTTGCCTCGGCCCGCGTCGGGCGACTGGCGCGAATTGCCCTGCTCGGATGCGATTTCGTACAAGCTCAGTCCCTTCGACGAAGCCGCGCTGGAGATCGCGTTGAAGCTGCGCGACCAAGGAGCGGCGGCCCGCGTCACGGTCGTGGTGACGGATGGCGCGCTCGACAACGCGCTGCTGCGATCGGTCGCGGCGCTCAAGCCTGATCGGCTGCTGGGCCTGAGTCCGCCGGCCGGGCAACGCGGTAGTGCCGCCTGGCTGGCCCGGCATGCGGGCGATTTATTGCGCGCAGACGGCGCGTGGCCCGATCTGGTCCTGATCGGGCGGGAGCATGGCGACCTGGACGACGGCATGACGCCGGCGTACCTGGCGGAGTCCTGGCGCCTGCCGTTTGTGAATCTGGCCTTGCAGGTACAAGCAGGGATAAGCGGTGGCTGGGCCTTGCTGCGCAGTGGCGCGCGGCAGGATGAGTCACTGCAAGTTCCCGCACCGGCGATGGCCAGCATCAGCAATGACAAGAGCAACCGGTTGCGGCATCCGTTGATGAAGAATGTCGCCATGGCGAAACAGTTCAAATTCGAACAGGTGACGCCGGATGCGGGCTTGGCCGCTACTCCTGCTACTCCTGCTACTTCTGCTACTCCTGCTACTCCTGCTACTTCTGCTACTCCTGCTACGTTTGCTAGTCCTGCCCCGTCCGCTGCGCCTGCGCGGCCTGTGACGTTGGTGCAGGCCGCCCCCTGCTCAAGCAGCGCACGTGGCGCACAGGCCTGCCACATGTTCACGGGGTCAGTGGAGGAACAGGCGGCCGCCCTTGTCGCCTACCTGCGCGCGCCCACGATCGATCACTGAGTGATGCCATCCATGTCATCCACACCATCCATGCCATTGATGCCTGACACGCCTGGCCCTCTTTCTTTCCTGGCGCTGATCCCTGACTACGACGCCGACCCGGCGGCCGCGCGCGCCCTCATGGGCCATGTCCGCCAGCAGGCAGATGCCCGTAGAACCGACACGCGCGGGATCGATTCCCATGGGGACGATACTCAAAGGATCTATGTCCCTGAGGTCAAAGGCAGCAATATCAGCGCCCATGTAGTGTTCGCCTGCCCGCCCTCAGCGCGCGCCGCCGCGCTGGCCGATGCCCAGGCTGCGGGCCTGGACCATGCGTGGTTCATTCCGACACCGTCGGTTCCCCTTCAGACGCAGCAATACGTCGACCTGTTCGCCAGCGCGCTACAGTCCGATGCACTGGCCGGTTTGCTGTCGTCCGCGTTGATGCTGGTAGACGCCCAAGCCGACAACGAGGCGTTCGCCGGTGCCTTGGCCGCCCGCGTGGGCGCCACGCCGTTGGGCCGCTGCACCGAACTGGAGTTCGACGCCCAGGGCGCGCTGCGCGCCACGCGCAGCGCTTATGGAAACCGGCTCAGCGTCACAGTATCCAGCAGCGGCGCGATGATTGCCGCCCTGCGCGCTAAATCGCTACCAACGGCCAAATCCGCGGCAATAACAGCAGTAGCAGCGGTGGCAATGGAAGCGGGTGCGGGTGCGGGTGCGGGTGCGGGTGCGGGTGCCGCCGGCGCTGCTCGTCCAGACAGCACGACCGTCCACACGCTCGACGACGTCCCCCCGCCCCGCGCGGCGCTCTCCTGCACATCGTTGCCGCGCAACGAGCTCCATGCCGGCCTCGATGGCGCGCGCATCGTGATATCCGGAGGACGCGGCATGGGTAACGACCAGGCCTTTCCCATGCTGTATGACATCGCGGCCAGGCTGGGCGGCGCGGTCGGCGCCAGCTTGCCCGCCGTCGACGCCGGCTGGGCACCCGTGACCCGTCAGGTCGGCATCTCGGGGAAGTATGTCAGCCCCGACACCTATCTTGCCATCGGCATCTCGGGCACACCGCAACACCTGGCCGGCATCGATCCGCACACGCGTATCGTTGCCGTCAACAAGGACCCCGAGGCCAACATCTTCAACGTCGCCCAGGCCGGCGTGGTCGCCGATTGGCAAGCCTTGCTGCCCGCCCTCCTCCGCGCCCTGGAACAGTCCAGGAACTCGTGAAGGCGCCACAACCGCGACCACAGCCATAGCCATAGCCATAGCCATAGCCACAACGAAAGCCACAAGCACACCAAAGCAACACCGGCATCAACCTTCACACTCCTGGAATTCCACCCGCCGCAGCATAAATATCATCAATAACGATACGGAGACACACATGCATGCCCCGCAACCTTCTCGGCGCCGCACGCTGCGCAAATTGGCGGCGTCCCTGGCCCTGCTCCCCTTGGCCATCGCCATCCCCGCCATCGCGGCGGACAACTTCCCCAGCAAGCCGATACGCCTGGTGGTCGGCTACCCGCCCGGCGGCTCCAACGATATCGCTGCACGCATAATTGCCCCGGAACTGGGCCAGGCCCTGGGTGTCTCGGTCGTCGTGGAAAACCGCGCGGGCGCCAGCGGCGTCATCGGCGCCGACCATGTGGCCAAGTCCGACGCCGACGGCTATACCTTGCTGCTTTCCAGCATCAGCCCCATCGTGCTGGCGCCGCAAACCATGACGACGCCTCCCTTCTACGCACCCAAGGCATTCAAGGCTATCAACATGATGGCGCTGACGCCGGAGGCCATCGCGGTGGGCCCCAGGCTGACCGGCGTAAAGACCCTGAAGGAACTGCTGGACCGAGCCAAGACCCAGCAGATCACCCTGTCGTCTTCCGGCACGGGCGGCCTGCCCCACCTGACCATCGAGCTGCTCAGGAAAGTCCAGGGCAATATCGTCCATGTGCCCTACAAGGGCGCCGGCCCCGCCGTCACGGACACCTTGGGCGGCCATGTCGACGGCATCGTGATGGATCTGCCGCCGCTTTACAGCCTTATCAAGGAAAAGCGCCTGACCCCGCTGGCGGTGACCAGCGAAAAGCGCGTGGACTTCCTGGCCGACGTACCCACTGCCCAGGAATTCCTGCCTGGTTTCAATGTGGAAAACTGGGTCGGCATCTTCGCCCCCGCCGGCACGCCCGATGCCGTCGTCGCCAAGCTGGATGCGGCCTTGCGCAAGGCCGTCTCGCAACCCAAGGTAAAGGGGCTGCTGGCCGATGCCGCCATGGCGCCCGCCGTGATGGACACCCCGAATGACTTCCAGAAGCGGCTTGCCGACGACTATGCCCGCTGGGGCAAAGTCATCAAGGATGCCGGCGTGGAGATGACCAACTGAGATCGAACCCAACTGATATCGCGACCCGTAGGGACTGAGAGCAACCGCGATCAACCGAGGCGGGCTTGCCTCAGCGCTCCCGCCCCGAGAACGCTTCTTCCCCATAATCGCGCGCGCCCAGGACCTGGCGGGCATGGTCCCGCATGGCATCCGTGGGCTGCGCGTAGTACTGGACGCGGCTGACGTCCAGGCAACCCGCGGCGCGGGCCTGCGCGAAAAACGCCGCGTGGTGGAACAACACGCCCAAGGCGTCCAGCACCACCGCCCCCTCCACCGACAACAGCCGACGGCGAAACAGAAACTCGTTGAGCACGCCGTCACCTGGGATGATGACCTCTGCCCCCTGCGCCAGGGCAATCCGGCAGGCGTCGACGAAGCGCGCGCGTATAGAGTCAGCCGCCGCTTCATCGCCCTCCAGGTCGAACAGATTCACCGCGGGACTCATGGCCACCACTCCCGACAAGCGCCCCGTCAAGCCATATTGCAGCGCCAGGTCTTCGGTCTGCATCTTCTGGAAAGGCGTAAGCGCGATCATGCCCACCTTGCGCCCCAGCGAGCACGCAGTCAGCAGGCAGCTTTCGGTCAGGCTGACCACGGGGATATCCACCAGGGACCGCGCCTCCACCAGCCCCGGGTCGAAGAAGCATCCCAGCGCGAAGGCGTCGTAGCCCGCGGCCTGCGCGGCCAACGCCGCCTCGCAGACCTGGCGTGCGTTCAACATGCGCATGCCCGCGTGGCTGTTGACGCGCATGGGTGCCACGCCGGGTGGATACGTACCGGGGCGCAGGCCATGCACGACGACTTGCGCATGCGCGCCCATGACCGCATCGGCATGGGCTTGCAGCGTCTCCCGGTATTGCGGGAAGGCGTCCAGGTCAGTGAAGCTCTGGTGCCAGATTTTCATGACATGCCTTCCTGCCCTCAGGGATGGGCGAACACCACGGTTGCGCTGTTTTCGGTCTTGCAGAAGCGGGCAATGCTGCCGACCGAATTGCCGTGCTCCTGGGCGCTGTGCGCGGCGCACAGGTCTTCCAGCAGGACCATCTCGTAGTCGCGGTCGTGGCCATCGCGGGCCGTGGCCTGCACCACCGCCTGAGTGGAGACGCCGGAGAAATAGATACGCTGGATGTTCTGGGCGCGCAGTTGCGCCTCCAGGGTGGTTGAATAGAACGGGCTGACGCGATGCTTGACGACCTGGATGTCGCCCACCTTCTGTTCAAGTTCCGGATGGATCTCGGTGCCCCACGCACCCAGCTTGAACAGGCCGTGCTGCGGCGCGGCCGAGAACACTTGCGAGCCTTGCGGGCATTCCGGATAGCCCTCGGAGAAGCCGACCCGCACGAAACCCACGGCGATGCCGGCGGCGCGCGCACGTGCAATGGCCTGAGCGGTCTTGGCGATCACTTGCCGTTCGCGCACCTGTTCGCCCAATGGGCTCTTGCCGTTCGGACCGTCCGCGTGCACGAGATCGTTCTGCATGTCGAGGACGAGGAAAAGGGATCGGGCTTGTTGCATGGTTGAGTCTGCCTGTTGGGATGAAAGTCTGTGATTGAGAGTCTGTGATTGAAAGTCGGTAGATCAAAGCCTGTGATTCAAAGCCTGTGATTCAACGTCTGTGATTCAAAGCTCGCGTGCTTGAAAAACACCAGGGCGTGTCACCCTGGAACTGGCCCCGCCCTAGTCGCACCAGATGCCACCGTTGACATCCATTATCTCGCCGGTGACGAAACCGGATCGCGGCGAGGCCAGGAACAGCACGGCCGCGGCGACCTCATCGGCCGCGCCCATGCGTCCCACCGGAATCAGGTCACGCAGCGTTTGCGGGAAATTGGTGGTCATGGCCGACGCCACGGGACCGGGCGCCACCGCGTTGACGGTGATGTTGGCTGCTGCCAGTTCCTTGGCCAGGAAGGCCGTCATGGCGTGCACGCCGGCTTTGGATACGCCGTAGGCCACGTTGCTGGCACGGTCCTGTTCGCGCGGGTCCAGCCACGGCCGCGGATTGCCGCCGTTCTTGCCGATCACCGACCCCAGGTTGACGATGCGCCCGCCGCCCCCGCGTTTCATGTGGCCGATGGCTGTCTGGCAACACAGGAAAGTCCCTTTGAGATTGATGTCGATGACCCGGTCCCATTCGGCCTCGGCCAGGCTTTCCGCGTTGCCCAGCGAGACGATCCCGGCGACGTTCACCAGGATGTCCAGGCGCCCCAGGCGCGTCACGACATCGTCCATGCAGCGCACCACGTCGTCGCGCCGCGTGACGTCCAGGCAGACACTCTGGACCTGGAGGCAGGACGGTTCGAATTCCACGCGATCGGTGGCTACCACTTGGGCGCCGTGCGTGGCCAGTGCCATGCTGACGGCCCGTCCGATACCGCCGGCGCCACCGGTGACCAAGGCAACCTGGCCGGCGAAAAGGTCAACGCTGTACATATGACGAGTCCTCGTAAGCCATGTCGAAGGCCGCCAGCACACGGCCTTCCATAAAAGTATTCCAAAGAGCGTCAGCCTGGCCGGCGCGCTCCGCATGGCGCAGGCAGTCGCCGAACTTCGCACGCGCCAGGGCCTCGTCGACACGCAAATCCTGCTCGGTGAAATACGCTTGCCGCAGTACGCGCGTGCCGTCCAGCAAGGTCAGGACGGCGGGCGGATGGCCGGGGTTGTCGGGCAAGCCGTCCTCCAACTCGATCCGGGCGGCCATCCGCAAGACGTCTTCATCGGCCAGGACCTGGCTGGAGAACGCCTGCAACGTGGGCGCGCCATGCACCAGGGTATAAGCCGTCATGAAGGGAATGCTGTACTTGGCGTCTTGCAGCGTCGCCGGGCGACGCCGCTGGGCCAGCGGCCGGCATAGACGGCCGGACGACGGGTTCACCGCCACCTGTATCCGCGCAGCGGGGTGCGCCAGGCACGCGGCGCGGGCAGCCATCGCCACCGCGATATAAGGGTGCGACAAGCGGCAGCTGGGCCACGGCTTGATGTCCACCTGCCGTGCGTGCCACTGCGAAAAATCCAGCAGCATGGCGCGCTGGCGCGTCGCCAGGGCACCGGCCAGATACAGTCGAAACAGACCCGCGGCGCCGTCCAGCGCACCGGCGGGTCCGGTCACGCCGCTACGGGCCAGCAAGGCAGCCTGCAAGCCACCCTGCGCCGCGAAGGCCGGGTAAAGCCCACGCGCCGTGGCGCCCGTGCCGAAGCCGGCCTCCTTGCCGCCCGCCAATTGCATATAGGCCAGGCCCAGCGTGGAAACCAGCTGGCGCTGGTCCAGCCCCAGCAACAGGCCCGCCGCCATGCCGGCGCCCAGGTAGCCGAACAATTGCGTGAGAAACCACTCCGCACCCGGGCCTTCACCCTGCGGCGCACAGATCACGCCCAGGCGGCACACCAGTTCGTTGCCCAGCGCCACGGCGTCGACCAATTCGTCGTCCGTGGCCCCCGTCAGCGCGGCGGCGGCCATGGCCGCCGGCAGCACGCACGTACTGGGATGCAGGCGCCCAAGATCGTGGATGTCGTCGTAATCGAGGATGTGGATCAGGGCCGAATTGATGAAGGCGGCCGCCAGCGGCGCGGCCTGCCCGCCGCCGATGAGGCCGCACCCACCGGCGCCATGGCCGCTTTGCATCCCCGCGATGACCTGCCGGCTCAAGTCGGTGCCGCGCGCCGCCAGGGCGATGCCCAGGGAATCAGCGATGTGCAGCAGGGTCTTGCCGCGCAAATCCGCGGGGACGCCGGCATGACGGGCCTGCAACAGGGCCTGTGCCAGTTCCGTACTTAGCGTCACGGTGTCCGCTGCCATGTCACACCTCTACCGGCGGGAATCCGCGATGTGCTGCGCCGACCTGCGGCCGAACACCAAGCCCTTGAGTACCGACGTGGCGCCGGTGTAGTTGGTGTAGTAGGTGCCCACGATTTCGCCGGCCGCATAGAGGTTCTTCATCGGGTTGCCGTCGGTGTCCAGCACCTGTCCGGAGGGATTGATCTTCAAGCCACCAAAGGTGAACACGTTCGACGAGATGATGGGATAGGCGATGAAGGGGCCCTGCTCGATACGACGTGACCAGTTGGACTTGACAGGCGTCAGGCCCTGGGTGGCCAGGCCGTCCAGTTCCAGGGGTTTGAATCCGGCCTCTGCCGGGCAGGCCGCGTTGTAGCGTTGCACGGTGGCTTCCAGCGCACCCGCGGGTAAGCCGATCTTGGCCGCCAACGCCCCCAGCGTGTCGGCCTCGATGGCGGGTTGATCGGTACGAATGGCCAGGCGGTAGTTGGGCACGTCCTTCACGCGCTGGTCCAGGATGACATACGCGATGCCTTGCTCCTGTTCGTAGATGCGGCGGGTGACGCGCTCGTAATAGGCGTCCACCGTGCCGGGTGCCTCGTCGGCGAAGCGCTGGCCCGCCTTGTTGACCAGCACGCCATACGGAAAGATGAAGATCGACGGTTCCGACACGCCGGAACGGGGATCCACCGGCTCCGCATGGTAGCTGCCGAATTCGCCGCTGGGCGCCGCGCCGGCCGCGAACGCCATCTCGATGCCTTCGCCGCGATTGAAGTAACCGCCTTTGCACACCGGCCGCAGATACACCGAGCGCGGCCCCATGTACTTGGCCATCAGCGCCGAGTTGCCCTCGAAGCCGCCGCAAGCGAGCACCACCGCACCCTTCAGGCGCACGCCCCCTTCCTGGGCATGGTGCGCGAGCAAGCCATGCACCGTGCCGTCATCGTCGGTCAGCAGGCGGCGCGCGGTGGTGTGATAAAGGAAGGTCACGCCCAGGCCTTCAGCCTTGGCCGCGAGTGCCTCGACCAAGGCCTCGCCGCCGCCGACAGGCAGCAGGCGGGGCTGCGTCTTGGTAAGAAACTGCGTAGGCAGGAAGTCGAACTTCACGCCCATGTCTTGCAGCCACGCGAGGGTTGGCGGCACATGATCGGCGAAGCAACTGATCAGCTCCGGGTCCAGCACCGACAGCGTGCGCGCGGCATGCGACCAGGACTCGCGCCCCTGCACCATCTCGGCCGCGAAGTCGGGATCCATATACACACCGGCATTCTCCGCCAGATGCTCTTCGAAATCGTCGGACACCTGATCGATCGCCTTCATGCGCAGATAAGCCTCCGTGTAGCGGCTCTGGCCACCACGTTCGGCGCGGCTCGCGCGTTCCAGCACGGCTACCGTCAGGCCGCGCTCGGCCGCCGCCACTGCCGCCGACAGACCCGCCACGCCGCAACCCGCCACCACGACATCGAATGTACGTTCCATGCTCTCCATCCTCAGTGAAATAGGCATCTGCGCCGTATGCATCGGCGCTACACTCGACAGATTAGGGCGCTGCAATGCCTGCGTGTTAGCCCCCGCCGGCTAATGCACGATTAAAAAAAAACGAAAGGAGACACATGGACAAGCTCTGGGCCATGCAGGTATTCGTGCGGGTGATGGAATGCGGCAGCCTTTCGCGCGCGGCCGAATCACTGGACCTTGCCAATGCCACCGTGACCACCAGCCTGCGCAACCTCGAAGCGCATCTGGGCACGACGTTGATACAGCGCAATTCCCGCCACCTGCACCTGACGGAGGAAGGACGGATCTTCCTGCCGCACTGCCAGGAGATCCTGCGCAACGTCGCGCGCGCGGAGACCGACGTCAAGCGGCAAGGCAGCGATGTGGCCGGCACGCTGCGCGTGGAAGCCCCTTTCGCCATCGGCCACAACTTGCTGTGCCCCGCGCTGGTGGAACTGACCCGGCGCCATCCGGGCCTGTCCGTTTCTGTCGCACTGACCAACGACACCCACAACCTGATCGAACGAGCCACCGATGTGGCCATCCGCATGGACCGCGTGGAAGACGCCGACCTGGTGGGCCGGCCCATCTATGAGGCGCAATACATCGTGTGCGGCACACCGGAAACCGTCGGCGCCATGCGTGCCGCCACGCCAGCCGATCTCGAACCCGCCCGCTGCCTGGGACTATTCGCCGAGGGCCATCACACGCCCAATCCCTGGCACTTCTCCAAGGACGGCAACGACGTAATCGTGAGCCCGGGCGGGCCGCTCAGCTTCAACAATACCGCCGCCTTGATCCAGGCCGCCCTGCAGAACGTCGGCCTGATCTACGTGCTCGATGTCTTCGTCAGCGATCTCATCAAGCGGGGCGAACTGGTCGAACTGTTTCCGGACTGGCAGACCAGCAAGCGCACCTTCCACGCGGTGACCGTCAAGTCGCGTTTCGCGGCGCCCAAGGTGCGCGCCTTCATCGACTTCCTGCTGGAAATCTTCGACGCACGGCGCCGACCCAGCGTCACGACGATGGTTGCCATCGGTCCAGACCGTAGAAAGAAAAAACCTCATTGACGCGTTCGGCCTCCGGCGGCTTGTGGTAGTAGCCCTTGCGGCAGGTCTTGATGCCGCAAAGCGTACGCAGGTCGTGCATGGTTTCGGCCTGCTTGACCCAGGCGGCCAGCGAATCCAGGACAGGCACGCCGTCCACTTCAACCACGCCGTTCTGCACCAGCAATATGTTCAGCGGCGCCTCGCCCGGGATGATGACATCGGCACCTTGCGCGATCAGCTTGCGTGCCGCGCTCTGGAAACGCCCGATCAGCTCGGTGGGATCACTGAATCCCTTCAGTACGTCGTTGAAGGTGAAGCCCACCGGCATGGCGCCGGCGAAGCGCGACTCCAGGCCATGGTTGCGGGCGTTCTCGGCGATCAGTTCGTTCATGTCGTCGATGAACAGCAGCACGCCGAACTTGCGGCCCAGCATGCAGGCGGTCAGCATGGCCGACTCGCCATATCCGACCACGGGAATATCCACCAGGCTGCGGATCTCGCGCAGGCCCGGCTCCGGCAAGGTACTCAGTGAAAACACGTCATAGCCCTGCTCCTGCGCCTGTACCGCGGCCGCCATGAACTGCAGGCCGTGCACGTACTGGAAGGCCACATGGCGGATATCGTTGCCGGGATAATTGCTGCGGTACGTGCCGGCCTGCATGCCATGCATGTCGATCCGCGTATCGGGTCGCGCCACCTTGGCGAAATGCCGCTTCAGCGCATCGCTGTAGGGTCCGAGGTCGGTGAGTACGGTGAAGCTTTGATGCCAGATTTTCATATCACATCGCTGTTGAACGGGTTGGTGATCGAGTGGGTGATCGGATCGCGGCTCAATCCACGCGGACGTGGGCCTCGTCGACGACCTTGGCCCACTTCTTTATTTCCGACTTGAAGAACGCATCGAATTCCTTGGGACTGGTGCCCATGGGATCGCAACCGACGGCTTCCAGGGCGGCGCGCACCTCCGGCGCCTGCGTGGCCTGGGCGGCGGTTTCGCTGAGCTTCTGAATGACCGCGGCGGGCGTACCGGCGGGCGCGAACAGGCCGAACCACGCGGTCGCGTCGTAACCGGGCACACCGGACTCCGCCACGGTGGGAATGTCAGGCGCCGCGTGCGAACGCGTCTTGGTGGTGACCGCCAACGCACGCAGCTTGCCGCTCTTGACCAGTGGCAGCGTGGTGACGATATTGTCGAAAGCCAGAGGCACCTGGCCGCCCAATACATCCGACATCGCCGGTGCCGCGCCGCGGTAGGGCACGTGCTGCATCTTGATGCCGGCCTGGCTGTTGAACAGCTCGGCGAACAGATGGGCGCCGGAACCATTGCCGGCACTGGCGAAATAGATGGGCTTATCGGACGGCTTCCTGGCGGCGGCGATCAGCTCCGCCACCGAGTGGTAAGGCGTATTGGGATTGACCACTACCAGGAAAGGCGTGGACGCTACCTGCGCGACCGCCGTCAGGTCTTTCAAGGGGTCGTAGCTGAGCTTGGGATACAGACTGGGGTTGACCGCCAGCGAGATCGTGCCGAACAACACGGTATAGCCGTCAGGCGCCGCCTTGGCCACATAATCGGAGCCGATGTTGCTGGCGGCACCGCCCTTGTTCTCGACGACGATAGCCTGGCCCAGCAATGCGCCCATTTTGGCGGCGATGGCACGCGCGGCCACATCCGAGGCGCCCCCTGGCGGGAAACCCACGATCAAGCGTATCGGCCTGTCCGGATAAGCGCCCTGGGCGGCGCCGGCGGCCCCCAGGGCAGCCAGCAGGCTGCCGGCGAGCAATAGCTTCAGATGCATCACGTGTCGTCTCCCATTCATGGATGGCTTTGTATTGTGTTTGCGAGCCATTCTGCCTGCCCATGGCCCATCGGAGAACGGGAAGAAGCCGAAGGGGCGATTCGCTTATCTTGAATGCTCCGGCCTGCGGCCATTTTCAAGATAGTTGAACCGCGCATTCGCCCCGCATGGCTTTTCCCCCACGATCCGCGCGGGCAAGAATCGCCCCATAACAACAGGGCGATCAGGAGACAGACATGAACCAGCGCTTGCGCCACGCCACTTATGCCTACGCCATGACCGTGGCTATGGTCTCGGCCATAGGGGGAGTTGCCGCGCCGCGGACCAGCCAGGCGGCTTCCGACTATCCGTCCAGGCCAATACGGCTGGTGGTGCCCTGGGCACCGGGCGGCAGTACCGACATCCTGGCCCGCACGACGGCGGAACGCCTGACCAAGGCGCTCAAGCAACCCGTGATCGTCGACAACCGGGCGGGCGCGAGCGGCAACATCGGCGCGGAACTGGTCGCCCGCGCCGCGCCCGATGGCTATACGCTGCTGTTCACCAGCACCAACCTGACGCTGAACCCGGCCGTCATCCCCCAGACTCCTTACGATCCCATCAAGAATTTCACCGGCATCACCATGGTGGCGTTCGCGCCCATGATGCTGGTGACCAAGGCCGGATTCGCGGGCGACACGTTGAAGGGGCTCATCGCCTACGGCAAGGCCCACCCCGGTGAATTGAATTTTTCCAGTAGCGGTGCGGGTGGCGCGCCGCACCTGGCGGGCGAGCTGTTCAAGCAGGTGACCAAGCTGGATATCACCCATATTCCCTACACCGGCGCGGCGCCGGCGCTGACGGATGTGCTATCGGGACAGGTGCAGATGACCTTCACCACCTACATCTCGGCGCAGGGCATGTTGTCGGCGGGCCAGATGAAGGCCTTGGGCGTGGCCAGCAAGGACAGGTTGCCCGTACTGCCCGATGTGCCCACCTTCGCCGAGCAAGGCCTGGACATCGAGATCGGCACCATGTTCGGCCTGCTGGCGCCGGCGGGCACACCGCGTCCCATCGTCGACAAGCTGTACGCCGTCATCCGACAGGCCGCCGCCGACAAGGCGTTCGAGGAAAAGATCCTGCAGCAGGGCGGGACGGTCGTGGCGGACGATCCCGATCATTACAACGCCTATCTACGGCAAGACGTGGCCAAATGGGCGGCCCTGATCAAGAAGATAGGCGGCGTGTCCGCGCATTGAGTCCGTCACGGGCGTGTCGGCGGGCGTATTCGCGGACGCATCGACGGGCGTATCGCAGACAGCCAGGACAGAAGCAAACGCACGCGTAAACGCTGCCGGCGATCGCCCCGCGCGGTGCTCGGGCAAGGAAAACACGGTCGTGCAGCTCCAGGTCATCGCCTTGCCGCGCGTGTCGATGCGCAGGACCGATGTTTCCAGCTTCTTGCCCATGTCCGGGAACACATAACCCTTGGGTCCCTTGTCGCCCTGCCCCAGGACCAGTTCGACCAGCGCATCGGATTCGACGGCGATTTCGGCCACCAGGCGGCCGTCGCGCCGCAGTTGGACCTTGCGTTCGTCGAGGCTGGGCACGATGCCGGGCGCCAACTGCCACAACAAAGACATCGTCTGCGCGTCGTTGGCGGTCACGCTGTCCTCCACCTCGACCTGGTTGCGCTCGCGCCGCATCGTCAGCGTGCGTCGGTGCACGATGCCCGGATAGCGCAAGTTGGTGGCGCTCACCACGCTGGTCGATGGCAGCTCGCTCACCAGGTCGATGCTGACCAGGCCCGGTTCATTGCTGGGCTTCGTATTTGGCAGGTAAAGCGAACTATGGCTGGCGGACGAATAACCGTGCAGGGACATGGGATGCTTGTAGTCATATCCGTATGGCCCGCTTTCATAGATGATCCAGCCGTCCGCATAAAGCAGCAGGGACAGGTCATCCTGATGCTTGTGATAAGCGCCGTGATGGCTGGCGCACAAGACGGCGAACGTCTGCGCCAGCCCCCTGCCCGGATCGTCGCGCAAGATGGCATAGCCGCCATCGAAGAACACCGCGGTGCGATCGGGTTCGTTATCGCCGTAGCCGAACAGCTTGTTGTGCTTGGCCGGCTCGATCGCGACAGGCGAGGTATCGCCCAGGGGCGGATACGTGCCATCCGGCGCAATGATGTTCAAGCCGTAGCGCCGCATTCCGCGCAGCAGCTTCCTGAGCCGCTCCCCGCAAGGGGCGTCCATGCTATCTATCAGCGCCAGATGCCGCTCGATATTGTCGGCGATCAGATAATGGTAAGCAGGCGAATGTTCCTTGTGCACGCCATCGGTGCTCACGGCGCTCTCGAAATAATCCTGCAGGCGCGCCAGGCTCCTGTCCTTTACATCGTCGACGCCGGTGGCGAGCCGGCAGTAATAAAGCAAGGCCAGGTTCTGGAACATCCCATGATTATTGTTCCCGCCATACATCTCATCCTGGCCGAGCAGATCCACCAGCGACTCCACCCTTGCCCATTGCGCCGCCGCGTCGATGACACGCCCTTCCTGGCGCAAGCAGACATAGAGCCGTAGCCAGTAACTCAGCCGGCGCGCGGAAGTTTCATCGTGGAACGCCATGCCACGCGCATCGCGGGGATATTGAAAGCGCTGGCACCAGTCCTCGACCAGCGTCAGCGCGACATCCAGCCAGTTGGGTTCCGTTGGCCTTACAGCTTGAGCCGCGACCAGGTCGCCGATGAAAGCATGCATGTGCAGCGAACGTTGCTGCGTGCGTCCCAGCTTATTGGCGCCCAGCCAGTCCGGCCGCACCTTGAACTGCTTGCCGCCATGCAAGGTGACCAGACGCTGTCCCACGGTGGCGCGTGCTGCCTTCAAATACGCGTTGGTGGTACGTCCCGGCAGCAAATGATCGATCGCCACGCACTCACGGGCGAAGTCTTGGTCCGGCAATGGACCGCGCTGGGGACCGCACAGTGAACCAGGCATCCGGCACTCCCATTCGATTGGTTTTATCAGGAATACGCTGCTTCAAATCGCGCTTTCAAACTGCTTTCCGAAGGCCGATGATAGCTGTGCAAAAGCTGTCGATGTTCGACAGCGCGGCGACAGAAAATGCTTGTCACAATAAGTTGACGTTAGCGCCCGGGGGACGCGCGGCCGCGGTGCCACGCGTACGGCTTCAGCGCGGCAACGCCGCGTCGACGCAATGAGGCTGAAACGCATCAGCGGTTACTCATCCGACCGGCATGTTGCTTCGTCATTCGCAGCTTGTCCGGCCCGGCGCGATGTTCTTAATCTGGCATATCGATTTTTTCGCGCCTCAGCAAGATGCCCAAGCCATCCCTCCTTGCGCACCGCAACGGCTCGCGCCGTACATCCATCGCTTCTCGCTCCCTTCCCTCCCATCCTTCCCGGCTCGTACTGCTGTTGCAGGCGGGCGCCTGCTCCCTGTATCTGTTTGGACTGCCCGCGCAAGCACAAGCCGACCTGCCCTTGGGCTACGTCTTTCGCGGCGCCCAGGGAACTTGTTGTTCCGGCGGCGGTTACCCCGACAACGGCCATGACGGCAGCCCGGGCCAGCGCGACTTCATCCAGCAGGATCAGGACCAGCACATCGACGCCCGCGCGACCGGCCAGACGGGCATCTTGATCGACGTCAGCGGCGGCGCCGGCGGCAACGGCAGCGGCGCGCCTTCGGATGACAATCACTGGGGCGGCAATGGCGGCTATGGCCGCAACATCGACTACGATTTGTCGAACAGCACCATCGTTTCCACCGTGCGCGGCATCGACCTGTATTCGGCCGGCGGCAACGGCGGACTATGGGGTAATGCAGGTGGCCCCAACGGCGGCTACGGCATCGGCGGCGACGGCCACCTGGCGCGCGTCACCCTGACCGACGTGGCGGTCAGCGGCGTGGGCTTTGGCGTGGCCACGCAGTCCTGGGGCGGCACCGGTTCGGCAAGTGCCGTCAAGAGCGGGTTCGGCGGCCGCAACGACGCCGGCCATGGCGGCAATGCCGGCGACGCCACCGTCATCCTGCAAGGGGCCACTTCGATCACCGTGCGCGGCCCCGGGCCGGATGATGTCTCCGCCGCGGTGGGACTTATCTCTGCGGCCGGCAGCGGCGGCACGGGCATACACACGGGCGATTTCGGTGGCCACAGCAATGCCGGCAACGGCGGCAGTGCCGGCAGCGTCACCTTCACATCCTCGGCGCAGTCCGGCGTCACCAGCCAGGGAGATGGGGTGTATGGCGTGCTCGCCCGCTCGCTCGGCGGCAATGCCGCGCAGAACAATGATGTCGAAATCGTCGCCGGCGCGGGCGGCAATTCCGGCCAGGTGACCGTGACCAATGCCGGCGCCATCACCACGTCCGGTAATCGCGCCATCGCGGTCTTTGCCCTGAGCCAGGGCGGCAACGGCGGCAATGGGGGCGGCGGCACGTGGGCCGGCGCGCACAACGGCGGTGCCGGCGGCACGGCAGGCGCCATCACCGTCGACAACAGCGGCACCATCCGCAGCGGCGGCGCCGGCACCGTGGGCGCCAAGGGCATCGTGGCCAGTGTGCTGGGCGGCGAAGGTGGCGCCGGCGGCGCATCGGGCGGCTTCGGGCGAGGCGGCGATGGCGGGTCGGGCGGCCAGGCCGGCCGGGCGATCACGCTGGGCAACTCGGGCACCATCAGCACCCAGGGCAACGATGCCGCCGCGGTACTGGCGACCAGCGCCGGTGGCGGCGGCGGACTGGCCGGCTCGGCCAACGGCATCATTGCCGTCGGTGGCGGTCACGGCGGCGCGGCCGGCAATGGCGGCAATATCGTCATGCTCAACCTGGGCAACATCGCCACCATGGGCGACCATAGTCCCGCCGTGTCGCTGCAAAGCATAGGCGGCGGCGGTGGCTTCGGCGGCGACGCCAACGCTACCGGCGTGATCGCCGCCATCGCCATCGGCGGCAGCGGCGGCGCGGCCGGCGACGGTGCCGAAGTGCAATTGGGCAGCGCCGGCAAGATCACCACCCAAGGGGATGGTTCATCCGGTGTATTGCTGCAAAGCATAGGAGGAGGCGGCGGCAATGCCGGCTCGGCCACCGCGGTGGGCGTGGGCGTCGGCCTGGATGTCACGGTGGCGACCGGTGGACAAGGCGGCAGTGGCGGCTCGGGCGGCATGGCGGTGTTCTCCCAAGGCCGGCGCGGGGCTATCAGCACCCTGGGCACGCAAAGCAACGGCGTGCTGGCGCAAAGCATAGGCGGGGGCGGTGGCAATGGCGGCATGGCTGACTCCCGCAGCATCACCATCGCGCCGCCCACGGGCGATAACCCGACAGGAACCGTTGCCGTGGTGGTCACCCATGGCGGCAAGGGCCAGGCCGCCGGCAATGGCGGACTGATACAGATCATCAACGACGGCGGCATCACGACAGCCGCCGCGCAAAGCAACGGCATCATCGCGCAAAGCGTGGGCGGGGGCGGCGGCAACGGCGGTGCGGTCATCGCGCCCTTGAAATCGCCGACCATCGGCTCGTCCATGTTCGACGTGCAATTCAGCCTGCGCCAAGGCGCCCAGGGCGGCGCCGGCGGCACGGGTGGCGAGGTGCAAATCACCAATTCGGCCACCGGCAGCATCGCCACCCAGGCCGCTGGGTCGGCCGGCGTCGTCGCCCAGAGCATAGGCGGGGGCGGTGGCAACGGCGGCATCGTGCAGTCCCATGATGCCGCCTCGTTCAACGACATACTGGGATCGCCGGCCAGCGTGTCCGGCCTGCTCACAAAAGCCGCCACCTGGCTGGAAAGCGGGCCCGAATTCGTCACCAACAAGACCATCAACGTGACGATGGGCGTCACGCTGGGCGGCAGCGGCGGCTCGGGCGGCCAGGCCAGCGTCTTTACCGTGCGCAACGACGGCCGCATCACCACGGCGGGCGATCACGCCCCGGGCATCCTGGCGCAAAGCATAGGCGGAGGCGGCGGCAATGCCGGCACGATAGACGCCGGCGGCGTGTCTTCCTTGCTGGGCAGCCTCGACGCATTGATCCAGGCCGCCTCCACCGCGGGACAGAACGTTTTCTCCATAGGCCTGCCGCAGTTCGGCGCCACCCAGCAAGTGGGCGGTGATGGGGGATCGGGCGGCAACGGCGGCGGCACGGCGGCCACGCCCAGTACCGTCATCAACACGGGCGTCATTGCCACGCAAGGCACGGGCGCGGCCGGCATCGTGGCGCAGAGCGTCGGCGGCGGCGGCGGGCGCGGCGCGTCCAGCAGCCAAAGCCTGCAGGAGGTGGTCAACGCGGCCGCCGGCAACGATGCTCCGGCGATCCTGGACAAGATCACGCACATCATCAACCTGCTCGGTTCCAAGGGCGTGTCCGCGCTGAACTCGACGGTCAATCTGCATACGGGTGGCACGGACGGTGCCAGCGGCGCGGGCGGCGCGGTCACCGTCGATGCAGGCGCCAGCACCAGCGTGATCAGCACCCAGGGATATCAAGCCCCGGGCATTCTGGCCCAGAGCGTGGGCGGTGGTGGTGGCCTGACTGCCGTCGACCAGACACTGCTCCCATGGAGCGGCGTTACGGCTACCGTGGCGCTGGGCGGCACGGGCGGACTGCCATTGTTCCAAAGCGCCAGCAACGGCGGCCAGGCGACCGTCATGCACGGCGGCACGCTCACCACCAACGGCCCGGGCTCGGCCGGCATCCTGGCGCAGAGCGTGGGCGGCGGCGGCGGCGTCACCACGCTCAATCTGAGCCAGATCGTACAGACGAATCAGGCCGTGAGTGCCACCAGTACTACCAGCGCGCAGAACGCGTCCCTGGCGCTCACGCTGGGGGGCGAATATGCCTGGACCACGCAGGGCTTCGGCAACACCGCCGCGGAATCCGGCGCTGCGGTGAACGTCAGCAACACCACCGGCCGCATCACCACGCAGGGAGCACTGTCGCCCGGCATTCTGGCGCAAAGCGTGGGCGGTGGCGGCGGCGTGGCCATCGTGTCATCCAGCGCACCCTTGGGCGGGATCGATATCCAGCTGGGGAGTCTTGCGCCCGCCATCGGTTCGGGGGCCGTTTCCACCTCCAGCAGCCTCGACCTGAGCGGCGGCACGGTCACCGTCGCCAATACCAATGGCGTGATCAATACCGTGGGCGCGCTGTCCTTCGGCATCCTCGCCCAGAGTGTGGGGGGCGGCGGAGGTTATGTCACTTTGGACAATGGCGGCGCGCCCGCGGCGACCGCCAGCAATATTACTTTCGCGTCCCTCGCCCGGCAGACCGGCGCCGGGGGCAACGTGACCGTAAGCCAGGGCGCGGGCGGCGCCATCCGCAGCAACGGCATGGACTCGCATGGCATCGTGGCGCAAAGCATAGGCGGGGGCGGCGGCATTGCCGGCCTGGCAACGCAACCTGGCTTGAGCACACTGGCGGCGGGCGGCCCGCAAAATCGGGACGGCAGTGCCGGCAATGGCGGCGCGGTCAACCTCTCGATCGCGGGAACGGTGATGACCACGGGCGATGGCGCGATCGGCCTGTTCGCGCAAAGCGTGGGCGGCGGTGGTGGCATCACCGGCGATCAAGCCGCCGCCAGCTACTCCAGCAGCCTGATCCAGGATGCCAACCTGTCCGGCCGCCCCGGCGACGGCGGCAACGTTGCCATCACGGTGAACAGCGGCGGGACAATCCAGACCACGGGCACCAACGCGCCGGCCATCCTGGCCATGAGCGCGGGCGGCGGCGCGGTGTTCAAGGACGGCACCTTCTATCAATATGATCTTCCCGCCGGCGAGGCCGCGCGGGGCGGCGCCATCAGCGTCCATCTGGAATCGAACGCGCGCGTCATGGCCACCGCCGCGAACACGCCTGCCCTGGTCGCCGTCAGCAATGGGGCCAACGGCGGCGGCCAGGCGATCAGCATCACGCTGGACCAGAACGCACTGATCAGCGCCAACGGCGATTCCGGCACGGCCATTCTCGCCCTCTCGCCGCTGGCAGCCATCACCATCGCCAACGCCGGCACCATCCAGGGCAAGACGGCAATCGAAACCACCAGCCTGGCCACCGTGAACAATACGGGCATCGTGGCGGGCAACGTGCTGCTGTCCGCCGGCAGCAGCTTCAACAACGGCACGGGCGGCCGCCTGTATAGCGGCAGCCGCCTGCAGGGCAATCTGGCCAATGCGGGCGTGCTGAATCCAGGCGGTCCGGGCAACTTCATGGCCACGCGTATCCAGGGATCATTCAACAACACCGGAACCTACAGTCCGGACCTGGATTATGGCCATCACAATAGCGACTTCATCTCTGTGGCGGGACCCGCCGGTTTCGGCGGCACGTTGACGCCCGTGCTGCACAATCCGGTGAAAGACATCTGGCTGGGCATCGGCCATTTCGATGACGCGCAGGGCATGATTCCCACGGTGGCAAGCAGCAGCCCGCTGTTCGACTATCAACTGAAGAACAATAGCGGGGGCGGCTGGCGCGACCCGCTGGTGTCCGTCAGCGCCAATTTCGTGGCGCCATCGCTGGGGCTGTCGGCCGATCGCATGAACATCGCCAATTCGCTGCAAGGCTTGTGGGACCAGGGCCAGGTCAGCAACGGTGCGGTGTTCGACAAGTTCACCGGCGTGCAGAACACGCAGCAGTATCGCGACGCCTTGAACAAGGTCGCGCATGATGGCCAGTTCGCACGGGCCGCCAACCAGATCCATTCTTCCTACACGTCGATGAACCGCATGATGAGCTGCCCGGCCTTCGTCGGCGAGAACACCATCCTGCGCGAGGGCAATTGCACGTGGACCCGTGTGGATACCAACTGGACTTCGCGCGACGGCACGGCTGCCGACGAGGCCTATCGCATCCGCCAGACCACGCTCACGGTGGGCGGCCAGCATGAGATCGCCCACAACTGGTTCCTGGGCGGGACCTTGAATTATTCCTACGGCAAGACCACCGCAACGGGCGTGCGCGCCTATAGCGACACGTATGCGGGCGGACTCGCCTTGAAGTACAACAACGCACCCTGGCAGATCTCGATGGCCGTGCATGCCGGCGTGGACAACAGCCGCATGTCGCGCGACACGCTGGACGGCACCGCCAAGAGCACACCGGACGCATCTTTTGTCGCCGGCCGCCTGCGCGCCGCATACGAGTTCAGCCAGCCGTCCTGGTATCTACGGCCCTATGTGGACCTGGACGTGAACCATGTGCGCCAGAAGCGGTATCAGGAATCCGGCAGCGATCTGTTCGACCTGAAGGTGGCCGGCAACCGCACGACTTCCTATATGGTGTCGCCGATGCTGGAGCTGGGCGGCCGCCATGACCTGAAAGGCGGCGCTACGCTGCGCAGCTACGTCGCTGCCGGCGCCAGCTTCCTGAGCGGCGGCGACGTGGTGACCAGCATGCAGCTGAACAACGTCAATGCCGCGCCGTTCTCCCTGCGCTCCGGCATGCCCAGGACCTACGGCAACCTGGCGGCGGGCCTGGAATATGTGACGGCGAAGAAGTGGGAATTGAAGACCGAGTATGCGCTGCGGGCCAGTGGCAATTATCGGGACCAGGCCTTGACGTTGCGGGCGGCTTACCGATTTTGAACGCTCTCGTACACAACCGGTGCCGCCATCCCGCTATTTCCTGGTCCAGCGCCCCACCCCGTTCTCGTCGTAGAGCTTGATGACGAAGCCGCGCGTCTGGTCCGGGGTCCCGGTGAAGGTGATCGAAGCAAGCGAGTCGACCAGCTCCGCCTCGCCGGCGGGTGTGAACGCGAACGTGGCGCCATCCCAGTGTTTCAACGGGAACACCATCGCCTTGGGTCCCAGCGTCAAGGTCAGGCCACCATCCACCTCGCGGATCTCGGCCGGGCCGTAATAGGGATTGTCGAAGTGGCCCGTGTACTGTTGCAAGGCCTGCGCAGGCGCCGGCTCGGCGGGGGGCTTTTGCGACGACAGATCCGCCTGCGGCGCGAAGAAGCCCTGCATGACGCCGTTGTAGGCGGCAAACCAGTCGCGGCTGGCCTTGCCGTACAACGCTGTGTCGACAAACTCCGCGACCACGGCCTCGGCCGCGCCCACCGGCGCGCCATTGGTCAGGACGACGATGCCGATGCCCGCCGACGGCACGATCCTGAATGCCGTCCCCGCCCCCAGCAGAAAAGCTCCCGAGTGCCCCATGGCAGGACGCCCGCCCGCTTCGGTATTGACGTTGAAGCCATAGCCGTAGAACCCGGGCCGCGCATCGAGCGCATGGGGGCGTGCACTGAACGACTGCGGCGACAGCGCCGGCAGCAAGGCCGCCGGCGCGATCAGCGATTTGCCTTGATAGCTGCCGTCAGCCAGCAGCAATTTGAGCCATTCCCCCAGGTCGACCACATTGGACGAGACACCGCCTGCGGGAGCCTGCTCGTCGGCATCCCGCTGACCCAGCGGTTCGAATACGCCGTGATGGTAGACGTGCAGGGACGCACGGTTTGCGCGCTCGGTGAAGTCACGGTATCGATAGCTGGTGGTCGCCATGCCCAAGGGCTTGAAAAGTTGCTCCTCGGCCAGGCTTTCCCACGGTTGCTTGACGGCTGCCGCCACCGCTTCCGCGCCTATGGTCGTGCTGAAGTTGGCGTAGTGATAGGAGGTGCGGAAATCATCCAGCAGCAACAGCCGCAGGCGCTCGATGACTTCGGCGCGCTTGAATCCCAGATCTTCCAGATCGTCGCCGGCGGTACCGGGCAAGCCGCTGCGATGCGCGAAAAAATCGCCTATCGTGCCGTGCCTCGACACGTAAGGGTCGCTCAGTTTGAAGTTCGGCAGATAGCGGGATACCGGATCGTCCCACGACACCGCGCCCTTGCCCACCTCTATAGCCGCCACGGTGGCCGAAATCGACTTGGAGATCGAGGCAATCTGGAACACCGTCTGCGCGTTCACCGCGCCGTCTTCGCCCACTCGGCGCTTGCCGTAGCCTTGGGCAAACACGGTCTTGCCATCGACCACGACAGCCACGGCCATGCCGGGCACATGGCTGCGCTTGAGAACGCTGTCTATGATGCCGGGCAGGGCCTTGACCGCCTGCTCGCGGCTGCCCTTGGGCATCGCCACGGCATCCGCGGGCGGACTGGCGCCCTGGCTAATCGGCACCACCGCCGCCGCCGTCCGCGCCCCCGCCCGTGACTCCGCCTGTGACTCCGCCTGTGACTCCGCCTGGGCCCCTGTCTGGGACCTCGCCTGTGACGCCGCCTTTGATTCTGCCTGAGCCCACGCCGAGGTCACGCCACCCCAGGCCAGCAAGACAGCCGCCGCGACAAGAAAAGGTTTGCTGATCATGATCACCTCAAAATTCCATTTGATAAGCGATGCGGAATACGCCCTGGTTGATGACAAGCGACTGGTCGCGCTGGCGCGTCAGCCCCGCCTGGAAAATGAAACCTATGGGTGTCACGTAGGTGACCGCGCCGGAGACCGCCCAGTCCCACTCCCCGCGTAGGCCATAGCGGGCCAGCGTGGCATCGCTGGCCGATAATTTGCGCGCGGCCGCGGTCGCCACCAATTGCCAACGGTCGCGGGAAAACGACATCGACGTCACGACATTGTTGTTGTCGACCGGCGCACCGTGAAACGCGTTGGCATGGGTGGCCTCGTTGAACCAACTCAGGTTCCATCCGCTTTGCAACGCCCGGTCGTAGCGCAAGCGGGCCGACACCGTGTCGGCGCTGGAGCCGTACCCCGGTTGCGCCTGCAAGCGGCCCGCGTCGACACCGCCCGAAATGCCGTCCAACCCCGGCAGGTCGCGGAAATCATAGGACAGGACGAAAGACTTCAACTGGTCGCTGTACGCGGGCGGCTCGTCCGCCTTGATGAAGCCGTCGTCGAAACTCATGCGCTTGCCGAGTCCGCTGTCGTCGCGCTTGAACAGCACCGCGGCAAAGGAATGCGTACCCCTGCCTGGGGTATCCAAGGTGTAGCGGCTACCCAGACCTACCGCACCGCGGAACTCGGATCCGTCGGTAAAGCCGCTGTACAGCCCGTCGATCACGTGCCAGGCATCGCCGTAGCCAACATCCACCTTGCCGGCGTACAGCGCGTAGTTGTCGGCCGTATAGGCGGCGAACAGATTATTCAGATCGGTGCCCAGGTCGGAGAAAGCGTTGTCCTTGGTCTCGTTCGTCGAAGAATTCAGGGTGGCCTTGGTCCGTATCGAGAAGCGCTGCGTCAACTGCAGGACGAAAGCGCCTTCCACCTGCGGCTGCGTGCTGCTCCAGTGCGAACGGGGGATCTGGCCGTTGTCGTCGCGGATGCCGAAATAATTTGTGTAGCCGGTCAATCCCAATATCTTTCCGTTGAAGCGGGGAAAGGTGGCCTGCCCATCTCCCAGTTCGCTATATGGCGTAAGGAAGATTTCGGTCTTGAAGATATCGGCGGGTGGTGGTCCCGGGGGCGCTTGTGTTGCGGTGGCGTCCACCGCCCGCTGCGCTTCGGGTTGTGCCTGTGCCTGTGCCTGTGCCTGTGCCTGTGCCTGTGCCTGTGCCTGTGCCTGTGCCTGTGCCTGTGCCTGCACCGTCTGCGCGGCGGATGCCAGCAGCACCAGTCCCACCAGTGCCGCCCCTCGCGGCTTCATCGCAACACTACGCCTACGCACGAAACCACTCACCGGCCAAGTTCAGCCGCCAGCTCGCGCACCTGGGTGTGAATGCCATTGAACATGCCGAAGTTGACCCGGCTTGCCATCACAAAGATTCCCAAGTCGCGATTCGGCGACAACACCACATATGTCATGAAGCCCCCCAGTCCGCCGCTTTTCCCCAGCAACAAGGGCGTGCCATTGCGCGGCAGGCTGACCACCCAGCCCAGGCCCATGCCATCGGCATCGGTGACCTCGGTGCCGACCACGGATTTCAAGCCGTCATAGGGCAGCCACATCTGATGCGCCAGCAGGGCCTCCGGCTTCTGTTGCTTCGCGCCATCCAGATGCCACTTCATCCAGCGCACCATGTCGGTGGCTGTCGTGTAGACACCCGCACTGGCGTACATGATGTCCGGCGCCGGTGCATTGGGATCGGGTTTGTTCATGGGATCCAGGCCCACCATCAACCGCTTCTTCTGCTCGTCGTTGAGCACATTGGTCGTGTCCGTCAACCCCGCCGGCTTCAATACTTCATTGGCCAGCACCGTCGAATAATCCGCCCCACCCGCCTTGCCTAGCGCGTCGCCCAACAAGCCGTAGCCCAGATTGGAATACAAGGTGGTGGTGCTGGGCACCGCCGCCGGCTTGTTGCTGCCGATCCACTTCCAGTAATAAGCGCGATTGAAGGCCCCGAATGGATTATCCGAAGGCTTGGCCTCCGGGTCCGGCAGCTCACGCGGCAGGCCAGCCCCATGCGTGGCCAGATCCAGCAGGGTAATGGGACGGCCATTGGCCTCGACACGTCCCCCTTGCGGCGCATACTTGGACAGCGGATCGGTCAGGCTGACTTTGCCCTTGGCGGCCAGCGACGCCAGGACATCGCCGGCAAACACCTTGGACACCGAGGCGATACGGAAGATCGAATGCGCATCCGGCTCGACGCCGCTGCCCGGGGCGGTTTCACCATATTCCTGAATGACGGTCTCGTTGCCACGCACCACGCCGATGATGACGGCCGGGGCGCCCGAGTCCAGGAACAACTGCATGCCCGCCATGGACACCGCGTCATTCAGCGCCAAGTCGGTCGCGCGCGCCTGATTCACGCCCAGCGCGCACGCGGCGGCCAAGGCAAGCGTGGAAACGTTCGATAGGATGCGGGAAGTGAACATGCCGATTCTCTCTGAAGTGCGCAAGGCGGGAAGTTCAAGCCAGATGAAATCATCCCAAAAACCGTGCGTATGGCTACTACACAAGGACGAAACGACATGCCGGTCTGATGAATCGCATGCGTCGAGGACATTGCGGGTCTGCTCAGATTCCCATGCGCTCCCGCAGGTGCTGCCGATAGGAGCGCGACACCGACCAGCTGCGCTCGGCCGAGCGCATGCGTATCTGCCAGCGGTCGACGCTACGGCGATCCACGTCCAGCACATGAAGGGAATTGATGATGGCGGTGCGATGGATGCGGAAGAACAGCTTTCCCGGCAACAGACTCGACCACATACCCAGGGCCCGGGAGTCCAGCACCATGGCCCCGCTATCCAGCCAGATCTCGCTGTAGTTGCCCGCCGAGCGCACGCCCACGATGGATTCGGGTTCGACACCGCGCACCACGCCACGCATGCTCAGGTAAATAAGAGACCGCGGCCGCCCATCCGCGTCAAGCCGTGGGCCGTTGCCATACCTGGCCTGTGCGATCAGGCTGGCGCAGGGAAACAAGGCGTCGACCTCGTCGTCCGTCCAGGTACGCTGATGTGCCACGGTATCGAAACCGACGATGCCGTACAGCTTGCCCTCGTGAATCACCGGCACGCTGAGGACGCTTCTGTTGCCCTGGCGCAGGAACTCCACTTGAAGGGTGCGCGCGGTGCGCGGCAAATGCGCCGTATCCGACACAGCCACCGCCTGTCCCAGCATCATGTATTTATGCAGCCAGGCAATCAGCGTGGTCGGCGCCTCCTGCAGTTCGGCGACAAACGACGTCGTCCGCTCGCGGCACCATTCGTGGGTATTACGAAAGCGCAGCATGTCGCCGCTGTATTCCAGCAACCAGGCGCGATCGACCCCGGCGTCTTCGCCCAAGAATGCCAACTGCCGGAAGATCGCCTCGTCGACCGGAAATTTAAGCAGATTGACGGCGCATTGATAGGTCCAATCGGCTACGCGCCCAGGCGTTGAACGCTGCGCGCCGCGCAAGCCCTTATCGTCCGGACCATCCGTCGGTCCGGACACTGGATAACTGGCGGCATGAACCTTGAAGCCAGCTGGCAATTTGGCGCAATGTTTCACCATGCTTCCCCCTCGACGGCATCGCGCTTCCGGCTCACAGCCAGAGCGTCAACCCAGGAAAGCAGGCTAGCAACAGATTGTTGCGCCAATCTTTGAAATTGGCCTGGACGAGCGTCCGCTTAGGCGCCCCGCGGGCGCCTGGCCACGTGCAGGAAGGCTAGGGCCTGTGTCAACCCCAGCCCGACCAGGGGGCCCGCTTACGGGCACACGCCGGTGCGCGGCGTGAATACCGGCGTGGTCTCGGCGGTGTTGCCGGCGAACTTGCGGATTCTGTCCACCAGCTCCGGGGTCGCCTTTTCGTATCCATAGCAATATGGGGGCGTCGGTACCGCGTCGGGCTGATGGTCTTCCAATGCCGGCTTGGCGTCGCCCAAATACAGATTGTCCTTCAGGCGCAGGGACGCCAGGTAGTCGTGCTTGTAGCCATACTGCCCCTTGGACCGCTCGTAGTTCTCCCGATCGGATTCGCCATTGCCCAAGGCGCTACGCTTGGGCGCACCCGGGATGTAGTTGCAGTAATTGGCCTTCACGCCTTCCGTCGTTGGGAAAAACGGGGGTTCCGTGCATCGGCGCTGGGCGTAATTGCTGAACATATTGCCCTCCACCAAAGCCCGGGCCTGCAGGCTAAAACTCATGCCGTAGAAATCCCAGTTTTCCAGCAAATTGTTGAACAGGTGGAAGGTGCCGAACTGCGCGCGTGGATTGCGCTGCATCGTGTCCACGAAATAATTGTGGTGCAGCGTCACGCGGGCAATCCTGTCGCGTTCGTAGTTCTTGAAAAGGTCCTTGGAAGTGATGTTGTTGAGCAACATCACTTTGTTGGAGTTATGGAATTTGCTCCACGACACCGTGACATCGGTTGAACCGTTCTTCACATTGAGCAGCCGATCCGACATGCGCGACAGATCCATATGGTCCACCCACACGTCGCTGCTGTCGTTGGCCACATTCACGGCCTGGGTGAATCGCTTCAGGCGACCGTCGATCGTGACATGGGTCAAAATGACGTTCTTGCTGCCGTACACGCCAAGACCGTCATCCAGCAGGGTGACCTTCTTACCGCGTCCATCGATCGTGGTATTCGAGGGGACGCGCAACTGCTTGTCCAACGTGATGGTCAGGTCCGACGCAAAGCGTATCCACGTCGGCCCTTTCTTCGCATGCGCCAACGCGGCCCGCAAGGTGCCTGGCCCGGAATCCTGGTCGGAGGTGACCTCGACAACCTGCCCCCCCAAACCACCCGTTGCCTTGGCGCCGTAACCTTCACGTTGCTGCAGCAGCGATGACACGAAGGGACATTGCTGGTCCGCGACCTTGCACGATACGCCGGCACCCGCGGCTCTGGCTTCGCTGGTAGCGCTGGCCTCTCTGGCAGCGTTCGCCGCGGCGCCGATCGCAACGCCGCACACCACTGCGCACGCAAGCAGCCAGCGCATCCCCATCATCTTCGCATTCATGAAACATCACTCCAGTCTTCACTTGCAAGTTCACTGGAACACCAAGACCGTCGCCTTCAGCGTTTCGGTGAACCGGGGCCTGCCAACGGCCCCTAGGGCAACGCGGATCGATCCGCCGGCTGCACATGCCGCCAGATGCCGCCGCTCATGCGCAGATTTTCCGGCGGTCCGGCCAGGTGTTCCCTGAGCCGTTCGAAATAAGCCTGTTGCCAGCGCTGCGCGTAAGCCTCCGCATCTTCACCCGGCTTGGCCGCGGGAAGCATTTCGAGGGTGTACGTAACGTGACCGTCTTCCCAACGCGGGGCATAGAACACCGATGGCACGCCAAGGCGATGGGCCATATGCGCCGCGAAACTGGAGTAGGTGACATCCTGCCCTTCGAAGGTCGTGCGGGGCGCGGCCGGGTTCGCCGCACCGTCGATCGCCAGACACAACACGTAACCTGATCCGAGCGCGCGCAGGCACGCCTTGGCCACCTGGGCCTCGGTCTGGTCGGCGGTGGAGATCAAGGCGGGGGCATAGCTGCTCTGCGCGATGGTCGGCGCGGTGGCCAGCCAGCGCGAAGGAATGCCGAGCAGCTCCAGGGCCATCAGCCCCGCGTACATGGGTCCAACGTGCGCCGTGGCCACCACGACACCCCGGCCGGCAGCCAGCAGCGGCGCGAAGAAACGTTCGCCGCGGTCGAGATCGCCAAGCACCGTCATGGCCTCTTCGACCCGGTCCTCGCGGCATTCGAGCCAATCGAACAGCAAATGATCGATCAGATGGCCCCAACGCGCCTTGCGCTCCCATTCGGCACGGTCCGTGTTGGTATCCCCGCGCAGCGACCACGCCCAATCGAAACGTGCCCGCGGGATGGGGGCTGTATCGAGGCGCGCGTCAAGCTGCGCGAGGGCTTCCTGAAAGGTCTCCGGAAGCTGGGCGCCTCGCTTCGCCACATACAGCTTGAACAGGCCCTCCGCTTCGTCCTTGCGGCCCGCCTGGGATAATGCCCCGATGGTGGCACGCTGCCACAGCACCTTGTCCGGGGATTTTTCCAGCAGCGCCATCATCTGGTCGGCGGCATCGCCGTACTGCATGGAATAACGCAGCGCACGGGCATAGAGCCCCCGTGTCTGCTCCAGGTCCGGTGCCAGCGCGACGGCCTGCTTCAATGGTTCCAAGGCCGCCTTGTAGCGTCCGGCGCGCAACAGGGTCTCACCATACAAGGAAAGCAGGCGCACGTCTGTCGGCGCCAGCGCCAGGCCAGCCTCGAACTGTGCCAGCGCGTGCACTTTGCGATCTTCCTCGCTACCGCGTCTGAGGTAGGCTTGTCCAAGACTGGTACGCAAGGCCGCGCAATCGTGGCCCGCGCCCAACGCGGCGGTGCCGAGCCACACGGCAGTCCCTACCCTGCCATCCTCGAGCAAGGCACGCACGGCCATCGTCGCCACGCGTTCATTGGGCAGATTTTGGGGATCCAGGGCCGCGGCTATCCCCGCCGCCTCGTCGGTGTCGCCGTTGCGCATGAAAGCCAGCATCCAAATGGACGCGTCAGCGGACGCCGCATTGGACGCCGGATTCGATGCCGCATTAGACGCCGGATTGGATACCCCGCTCGCCCCTGTACGGGAGACGCCGGGCTCCTCTCCCGACGCACGGCGCCGCGCGCCTTCAATCAGGCCGAGCGTGGCCCGCGCGACGTCCGCGGCATCAACAACCCGTCCGGCCTGCAAGCGCAGCTGAATCCGCGCGCCGTGCAGCACCGCCGCATCCGGCTCTATCGCGCCGGCGGCGTCGGCCTCGGCGATGGCACGGTCCCACTGTTCGGTCCGTCCCAGCAGGCTCGCCAGCATGCGGTGATCGTCGGCATGCGAGGGATAGGCCGCCACGAGGATATCGAGCGCGGCAATGGCGGGCGCGAACGCCCCTTCCTTCACGAAAGGCGACACCAGCAGGCGCTTGATCTCGCGCCGCCCCTGGGCCGGCCGCGCCTGGGCCAGCACCGCGGCAAGCCGGGGCATTTCCTTGACCGGATCGGCAGCGCTGCGAATCGCCTTGATGACATCGAGCAGTGCAGCCATGGCAGTGGCGTCTGCTGACGCGGCGGCACCGGCTGAGCCGGCACCCGCGGGGGAACCCGTCCCAGGGTTCGCTGCTGAATCTGCATCACAAGCCGCGACACGACCCGCAACATGACCTGCAACACGCCCTGCAAGCCTCTCCTCAGGACGACTTTCGATAGCCATATCAACCATGACGCAGTCCCCTCAACAAAGCCAGCGCGATGCGGAAGATGAACATCAGTACAAAACCAAGGGCCAGCGCTTCCAGCAGCAGGATACCCAGGCGCGGACTGCTGGGCCGGTCCGTGGGCACGGGCTGGGCGATGATGGACAGATAGCGCTGCAGTCTCAGCGTATCCACCATGGCCTGCTGGTAGGACTGCTGCGCCAGCGTCAGGTTCGACTCGGCGAACATCTGCGTATTGCGCAGCCCCTCATACGACTTGAGCATTGTCGCCTCCGTGGTGCCCTGCCCGCTCAGGCGGTGCCGGAGGGACACCAGGCGTTTTTGCAGCGCCATGACTTGCAGCTCGGCGGGCCGCAGCATGGGATGATCCTTGTTGCCCAGGGCGCGGATCTTGTCCAGATTGATCTGCGCGGTGCTCAGCTCTCCCTCCAGCTGCCCGGACAGATTCAGCAGCATCGACACCGTCGCCGTCGGATCGATATTGCCGTGGGCCGTGCGCCAGGCCGTCAACGCATCGCGTGCATCGCGCGCCTTCTGCTCTGCCCGGTTGAGCGACTCCTGGCTCACCTTCAGCTTGTCGGCCACGCCCTTCTCGTTCATCTGGCTGACGAAATCTTCCGCCAGACTGATCAGGGCCTTAGACAAGGTTTCCGAATCCTCCGGCGAGAACCCGCTCACACGTAGAACGTCGATCTGCTCCAGCACATTGAAGGAAACCGTGACCGACGCCCGGTACGCGCGATAGAGTTCATCCTCGCTGGCGTCTTCGGCCAGGCGGTTGGCCGGGTCCAGCCCCTTGTTGACCAGATAACGGCGCAAGCCGATCTTCTGATCGAGCTGGCGCATGCAGTCGCGCGACTTGAGGAAGTCGGTAACGGCCCACCCATCCACGAAGCCACCCAGCATGCCGCCCATATTTCCGGTGGTGAGCAGATTGGCCGCGCCTCCGGCTTGCTGCCCGGAACTCGATTGCACGAAGAAGCGCGATTCCGCTTCGTAGCGCGGCGTGGCGATGTGGAATACATAGACCAAGGCGAGGACGACCGGCGCGACCACGATGACCGCGTTGACCCAGCGGTAACGGCGGCGGCCGCGCAGCGACGACTGGCGCTCCCGGCGACGGCGCTCGATCTCCGATGATCCTTCAGAAGCCGAGCTGGCCGTCCCCGAAGCTGCCTCCGAGGACTTCCTCGCCTGCGCTGCCGGATTCACTCCTCGATCGTCTTGGGGGGAATTTGCGGATGCACTGGTCGAGGTCGTCTTCGATTCTGAGGGTGCTTCGTTCATAAATCAGGCCTTTGAGGCAGTAATCCGCCATCTGGTTCTGGCGATAGCTGGAAAAAATAAGCGTCCGGCCGATGAGCCGCTCTTCGAACAGCGACAGCCATAGACGGGTGAAGCGGCAGGGCTCGAAAGGGATGGCCCCTTCGATGACATAGACATCGAACGCGGGCGCCAGCGCCAGCGCGAACGAAAATTCCTGCCGCAGGTAGAGCGGCCAATGTTCCATGGGCCGGGCCAGGACTCTGGGATCGCTGATGAGATCCGCCACCAGTTCGAACGTCGCGTCGGCGTCGATGTCGTACAGATCGGCAACGAATTCGATGATGTTCAGGCCGCTGGCCTTGCCGCGTATGAAACCCTGCCGCCCGATCGCCCATGACACGCTGCCGTCATGGGTGACGAAACCCTGCCGTGGCGGCCGCAAGCGGCAGATCACGTCTATCAGTTGGCGATGCAGCTCAGGCGCCGGCGAAAGCAGCGCATAACGTCCCACCGGAATGTCGATGTCGACATCGGACAGCAGCGCCTGTTTGTCGCCAAAGGCATAGGGTTCGTCGGTTACGCCGTGGAGATGGATCATGGTCGTCGCTCACATCGGCTGGACCTGGCTGCGGACGAGACGCTCCGCGGCCAGGGCGAAGACTGCCAGGAACACCAGGGCAGTCAGGAAATAACTCAGGCTCGCGTTCTGCGAGGGATAGCTGGAGAAATACACCGAACGCAAGAGCTGCATGCCGTGCGCGAACGGCGACCACAGAAAATAAGGACGCAGCTGTTCCGGTAGTTGTTCCGAGACGAAGAAGACGCTGGAAAAGATCTGCAGGAAGCGCTCGATCACCGGAGCCATCCTGAGGAAAAAATGCCATCCCGTCGCCAGCGAGCCGAACAATACGCCCATGGCCGCGCCACCCACGCCCATCAGCACGACGAACAGCACGAACGCGGCGACGTTTTCCGGCAGGGTGATCAGATCCAGCGCGTGGCCGGCCGTGATCAGCACGCCGAACACCACCAGGTACACCGTCACGTAGATCATGGCCTGCACCAACGCGCACATCAGTGGCGTGACCCCCTGGAAATTCAGCATCGCCCGCGCGGACACATACCCCGTACTGCTGCGGAAAATGATCTGCCGGAACATGATCCACGTGGTCGCACCCAGCAGGGAGAACGTCGGCACATCCATCCCCAGGATGTAGTGCGTGCCCATCAGGAAATACAAGGACGAGATCAGCGTCAGCAGGACGACCGGCCCCACCAAGGCCCACACCAGCGCAACCCGGCTTTCGCCATGCATGACGTGCAACTGATAGATGAACAGCGGCAACAGCGTGCGCAAACGAGGCCTGCCCTCCTCCACGTCGCCGGCCCGATAACCATCGTGCAATCCACGCATCCGGTCGCGCAGGATCGCCAGATCGCCGACTTCCTCCGGCAACAGCTCGATCTCCATCGCGATGTCATTGCGCGACGCATGCCGGCGGGCGCTCTGCGCCTCTTCGGTCTTGCGCCGCTCGACCCGTCGCGCGATCGCCGCGCACAAACGCTCATCTTCCGCCAGCAGCTTGGGCGGGATATACCCCGGCTCGAACACCGCCACGCCTGCGCGGATATCGTTTTCGAGCAGCCGCACGACGATGCGCAGGCGGCGCCGGGCAAAGTCGGCGGCCAGATCGTCGTGACCACTACGATTGATCTCTTCGTCCAGCTCCGTCTGCAGGGCGTCGTAGACGGCGCGGCGGGCGGCCACGCTACCGTGCGGCTCCCCCTGCAGCCGCGCGGCCAGCTGCTTGAGCACCACCGCCACCGAGGCATCGGCGTTGAACAAAGCCGTCAGGTCCAGACGCCAGGCGGCGACGCCCGAACCCACCGCGTAGTTGCTGTCTTTCCGGCGCGACCGCCAACCTTTGATCCTATCCTCGTTACTCATCTACGCGCTATTGAATAACGTTGCTGTTGTTGGAGCCGCCGCCGGAATCCTGATCGATCGCTCGCGTCGCACTGAAGCCCGCGCTCATCGTCACGCGGAATGCCGACAACACTTTCTGCACCTGGGTAAACGGCGCGTCTGAAATATAGATAGCCTGTCCCTCGCGCACGCTGAACTGGCCCGCCAACGCCACCTGCTCCGGACGCGTCAAGTCGAATTGATAAACGACGGGCAACTGATCCGGCTTGCCTTGGGTGCCGGGCTTGGCGGGCGTGAACAGGAAGACCGAGCGGGGATCCGCCGTCTTGTCGTCCAGGCCCTTGGAATCCGCCAGGGCATCCAGCACGCTGTAGTTGCGCTTGCTGATGGCCACGCGGCCTTGCGTGCCAGCCGCACCCAACACGGTCAGGAACTCGCGTGAATCGTGGGCGGTGATCACGTCGCCCGCGTGCAGCAGGATGTCGTTGTCCTGGTTGCGGTAGATATCCGACAGCCGCAAGGAAGTAATCTCCTTGCCTCGCCGCAGCGTGATCACCAACGCCTCGGGATTGGTCTGCACCGGCGCGGCCTGCGCCAACGCGCTACTCAGGCGCTGGGTAGTCTGCGTGATGGGATACAGGCCGGGCTTGGTCAGGTTGCCCTGTACGGTGACCATCTGTCCGCGCGCATCGGCAACCCGGGTCACGCTGACATCGGAACCGACGATCAGCTTGCTCAAGCGGGCGACCACGGCGTCATGCAGCTGCGCCAGCGTCATGCCGGCGGCACGGAATTTACCGAGTATCGGCAGATAGAGATTGCCCGCCCGGTCTATCTCCTGGTTGCCCAGGTCGCTCACGCCGGAGGGATTGGCGGCGAACACCCCCAGTCCATCGCGCTCCCACACCGTCACGTTGATGCCGTCGCCAGGAACCAGCTGGTCGAAGCCGGCATTGGTCGAGTCGCGGTAACGCGCGGGGAAGTCCACGACCTCAGGCACATTGCTTTGCCGCGCGTTCTCGCGCGAGACGGGGACCACCACGACATCCTTGTCGTCGTGCGCCCCCACCATTTCACTGAGCATCGGCCCTGAACGGGGCAACTGGCACCCCGTCAGGGACAGGCCGGCGCAGGCCAGCATCAACAGGATCGCCAGGCGTTTCAGGAAATCCGGCCGCGCGCCGGCGGCCGGGCAGTTGTTCATCACGTTCATTATTTTTGGGGTCGCGCAAATATTGCCGGGCAATCAGGCCTCCATCAGACGCATCGGCCCGAGATCGATGCGCTCATCGTTTTCGGGCGTGCGGATAAAAGGTACGCACAGGCCGAGAAAGCGCTCCAGCATCGCACTGAGCGAAAACAGGTCGCGCGCGCGTTGCCGGCAATGCTCCCGCAACACGTCATTACCGCGCACCTTGTCCACCATGGACGCGATCTTGCCGCAGGCTTCGTTCAAATTCGGATGGTCGAGATCATCGATCAGATGACCTGTCACGTTCTGCACAAAGCATTCGCCCGCGCCGCCGGCCGGTGTCGACACCACCGGCACTCCCAGCAGCTGGGCTTCGATCAAGACATTGGGCAAGCCTTCGAACCTCGATAACAACACGCTGGTATCCATGCGCGAATACCAATAACCGACGTGGTTGGACAGGCCCACTAGCAAGAGCCGTTCCGTCACCTTCAGTTCATCCGCCAAGCCGACGATGATGTCGTGCAGGCGGCCATCGCCGACGATGACAAAGCGCGCTTGCGGGCGCTCCTTGAGGTATTGCGCGGCCAGCTTGATCCACAGCTGCGGACGCTTGTCGGGTTCCAGGCGGAACACGCCGCCTATGGTCTCCGTGGCATCAGCCGTACTGGCTTCGAATTCCGTCCACTTTCGCTCGTCCTCTTCCGAAGAACCCGTCGTCAGTTCGGGGACGCCGTTGTACAGGATGTGGAAGCGTTCAAGCGGAATGCCCAGCCACTGCGAATAGGCCTCCGCGGCCGCCAGGCTGTTGCTGGCGAATGACACGCCGGGCACGCGCGCCAGCGCCTGGTACAGCACCGGATATTCCTCGCGGAAGCGGTCCTTGCGTATATTGGGCGGCAGCCCGCGGAACACCAGGTGTATCGTCGGCACGCCAGCCAGCAGGGCCGCCAGCGCGCCGAACAGGCACGTGCCGTCCTGCCACAGGCTGACGACGTCAAACTCGTTCGCGCGCAAATGCGGTGTGAGCCGGGTGACGCCGTAGTGCACCGGCGGCGGCAGCTGTTCCAGCAGGCGGGTCAAGCCCGGATCGGGCACGACCTGATGGGAAACGGAGATGGGCGGCAGCCTGTTGATTTCCGTCACCGGAATCTGGGCGTTGAGCAGCACGGGCAGGAAGAAATTCAAACCCTGCTTCTTTCCCGTTCCGGAAGGCTCGGTGTGCTGCTTCACCAATACCGCCACTTCACCTGGGCGCAAGCACGTTGGCGTCGGCAAGGGCTCATCGGTACCCGCCAGGCGATTCAGTTCACCGGCAAGCCGCGTCAGCTGGCGCTCGGCACCACCGGGCCCCAGGCTGCCGGTGACCAGCGCAATCGACACGGGCCGTTCCGGCGGCTGCTCGGCGATCCTGCGGTTGCGAAAGTGCAGGATCGCATGCTTCATCGACACGATGCGGATGTCCTGCCCGGACAGTTCATCCCTGGATTCGAGTTCCTGGTAGAACGCATAGTCATTGGCCAGGCTGCTCGCCAGCTCGGCCGCCTTGCTGCCCGGGGCGAGCACGCCCATGACCGGCTCGATGACCTCGAACGCATCGGCAAGCAGGCCCCGCTTGCGCAGGCGCTTGGCGAACTCGATACGCACGTTGCGATCTTCGCGCTGCCCAATGAGCCGGCGAAACAAATCATCCGACTGCTCGTAGGCACGGATGTCGTTGAGCAGCTTGGCCCGGGCGAACAGCAGGTCCCAGTTGCCGCTCATTTCCGGTACATGCCGTTCTATCAGGGCCAGGGCCTCGTCGACATGTCTTTCCTTGACGAGACGGGTAGCGCTATACCGGACGACCTGCAGGTCGTCCGGGCACTCGCGCAACAGCTCCTGCCACTGCTCGGACATGCCTTCGTTGACGCCCGCCAGCTCCTTGAGCCGCAGCAACAGGAAGCGGACTTTGGTGTCCGCCATGTGCTCGCGGGCCAAGACGATAGCGCGCGGCAGGTTGCCCTGCGCGAGCTGCACCCGCGGGGACGCCGCGACAATCTCCTCCAACTGAGCATGAACCGATCTGAGGTCGGATAAATCGTTCTCTTGTTCGGCAGCCAGTGCGGAGTTCATGCGGCCTTCCTCCGGTTGATCTTCTCAATCCAGATCTGGCAACGCTTGACCTGATGCTCGAATTGCTTGCCATCGTCCGATTGCGCATTGAGCTGTTGCCAGTAAGGCAAAGCTTGCTCGAAGCGGTGCAGGCGCATGGCGCCGACAGCCGCCAGGCGCAAGCCGATGGCATCATCCGGAACGAGTGCCAGGATCCGTTCGCCCAAGTCCAGACGCTCGGTGGTGCTGGAAGGCTCCAACGCACGAGCCTCGGCATACAGGGCTGCCAGGATGCGGCGCTTCTCGTGGGGCACTTCCGTCATGTCCGGCCACGACTGCGCGATACGGTCCAACAACTTCCAGGCCGCTTTGTGATCACCCGCGGCAAGAATCTCCCGCGAGGCGCGAATCGCGCGCGGTCCGAGCCTGGCCAGCTGACGTTGCGCTTCCTCCTTGGCCGCCTGATCGGCGGACGCATGGGAGAGCACGGCGTTGTAGGCATCGATGGCTTCGCCAAACCAGCCGCCGTTGAACGCCACCCGGGCGAAATACAGTTGCGTGCTGAGTTGGGCGGAATCGTCCGCCGCGGCTTGCTCCAGATGATGCATGGCGGTTTTCTTGTCGCCGAGGGCATCGGCGGCGCGGCCACGCATGGCATCGAGTTCCGGGAAGTCGATCTGGGTATCCAGCGCCAGATCCGTAAGCTCGATCACTTCCTTATGGTTGCCGGCCAGCAAGGCGGCGCGCACACCCAGGCGCAGTGCGCGCTCGAATGCGCGTTGCGCACGCACGCTGGTCAAGGTGCCTGGCGCCAGCAGACGATGTCCGCAAATCATGTCGGCGGCGTCGCGCAGGCGTCCTTCTTCCAGCGCGCGGGCGCCTTCCTCGGCCCATGCCGATGACTGCCCTTGCAACCAGGAAGAGATCTCTTCGTTGTCGCTCTTTTTCAGTCCGCAAGAAACCGCCAAGGCGCAAGCCGCCATGACGCTACCGCGCCACGACGCTTCCTTGACCAATTCCAACGCTTCCTTTTCCGAAAGCACGGGCGATTCGGCTGCAAGGGCACGCAAGCCCGCGCGGTCACCGGCCAGCAGGCGGTCGCGCCACAGCATGGTGAAGCTGCGGCCATGCGACGGCAACGTCTGCCGGACCTCGTTGACCCAGCGCATGACGCTCTCCATATCGCCGCTTGCCTGCAGCATGGACAGCACCGTGTCGGCGGCTTCGACCGCCCACGCGTCGGTGGGCGTGGATATGCGGAACAACTGCTTCCATTTGCCCAGCGCTTCGTCGCCATTGCCCAGCTGTGCACCGGAGATCGCGGCAATGCGTATGATTTCCGGGGTTTCGTTCTCGTCGCCCAGCAGACCAGCCGCCAGCGAATACGCCAGATCGTGATGCCCAAGCTTGAAGTGATTGCGCATCAGGATCTGCTCGGCCTTGCTACCCGAGGCCAGGGCGCCGTCCGCGGGGCCCAGCAAAGCCAGCGATCCCTCGTAGTCGCCCAGCTCTTCCTGGATCCGCGCCATCAGCAGCACATGGTCGGGCAGTGCGGGATGGCGGCGCAGCACATCGCGGACACGCCGCGACGCTTCGCGCAGATTGCCCGCGTCCCAGATCTTCTCGATGCGTTCCGCGCTCTCTTCGGCCGTCAGCTTCGGCGCCGACGACTGCGGCGTGGAGGCACTCATCTTCGGCCGCATGAAATTCTTGTACCAGTCGGCGCACAGGCGTTCGGAAAAGGCTTCCGAGTAATGCGTCAGGTCCAGCCCGCCGTCTTCCAAGGCGTCGGCCTGGCCGAGCTTGTTCATCAGCGGCGTGGGATCGTAGCAAGGCACGCCGATGCGCTGCGCCGCCGCCGTGACGGCGGCGATCAGCTGCTCGCGCTGCTCGATCGTGACGTTGTCCGGCGTCAAGGCGTTGACGTGGGTCACGAAGACCACTTTGTCCTTACCCAGAAGATCGACGATCTGGGCCATTTCGCTCTCGATCTCTTCGTCCGTGAGATCGCGCTTGACGATGCGGGCCAGCAACTCCTTGTCGTCCGCCGGCAGGCTCTTGAATACGGGATCCTGGTCCAGCCACGCGCGCCGTTCCGCCAGCTTGTCGGCGACGGCCATGGACCAGAACGTGCGAGTACGCGTGCGGTCAGCGAAAAACTCGCTGAAGTAGCGCCCCACGTAATTGGATTGGATGGGGTGGCCGTCGATCGTCAGCAGCTTGCGCGAGGACAACTCGACGATGTACAGGTCGGCCGGCTTGTGCGTCCCGCGTCGTGCCTGCTCGCCATTCGACGGCCGGAAAACCAGCCGTTGAACGGCGACGGGGATGTCGCCCTTGCCGAACATGAAGCGCGCCTGTTGCAGCGCCTCCGTGCTGGTATGCACGAAACCGTAGTTGCGTCCCAGCTGCAGCTTGATGGGGTAGCGGCCTACGGCCCCCCGCAAGGGGGTATGGATTCGGCAAGTTCCAATGGGAGCGGTCGTGAAAGCAACCATTCATGGTCTCCTGAAGTGTTAGATCGACGGCCGGAACGCTTACAGCGTCCAGTACAAAACGTCCGACTGAAGGCGGCTGCTATCCAGCACGGACTTCAAGTCGCACACCATGCCGCCGCTCTTGACCAGATCGGGCATGTCTTCCCAGATCGAGTCCATGGTTTCGCGGTGAGGAACGGCCAGGATCAGCACGTCCATGTCGTTGAAATGCGCACGGTCGACCAGCTTGATGCCGTATTCGTGCTCCATCTGGGCCTTGTCGACCATGGGGTCGCAAGCCACCGGTGAAATGCCGTACTGACCGAGGGCGTTGTAGAGATCGACCACCTTGGAATTGCGGATGTCGGGCACGTTTTCCTTGAACGTCATGCCCAGAATGCCGACCTTGGTCTGGGCATTGAGGCGGCCGTTGCGGGCCAGCGTCTGCACCACGCGCGATGCCACGTGATTGGCCATGCCGTCGTTGATGCGCCGGCCCGAGAGAATCACCTCGGGGTGATAGCCCAGTTCCTGCGCTTTCGACGTCAGGTAATAGGGATCGACGCCGATGCAGTGGCCGCCAACCAGGCCCGGCGTGAAGCGCAGGAAATTCCATTTGGTGCCGGCGGCCTCCAGCACTTCCGAAGTGCGGATGCCGACCAGATCGCAGATCTTCGACATCTCGTTCATCAACGCGATATTGATGTCGCGTTGCGTGTTCTCGAGCACCTTGGCGGCTTCCGCCACTTTGATCGAGGAAGCGCGGTGGACACCGGCGTCGATGATCTTTTCGTAGACACCGGCGACGATTTCCAGCGCCTCGTCATCCTGGCCGGACACGATCTTGACGATCTTCTCCAGCGGATGTTCCTTGTCGCCCGGGTTGATCCGTTCGGGGCTGTAGCCCAGCTTGAAATCGACGCCGCAACGCAGGCCGGAGGCTTTCTCCAGCTCCGGTCCGCAGATTTCTTCGGTGGCGCCGGGGTGGACGGTGGATTCGAAGACGACGATGCAGCCGGGGCGCAGGACCGGGCCGATCAACTGGCAAGCCTTCACCAGCAGAGAGAAGTCCGGGTTGTTCTTCTCGTCCACGGGGGTGGGCACGGCGACCACGAAGAAGTCGCAGCCTTCCACGTCCTTGATGCTATCGGTGAAGCGTATTGGAGAATCAATCAACAGGTGACGTTCGATCTCGCCGGTCCAGTCGTCCCCCTCTTTGAGGCGTTCGATTCGTCGTTTATCGACATCAAAGCCGATCACATCAAAGCGCTTGGAAAGCGCCACGGCTACCGGAAGGCCCACATACCCAAGGCCACACACTGCGATTTTCTTGACCACTGCTACCTCTCAATTTCTCATCGTGTCGATGACACTAGGAGTCGACGCGCCTAGACAATTCGACATATATCGGAAACGTCTTGTCTTATTTAGCGCGGGGTGCACTACTAAGAACGTTTACAGATCGACGATGTGGCTTCGTCCGTTCGGATGAATCACATCGACGGCGAATCCTAGACGGAGGCCAGGGCAACTTTCTTTCTAAAAATTTTGATTGCTCTGGAAATGAATCAGGATAGACCCGAGGAAACCCGTAATTCACCGCAATAAATTACATTCATTACAGAAACGGCAACACGCGGATGCGGGCCAGTTATTTATAGATATTTAAAAGCGTGTCTTTTGTCTTATTTAATATGCACGCAAAGAAATAATGACTCATCCCAGTGCGTATTGTCTAGGCTGAATAGGTACGCCAATATCGTTACGCGAAAGGAAAAGCGTCGTAAAGGTGTGCTATGGACGGAGTAACGACGCAGTAAATATTGAGGAGAAATAGGGGGCGCCCGCGGCGGGCGGCGGGCTGCGGGTTGCCGGCTGCGGGTTCCCTGCACCGGCAGGCCCGCCCACTCAGCCGGACTTCTCGCTGGCACAGGCGAGCATCGCCTCACCTATCCGTTCGCTACCCTGCGCCATGGCGCCGTGGGCCGCCCCTTCGATATCGCGGCGGTCCTTGTTCTGGCTCAGCTTGTACTTGCCGACCAGGCGGGTGACTTCCACCTGGATCCCGACGATGGCCTTGAGCAGCGTGTCGATGTACTCGGGCGTGCTGTCCGTCATCTTCCACGGCTTGGGCTGCGTGGCTTCATGCGTGCGGGTCAGTCGGGCGACCACGCCGCGCACATAGCGTTCATCATCCCTCACCGTGATCCTGCCGTGGGCATGCGCGACCATGTAGTTCCAGGTCGGCACCTGCTTATGCAGCTCGTGCTTGCTCGGATACCAGTTCGGCGAGATATACGCATCGGCCGCACGGAACACCACCAGGACGTCATCGCCATCCCGCACCTCCTGCCAAAGGGTATTGCTCCGGGCAACGTGCGCATGCAGCGTGGTGGAGGCTCCGGTTTCCAGCTCGAACGGCAGATGATTGGCATCCAGCCCGGCAGCGCCGTGAGTAATCAAGGTGCCGAAGGGATGGGCACGAATCAGATCGTGCAGCGAATCAAGCTGCGGGACGGCGAAGTGTTCAGGGACGTACATGAAATGGCCTGCGAGGAAGAGGTGTGGACCGGACAGCCGGGAAGCAAGGTGCAATCTTCTCCTGGAACTGGCCCCGGATTAAGTTCCAGTTCTCGCCTATCTGACTGGGCCACTTCGCGCGCCTCGCATCTTCGCATCGACCGGAGATGCGCCACAAAAACATCCTATCGAGGGAAAACCCGGACAAATCGATTCGCACAAACCAGCAAGCCTTCGATAACATTGGATCCAATATAAAGTAACCAGCGACTCCATCACTCCTTCTCCCCTCGTTTTCCAAGGAAGCACGACATGACTATCCAGTGGCAAGGCATTTTCCCCGCGGTCACCACCAAACTCAAACCGGACTTCTCATTGGACGTGGACGCGATCCGCGCCGGCCTCGAACGCCTCATCGCCAACGGCGTCAGTGGCGTCGTGATGATGGGCATGGTGGGCGAGAACGCCCAGTTGTCCCCCGAAGAAAAGCTGACTGTCCTGCGCACAGCGAAAGAGACCGTCAAGGGCCGGGTGCCCATCGTGTCCGGCGTGGCGGAAACCAGCACCGAAAAGGCGGTCGCTTACGCCAAGGAAGCGGAGAAGCTGGGCATCGATGGATTGATGGTGTTCCCCGCCCTGACCTATAAGTCGGACAACCGCGAAACGATCGCCTTCTACAAGGCCGTCGCCAGCGCGTCCAAGCTCGAAATCCTGCTTTACAACAATCCCCGCGGCTATGGCGTGGACCTGACGCCCGATGTCGTCGCTGAACTTCTGGCGGCGCCGACCATTACCGCCATCAAGGAAGAATCCTATGACACCACGCGCGTCACGGACCTGATCTCGCGGTTCGGCGACCGGCTGAACGTCGTGTGCGGCGTCGACGACCTGATCCTGGAAAGCGCGGCACTGGGCGTGAAAGCCTGGGTGTCCGGCATGGCCAACGCCCTGCCCAAGGAGTCGGTCGAATTGCTCAAGCTTGCCGTCGCCGGCGACTTCGCCAAGGCCCGCAAGCTCTACGCGGTACTGACGCCCCTGTTCCACCTCGACACCGTCGTCAAACTGGTCCAGCACATCAAGCTCGCGGAAAACATCGTCAGCGGATCCGCCGAGACGGTCAAACCCCCTCGCCTGGACCTGGAAGGCGCGGAACGCGAGAAAACCATCGCCATCATCAAGAAGACGCTCGCCGATCTCAAGGCGCTCGGCTACTAACCCGGGAGGGGATACCAACATGTCCATGGTCTCAGCGCGCCTGGAGCGCATTCCATTCTGCAGGGCCCACCTGATGCTCTTGCTCATGGGCGGGCTCGGCTTTGCATTCGAAGCGTTGGACGCGGGCATCATTGCTTTCGTCCTGCCCGTGCTGCGCACGCAGTGGGACCTGAGCAGCATCCAGGTGGGCGTGCTAGCCAGCAGCACCTACGTCGGCTTTCTGATTGGTGCCCTGGCCGCGGGCCTGCTGGGAGACCGCTTCGGGCGCCGTGGCGTCATGATGTGGGCGCTGTCCATTTTTTGCGTCATGTCGGTTGCCAACGCACTGACCCATGACTGGCATTGGTTCCTGACCTTCCGCGTGCTGGGCGGCATAGGCATGGGCGCTGAAGGCGCCATCATCGCGCCGTTCCTGGCGGAATTCGTCGCCAGCCGCTATCGGGGGCGCTTCACGGGCGCTTTGGCGGGGTTTTTCTCCTTTGGTTTCGTGGCGGCGGCGCTGCTCGGCTACTTCGTCGTGCCGCTGTCGGACGATGGCTGGCGTTGGGCGCTATTCATCACCGCGGCGCCCGTGCTGGTGCTTCTGTGGTGGCGCAAAGCCTTGGATGAATCGCCGCGCTGGCTCGAAAGCCAGGGGCGCGATGCGGAAGCCGATGCCGTCGTCAGCAAGCTGGAAGCCAAGGCCGAACGCATCCTGGGTACGCCGCTGCCGGCGCTGAAGCCCGACGCCGCGCCGCCGCCCACCCAGACAGCCAAGACCACGCCGTTTCATCTTCAACTGCTGGCATTGTGGCAACCGCCCTGGCGTGGCATCACCGCGATGACATGGACGTTCTGGCTTTCGATCACCTTCTGCTCCTACGCGTTTTTCACGTGGATCCCGGGGCTGCTCGTTCAGCAAGGGCTGACCATCACCAAGAGCTTTTCGTATTCCATCGCCATCTATCTGGCCCAGATCCCCGGCTACTACTCCGCCGCGTACTTCAACGACAAGATAGGCCGTAAAGCGACCATCGTGATGTACATGGCTTTCGCCTGCGCCGCGGCCATCGCGCTGGTATTCATCAAGGATCCGACCGGCATTCTGGTGGCGTCTATCTTCCTGTCCTTCGGCATGAATGGCGTGAACGCCGGCCAGTATGCCTACACGCCCGAGCTTTACCCCACGCATATGCGCGCCACCGGCATGGGCACCGCGTCATCTTTTGCGCGTCTTGGTGCCATCGCATCGCCCACCATCGTCGGCGCGATCTATCCTGCCCTGGGTTTCGCCGGCGTCTTCGGCATGACGACGCTGGTGCTTCTGACCGGCGCGCTCGCGGTCCTCTTCTTCGGCATCAATACGACCGGCAGGACACTGGAAGACATCGCGGCCTCCAATGCCCGCGCAGGCGGTGCCGCTTCAGGAGACCCTCTTGCAACGACCCGCTAAGCTGGACATCCTCGCGCACCTGGCGACGGCGCTGGGCGCGGCCACGACACATGCACAAATTTGGCAGGCCAGCGACGCGGCGCTGCAGGCGCTGTACGGACATCGGCTGTACACGATACTCGCCTTCGATGCCAAGGCCAGGCTATTGCAACGCCTCTATAGCAGCCGCCCCGATATCAACCCCGTGGGCGGCATCAAACGCGTCACGCAGAGCCCATGGGTAGATCGGGTACTGCTCGCGGGCACGGGCTATGTCGGCTCTTCCCCGGCGGACCTGGCCGCCGTCTTTTCCGATCATGCCTTGTTGACCAGCCATGGCCTGGGTAGCGTATTGAACATCTCCGTACTCAACCGGGGCACGGTCGTGGGATCTCTCAACCTGCTCGATCGCGCCGCCAACTATGATGACGTGGACCTGGCTCCCGCCAACATCGTCGCCCAACTACTGGCCGCCGCGCTGACCGCGGCGGCATCGACCTTGGACGCTGAACTGCCGCCGGGTGTCGCGCTCGAGACCGTCTAACCATGGAAACCAAGATGATCGTCCTGAAAAACTGCAAGGTTCTCGATATCAATCATCCCGACGACGCGACGCTCTACTCCATCCTTGTGGTCGACGGCAGGATTGAACAGATCGCCGCGGGCGAGCTGCCTGTGAAAGATGCTGCCGTTGTCGACGTGGCAGGCAAGACGGTCATGCCGGGCATGATCGACTGCCATGTGCACGTGATTGCTTCCGTGGCGAATCTCGGCTTGAACGGGCGCCTGCCGAACACCCTGGCCATACTCAGGGCCGTGCCCATCCTGCAAGGCATGCTCGAACGGGGATTCACGTCGGTACGCGACGCCGGCGGCGCCGACTACGCCCTGACCCGCGCCATCGAGGACGGCACCATAGATGGGCCGCGCCTATTCATCAGCGGCAAAGCCTTGTCGCAAACCGGCGGGCATGCCGATTTCCGCGATCGCTACGATCATTCGGATCCGGACCCCTGTGGGTGCAACCGCAATGCCGGCGCGATCGGGCGTATCGTCGACGGCGTCGACGCCATCAGAAAGGCGGTCCGTGAAGAGATGCGATCGGGGGCCAACCAGATCAAGATCATGGCATCCGGTGGCGTTGCCTCGCCTACCGATCCTATCGGCAATCTGCAGTTCTCGGTCGACGAGATCAAGGCCGTGGTCGAAGAAGCGCAATCCCACCAGACCTATGTCATGGCACACGCCTACACGGCGGCCGCCATCAGCCGCGTCGCCAGGCTGGGCGTGAAGACGATAGAGCACGGCAACCTGATCGACGACGACGCGGCCGCTGTCATGGCGCAGCACGGCACCTATGCAGTACCCACGCTCGTCACTTACGATGCCATGAGCAAGGTCGGCAAACAGCAGGGTTTGTCGGACGACACGTTGGCCAAGAACGAGAACGTGCGCCTGCAGGGAATCGAGGCGCTGAAGATTCTGCAGCGCCATGGCGTGAAGATGGGCATAGGCAGCGATCTGCTGGGCGACATGCAGCAGTACCAGACGGAAGAACTGGAGATACGGGCCAAGGTGCTGGGCAATTTCGAGGTGATCTGCCAAGCCACCGCCATCGGCGCGGAGATTCTCGACCGCCAAGGCAAGCTGGGGGTGGTATCGGAAGGCGCTTATGCAGACCTGCTGGTAGTCGATGGCGACCCGGTCGAAGACATCTCCGTACTCGTCAGGAATCAAGGGGAGAAGATCGTTGGAGTGATGAAAGGCGGAGCTTGGGTACGGCAACCGTCTTCCTGATTTTGCGTGCCGCAAGCTTTCCTTTTGAACCAGGATCCATGCAATGAACCACACCTTCTTTTGTATCGACGGCCATACCTGCGGCAATCCGGTCCGCCTCGTCACCGGTGGCGCCCCGGCCTTGCAAGGGAACTCGATGATCGAGCGGCGCGCCCACTTCGAGCGGGACTACGACTGGATACGCACGGCCTTGATGTTCGAGCCCCGTGGGCATGACATCATGTCCGGCACGATCGTCTATCCACCGACGCGGCCGGATTGCGATGTGGCGATACTCTTCATCGAGGTCAGCGGCTGCCTGGCGATGTGTGGGCACGGCACCATAGGCACGGTGACCTTCCTGATCGAGAACGGCCTGGTCAAGCCGCGCGAGCCCGGCGTTCTACGCCTGGACACCCCGGCCGGCCTGGTGCTGGCCAACTACACGCTGGCCGGAGAATATGTCGAATCCGTGCGACTGACGATAGTCCCCTCCTTTCTCCACTCGCGCGACTTGTCCGTCGACGTGGACGGCTTGGGGGAGATCCGTTTCGACGTTGCCTATGGCGGCAACTTCTACGCCATCGTCGAAAGCCAACCCAATTTTTCCGACCTGGATAGTCTCTCGCCTTCCGACATCCAACGCCTGAGTCCCATCTTGCGGCGCAAGGCCAATGAGAAATACACCTTCGTGCATCCTGAAACGCCGGAGATCAACGGCCTGTCCCACGTCATGTGGACCGGCAAGCCCCATATGAAAGGCGCCAGCGCCCGCAATGCGGTGTTCTATGGCGACAAGGCGATAGACCGCTCGCCCTGCGGCACGGGCACCTCCGCGCGGATGGCGCAATTGGTGGCGAAAGGAACCCTGGCGATCGGCGAAAAATTCGTCCATGAGAGCATCATCGGCACGTCGTTCAACGGTATCGCGGTGGAGCCTGTCAAGGTCGGCGACTATGACGGCATTCGTCCCAGCGTTGAAGGGTGGGCACGCATCACCGGCCACAACACCATCTTCGTCAATGACCGTGATCCGTTGTGGCAGGGATTTTTGGTCAAGTGATCGAGCGTCGGTCGGATCCGGGAATTATCGGAGGCATCCATCCAGGCCTACCACCCATGGGTGGCAGGCCTGCAGCATTGCGGTCATGGTGAGCGTGATCGAATCTGGAGAATAGGAAATGCGACATCTGGTCGTAGTAGGGGCCGGCATCGTTGGACTCAGTTGCGCGTGGGCGGCCCAAGGACGTGGCTTCCACGTCACCGTGGTGGACAGGGATTTCGAGGGAGACCGGGCGTCCCATGGCAATGCCGGCGGCATCGCCGTTTCCGAATGCGTACCGCTGAGCCTGACGGGCATGGGGTTGAAACCGCTGCGCTGGCTGTTGGATCCACTTGGGCCGCTGGCCATCCGGCCTGGCCACGCGCCGCGTCTGCTGCCCTGGTATTTGGCGCTGCGTAAAGTCGGCGACCCGGCTACCTATGCGCGCATAGGCGACGCCCTGGCGTCCCTGAACCAGCTATGCCTGGCGGACTTCGAAGCCATGCTTGGTGATCTCGGTTTGTCCGCGGATCTGCACAAGCGCGGAGCCTTGACCGTCTATGAAACCGACGCGGCTTACGCCGATGACCAGGCGTCCTGGCAATTCAAGCGTGACCGGGGCGTGCGCTGGCGCTCCGTCGATTTGAGTGAGCTGCGGGAGCTGGAACCGGGGCTGGCGCCTGTCTTCAAGCACGCGGTCATGCTGGAAGACTGGGCGCACATCGATGATCCCAAGCGCATTGTCGACGTGTTGCGGCAGAAGGTCCTGGAGCGCGGCGCGGCTTTCGTCCGTGGCGATGCCACGAGCGTCGAGACGGGTGGAGCTGGTGGCGTTGGCGGCGTTGGTGGCACTGGTGGCACTGGTGGCACTGGTGGCACTGGTGGCGCAGGTAGCGCTAGCCGCTCGGCCGGCTCGAGCAACGTTGCGGTGCGCACCAGCGACGGCAGGCTGGTGGCGAGCGACAAAGTTCTAATCGCCGCGGGAGCATGGTCCGCGCGGCTCGCGCGCACCGTGGGCGACCGCGCCCTGGTCGAAAGCGAACGCGGCTATAACACGACGCTACCCCGAAGCGCCGGCCGGCTGAATCGCGAAGTCATCTTCGCGGAACGGATGTTCGTCGCCACCCCGTTGGCGATAGGCCTGCGCATCGGCGGCGCGGCCGAATTCGCGGGACTGGACGCCGCGCCGAACTTCAAACGCAGCGAAGCCTTGTTGAAACTGGCGCGCCGCTATCTTCCGGATCTGGAGGATGCCGGCGCCAAACAGTGGATGGGCAACCGCCCGACCACCCCGGACTCCCTGCCCGTGATAGGCGCATCACCAAAAAATCCAGATATCCTTTACGCCTTCGGCCATGGCCACCTGGGTTTGACTCAGTCGGCAACAACAGCCTCGCTGATCGCACAGTTATTGGCGAACGAACGTCCGCGCGTCGACCTGGCGCCGTATTCCATTGCGCGATTTTGATCGAGTTCGCCGCGCCTGGGTCAAAGACGGCGCGGCCATGCGAATCAGCGGGGCAAAGCCGATGCCGGCCCACCGCACGAGCGGCACCGGTGTACCGCCTAGGGATAGGCCTCATTCAAGGAATGACGAGTAAGGCTCATCATGGGGCCTCGACCATCCTGAATCGATCGGACCATGCCCTCCCATCACCTTCCCGCTTCCCCCGAAACCATCCACTGGGGATACCTGAGCGCCGCGCTCAAGCCCTCCGTCGTCGTTGACTCCGGTGACACGGTTGTCATCGATACCGTCAGCGGAGGGCCCGGCTATTTGAACGAACTCGGGCTCGATCTGCTCCCCGAGCATCGTCTGATCCACGAGCAATGCAAACCCATGTTTGCCGGACACATCCTGACCGGCCCTATCGGCATCAGCGGTGCCGAACCCGGCGATGTGCTGGAGGTGCGGGTACTGGACATCAAGCTGCGCTACCCATGGGGATGGAACTCACAGCTGCCTCTGCGCGGCACGCTGCCAGAAGACTTTCCCAATAGACGCATCATGGCGATCCCCATCGACAAGGAACGCATGCTCGCCGAGATGCCCTTTGGGCCGTCAATTCCCCTGGCACCCTTCTTCGGCGTCATGGCCGTGGCACCCCGCGCCGGGTACGGTCCCGTCAGTTCCATCGAGCCGCGCGAATACGGCGGCAATATGGACAACAAGGAACTCGGCGTAGGTTCGACCATTTTCTTCCCCGTGCAAACACCGTTGGCCCTGTTCTCCACGGGCGATGGACATGCGGTACAAGGCGACGGCGAGGTCTGCCTGACCGCGCTGGAAACTTCGCTGACCGGGACTTTTCAATTCATCCTGCACAAACGCATTGCGCTGGACCTGCCGATCGCGAAGACCGCTACGCATATCATCACGATGGCATTCCACGAAGACCTGGATGACGCCGCCAAGATCGCGCTGCGCAAAATGATAGCCCTGCTGTGCAAAACCCAGGGATGGTCCGAACAGGACGCCTATACCTTCTGCAGCCTCGCTTGCGATCTCCATGTCACCCAGCTGGTCGATGGCAATAAAGGCATACACGCGATGGTCCGCCGCGACCTGCTCGCCAACGATATAAGCATGGCGCAGCTGGGCAGCTAGCCTCCATCAAGCCGCGCGAGCCGCCCCAGCGGCCTATTCCTTGGGCAAGGAAATCCGCCCGCCTTTGCGTCTCGGCTTAGGTTCGACACCTATCCGTCCATCGCGCGCGAGCACCAGCGCCGCCGCCTGCTGGGCGGTGTCCTCGAATCCCGGGTCGCTTTCGGGAACGTAGAGCCACTTACCCAGCACGGGATGCGGACGCAGTGCCGGCAGGTCTTCGATGAGCGCCGCATGGCGGTCTTGCGAGGTGCATACGAGCAGGCCGCTCCAGGGCTCGTTTCGATCCGCGGCCACCAGGCACAACTGCCCATCCAGATACGCGGCCAGGCAGCCGAACATCGGCTTGGACAAATAGGTTTCCTCGCGATCGAGGACATCGAAAATCCAGGCAAGTGAATTCAAGGCCGCCGGCATGGGTACATTCCTTTGAGGCGCATCAATCCATTTTATGGAACAGCGCCTGCCCGTGTTCGCGCAACAGATCCACCAGCTTTTCGGCGGCAGGCGAAAGACTGACATCCTTCGGATAAGTCAGACCGAAGTTGCGCACCAGCGTCGTGGTCTGCAGAGGGATCTCGCGCAATCGCCCGCGGCTGGCCTGGATGGTGCGCCGGGATACGAAGCTGAGCAGATGCGTGTCGGCGATGACGCGCGGGATCAACGGAATGGAGTTGGTCTCGATCTGCGTCTGCGGCGGCGTCAGGCCGCGCGACTCGAAGACCTGATCCAGCCACACCCGGCTGGCCACGCTGACATTGGGCAGAGCCCAGCGATAACACGCCAACTGCTCCAGGGTCACGGGCTTGCGGGCGCGCAGGATGGGATGCCCGGCGCCCGCGGCCACCACCACGATGTCTTCCAACAAGGTGTCGTAGACGAATTCAGCGTCGTCATGTTCAGGCACGAAGCCCAGCACGAGATCCAGATTGCCGTCGCGCAATTCGATACGCGACTCGTAATTCATGCGGATCAACAGCTTGAGCTGTACGTCGGGAGCCTCCTGCAGCAAACGCTGCGAGATGGTCGGCAACAGGTACTCGGCGCCCAGCGGTCCACATCCCAGGCGCACGATGCCGGCGGTACCCTGCCCCAACGCGGCGACCTCTTCCCGCACGGCATCCGCGGCGTTCAGCAGAGGCGTGGCGCGCGCAAGCAAGGCCGCGCCTGCCGCGCTCAGACGCTGTCCACGGCCCACGCGCTCGAACAGTCGCGCGCCCACCGATGCCTCCAGACGGGTGATGGCCTTGATCAGCGCCGGCTGTGACCGATGCACGGCGTCCGCCGCGCGCCGCGTATTGCCGGCCTGGGCCAGAGCCACGAAGTATTTGAGATCACGCAGGTCCATTAAATTTGATATCCAAAAGGACTCAATTGATGAAAATTTTACAGTAGACCGGATCAATCATCAGCACCGACAATTTCGCCAGTGCCCGCATCCAGCGCCCTGGATGCGTCGGCACGCATGTCTCTTTCCGAGAATCCCCATGACCCACACCGTTTTCGTTACCGCTCCCAAACTCGCGCAAGCCGGCGTGGACTTGCTGGACGCCGCCGGCGTGCGCATCATCTATCTGCCCGATGCCGATGACGTCGAGAACGTGCGCGCCATCATGGCCCGCGAACCCATCGATGCCGTCATTTCCCGTACCGTGGCGCTGGATGCCCAGGCCATCGCGGCCTGCCCGACACTCAAGGTGGTCTCCAAGCATGGCGTAGGCGTCAGCAATATTGATGTGGTGGCCTGCACCGAACGCGGCATCCCTGTTTATATGACGCCCGGCGCCAATGCCCAGTCCGTCGCGGAAATGACCTTGGGCCTGCTGTTCGCGGCCGCGCGCCGCATCAACTGGATGGATGGCGAGCTGCGCGCCGGCCGTTGGTCGCGCGCGCAGGATGGCCTTGAGCTACAGGGCCGCGCGCTAGGCCTGCTGGGCTTCGGCCAGATCGGACAGCGCGTGGCGCGCGTATGCCTGGCGATGGGAATGCGCGTGCATGCTTGCGATCCCGCATTGCGTGGAGCAAGCAGTCCGGTTGCCGATGTCACTCCGTGGGATACGCTGGACGACATGCTGCCGCATTGCGACGTACTCAGCTTGCACGTGCCGTTGAATGCCCATACCCGCAATCTGCTGAACGGCGAACGTCTGGCACGCTTGCCCAAGGGAGCCATCCTGTTGAACACCGCGCGTGGCGAAGCGGTGGACGAAACCGCACTGGTGGATGCACTGCAAACGGGGCAGCTGTATGCCGCCGGCCTTGACACCATGGCGGTGGAACCACTGCCGCCCGACAGTCCGCTGCTACGGTTGCGCAATGTGGTGCTTACGCCGCACGTCGGCGGATCCACGCCGGCGGCGCTGGCGAGCATGGCGGCCGGCGCCGCGCGCAACGTACTCGGCTGGTTGCGCGGAGAACCCGCCGATGCCGCCGCGTGCGTGAATGCAGAGGTTCTGGCGCGAGCCGCAGCGCCGCGGGCTTGAAGCAAAGCCCGTTTTTCTTGTTCATGATTCTCTGGAGTGATGTATGACGCAAGACCCGACGCAAATTCGATCGCAAACCCCAACGAACGCGCCAACGAATGCCTCCGCCCAACCCTCCTGGCCGGCCGGCTACCGCATCAACCCACGCGCGGCCGGCCCCGCCGCCGACATCGTACAAGGCTTCCAAAACCTGCCCGCCGCGGCCGTCGGGGATGCCATGAGCCGCAACGTCGGCACCCTGGGATTACGGCAATATCACGCCAGACTGGATACGATGATCTGCGGCCCGGCCTTCACGGTGCGCGTGCGGCCCGGCGACAACCTGATGATCCACAAGGCCTTGATGATGGTGCAGCCCGGTGACGTGCTGGTCATCGATGGCGGCGCGGACCTGACGCAGGCGCTGGTCGGCGGCCTGATGCGCACCACCTGCGTGGCGCGCAAGCTGGCAGGGCTGGTCATCGACGGCGCCGTGCGCGACCTGGTCGAATGGGCCGAGGATGGCATGCCCATCTGGGCCCGTGGCCACACGCATCGCGGCCCGACCAAGGATGGTCCGGGTGAGATCAACGTGCCGATCACCTGCGCCGGCATGGCGGTGCTGCCGGGCGATCTCATCGTGGCCGATGCCGACGGCGTGATCGCCGTACGTGCCGATGAAGCCGCCGACATCCTGGCGCGCACGCGTGCCCATCTGGAGAAAGAAGCCAAGATACGCGAAACCAATCGCAGCGGAACCGCGGATCCGGAGCGATTCGATGCGGTATTGCGGGCCAAGGGCCTGCCCGTTTGAGGAGTATTGTTTCACCGTCGGGGCCGTGGCGCCCCGGCGGAATTATTACGATAAAAACAGGAGACCTCCCATCATGGATCGACGACATTTCCTCCAGGCCGCGGCGAGCGCATCGCTGATGCCTGCCGCGCTAATGCCCACCTTGGCCAGAGCGCAATCGGCCGACTGGCCCAAATCCCCCATCAAGCTCGTGGTGCCATTTCCGCCCGGCGGCGGCACCGATACCGTTTCGCGGCTGGTGGCGGAGAAGTTGACCGTACTGGACAAGTGGCAAGTGGTCGTCGACAACCGTCCTGGGGCGGCCGGCAATATTGGCCTGGACCAAGTTTCCAAGGCCCGCCCCGACGGCTATACGCTGGCGATGGCGCAGACCTCCAATATGGCGATCAACCCCGCGTTGTATGCCGGCATGCCTTTCGATCCCTTGAAGGACCTGACGCCCATCGTCGAAGTCTGCGCGCAGCCCGTCGTGCTGGTGGTACGCAACGAGTCTCCCTTCAAGACCCTGGCCGACCTGATCCAGGCCGCCAAGCGCGAGCCGGGCAAGTACACCGTCGCCCAGGCCGGCTTGGGCACGGTGGGCCATCTGGCTGGCGAGATGCTGATACGCGCGGCCGGCATCCAGATGATGCAGGTGCCGTACAAGGGCGCGGGTCCCGCCATGACCGATCTTCTGGGTGGCCAGGTGGACACGTATTTCGGCAGTGCGGCGTCGGTGATGCCGCAATTGCAGGCCAAGAAGATACGCGGCCTGGCGGTCACTTCCGCTCAGCGTCTGCCGGGGCTGCCCGATCTGCCGACCGTTGCGGAACAGGGCTATCCGGATTTCGAAGCCACGACGTGGCTGGGCCTGGTCGGACCGGCCGGATTACCCCCGAACGTGGTGACCGCGGTCAATGCGGCGGTCAACGCCGTGGTGGCAAGCAAGGAGGTGCAGGCCCGCCTGCTCGCCGAAGGCAACGCACCGCTAGGCGGCACCGCGCAGGCCTTCGCGCAAGTGATACAGAGCGAACATGCAAAGTGGGGCAAGTTGATCCGCGACGCCAAGATCAAGGTCGAGTAGGACGACGCAAGGGGCCCTGCGCGGCTCCTTGCGCGCGGGTTCGCAGTGCCGGCGCAGCAAGGGCCGAGCGTTTCATCAGGCATCCTTCGTCAAGGGACACCGGTACGTTTACGCTGCCGCCCCTGCCTTCAACACATGCACCAATGGCGTCTTTGCCTGCAATGCGCGGATATTGGCGGCGATGACGGCATAGCGCCGTTCAAGCAAGCCGGGCGTCAACGCCGACAGATGCGGCGTGCCGCGCACATTGGGCAAGCCATGGAGCGGTAAACGTGCCGGCGTGACCGACGTCTCGCCGGCGGCAGGGTAGCGATACCAGACGTCGAGCACGGCGCGCCCCAGCCGGCCGGTGCTCAGGTTGTCGTACAGCGCGGCTTCGTCCACTACTTCGGCGCGCGCCACATTGACAAGCAGGCCTTGCGGTCCCAACGCACGCAACGCCGCATCCCCCACGCGTCCGCGAGTCTCGTCGGTCAAGGGGCAGCACAGCACCAACGCGGCGCACCGGTCCAGCACCGCCTCCAGTTCGCGTGTCGTCACTACCTCATTCGGCTCCACGGTCGACTTGACCTTGCCGCTACGCGTCACCGCGATGACGCCCATGCCGAGCGCCTGCACCCGCCGCGCGATTTCTTCGCCGATATGGCCGTAGCCCAGAATGGCTACGTTATTGCCATACGCTTCCCGGTGATAAGGCCGGTCCGCGTACACCGCCGGCCAGGCCTTTTCGTCCAGCACCGTCGGCACGCGCCAAGGTTCAAGGAAGTGCTCCAGCAAGGCGTGCACGACATATTCGGCGATGGGAATCTCGTGGCCGTGGACATTGCACACCTGGCAGGCGGCGGGCACGGCATCCATGGCAATGGCATCGACCCCGGCGCCGGGCACCTGCACCAGGCGGCCGCCAAAACGAGATGCCTCGTCCGCCGTCAGACGATTGGTCACCAGCACGTCAGCATCGATGGCGCCCTGCGGCGGCAACGCCTTGACAGGCTGGACATCGAAGCCGGCGCCCAACAGCGCGGCAAGCCGCGGCGCGTTCGGAGCATGCAGTCCGGCGACCAGGATTTTCATGGGATGTATTCCTTAAATGACGTTGCTGGTACGTACGATGAGATCCGTGCGCGCCTTGAATTCATCAGTGAGGCGAGTGCCCAGGCCGTGGCCTCGCGGCGGCTGTGCGATGCCGGCATGGATCTCGGGCAAGTCGGTCACCAGCTCCCGATACCAGGTAGCCAGCGTGGCGCGCACCACTTCCTGGTAGATCGCCGTGGGTGCATGCAGGGCCAGATGCAAGCCAGCCATCAAGGCGATCGGTCCAGTGCAATCATGCGGGGCCAAGGGTTTCGCATAGGCCTGCGCCAGCGCGGCGATCTTGCGCGCCATGGTCAGGCCGCCGCACCAGCAGAGATCCAGCATCACCACATCCAGCGCGTTGGCCGCCAGCAGGTCGCGGAATACAGGCAGACCGGCCAGCGACTCGCTGCCGCAGATCGGCGTGCGCGTACGGCTGCGCAGGTCCGCCAGCGTATGCACATCATCCATCTTCGAAATCGGATCCTCGGCCCAGAAGACGCCGTAGTCCTCCAACGCCTGGCAGATGCGCAGCGCGGCGTGGTTGCCCCACAGGCCGTGCAGCTCGCACATGATCTCGATGTCGTCGCCAACCGCTTCGCGCACACGCTTGAAGGGCTCCAGCCCCCGCTTCAAGTCAGGCAGGCTGATGACCTGGCCCTGCGTCCTTGGGGCGTAAATGTCGAAAGGCCAGATCTTCATGGCGCCGTAGCCTTCGTCCCGCAGGCTGCTGGCCAGCGCACCGGCATCACGCATGAACGCGACCTGGTCGTCGTACGGGCCAGCAGCGACGTCGCTGCCGCCGATGTCGCGACGCTTGCCCGTCGAGTTGTAGGCGTAACCGGCGCAGGTGTTATACACAGGTATGTCGGGCCGGGCAGCCCCACCCAGTGCCTGGTACAGCGGCACACGCTGGCGTTGCCCAGCCAGATCCCATAAGGCGATGTCCACGGCGCTGGCGGCGCGCACTTCCGCGCCCGACGCGTTGTAGCCGACATAAGGCAACGTCAGCAAACCGTTGATCGCCTCGATGGCGGATGCGTCACGACCCAGCAATTGCGGCGCCACCTCAGCATGCAGGACAGTCTCCACGGCCTCGGCCCCGCGGAACGTCTCACCCAAGCCCGTCAGACCCTCGTCGGTGTCGATTTCCAGCCAGATCAGGCTGGGACGGTCGGGGTGGCGGTAGGTGCGCAGGGCGGTGATCTTGGACATGGCGGCGGAGTCTGCTCGACTGCATACGTGTTCATGAGGGTGCTAGTTTGCGCAAAGCTGTAAAATCTGTCAATTCAATTGCGCAGCGGGAGGCCTGCGATGCTGCCGCTTGCCGCGCGCACTCCCTTGCTTCACACTCCCGTCCCATGATTGCCGCTACTCCCGACCGCCGCCTTGGCGACAAGGTCTATGAACAACTGCTCTCGCTATTGGGTAGCGAGGGTTTCGAGACTCACGCGCGCCTTCCTGGCGAGATAGAACTGGCGCGGCGCTTTGCCGTGTCCCGGCCGGTGTTGCGCCAGGCCCTGGCCCGCTTACGGGCGGAAGGCAGAATCTCCGCGCGCAAAGGCTCGGGCAACTATGTGGAAGCGCTGCAGCCGCAGGCGGACATCGTCGAGTTCGGGCCTTTGACCAGCATTCCGGACATCAAGACCTTTCTTGATTTCCGCTGTGCCCTGGAAGGCGAAATCGCGGCGCGCACGGCGCAAGAAGCGGACGGGGCGGCAGTCCAGGAAATCGTCCATCGGCAAGATGCCTTCGAGCAGGCATTGCAAGCGGGCGGGTCCGGCATCGACGAGGACATCGCCTTCCATGCGGCCATCGCCGCCGCTTGCGGCAATCGCTTCTTCGAAATGACGATGACGGCCTTGGTGGCGCAAACCCGTTTCAGCATCGACCTGGTGCGCAAACTCGCCGGACCGATGCAGGCGCGGCGGCGGCAGGAGGTCATCGATGAGCATCGCGCCATCGTCGCGGCCATCCACGCGGGCGACGCAGTCGCGGCCCGAGCAGCCATGTCTGCCCACTTGCAAGGCGGCATCGCCCGCCTGTTCGGACAGTCGCCAGATCAGCCATAGTCAGCTATTGACAGCTTTTACAGATTTAGCGCAAGATGTCTCCGCGCTTGGCATTGCACGCCGAGCCTTTCAAATAATGAGAAGGAGACACCATGGCTTTCCCCTACCCGCTCGCTTTGGCGCAAAGGTTCGCGCAGGGCGGGCGCCGCGCCCTCGCCTGCCTGGCCATGACCGCCGCTGGCGCGGCGCTGCTGAGCGTAAGCGCGCCTGTTCAGGCGGCTGAGCCTGCCACCAGTTATCCCAGCAAAGTCATCCGCATCATCGTTCCCAATCCGCCGGGCGGCGCGTCCGATGTCCTGGCGCGGCTACTGGGCAAGAAGCTGACCGAGAAATGGGGGCAGTCCGTCGTCGTGGAGAACAAGGCGGGGGCCAACGGCAGCATCGGTGCCAACTTCGTGGCGAAGTCCGACGCGGATGGCTATACGCTGCTGCTTATGGACTCTGGCAGCCTGACGATTTCGCCCAGCATCATGAAGCTCAACTACAGCCCGACGGAAGATCTGGCGCCGATCTCCATCGTGGCGTACTCCCCGCACATCCTGGTGGTGAGCAACAAGCTGCCCGTGCACAACCTGCAGCAGCTGATCGACTATGCCAAGGCGAACAAGGGCAAGTTGAATTATGGCGAGACCGCGGGTTCGATCACGCATCTGGCCGGCGTGCTGCTGGCACAGAAGGAAGGCATAGACTGGAACTACATCGGCTACAAGGGCGGATCGCAAGTGCTGACCGACCTTACCGGCGGGCAGATCGACGTCACGATGAACAGTTTCCTGGCGACGTATCCGCTGGTGAAAGGGGGCGCGATACGCCTGATCGCGGTAGCCAGTCCGCAGCGCTATGCACCGATTCCCGACACGCCGGCAATCGCCGAGCGTGTACCGGACTTCGTGACCGGCTCGTGGCAGGCATTGCTGGCTCCAGCGGGCACCCCTCCCGCCGTGGTGGATAAGATCCACGCCGCCATCGCCGAAATCACCGCACAGGCCGATACGAAGCAACGCTTCGCCGAACTGGGTTCGGAACCGGTGGACAAGACGCCGGCGGAGATAGCGAAGTGGCTGCGCGAGGAGACCGCACGCTGGGGCAAGGTGGTGAAGGATGGGGACATCAAGGTGTTTTGAACGGCGCCATATCAGGCAGGCCCATCGCGCTCGCTCAATACGCGTACCAACGTCGTGCAGCGTGCCTCACGTTTCCGGCAGGCCCTACCACCGCGCAGCCAAAATCGGCAAGGTAATCCTCGATAAGCATGGCGACGAGAGCTTCGTCCTCGACCACCAGGATCTTGCGAGCGGACAGAATCGCAGAATTCATCATTTCGCCTCCGCTCGCTCGTCCAGAGGAACGTCGATGCGGCAAACCAAGCCGCCGGCGATGGCGTCGCCGGCAGAGCAGCCATCGTGTCGCCAGCCTATTCCGTCTTCCTTGCGGATCATCCGTCTCGTCGTCTTGGGGGCCAAAGATCAGGGGCAATGTTCCTGTCCACGCGGTCACTGACCAATGCATCGAGCGGCGCCGTCGCGGCTGAATTCGCGCCCGCGTATGCCCCGCCACCGGCTTCCTGGATCATCGGATACACCCCTTCGTTCACGGCTTTTATGCCGAGAACAAGATAGCTCCGGATGAGGTCATTCTTACTTTTATGCTGGGAATATGCCTCTGCGCGCAGAAACTCGTCAACCACCGGGTCCATGAAAACAGAACGAAGCACCAGAGCCATGAACATCTCCTGAGAGCCAATGACTACATAAGCGATTGCCACCGCAGCGCGCATGCCGCGGTCTGTGATGCCTGGGACAAAAACCACCTGCGATATACATTTGACGCCTAGCCCCCGGGGGGCGCATGCATCGACAAGATGCGATCCGACATCGCCCCCAGCACCATGAGCGAGCCGAATCCAGGGCCTTGTTTCCTGGAGCACATGGGTGCGTGTAAAGGAGGCAAACCCTTCCAGGGTGTACCCACCAGTTCAAGATGAAATCCGATGCCCTCTTCCCAGGCCACGGTGTCGGGATTCGGATCCAGGATCAGCAGATCCAGGAACCACCACCGGTTGAACCCCGTTGCGTCAATCAGAACCGCAGGCACGATTGTGTATTGCGTGGTGGCCCCATCCACCAGCAGGTGGAATCCGTCGGCGGCCGTGACTTTTTTCTCCGTGGCCCGACCGTAGGCATACGATAGATTGGTCGCCGTTTCGAGCACCGCATTTACCTTGTTCCACACCACGCCTCGATTCGTCCGGTCGTAGAACTCATCTTGCTTGGTTGCGGGGAGTAAAGGCCAGAGCGTTTCGTCACTGAAGAGCCGATTTTCGAAGACGCTATCCACTCTCGTGTAGATCGCCGCCAGCTCGGTCACGAGCTGCAACGGCAGATCGCGCGCTCCATTTTTGACCAGCCAGGCCATGATGGCAGCGCCGGTACCGCCCGCCCCTACGACGACGATGGGATCTTCGACCGGACTGTGGGTGAGGTCCTTGATGCGTTCTCCCATTTCATCAAGCCGCAGCCAGAAATCCTTGCCGTTGAACATTCTTTGGGTTGGGAAAGACAGTCCGGGATCCGCGGTGGCGCGAATGAAGTCATTGGGTTCTCCTGGCCCCGTGACCACGACGCCGTCGAACAACTGACCATGAACCTGCAACTCATCGTCGCGCGAACGAAAATGGACCTTCCACCTTCCTCCGACGGGTTCCAGGTAATGGACGGTTCCCTTTACCGCATTCGCCTCTGACTCGACAATGACCCAATAAAGGTATTCAGAGAACACAGCATGGGACTCCGACCGCGAGCCGGCGTCTATCCACCGATGATAAGACGTCTGCGCCACGCGGTTTCGCAGAAATGCTGCCCAGGAGTATTGGGCCATTTTCGCGTTGGCGAGGGGCCCATATACAGAGTTGTCCGGGAAAGCGACATCACGCGAAGCAGAGGTACACAGATCCTGGATCCCATCGGTGTATCCTGACGCGCCGCTCCAGTGGGCGCCGATCGCGTCTTTCTCGAAGATCGTGATGGTTATGTCGGCGAACGTCGAAGCGCGAATCGCGGCGGCCTTGGCTGCCAGGGCTGCTGCCTTGGGGCCACCGCCAATGACGGCAATATGTACCATAAGGGATACCCTCCGCGGCACCTACATGTCATTGCATGGGACTTCGGCGGATAAGGTAGACGAATCCTCACTCCGTGCGCAAGGCGGTTCTCGTTGCCTGCGCCATAAGCAGGGAACTTGGGGCGGTATTCCTGCGACGCCCGCGCAATTCATGTGTTTTGATTTACCCTCGTTCATCCTGAAGTGCTATCTTTTCGGTGCAACTCACCGGTCTTGATGGCAAAGCAGATAGAACCCGCTGCACGTACGGTGGTGGGAAGACAGGAAAACACTCGACGTCAAGTCGGGGCCATCTTCCGACCCCATGGATATGACCTACGACATCGAGGCATCCAACGCGACGACCGAGGAGATCGGCGGCAACGCCGAACAGAAGACACTAACTTTCCGTGCAGACATGGAAGAAGACACGAAGTTCTACTACAACATCAGCCTGGGCATGACAAAGTCGGGGGAGGTATTGATAGCGCGGGAAAGCTTCGCCACGATCGCTAATGGGCAACTGGACGCTTCACATTCGGAACAGAAAGGCCGCTGCGTTCTCAAGCCGTTAGCGAACTGATCCTTATGAGGACGCTACCCGGGGAAGCCCGGCGCGGCACGTTGCGCTTCTAGCTAGTCAAAGCATACGCGAGCTGAGATATTTGCCCAGTTTTAAATCAGTGGCGTAGACATAGCATCCCTTCATGCCGCGCGTCATCAGCGTGCGATACGTGTTCTTTATGATCATGTCAGCCAACCGCGCGGCCTCGGCCGGCTTCTCCTTCGACATTTTCACGAACCCTTTCATGGTCTTGTCGTGTCTGTCTCGGGCCTTGGGCACCGAGGCCAACGTATCGCCGTCCATCACGAGATCAGGCCCTATGATGACACCCACATACTCAACTTCCAGCCCCTGACAGGTGTGGATACATCCCACCTGCTTGACCGAGTCGGGCGAGACAATCCACAGGCTGCCGTCCTCGTCAAGATTCCACTGCCGCTGGTAGTCGCCTATGACGACATCGTTCACCCTGGGGTTCTTTTTGCTATTCCACGGCCAGCAGTATCCCGCCACCACGCGAGCGCGGTTATTGCCGTTCTTCGCCTCGATCGCGGCATGCAACGCCGCGGGATCGTCGAACACCTGAAAGTCAAAGGGAATGCCGTCGAGAGTCTTATTGGCAGTGGAGCGAATTTGCAGCACGTCGTCCACCCATGCAAGGTAGCCGTCGGAACCAGCGCAACGGAATTGCGAGGTCAGCGAATATTCTTCCACTTGAGCGCCGCGTGTAGCCGCGAATTCGCGGATGACAGCTTTGGAACCGACGTCCTTTAGCGTCACGCGCTGGTCTTCGTCGATGAAGAATATGCTGCACTTGGCCGCGTTAATAAGTTCCTTCACTTGGTGAGTACCAAGATTTCCATAGAAGCCGCTCTTCTCGGTCAGTCGGTGAGCCTCATCCACCACCAGTACATCGAAAGCATCCGATTCGGTTTCAGTAAAAGAACCTGATCCTCCGAACAGGTTTACCAAGTGCGCGTTCTCGCGGGTCTGGATGAGCCTGTCGCTATAAACCGCGCGGGGTGCGGCGTTTTTCGAAATGTACTTGACTGTCAGGCCCTCCCGCAGCGCCGCAAGCAGATTGACTGCGACTACCGACTTGCCCGTTCCTGGCCCACCCTCGATGATCACAACGCGAGGCTGGCCCGAAGCATTAGCCTGCCGGCAGGCAGCCTTGGCCGCTTCGAATACTTCTTTTTGATCGTCGATCAGCGCGAATTCACTGTTGCCTTTCAAAAGCTTGTCGACTACGTTAGCAAGCACCTTCGAAGGGCGAAGACGTCCATTATCAAGGTCGAACAGCACTTGACGGCCGCGCCCGTGCCTGATGTGTTGCTTGATGAAATCGCGTAACCGCTTGCGGTCCTCATCGCCTTTCAAGAAGAGAGGAGCACGCTCGATGTAGGGCTGGTAATGAGGCGCATCAATTTTTCCATCAGCCAGGTAGTTATGCAGATAGGCGCAGGGATGCAGCTGCAACCCGCCGTCGTAGACCGCCTCGTTGAAGCCTTCCAGGAAAGCTGTGTACGACCATGCCTGATAGCTGGGGTGCACGCGCACTTGGTCGGATCGGTTGCCTCCGCGTAGCAGTACGATCGCGTCTCGATCCGTGGCATCGACCGATGACCACTGTTTCAGCTCCACAACCACCAAGCGGCGCGAACCGTCGTCTGCGTGCCCTGCAAGGATCACATCAATGCGCTTGGCGGTCTGCGGCAAGATGAACTCGACGGCCACGCCCACATCGTCCGCGATATCCGAATCGCGCAGCACGCGGGCGACATAGCCTAGCGACTCGCGCCACGACCGGATTTCAGCGTTGGCGACCTTGCGGTTGGTCGCCGCCTGATACTTCGCATGAATCAGATCTTCGATATCGCGATCGTCGTAGTCGAGCAGAAAGTCCTTCTTGTCGGCCTGATAAACGATCATGACTTCGTCAGTTGGTTGTACTTGGTGCTGACTCCCCGCGATGTCTCGACCGGGTACTTGGCGGCGTTGGAAGCAAGCTTGCTGGCGATCGCCGCATTGAGATCGACGCCAAGTACGTCAGCGAGTCGAATGAGATACAGGGCGACATCTGCAATTTCGTCACGCACCGCATTGGCGGTTTTGGGACCCGAAGCAGCGTTGTGCGAGTCGGCCTCAGTCATCCATTGGAAAATTTCCGTCAGTTCGCCGACCTCACCCGAAAGCGCCATTACCAGGTTCTTGGGCGAATGGAATTGTTGCCATTCCCTCTCCTGGGCAAAATTCCTTAGCGCCTGCGCGGCACCATCGACGTCAATCAAACTCCTCACCATGTCCGGCCTCCTTTGACGACCGAGTGTAACCGTCACGTCCCAGGCCCAGGATAGTCTGAAGACTTTGCCTCAGGGACCAACCTTGATTAGTAAACACTATCGAGGACAGAGCATCGAATAAAGATGCAATCGCCGGGGCGCGTACCGTTAGTCAAGTTTGAGCAAAGTAGCAACCTAGCGGATCGCACTGAAGCGACTTGCGGCTGCCGGAGTACGATTCGCAATTATCTGAAATTATCCAAATTTGGATAATTATCCCCTCCCAAGATAATTCGGATAATGCCCCGCGACTTGAGCGCCATCGAAACCCCGTCTCGCCCGGGGAACAACTGACCGCTGCCCTGGGCTGCCAGTGCAAACGTTATACGGCGCCGACCTCGTGGAGAGTCACCCCAGCTTGCGCTCAACCGAGGTACATCGGATCGGGCATCAAGGCTTGATTAGATACGCACCGGGACGACAACGCTACCCAGGAAGCCCGGTGCCGCACGCTGCACTTCTATCGATATCTCAGCGATCAAGCAGCCACTTTATAGGGCATGCTATCAGCCCAGGATTGGTGAATGTACCCGTTGTTACGCAACAGACTGGTCGCGGTCATTTCACTGACGTGAAAATTTTCCGCGGCATCTTCGATGGCATATGAAGAAAAATCACCGCCCAAGAAGGACGTCAACGCATCTATGGGACAAAGAAACTCAGCAGCGAAAGCACGCTGATACTTTTGAGTGGAAGTTCCTAGATCGGTAGATGCGAGCCAACGTGGAGCAGGATCCGAAGAGCGAAGATGCTCGCCTAAAAAGCGTGCGAGTTCAAAGCGCCTTCCAGCAACGCCGTGCTTACGCTGAATGATCTTCAGCTGCCGCCCATTTGTCGGCATGGCCACAGCCACCGGAGACCGGCCTCTTGGCTCGGATTGATTGGCAACAGCATCGCTGCCAAGACCGAGCAGACCCCGCAGATCTTGGTCGGAAATAGGACCGTTGACGTTGCCTATTTTTTTGCGAAGCGCGCGAGCGTCATACACCGCACGCTCCCAAGGTGCCCCGAAAGTCAGGTGATCAATGTCTTCAAACGATACTTCAGGAGTACCGATAATTCCGTCAGCGGCTTCCAGTTGTCCAATGAGTCCCAAATCTGGCTGCCCTCCAGACGCAGCGATCGCCGGCGCCAATTCCGAAAGCGCCGTTTCTCCAACTACGCTCTCCCAATTCAGAGCCTCCTCAAGCGCTTTCTCCGGGCACTCATCAGGGTCGAATCCAAGTTTGGCTTCTAGCTTCCTACGGCGGGCGGCTTCAGGATTCGCAAGCTCTTCCTGCACGATGGCCCAAAGTTGCGCGAGATTTGATCCAGCGAGCTCCTTCGCATCCAAGCGGGCCAACACGCTGTTGATGAAGCGCTCAACGCTGCTCCGGAAGCTGGCTAACGAGATCAATTTAGGTGCGTCCAGTGTCTGGAGGTACTGCACCGATTGATCCGGCGTCATAGACGCTCCTGCCCATAGCTGAAGCGCTTCGCCATCGGGGATAAATATGACACGTGGCCATACGAAACCATGATTGGCGGCTCCAAGCTCATGGGCCATGCGCCAATCATGGCTAGGTTGTTGTGGCGGCAGGGGTTCGTGGTTGAGACGCCACCACGAGCTCGCGAGCCACATGGCCAGTGGATAGGCTGACACGAAAACGTTGTCGCGTATGGTCTCAGCCCAAATATCCTGATTACGAGTGAGGCTGATGCTGTCGACAGACATCTCGAGCATCGCTGCGGTGGCCCTGACCTCTGGCTCACCCGACGCGGCTGCCATCCACTTCGCGTTGAAGAGAAATTCAGCCATTGCTTAACCTCCAACGACGAATCACTTCGGCCGACAGCGGATCCGTCTCAGGCATTGGTACCAGAGATAGGTACCCAGATCGGGATTTCCGAGCTGAGCTGACGGAAGGGGCTCCTTGGCATTTTTTACGCAAGCCGACTAAGCTCTTCTGCAGCGCATGCGGAGACTGTCACGTTTCTGGCACAACAGGCAAAAAAAAACGCCACGGGCTAGAGTGGCGTTTTCTTGCACTGCAAAGAGAATTCTGGTGGGCTGTGAGTGGCTCGAACACTCGACCTACGGATTAAGAGTCCGCTGCTCTACCAACTGAGCTAACAGCCCGGCACGCTACATCGCTAGGCACTTCGTACCGCGCTGCAACTGCTGAGAGGCCGAATTATACATACTTTTTTGCGCTTGTCCAACGTGCCCCGATTCGATGATTACGGTAACAGGGCTCTGGTAGCCGCGCGCGTAGGTCGATCGTCTTGCTTTAGCAGCCGCGCAAATAGGTCGTTAGCCTCGCCTCCGCCCTCTCGCTCAACGCCCTCTTGCCAACAAGCGGGCTGCGCGGATGCACTACCGTGAACGGGAAAGCTTTCGCAAAAGCACTTCGCCACGACCAACAGCCGAACTTTCGCAAAAGCACTTCGCGGTTACCGGCAACCTGCCTGCCAACGGAGACGCAAGCCAGGCAAGGCGGCAGAGAAGAAGGCAAGGCACGCCTCCCCTGCCGCCACTTACGATGCCATTCCCCCAAAGCAGCTCGCTCGCACATACGTAACGCGCCAACCGCGATATTCAAAACCGCACGACATCCACGTGCGCACCACACGTCACACTGCCCACCCGGAGATTACGTTTTCCCCACCCCAGAGTATCAATTGAAACGTCAATTCAACTTCTCCGAACCTCCAAGTAAAGTGGCACACCTATAACCCAGCCCGATCGAAAACGCCCTGGCCAAACACGCTTGCGGCATGAACCAGACGTAACGCTGTAAGGACAGTTTTATGGGGAAGCGTGTAGCTATCGTTGGCCTCGCATTCAGATTCCCGGGCACCACTGCCGCAACCTACTGGGCTGACCTGCTTGATGGCAAGGACCTGATCACCCAGGTCCACCCCGGCCGCTGGTCGTCCGATGCCTATCTGCACCCGGACAAGGAACAACCCGGCACCGCATATACCCACGCCGCCGGAACCCTGGGCGACATCACCGGCTTCGATGCCGACTTCTTCGGCATCTCGCCCCGTGAAGCCGCACAAATGGATCCCCAGCAACGCCTGCTGCTGGAAATGACCTGGGAAGCCGTGGAAGACGCCGGCATCAAGCCGACCTCCCTGCGCGGCAGCGATTGCGGTGTCTACATCGGCATCTCCAGCGCCGACTACGCTTATCGCATGGCGGAGGACCTGGATGCCGTCGATGCCTCCACGGCCACCGGCAATACCTCCAGTACCGCCGCCAACCGCCTGTCGTACTTCTTCGATCTGCGCGGCCCCAGCATGGCCATGGACACCGCCTGCTCGTCCTCGCTGGTGGCATTCCATCAGGCCTGCCGCGCCATTCTCAGCGGCGAATGCAGCCACGCGATCACCGGTGGCATCAGCCTGCACCTGCACCCTTACGGCTTCATCTCTTTCTCCAAGGCGTCCATGCTGTCGCGCCGCGGCCGCTGCAACGTGTTCGACGCCGCCGGCGATGGCTACGTGCGCTCCGAAGGCGGCGGCGTCTTCGTCCTCAAGGACTACGATCAGGCCCTGGCCGACCACGACCGCATCCTTGCCGTGGTCGCCGGCACCGTCGTCAACACAGACGGCCGCAAGACCGGCCTTACCGTACCCAGCGCCGACGCCCAGGCCGACTTGATGCGGCGCGCCTACGCACAGGCAGGCATCAAGCCCACCGAACTGGACTACCTGGAAGCCCACGGCACGGGCACCGCGGTGGGCGACCCCATCGAAACGCGCGCCATCGGCGCCGCCTTGGGCAAGGCGCGGCCCGCCAACCGCCCGCTACCCATCGGCTCCATCAAGAGCAATATGGGCCACCTCGAACCCGCCTCCGGCGTGGCGGGCCTGGTGAAAGCCATCTACACCCTGATCCACCGCACGGTGCCCGCCACTATCGGCGTACGCACCCTGAATCCCGACATCGACTTCCAAGGCTGGAACATCGAGGTCGTTACCCAGAACCGGCACCTCAAACCACACGGCAAGCTGATCGTCGGCGTCAACTCCTTCGGCTTCGGCGGTGCCAACGCGCACGTCATTCTGCAAAGCGCACCCAGCGCGGCCAATCCGCCCGCAACCAAACTGATCAAGAATGCCCCCGTGCCACTGGTCGTCACGGGCAGAACGCCACAAGCCTTGCGCGCCGCCGCCGCCGCGCTGGCCGCCGCCCTGCGCGCGGAGCCGGAACGGCCGATCTACGATTTCGCCTACCACGCCACCCACCGCCGCGACTGGCATGCACAGCGTGCCCTGGTGTTCGCCAGGGACCGGACGCGCGCCGCCGCCAACCTGCTGGCCCTGGCCGAAGACCACGCGCCCCGATTCGCGGTGTCGACCGCCACGGCGCTGCCGAACGCATGCGGCCCGGTCTTCGTCTACTCGGGTAACGGCTCGCAATGGGTCGGCATGGGCAAGCGGCTCAAGGCCGATCCGGTGTTCGCCACGGCGATCGACGAGGTGGACGCGCTGTTCGCGGAATATGCCGACTTTTCCCTGGCGGCGGAACTGGCCGACCACGCCACGGAAGACGCGGCTCAGGACCGCTACGACCGCACCGAAATCGCCCAGCCGGCGCTGTTCGCATTACAGGTCGGCATCACCCGCATGCTGGGGCAGCGCGGCGTCGTGCCGGCCGCCACGATGGGTCACAGCGTGGGCGAAGTGGCGGCGGCCTGGGCCTGCGGCGCGCTGACGCTGCCCGAAGCCGTCAAGGTGATTTTTCACCGCAGCCGCCTGCAGGGTCAGACCCGCGGCCAGGGCCGCATGAGCGCCGTCGGCCTGGGCGGCGCTCAGATACAAGCCTTGCTGGAAGAACTCAAGCTCGACACGCAGCTGGTGCTGGCCGGCAGCAACAGCCACCGCGGCGCCACGGTCGCGGGAGATCCCGCCGCCCTGGACCAGATGGAAGACTGCCTGCGCGAACGCGGCGTCTTCCATCGCCGGCTGGATCTGGACTACGCCTTCCATAGTCCAGCCATGGATGCCATCGAAGACGAGGTCAGGCATTCGCTGCAAGACTTGCAATGCAAGGACACCGACGTCGCCTTCTATTCAGCGGTAAGCGGTACGCGGGAATCGGGCAGCAAGCTGGATGCGGCGTATTGGTGGCACAACGTGCGCCTGCCGGTACGTTTCGCCGACGCCTGCCAGCGCGTCATCGCCGACGGCCTCAACGTTTTCGTGGAGATCGGACCGCATCCGGTCCTGCGCGGCTACATCAAGGACGCCCTGGACACCGCGGACCGGCCAGGCAGGATATTGATCACCGCCGCGCGCGGCGAAGACGCTCCGGAACGCATCCACGATGCAGCCGGCCAGGCCATACTCAGCGGCGCCGACGTGGACTGGCAAACCCTGTTCCCATGGAAGGGCGAGCACACGCCCATGCCCGCCTATCCCTGGGAACGCGAACGCCATTGGTTCGGCGAGACGCCGCAAGCGCCTGGCGTACTGATGCGCGAACGCGCCCACCCCTTGCTGGGCTATCCCGTCCGCCAGCACGAAGGTGTCTGGGAAAATACCTTGGACACAGGGCGCCATCCAACGCTCGCCGACCATGTGGTGGGCGGCGCCGTCCTGTTCCCTGGCACGGGCTTCGTGGAACTGGCCCTGGCCGCCGCCCTGGAATGGCAGCCGGGCGCCCATGCGGACATCGAGGACCTGGACATCCGCGCGCCCCTCGTACTGAACGCCGCGCCAGGCAAGCGGGTGCGCCTGGCGCTGGAACAGGAAGATGGCCGTTTCCGCGTCCTCAGCCGCGACGTCAACGGCGATGCGCCATGGACCGTCCATGCCGGCGGCCGCATCCGGCGCCAGGCCTCCGCCACCTGGCTGCGTGGCCAGATCGCCGTCACGCCGCCGATGCGCGAGCCCGATTTCGACGAAGACGAGCACCATGCGCTGACACGCGCCGTCGGCCTGGACTACGGCCCAAGCTATCGCGCGATCACCCATGGCTGGCGCCTGGCCGCGGACACCGTGTTCGCCAAGCTCAAGCCGCCGCCCGGCCTGAACCCGGAACTCAGCACCACGCACTTGCACCCGGCCCTGCTGGATTGCGGCTTCCAGCTCATCATCCATCTGCTGCGCGACGATGCCGCCATGGGCCAGGGCATTGCCTTCGTCCCGGCGCGCATCGGCCGTATCAGCCTGCATGCCGGCCAGGGTTTGCCGCGCTACGTAAAAGCACGCTTGTGCCGTCGCGCCCCCCACTCCGTGGTCGCGGATTTCGCGCTGTACGATGGCCAGGGGCGTCTGGTCGCCAATATCCACGACGCCAATTTCCGTGCGGTCAGGCTGGCCAAGCCGGCCGCCGAGCAGTTGGACCATGTCGATTGCGTGTTGACCCCGCGGCCCCATCTGTTCGCGCCGACGGCGCCGCAAGCCCTGTCCGCCGCCACGCTGGAGGCGCGCCTGCGCGATCTCTGGCCCGCCGCGCCGGGCCAAGGCCATGGACAAAGCCATGGACAAGGCAAAGGCAACGCCCAGGAAAGAGACCGCTACAGCGAGGAAGTCGATCCTTTGCTGGAAAGTCTGTGCGACCGCTATGCGATCGAGGCCCTGCGCACGCTCGCCAAGGGCGGCACGCGGCTGACCAAAGCACAAGTAGAACGCCACACGCGCCAGCAGCCGGACTCGGCATCGCTCTACGAGCACGTGCTGAACCGAGCCGTGGCGGCCGGCTACGCGCATGCCGACCCCACGGGCTGGACGCTGGATGACGACGCGGCGACCGACGAGGACACGGAATACGAACAGGATGAAGGCGCCGAAGAAAGCAGCGGCAGGGATGAAACGGCCGTGCCGAACGCCGCCGATATCTGGAACAGCCTGCTACGCGACTACCCCGACTACTTCCCCGCCATCTTCGCCGCGGGCCGGGTCGGCATGCACCTGCCCGCGCTGCTGACCGGCGCTGCGGACATCGAGCAAGTCGTGCCCCGTTCGGCCACGCCGACAGTACTCAGCCGCATGATGCTGGGCGCCGCGCGCGGCCAGATGCTGGCCGAAACGTTATCCGAGGCCGTGCAAGACGCCGTACGCATGCGCGCGCCGGGCCAGCGCATGGCCATCCTGGAAGTCGCCCAGGGCCTGCCGCTTGCAGGCAGCGCTTGTTGTGCCGTGCTGGACTTCGACGTGGCGGATTACCGCTATGCGTCGCCCGACAGCGAAGCCGTCGAAGCCGCCCGCCACGGCCCGCTGGCGCGCTATCCCCTGGCCAGCGCTGTCGCCATCGGCCCCGACGCGCCGCCGCCCGACGGCGAGCGCTACGATCTCGTCGTACTGCATGGCGAGTTCGATACGCTGGAAAGCTTCCGCCAGGCGCTGGCCTATGCCCGCGGCAGCCTCAGATCCGGCGGCAACCTGCTACTGCGCGGCACGCCGCCCACGCCCTGGATGGACTTCATATTCGGCGGGCGCACGTCCTGGCGGCAAACCGGCAAGGACGGCAGCCACGCGCCCTTGCCCTCGGCCGAAGACAGCATTGCCGGCCTGCGGGCAATGGGCCTGCACTGCGCACCCGCCATCACGCTGAGCGCGAACACCGCGTCCGCCCCCTACCTGATCCTGGCCAGCGCACCGTCCCTGGACCAGCAGGCCCCGGCCCCCGCGCCGCGCACCCGCCTGCTGATAGGTGACGCGCACGGCGCGACGCTGGCCCAGTCACTGCAGCGGGAACTGGACGCTGCCGGCCAACAAACCGTGCTCGCCACGGACATAGCGCCTGCCGGAGTGGCTGACGTCCTGCGCCAGGCGCGCGCCAAGCACGGTCCGGTCCACGATATCGTCCTGGTGGCGGGATGGCGGGCCGACACAGCGCCCAACTTCGACAGCCAGGTCGGCCGCTGCGCCATGGCGGCGGCCATCATCCAGGCCTGCGAAAGCAGTGAAATCACGGCAAGCGGGCCAGCCACCGTCTGGCTGATCACCCGCAACGCTGGCCTGGCCATGGGCGGAGGCAATCCGCTCGAAGAAGGGAACGGCGACGCCGCGCTGTGGGGTTATGGCCGCACGCTGGCCAACGAAGCCGGCAACTACCGCCTGCGACTGGTCGACGTGATGGCCGCGGCGGCAGTATCGGCCCTGGCGCGCGAGCTGCTGCATCCGGACCTGGAAGACGAGGTCCTGCTGGACGCGTCCGGCGCGCGCATGGTCCCGCGCGTACGCGTCGTGGCCAGACCCGGGATCAGCAGCCCGGCAACGACGCACCCCGCGCCTGACTTGCCCCGGGTAGCGCCCGTAAAGGCCGCAGCGCCAGTAGCGCCAGTAGCGCTCGCAACGCCCGTAGCGCAGCCCAGCCACACCCCCACCGCCCCGTTCCACGCCCGCCTGGACTTCGACCTGCCGGGCCAGTTACGCAACTTGAATTGGCGAACCGTTCAAGCCGTAGCGCCCGCCGACGACCAGATCGAAGTCCGCGTCGCCGCCACCGGCCTGAATTTCCGCGACGTCATGTACACGCTGGGCCTGCTGCCGGACGACGCCATCGACAAGGGCTACGCCGGTCCCACGTTAGGACTGGAGTTCGCCGGCGAGATCACCCGCCTTGGCGCCGCGGTCACCGGCTACAAGATCGGTGACCGGGTGGTGGGCTTCGGCCCGTCCAGCTTTGGCGAACGCGTCCTGACGCAAGCCAGCGCCATCGTCCCCATCCCCGCGGGCTTTTCCTTCGAGGCCGCGGCCACCATTCCCAGCACATTCTTCACCGCCTACTACGCCCTGCATCATCTGGCGCATCTGGAACAAGACGAAAAAATCCTCATCCACGGCGCCGCCGGCGGTGTGGGTATCGCCGCGATCCAGTTGGCGCAAAGCCTGGGCGCCGACATCTACGCCACCGCGGGGTCGGACGAAAAACGCGACTTCCTGCGTTTGATGGGCGTGACGCACGTCTATGACTCCCGCTCGCTGTCCTACGCGGATGAAATCCTGGCCGATACCGGCGGCGCGGGCGTGGGCGTGGTGCTGAACTCGCTGGCCGGGGAGGCCATCAACCGCAACCTGCACGTCCTGCGTCCATTCGGCCGCTTCCTTGAGCTGGGCAAGCGCGACTTCCACGAGAACACGCGCATCGGCCTGCGCCCCTTGCGCAACAACGTCAGCTACTTCGGCATCGATGCCGACCAGTTGATGTCCGCCCGCCCCGACCTGACCCGCCGCCTGTTCAGCGCCATGATGCGCGGTTTCGCGGAAGGCTTGCTGCACCCTCTGCCCTATACCGCCTTCGACGCCAACGACGTGGTCGACGCCTTCCGCTACATGCAGCAGGCGCAGCAGATCGGCAAGATCGTCGTCACCTATCGCCATGGTATCCGCCACCTCCAGGCGCCCCGGCCCTCAACGGCCGATCCCAATACCAGTACCGCGACCGCAATCGGACACTTGCGGCTGCCGGCCGATGCCACTTACCTGGTGACAGGCGGCCTGGGCGGCTTCGGCCTGCGCACCGCGCAATGGCTTGCTGAAAAGGGCGCGCGCCACCTGGTCCTGATCAGCCGCCGCGCTGCGGCTGAAGCCAGCACGCAAGCCGCCATCGCCGCGCTGCAAGACCAAGGCGTGCACGTCCACGCACAGTCCTGCGACGTCACGGACAAGCACGCGCTGCAAAGCCTGCTGCAGGATATCGCCCGCGCCATGCCGCCGCTGCGCGGCATCGTACACGCGGCGGTGGTCATCGAGGATGGCCTGGCCCGCAATGCCAGCGCTGCCACGATAGAACGCACCATGGCCGCCAAAGTCCTGGGCGCGCAACACCTGCACGACCTCACCCAGGCGCTGCCGCTGGACTTCTGCGTCTACTACTCCTCCGCCACCAGCCTGTTCGGCAACCCCGGGCAAAGCAGCTATATCGCGGCCAATCACGCCCTGGAAGCCTTGGCGGTACAACGCCGCGCACAGGGCCTGCCCGCCGTCTGCGTACGCTGGGGCGCCATCGACGACGTCGGCTTTCTTGCGCGCAACGAGAAGATCAAGGACGCCCTGCTGTCTCGCATCGGCGGCCGGCCCCTATCGTCGACGGCCGCCCTGGATGCGCTGGAAGGCCTGCTGCTGGCCAACGCCAGTGGCCTGGCCGTGCTCGATTTCCAATGGTCCACGCTGGCGCGCCTGCTACCCACCGCGGCAGCGCCGCGGTTCTCCGAACTGGCACGCGGCGACCATGACAGCGAGCAGGATCCGGCCCAAGACATCGCCCACCTGCTCGCCACCCTGGACGACGAGGCGCTGCACGCCGTCTTCAGCGAGATGCTGAAAACCGAGATCGGCGAGGTGCTGCGCGTGGCACCCGACAAGATCGACCCCGAGCGTTCCCTTTATGACATGGGCCTGGACTCGCTGATGGGCGTGGAACTGATCGCCGCCCTGGAGAGCCGCTTCGGCGTCAGGCTGCCAGTCATGACCCTTTCGGAAAGCCCTTCCGTCATCAAGCTCACCACCCGATTGATCGCCGTGTTGCGTGGTGAAGGCGCCGTGGCGCCCGTGGACCATACGACGTCCATGGTAGAAAAACTTGTCGCTGACCACGCCGCCGACGTTCCGGATGCGGCCGTGACGCAGTTCGTCGCCGACATGAAAAATGGCAATACCGCGTCGCCGCAACGCATGACGCCTTAGGTTACCCAGTGATAAAGCACAAACTGCCCGGCCTGGCAGCGGGCCTGAAAGACCGGCTGATCCAGCAATCCCTCGAGCGCAAGCTGCGCCAGGCCGAACAGGAGCACGGCCGCGCCGCCATGCCGCTGACGGCCAGCATGCGTCCTGGCGTTCCCGAGGAGCATTACCGCTTCGACCTGCACCCCGGTTACAAGCAGCTGCGCATCATGTATGACGGTGCCGCCAGGCTGGGTTTGCAGCATCCCTTCTTCAAGCTGCACGAAGGCACCGCCAGCGAGCAGACCAGCATCGGCGGCCAGACCTACATCAACTACGCCAGCTACAACTATCTGGGCATGTCCGGCGACCCCGTCGTTACACAGGCCGCGAAGGATGCGATCGACCGTTACGGCACCTCGGTCTCCGCCAGCCGCCTGGTCTCCGGTGAACGCCCCGTCCATCGCGAACTGGAACTGGCGCTGGCCCGGTTGTACGAGGTGGACGACGCGGTGACGTTCGTCAGCGGGCACGCCACCAATGTATCGACCATCGGCCACCTGTTCGGTCCGCGCGACCTGGTCCTGCACGACGAGTTCATCCACAACAGCGTACTGCAAGGCATCCAGCTGTCGGGCGCCAGACGCCTGCCCTTCCCCCACAACGACTGGCGCACCCTGGATCGCCTGCTGGACGAACAACGGCGGGACTTCGAGCGGGTGCTGATCGTGGTGGAAGGTATCTACAGCATGGACGGTGATTTTCCGGACCTGCCCCGTTTCATCGAGATCAAGCGCCGCCACCGCGCCTTCCTGATGGTGGACGAAGCGCATTCGCTCGGCGTCATGGGCGAGCACGGCCGCGGCATCCGCGAACACTTCGGCCTGGCGGGCCGCGACGTCGACATCTGGATGGGCACCCTGAGCAAGACCCTGGCCGGTTGCGGCGGCTATATCGCGGGTGAAAGTGCCCTGGTCGAACACTTGAAATTCCTCGCGCCGGGCTTTCTCTACAGCGTCGGCATGCCGCCCTCGGTGGCCGCGGCGTCGCTGGCGGCATTACAGCGCATGCTGGCCCTGCCGCAACGGGTGGCGACCTTGCAGGCGCGTGGACGCTTCTTCCTGGAACAGGCGCGCGCGGCCGGTATCGATACCGGACACAGCCAGGGCCTGGCCGTCGTGCCCGCCATTCTCGGCAGTTCGGTGAAAGCCACGCGGCTGTCCGCGGCCCTGTTCGAACGCGGCATCAACGTGCAGCCCATTCTCTACCCCGCCGTGCCGGAAAAATCGGCACGCCTGCGCTTCTTCGTCTCCTGCCTGCACACCGAATCGCAGATCGAGCAGACCGTGGAAGCGCTGGCGGCGCTGAGTTGAATGCCGCTGCAGTAAATATCGCTGCAGTAAATATCGCCGCAATAAACATTGCTGCAGTAAAGCCACTACCGTAAATGCCGCTGCCGTAAACGCGCCTCTTGCCAGGACCAGTACAGCACCATGCCGAATCCCACGCAGGCCGTCACATCCAGCGGCAGCAGGATATAGTTGCCGCCGCGCACGGCCTGCACCAGCGCCACCAGCGAATAGCCGAATGTGAACGCCTCGCCCACCATCAACGTCCTGTTGATCGGCGGTAGCGCCGCGCCGCGTTCGACGTCCCCCTTGGGCGTGCGATGGAAGTCGCCATGCACACCCAGCAACGCGCGGATGCCGCCGACGAAGTAATACCAGGCCATCGGCACGAACATGGCGATGTAGAGGTAGTTGTACCAGAGCGTGGCCGCCACGCTGGCCCTGTCGCCGGGACGCGTACGCCGGCGCGCGCCCAGCGTCGTGGCCAGCGACCATAGCGTGACCAGGGCGAACAGCGTCACCGCGCCTGCCTGAACCTCGATGCGGTCGAAGTCCACCAGATAATTGAGGGGCAGGCCCAACAGCACCAGCACATACATCGACGCCAGCAATACCGACGAAAACATCATGGCCACCGCGTGCAGGCGCTTGAGCAGGGGCATGCGTTGGCGCGCCATCTTGCGCACATGCAGAAAGGCACTATGTATCAGGCCGCGCCCCCAGCGCTCCCGCTGGATCCGGAACGTACTGATCGCCTCCGGCAGGATGGACATGGACACTACATCGCGCAGATACGCATATTTCCAGTCGCCGAACTGCGCCCGATACCCCAGGTCCACGTCCTCCGTCACCGTATCGCTGGTCCAGCCGCCCAGTTCCTGCACGCAAGTCCGGCGCCAGATGCAGGAGCTGCCGCTCAAGGATGCCATGCTGCCGTCCGCGCTCAGACCCGCGGTGAGGTATTGCTGATGGCCCATCTCCATGGCCTGGAAGCGGGTCAGGAAAGACGCATTGCTGTTCTCATAGCCGATGGCGGTCTGCAGATAGCCCAGCGCCGGATCATCGAAGCAGGGCATGCAGCGCACCAGAAAGTCCCAGGGCGGCACGAAATCCGCGTCGAAAATGACGAAGAACGCGCCCGATGCGGACTTCAGGCCGTGCATCAGATTACCGGCCTTGAAACCGCTGCGATCCCGCCGCCGCAACAGGCGTATATTCACGCCCCGGCGTTCATGGCGCTCGACGCAGTCGCGCGCCAATGCGGAGGTATGGTCAGTGGAGTCGTCCAGCACCAGGACTTCCAGCAATTCGGGCGGATAGCGCAAGGCGCACACCGCGTCGATCAGACGCTCGACCACCGCCGCTTCATTATGGATCGGCAACAGGACGCTGACGCGCCGATGCGTGCCATGTTTCGCGCCCGTGCCTTCGGTCAGCGGCGTCAGCCGGCGTCGCTCGGTCTTGCGCGAGATGCGCAGGATACGCATCTCCAGCGCGACATACACGCCCAGCGACACCACGATCAGGATGAAAGCCGCATTCGCCAGATAAGACAGCCAGATCATCATAGGCGGCTCAGCCTTTCACGACCGCGCAGACATCCCTCAGGCGATGCGCCCACGTGTGATGCTGCCTCACATAGGCGGCGCCCGCTTCGGCGCGCGCCAGATCGTCCGCGGCGGGGCCGCAACGCAAGCGCGCGAACAGCTCGTGGGCCTGCTCCGCCGAGTCCACCACATGGCAGAAATCCCGAAAATTGCGCTCAACGGCCAAGCTGGGATTGGTCACGGCGATGCCGCCGCAAGCGAGGATCTCCAACAGCCGGCGCGAGTACATCGTGGCGGATGCGGTCACCGAATTCACGTTCACCGAAATCACATGTTGCTTGTAGATATCGGCCGTGCGCCTGTGCGGCACCGTTTCATGAATGCGCAACTGGCTATGGCGCGGATACTTGAATTCAAATAGCCGCGACAAGCGGTCGTGATTGCGGTCGTAGACATTGAGCGGCAACCGCGCCGTCGCGCAAGCACCGAAGATCATGTCCAGAAAGCGCCGGCGCTCGCTCAGGATACGGCGGTAGTAGCTGCCCGTGAAACAAGCTTCCTGCAAGTCGAAATGAAAGCCGGTGAAATGATGGTAGGCCGGCTGATACGGCATGCTCAGTGTGTGAACCGGCACGTGGGCCCGCACGTGCCGCCGATAATCCGCCACCCTATCCTCGTCGGTCGTGAACACGTAGTCAAAGACTTGCGCGGTTTCGATGAAGTCATCGAAAAAAGCGCCGTCGTCCTTGTTCCAGAATACCGTGGGCACGCCGCGCGCCTGCGCCAGTTCGACCAGCCGCAAGATCACCTGGGGCGGTCCGGTGCGCAACCACGCCGGTTGCCTGCCCAGTCGATAGCGCCAACTGCCGTCCGCCCCATGGAAGGCCGACTCGACGAAAACCAGGTCCGGCTTCCAGCCCTCTATCACTTCCCGATAATTGCGCGGCGTCAGGATGCGCACCCGGCACTCGATAGACAGGCAATCCGCCGTGAAAGCGTCCGTGACCAGCGCGACTTTCAACTGGCCGAACTCCCCCTTCCCCGCGACGTCCTGTGCCACCGCTGGGTAGTCGTACACTATCGATCCGATCGTTCTTATCACTGCGCCGATCATGCTGATTCCCGCCTCAGATTCATGCTGTCTTCAAACACCAGGTAAGACATCTTTTATGTAGGCGCTCCAGCTGCGATGCGCCACGGCGTATTGCCTGGCGCGCCTGCCCGCCTCGGCCAGCGCCGCGCGGTCGTTCAGGACCCTGCCCAGGGTTATCGCCAGATCGGCGGCATCACCGGCCTTGAAGAACCAGCCCGCCGGATGCTCGCCGAATTCGTCGCGCAGCACGGGCAGGTCGGCGGCGACCACCGGCCGGCCCAGCGCCTGGGCCTCCACCAGCTTGATCGGCGGCACGATGCGACAGACATCGAAAGGCTTGCGCGGGATGCACACCAGCGCGCAGCGCGCCAGATAGGCGCGGGCCTCGGCCGGCGCCAAACGCCCCATGAACAGAACCAGGTCGGTCAAGCCCGCGCGGGCAACCTGCGCACGCAGATCGGCTTCGGCTTCGCCGTGGCCGATCAGGGCCACCGTCACGCGCCGTCCGGTTCGCCACAAACGCCCTACCGCTTCGATCAACGTGTCCAGGCCCTCGTAGGAGATCAGCGAGCCCGCATAGCCTATGGTGTCCGGCTCCACATCCAGCGGGTCGGCGGGAAGGAAGCGGGCGGGATCGACGCAATTGGGCAGCAAGGCCACCCGGTCGGGATGGATGGGCCAGTGCGCCTGCGCATAGGACCGCAACTGCTCGGAGATGACGAACAGGCGGTCGGCATGGCTGGCCACCAGCCCCTCCAGTTGCAGCCCCTGCCGGAACCCTTGCGTCTCTTCGTAGCGCGGCCGGCGCGCACTGCGGGTCAACTCCCACAAGCCCCGCATCTCGTATTGGAAAGGCAGCCCCAGCTGGCGTGCCGCCAACAGGGCCGGCAAGGCATTGACATGGTTGGACGCGGCATGGATGACCGCCACGCGATGACGTTCAGCCACCTGCGCCACGGCCTGGGCGGCTTGCAGCGCGTACTGCAATACCGGCCGCAGATTGGACGGCGCCCGCATATGGGTATACGTGATGTCCTCCACCTGGGTCGTCTCGATGACATTGGCGTTCGCGTTGGCGTTGGCGGGCTTCCCGATATCGCCCAGGCGGTCGCGCCGGTCCCAGGGATAGCCAGGGCGCGTCATGACATGCACATTGGGCCGTGCCGCGCGCAGCGCGCACATCACCTCGTGCGTGCGGGTCACATACCCGCTCATGTGATACGGCAAAGCGCTGGCCGCCACATACAGCAAGCTGCCCGGGTCGGGTACATAGGGCGTCGCCGCGGCGGGGCGATCCAATTGGCGCTGGATGGCGCCCGCGGTCAGCATGCGGCTCAAGCCCAACCACGACTGCGTCAACCATCTCATGCCGCACGCCTCGGGGCATCCGGCCGGCCAGCCGCCCGGGCTTGCGCCGGGGGCTCAGCCCTCTCAACCGCGACTGTGCGCGACGTGGCGATCTTGCCCCGCTGGCGCAGGTCCAACAGATCCGCGGTGGTAATCACATCGTAGTTCCGGGTCAGGCGCTGCACCAGCTTGCGATAGCCTTCGATACGCTGGTCGTCCCGATAGACCCCGTAGCCCCGCTCATCCCAATACAGCAGCGACCAGGAATGCAGCAGGAAAACCGAGAAATCCGGACTGCCGCTGAAGGTATCCAGCAGCAGCTTCCCCCACCATGGACGGAAGCGGAAATAGCTGGATTCCGGATAGGTCAGCCGTGCCCACCAGGCATCCTTGCCGATGCTGGGCAGAATGCGCTTTTCCGTCATGGGAATTTCCAGCACGCCATTGGACCAGGCATAGGGCGCATTGGTGTCCTCGGCATAGGGACACTGTCCGGCCCGCAAGGCGCACATGGAATTATTGAAGGACAAGGGAATGCCGACGTCCTCCAGCGCGCGGATGGTGCTGGCGTTCCAGCGGAAAGAGCCCGCGCGAAACGCCCGCATGGCGCTTCCGGTCACGCCGGATAGCAGGCCGCCGAAGTGCCGCAGGATGAATGCCGCCCGCGCATCGTCGGTGTACTGGTTCATATACTGCGGACGCGACGCCAGCCCATGCTCCTCCCAGAAGCGCAGGGGCAGATATTCCGGATGCGCATGCAGCTGCACGTCCTGCCCTTCGGCATGCAGCCAACGGGCGACGCGCAAGGACTCGCCCAACTCTTCGTACGCGCCGCACAGGTCCAGGAAGAACACATGCTTCACGCCGAACTCGTCGCCGATCCGGCACATCTCCCGCACGCCGGCCGTGCCGCTGTTGTGCTCGCCCCACATCAGGCGCTTGACGTGGTCGCCGGGCGCACGCTTGGGTAGCGCCTCGGTATCCACGGTAATCAAGGCATAGCGGTCAGGCACGATTCGAATCCCCCCACATTTCAGCCACTCTCAGGTCCATATGCGCGCTCCTCTTTATCCGCCCACGCCGGTACAGATCAAGGAACTCCGCGCTGGTAATCACGTCGTAGTCAGCCGACACGCGCGCCACCAGCGCGCGATAGGCCTCCAGCCGGCGGTCGTCCTGGTAAACGGCGCGCCGCTTGTCGTTCCAATAGAGAAAAGACCAGGAATGCATCAGCAGCACGGCAAACGAAGGGCCACGCGAAAAAAAACGCGGCAAACCGGCGAAGCGCCTGGTCTTGAAGGGGAAATAGCTGGATTCCGGATAGGTCAGGCTGACCCAGCGTTCGCGTCGTCCCGTACCGGGCGCGATATGCCGCTCGGTCACCGGCACCTCGACGACGCCGTTGGACCAGGTGTAGGGCTGATTGGTCGGCTCGGCATAGGTCGCGCGGCCGGTCATGTATGCGCGCATGGAATTGTTGAACGACAGGGGAATTTCCGCCGCTCGCAGCGCCCTGATGAAGTCCGCATTCCAACGCAGCGAACCTGCCCGGCAGGCCAGCACGCGCTTGCCGGTGATCCCCGTCAGTTCGCCACCGAAGTGCTTGAGCAGGAATATCGCCTTGTCCGGCGCGGGATACTCGTTGATGTAAGTTGGTGTCGCCGCCAGCCCGTGGGCCGACCAGAAATCGCGCGGCAGGGTTTCCGGGTGCAGATGCAGCTGTACGTCCTGGCCGTTCATGTCCAGCCAGCGCACAACCGCGTGCATTTCCTCCGGATAGCGCGAAGTGGCGCACATGTCGACAAAGAACACATGCGGTACGCCAAACTCGGCCCCTATCGCGCAGATTTCCTGGATCCCTGCCGTCCCTTCTTCATGATGACCCCAGATGAGACGCTGGACATGGTCGCGCTCCGCCCGCTTGGGCAACGCTTCGGTGTCCACCGTCAGCAAGGCGTATCGGCTCATTGGATGATCGCGCGTGGGCCGGCCGGGCAGCTTGCCGGGGGGGTGAAATAACCGATGAACAGCGGCGGCAGGGGCGCGGTGCCGGCGGTCTCCACGGTGTCGCTCGTCAACTTGTTGCCGATTGATGGGCATTCACCGGACGTCTTGGTGCAATCGGTGCGCGTGTTCTTGTCGCAGAACCAGTCCGAAGTGGGACTCTGCGACCATGCATCCTTGAACGTGTTGAGCTTCACCGTATTCGGTCCGGACTCGTCGCGGAAGCGCACGGCGTCTCCGCAGATATTGGAGAAATACGTGTTTTCGATCAGGTTATTGACCGAGTAATGAGCCAGGTAAACCGCGTGCAGGATGGGGCAGTCCGTGCGATTGCGGATATTCTCGAAGCGGCTGCGGATGATCTGATTGCCCTGGGAATTGACCAGGCGAATGACAGCGGTCGACGCCTCCGTGGCGTTCTCATTGGCGATGTCGCCGATAGAGGTAAACGTCATATTGTGGATGGTCATTCCGCCGATCCAGGCCTTCTTGTCATTACGATCCGCCGTCGCATCGATCGCGGTCTCGTAGTTCGTTACTTCGAAGCCCGTCATGGTGATATTCGATGGAATGCCGCCTTGGCCCAGCCGCGTCAGGGTCATCCACGTCCCCCCTTTGCCATTGCCGTCGAAGACCACGGGGTCGCTACCGCCAGGAATGAGGGAGATAGGTACCTGATTGACATTACCCGTCGTCTGGAAGCGCTGTTCCAGGTATTTCCCGCCGAGCAGGATAATGGTGATGGAGCCGACCGACTTCGGCATCGGCTCCGCCAGTTTCAAGGCTGCTTGCAGCGTGGCGACCGCTTTGGGTCCGCTGCTGCCGTCATTCTTGTCGTTGCCGAAAGGGCCGAGATAAATGACGGCATCGGCCCAGGCGACCGCGCAAGGCGCCAAAGCCAGGATGCACAACAGGCAGTGACGTGCCAGGATCCGGCCTGCCCGCCGCCCGCAAGACAGGAAAAGTTCAACCAGCATGCGTATTCTCTGCGGAGTATCGTTGTTCATGGTGGCTCCAAGGTGCTTGATCGTCGATCTGAAGTGGTTCACGGCTAATCCCCCTGCCTGTACTGCTCCCTACCTGCGTGTGCCCATGAGGCGCCCGAACTGCGCTACCGTCATCCGCGGTGAAACATTCAAGCGCCGCAGTACGTGCACGTCATGATCAGGATCCGGGTAAACCAGTCCCCTTTCGGTGGAGTAGAAGTAGCGATAGCCCACCTCGACCAGCGTATCGATGACGCGCCGATCGTATTGGCCGAAAGGAAAACAAAAATGCTCGGTGCCGTTCAGCGCGGCGCGGCACATCGCCGCATCCGCCATCAGCGCCGCCTGCGAAGAGGAGATCAGGCGCGACACGCGATGTTCGTCGCGCGCATGCATGCGATACGTATGCGCGGCCCATTCAAAGACATCCGCCTGGTCCAGCATCTCCTGCCTGGAGACGTATTGCAGCAGGTCGGGTTCGAGCACCTCCACCGGCTGTTCGGGCTGCTTTCCGGTGATCATGAACACCACTGCCGTGTAGCCGTATTGCTTGAGAATGTCGTAGCAGTACCTGGAAACGCTCAGGTGTCCGTCATCGAACGTGATCATGAGCTTGCGGGAGATATCCATCTCCTCGCCTCTCAAGTAATCCTCGAGCTCGGCCAACTTCATCGTGGCGTAGTCGTGCTCCCGCAGCCACGCCATCTGTTCGGCGAAGCTTTCCACCGTATTGGTGACACTCCCCTCCCGAAAGCAGCTCGTCTCCTTGAGCTCGAGCGGCAAATGATGGTGGTAGGTAAGAATGGGCAAACCCTTCTTCTCCGCCACCTCCGCCCTGGGCTTGGGTGTGAACAGCGCGCGCAACCGCGTCCACGCGGCGCCGCCCCAAGCGGTCAACGCCGCAACGACGGCCTGCTCCGCGAGGCCCCAGCTGATATGGCTTGCGACAAGAATCACCGGTATCCACCCTTATCGATCATTTGGTGAGCATTGACGGGGAATGGCGCCATCCCCTCACCTGGAGAAAAGCTGCTGCTCATCGAGCTGCTGCCGTACCGCGTCGAAGGTGTAGCGCTGCGCCACGTCGCGCAAGCGCCCGCCGGCATCCGCCCGCAGGTCCGGCGAGGTCGCCAGTGCGCGCAGCAGTTCCCCGGCCTGTTCGCGGGTCGCGGCGAACAAGGGATAGTCCTTGCCGAGCACGCCTTCGAACACCGCGCTGCGCGCCAATATCATGGGAACGCCCAAGCTGGCGTATTCGAGGACCTTGGTGGACAGCTCCAGGGTCTCGTGCTCGAAGGCCGGGTCGCGGAAGGCCCAGCTGGCATGCATCCCCTGCAAGCGGCGCATCAGCGCATCGCGATCCAGTGCGCCATGCCACTGCAAGCCGTCGCCGGACTCCAGCCGCGCCTGCACCAGCGGCCGGAATTCCGGATCGTCGGCGGGGTTATGGATCTTGTCGCCGAACACATGCAGCTCGGCGTCGGCGACCGCGCCACGCAAAGCCTGGTGCGCTTCGAACAGCTCCCTGATGCCCCAGCGCGGGGCGAACTTCCCCGCATAGCAATAGCGGAACGGCGTTTCCAGATCGAGCGCGCTTCGTTCGAGCCCGCCGTCCGCCGTGGCGGCGCTGGGCACCATGGGTGGCAGCAGGCGCGTACGTTCCGCCGCCTGGGGAAACAGGCGGGAGAAATACGCCTTCATTTCCGGCGTCTGGCACAGGATGTATTCGCTGGCGTCGATGATGGCTTCTATCTTCGAGCGGCTTTCCGCATCCAGGAGTTCGGCCTGCTGCGGAATGTCGGTCAGGTAGGCCCACAGTCGCCCCTTCAGGCGGGGCGATCGCGCCGCCTGCAGGCACACCTCCAGCCCCCGCATGATGAAGGCGCGGAAAGGCTGTTCCTCATCCAGGCGCTCCAGCCAGGCCACGGCGTCGGCCTGCGACAGGCCGCTACGCGCATCGGTAAGCTCGGGCTCGACCAACCGTACGGCCGGCGTCAGATCGAGCAGGCGTGATATCACCTGCGTGCGGTGGACCCGTGCCTTGAGCACGACGGAAACGCGTAAATTGCCCAGCCCGCTCAAGACCTCGGCCAGCGACGCCGCCCAGATCGCCGATCCGTCCATGATGTTCAAGTTCACATCGCCATACAGCGCCACGTCGGTCAGGCTCGTGTCCTGCGCCAGCAGACGTTGGTCCGCCGCAGCATTCACCGTATCCCCACCACGTCCGCTCAACAGCGCCAGTTCCTGCGAGACCGTCTGACGGTAGCTGGACTGGGCACGCACCCGCTCGGCGGCGGCGCGCGACATGGACAGGAAGATATCGGGATTCTCGACCAGGCGCCGCACCCCGGCCGCCAGGCCCAGGGCGTCTTCCGGCTCCGCCATGATGCCGCAACGCTCATCGACGAATTGGGGGATGGCGGCCACGCGCGTTGTAACGGGTACCAGGCCGGATGCCATGGCCTCATCGCGCGACACACCCTGCGAGTCCGCCCGCGACGGGACAAGGAATACGCCATATTCCCGATGCAGCGCGGCGATTTCGCGCTGCAACAGGAAGCCCTTGTGCAATGTCACGTTGGGGTATTGGCGCAGCGGCTCCACCGTTTCGTCGAACAAAGGCCCGTCGCCCACCAGGCGAATACGCAGCTGCGGAAAGAACGGCTCCGCCGCCAGCGCCTGGATGACGCGCACGGTCAGGTCATTGGCATAGACCGTGGAAGCATAAGGACGTATCGACAGCAGGTCGAAGCGCTGTTCGGGAGTCTTGGGCAGATATTCGAACAGATCGCCGTCGACGAAATTGTGGATCACCGCGATATTGCCGACGCTATCCACCGGCAGGCGCAGGTCGGACAAAGCCTCCATCGCCTGATTGTCGGAGATGAAAGCCACCGTCAGGTTGGGATGCCGCAGCGTCAGTATTTCCCGCCACATGAGCATGCGCGCGTCCGAGGTCCGGCGCGACGCATTGCGCGTGTCATCGGTGGTGTGGTTGGTCGCCCGGCGCCACCAGGGCTGGATCTCCGACCCGTGCGCCCAGATGACGACGCGCACGTGGTCCAGCTGCTCGCGCACGGCATTCCAGATCGGCCGGTCGCAGATATGCACCGCCACGCTGTCGTGCGTGCCGGACGCCAAAGCGTGTTTGAGCTGGCCGACCTGGGCATCGACCACATCGACATTCTCGAACTCACGGAAGCGCCCGCCTCCTGCCGTGGTGATGCGCATCACCTCGGTCGGCCAGCCGGACCGGTTGTAGGCCTTGACCCGTGCATGGACGAAGCCGAAACGGTACAGGTCGTCGTAGCTGGGATATTGCCGGCTCACCACCAACTGCCGCCCGCAAGGCAATAGGTCGAATTCCGGCGGGCACGCTTCCAACAGGACGATGCGTCCGATCTTGGCCTGGCCGCCACCCTGCACGCGCATGCCCAGGCGGATGGATGCCGTCCCGGCGGGCAGCGCAATGCCGTCGCGCATGCCCAGGGTATGCATGTAGTGGGAAATCTTCTGCCCGGCGCCGTCGAGGAACACGAAGACCAGGCGCACATCCAATTGCGCATCGCCTTGCACGATGAAGCCGAAATCCTGCCGCGCCGTCACCTCATGCGGGGGGAACTCGCGGCTCAGGTAGACGTACTTGTACTCCTCGGGCTCCAACTGGCTGTCCAGATAGACCAGGCCATCGTCACCCAGGCTCAGCTTCATACTCTTGTGGATGGACTTGGGCGGCACCAGTGCCAGCCAATCCTCCGCTTCCAGCGCTACCCGTTCATCGACCTTGAGCGCGCGCACCCGTTGCGCGCGCGGCTGCATGTCCTGAGGCAGGCTGGCCCCAATGCGTTGTACATCTTCGGCGTCGACGATGCCCGGTGCCGCCTCGCTGGCGGCGCCGTCGGCGCAATAGCTGAATGCATCGATGGAGATCATGGATGCGGCTCCCACCTGGGCATCTTCCAGGCGCACGCCGTCATCCTCTACCCAGGCCTGCAAGCCGGTTTGCAGAAGCGCCGCCGGCAGCAGGCTGCGCCGCAGCGCCGCGCGGCGCACCGGTACATATTCCTGGCCTGCATCCTGTTGGATCACCTCGCCACCGGCGGCGAGCGCGTGAAACGACGCCTTGGTCACGCCGGCACCGGGCGCGAAGGTTGTCGCCAGGATCAGGTCATTCAGATAATGTTTGCCGTGATAATCGGCGCTGCAGATCGGCGCCACATAATCGAAGCGTTGCGCCCGATGCCACGCGGCCTGCCTGCTGTCCAGGACCACGACGCGCGAGTGGCTGCACAGCCCGCGCGGCGCTACCAGCAGCAGGACCACCCGTGGCCGCGCCTGGCGTTCCAGCGCCGCCACCAGCGCGGCCACCTCTTCCTGCGTGGACGCCTCGGCCAGTAGTGCTACCCGCGGCGCGGGCGGCGCCGTCGAACGATCGAACACCTTGCCCGCGATATAGGCCAGACGGTGGGTATAGGTATGCTCGGACAACACCTTGCGCAAGGCCTGCAAGCGCAGTTTGCGATAGGCCGCGTCATCGCTCACCAACGGCAAAAGCCGCTTTTCCAGCTCGCCGGCGTCGTCCGACGCCACGACCAGATCGCCGAACAACTGGCGCAAGCCCTTGGAAAAGTTGCTGACCACCACCGTGTTGCAGGCCATCAATTCAAGCGCCCGGCGTGCGAACATGGTCTGCGACTGCTTCACCGTATTGACGGTGATGCCGTAGCGATACCCCTTATAGCCCTTGTCCATCTCGGTATAAGGAAGCGTGCCGCGGATCTCGCCGTGGAATTCTTCGGGGAACACGAAATCATGCGGCAGCGGCCGGTTGCCATTACGGTCGTAGATTTCCACCCACTTGAGCTTGCGCGCAACGCCGACCAGGGTACGGAAGTCGGCTTGCCGCTCCAGATAATGGGGATACCAGGAGCCGGCGAAGGAGAAACCTTCGCGCCGCTCCACCGTTGCCAGCGGATTGTGCATGGAAATCTGCGCGGCGAAGGGCAGGAAATATACCCGGTCATGGCCGACCGCGCGCTTGTACTTCGCGATGCAGTCCATGTCCGTGGTGAAGACGTGGTCGACAATGCGCGCAACGGGCAGGAAGCGCGAAAAGTGCACGGGGTCTTCCTTGCACCACAACAGCGTGGGCACGTCGTGATCCCGCGCCCATTTCACCAGCGCGCGCAATTCCTCGGATACCTGGCTGATCTTCTTTTCCCAGGAATCATCCAGTCCCCGCCAAGCCGATTCGATGAAGACGATGTCCGGCTGGAACTCGGTGATGTCCTTTTGCCAGGTGGCAGCGGCCAGGGGCAGCAGGCGGCATTCCGCCGCGTAGGCGTGATGGGTGAAGTCGTCCATCACGGCGGCGACCCGTAGCTGGTGCAGCGGCGGCGCGCCGCTATCCTGCGTCAGGCGACGCTCGCACAGCCTGATATTCGCCTCGAAGTACTGATTTCCCAACAAGGCCCCGAGCTGCTCGTACAACTCCACCGCCGCCTGATAATTTCCGCGCAGATACTCGCCTTCCGCCTCGCGGACCAAGGATTCCTGCATGACTTTGCTCCGGTTTTCCGTCGTGTTTTCAGTCGTGCCCTACGTCGTCGCCGCTGATCTGGTCCGCGTCTTCAAGCGGCCAGCAGGCCCACGACGTCGATAGCCCTGGCGTGCTTGCGAATTTCATCGATCGCCAGGATGAAAGGCTGATGCTTGACCAGCACGCACAGCACGTCAGCCTGGACCAGGGCCTCTTCCAGCGAAACCAGAGCCAGGTTCTCCGCCTGCATCCTGCCCGGCAGAAAATCGATATTGGGTTCGACCACCTGAACCTGGCAGCCCAGCTCCACGACGTGGTGCACGATCTCCACCGCGGGGCTTTCCCGCAGGTCGTCGATGTCCGGCTTGAACGCCACGCCCAGGCAAGCCACCTTGAGATCGCTCTGTTTGGCGGTCGGCTTCAGCACCCGCAGCTCGTCCAGGGCGGACTTGATCTTCTCCAGCACCCACACGGGCTTGTGGTCGTTGACCTCGCGCGCCGTGCGTATCATGCGAGCGGTCTTCGGCGCGGAATCGACGATGAACCACGGATCGACCGCAATGCAGTGGCCGCCGACACCGGCGGCCGGCTGCAGGATGTTGACGCGCGGATGCCGGTTCGCCAGACGGATCAGTTCCCACACATCGATGTCCAACTCGTCGCAGACCAGGGACAGCTCGTTGGCGAACGCGATGTTCACATCGCGGAAACTGTTCTCCGTCAGCTTGCACATTTCGGCGGTGCGGGCGTCCGTCACGATCAATGCCCCCTCCACGAAGATGCTGTACAGCTCCACGGCCATATTCGACGCGGTCTGGGTCATGCCACCGATGACACGGTCGTTGGACACCAGCTCGTGCACGACCTTGCCGGGCAGGACGCGCTCCGGGCAGTAGGCGATCTGCACGCCGGCGGCGTCGCCGGCCTGCGACGGAAACGTCAGGTCCGGACGCGCCTCGGCCAGCCAGTGTTCCAGCTTTGCCGTGGCGTTCACGGGCGAAGTGCTTTCCAGCACCACCAGATTTCCCGTGGCCAGCACCGGCGCGATCGACTTGGCGGCAGCCTCGATATAGCTCAGATCGGGCTTGTGACCGTCCGTGAAGGGCGTCGGCACGGCAATCAGGAAAGCATCAGCGGGCTGCGGCGTGGTGGTGGCCACCAGGAAGCCTTCGGTCACCGCGGCATGCACGAGGATATCGAGCGCGGGCTCGACGATGTGGATCTTGCCTTGATTGATGGTATCGACGGCGCGGGGATTGACATCGACGCCGATAACCTTCTTCTTGCGGGAAGCAAACAACGTCGCGGTGGGCAGGCCGATATAGCCCAGCCCGATCATGGAAATGGTATTGAACACGGCGAGCCTCTTTATCAATGTTTGAGAGTCAAGACTTCAACGATGCGAGAGGCGGCACGGCCGTCTCCGTAAGGGTTGTGAGCGCGCGACATGGCCTGGTATGCCACGGCGTCATCGAGCAGCCGATGCGCCTCGCGCACGATGACGGCGGCGTCGGTGCCGACCAATTTGACGGTGCCGGCCTCCACGGCTTCGGGCCGCTCGGTGGTATCGCGCATCACCAGCACGGGCTTGCCCAGCGACGGCGCTTCTTCCTGAACGCCGCCGGAATCCGTGATCAGCAGGTCGCTGCGATCCATCAGGTAGATGAAGGGCAGATAATCCTGCGGCTCGATCAGATACACGTTCGGCACATCGGAAAGAATCCGCCGCACGGGTTCCTGGACATTGGGATTCAAATGCACCGGATAGACCACTTGTACGTCCCCGCGTTGGGCGATTTCACGCAGGGCCCGGCAGATATTCTCGAAACCGCTGCCGAAATTCTCGCGTCGATGACCGGTCACCAGCACCATCCGCTTGGCCAGATCGAGAAAATCGAAACGGGCCGCCAAGGTGGCGCGCAGATCCTTGTCCTCGCGCACCCGCGCGGCAACGTCGAGCAAGGCGTCGATCACGGTATTGCCGGTGACATGGATGGTGTCCTGCGCCACGCCCTCGCGCAGAAGGTTGGCGCGCGCCTGCGCCGTCGGCGCGAAGTGCACGTCGGCGGTAGCACCGACCTGGCGCCGGTTCATTTCCTCCGGCCAGGGCGAGTATTTGTTATTCGTCCGCAGGCCCGCTTCCACATGCCCCACTTTCACCTTGGCGTAATACGCTGACATGCTGGCCGCCAGCGTCGTCGTGGTATCGCCATGCACCAGGATCAGGTCCGGCTGCCACTCGCGGAAGACATCACGCATCCCCAACAACACTTTGCTGGTGATGTCGGATAGATCCTGTCCCGGCGCCATCAGATTCAGGTCAAAGTCGGGCTTTATCGAGAAAATGTCCAACACCTGATCCAACATCTGGCGATGCTGCGCCGTCACGCAGACTTTGCTCTCCAGATTGGCCGCGCCCGCCAGCGCTTTGACCACGGGCGCCATCTTGATGGCCTCGGGACGGGTACCGAATACAGTCAGGACTTTCATGTTTTTTCACTCCGGGGACTCGCGGATATCAGGCAAGCGCCTTTTTCCAACTGACGCTCGGTAACCTGGCAGGTGTAGCCACTGGCCAGCAGTTCTGCTTGCCATCGTGTGGCAATTTCTTGTTCGTCTTCCCGGATGTAGTCATCCAGGACAAAATCGATGCAAGCCCTGGGAAAGAGCTGCCGGATGATGGGTCCGGCGGGATAGCGGGCGCACTTCCCCACCGCTGCCGGCGGCCCATCGACCACCACCAGAATCGACAGGGAACGGCCGCGCATGCTGGCCGCCAGACCCTTGAGCACCGCGCCGTAGTCGTAGTAGGGGTAGGATTCCTTCCTGGCATTGGCCCACGGCGACAAAGGAGCGAGCAGCAACTCGACCATATTGGCGACACCCGCTGCCTGCAGCTGGGCCAGCGTCTGGGCGTGGTAGACCTCTTGATGCTCGAAAGAAACGAACTTGGTCTTCACGGCGGCCTTGCTACGCCGCGGCGATGACTGCCGCGCCAGGGCCTTGGCAATGACCACCGTCGACAAGCCGGAGCCGAACTCGATGACGACGTCGTAATGCTTGAGTTCGAGCAATTGCACCAGGTAGACGGCGAAATCGGGGCTGACCGGCCACGTGTTGCGCTCCGGACTCACCAGGGGCATCTCGCCATTGTTGTAATACCCGAGCAAACCGACCAGGGCCTGCAATTGCCGGCTGGCATTGCCCACCTCGTTCTTGAGGGTGGTTTGCAGCTGGCGTTCCAGCTGGCCGTCGGTGACGTCCAGCTTGCGCAGATAGCTTTCCGTCAATTCATGCTGGCGTTCCAGCATCGAACCCAGCAATTCCACTTGGCGCGTAAAGCGTTCGGTGCCCTCTTCGTGCGACTTCGCCAGTGTTTCCACGGTCTCCTTGGACGCCGCTTCACGATCGAGTAGCGCCATCTTCTCGCGTTCCCACTGCTGCCGCAGCCATTGCAGTTGCTCGACTTCCCGCCGCTGGTCGGCCAACTCGTGGCCCCGCTCCGCCATCGCGCGGGTCAGCTCGTCATTGCTGCGCACCACGCCTTCATGCTTGCGCGCCAGGGCCTCGTTCGCTTGCACCAAACCTTCATACCGCCGCGCCAGCTCCTCGCGGGCGCGCTCGGCGATCTCGTACTGCCTGGCCAAGTCTTCATGCCCACGGGTCAGCGCCGCGAGTTCATCGCCCACCTCGTCGCTGCGGCGCACCGCGGTTTCGTGCCGCTTGACCAGATCGTGATGATTGCGGACCACACCGTCATGCGTCCGCACCACATCCGCGTGCTTCCTGAGCAGTACCTCATGCGCTGCCAGCGCCTCTTCGTGCTCGTTGATCAGGACCTGATGCGCCTTGACCGAAAATGCATTCGATGTCACCAAGGCCTCATGCGTGGAAATCAGGGCTTCATGCCTGGCGGTCAAGGCCTGGTGCTCGCCGGCCAACGCCTCATGGGCCGCCACTACCTCCTCATGCTTCTTCGCCAGGACTTGCCGCGCCTTGATCGCCTCCGCGTGCTCGCCTGCCTTGGTCTCGTGCCTGGAAATCAAGTCCTCGTGTTTCCTGACCAGGTCGTCGTGCTTGCGATGCAGCGCGTCGCGCTCTTCCGACAAGCCCAGTAGCTGGGTGCCTTGCCGCGCGAACTCCATCGCCAACGTCGCGCGCGCACGCTCGGCCGCGACCTGTTCCGCCTTGACGGTGTCCAGTTGCCGCGCGTACCGGGCCGCCAGGGCTTGCTGCTCGGCGCGCTCATGTTCCAGCTGGCGCAGCTTCTGCTCGATGACGCGGGATTTCGAGGCAGGATCATACTTTTGCGTGATCTCGCGGCCGCGCGCTTGATCGGCGTCGGCGCGCAACTGCTCGACCTGGCGTTGCTCCGACTCGCTGAACTGGATCTCGGACGGCAGCGCCTCCAGCATGGCTTCGGCCAGTTCCGCGCGGCCCGCTTCATGCTCGCGGAAGGCCAGCCATTTCAAGCGGAACGGCCGCGGGTCCAACTCGTAAGCCTGGCGCGCGTATTTCGCGGCGGCGGCGACATCGTCGTTCGCCAGGCTGCGCGCCAGCACGGTCAAGGCATCGGCCTTCACGCTGGCCGGCGACCGCTGCAGCAAAACCTGCACGGCCTCGTCGCCGCCACTGGCATATGCGGAGATCAACGCCTGGCAGCCTTTGCCACCCAGCTTCTTCGGCGGGGTATACGTCTTTACATCGCGCCAGATCGACCAGAGCTTGCCCGGCAACCGTAGCGCCGCGCCGGGACCACTCACCCCCTGCACCATCGCCGTGCCGAAGCGCGAGGCAAAGGAATGCCGGCCCTGCAAGCGATAGACGTCCTCACGTGCTTCCAGCGCCTTGCGGTAACGCAAGCTTTCGGCGGCCACTTCCGGGAAGCGGCTATCGAGCATGACGAAGCGGGTCTTGGCGCCCGCTGGTTGTTCCGCCGCCAGATAGTGCCCGCGCTCCAGCGCTTCCTGCACGTCATGCAATTGCGCGAACAACATGGTGTTTTCTTCGCGCAGCGACGCCACTTCCGCGTCCCCGACCTCTGTGTCGACGCTTCTTTCCTTTGTACGAGCCATGCTCATCAGACAGTCCCCCAGGACAATCAATCCACGTGATCCAACACGATGCTTTCCAACAGCTTCAAGGTTCCAGCGACCACCAAGGCGATCAATAGCGTCAGGATGATGTTGTAGATACGCCGCGGCTCCATCGGATACTCGGGCATGGTGGGCGACTGCAGCACCGACACTTTCTCCAGCAGGCGCAATGAATCGTTCCTGCCCTTTTCCAGTCCCAACAAGGCCGACTTGTAGAGGTCTTGCGTAAAGCCGACCTGCATCTGCAGGCGTTGGAAGGCCTCCACGGACGCGTTCAGCGTCGAGCCGTTGGGCGTGGCCAGCTTTGCCTTTTCGTCGTCGATCTGGCGATCGACCGCGGCAAGCGCCTGCTTGAGCGACAAGATATTGGGATGGTTACGGTCCAGGGTCCTGGGTAGCGCCGCCAATTGTGTTTGCAACTGCGCGCGCTGGCCTTCCAACGACGCCACGATGGCGTTGATGCTTTGCGCAGTGGCGGTGGGCGACAACAAACCCTTTTCGTTCTGATACGCCAGCAGCGCCTGGCTGGCTTCCTGAAAGCGGTCCTGGGCTTTCTCCACCTGGGAAGTCAGGAAGCCGATCTGCGCCTCCGCCATCTGATGGCCCAGCGTATTCATATAGGCTTCGCCCTCGTCGACCAGCATCCGCGCCATGGCGTGGGCGGTATCACGGTCATAGGCCTGGACCCTGATCCGCAGGACGCCGGCGTAGTCGTCGTACTCCACTTCCACCATCCTCAAATAGAAGTGGTAGAAGAATTCGATGTCCTTGAACCACAGCCGCGACACCAGGTCGCGGCCCGAGTCGCTGTAGTGGTTGCGCAGGTCGAGCTTGGCGTCGAGCTTCTTCAGCATGTCCAGCGACAGCAGGTAGTCGCGCAACAGCAGTTGGTCCGCCCGATTGGTGCCCAGGGCCGCCCCCGCCGAGACCAGCGCGGTCAGGTCCGGGCTGGGCATATTGGCGTTGTCGGTCTTGCGAATGATGACGTTGGCCTCGGACACATAGCGGTCCGAGGCGAAGAAGCCCCAATACACGGAAACCACCACGCCCATCACCAGGCTCAGCTGGATCAGACGATTGAACAGGCGCGTCGGCCAGCTCGGTGTGGAGGGCAGCACTGACTTGTTTTCAGTATTTGTTTGTTCAGCCATTTTCACTGTGTCGCCTGGTAAGCCTTGAGCGCGTCATCGAGATTTTCAAACCACTGCGCCTTGCCCTCGTGAATGAAGATCCCCGATTGGCAGAAGTCCTTGAGCGTGCCTTCGTCGTGCGAAACCATGATCAGGCCGGCTCGGTTGACCATGGCGCGGAAGGCGTCGGCGGTCTTGCGCCGGAACGCCGCATCGCCCGCCGCGGTCACTTCGTCCGAGATGTAGACATCGAAGTCGAAGGCCAACGACAAGGCGAACTGCAGGCGTGAACGCATGCCGGACGAATAGGTGGTGACCGGTTCATCGAAGGCGCCGCGCAATTCGGAGAATTCCTGGATGAAGCGCAGTCGGTCCGCAAGATCGTCTCCATAGCCGTGGATGCGGCAGACGAACTTGGCGTTTTGCCGGCCTGTCAGCGTGCCTTCCAGGCCGCCTTGCCCCATGGGCCACGACACCCGGCATTGGCGTTGGACGAAACCGCGGGTGGGCTGGTCGACGCCGCCGATCAGACGCAATAGCGTGGACTTTCCCGCGCCGTTCTTACCGATCAAGCCGACGTTGCGGTGGCGCGGAATCGTCACGTCGACGCCGCTCAGCACCCACTTGCCCATGCCGTGCTCGGTGCGATAACGCTTGTGGACGTCCTTGATGACGATCATTGCGTCACCAACTGGCGTGCGAAAACCCGATACAGGGCGAGTCCCAGGAACACGCTCAATCCCGCCCAGGCGTAGAGATAGGCCAGGCTGACACCTGACACCATGTGGTACTCCGTGCCGAACCCGAAGCGCACCAGTTCAAGCCCATGCGCGATGGGATTGATCAACAGCATGTCCAGGTAAGGCTGTGGAATAGCCGACAACGGCGAGATCGTGCCGGAGATCAGGTACAGGGGCAGCATCAATATCTTCAGGATATGTTCGCTTTCCGGCACCAGCACCATCAGCACAGATGCCACCAGGCCATAACCGACGCCGAACAGCCACAGGCCGAGTACCGTGACGGCGATCAGCAAGGGATCGCTGGGCAGCGCGGGACGTCCCGCCAGCTCCGCCACCACCAGGATCACGACGGACACGATGACCATCAGGAACGCTTCCAGCACGGCGCGCGCGATGGCGACATCGAAAGCCTTGACCTGCCGATACGCGAACAGGGGCTGGTTCGATTCCACCGCATAGGTCACTTGCACGGCGGTACGGCGGAACATGAAGAACGCCAGCATGCCGGCGATCACCCACATCGCGGCATCGATGCCGCCGACGTAACGCACGCGGATGACCGTATAGATATAGGTGAAGAAACCGATGTGGATGACCGGCTCCATCAACATCCACAACCAGGCGGCGCGCATGTCGAACAGGCGGTCCAGCGCTTCGCGCAGGAACAATGCGCGCCATACGGAAAACGTCACCGTATAGGGTCCGCGCGCCTTGAACGGGGCGGCTGCCGCCCCGGAGGGCGGATCGACAGGACGATAGCTGACTCTCATTATTGGAAGGTCCTGTCCAGCGTCACGGTCGGCACCGCCACCGATACCACCAGGCGGAGGAACTTGTTGAACTCGGCCTCGGGCGAGTTCGCCACGTAGATGACGTCGCCGTTCTGGATCGGGAAGTTCTGCACCACGAAGAAGGACGAGGGATCGCGCAGGTCGACCTGATAGACAACAGGTACGGTGCCGTTCACGCCGCTCGGCGCAACGGCGCCGGCGTCCTTGCCGGCCACCAGCTTGGGATCCTCGAAGCGGAAGATGAAGACACCGCGCGCGTCGGCGCGGTTGTCGGCCAGGCCACCCGCACGCGCCAGCGCCTGCGCCAGCGAGATCCCTTGCGCTTCGAGCGGCAACTCGTCGTTCTTGCCGGTAGCGCCCAGTACCGAGAAGCTGAGCGGCTGGAACAGCGCGGTGACGACATCACCCGGCTGCAGCACGACGTTCTGGCGCGGATCGCGAATGATGGTATCCAGGGCCATCGTCGACGTTACCGTGCCGCGTGTCAGCTGGATGGCGACGCGGCTCACCGGCTGTTTAACGCCGCCGCTCGCGGCGATGGCATCGAGCAGATGCTCGCCCTTGGGCGTCAAGGACATCTGCTGGCTGCTGGCGACCTCGCCGACCACGGTTACGCTGGCGCTGTTGTTCTTGACGACGCGCACCAGCACCTGCGGACTATTGGCCTTGCCGCCCAGCCGCGCCGCCACGGTGTCTTCGATCTGCTGGCTGGTGCGGCCTTGAACGGACACACGCCCGGCAAAGGGAACGGTGATGGTGCCCATGGCGGACACCATCTGCGAAGGGAACGTTACGGCGTTGGTGGTGGCGGGCACCGGCTTGGACGGATCCATCGGCGCGGCGTTGCTGAACAACATCGCCGGTGGCGATTCCCATATCGAAACTTCGATGACGTCGCCCGCGCCGATCACATAGTTATTCGGCACGCCACGTGGAAATACATCCGAGAACTTGCCCGGCGCCTTGCCGCGCGCCAGGTTCCTGGTGACGGCATCGTTGACGTCGATCAAGGCGATGCCATCGATACGCGCACGCTCGCCGTTACGCTCCGGCGCATTCATGACCTGTTCGCGGCTGGCTCCGCTAGATGAGATCCAGCCGGGCATGGTGCCGCAACCGGCCAGTGTCAGGAGTAGCGCAGGCACTACACACCGCAAGACCGATTCAAACGACTGCTTGTCTGCTCTCATGGGATCTCTGTTTCCACTGCGCAGCGCGGCGTTACAGCCCTGCTGCTTGGAATAGGCTTCTCTAGCCAACCCCTCTCAATGCTTTGAAGGTTTGTTGCTACTTGAAGTCGAACGCACACACCAACCGTGCTAGTGGGCGCATTCTGATCAGAAACCCCAGACGCGACTTTTCATCCACGCCGTTTCGTTTTGCCTTTACACCCCGTTTACAGTTGATTAACGAAGACCTCGTTAATCGCGATTTATTGCGCTACGAGGAAGCCCACGCTGGCCAGAAAAGTGGCCGCGAGCGAGGTCACGGACAGCCTGCATTCGCCGCATTTTTCCGCGTCTGTTTCGATGCCTGTTACCCAGATCAGCGCGTCCGTCGTGCCGCTTGGTTCACCCAAGGCGCGATAGACCTTGGCCATGATGGGAACGTGGTCGCCGAACACGCACAGTCCCGCCGGACGCCCATTGCGAGCCAGGGTCCGCGCTACCGCGGCGAACATTTCATCCGCGTTACAGAGATGTCTTGCATAGGCCACCAGGTCTTCGCAACCCGCCGGCAACGGCCCATTCAGCAGCCGTTCCGCGTCCTCTTCGCTGACGGATTCGAGATGCAGCGGTCCATGGTTTTCCATCGTGATTACATGGATGTACAGTGGCCGCGGATCATCGCGTTGCAACAGCCCGCTGACGTAACCACCCAGGGCATGATCACCGATGTTTGCACCGTCTTTCTGGTTTTCACCGAAAGCGCGGATGTCGATGAACTCATCGAAACCGAACGCAGGCAGCACGGTGTCGCGGTGATAGAAGCTGCCGTGATAAGGATGTACGCAGACGGTGCGGTAACCCAGTTTTTTGAGAAAGGACGCCAGCGTAGGAACGCCGCGGCGTGCCAGCTTGCGATAGGGATTGAAGCGATGCACCCCCAGCCGAGCCGGCGCCAGGCCTGACAGGAAAGCAAACTCGGTACGCACGGTATTCGCGCCGCGCGCGGCAACATCCAGTTCGCCATACACCACCGCTTGCGCGCGCAGGCGATCGAAATTTTGCAGAATCTCTTGCTTGACGATGGGATAGGCGCGCCGTGCATCGAAAAAAGATTCGCTCTGGATGCTGACGAGGTCAGGCAGGCGCGACGCCGGCACGGTGACAGGAGGATGATCGAAGGGGCCGTGCATCGATCCAGGCATCGGTCCAGGCATCGCGTCCCGCATCGTTACATCGCCCGGTTCGATTTTCTCCGCGCGCCCATATGCCCACAGCGCCGCCAGCAGCCCCATGTTACGCAAGTCGTCATCGGCGTCGAAGGTGGCGACCAGCCGCCGCCCCGCCAAGGCCGCCAGTCCCCCTCCCGGCAACGCCAGCAACAGGATGAGGGCCAGCCCGCGCCATTCGCCGGCGTGGATGACGACTGGCTCCAGGCTCAGTCCCAGCCACAGCACGACGCCATAGCCCACCGCCGCGGCCACGGAATATATCCAGGGAAAGAAAGGCAGATAGAGGCGCGGATGCCGGATCGCGTCAGTGAAGTATTCAAAATCCTGGAACACGAAGGGTTCGCGCAGCGCGTCGTACTTCGCCAGGCTGACCAGGATGATGATGCCTTCGATCGCCAGCACATTGAGCATGGCGAACCAGGGGCGGCCGAATAGCAAAAGCTCGGCCGCGCAGGCCATCAGCCAAATGCCGGCATGTGTCGCGTTGGCGGCCCAGGGCCGCCGCCATGGCGCCGCCGGCCGCGGCCGCAACAGCGTCTCCATGAGCCAGCTGGCGCCTGCGCCCAGCGCCATTGGCCATGCCAGGGCCGAAAGCAGGGCGCCCCAGGAATCACCGGTTGCCATAACCCATCTTGCGCAGGATCCAGCCGGACACTGCGGGATGAATGATGGAAAGCAGGAAAGTCCCCAGGTTCAGCGGGAAGGGAAAACTGATGCGCGCCCGATTGGCGCGCAAGCCCAGCCGTATCGCCTGCGCCGCCCTTGGCGCGTCCCACAGGAAAGGCTTGGGGCCGGGCATGTCGAAACACATGCGCGACTCGACATACCCCGGCATGATCACGTTGATGCGCACGCCCTCGCGCGCCAACCCGTCGCGCATGGCTTCTCCGTAGACCTTGACGGCCGCTTTGCTCGCGCTGTAGCTGGGCGTTTCGGGCAGGCCGCGCCAGGCCGCCAGCGAACTCATCACGGCGATCTGGCCGTGGCCGCGCGCACGCATGACGGGCAACACCGCGTGGACGGTGGCGAATACCGCCCGGATGTTGACGTCCAGCAAGCGCTGCACGTCGTCCCAGGTTTCGCCCTCCCCCTGCGGCCCGATATCTATATTGACGCCGGCATTGGCCACCACCAGGTCGGGTTTCTCGTCACGGCTGATGATCCTGAGCCAGCCGACCAAAGCGTCCAGATTGCGGACGTCCAGGCGCTCGGTCACCACGTGGGCACCCGCCGCTGCGCAGGCATCCGCGACTTCGCGCAAGCGTCTGGCGTCGCGGCCCTGCAAAATCAGGGTGGCGGAGCCCGCTTTGGCGTATTCGAGCGCCAAGGCGGCCCCGATCCCGCCGGTGGCGCCAGTAATAAGTACACATTCGGGGATACCGGGAATCGCGTCGCGCTGTATCATCATCTCGATTCTGAGGGGAACGTTGTCACATGCATCAGGTGCGGACGCCGCGGTTGGTAAGCATAGGGGCGACTACCCTCCAACGCCGCGGAGGACATGTGCACGTAAAGCAACCGATTCCTACACCGCCCCGGTTAGAATCGCGCCAAGTGCCGTAACATCCCTATCCTCCACTCCGCAGCCATGTTCCGCATAGACCTGCGCCGCCTGATTCTCTGGCTCTGCCTACTCTCCGTTCTCGTGGCGCTGGGTAACAGCTTCTATGCCAGCTATCAGGTGCAGCGCGACATTCTCCTGACCAACACGCTGGAAGGCAACCGCGCGTACGCCGCCAAACTGGCCGGCGCCACCGACAATTACATCAACGCGATACGCCGCGAGCTGGCTTTCAGCGCCGGCGTGCTGGCGGACATGGCCCTGCAACCCACGCTGATGGAGCAGGAAACCGACCGCCTGCGCCGCCAGAGCGACCACTACAACTCCGTGGTCATCGTGCAGACCGATAGCAAGGTCGCGGCCGTGTCGCCGGCACAATCCGGCATGGCCGTCGGGTCGCAACTGGCCAGCAGCGCGGCGCGCGAAGCGTTGACGCAACGCAAGCCCATGGTCAGCGAGCCTTACGTCGCCGCCACCGGCCGCTGGGTGATCCTCTATTCCCACCCCATCTTCGACAGGACCGGCAATTACCTCGGTTTCATAGGCGGCACCTTGTACCTGCACGCCACCAATGGCCTGCATGCCCTGCTCGGCGATCATTACTACCTGGACGGCTCCTACCTGTTCGTGGTCGACCGCCACGGCACGCTGATCTACCACCCGGACGCCGCGCGCATCGGCGAAACGGTCACCACCAACAAAGTGGTGACCTCGCTCATGCAAGGCGCCAGCGGCCAGCAAAGCGTCATCAACACGCAGGGCGTGGCCATGCTGGCCGGCTACGCGGTAGTGCCCTCCACAGGGTGGGGGCTGGTGGCCCAGCGTCCGCTGGCCGGCACGCTGCAACGCATGGACGAATTGCTGTGGATGACGATACGCAATTCGCTCCCTCTGCTGCTGGTCCTGCTGTTTTGCATAGGCTGGTTGTCCAAGCTGATCGCCCGCCCGCTGTGGGAGCTGGCCAGCGTGGCCAAGCAGATCGACGAAATCGAGGCGTCGGACCGCATCCGCAAAGTGCGCTCGTGGTATTTCGAATCGAACCAGCTCAAGCGGGCCTTGCTCACCGGCTTGGGCAGCATCAATCACAAGATGCGCAACCTGCGCCGCGAATCGACCACCGATGCACTGACGGCGCTACTGAATCGGCGTGGCCTGATCAAGGCGATGGACGAATTTGCTTCCACGGGCATGCCGGTGGCGGTCCTCGCGGTGGACATCGACAATTTCAAGTCCGTCAACGACCGCTTCGGCCACGATGTCGGCGACGAAGTGATCCGCACGCTGGCCACCCTGATGCGTAATGGCTCGCGCAGCAATGACATCCTGGCCCGGCCCGGCGGCGAGGAATTCACGGTGCTGCTGCCCGGCACCTCGCTGGACGACGCCGTCACCGCGGCGGAACGCCTGCGCGGCGCCATGCACAAAACCCCCAATGCCACGGGCGGCACGGTGACGGTTTCCATTGGCGTGGCCCGGTTTCCCGAACATGGCAAGGATCTGGAAGGCGCCCTCAAGGAAGCGGACAAGGCCCTGTACCACGCCAAGAACGCCGGCCGTAACCTGACCTGCGTGGCTCAGCCCGAGGGCCCCGACGGCTACCTGGCCATCACGCGGCGCCACGCGGCGTGAAGATCGGAGGCCAACGCCTGGCATTACCAGGGTTCGCGCACGCGGTCTCGGCCCTCAGGCCTTGACCGCGCGTCTGGCCTAAGGATCAACGCGCGGGCTTGGCCGACTGCGGCGCGGTTTTGTTCGTGGCCTTCGGTGGCGGCGCCTTGGGCGGCTGGCGGATTTCCCGCAACATCGTGCCGCATTGGTTTTCCTTGTCGCTGCCCGCGCTGGGCACGATCAGGGCCAACAGGCCGGCCGCCGGCGTCAGCAGGGCCCCCAGCGCCACCGCTCCAGCCCCTCGCGCGGCCAAGGGCAAGGTCTTCACCCCCGGCTTGGGATTCTTCAACGTGCCGGCCACATACAACGGCGACCGCAAGGAAATGATGCGCAACCCCTTGCTGTGCGGCGTAATGTCCAGATCGATGGCCTCGGTCTTGAAATTGACGGAGCCCTGGATTTCGACCAACGTGTTCTCGGTATCGAACACGAAGATCCGCGGGGTGGCGACGCCATCCTTGAACCCGAGATCGGCCGCGCCGCAATTGATGTTGACCTCGTCGTCACCGAACAGCTTGCTGACCACATAATTGCCGACGTTCAAGCCCGCCAGTTCCATCAGGCTGCGGCTGATGACGCCGTCGTTGATCAGAAGCTTGGTTTCACCATCCGATGTCCCCATCAACTGGGCCACCGAATTACCGGTGCCGCTAAGGGCGGCGTCGCCGTTGAGTTCGCCCAGGCTTTTCTCCATGGACTTGACGCCAGGGAACAGCTGCTTGAGCTGCAGTTTGCGCGCGCTGATCTTGGCGGTTGCGGGCATGGGCCGCTTGCTGCCATCCAGCTGGATGTCCGCGGTCAATGAACCGCCGGCCATGCCGAAACGCAAGGGGCGCAAGGTCAGCACGCCGTTATCCAATACCACGTGTGTCTGCAGATTGGTAATGGGCAGGTCCTCGGTCTGGACGATGCGCTTGGCCTCCAGCGTCACGTCCGCATCCATGTCGCGCCAACGTTCCGTGCGGAATTCCTGCACCGGCAAGGCCTTGTCGGCTGGCTGTTGCGCCGGACTGGAACCCTGGGCGCGCGTAGCAGCGGTAGTATGCGACGCGGCCTCGTCTTTCTTGGCCTGCGCCTGCGATTGGTCGCCCGACGCGGCGGCGTCCTTGGCCGCCTTGGCCGCGGCCGCCGCGCTGGCCCGCTCCGCCGCGGCCACTTTGCTGGCGTCGGTGGCGCCCTTCTTGCCGGTGTCGGCACCGACCAGGGGGCCCAGGTCGGCGAAACGCAGCAATTGCGAAGTGAGCTTGCCCGTCAACTTGGGCCGCGGCTTGATGGCGGCATAGCTCACGTCGCCATGGATATCGCTATTGCCCACCTTGCCGTTGAAGCCCTTGTAGTCGAACACCGAACCCTGCGCGTCGTTGAGGCGCGCGGTCAGGTGGCCGTCGGTGCTGTAGGGCGGGGTGTCAGGCAGCGTCACGCCGGTCAGCGGGTACAGATCGGACATGCTGTTGCCCGCCAGCTTCAGCCGCAAGTCCAAGGCGCCCACATGCATGGGATTGGTCACCGTGCCGACCACCGAGGCCTTGGTATGGCCCAGGGCAACATCCGCCTGCACGGGGAAAGGATTGTTGCCGTCCTGCAGGGCCAGCATGCCGCCGACCTTGCCTTCCCCGGACACATCCAGGCCTTTGTAGCGGCCCTTCGCGGTCCAGCCGAAGACATAGTCGCCCGTTGCGGCCGGCGATTTGCCTGACTGGGCATCCGCTTGGGGATTCGCCTGGGGATTCGCCTGGGGATTCGCCTGCGGTTTCGACTGGTCACCGGCTTGCGTATCCGGTTTTGCCGCCGATTGCGCCTCAGGTTTGCCGTCCGCCTGCCCCCCCGCCAAGGCTGAACCGGCCAACTGGGCAAAGGGCACCGGCTTGCCCAGCGGATCCACGGTCACCTCCATATCAGCCTGCAGCGTCACATCGTGATAGCCGACCCGCCCCTTGTCGAAGCCGATTTCATTGACGTCCAGGGTCCAGGGCGTGGCGGGCTCGGCCTGCTCCTCGTCCTGTTTCTTCGGCGTGAACACCCAGTTGGCGCGCCCATCCGCCAGGCGTTCGAGATCGGCCGACGGCTGGGTCAGCTGGATGCGGCGGATGATCACATGATGCGACAGCAGCCCCAAGGGCGAAATGCTGAATTGCGCCTGCTTGAGCTGGGCGAACTGGGGCGCCTTGCCCCATTCCGTATTGCCTATGGTGATGTCATTGGCCGTGACGTGCGGCCATGGCACCCAGGCGCGCCAGCCACCTTCATCACGCTCGCGCTGCCAGGCCACGCTCAGGTCGCCATTGATCGCGAAGGGACGGCCCAGCGCATCGGACGCTTTGCTATCTATATAGGGTTTGGCGCGGTTCCAGTCGAAAGTGGCGATGACGATGACCACCACGACCAGGAATAGAATGAGCACCGTGACGATGCCGGTGAGGATCTTGTACTTGCGTGCCATACGTCGGCCCCATTGTTCTTCGCGTCGCCGCGTCGCGCATATTTCGTGCCCGGCCAAGCCCCGTTTGGGTCGGCATGGGCCGCATCGCGCTGCAATCGGGACCGCGATCGGGACCGTAATTGGAACTCCCTTGGGACGGTATTTGAGTCCACATTGAACCCAGATGCGAGCCGGGGTCCGCGCCCAGCCTTCCGGCCCGAAAGAGAGCTTCGACATCGAATCGACGGCCGACCGTGTAAGCTTTACCCCCCGTACCTTGCCCCGGCAGGCGCGGCACCGACTAGAATCGCCGGCTTGGCGCCCTGCGCCAGGCCCATTTTCAGATAGACAAGTAAGGGGACGTCCCCGGCCACGCGCCGGCCGTCCGGGAGAGCCCATGCGGCACCTGACTCTGGTTTTCATCATCGCGGCCTTTGCCATGCTCAGTCTCAGCCGGCTGGCGCTGGCCGGCTGGCAATATCAACGCGTGCGCAACGCCGGCGGCCTGCGGCCCATCATGCTGGGCGGCCTGCGTATCGACGCCCACGAAATCGCCATTCTGGCAGTGGCGCCGGCCGTGTTCGCCCCGTGGTTCGGCCACTATCCCCTGGCCACCGCCATTACCTCGGTCTGGTTCCAGTTCGCATGGCTGCTGCTGGTTTTCATGGAAGTCGCCACCCCGCCCTTCATCCTGGAATACGACTCGCGCCCCAATCGCCTGTTCGTCGAATATCTCAAGCACCCGCGTGAAGTCACCGGCATGCTGTGGCGCGGCTTCAAGGTTCCCGTCCTGGGCGGCACCGTCATCGTCATCCTGGCGGCCTGGCTGGGCCACGCCATGTTTTCGCAGCCCCTGCCGGATACCCCGCTGCCCTGGTGGCTGATGCCCATCGCCAGCCTGGTAGCGTTGGCCATCGGCATCCTCGCCATCCGCGGCACGCTGCAGCATCGCCCCATAAATCCGTCCACCGTGGCCTACTGCTCGGACGGCATGCTCAATATGCTGCCGCTCAATTCGCTGTATAGCGTGCTGTACGCCATCTACAGCATGAAGAACGAGAAATCCGCGTCGGCCGTCTACGGCAATATGCCGGAAGCAGCCATGCATGCCCAGGTGCTGACCAACGCCGGCCTGCCCTATCCGCCCGCCGACGCCGAATTTCCCAGCATGCACACCCAGACGCCCGCGCGCTCCCGCCAACGCCCGCTCAATCTGGTGATCATTCTGGAAGAAAGCCTGGGCGCGCAATATGTCGCCAATCTGGGCGGCGCGCCGCTGACGCCCAACCTCGACAAACTGGCCGAACTGGGCTGGAACTTCACTCGCGCGTACGCGACCGGCACCCGCTCGGTGCGTGGTCTGGAAGCCGTGGTCACCGGCTTCATGCCCACGCCGGCCCAGGCCGTGGTCAAGCTGCCCGATGCGCAACGGGGCTTCTTCACGCTGGCCGACCTGCTGGGGCGCCATGGCTATCACTCCCGCTTCATCTACGGCGGCGAAGCCCATTTCGACAATATGAAAGGCTTTTTCCTCGGCAACGGTTTCGACCATATCGTCGACCGCGGCGAATTCGTCGACCCGCAGTTCGTCGGTACCTGGGGCGCGTCGGACGAGGACATGTTCAACCAGCTGCATCGTCTGCTCAGCGCCGACGGCGACCAGCCGACCTTCACCCTCGCCTTCACCGTTTCCAACCACACGCCCTGGGAATATCCCAGCGGCCGCATCGACCCGGACGGCAATCCGGCCACCGTGGAAAACACCGTGCGCTATGCCGATTGGGCGCTCGGCCGGTTCTTCGACCAGGCACGCCAGTCACCGTACTGGGAAAATACGGTTTTCCTGATCGCCGCGGACCATGATTCGCGCGTGTCCGGCGCCAGCCTGGTGCCGGTGCGCCACTTCCAGATCCCCGCCCTGATGCTGGGCGCCGACATCGCACCGCGCCGCGACGACCGTCTCATCAGCCAGATCGATTTCGGTCCCACCTTGCTGTCCTTGATGGGCCTGGAGACCCAGCACCCCATGCTGGGCCGCGATCTCACCCGCGCGGAGGCCGGCGACAAAGATGGCCGCGCCATCATGCAGTACGGCGACAACTACGGGTATCTGAAGGGCGACCAATTGCTGGTGCTGGGGCCGCAAAGAGCGCCCGCCCAGTTCCATTACACCGCCCCGGAAAAATACGAACCCGTGACCGTCGATGAAAGCCTGGCTACCGAAGCATTGGCCCACGCTTTATGGCCCAGTTGGGCCTATCGCGAAGGCCGCTATGCCTTGCCGGCCCGACATGCCGCCGGACAACGCGCGGCCGCGGCCCGGCCGGGGTTCGGGTCGGACTCGGAGCCAGGTCCGGAGTCCGGTTCGGCAGGCTCACCGAATGCCTCCTCAGAAAGCAAAACGGTATGAAATTAAACCTTCGTTTACGCTGAGAGAAATTAATTATTTGTTTTGTAACAGAAAATCGTGGCCGTCTCTGCGCCATTCGGTAATCGTGTCACACTACGCCGCAGCAAGGCGGTATTCAGCATCTGCCAGAACCAGAAGCGCCGCCCTATCGCATACCGAAGTTTTTTGACACAGTGCGTCCGGCTTGGCGGCGCGAGGAGCAGATTCAAGTATGAGCGCCGCAGGCCTCCAGGTTTTAATCGTTGACGACAATGACATGGCATCGGAACTGCTTTCCGAGTTTGTAGGCCTGCTCGGCCACGATGCGAAGACGTCGGCAACAGGCGCCGAAGCGCTGGCGGAGTGCGCGAACCATCGCCCCGACGTCATCATTACCGACATCATGCTGCCGGACTACGACGGCTACGAATTGGCGGCCCGCTTCCGCCAACAGCTGGGCGACGAGATCCACATCATTGCCTTGAGCGGTCTTCCCAAGAACAACCAGCGGCCGGAGGCCGTGGCCTTCAATCACTGGCTGGAGAAACCCGTCGACCTGTCCACGCTCGAAGACCTGCTGGCGCAGGTCGATAGGAAGTCGGCATGACTCGGACCGAGCAGCAACGCGCCCAGGCTTTGGCAGGCATCCAGTTCAAAGTACTGGCCCAGGTTTTCCCGGTGCTGCGGCATGATGCGCTCAAGCCGCTGTCCAATGCCAAGCTGACCATCGTCCTGCTCGAAAAGTCCATCGCCAAAGGCACCATCCTGGATCCGGCCGCGCCGCCTTTCGTCAACGACCTGGACGGCATGCTGGATGAGAGCGTGGAAACGATACGCCTGCTCAACACCTGGTTCCAGGACGAAGGCCGGCGCGCCGATGCGCACGATATATTGCTGGAATGCCGCAAGCTGGCGTTTTCGCATCTGCTGCTATCGGGCAAGAAGGTGCAGTTGCAAGCCCCGTCCCACGCGGTATCCGTGTCGCAGAGCGCGGCGCGCTATGTATTGATGGCGTGGCTGATCCACGCCATTCAGTCCCTGCCCGAACGGGGTATCCTGGACATCAGGCAAACGACGGCCGACCGCATCGAGGCCGTCATCTTGCCGGCCCCCGCGGAACATAATGGTCGCGAGCCGCGCCCGGACACTTCCCAACCCCTGCCGATGGAGGAAGTCGAGCTAGTGGCGCAGTGCTATGGATGGCAGGTACGCCGCAACGATGAAGGCTGGATGATCAGCCTGCCGACGGAAGACCAGGCCAACCCCACGCCATCAGGAAATCATTCGTAAGCACGGTACGTGTTGACCACAAGTCGATGCGGCTGATGGTTAAACTGGCGGACGCGGCCCCCCGGCCGCGGCGATCCTCTTGATAGCGGCCCAGCATGAGCGTCTTGCGCTTTCCACCCTCGAAAAGCGAATCGCGATCCGTACGCACACGCGTGGCGGAAACGCCGGCCGAGACGACGCAGGCCAGCCTCGATGCGCAGCATCCAGGCCCCGATACGCCGGCGGGCCTCGATGCACTCTGCGCCTTGGTCGCCGTGTTTTTCGGCGTCCCCACCGTGGTGCTCACCGCCCATGACGATCCCGCCGCGCCGCTGGCGGCCCATGGCATCACGACAGAGCCTGCCGCCCTTTTCCACACACTGAGCCAGCCGACGCAGCAAGCCCCGCAGCAAGCACTTGAAGTCGTCCAGCTGGACCCGGATGCCCTGGCCTGCGCCCACGCACCTGCCGGCATGCGCTTCTTCGTTGCCGTGCCGCTGCTGCTGGAAGGCCGGGCGCCGGGAGGCCAGCCGTCCTGGGAACGCGCCGGCGCGCTGTGTATCGCCGACAGCCAGGCACGCGTCTTCTCGCCTGATGACCTGCGGCATCTACGCGGCTACGCGACCGTCGCGGCGGGCGCCCTGCGCGGCAGCCGCCTGCTCAACGAAGCCCGCATGCGCGAACAATTGCTGGCGCGCGCGTCGCGGCTGGCGCGGGTAGGCGGTTGGGAATTCAATGTCGAGACCAGCGCGCTGACGCTCAGCGAACAGGCCATGGACATCTATGGCTTGGAGCCATCCACCAAGCCGACGCTGGACATGATGTTGCGCCGTTTCTATCCCGGCGATGCCCTGATCGATGCCCGCGAAGACTTTGCCCGCATCCTGCGCGACAGCAAAGGCTACGATTCGCGCCGGCGCATCCAAAGGCTGGACGGCACGTCGCGCTGGATCCACGTATTGGCCGAACCGGAACTGCGTGAAGGCCAGGTCGTGCGCGTCCACGGCCTGATCGAGGACATCACCGAGGAAGTGGAGGCCCAGCGCCGTTTCCACGAACTCGCCTATATCGACAAATTGACCGGCTTGCCCAATCGCGGCGCCTTTCTGCTGGAACTGGGGCGCCGCTTCGTACGCACCGAAGCCATCAGCCTGGTGGCCGTCGATATCGACGGATTCAAGGACGTCAACGACACCATGGGCCATCACGCCGGCGATCAGTTGCTGACCGACATCGGTCAACGCATCACGGCCTTCTTCGCGGTCGGCACCTTTGTCGCACGCATCGGCAGCAATGAATTCGCCGTGATCGCTGAAGCGCCGGACGACAGCTCAACCGACTTCCTGGGCGCGGTCGACCAGTTGCGCCTGGCGCTGAAAGCGCCCATGGCTTATCCCGAATATACGTTGATGGTGTCCGTCAGCGCCGGCATCTCGGCGGCGCCGCGTCAGGCCGCCGACGCCGATCAACTGATACGCAACACGGACATCGCGCTGTACCAGGCCAAGAAGGCGGGCGGCGATTGCTCTGTCATGTTCGAGCCGCAGATGCGCGACCGTTTGGAAGAACGGGTGCAATTGCTGCGCGACGTACGCCTGGGCATCGCCCGCGGCGAATTCATCGTCTATTACCAGCCGATCTACGACATGCGCAACCAGACGCTGTCGGGTTTCGAAGCGTTGATGCGCTGGTCGCGCCCGGAACGCGGCATTCTGTCGCCCGCGGTGTTCGGCGCCGCGTTCGACGACCAGACGCTCGCACCCGCGCTGGGCACCGTGGCACTGCATGCGGCCTTCACGCAAATGCGGCGCTGGAACGAGCACGGTTTCGATTTCGGCCGTGTGTCGGTGAACGTGGCGGCGGCGCAGTTCTCCACGGGCGATCTGGCGGGACAGATCCTGTCCCTGCTGGATGAGTATGGACTGACGCCGCGGCAGCTGACGCTGGAAATCACCGAAAGCGTCTATCTCGGCCAGGGTAGCAATGCGGTGGAAAGCACCCTGCGCAAGCTGCATGACGCCGGCGTCCACATTGCGCTGGACGACTTCGGCACGGGCTACGCCTCGTTATCGCAGCTGCAACGCTTTCCGATCGACTCGTTGAAGATCGACAAGTCCTTCGTACAGGAGCCGGACGCCCGCTCCATCGTCGATGCCATCATCGCGCTGGGAACCAGCATGAATCTGGATATCGTCGCTGAAGGCGTGGAAACCCGCGCCCATCAGGATCAGTTGCTACACAGTAACTGCCGCTACGGCCAGGGACATTACTACGGCAAGCCCATGCCGGCGGAGTTCTACGGCTGACGCCGTGCGCGTCAACCCGCCGGGGCGGAATAGTAAGCGTCCATCTTGCCGGCGTGCAGATTGGCGCTGACCTGGGTCAGCGCTCCGTCCTGCTCGGCCAGCAGGTCGTCGGCACATGCATCGTCAGCCGCCGCGATGCTGTCTTCCAGCAGGGTCTGCTCCATCACGCGCGCGGCTGTTTCGGTGGCCCGGCGCAGAATCGACTGTTCGACGCTGCGCTTGGCGACGTCCAGGCTGTAGGACATACCGTTGTCGTACGCCGTCTGCCACCAGTAACCGATGTCGGCGATATTGTCGAACCAGTCGATACGGCCATGCTGCTTGTACGCGGCATCGATGTACGTCCACGTACCACCAATGCCCGAAACCCAATAGAACGTTCTCATAGGTATTCCATTCCATGCCCGATAAGATGGGCTTCAGAGATTAGGGACCCCGACGCGCGACCCATCCGGGTCGTAGGGACTTACCTCGCTCAGGCGAGTAATCGATGAAATTCTACGTAGCAGGTCTGTATCAAAAAATAAGAAGAATCTGAAACGGGCTTACTCCTGCGCCACCAAGCGATACCGGAACCCCGCGGAACCGATCAGATATGAGAAATTGGCGAATCCCGGATCAGCCTGCACGGCATACGTCACGCAGACCCGGCTGACGTGGGGATCGAGCGCCACGCGCAGGCGCCCCCCCAGGGGCTCCTCCACATCGACGCAGCGCAACTGCTCGAAGCACACCGCGACATCCAACCGATAGGCACCGTCAGGCAAGCGCACCACATCGACATGGATCTGGCTGTTGCTGTCCTGCGGCAGGAACGCGCGCGCATCGCCCATGCTGAGTGGCGCATCGCGCCCCACCATGGCAAGTACCCGCCACACCGGTTGCACCAGGATGCGATTGAGCAGCATGGTCAGCCGCCGCGCGTCGCGCGCACCGGCCAGTAGCAGCAAAGCCTGCAAGGCCTGCGTCACCGCAACTTCGCGCCCGCCTTCCACCCCCGCCCAGGGTGACAATTCGGCGCGCAAGGCCTGACCCTGGGCGCTGACGCCGCTCAGGCCGAATGACAGGCACACCCGCTCCAGCACGTCCGCGAGGAAATCGCGGCATACCTGCATCGCGGTCTCGCTGCCATCAAGGCCTGTGACCGCATGACGCACACAGCGCGACGCGCGCTTGCCGGTTTCGAAAAGGCGCGCGGGCAACACCGAACAGGCATGCAGGAATGCCCGTTCCACGCCCAGGCCCAGCACCGCTGGCGACACCGCCGGCTGCTCCGCCAGCAAGATCCCGAACTCCCCCGCCAAGGCCGTCCGCAGGATAGCCGGCCATCGATCCGGCGTACCGCCGCTCCATCCCGGCGGCGCGCCCAGTTGCGGCGCTGCCCATTCCGACACCCCCGCCAGCCGCATCCACCGATGCCACAGGGCGGCGTGAACCGCTTCCAGCCACACAATGGCCGTGCGCAGCCGCCACACACGCCCGCGGCCGGCGGACGGCCACTCGAATCCTGTTTCCCGGCCCCGGGCCACGCCGCCATGCGCGGCCAGCAAGGCCCGCATCGCCAGCGATGCGGCGGGGCCAGTCAGCGCCGCGACGGCGTGGTCCCAGCCCGTCTGTACGGTCGCCTGGGCCAGCAGCGCATCGGCATGCGCGCGGGTGGCCTCATCGCGCCACAGGTCGGTGGCCAACAGGCCCAACGCTTCGCTGCGCGTATTGCGCGCATGGACGATTTCCGCCAAATCGCGCAAGGCGCGCAACACGGCATCCACGCCGACCCGTGGCAGGCGCAAAAGCTGCAACAGGCGCTGCGCCCCCGCGCGCACCGCCTCGTCCGCCACGGCGATACGGCGGGCGTAGCCTTCGCGCCAGGCGCGCGCCCGCGTGCGCCAGCCAAACAGTTCCAGCCCCATGGCCGCCGCGTAGAAGCAACCGAACTCGTGGTCGCTCATCGTCATGACGTCATCCAGGCTGTCGTGCGGCACCACGCTACGCGCCCGCCGTAGCGCGGCGCGCATGCGCGGCGGCGCACTGCCCGCGACGGCATCGTTGGACATATCGCGCAAGAAGGACAACTCGCGCAACTGCGCCCACCCTTGCGCGCGGTTGCCATTGTCCGGATTGGGCAAGGGTGCCTTGCGCGCCACGTCCTGGGCCCGCTGCAAGGCCAGGGACAACAGGCGCCGGGGCACCGCGTCATCGCGGGCGGCCAAGGCCTGCGGCAATCCCTCATAGATCCGATAGAGCAACCCCGGCTCCAGGCTGTTGCCACCCAAGCGCAACAGGTCCGCCATCAACATGCCGATGTCCGGCAGGGAGACCCCCGCCGCGCATATCGCGTGCGTCTGCATCAGCTCCATCGCATGACGGCAACGCCCCCAGGCCAGGCGCAGCGCCGCCGCCGCATCACCACCGGCATCGATCTCTGCCCGCATGGCGCCTGCCACGGTGATGACGCGGGCCTTGAGCCTGTCGCGTACCGCGTCGGCGGCCGCCAGGAACAAGAGCTTGGGCAGATGCCGCGCCAGTCCGCCATCGTCCGCCGGCGCATGAAGAAAAGGCTGGACGGAGACGATCTCCCGCATGTCGCAGGCCTGTGCCGCCGCCCCCGCCAGCGTGCCGAGCGCCATGTCCGGCAGGCACTGCACCGCGCGCCCGATGAACTGCGCGATCGACTCGCGCGAGGCCTTGAGCACTTGTACATGTTCGGCCTGGATCCGCAGCGCGGCGTGCAGGCGTGCCCGCGATGTCGGCAGCGGCTCCACCCCCGGCGCACTCGCCTCGACCGCGAACAGTTCCGCCACCTCGCACAAGGCACGCGACATGGCGCGCGCCGCGCAATGCTCCAGGCTCGCGTCCAAGGCGCTCAGGAACAAGGGCAGCAAGCGCTGGCTCCGTTCACCGCCTTCCCAACGCCAGCGCTGGACCAACTGGCGGCCGGCGTCTTCCAGCCGCTTGCGGCTTTTGGCATAGCCTTGCCGCAGGCGCGCCAACGCATCGACCTCCTGCGCCGCAAGACAGGCTTGCACGCAGCGCTGGATGCGCGCCGCGATCGTGCCCGCCTCGCGCGGATTGAGCATAACCCGCAGCAGCGTGGCCATCAGCGGTCGCACATCGGCGCTGCCGAACACCCCATCGCCTTGCGCGATCATGGGCAGCAGATTCGCCACGGCTTCGAGTAGCCGCGCTTCATAAACATAGGACCGCAATGGCACGCGCGTCGGCGGGCCGGTGTGCGCCACCATCCCTATCGACTCTATCGTCTCCTCGTCCTGTCCCACCGTCGTGCGCGCACCAAATGCCCTGCGCTGTAGACGTGTCCCCCCACGCGTGCCCGCTCGAAACGCCGCCCCTCCCAGGACGCCAAATCCGCCCGCACCGAATTCGTATGGTAGGGACCGCGGAATCGTATCCTGGCCAGAATCCACCGTTCTCTCCTAGTCATCGATCTAGCAGGAGCACGTTGCATTCGTATTCACCGACATGCGTGGCGACCACGCTGGTCGTTCCGTGTTCCAGCCACCTTTGTAACGTTGATGAATTTTCGTTCCTAACTTTCGGAAAAATGAACGTGAAAAGCGACGCTAATGTAGGAAGAGGGGGAAAGATTAATAAACGGTCAACTGGCATCAAAAAATGCCATGAGAAAAGTCTCAAAAGACCTGCTAATTACGGGGATTTTTATAGTTTTTATGGTGCCTACGTGGCTTCGTAAAAGCAGCGTCAAATGAGAATCTTGCGGGACTGGCGACGAACGCGCCATGCTCGATTCGATGAGGCGATACTCAATCGCATCAAAACCTCACTCGAGCGATCATGACACATCTAGCCCCCCTTGTTGAGCGGCCAACGAAGAGTCCTCTACCCTCCAGATCGGTCACCGTGTTGAAGAACTGTCATGACGACATCTTCATCGAACTCGTCAAGAATCACGCCACCCGTCTTCATCGTTTCATCATCAGGCAGATCGGCAATTGCCCCGACGCGGAAGATCTCGCGCAACAAGCTTTTCTCGAAGCTGCACGCTCTTACGACACTTTCCGTGGCGAGTCGCAATTGTCGACCTGGTTATATGGCATCGCCTTGAATCTGGTGCGCAATTACCTTTCGCGTGCGCCTGAATGCCGCTACTACTTCGTCAACGAAGACGTACTGATCGACCGTGCTTCGCATGACCCCGCGCCCGATTTCGTCGCGGAGCAAAACCAGACCATGGCCATCCTGCAAAAGACACTGGATGAACTGCCGTCGCACATGCGGGAAATATTGTTGATGATGGGACTCAATGGCTACACCTATGAAGAAGCCGCGGATCGAGTCGGTGTCCCCGTCGGCACCATACGCAGCCGCCTTTCCCGCGCACGCGCGGAACTGCGTCGACGCCTTCACGACAAGGGATTCCATTTCGATGATTGATGTCATGTGCGCGGCGCGGGCGTGAGCCCGCGCCTTTTTTTTTGCTTCTGTATTATGGGGCTGCCGTCTAGCCCGCTTTCCCTACTGACGCAGCCTGGTCGTCACACCACGATCAATAAGTATCAGCCCGAGGGAATCTCCCAGGTCTGTCTTGCCGGTGGTCCACGTCGCACTCAGCGCACTGCTCCGCGGCACCAGGTCCTCGTCATCCGATATCGGACGGCCGTTGATTGCCACGATACGTGGCCGGATCATGAACAGACGCTCCGTCCGCTTGCGACTCTTTTTCTCGCTTCTGAACAGTCCGCCCAGGACGGGAATATCTCCCAACAACGGCACTTTGTTGACGCCGCTATTCAATTCATTGGTGTTGTAGCCGCCGATCACCAACGTTTGTCCGTCGCCCACCATCGCCAGCGTGCTGATGGTATTTACCTTGGTCGTCGTGCGCTTGTCCGTCACCTTGGGCTCCAACACGGTTCCATCCTCGATATCGACCGTCAGTTCCACCTGCCTTCCATGCGGCGACTCGATATAGCGCGGCACCACCCGCAGTGACGTTCCCACGGATACCGGCGTGACATTCGTGACCCGCTCGCCGGTCTGCTCGATATACACGGTCTGCTTCAGATCGAGGATCGCACTGGTGTTGTCCGTGGTAAGCACCGATGGACGCGCCATGATCTCCGCCTGCTCATTCGACTCCAGCGCGCTCAGTTGCGCATTCAAGAAGGACGAGGAATACCCCAGGCCGAAAGCGCCGCCCTTGAGCATGCCCGACAGCGGATCCTTGAAATTCCCGCCGCTGGCTGCCATGCCATTGTCGAACTTGTAGCCGATCCGTCCGCTCTTGCCTTGCCAATCGACGCCCAACTCGTCGGCCGCGTTGGCGTCCACATCGACGATAGTCGCTTCGATCTCGATCAAGGTGCTCGGCACATCCAATTGGGCGATCAAAGCGCGGTAAATGGGCATGCGCTCCGGTGTGTCCTGAATGATCACCGCGTTCAAACGCGGATCGGCCTGGATAGACCGCGGGACGCGCACGTTGCCGGCGCCACCACCGTGACTGGTAGCGGCACCATCCGCGCCTGGAGCCTGATTCGGCGGAGCGCCGGTATACGCCGACTCGACACCGCCACGTCCGATCACGCCCGTGGTCCCATCGTTGAACAGGGGCGTCGCGGCACGCAAGGGCTGCGCGATCACGCTCAGCGATGGATCCACCTTGGAATCAGCAGGCCCTTCGATCAGGTTGCGCAAGACCGTCGCCACGCCCGGCGTGGTGGTGGTCTGATCCCGGTACGTAATCACACGATCGTTGACCGAGGCGTACTTCAGCCGGAAGACCTCGATTTCCTGCCGGGCCGTGTTGGTCGGCAAAGCCTGCGACATGCTCGCCACCAGGTCCACATACGCCCTGGGCCCGGTGATCAAGGCCATATTCTGGCCTGGCAACTCGCCCCAGCCGAAACGCGGATCGAGCACGCCCAATTGCATCAAGGCCTGCCGCATTCCGCCTACGCCACCCGCTCCCGCGCTGACGGTGCGGGTCTGCACCTCCGACGCGTCGCTGACATATAGCGTTCCCGCGTAGACAAACCAGTTGAATCCGTACACGCCGCCCAGCCGGTCGAGAAAGTCGGTCGGCGTGTTCGTGTTGAACTTGCCGCTCACCACGCCCCCCACTCCCTTACCCAGCCGCAGGGAAAGGCTGAAACCGGAGGCGAACTGCTGCAGCACTTCCTGCAGGCTCTGCTGATCCGCGAAATAGGTGTACGGCACCTGGGGCCACCGGGGCCCGGCAAAGGCTTGCCCCGCGGCCCCCATCAATGCGGCGGTCAACAGCAGCCGGACACCGCACATTGCCGCGCGGCGCCACGCCGGTCGCGCACCGGCGCCAGGATTTCTTGCGAGCGTACGCTTCGCCGCAACGGTAGGGACAGCGTCCACTTGTATTTTGCTCATGGTCTTTTCTTTGATCTATCGGTCGTGTTTGTTTTCGTCGCGGGCGCTGGCAGTGCCATCTGTCCACGTCGCCGTGTTCGCATCGTTCCCGTCGACCGTTCCGGGTTCGTGCGCTGCGTTTTCCTGCTTCGGGTTTTGCCCCGGGGTTTGCTTCGGGGTTTGCTTCGGATCCTGCCCCGGGTCTTGTTCGGAGTGCTGTCCCACCTTTTGCTTCTCTTCCTGTTGCCCGTCCTGCTTTGCTTCGGACGAGCCAGCCAGGCCATCGCTCGATGGCTCATCGCCGTCACCATCGCCATCCAGGCTGCGGGCCCAGCGCAATACCGCCGCGACAGGCTCGATGAATTCCGTGGGGATATAAGCCTCCACGGGTGCGTCCGCGAACAAGCGCCGGGCCAGCGGAATGTCGCGCATGATCGGCACCCCCTCTTCCTTGGCGGCGGCGATCATGTCCAGGGCCTCGTCATCAACCCCCTTGGCCAGTAACACAGGTAAAGGGGTGCGTTCCGCCTCGTAAAACAAGGCAATGGCAATGTGAGTGGGATTCGCCACCACTGCCGTGGCCTTCCTGGCCAACTGGGTCGAGTCGTTGGCGTTCTCGTTGCGTATCTGCCTGCGCTTTTGTTTGATTTCCGGCGAGCCTTCCTGTTCCTTGTATTCGCGCTTGACCTCCTGCTTGGTCATGCGCAGGCGCTTGGTGCGCTGCATGCGCTGCCAGGAGAAATCGAAGGCCGCCAGAACCGTGCACAGCAGCGCGACATACAGCAGCAGCTTTTTCATCAGCACCAGGACCAACGCGAAGAAGGGCTCTATGCCCGCGTACCCCGCGTAAGCCAGCGGCCGTACGGCATCCTTGATCAAGATATAGATGAAGTACGAGAACGCCAGGATCTTGATGATGGCCTTGAGCGTCTCCACCAGGTTGCGTACCGAAACGAGATTCTTGGCGTTCTCCACCACGTTCAATTTCTTTCCGGACGGCTTCACCTTTTCGAAAGCCATCAGGAATCCCACTTGCAGCAAGTCCGCCGCGAAACCCACGGCCAACAGAATGCCGACGAAAGGCAGCGTGATATGCACCATCAGCGTAAGGCAGCGTACCGCCGCCACACTCAGCGCCTGGTCGAACGGCAGCCCGTAAACCTTGGTGGGCACCTCGATCAACGCCTTCAGCTGGGGGAGCAAGGTGCTGCCGCCGAACAAGGCATAGCTGAACAGAGACACCAGCAATATGGATTGGCTGAAGTCCTTGCTATAGGGCACGTCGCCCTTCTTGCGTGAGTCGCGTAACTTCTTATGTGACGGTGGTTCGGTCTTCTCTTCGCTCACAGCGGCTCCCAGTACGGCCGCAAGATGGTCAGGATATCGCCCATGCCACCGGCCAGGCCGCCCGCGTATTGCGCCAGGACGTGCAGATACAAGGCCAGCATCAGGATGCCCAATGCGCTCTTGATCGGCATCGCCAGGAAGAACACCTGCAGCTGCGGTGTGAATCGGCTGGCCAGGCCCAGCCCCACTTCCGCCAACAGCATCACGATGATGGCGGGACCTGAGTACAGCACCGTCAGGCGCAACAGGGTATCCACCTGCCCCAGCCACAGCGGCAGTGCATCCAGGCGCAGCTGCGGAAACCAGTTCCAGGGATCCCACAGGCGATAACTGTCATACAGCACCGTGAGAAACATCGTGAAGCCACCGGTGGTGAAGAACAGCACCGCGTAGGCGCGTCCCAACATCGTTCCCAGCGGCGTGGTTTCACTGCCCAGCTCCGGATTGAAGATCGATGCGATGCCCGCGCCCCGTTGGTTGTCGATGAAAGTGCCGATGGACTCGAAAATCCAGAATGGCACGGCCATCAGATACCCTATGCACAGACCGACGAAGACCTCCTTGAGCAGGATGACGGTCAGCAGCGCGATATTGAATTTCTCCGGGGCCTGCGCCATCATCAGCGGCAAGGTGAAAGCTCCCAGCGTCCCCGTCAACGTCACACGCAAGCGGCCGGGCAAGGCGTTGCGGCCGAACGGCGGGATGAACGAGCACATCGCGACGATGCGTGCCTGGGTCAGCACCAGGCAGACCAAGGCACGCAGGATGTACTCATACTCGACGGAAGACCACATGCGGCGGGCCTTCTCAGCGTATCGCCGCGAAGCGCGCCATCAACGTGACGGCGAACTGGTAAATCTCGCCGCCCATCCAGACGCCGGTCAGCAGCAAGGTGGCCAGCACGGCGATCAGCTTGACGCCGAAGGACAGCGTCTGCTCCTGGATCTGGGTCAGAGCCTGGAACAGCGAAAACAAGGTACCCACCACGGATGCGACAGCGATCGGCGGCAAGGACAACCAGAAGATCAGGTACAGGGCCTGCTTCATGTAGTAGATAAACTCGGCGTTGGACATGGTCGATGTGCGTTTCGTCTTCAGGTGTAGGTGAGTACCAGGCCTTGCAACAAACGCGTCCAGCCGTCGATCATGACGAACAGGAACAGCTTGAGCGGCAGGGAAATCGTCATCGGCGACACCATCATCATCCCCATGGCCAACAGCACATTGGAGACGATCAAGTCGATGATGACGAAGGGGAGGAACAGCAGGAAGCCGATCTGGAACGCCGAGGTCAACTCCGAGATCAGGAAGGCCGGCACCAGGATGATCAGGTCATCCTGCTTGGTGTCCTTGGCCGCCTCTTCTCCCCACAGGCGGTGGGCGGTGGTCAGAAAGAATTCACGATTGGCGGGCTTGCTGATACGCAGCATGAACTGGCGCAGGGGCTGCACGCCTTCGCTCAGCGCCTTGCCGATTTCGGGCAGGCGGTCCGTCATGGGTCCCGGTTGCTCCAGCGCCGCCACCACCGGTTCCAGCTTCTGGAAGGACTGCGTGAATACCGGCGCCATGATGTACACCGACAGAATCATCGCCAGCCCGTACATCGCGGTATTGGGCGGCGCCTGTTGCAGGCCCAGCGCGTTGCGCAGCAACACCATCACCACCGACAGCTTGACGAAGGACGTCGTCAGCACCACGGTCATGGGGATGAGCGACAGCCCGACCGCGACCGCGAGTAGCGCGATAGGATCTATGCCGGTCATACCCGCTTCTGCCGCAGGCTGACGATACGCACGCCCAGCCGTCCGTCTATTTCCACCAGCTCACCGTGGCCGATGCATAAGCCGTTGGCGCGGATGGACACCGGCGCCGTGGCGGCCTCGCAGTCCAGCACAACGGTCTGGCCCTGCCGCAGGCGCCGTACATCGCCCAGGGGCATGGCGCGCGCGCCCAGATCGAAGCCGACGCGCATGGGAATGGCGTCCAGGGCTTCGCTGCCGGCCGTGTCTGCCTTGCCCATCGAATCGGACGACGGCGCCAGGTCGCCGAAGGCGGTCTGGGTGCCTGGCGCGATGGCGGCCAGGGGCGCCAACGCCGCCAGTGCCTCGGTCGCCTGCCGCTGCGCGGCGTCGAGGTCCGCGGCGTAGCCATCGTCCCCGCCCGCGACAGGAAGGCGGTCCGCGTCATTTTCGTCATGAGCGCCGGCGCCGTCGTCACTGCTACCGTAGTCGTCTTCGTCGTCTTCGTCGTCTTCGTCTTCGTCGTCGTAATCGTGGCCGCTGTAATCAGCGTCGTCGTCATCGACATCCGATGTATCGAAATCCAGAGAACCATCGTCCTCTGGATAGTGTTCTTTCTCTTCTGGAGACATGATGGAAATCCAATCCGCAACTATCAAATACGGCGCGGGCATGCCTGCCCGGTCACCCGCTACATCCGGGGTGACCGCCGCAAGCTTCAGCGCCCGGCCATCGGGGGCACGCAGGCAGATCTCGCCGCGGCTCCCACCTAATTCCTGGTCCAGCAACACCACATCACCGACATGCAGCCGGTGCACATCGCCGTAGGTCAGGTCGGTGTATCCCACCATGGCCCGCAAGGGGATGGGGACATCGTCCAGACAAATGTCCGCGCCCGTCACGGCCTGCCGCGGCAGGCAGCGGGCCAGCAAGGCCAGGCCGCCGGCGTCCGCCTGCAGGGCCAGTGTCCATGCATCCTCGGCGTCGGGCGTGGCGAGCAACACGGTGCCGCGCCAGGCAACATCAGCGGACGACGGCGCTTGCTCGTCGTCGCGGGTCAATTGCCAGCCCGCGGGCAGACCCAAGGTCCGCAGGCGCGGACGCAGGAACTCGATCAGGCATTCCACCGCGGCATCGGTCGCCCAGCCGCACTGATCGAGATCGACTCGCCCCACGCCGGGATAGGCGCTCGCCAACCAGGCCGCCAGCGCCGCATGTGGAATGGCCAGGCGCAGCCAGGCACCATCCGTGCGCAGCCACAGTGCCGGTCCGCCTTGCGCGTCGGCGATCTGCGTCAGAAGCGGCACCGTCGCGTCGGTCTCCGCGGCTGCCGCGGTGGAGGTAAGCGCCGGCGCGATGTCGGCATCAGCCCCCCGCGGCAGACCTATGCTCAGACGCCAGCGGCCATCCCGTCCGTCCATGGCAGGCCAATCCAGCTGCTTGCCGTAACGCGCCAGTGCGTTGTACGCAGCGACACTGGACGCGGCCAGGCGTGGCAAGGGATACGGGCGAACCGTGGGCACAACCTGGTTCATACCGTCGTCGGCTCCACCTGATACCCAGGCTCGGGCGCTGCCGCATCAGACCGGTAACGCGTCTCGGACTGCGGCGGTGCCGTATTCACCAGCACGCTGCAATCGCGCTTGCGGCGCTGCGCCAGGTTCTCGGCCAGGCGCGGTGTTTCCTTGCCCAGCAGATCCAGCGCCCCTGATTCGCCACATTCGAATGTGACCTGCAGGCGCTCCGGCAGATTCTCCAGCATCACCGACGTCTTCGGCAGCTTGGCATGGCGCAGATCCATCCGGACCGCGCTCCTGCCGTCCTTGTCGATCACGGTCAGCATATTGACGATGTCCGCGGTCAACATGGAGGCCAGGGGCACATGGGGACGCGCGACGTGCGTCGCCTGCGCATCGAAGCGCGCATCGTGATGCACGGCAGGCGCAGGACCCTTGTCGCCGCCGTCGAAGCCGCTGGAGTCACCGAAAAGACCGTCATCGCCGGAGGCGTTCTGATCCTTACCCAGGAATTGAGCCGCGAACAAGCCGGCCGCGTAATCCAGATCATCACGCCCTCCTCCACGCAGATCGGCCTTGGTCAGCACCTCGTTCATCGCCGCGTCGGCGGCCGGCCGGCCGCGCGCGCCGTTTTCAGCGCCACGTGCATCCTTGCGCTCGGCGTCCGCCTTCTCCGTCGACTTTGCGTTCGCACCGTTGCCGCGATCGTTTGCCGATGTCTTGAGCAGCGGGTTGGCCTGCAGGGCTTGTGCCACATACGCGACCGACGCCGTTCCCCCGCCACTGCCAGCGCCCGGACCCACGCCATTCGTTGTTCTCATCGCCGTCATATCACGGACCTCCGCAGTGAACCAATTTCTTCCATTTCCAGATCCTCCTTGTATTCTCGTAATGCCGCCATTTCACGTTCGTGCACGGTGTGCATTTCCTTGGTCTTGCCGACCTGCTTCTGGCTGCGCCGATGTACGGCTTGCGTTGCGTCCAGTTGTTGCTGGCTCACCTCGCGCTGTTCCTCGGCCTCGACGACGCCGCCGCGCAGGACTTCGGTACCCTGCCGCAAACCCTCGAGCTTGCCGTGCATGCCCTGCACCGCCGACAAAGACCAGAGGCCGCCGCGCATGCCGTCGAACAAAGCATCGCCTTCGCGGCGCGCGTCAAGCAGCCCCTGCTCCAGGATCCGCTCCGCCGTGACCACACCCTCATCGGCTTGCGCGCGCGCGTGGCGGGCGTTCCGGACAGATTGCGCATCGCGCTTTTCCCGCGCTTCGCGCAAGGTCAGCAGACGTTTCAACAAAGTCATCGACTTGCCTCTTCTCTCAATGCATGGACGCGCGGCCGAAGGCCAGGCGTTCCAGCTGCGCGACGGTATCGACGAATTCCTGCGATTCCGAGGCTCGCTGCCGCAGGAAGGCATTGATCGCGGGCATCTTCTCGATCGCTTCATCGGTGTCGGGATCCGCGCCCGGCGTGTACTCGCCCATGCGCAGCAACAGCTCCACATCTTGATAGCGCGCCATCAGCTCACGCACGCGGCCGGCCGCGTCCTTATGTCCGGCCTGCACCACCCGCCCCATCACACGGCTGGCCGATGCCAGTACGTCGACGGCCGGATAGTGGTTGGCGGCGCCCAGCTTGCGCGACAACACGATGTGCCCGTCCAGGATGGAGCGCACTTCATCGGCGATCGGCTCGCTCATGTCATCGCCTTCGACCAGGACGGTGTAGAACGCCGTGATCGAGCCGCGGTCGTTATTGCCGGCCCGCTCCAACAGGCGCGGCAGCATGGTGAAGACCGAAGGCGGAAAGCCGCGCCGCGTCGGCGGCTCACCCGCGGCCAGGCCGATTTCGCGCTGCGCGCGCGCGAAACGGGTGACCGAATCCATCAGGAACAGCACCCGCTTGCCTTGATCGCGGAAATATTCGGCGATCGCCGTCGCCACGAAGGCGGCCTTGCTGCGCTCCATGGGCGATTTGTCGCCGGTGGCGCACACGACGACGCTGCGCTTGAGCATTTCCGGTCCCAGCTCGTCCTGCAGGAACTCACCGACTTCACGACCCCGCTCACCGATCAAGGCAATGACGTTGATGTCGACCTCGGCCCCTTTGACCAGCATGCCCATCAACGTGGACTTGCCGCCGCCGGCGGCGGCGAAGACGCCCATTCTCTGCCCCTCGCCACAGGTCAGCGTGCCATCCAGCACCCGCACGCCCAGGGGCAGCGGCCGCTCGATCACGCTGCGCGATAGGGGATGAGGCGCGTCCGCCAGCACGGGATAGACGTCGGTGGTGACCAAGGGGCCTCGTTCCGCCACGTCCAGCGGCCGTCCCAGGCCGTCCAGCACGCGGCCCATCAAGGCCAGGCCCACCGGCACCGTCATGGTCTTGCCGGACGGGATGACTTCAGTGGTGGGTGCGATGCCGCACATATCGCCCAACGGCGTAAGCAGCGCCGCGCCCGCGGAGAACCCGACCACCTCCGCCAGAATCGCCGTGCCGTCTTCCGGGTTGCGCAATTCACATATTTCGCCGACACGCGCTTGCGGTACAGCGGCCCGAATGATGGTGCCGATGGACTGCGTCACGCGCCCGGTAATGCGGACCGTACGGATGTCACTCAGGGCCGCGCGCAGCCGAGGCAGAATGGTGTCAAGTCGCGCCATCGCGGCCTCCCACGCCATCGGTGGGCGTGCGCGTGGCGGCAAGCGCCAGCGCCGCACCGTCCACTCCATCCTTGCCGGACTCGGCGACCACGACCTCGGGCTCGACGCTGCGACGCAGCGCCTGCTCCAGCGCCGCCAACTGCGCGTCGATGCCGGCCTCGATCACACCGATTTCCGTCTCGACCCGGCAGGCACCGCGCGCCATCTGTGCCGTGGCGACGATATCCAGGTCTTCGACCCCGGGAAATTCCGTCAACAGGTCATCACGCCAGGCCAACACCGCGCTGACATCCTCGGTATGCAGGCGCAACACGGCCTGCTTCTGGCGCCTCGCCCGCGCGATAGCTCCACGGACGATGCGCACGATGCGTTCGCGGGGATCCAGCTCACCGATGACCTCGCGCACGCAATCCATCACCAGGTCGACCATCTCGTTCTCGATGCCGTCCAGGTAGGCGCGCGCCTGCCGCAGGGTTTCGGCAATTTCCGCCACCTGCGTGGCGCGCGCCTCCCGCAAACCTTCCTGATAGCCACGCTCGCGTTCCGCCGCGTGATCCTGCCGCGCGTGATCGCGTATCACCTTGGCCTGGACCCGCGCCTCGCCCAGCACGTGTTTCGCCTGCACCCAGCGCGAGTAGTCCGACGCGCGCACGACCTTGCCACCGGCCGCCACCCGTGCCGCGCCCATCGCCCTGGGCGCCGATTCACCTACGACGCGAAATCTCATGCCCGGCCCTCCCGCGCGTCCAGTGCTTCAGCCAATGCCAGGGCTTGCAAGGCGTCCAGGCCCGCGGGCGGCATTGCTGCCGCCGGCAGGCGCAGGGCCAGGCGCGAGCGCAGCGCTGCCTCGTCGTTGTCCAGGGACAGGAGCAAGGCGCCCCACCCCATCACTTCAATCTGTTTCACCGCGGTGGCGGGATCGTCGAAAGCTGGACCGGCCAAGCCGGGATGCGGCGCGCCGTCGCCCAACAGGGTCAGCCCGTACAGATCCTGGCCCATGGCCGCGGCCAGCGCCCGCACCAGCGCACCCGATACGCAACGCCGCAAACGCGGTGCGCATAACACGGCACCCATGCGCCGGGCCAGCAGTTGCAGATCAGCCGCCCCGTAGGGGATCAACCAGCCCGTGGCGGTCTGCTCGCGCGATGCCGGCTGCTCCCACATCCCCAGGCTTTGCAGGATGTGGCGTGACCAGTGGCGGTGCCAGACCTCGGCCTGTTCTGGCCTGGCCTGCATGGCCGCCAGTGCAGGTCCGGGCGGAAAGGCTTGCCAGTGGCTGCGGTGCAGGGTTTTGCTGGGCAGCATATTGAATTGCCACCAAACCGGATCGAAAGCCAGGGCGTGCGCCGACGAATTGCTCATACGCGTCATCCCTGCCCTAGTCGTCCGAGGCCGGCGTTGCCGTACTGCTGGCCTCACCATCCTCGTCCTTGTCCGCGGCCTTGGCTTTCGCCTTGGCGCTGGCGTTGGCCTTGGCCTTGGCCGCGCCAATGTCCGACTTGGCTTTTCCGCGGCCGCGGCGCCACCAGAACAGGCCGCCGGCGCCGAGTGACGCCAAGGCCACCAGCACCACTCCCGCGGTCATGATCTCGATTTTCGCGATTGACCGGGGCGCCGCCGGTGCGCCCGGGGCGTCCTTGCCCGCCGCGGGCTTCGACAGGTCCTTGCTGGTCGCTGCCGGAATCAGCGCGATGGAAACGTTCTCCGCGGTCAAACCGGGAATCGAATGGGTAATCATGGTGCGCAGCTGCGGCAGCACCGCATCCAGCGGCTGTTCGGGGTGATACTTGATGAACACACCGGCCTTGGCCGGCGTCGCGACCCGATCCACGCCCGCGGGTTCGGGCAATACCAAGTGCACGCGCGCCACGACGACACCGTCGATCTTCGACAGGGTATTGGCCAGTTCCTGCGACAGAGCGTGTACGTAAAGCGCACGCTCCTCCACCGGAGAGGAGATCATCCCCTCCTTTTGAAACGTCTTGCCCAAGCCCTCGAAGGCTTCACGCGGCAGGCCGGCTTGCCGCAGCACACTCAGCGCGTTGGCGATGTCCGAACTGGGGACGGCGATGACGATACCGGTCTTGGTGACGTTCCGTGTGGGGGTAATACCGTTGTCCATCAACGAGGACATCACCTCATTGGCATCCGCCTCGTTGTTCACGGTCAGGATACTGACGTCCGAACCGCAGGCCGACAATGACGCCAGGCAAACGAACACCAGCGGCAAACACCACCGCCGGCTGGAACGTGCAGCCCACAGCCGCCGGCAGGCGCGCAAGAGAATCAACAGATGCCGGGACATCAGGCACTGCTCTTCATGAAGGTATCCGCGTCGCGCACGACTTTGAATACGGCCTTGGACAGGGTCTCGAAGTAGATCGAATACATCCCGGTCATGCGCTGCAAGCCGATCATGCTGGCGGCGCTGCTGTAGGACGCCGGATCGACGACTCGTCTATCCAGATCCGCATGCATTTCTGAGATTTTTCCGAATAGCGAAGCGATGCCGCCTTTTACGCCGGCAGGCTTTGCCGCCTCGTCGGAATCGGCTGCATCGGCTGTCGTAGTCCCTGTGTCGGCTGCATTGGCGGCATCGGTGGCGCCACGGACGGGGTGGGACACCGTCGTGGTGTCACCGCGCTCCAGCTTTTGCGCTGAATTCATCGTGTCGATGAAGCGCTGCCGCACCACGTCGGCATTCTTGAGCAGCGGCTCAGCCAGGGCGACGTGCTGGGCGGCGGCACTGCGGTACACGGACGACACGCCGGCCACTTGGGAGCTAGGTAATTGATAGCCTGCCGACTGGGAGCCTGCCGCCTGCGAGACTGCCGCTTGAGAGACTGCTGCTTGCGAGCTCACGGCCCGCGAGCTGGCTGCTTGCGTCGCCGCCGGCATGGCCGTTCCCACGGCCACACGGCCCGTGTGATCGTCCGCATTCATGATCGCGGCGAAGCGTCGCGTGGCGGCACCATCGGCGCTCCCGGCCTTCGGCAGCAGCGAAGCCGACGTCACCGGAGGCGTGACACCGCCTTGCGTGGGTTCCAAATGCGTGATCCGCGAGATGGAAGCCCTGAAATTTTCTTGGGCGCTCATAGTCAACTTTTAGTTTGAATTGGGGGGATAAAAAATGCGTTCCCTTTGTTTGCTTCAATCGGGACGTCACTTTTCGGTCGGCGTTCACTCGTTATTGACGCGAACGCAACCTTCTTCAGGAAAGAACACCCCCCTTCTGGTTCCACCTGGAGATGTAAAGAAAATAAAAAAATGTCTGAACCGTGGAGAGACACAGATTTTTCTCATGCCTTGACGACGTAAAAAGACCCATCAAGCGGCGATGAGCCTGATGGGTCTCAAGGAGATCAAGAAAAAAAGGATTGGGGGGCAATGGGGACATCACCCACGCCCACCACAGGGATCAAGCCGCGATTGGGCCTCTGTATCCCACCAGCCGGCTCAACACGTCGCCCTGGAAACCGAGCAACGTGGCGTATGTGTCCCGCCAATCGCTGAAACTCGCCACCATGCGCTTCAGAGAGTCCGAGTCGACGGAGTTGTGGCGATCATTCGCCTTCATCTCAGTCGTCAGAAGTTGAGTGCTGATGGCCGCTTGGTCGGCGCTGTACGTATCCATGGAGGCTGAGCCATTCATGCCGGCCACCACAAAGCCGGCGCCGCCATTGATGAATTGTCCGGTCACATCGGCTGCCACGGCGGCATTCTTGATATTCACGCCGCTGCTCAGGCTGGACGCCAAATTCGAGAACCCGCCCATGGCGGAGGCGGATGCCTGCGCGGCGTTGAACGAGACGAACACGACCGCGGCGGTAGCGCCGATGGTCATCACCGTATCCACGATGTTGGCGATCTTGTCCGGAACGCCGATGAGCTTCAACTCATTGGAAACCAGACGGCCCACCGCCGAGGGATCGTTGATGACACCCGCGACCGACGCGATCACGATGGCCGATCCGATGACATTGCCCCATTTTTCCGCGAGGTCATCAGGAACGCCCAGCATCTTGAGGCCCTTGGTAACCAACTTGCTGAGACCGCCTGTAATCGAAAAATCCTCATGGCCCGCGAGTTGCACGCTCTTTTCGACGATGCCCATGACCGAAGCGGCCAACATGGCGGTCAGCAAGGGAGTGGCTAACACACCGACACCCGACACTACCGAGGCGGCGACGGCAACCGCCAGGAAGACCGTCGTCACGACATTTGTGACCAACCCGGCGATGCGTGCCCAAAGGCTTTTATGCTTGGCCTTGGCGCGCTTCTTGCCCTCCTGCTCGCGCTTCTGGTTATTGATTTCCCGCATGGCCTCGTTGGCCTCGATCCGGGTTTTCAGGGTCTTGCTGCTATCCTCCATGCGGTTGCTGTAGCCGGTGCCGATCATCGCATCGATCGCCGGCATCATGACCATGATGTCCATCCTGGCCCACCTGGCTTCTTCCGGGCTGGTGTAGTGACTGCCCAGCGATGGAGCACCGTTGGCGTTGGATAGCGGTGTTTGATCCTGAAGCGGCGGCAGATCTTGCGAGTCTTGTCCACTCAAGCCGCCCATTGTCGGATCAGCGGCGGCATTGAGCATCATATTGATGCCGGAGATGCCCGGCAGTCCAAACTGGGCCGCCGTTCCTGCCATTTCCATGGATAACATATTTCGGCCTCCAAACCTTAGATGTTTCTCATGGCGTTTGTCAGGTTTTGATTTATCGCCTGGTTCAACGCTTTCTGATTATTGAGCATGTCGCTCGCCTGGCCGTACATGCTTTGCTTGGTCGATCCAGACAGGCCGCTCATGGCGTCCGCCCGGTTCCTGTTCGCATCCTCTTCGGCCTTGTCGGCATCATGGAGTCCGGCGACTGATCCCCCGATCGCAGTGAGTGAACTGGCCGCATTTGCCCCGGTCGAGGCCGTCCGGGATTTTTCCAGGAACAGGTTGCGCTTCGCGGCGGCAGTCGAGCTGTCCAACGTTGCCATTGCCCGCTCATGCGCCTTGTCGCCTGCATCCGCCTTCGCCTGATCAGCCTTCGCGTCGAGCTCTTTGGCTTTGGCCAGTTCCTTTTCCATCATCGCGGAATTGCTATCCAGTTCCGCCTTCGCGTCCTGGCCGTCTATCGACATTTTTTTCAGGCTGGCATTGGACTCTTCGAATTTCCCGGCTTCGGTTCGCGCCAGCTCGGCCTGTTGGGTAAACTCCTTTGCTTGGAGGTTGGCTTCCTGCTCGCCGTTCATCGCACCCTTCACTTTGAGGTTCGCGGCGATTTCGTCCTTCGCTGCCGGTGTGGCTTTGGCGGCAAAATAGGTGGCGGCGACGGCGCCGGCGCCCGCCGCGAGAGCGCCGCCGACGCCGGCGAAGAGCCGCCACTTCGCAGCCTTTCTCATTTCTTCGGCGCCGTTACGTCCGGCTTCGGCGGCATTCTCGATCTGGTGCCGTTGGTCGCTGTCATTGGTTGCAGCCGCCATCGTGCCGAGCGCAATGACCATGCCCATCAAGGCCTCGAAGCTGAAAGAGCCGTCGGCTCTCATGCCTGAGTATTCGCCCAGCCCTGAGTAGTCGACATTGTCCTTGCCAGCGGGGCTCGGTCCCGAGTAATCGGAATAGTCCTCGGATCCGAAGTCGGCCGAAGCCTTCATCGGAACGAGGGGAGGAGGCGCAATAAAGGAGATTCGATCGTCCATGAATATTTCCAGTAATTCAGATTTTGATGATTAATGCTCAGCACCGCGATAGTTGGCGCTGAAGGGTGGCGCAGTGCTCGCGCACCGCGCCATGTTCTTCTCCGGCACATAGCGACTGCGCTATGTCCAGAGCTTCCCTGGCTTGCTCCGTCTTGCCCAATTTCATCAGGCATTCGGCGAAGCGCAGGAGATTCACAGGATCTTCCGTCGTCATCAGCAGGGGCGCGTAGAAGCCGAGTGCCTCTTCGTACTTGCCTTGTGCCTGCGCCGCGGCCGCGGCAGCCTTGAAGCCCAGAGGATTGAAAGGGTCCTCCTGGATCAAGCGCACGAACACGGCGTAGGCCTCTTCGTAGCGAGCGGCCTCGTAAAGCGCGTGCCCTTCCTCGTAGAGACGCTTGCGCATGGCCAGGCTCATCTGCTTGCCCTTTTCCAGCGAGAGTTTCCCGACGGTTTTCTCCACGCTGGCGACGGCGGCGGCCAGCGCCGCTTCGTTCATTTGCCCGTTCATCGGGAAAAACTCGTCGCGATGGCGCTGAGCGCCTGGTTTTCCTTGGTAAGGATGCCGTTCATACCGGTGAGATACGCTTGCGCGGCCTGCGCTTCACGCGTCAGATCGTTGGTTTCGAGACTGTTCATGTTGTTGTAGGAGGTCAAACGCGAGTCCATGTTGGAAACCAGGTCATCCAACTGCTGTTTCGTCGTCTCTCCAGAAAGTGACTTGCCGCCGCCATATGTCGTCGGATCCCAGCCGACATCATCGAGCTCGGTCTGGGTGTCGGTGATCAGCTTCGTCAGCGCTTCCTTTGACTTGCCGTCTCCCTTGTCGCTGAGCTTGGTGCTCCCATCCGCACCGGGCTTGAAGCCTTGGGCCAGCGCCCGCACCTTCTGCTGGGTACTGCGTATCCTTTCCTGGTCGGAATTGATCTGCCTGACCTTGAGTGCCCTTTGGCGCGTGTTTTCCGTCGCGCTGCCGAACATCACACTCATGATCGCGTAGACGATCTCGAATACGTCGCCGGTAGCGATCGCGGCCGCCAGTTTGGAATCGGCGGACATCAGGGTCGACGTGGTGCTGGGGCGACTCGGCGTGTCAGGGTTGACCTGACGTTCCGACTTCACCCGCAGGTACCGCTGAAGAAGCTTGCTCTGCTCCATCAGCTCCCGATACCTGGGGTCCTGTTTGGCACTGGACGGCATGGAGGCCATGAGCTCGCTCACGAGTCCCTCCATCTTTCTGTAGCTATCCACCGTTCCGGCTTTCTCGTCGAAGGCGCCTTTCCATGCCTGGGATGCCAGTTGGGTAAACGCTCTCTTCCAGTCGCGGGGATCGATGTCGTCGAACTCGCCGTCGGAGACATCATTCTTGCCGTCGACAAGGGGCGCCCCCTTGGGCGCCGCGCTCGACGCGACCGCCTCACGCTTGCGCCGCGAGCGAATATCGCCCGCGGCGCCAGCGGCGGAATCTTCGCCGGACGCGTGGCCATCATCCGAACCACTACCGTTGCCGGAGTCCGAATCCGATGTTTGCTTGCCCGTGACCGGAGGCTGCGCCATCCGGCGCTTCCTGATGCGCGGGCCGGCCGTTTCGTCCGAGCTGTCCTCGGCGCCGTCGTCCGCGTCCTCTCCCACGGCATCCTTGCCAGTGCTGCCTTTGCTTGCGGACAGCTTGAGACCATTGCCCGCGATTTGCGATGCGAATAGACCCTGCGGCGTCGCCGCATACTGGTTCGCCGCCGTGGCGGCAGCCTGCGGCGATGCCGGGGCGGACATGGTCCCGGCCGCCTGAGGCAAGCCAGCGCCTGGCATGGGCAAGGCCCCTGGCAACGCGGCGCCGGCCGCCGCTTGGCCGATCAACTGGGAGGCAAGCTGCGCCGCGCTGAAGGAGGTGCCGCCCAAGCCGGCGCCGCCTTGGGCCAGGGCTGGCTGATTATGGGGGGCGTTGGGTGTGTTGCCCGGATTCCTGGACGGCGTTTGATTCGCCTGGTTGCCGCCTTTCCGCGCCTGGGCATTACCTTGGCTGGCCGTGGACATCGGGATGGCGCTTTTGTCCTTGCCCGCACCGCCGTTGTTGAAGCCTTCCCTGCCGGAACCCTCCCGGCCGGATCCTTCCCTACCGGCGCCGCTCCTGGCCGAAGCCGTATCGCCGCCTTGCCGGTCGGCACCCTGCCGTTCCGCGGCTTGGCCTTCATGCTTGCCGCCGTCGGCGCTGGGGCCTTCATCGCCCTTATGTTCACCAGCTTGGGCCTTCTTGCCGCTGTCGGCGCCCTGCGAGCCGTCTCCCACGATCCTGTTCATGGCGCGTGCGGAACGCGTGGCGAAGCCCGGTGCAGGCGCGTCGCCGGACGTTCCATGATCCGCGCGCGGCAGATCGCCCAACTCGTGGTCGAGGTCTTCCGATTCACGCGCCAGTCCGGTGAAGTCGGCCGGCTTGCCGACTGAGAGAAACGCTGGCCGCAACGCGGCAATGTCATTGAAACTGGAATTGCGGATGTCTGCCATCTCGCCACCTATAAACATGGATAAACGTCGATCTTTTCGTCCCAGGCGCTAACCCTATGGGGACGGACTTGGACGGTATGTTGCCAGCGACCTTTGACGGTTCCCTATGAGAAAAAACTGAGCCTGAACAGCCGCTTCAAAAAAGCATGGAACGAATCCGGAGCAGTGCGTTACTACGGACGACGCCCGCTTCCAGATGCACGGTTTCTATCGATGAGAACCATGCCCCTGAGGATGCCGCTGACGATGCCTGACCGGGCGTGCCAGGCTCCAACCGGATCGCGGGAATTTTCTGAATTTCGTTTTCGACGCGACCAGCGTCGGGCATGGCACCCCCCGGTGCCGCACGTACCACCTCATTTGCCTCTATTTCAGTGATATGGCCGGAGAAATCTCCAGGCGCGCGCTAATAGGTAAGGCATAGGCTGGACCGCAGTACGTCGATTTAAGGCTTGAATATGACTAGCAGAATTCCTACATCATCATCCGAACGCTCCTACGTGGGTTCGGTCTCCGAGACTACCGCGCTCGACACCAACGCCGTTTCGCAGGAACAACGCATCGTCGAAGTGCGTCCGAACGCCGCACGCACCCGGGCGGCGAACAAGGACGAACGCGATGCGACCGCTCTTCTCCGCAGTCTCGACCTCGACATGTACCAGCAGTTGATTTCGCCCAAGACTTACGGAAGTGCAATGCGCGATCACCACACGTACAACGACGCCCTGGGTTACACGCAATTCGTTCTCGCAAACAGTAAGGAAGGCTGGCAGCGGCAAGCCGAGACAGCCGATCCTGCCAAAGCGGCCGAGGCGGCCCTGGCGGCGCAGGAACTGGGCGCCGCCGAAGCGGTGATAGCCGAAAAGCGCAAGCACGGCGACACCCTCACCATCTACAGGCACTTCGCGCCGAAACTGGGCTGACCGCCTGTGCCCCACGATCCCAAACACCAGTCCGCCTGCGACGTATTGCGCGTGCTCGCCTACGCCCTGTTGCAGAACAACCAGCCCGACAACGCGCTGACGCTTTTGAAGGCGCTTGGCCACCTCGATCATCTGGACGTACGTTCCCGCGCCATGAAGGCCTTGGCCCAGTTGCGCACCGGCACGCCTGCCGACGCGCTGGCCACCTTGCAGGCAGGTACCGACCAGGGCGAGGACATGCCGCTCTTCAATCTGATTCGCGCCCAGGCCTATATGAAATCAGGCCAGGCAACCCTCGCGCGCGCCGCCATGCAGAGGTACGTCGCGACCCGCGGCCACGCACCCAATCTCCCCCCCAAGAGCTGATCACGGCTCAGGAACCACACCATGCAAAGGATCTCCCGCCTGGTCATGGCGGCCACCAGCCGCAATGACATAGTTCTGGCGTTCTTCGTCATTGCGATCATCTTCATGATGATCCTGCCGCTGCCGACCACTTTGGTCGATGTCCTCATCGGCGCCAACATCACGCTGACCTGCGTCCTGTTGATGGTCGCCATCTATCTGCCATCTCCGCTGGCTTTCTCCTCGTTTCCCTCGGTGCTGCTGGTCGGAACGCTGTTCCGCCTCGGCATCTCCATCGCCACCACCCGCCTGATCCTGCTCAATGGCGACGCGGGCCACATCATCGAAACCTTCGGCAATTTCGTGGTCGGCGGCAACCTGGTGGTCGGCCTGGTCGTCTTCCTGATCCTGACCATCGTGCAATTCATCGTGGTCACCAAGGGGTCCGAGCGAGTGGCCGAAGTGGCGGCCCGCTTCTCCCTGGACGCCATGCCAGGCAAGCAGATGTCCATCGACGCCGACGTCCGCGCCGGCACCCTCGACAAGGACGAAGCCCGGCGCCGCCGCGGCCTGGTGGAGAAAGAAAGCCAACTTTATGGCGCGATGGACGGCGCCATGAAATTCGTCAAGGGTGACGCCATCGCCGGTCTCATCATCGTCGGCGTGAACCTGCTGGGCGGCCTGGCGATCGGTGTCCTGCAGCACGGCTTGACCGCTTCGGAGGCGGCCACCACCTACTCCATCCTGAGTATCGGCGACGGCCTGATCTCGCAGATCCCCGCCCTGCTGACGGCCATCGCCGCCGGCATCATCGTGACCCGCGTGCCGGACGAACAGCGTTCCAACGTCGGCAAGGACATCGGCAAGCAAGTGATGGCGCATCCCCGCGCGCTGCTGATCAGCGCCACGGTGGCGCTGTTCATGGGCCTGATTCCCGGCATGCCGACCGTGGTCTTCCTGATCCTGGCGGCCATCCTGGGCGTGGTGGGTTTCACGCTGGGACGCGCGGCCAAGGACGGGCCGGCTGGAGCGGAAGACGGTAGCGGGCCGGCAGGCACTGGCGACAAGGACCAGGAGGACGACGCAGCCAAACTGTCGTCCGCCCGCCCACTAACCATAGAGATCACCACCGAACTGGATGCGGAACTGGATCCGGAAGACCTGAAGCGCGATTATCTGGCGGCGCGGGGCGACTTGTATCGCGAGTTGGGCATCCCCCTGCCGGAAATGCACGTTCACGTCGGCGAGACGGCGCCCGCCACCGGCGAAGAAGAAGACGACCTCGCGCGCGCCGGGCGGCAGTACCGCATCCACCTCTACGACGTTCCCGCCGACCAGGGTTATTGCCCGCCGGGCGCCATCCTGGCGCGCGAAAGTGCGGAAAACATGGAGGCCCTGGGCATCCCCCGCCTCGGCGGCGAAGAATGGCACGACCAGCGCGAATATTGGGTCGCCGACAAGCATGCAACGACCTTACGCACCGCCGGCGTACCCTTCCAATGGCCGGCGCAGGTCATCGCCGCCCGAGCCACCGAGACGCTCAGGCGCCACGCGGCCGACTTCCTCGGTATTCAGGAAGCGCGGCTGCTGCTGACCGCGCAGGAACCTCGCTATCCGGAGCTGGTCAAGGAAACCCAACGCATCATGCCGGTACAAAAGGTGGCGGAAATCCTGCAGCGCCTGGTGTCCGAGCATATCTGCATACGGGATATGCGAGCCATTCTGGAAGCCCTCATCGAATGGGCCTCCAAGGAAAAGGACACTGTATTGCTGACCGAATATGCACGCATGGGGCTGAAACGTTACATCAGCTACAAGTATGCAAACGAACATGGCTTTCTGCCCGTTTACCTGCTCGCTCCCGCGACCGAACAAGCCGTGCGCGATGCCATCCGTCAAACGTCGGGGGGCAGTTATCTTGCCATGGACCCGGAACAATCCGCCCTGCTTCTGGAACGCATAAAGCAGACCGTCGGCCCACAGGCGACCACCGCGCATCGTCCCGTCCTGCTGACCACCATGGATATCAGACGGTATGTCCGCAAACTGATCGAGAACGACCTTTATCACCTTCCGGTCTTGTCGTATCAGGAGCTGTCCGCCGAACTGAACATACAACCGCTCTCCCGTATCGAACTTTGAACCCTAGCAATCACCTCTTCCCCGCACCATGAGCGCCCATCAACTTGAACTGAGGATCCTTACCGGTCTGCACCAGGGGGCCAGTGTGCCTGCCGCAAACGCGATGAGTGTCGGCAGTGATGCCGACTGCGACATCATCTTGTCCGACCCCGGCATGCCTGCGTTGGCCGGACACATTCGCGTCGTCAACCAAACCTGGCATTTCGATGCCGAATCGACCGAATCGACCGACTCCACGGACGCGGAGCAAAGCGCCGCCCCGACAGAACGCCCTCTCGAACCGGGCATGCCGGTGCGCGTGGGGCCGGTGTGGATCAGTGTCGCCCCGGTGGCCGACCCATGGCCCGACCCGGCCACCGTCGAAGCCAGCGCCGCGGCGGCCAAGCTCGCGGCCTCGGCCAAGGCCGCGGCCCTGCAACAGACCAGCACGACACGGCGCGCCAAGCCCTACAAGCGGGCGGCGGCAGGCGCCATGGCCGCGGGTATCGTACTGGCATTGGTGATCGGTATCCGGATGTTCTGGACCAACGCCACGGCCAACGCCACGCCGGCGTCCCCATACAAGATGGAACTGGAGCGCGCGGCCCGCCAGGCCGCGTCGGTGCTGGACGCGCTGACGTTGGCATCCGATGCCCAGGTCCACCAGCAGGGCGATGACCCCGTCACCGTCACCGGCTGGGTGCGCAACGACGTCGAATACGAACAGTTGGCCGCGGCGCTTTCACGCATCCAGCCCCGGCCGGCCCTCAAGGTCGAGATCGCCACCGTGCAGATCCGCGCCGCGCAAAACGTGCTGAAGGACTTCCTGGTCCGTTCCAATGTGCAGTATCTCGGCTCCGGCCGGCTCACCATCCAGGGCATCGCCGCCACCGCGGAGCGCCGCACCGCCGCTGTCCAGACGCTTGAGGCAAAACTGGCGGGCGTCACCGTGGAAACGCATGGCATCGTCCTGCTCGCGGATGTCACCACTCGCCTGAACCGCGCCATGAATGCGGTGCTACTGCCCAACGTACCGGTCAAGTGGACCGATGACGCCTTGGCGCTCGACACCGGGCGCCTCGACAACCAGCAATTGCAGGTGCTGTATCCGCTGGTGGCGCAATTCAACAAGAGCAATTTCAACAGCGTGCGTCCCATACCGCAGCCGCCGCCGGCGCTGCCTCCCGAAGCCTCCATTCCCTTTCGCATCACCAGTGTGGTGGGCGGCGCGCACCCCTGGCTGTTATTGGCGTGTGGAACCAAATTGATGGTCGGTGGTACGTACGACAACTACCGGCTGGAGTCTATTGCCAAGGACAAGATCGTTTTCAGAGGCCCTGACACCCTCGTCACCATCCAACGGTAGTACGAGAACGGCACTTCCCCCCAACCTTCTCCCCCCCAAAATTCCATGTCCTATTCCGTAGAAGATTCCTCCGACGATATTGCCGCGCTCGCCAATGGCACCGGCCCATCGGACCCCCTCAGCCAAGTTTTGAACGCGGCACAGAACAAGATCATCCCGGCGGGTGGTCTGAACAAGAAGTTGAATACCTCCGACATGATCGATATTCAACGCAGCGTTAATAAATATCAGTTGTTCGTGAGTACCTTGACCAATCTGATGAAGGCCTTCTTTGACACGCTCAAGGGGGTCGCCCGTAACCTCAGTGCGTGATCTACGTTACAAGCCTGCCCTCTGTAGTCTCAAAAAGACATACACAGGGCAGATACGTTACGTAAAGATACTCGGATGAAATCACGGCTATACTCCGGTGACATTTGCTAGCTGCGTCAAGCGCTTACATATCGCAATGTTACTTGGAGGTGCTAATGCGCTCAGTCGATGACCGGGACACCTGCCCCCATATTTTGTTGGTGGATGACAGCCCTGCGGACCTCAAGCTCCTGGTGCAGGAACTGGATAAAGAGGCTTATCGACTGACTGTCGCCATGAACGGCCGTCAGGGTTACGCCCGGGCTCAGGCGCTCCCTCGCCCCGACCTGATTCTGCTCGACGTCTGCATGCCCCAGATGGACGGGTATGCGACGTGCACGCTGCTGAAGGACAATCCCCAGACCGCCCACATCCCCATTATTTTCGTCACCGCCTCCGGGCGGCTGGACGAACGTCTGAAAGGTTTTCGATCGGGGGCCGCGGACTACGTACTCAAGCCCTATAACCCCGCCGAGGTGTTGGCCCGTATCCGTGTCCACTTGAACAAACTCGCTGGCGCAGGGGAAGACGAGCCCGTAATGGAGCAGGCGCAGGCCCAGGCGGAACCACCGGTTGCCCCGCGTCCGGCGACCGGTTTGACGCCGGATATGGATATACGCCTGCCGCCGCTGACGGTAGACCCCACGGACGAGACCATCGTCGCCATGACGCGCCGTTATCTGAATGAGCGCCTGGCCAATCCGCCGTCCCTCAAATCGCTGGCGCGGCTGATGGGTGTGCACGAACGCAAGTTGACCCAGGCCTTCCGGGTTTCCCTGGGCAAGTCGGTCAAGGATTATCTGCGCGATGAACGCATGACCTCGGCGCAAAGGCTGCTGCATCTCAGGCAGCTAAGCATTTCCGAGATCGCTGAATCGCTGGGTTTTTCCAGTCCCGCCAATTTTGCCGCGGCCTTTCGCCGCTACGTGGGATGCAGCCCGGTGATCTTTCGCAAGCAGTCGCGCGATAGTACGCAGCCCTCTTCGGAACAAAAATCGTCCAACTGAAGACCTAAAACGTTAAAAATTTGTATAAACGTACAAAATTCAAAACGTTTATCTCCTATTTCAAAAGTGTCTTTCGCGTTCCTTACTTAGGATAGCGGCGCAATCTCATTCTTTATCGCCGCGCGGTCAATCCATAAAAAGCGATTGCGCGGCATGTCGAGATGAGTCCGGCCCGGGTTGACGGCAAAGAAACGCCGCTGACCGACCGTTGCGCCGCAACGGTATGGGTTTTTAGAGGCGCCCTGTTTTAGGAGAGGAATATGGCTGCTCAACCCCAACCGCTGCAGGAATATTCGCCGGGCCAATCCGGGGCCATATTCGGCAATGCAAACCCAGCAAAGAAGATGCAGTCGCGCCACCGCAAACCGGCCCATGTCTTGATCATCACCGACCAGGAGGCGCCCCTTGCCGGCGCCGTGGCGCTACTGCGCAACCAGCTCTTCAGGGTGTCGTTCGCCTCCGGCTGGCACGGTTTCTATCAGGCGCAGGCCTGGCGTCCCGACATGGTCCTGCTCGACGGCGATATGCAGCAGATGGACGCTTTCATGATGGCGCGCCTGCTGTCGCAGTCCCAGGACACCAATTCGATCCCCGTCATTTTCCTGGTGAAACCGGGCGTCAATGGCGCCACCACCGAGGCCTTCGCCGTGGGCGCGGTGGATTGCGTGCCCAAGCCGATTTATGCCGAAGAACTGCTGGCCCGTATCTCGGTGCATCTGCGTCCGCCCAGCGGGGCGGAGCTGGCCGGCCCGGGCGCCGCGCCGGATAGCGGCTCGCAGGAAGACATTCTGCTGCGTTATGCCCTTGACGCTATCCAAGCCGATGTCGGCAGCATTCACACCGTGCGCCAACTGGCGCATAGTGTCGGGACCCACGAAAGAAAACTATCTTCCATTTTCAAGACGCGAACGGGAAAATCAGCGCATAAATTCATCTTCGATAAGAAAATGGCTGCCGCGCGCCGCCTCCTTGCTCGTACCGGCATGCCGGTACACGCCATCGCCCGGCATGTCGGTTTCCCCAGCGTCTGCAATTTCACGGTAGCATTCCGGCGCCACGCCGGAATTACGCCCACGACATACCGCAATCAAGCAAAAGAGGAAATGCGCGCGGGAACGTATACGGAAATTTGATTCCCTTCCCGCGTCAAAAAGCGCAGTATTGCGCCGGGAACGATTCAGGCAGTCAGAAGGTCAAACCGCTCACGTGTCGATAGTCAATCAGATATCGCGCGTTTGATGAACGTCCGCTGTCTATACCGGGTCGATCCCTATCCGGGTCAGCGGACCTGCTTGAGCTTTGGATGGAGTTTTCAACATGATCCGCGTCGTACTGGCCGATGATCACCCCATTGTGTTGTTGGGGATAAAGAATGCGCTCGCGACCGCGTCGGATATCAACGTCGTCGGCTCGGCCGATAGCCCGGACGGCCTGTTCGCCTGTCTGGCCCAAACACCCTGCGATGTGGTGGTCACCGACTTTTCCATGCCGGGCGGCACGCAGCCGGACGGCCTGGCCATGTTGCAGCAGTTGCGGGCGCAGTATCCGCATATTCATGTGGTGGTGCTGACGAAAATCGCCACCCCCACCATGATCAGCCCGGCGCTGCAGGCTGGCGCCCTGGCGCTGGTGGAAAAAAGCGCCGCCATCAAGGAAATCAGTACCGCCATTCAGCGCGCGGCGTCCGGCTTGTCCTATTTCACGGAAAGCATACGCAATGAATTCGCGGCATTGGGCGTGGCCCAGTCGCAATTGACCGCGCGCGCGGCCTTGTCGCCCCGTGAAATGGAAGTCGTGCGCTTGTTCGCCAGCGGACGCACGAATAACGAGATTGCCCAGGTTCTGGGATTGAGCGCCAAGACCACCAGCCGGCAAAAGCAGGATGCCATGCGCAAACTCGCGGCGCGCAATGACGCCGAATTGATCGCCTACGCAAAAGATCTCGGTTTGCTTTGACGCAGGGTGGTCCCCTTGCGGTCTGCCCGCATGCGGTCTACCTAATTTCCCGGCAGGAACGAGGACGTGCGCGACATCGGTGCCGGCACCAGGCAGTATCGATATTCCGGAAGCTGCAGCGGCTGCACGACGGGTTGGGCGCCCGCGCTCACCCGCCAGGCAAAGCGGACAGCCTTGCGGCTGAGCACGGGGTCCAGTTCCAAAGGCCCAGCGGGAAGATATGTCTCCAGATCCACCAGGTTCGCGCTACTCACGTTCAGCCACTCGACGTGATAGCTCATGTCGAAGGTGTCATCGAGATTCTGCTCGATCAAGGTATGCGTATGCGCGGGACCGCCGACTTGCAGGGGAGTCCCCGACGCCAGGCGCAGCGGAGTGCCGGCGGCCGATCGAATCTCGGCCCCCCAAACCGGCGCGGCCGCCATTTGGGACAACAGGCGGGTGAGCTGTTGGAATTGGCTCGCATCCACGATGCGGCTCAGGCATTGCAAGGCGCCCTCGACGGCAAGCACGCGAGCCCGCCTGCGCGCCTGCGCGTCCGGCATTTGATCGTCGACGATGGGGCCCGCCGTGACGGCATCGAAGGCCATTGGCGTCCCATCGGGAGTGCGCCCCCGAACCGACAGGGAGCAGGAGCCACGCAGGTAATCCCTGGCGTATTCCTCGTTTACCACCGCTGCGTTCACAGGATAGCTGCCCGGTGCGCCCATGGCGGCGACCCCGGATAGTCTTCTGATGGGATTCCTGAACGAAAGTTCTTCCCTGTAGATTTGCCGCACCGTCAGGGATTGTTCCCAATCCGGCCACCGAACATACCGTCCTAGAGCGTCCTGCACCACGGTTTCCTGCATCGTGGCGTCTGGCACTTTTGCGCCGTGTTCAGCCGCGTCCCGGGCTGGTACCTGAAGGACGACCTCGATGCCGAAGTCGCTTTGCAGCGCCAGGCGAATATCGGCATCCGCCAGCACGTTTCCGTCCTTACCGAATGTGGCCGGGTCCAGGGCCGGGGTGGCCGGGTCCAGGGCCGGAGCGTCCGGGTCCAGGCCCTGGGCCGCCGCCTCGCCGTTCATGGGTTGCGCGGGGGCGGACGAAACGAAGGCGCCAAGCCTGGCGGCGAACGACGCGCGCCGGATCAACAGGAAGAAAGCGCCATTCATGAAGTCGGGCACATCGTCCTGGCGGTCCAGACGATCAGCGATATCCTGGATCAGTTTCTCCCGCGCCAGAAAATCATCGGCACCATCATGGAGAAGACCTGGATCGTTCCTGGCAAGGTCCGCCCGGGCGTCGTTCAGCGCGACACTGAGGCGTCGCAATGCGTCGGCGCGCGCCGGCTCGATGTGCAGATCCGGCACGGCAAGATTCACGGCCTTTGCAATGAACGCGGCAGTTTCCTCCGCGCCGTCCAACACGCCGCCACTGACGGAATACAACAGCACCAGCGCCTGCAAGGCATCCGTGGCATCACGCAAATACACGCCAATCTCGGACATCTGGTGCAGGTCCTCGTCCAGGTTTTCAGGCGTGGCCGTCGCCATGACCGGAGGTGGCGCTTGCGCCAGGACAGCAATGGGCGCAGGTGGAGTGAATGGCATGGCGGCGAGCCGTTCCAGGCATGGCCTCAGCCGCGCCTGGCCGAGCAGCGCTACCCGGCGATCCCGCTCGGCGGCGAGCGCGTGCGCCTCGACATCCAGGCCGAAGGCGGGCATCACGTCCAGCGAGGACACGAGCGCGGCGAATTCCTTGTCAGACATCGCGCCAAGCGCCGCTTCCTGCCAGTCGACGTCCGCTTGCAGCGGGGCATCACCCAAGCCCAACACGTTTGCCGCGCGATGTATCACCTCGACCACGTCCGCGTATCTATGACCAATTACGCCATACCGCGTGGTGTCCGGCAGATCTCCGACAGGCGGGTTGCGCAGGTCCTCGCCGGCCAGGCCGACTCGGAGCAAGCCGGCCAACTGACTCAAACCGAACGCGGCCCGCCGTGTGCGGATGCCGCGGCATTCGTCCGGCAGGCGGAATGTCTCCTTCAGCCCCTCGATGACCTCGTCCAGCGCCGCGTTGCGGCGTACATATTCATGCCTCCAACTCCGGCAGTAACGGTCCCAATCCGTCTTTTCGATCGCAAGAGCGATAGGAACCCGAAGACGCGGGAGGTCCTGGCTTGCCTTGTTCAGGATCTCGAACGGCAGACAGCGTTGATAGAGGGACCGCAAGGCTGCGGGAAGCTTGGCGAGCGCGAAGAATACGCCCACGCCGGCGGGGGCCAGGGTCTTGGGTTGACCCTTCGACATCTTCAGGAAAATACCGTGCAAAGCAGATTGCAGCCATCTCCTGTCCTGCTCCGCGGTCAGGAAGGCAGCGCGCTGCGCCAGCGTGCTGGCGGTTCGGTCTGCCAGGTCACGCTGTGCCTTGCACAGCCACTGCGCATGTTCCTGATCGAGATAGCGTCCTCGCAGCGCCTGCTCCAGGCTGCACAATGTTGTCTCCGCCGGCAGGTCCATGCAGCGATGCAAGCGCATGAGCAACGCCGCGCGGTAGTCGGCATCGGCGTGTTCCGCCTCGGGCGACATTGGGCCCTGACACAAACGGCTGAAGATGGTGGACGGCAAGGAATCGACGCATCGATACGCTTGATTCCTGAAGACGGTCACTTCGGCGCTTCCGTCGGCCGGCCTCAAGTCCGGCATCAACGCAACAAGGCGTTTGACCTCTTGCAATACACGCTGGATGGCGTCTGCTGTCTTCCCGATGACGGCGTCGGGCCGCGGCCCCGTGGGGATGGATAGCGCGTGCCACAGCGCATCAAACGACTGCGCGATTTTTTCCTGCTGGCGCTCACACCTGATCTCGGCAGGGATGACACGCGGCATGCGTCCCGGATACCAACAGCGGATGCAGGAGACGTCGGCGTTCACCGATTTTATTGAATGGGCAATAGACGCCCGTCTTGGAGAGAGTGTGTGGTGCGTATCGTCCACAGTGTCGATAACATCCACGCGCTTGTTCTCGCACCACCCCGTGGATCCCAACCTGGGTCTCCCGACGATAGTCATTGCCTCTCCTGGATATTCGACACGATATCCTCTTAAGCTTTGGACGGTAGTTCGCGGCGATGCTCCTCATCGTGCCGCGAAGGTCCCGCGGCAACAAGGCCGCGGGTGAAGCGAATTGGCTGGCGGATATTCGAAACCGCCTGCACGGAACCGCGCCGGATCAGGCGCGCATCGATCCGCCGCGCGGAAGATCGTCGTAGCTCTGAGGTGCCGTTCTGGCGACCTGCGGCTCTTTGTTATTCGATAATTTGGGTGCCTTGACGTCGCCCCGGTCCACGGTGCCCAGATACTCGCGCCACACCACGGCGACGTTCACCATCTTCTGCACGATATTGCGCAGCAGGCTGACGTTGGCATCCAGCAGTTCGAGACGCCACGACAGCAGGACTTCACCAGTGTGCTTGTCAACGCCCAGTGTGGCGCCATCGGTCTCATGGCCGAAGAGATTCGCTTCCAGCAAGTCTCCGTAAACCGTGAGGCGCTTGCTGTCCTCGGTGGGAATGCGCCCCAGCACGACATAGCAGTGCAACAGATCCTGGGGATCGTCGTGTTCCAGCGTCAGGGTGACGCCATTCTCAAATACCAGATCAACGGTACCCGATTCTCCCAGGCTGAGGTTGATGCAGCTTTCCTTGCCAAACAATTCGATCAGACTATATGCGTCCATGGTTTTCAATCCGCTATGCGTTAGATGAAAGGACCCGGCAAACACGCCGTGGTCCATATAGATGGCGGATAGGTAACCTTGGCGACAAATTGAGTTCCTCCGAAATTTCCTGAAAGGGACTGCGATAAATCGAACGTTCAATCCAAATTCATGCTGGGAACCGCGCGTGAACGAACACCCGCGCCACCTTCGGCGGGATCGCAACCACCCGCCAGCGTCAAATCGGCTTCGCTGCCATCCAAGGGGAAATCGCGCACCATCTGTTCGGCGCGCATCGGAATGCCGCAGGCACCTTCGACGATATGGCGGCGAATCTTGGGCGCAAGGCGCTTGCCGCGCGCCCTTGCGTTGACCAGTTCCACCATCGCCGCCGAACTCAGCGGCTCCACGTGTACCGCCGCCGCCGAAGGCAGCTCCGACGATGGCGCGCGCGCCGCCATGACCAGCATCACCGGTGTCGTCTCCACCAGCCGTGCCAGGCGCGCAATCAGCTCCTGGGTGGCGCGATCCGCCCACTGCAGGTTGTCGACCACAAGCAGCATGGGCTGGCCCGATCGCTCCCGTTGCAACAACAGCGCGGTGACCGCATGCAGTACGCCTTCAGTGGGGCCGATGTCGCCGCCCTGCCCCCGTTGGCGCGGCGTGGCCGGGCGCAGGACCTGCTCATGGACGCTGGCGCTGGTATGGCGGTCCAGGCCGGCGCGGTACCCCAGCGACTCGACCAGACGCGCCACTTCCTTGTCGGCCTCGGACAAGGCCAGATTGGCCGTGCCGGCGCTGTCCACCACATGGCGTACGAGATAGTCGTACACCGGATGCAAACTGCGCTGGCGATTCTCCTGCCTGCACTCCAGCACGCGCACCGCGCCGCCAGCGCGCCGTGCATATTCGCTGAAGACCGACATGAGCAAAGTCTTGCCGACACCCCGTTCGCCATGCAGCAGCATGGTGCGGCCTCGGCCCGAGGTGGTTATTTCCGTCCAGCGCCGCACCAGGATGTCGAATTCCGCCGCACGCCCGAACATGCGGTGCACGGCCGGCGCCTCGGCGGCGCAATCCAGCACGCCCACCCGCAAGCCATAGCGTTCGTCGGGACTGATGACGTAGCGGTCGTGCAATTGGGCGCTGGCGGTATCGCTGACCAGTGTCTCTCCCATGCCCGCCAGATACGCCAGGCGGATGGCACGCTGGCCGATCAACATGATGGCGCCGTCCGCGCTGTCGCCATCCATGGCGGCAAGGTCGGCATGGATGCCCATGCCGAGGATCGCGTCCCGCGGCGGCGCGAAGCGGCGCAGATCGCACGCCAGCCGAGCGGCGGCGTCGGCGGGAGACTCGCAGGATTCGGGATAGCCGAAGGTGACGGAGATGCTGCCGTCGGCGCCCGCCGATACCAGGCCGCCGCGCCCGCTGACCAATTGCAGCAGGTGTTCGCGGGTACTCTGCAGGCGGTCGACCGCGCAACGGCTGCGTCCATCGTCGTCCTGCGACACCGCCAGGGCCAGAATCGCCACCGGCCCCGACGCCCATTGGCCCTGCGTATTGGTGGGCGCCGCCGGGACATCACGCAGCGGCGCGCCCGCTTGCAGCAGCGCGCGGGTTTCAGCCGAGGGTTCGGTTTCGTAGTATTCGCCCATGACGGCGGCGCAATGCTCATAGGCGCGCAATGCCGCTTCGCGGCTGCCGGCATCACGCAGCAGGCGGATCAGGTTGCGATGCGCCAGTTCATCGCCCGGATGCAGCGATACCCATTTGCGCGCGCCGGCAAGGGCTTCGTCCACGGCGCCACGGCGAGTCAGCGAGACGATATATTGCTGGCGGCAGCGCGAGACTTCCTGCGCCAACCTCGACTGCCAACTGACACGCCACGCGTTCAAACCCGTGCCAGCCACCGGCGGCAGGTGTTCGAGCAGTTCACCACGGTCGAAGACGAGGCGGTCCTTGAGGGAAAGCTCGCCATACTCGCCCATGCCCAGCAAGACCATGGCGTCGACTTCGACCAGACTGAAATCCAGCGCTACCGTGCCTGACGTGGTCAGCAAGGCCGGGCCGGCCGGGGCCAGCAGGCGGCGCAAGACGCACAAGGCTTGGCGCAGATTGGCGCGGCCGTCGCCATTGCCCTGCGGCCACAGCAGTTCCGACAGCGCGGCGCGTGACCACACGCGCTCGTGTGCCAATGCCAGGACGGCCAGCAGATGTTTGGGTTTGGAATAACCGATATCGTCGGTGCGGTCGGCACCATCAACCCGGATGCTGAAGCCGCCGAGCAATTGAATGACAATCGGTTTGGTTTGGATTTGTGACATGGCTTCGGCTGCGTAGCGGCGTCGCGGAGATGCCGTTGCAGCCGAGCATGCGTGTTTACGCGCAAGATCGCAGAGAAACGAACAGCATCGAACTGCAAAAAACAGCACAAAACAGCATCTCGGCTCAAGCACCCGCGACGAAACGGTTGCGCAAAACGTAAAAAGGAGATGCCCGCAGTCTATTTGCTGAACGAAGCGTCAAAAATAAGAAAAGTCTTATTCTGGCGAAGTTAGGCCGTGCCCGCGTCCTTGCTCCCGCAACACGGAGGGCGAGTCTTGCAGCGTCAGTCTTTGACGCAGTGCCGCCATGGTCTGCTGCCAGCGCGCCAGATCCAGCTCGCTGGGATCCGCCTTGCTGGAAGGGTCTTGCTTGAGCGTGCCCAACAGGTTTTCCACTTGCGTGGCGGTGTCCGGCACCGTCGTATCTTCCACCACCTTGGCACCGATGTATTTCTGCGTATGCGTGATCTGGTTGGCCGAACGCTGTGCCACCGCGCGCACCAGCTTGCCGTCGCTGTAGCCCAGATCGACCTGCGCGCTGGCGTTGTCGTCGATCTGCGTGTAGTAGTAGTTTTGCGTGTTCGGATCCATCTGCAGATCCATCGGGATATCCGGGTCGATCTGCTGGTGATAGCTGGCCGTCAGATGCGATGACTGCTGCTGGCTGATGCCGCGATCGCGCATGCTGCTGCCGCGGATTTCCGTACGCTGGTTGGCCTGATAGGAGAACGTATCCTGTTCCTCGGGCCGCAGCGGGTTCGGCGAAGTCGCCGTCTGCTTCACCGATGCCGTGAAATCGGCCAGTCCCGACGTCAGGCTGTGGTCCCGCTCGCTCAAGGCGATGCGACGGCTATCCACGGGGCTGGGCATAGTGGCCTCGCCGTAGCTGCTGTTCATCTGCGCGAACGCATCCTTGAACATGCCCACCAGATCGGTGTTGCCGCGGCCGCGGCGGCCGGCGTCGTCGATCTGGGAAAGATAATTCGCGACGGCGGCGGCACGCTGGCTGTCGCTGCCGAAAACGCGCGCATCGGACAGGTCGACATCCACCTTCACCGTGCCCACGGGTCCATCGAATTCGACACTGCGGCCTTTGGCATCGGCGTGGAAGCTCAAGCTCTGGACACCGCCGCTGACCTGGACGCTGGCCTGCAGATCAACCGACGCCAACACCGAACGGTCGAACTGCGTCAGGCCACCCAATGCCAGTTTCGGCGGCACCGTGGCAAGCCCATCGACGGCGTCCTGGAAGCTGTCCGCCAGCGCGCCCAGCGCCTTGCGCTCCGCGTCACTCAGGGTCGCGCCGTCCGCCACCTCGATGCTGGCGGCCAGGCCGTTCTGCTGGCTGCCCAGGGTGATCGTCACTTCGACGCCACGCGCCGTCTTGACCGACAAGGTCATCTGGTTGTCGGCTTTGGTGTGCAGGGACTGCTGGCGTATCGCCGTGGCCGCGGCGGCCACATCGTCGGACAGCCCGAACGTGCTGGCCTGCAGGACCGACTGCGAATACGCGCCGCCGCCACTGGCCAGGCTGTTCAGCAGCGCCGCCCCCAGGCCGTTGAAGCGGCTGGACAGCGAAGCACCACGGCTGTTGGCCGCCATCAGGGCACTGACGGCATCGGTGGTATTGCTCTCCCACACCGGGCTGACGGCAGCGCTGACGCTCTGCACCGAGTAGGTCTGCGCGGAGTCGTTCGGCTGCCCCAGCGTGACCGACGTGGACGCGGGCAATACGCTCGGTTGCGTCACGGCGTTCGACACCAGGGAGGTACTGGCGCTGAGGCGAGTGAGGGCATCCAACGAGGACAGCGACGACAGCGTGGTCATGGGCAGGCAACGACAGAAACTGCGGAAGCGGCATGCTCCCGTCCTTCCTGCATTACGGCAGCTCAGCAATGAAACTTAAAAGCGAGCGGACACAAAAAAGCCTCCGCAAGAAGGGAGGCTCTTATGTGGCGACCGAGATAACGATCCAGGAATTATGGTGGGGTGGGTGGGACTCGAACCCACGACTCTCTGATTAAAAGTCAGATACTCTAACCGGCTGAGTTACCACCCCCGCCCTCAGAACATTGCCCGAAAGCCAGGAAAAGCCCGCTGCTCAAACCAAAAAGCTGCCGACTCGACCGAAGCCCACGATTATGGGCCAAGACCGGTCAACTTGTCAACAGCGCTTTGGCTGGAACGGCTTTTTACCAGGCAGCCACCACCGAATCCTTGTACTTCTTGGCGATGAAATCCTTGACGGCCTGGGAGTGGTAAGCGGCGACCAGCTTGGCGAACTCGGGGCGTGCCTTGTCCTTTTCACGCACCACCAGCACGTTGGCATAGGGCGAGTCGCCCGCTTCCTGCACCAGCGAATCGCTCTTGGGATTCAGGCCGGCTTGCATGGCGAAGTTGGTGTTGATCACCGATGCATCGGTGTCATCCAGCGAACGGGGCAACTGGGCGGCATCCAGCTCGATGAAGCGGATCTTCTTGGGATTTTCCACCACGTCCAGCGGCGTGGCCTTCAGGCCGGCCTTCGGGTTGACCTTGATCAGGCCCTGGCTCTGCAGCAGCAACAGGGCACGGCCGCCGTTGGTGGGATCATTCGGCAGACCGATGCGGGCGCCTTCCTTCAAGTCGGCCAGGCTCTTGACCTTCTTGCTGTACACGCCCATCGGGAAGATCACGGTCTTGGCGATGCTGACCAGCTTGTAGCCGCGGTCGGCATTGGCATTGTCCAGATAGGGTTGGTGCTGGTAGCTATTGGCGTCCAGGTCGCCCGCGGCCAGCGCGACGTTGGGCTGCACGTAATCCGAGAACTCGATGATCTGGATGTTCAGACCCTGCTTGGCGGCCTCTTGCTTGACCACTTCGAAGATCTCCGCGTGCGGACCGGCGGTCACGCCTACCTTCAGCGGCTTGTCCTGGGCCTGCGCGGCCGGCAACGCGAAGCTGGCGCCCAGGGCGATCGTGGCCAGCACTTTGAGAAAGGTCGATTTCATTTGCACTATTCCTGTGGCCGGATCGGCTCGATTGGATAAAAAAATGGCAACCGTCATTCCCGGATCACGGGCGGTCACTGTCGTTATGCCCTGCGCGTCAACGATGCGACATCCGTCGCACCAGCCAATCGCCAAAGCTTTGAATCACCTGGACCAGCAGCACCAGCACCACGACGACGGCCAGCATCACTTCCGGCAGGAAGCGCTGGTAGCCATAGCGGATACCCATGTCGCCCAGCCCACCCCCGCCGATGGCGCCGGCCATGGCGGAATAGCCGATCAGGCTGACCACCGTGACGATGGTGGCCGCGACCAGGCCCGGCAGGGCTTCGGGCAATAACACCTTGACGATGATCTGCAGGGGCGAAGCGCCCATGGCGCGCGCCGCCGTGATCAGGCCGGGATCCACCTCGCGCATGGCGTTCTCGGCGATCCGCGCCATGAAGGGAATGGCGGCCACGGTCAACGGCACGATGGCCGCGGTGGTGCCGATGGACGTCTGGGCGATCCAGCGCGTGAACGGAATGATGGCCACCATCAGGATGACGAAGGGCACCGACCGCGTGGCATTGATGATGACCGCCAGCACGCGATTGACCGGCGCGTTTTGCAGCATGGCGTCGCGGCCGGTGACGATCAGCGCCACGCCCAGGGGCACGCCCAGCAGCACGGCGAAGCCACTGGAAACGCCTACCATCAACAGGGTTTCAAGCAGCGAGGAAAGCAGAAGGTCGATCAGTTGCGGACTCATGGGCAATATCTTGTACGGTGATGTCACGGGCCGCCAGGGCGGCCAGGGCTTGCTTCAGGGCGGCCGGCAGGCCTTGCGCGAGGACGAACAGCGTGCCGACGGCTACGCCCTGCACGTCGTCGACGCGAGCCTGCACGATATGCAGGTCGAGGTCGAACTGGCGCGCCAACTGCAGCAGCAGCGCGGCGCCATCGTCGCCGCCACCCACGGACAGGCGCAGCAGTTGCATCGGTGCCTCGGGCCGGCGCGCGACGGCATCCTTCATGCGTTGCCGCACGGCCTGCATGCTGGCGTCGCTGAGCTCGGCCGACGTCGCCGCCGACACCATGGCGCGCGTCACTTCGTGGCGCGGCGAAGCGAAAACGTCCAGCGTGCGTCCCATCTCGACGATCTGTCCCTGCGCGAGTACCGCCACACGGTCGCAGACCTCGCGCACCACTTCCATCTGGTGGGTGATCATGACCACGGTGACGCCGGTCTTGCGATTGATGTCGCGCAGCAGGGCCAGGATGTTATGGGTGGTTTCCGGGTCCAGCGCCGAGGTGGCCTCGTCGCTGAGCAACACGTCGGGGGAATTGGCCAGCGCGCGGGCAATGCCCACACGCTGCTTCTGTCCGCCGCTGATCTGGCTGGGATAGCGATCGCGCAGATGCTCCAGCCCGACCAGCGCCAGCAGGCGCTCGACACGCGCCGGAATCTCGGCCTTGGCAATGCCGGCGATTTCCAGCGGCAAGGCGACGTTGCCGTACACCGTGCGCCGCGCCAGCAGATTGAAGCCCTGGAATACCATCCCGATGCGGCGCCGCTGCTGACGCAGCTGCACTTCGGACAAACCGGTCAGCGTCTGGTCGCCGATGGCGATGGTGCCTTCGTCAGGACGTTCCAGCAGATTGATGCACTGAACCAGCGTGCTCTTGCCAGCCCCGCTGGGACCGATGATTCCAAACACCTCGCCCTGGGCGATGTCCAGGCTGATGCCGCGCAAGGCCTCGAAACGGCCGTGCGGCGTGGCATAGGTTTTATGGAGATTTTGGATATGAATCATGGCGCGACATTCTGACCGATGGCCGTTCTAATTAGAACGACTGTTTCTTCTATTTTTTATAACTTTTGATTATATAACTTCGAAGCAAAAGAAAACGCCATGGTCCTTCCCGGGGAAGGAACCATGGCGCGGCGGAGGAAAAGACGTCAGCGCGCGCGCGAGATACGCACTTCGGCGCCCCGGCGTTTGACCTCCAATCCTTCGGAGGGCAGGATCCGCAGACCTTCCAGACCCTTGATGTAGCTGGATCCCTGCATCTGCATGACACGGATCTTGTTGCGCATGACCACGGGGTTATGCACCGGCATGCCGAACATCCAGACCTCGTCCAGGATACGGGCAGAGTTGAATTCGCCCGTATGCTGGGCGGCCGGTCCCAGGCAAAGCATGTGGCCTTCACGGCCGAACACCGGATACTGGCCCAAGCCGCATTCGATGTTCCAGACGCTCCCGCCTTCGTAACGATGGCCGGTATTCAGATCCCACCAGGCCTCGCCCTTGGGCAGATAAACCTGCACGCTCTGGCCCGCCTGCACGATGGGCGCGACCAGCAAGGCCGGCCCCAGCAGGTACTGCAAGTCCCAGTCGTGCGCTTGCGGATCGTTGGGGAAGGACATCGCCATCGACCGCTGCACCGGCAAGCCGGTGCGGGCGGCGTCTTCGATGGCTCCCAGGACATAAGGCACCAGGCGATAACGCCACTGCAGCCACGTGCGGGCATGCGCCAGGGTTTCATCGCCGAACGCCCACGGCAGCAGGCGATCGACGCCTTCGAAACAGAAGTTGGCGGAAAACACGCCGAAAGTCAGCCAACGCAGATAAAGCTCGGGCGTCATGCTGTCTTGCGTTGCGGTGGCGCAACCCAGATTGTGCATCTGTACCGGAACACCGCTGGCGCCCACCGACAGCGCCGTGCGCAGGCTGTGTTGCAAGCCGTCCCAATCATTGCTGACCACGGGGCCGGTCTGCCACGGCAGGCGCTGGGCCCCCGGGAACAGGTCGGCGCCGGGCGCCACGCCTTCCGGCGGCACCTTGAGGCCGGCCACGGCGTCATACAGCGCGCGCCGAGCCAGCAACGGGTAGATAGTGCGCAGGGCCGGACCCGATTCGCCGCCGCGCGCGGTGACGGTGTCGGGGATGTCCGGCTGGGCATCGCCAGCGGGCGCGTCCAGGCCGTCGTCGATCAGTTGGCGATGGCGTTCGACCCACAGCGAATACACATCGCGATGCGTCAGGTCGAGCAGGCCGAAAGGCTTGCCGCCCGAGGCGGGCGTACCGTCGAAGACCTGGGCACCGCCCTCGTCCTTGAGCAGCAGCCAACCGCGATCTTCCAGTTCCTCGAACAGCGGCGTGTGCAACACGACACCGGGGAAGCCGGACGCGCACACATGCACGTTGTGTTTGTGGAACAGCGCGAGCATCTGCTTGGCGTCGGGGAAACGCGTGGCGTCCCATTCCAGCAGCGGCTTGTCGGCCTGGAACGACCAGGCGGCCGGCTGGGCCAGCGCCACCGCGTCCAGGGGCAATTGCTGCTCGCGCATGCGCTCGATCAGGGCGGCGGTCTGCGTCGGCATTTCGCCGGCGGCCTGGCGCAGCCACACGCCCATCGCCCACAGCGACGGCTGGCCGGCGCGGCCGGTAAGCGCGGTGTATTGATTGAGCACTTCGGCCGGTTCACCGGCGAACAGGAACAGATCGAGGACCGTGTCATCGACCGTGACGACATACGCATCGTCGGCCGGGGCCACCCCCGGCGCATGCTGCACGCGACGGATGGTGTTGACGTAGACCCCCCAACCCGCCGGGCTCCAGGCCAAAGGCAGGGCGCGATGTTCAGGATCGTCGGAGACGACGTCCTCGCCACGCCGATCCAGATCGCCCGGGGTTTCACCCAGGCCGTAGATACGGTCCTGCGCGCCCAGCGCGAAACCAGCGGTCCAGACCGCCTCGTTGGCGTCATCCAGGGCGTTGAAACCAAAACCCGGCGTGTGTTCATTCACCGCCGATTCCAGGACCCGCTGTTCGCCCTTGAACAGCGCGACGCTGAGCGGATCGTTACGCACTTCCAGGGCCGTATCGCCCTGGGTGATACGCCAGCCGGAACCGTCGCCCAGCGGAGCCACGGTGGCCTCGCCAACGGCCTCCTGGCGCGCCAGTAACATCTCGGCGACGGCGCGCGCCCGCGGCGTCAGTTTGTCATCGGCGAACTGATGAGCGGAGCCGAATCGCAAGCGAAACACATTAGGCGCATGCGCCTCAACCACCAGGCGCAAGCCTTCGCCCGCGTCGAAATCGATACGGCTGGGGCGGGCAGTCAGCAACTCGACCGTCTCGAGTTGGTTAGTGTGGGCAAAGTCGTACTTGGACGGCACAGAGCATCCCCCGCAGAAGCCAAAAAAGCACCAAAAGGCGCTATTTTGACGGATTTATCCGCTGAAATAAACTCGACTCACTTTTTGGGGCCGTATGCGGGGCCCGAGAGGCGCGCGTAAGTATGCGCCCAGGCGGCGAAGCGAGCACTCATTTTGCGGGACTCACGGCGCCGGGTGAAGTGGGGCGGAATGAGAAACGTGCCCAACTGGCAGCCAAATTCCGTCAATTAGGCCTAAGTTTTGACAACCGGTGCAACTCTGAATTTCAGCGCGGCGTGATCTCCGCCAGAAGATCGTCCTCCAAAGGAAGTGGTTCACCACACAAGATTGCCGCGATGATATCGCCTGCCAAGGCACTCCAACTCAGCCCGCGGGAAGCATATCCGGTGGCCAGGAGAAGTCCGGGCGTACCCGGAACCGGTCCGATCGCCGGCAAACGGCCGGGCAAGACCGCACGCCAACCTGCCCAACCCGGCAGGGGCAATGACCCGGCTGGGTTGCCGTTCGCCGGAACCTTGTCCGTTGTCGCGCTGGCCGCCTCGCCGACTGGATCGCTGCCGATCCGTGCTGCCAACGCCGCCAGCGCGGCGGCCGGTGCCCCGCTGAGCAGCGCGGCGGCCTTGTTCAGGCATACGCTTTGGCCCGCCGGACTGACGTCCGCCGAGCTTGCGCCATGGACATAGGTGCTGCCCGCCACGCAAGCGCCATCCACGGCCGGCAATAGATACCCTTCGCCGCCGATGATGCAGCGCGGACCGCCGCCCAGCCGATCGGCTTCGATTTGTGTGACTTCGCCCGCCAAGGCGTGCATCTGCGCCACGCGAGGCACGCGCGCCAGCAGGCCGCTGGCCGCCAGCACAGCGGGCGTGCCGGCCGCATTGGCCAGCACCACGGCAGCTGCCGGCGGCAGTTTGCCGACTTTTCCACCATTTTCCGCGCCGTGTTCGCTCGCTGTCTCCCCCTCGATCTCGGCGACCCAGCCTTCCTCGCCCGCCAGCAGCCGCAGGACGCGCGCGCTGCGGCGGACGATGCCAGGCGTGTCCAATAGCGCGTCGATCAGCGCTTGGGGCTGGACCAGCAGGCCATCGCCGAAGAACAATCCACCACGCGATACGGGCACGCCGGCAAGCCGCCCAGCTTCCTCCGCATCCACCGCACGTACCCATTCAGCCGGGAAACCCAGCGCTGCCAACATGCTTGCGTTCGCAGCATCCAGGTTTGTCTCTGGCGTTGCCATTCCCGCGGGTGCCGTGGGTGCCGTGGATGCCGTGGCTGTCGTGGCTGTCGTGGCTGTCGTGGCTGTCGTGGCTGTCGTGAAGGGCGTGCCTGCAGTGGAGGCTGCTGCTGAATCTCCTGTAGCCGTTGCCGCGGCAGTCTTCGCCCCACGCCCACGATCGCGATCGCGCGTCAGTTGCAACGTGCCGCAGCGCAAGGGCGCGGCCGGCGCAGGCAGGCCCAGCCAGCGGGCCAAAGCGCGCTGGCTGCCGGCGCGCGACAGCCGCGCGCGAACGTTATCGTCACGCGAAACGAGAGGCGTCAGCGCAGCGGCCAGATGCCCGCCATGCGGCGTTGTGGCCGGCTGACCGGCTCCGTCGACGGGAGGCGCATCGACCACCATCACGGAGATACCGCGCAAGGCCAAGGCATGCGCCACGCCGGCACCCGCCAGCCCCGCTCCGACGACCAGGACGTAGCCCGCCCGCACGCGCTCGCCCAGCGTCGCGCTCAAGCCTGCTCCCACCCCAGCGTCTGGTGTGCCGGATGTATCGGGTGCGACGGGTGTCGCCGGCGCTGTCGGTGCCGCCGATGCCGCCGATGTTGCCGATGCAGCCGATGCAGCCGATGTTGCCGATGTTGCCGATGTTACTGATGCGACCGGTGCGACCGGTGCGACCGGTGCCACCGGTGCCACCGGTTCCGCCGGTTCCGCCGATGCGGCTGATCCGCCCAGGCCTATCCACCGCCCCGCCACCATGTGCGTCTTGGTGCCGAAGCCGGCCTCCCGGCTGATGTCGAATCCAACGTCCCGCAAGGTCCGGCGTACCGCGCCCGCGCTGCACCAGGTGGCCAGGGTAGCGCCCGGCATGGCGTGCGCCGCCAGGGCCTGTATCAACTCGGGCGTCCACATGGCCGGGTTGCGTTTAGGCGCGAAGCCGTCCAGGGCAAACGCGTCCGCGCCGAAACGCAACCGCGGCACGCAGGCCGCGGCGTCGCCGAACACCAGCGTCAACGTCACGTTCCCCTGCTCGAACTCCAATCGGTGCACGCCCGGCAACAGCGGCGGCCATTGCTCCAATAATGCTTCGGCCAAAGGCCACAGGTCATCCGCCCCGGCCAGTTCGCGCAATTGCCGCGCCAGATCGTCGCGCCGCCAAGGGTGGGCTTCAAAGGACACGATATGCAAGCGCCGCGACCGCGCCGGGTCCGCGCGCCATGCCCGCCACAGGCCAAGGAAATTCAGGCCCAGGCCGAAGCCGGTTTCGCAAACAGTAAAAGCCTGCCTGCCCTGCCAGCGCTCAGGCAGGCCGTTGCCGCGCAGGAACACATAGTCGATCTGCCCCCAGGGTCCATGCGGAGAGTGATAGACGTCGCCATAGCGATCGCTATAGGGAATGCCGCGCGCGTCCATGGCCGGCTCGGCGGGTATCAGGGGCTGATAAGAAAACAACGAAGACATCGGTGAGTGACCCGGCAATCCGCCGCGTACATATTGCGTTGAACTTGAAAGCGTAGAATCGCGAGTAAAGCGGCCGGCAGATTACACCCTTGGCATGATCTGGCGCACGTAAAGCCCATTCCATTACGCGCGGGACGGATGCCCGCACACTGCCAGGCGCGTCGCCCACCCCTTACGTATAAAGGTCACACCGCATGCAAAACACCAGCCAGACTCCGTCGACGGAAGGACCTCTCGACCTGGGCGCGGCCTTGGATGCCGCGGTGACGGCGGCACACGCCGGCGCCGCCATCCTGCAATCGTATTCGCACCATCGCGCCGATCTCGTGATCGACCGCAAGGCCCGTAACGATCTGGTGTCCCAGGCGGACCGCGAGGCCGAAGAAGCGGTCATCCAGGAATTGCGGGCGCGCACGCCGCAATTCGGCATCGTTGCCGAGGAAACCGGCGGCAAGGTTGCCGGCCGCGCCACCTGGTATATCGACCCGCTGGACGGCACCACCAACTTCCTGCATGGCATCCCGCATTATGCCGTGTCGATCGCACTGATCGCCCACGCCGGCACCCAGGTCGCCGCGGGCACCACGGTGGACGTGGATACGCCGGTAGTGGCGGCCATCTACGACCCCAGCAGGGAAGAATTGTTCAACGCCGTCTACGGCATCGGCGCCTGGCTCAACGGCCACCGCATCCACTGCTCGCGCACCGCCACGCTGGACGACGCCGTGCTGGCCACGGGTTTTCCGTTCCGCGACTTTTCGTTCGCCGGGCAATACATGCCGACCTTGCATTACGCCATCGAAAACACCCGCGGCGTACGCCGGCTGGGCGCGGCGGCGCTGGACCTGGCCTGGACCGCGGCTGGCCGTTTCGACGGCTATTGGGAAATGGGCCTGGCGCCCTGGGACGTGGCCGCCGGCACGTTGATCCTGCGTGAAGCGGGCGGCGTCGCCGAGGACATGTACGGCGTCGACCCCTGGCCCATCGGCGGCTATGTGGTGTCGGGCAACCCGCGGATTGCCGAAGCCTTGAAGGGCATGCTGGCCCCGCACCTGACCGCGCCCCCCGCGAAGAAGGACTGATAAGCCAGCGCACTGCTCACGCAGAGGGTCGATCAACCTGCTCACTGCTCACGCAATTCGCGCCTCAGGATCTTGCCCACATTGCTCTTGGGCAACTCGGCGCGGAATTCCACCATGCGCGGGCATTTGTAGCCGGTCAGGCGCGTGCGGCACCAGTCCTTCACCTGGGCCTCGGTCAAGGCCTCATCGTCGCGCACCACGTAGGCCTTCACCACTTCGCCGGAGTGGGTGTCATCGACGCCCACGGCCGCCACCTCACGTACGCCCGGCAAGGCGGCGATGGCGTCCTCGACTTCATTGGGATAGACCTTGAAACCCGAGACCGTGATCATGTCCTTCTTGCGATCGACGATGCGGACGTAGCCCTGTTCGTCCATCACACCGATGTCACCGGTGCGGAAAAAACCGTCCTCGGTCATCACCATGCGCGTCTCGTCGGGCCGACGCCAGTAACCTCGCATGACTTGCGGGCCACGGATGCAGACCTCGCCCCGTTCGCCATAGTCCACCTGGCGGCCGGCATCGTCCAGGATGGCGATATCGGTCGAGGGCACCGGCAAGCCGATGCTGCCGGAGTAGATCAGCGAATCGGTGGGATTGACGGCGGCCACCGGCGCGGTTTCCGACAAGCCATAACCCTCGATCACCGGCCGCCCCGTCATCTTCATCCAGCGCTCCGCCACCGCGCCCTGCACCGCCATCCCGCCGCCGAAGGTCAACCGCAATGCTGAAAAATCCAGCGCGGCGAAAGCGGCGTTGTGCGACAAGGCGTTGAACAACGTGTTGACGCCCGGGAAGATATTCACCGGCGTACGCTGCCACGCTTTCACCAGCGTCGCGTGGTCACGCGGGTCGAGTATCAACAGGTTGCGCATCCCCGCATGGATGCCATACAGGCCGCATACCGTCATGGCAAAGACGTGATACAGCGGCAACGCGCTGAGGATGGTCATCTGCCCGGCGATGTCATGCAAGGCGGGCCACGCCACCGCTTCGGTCTGCAGGACGTTGTTAACCAGATTGCGGTGGGTCAGCATCGCCCCCTTCGGAATACCGGTGGTGCCGCCGGTATATTGCAGCACTGCCAGGTTGTCCATGGACAGCACCGGAGGCTTGAAACCAGCGCGCCGGCCAGCGTGCAATACCGCCGTCAGCTTGCGGGCGCCGGCGATGCGCCAGCGCGGCACCAGCTTCTTGACATGGCGCGCCACGACGTTGACGAGGACTTCCTTGAACCCGCTCAGCAGATCGCCGATGGCCACGACGACCACGTGGCGCAGCGCCAACTGGGCGGATTGTGCATGCGCTTGAGTTTCCGCCTGCGTTTCCCCTTGGGCTTCCTTTTCCGCGGCGCGCCCCTCCCGCACCTGCTGCACGACGTGCGCGAAACGCTCCAGCACGACGATGACCTCGGCGCCGCTGTCCTCCAGCTGCCGCCGCAGCTCAGCGGGCTTGTAGAGCGGATTGACGTTGACCACCACATGGCCGGCCCGCAGCACGCCCAGCATGCACGCCAGGTAGGCGGGGACGTTGGGCATCATCAGGGCGACCCGCGTGCCCGGCGCCAGTTGCAGCGATTGCAGCCAGCCGGCGAAATAGCGGGCATGGCGGTCCAGCCGGCCATAGCTGATGTCGGTACCCAGCGCCGTGCACGCCACCCGGCTGGCATAGCGCTCGCAGGCCCGATCCAGCAGATCGACCAGCGACACGTACCCATCGGCGGAAATATCCGCGGGAACGCCCTGCGGATAGTGGCTGAGCCATGGACGGGGCATGGTTAGTCTCCATTTAGTATGTTTTGGGTTTGATGATACGCTCAGATGTCCCCTCCCCGGCGTGCGCCTACCGGCGCCGCCCGCAGCCGCGCCTATCCGTAGCGCGCTCTTATGGTGCCCCATGAACCTGCTCGAACCCATCATCGCCTGGCAGGCGGAAATCGCCGCCATCCGCCGCGACCTGCACGCGCATCCCGAACTGTCCTACGAGGAGCACCGCACCGCCGACGTGGTCGCCGCTCAACTGGAGAGCTGGGGTATCCCCACCCATCGGGGCCTGGCGGGGACCGGAGTGGTCGGCATCATCAAGGGCCGCAACGACAATGGCCGCGCGGTGGGCCTGCGCGCCGACATGGACGCCTTGCCCATGCAGGAAATCAACACGTTCGAGCACGCCAGCCGTACCCCCGGGAAGATGCACGCCTGCGGCCATGACGGCCACACCGCGATGCTCCTGGCGGCGGCGCGCTTCCTGGCCGACCAACGCGATTTCGACGGCACCGTCTACGTGATCTTCCAGCCCGCCGAGGAAAACGGCGGCGGCGCCAAGCGGATGGTCGACGATGGGCTGTTCGAGAAATTCCCCATGGAAGCGGTGTTCGGCATGCACAACTGGCCCGGGATGAAGGTCGGCACCTTCGGCCTGACGTCCGGTCCCATCATGGCGTCCAGCAACGAGTTCATCATCAACATCACCGGCAAGGGCACGCATGCGGGCATGCCCAATCTGGGCGTCGACCCGGTGATGGCGGCGGTGCAGGTGGCGCAGTCGCTGCAGACCATCATCACACGCAACCGCAATCCGCTGGACGCCGCGGTACTCAGCATCACGCAGATCCACACCGGCAGCGCCGACAATGTGGTGCCCACCGAGGCCGTCATGCGGGGCACCGTGCGCACCTTCACGCTGGAAGCGCTGGACCTGATCGAGCGCCGCATGCGCGAGATCATCGAGCACACCTGCGCCGCCATGGATTGCCAGGTCGAGTTCATCTTTTCGCGCAACTATCCGCCCACCATCAACCATCCCGCGCATGCGGCCTTCTGCGCCGAGGTGATGCGGGGAATGGTGGGAGCGGAAAACGTCAATGCCGACGTCCAGCCCACCATGGGGGCCGAGGACTTTGCCTTCATGCTCCAGGTCAAGGAAGGCGCCTACGTCTGGATCGGCAATGGTGAAGGCGGCCATCGCGACGCCGGCCACGGGCTGGGACCTTGCATGCTGCACAACGGCAGTTATGACTTCAATGACGATCTGCTGCCTTTGGGCGGGACGTATTGGGTGGAAGTGGCGCGCCAGTGGCTGGGGCGGGAACGTTAAGCGGGGCGGTGCGCCTGGCTTCGCGCGACCGGGCGCCTGGCCTTACGCGACCGGGGCCGCTGCCTCGCGGCGGCAGAGTTCGAGAAACAGCGCGGCGGCGCGGGCTGGCGCGCTGGCGTGCGGCAGCAGGATGCTCAGCGTGCGCGTCAGGCCTTGGGGGGCTGGTTCGCCTTTTTCTCCTTGGGGGCCCTCGTCAACCTGGGGGGCCTTGTCTCCCTGGGGGACTTCAAGGACTCCTCCTTCAGCACCAGCTCTATCGCGCCGCTTGCCAGGCGCCATGATCCGCAGCGCCTTCAACGCCCCATCCTCGTGCCGCATCGACATGGCCGAGACGAAGCCCACGCCCAGGCCGGCTCGCACCGCCTGTTTCACCCCTTCCACACCCGCCAGTTCCAACGCCACTTCCGGCGCCAGGCCGGACTGCGCGAACGCTTGCTCGACCAGGCGCCGCACGCCGGAGCCCGGCTCGCGCATCACCAGGGAATAGCTGGCCAATTGCACCAGCGTGGCTGAATTTCCCTGGGCCAGGGGGTGGTCGGCCCGCACGACCGCCACGACCTCGTCGTGCCGCCAGGCATGGGCCTGGGTATCGGCCGGCAGGCCGGCGGGCACTTCGCCTTCGATGAAGGCCATGTCCAGCAAGGGCAAGCGCTGCACGATCTGCGCGGTGTTGCCGTCCGACAGATGCAGGGTGACGGCCGGATAGCGTTGGCGGAATTCAGCCACCAGGGCCGGCAGCAGATAGCTGGCGGGGGTCGTGCTGGCTCCCAGCCGCAGGGTGCCCGACGCGACGTTGCGCCAATCGTCGCGGACCGCGCGGGCCTGCCCGTATGCCTGGCGCAGCAGCCGCGCCTGTTCCGCCAGCCGCTCACCGGCGCTGGTCAGCACCACGCCGTGGCCGCGGCGGCGGTACAGCGGTTCGCCGAACCAATCCTGCAGGGCGCGCAATTGGCCCGACACCGCGGGCTGCGAGAGATGCAGCATCTCGCCCGCACGACTGATGTTCCCCGCATCCGCGACGTAGGCGAAAGTCAAAAGCTGCTCTGGTGTCATGGTTGGTTATCTGGAAAGTTCTGGAAGGAAATTTGGGCAACATGCCCGACCCCGCGCGTCGAGCGATCCATCACAAGGAGAGATTTTTTAATGATGGGGGTTCCCCCACCACCTCCTTCTTGGGCTATCGCCCCTGTGGCCGCACCGGTTGCACCGCGCCAAACATCGCTTCCGCAGAGAATTCTTCAATGATGGGGAATCCCCCCATCACCTCCTTCTTGGGCTATCGCCCCTGTGGCTGCGGAAGCCCCAGCGCCCCAAGCACCGCCTGGCGCGGCGGCGCCGCCGCCCGCGCTGGGGACGCCCCAGCGCTGCCCGGGTGGGGTCTTGGCCGGCATGCATCGAAGATATCAGAATTCCCGATATTACATATTTAATAATGCCATTTTTCAAATAACTTACAAGGATCTAATATTTCCTCCAGTTATTTATTAATAAAGAAACCACCATGTCGACCACCGCCCTTCCTCTCCCCTCGCCCTGGCGCGACAAACTCAATGGGGTATTGTTCGTCGGCCTGATGGCGGCGGCGGTGGTGCAACTTGCAGACCTGCCCTTCATCCGCGGCCTGGGCTTCTCGCCCCTCGTCGTGGGCATCGTCTGCGGCATGATCTACGGTAATTTCCTGCGCGGCACCATGCCGGCGGACTGGGGCGCGGGCGTCAACTTCACTGCCCGCAAGCTGCTGCGTATCGCCGTGGCGTTCTACGGCCTGAATATCAGCATCCAGCAGATCGCCGCCGTCGGCCTGCCCGGCCTGGCGGTATCGGTCACCGTGGTGGTCGGCACTCTGGTCCTGGGCACCTTCATCGGCCAGCGCCTGCTGGGCCTGGACCGCGACACCGCCATGCTGACCTCCGCCGGCAGCGCCATCTGCGGTGCGGCGGCGGTGCTGGCCTTCGAGCCCACCCTGCGCGCCCAGCCGCACAAGAGCGCCGTGGCAGTGGCCACCGTGGTGCTGTTCGGCACCCTGTCCATGTTCCTCTATCCGGTCTTCTATCACGCCGGCTGGCTGCATTTCGATACCCAGGCACTGGGCATCTACATCGGCGGCACCGTGCACGAAGTGGCCCAGGTGGTAGGCGCGGCCAGCAACATCGACCCCGCCACAACGGAAGTCGCCACCATCGTCAAGATGACCCGGGTGGCCCTGCTGGTGCCCGTGCTGCTGGTGCTCGGCTTGTGGCTGCGCGGCAGCCGCGCCAAGGCTTCCGACGGCGCCACTGACAATGCCGACGGCAATAGCAAGGGCGCTCCCGCCGCCAAGCTTCCCGTGCCCTGGTTCGCGGTGGGCTTCCTGGCCCTGGCCATCATCAACTCGCTGGGCGTCATACCCGACCAGGTCATCACCGTGGCCAAACGCCTGGACGTGTTCGCCTTGACCATGGCCATGACCGCCCTGGGCATCGAGACGCGCTTCAGCCAGATCCGCAAGGCCGGTCCGCGCGTCCTGGTCCTGGGCCTGATCATCTACGCCTGGCTGATCTTCGGCGGGTACGCCATCGTCAAACTGGCAACTTGACGCCTCGCCACGACGAGTATTCGCAACAGCGTATCGGAGCTCTCCGAACCTTCATGGTTCAGCACAAACGCGGCAGCATTTTTCCTGCATAATCGGCCGGTTGTCCCTAGTTCGTTTGGAACCGGCCTTATGACCTCCAGCAGCAAGCCCCAGCACTCCAATACTCTGCCCAAGGATCGCGAGCCGGCCCTGCGCGTCATGCCCCTGCCGGCCGACGCCAACGTGCACGGAGACGTCTTTGGCGGATGGATCATGGCCCAGGTCGATATCGCCGGCTCCATTCCGGCGGCCCAGCGTGCCGCGGGCCGCGTCGCCACGGTCGCGGTCAACTCTTTCCTGTTCAAGCAACCCGTCTTCGTGGGCGATGTCTGCAGCTTCTACGCGGAAATCGTCAAGACCGGGACCACGTCGGTGACCGTCTCGGTCGAGGTCTACGCCCAGCGCCGGCGCCTGGACGCCGAAGTCGTGAAGGTGACCGAGGCCACCCTGGTTTACGTGGCCACTGACGACGCCCGCCGTAGCCGCCCCCTGCCCGCTCTCTGACGGATTCCACGCATGACGGAAGCCGCCGCCGCGACACAGTCTTCGGCCCCCGCCCGCCCCGCGCCGCGCCGCCTCGACCCCGAGGACGCCCAGCACGCGCTGGCCGAGGTGCATGAACTGCTGCGTCGCCAGGAAGTGGTGGCCAATCTGGTCCACCGCCAGGAGGAAGGCGACACCAAGGCCGACCTGGTCGAGCAACTGGTGCAGCGCCAGCACGAGGCCGAACTCAAGGCCCTGGTCGACGGCCTGCATCCGGCCGACATCGCTTTCATCCTGGAGTCCTTGCCCAAGGACGAACGCCAGAACGTCTGGCGCCTGGTCAGCGCCGAACACGACGCCGACGTGCTGCTGGAAGTCGAGGACTGGGTCCGCGAATCGCTGATCGAGGCGATGGACCGTCAGGACCTGGTGGCCGCCACGGGCAACCTGGACGCCGACGAGCTGGCCGACCTGGCGCCCGACCTGCCACCCGACGTGGTGGCCGAGGTGCAAAAAGGCCTGACCGAGGAAGAGCGCGCGCAACTGCTGGAAGCGCTGGGTTATCCGGAAGACAGCGTCGGCGCCATCATGGACTTCGAGATGGTGCGCGTGCGCGAGGACGTGACGCTGGAAGTCGTGCTGCGCTACCTGCGCCGGCTGCATGAACTGCCCGACCACACCGACCAGATCTTCGTGGTCGACCGCCAGGACAAGCTGCAAGGGATACTGCCCTTGTCCACGCTTTTGGTCAGCGAACCGGAAACCGATGTCCGCGAAGTCATGACCACCGACTATCTGTCGCTGGCCCCGCTGGACTCCGACGCCGACGCCGCCGGCGCCTTCGAACGTTATGACCTGGTGTCCGCCCCGGTGGTGGATGACCAGGGCCGCCTGATCGGCCGCGTCACCATCGCCGAAGTGGTGGACGTGATCCGCGAGGACTCCCAGGAGCAGGACCTGTCACGCGCCGGCCTGCAGGAAGAAGACATCTTCGCCCCGGTCAAGATGGCCTTGCGCAACCGCGCGCCCTGGCTGCTGTTCAACCTCTGTACGGCGGCCACGGCGTCCTTCGTCGCCTCGCGCTTCGAGGAGACGGTCAGCCACATCGTCATCCTGGCCTTCCTGATGTCCATCGTCGCCGGTATCGGCGGCAATTCGGGTAACCAGACCATGACCATGATCATCCGCGCCCTGGCGATGGGCCGCATCACGGGGCGTAATCTTTGGCAACTGGTCAAGCGCGAGCTGCTGGTGACCTTGCTGGTGGGATTGTGCGGCAGCGTGGTGGCAGCCGGTTTCGCCTGGGGCATCTCGCGTTCGATCTCCATCGCCTTGGTCATGATGGCCGCGATGATCTGCAATATGCTGGTCGGCGCGTCCGTAGGCGTGCTGGTGCCCATGGTGCGGGCCCGCTTCGGCAAGGACCCCGCCATCGGGTCCTCCGTGCTGCTGACATTCGCCACCGATTCGCTCGGCTTCTTCATCTTCCTGGGGCTGGCGACCGTCTTCCTGCTGTAGGAGCGCCAGGGCTTTCTTTCCTTGCCCTGGGCGGCAAGTCGTCTTACCCTGCCAGACACGGCAGGTCAGACGAAGCGGAAGAGAGGGGCGCAGCCTTGTTCATCCAATCGAAAGTCCAAACGCAAGCCTGGGGCATCACACGGGTCACAGCCAAATCTACAACCCGATCCACAGCCCGATCCACAGCCCGACCTTCACCGAATACCGCCCGCCGCCATGCCGCCGCGCTGGCGCTGGCTTCGGTAGCCGCCGCGCTGCCCCTGTCCGCCACGGCCTGCGACAGCATGCCCAGCTTCATCCAGTTCGGCTGCAATCGCGCGGAGCAGATCTGGAACGAAGGCACCGGCGATCTGTATCTCAGCGGCTGGGCCTGGCATAACCGGAACAAATATGCCGCCTCCACCATCAGCAGATTCCGCGAATTCGCGGTGGGCGGTGGCTATGGCCGCAGCCTCTACGATGCCGATGGCGATTGGCACGGCATGTACGCCATGGCCTTTCTCGATTCGCACAGCAACGTCCAGCCGGTGGCAGGCTACGGCTACCAATATGTCGGCCGCTTCGGCAACGACTTTCGTCTGGGCGCCGGCTACACGCTGTTCGTCACCGCCCGCAAGGACATGATGCATTACATCCCTTTTCCGGCCGCCCTGCCCCTGGTTTCAATGGGGTACAAGCAAGCGAACATCTACGCCACCTATATCCCAGGCGGCAACGTGCTGTATATGTTCGCCAGATGGTCGTTCTGAGGCCATCCTCAGAACGGCAGCAGCCGCCGCACCAGGGCGCCCAGGCGGCAATCCTCGATACCGTTGGCGCGCAGCGCCTTATCGGTTTCCACCACGTACTCCAGGCAGGCGCCCGAGCGGCCGACCGCGCGGCGGATGGCGGCCATGCGGTTTTCCTCTGTGAGTTCGCCAGCGTAATTGGCGCAGCCACGATTGAGCACGAAGACCAAGCCGCTGACGCAGCCGGCATCGCTGTGGCAATTGAGCCAGCGGGGCGTATACGCGCTGTCGATCATCTCGCGCTCCCACAGCGCCGCGAAAGCCTGCGGCACATCGGCGGCGGCAACGCGAAACGCCACGCCGCGGCAGCAGCCGCCGCGATCCAGCCCAAAGACCAAACCGGGAATTTCACGCGAACCGCGATGATGATGGGACCACAGGCACAGCGAGCGGTGGTAGCCCTTGACGGTGGTGATGCGGCGTTCCTGCCAGGCAAAGCCCGGGCGCCATATCAGCGAGCCGTAAGCAAAAACCCAGAGATCGTCGGAGCCGTTCCAGTGTCTGAGAACACTGTCCAATGACTCATGCTCCGGCATTTGCGCCTGGAGGCATGGCAACTCAGAGACCACCGCCGACATATAGAACCTATCCGTTTGCCCGTTCGCTCCGTTCGGGTCAGTGCTAATGCTAAACCTCGGCACGGGAAAAAGGATCGCACGATGACGGCCCCGTGACCGGCTGAAATAAAAATCCTGTTCCCGTTGTGGCTTCACAACAAAAAATTTTGCTTCCACCCCACACAGCCCCTGGATTCGATGGCGCAAGGCAGGGATGATGCGCCGGAATCTGGGCGACAATGCCCCCATGTCCGCTGTCACCCGTCACCCTACGCTGTCGCATTGGGGCGCCTATACCGCGCTGGTGCAGGACGGCCGCCTGATCGCTTGCGAACCCTTCCCGCACGATCCGGCTCCCTCCAGCCTGATCCACGCGATGCCCGCCATGGTCCACTCGCCTTTGCGCGTGCGGCGGCCCGCCGTGCGCGAGGGCTGGCTGCGGGAACGCGGCGGCGCGCACGGCAAGGCGCGCGACACCTTGGGCAGGGGCAGCGACCGTTACGTGGAGATCGGCTGGGATCAGGCGTTGCGCCTGGTGCACGAGGAGCTTCAACGGGTACGGGCGGACCACGGCCCCCATGGAGTCTTCGGCGGATCCTACGGCTGGGCCTCTGCCGGCCGGGTACACAGCGCCATTACCCAGACGCATCGCTTTCTCTATGCCGGCGGCGGCTGTGTCGAGCAGGCCGGGAATTACAGTTGGGGGGCCGCGCAGTTTCTGCTGCCGCACGTGATCGGCACGTATCGGCCGCTGACGGGACGGGTCACTGATTGGAACAGCGTGGCAGGCCACACCGACCTGTTGCTGGCCTTTGGTGGCATGCCGCTGCGTAATGCGCAGATGATCGCCGGGGGTGCCGGCGCCCACACCACGGAACAATGGCTGCGCCGTACCGCCGCACGGGGCGTGCGCTTCGTCATCGTTTCGCCCACCCGGGGCGACGTGCCCGCCTGGCTGGACGCGGAATGGGTGCCGATCCGCCCCAATACCGACGCCGCCATGATGATCGCCATGGCGCACACCCTGCTGGTGGAGTCCTGGCACGATGAAGCCTTCCTGCACACCTACTGCGAGGGCTATGCCGCCTACGCTGCCTATCTGCGCGGCGACGGCGACGGCCAACCCAAGGACGCCGATTGGGCGCACGCCATCTGCGGCGTGCCCGCCGCCACCATACGCGCGCTGGCGCGGGCAGCGGCGGGTTGCCGCACCCTGATCAACTGCACGTGGTCGCTGCAGCGCGCTCACCGGGGCGAACAGCCTTATTGGGCCAGCATCGCGCTGGCGGCCATGCTGGGCCAGATCGGCCTGCCCGGCGGCGGGTTTTCCTTCGGCACCGGATCGATCAACAGCGCCTCCAATCCACGGCCGGATGTGGCCGGGCCTGAAATGCCCGACCTGCGCAACCCGGCGTCGCGCTCGATCCCCGTGGCGCGTATTGCCGACATGCTGCTGGCGCCGGGCGCCGAATACCAGTTCAATGGCCGCGGCGGCACGTATCCTGATGTGCGCCTGGTCTACTGGGCGGGCGGCAATCCATTCCATCATCACCAGGACTTGAACCGCCTCGAACGCGCCTGGCGCAAGCCGGAAACCATCGTCGTGCACGAGAGCTGGTGGACGCCCACCGCCAAGCGCGCCGATATCGTCCTGCCCGCCACCACCACGCTCGAACGCAACGACATCGGCGGCTCCACGCGCGATCGCTATGTCTTTGCCATGCACCAGGCATTGGCGCCGCAGGGCCAGAGCCGCAGCGACTTCGACATTTATCGCGAGCTGGCGGCACTGGGCGGCTTCGAGGCGGACTTCACCGAAGGCCGCGATGAAATGGCCTGGATCCGCCACGTCTACGCCCGCATGGGCGAGCGCTGGCGCAACGGCCCGGTTGCCATGCCGGAGCCGCCGCCATTCGAGGCGTTCTGGCAGCAGGGCTACATCGAGTTGCCGGAAACCGAGCGCGATTTCATCCTGTTCGAGGATTTCCGGCGCGACCCGGGCGCGCATCCCTTGCAGACGCCCTCCGGCCGCATCGAACTGTATTCCAGCAAGGTGGCGGGTTTCGCTTATGCGGATTGCCCGCCCCACCCTTGCTGGCTGCCCCCTGCCGAATGGCTGGGCGCGCCCGCCGCGCAGCAGTGGCCGTTGCACTTGATCACCAGCCAACCGGCCGATCGCCTGCACTCACAACTGGATCCGGCGCCGCAATCGCGTCGTCACAAGATCCAGGAACGCGAGCCGGTCCGCATCCATCCCGATGACGCGGCGCCGCGCGGCATCGAGGACGGCAAGGTGGTGCGCGTGTTCAATGAACGGGGGGCGTGCCTGGCGGGCGCCATTCTGGATGACGGCGTCAGCCCGGGCGTGCTGGTCATGTCGACGGGTGCGTGGTTCGATCCGGGCAAGGATGTCGAGCGCCACGGCAATCCCAATGTGCTGACCCTGGATATCGGCACGTCGCAGTTGTCCCAGGGCACCAGCGCGCTATCGGTACTGGTGGAGATCGAGGCATGGACAGGCCCGGTGCCTGAACTGCGGGCTTACGAAGCGCCGCTGGCGCGAGATGCGGGCGGCGAGGGCTGATGCGTTTGGCCTCGCCCGCACCCGACGCGTCCGGCAGTTGCCGCCACAGCCACCGATAAAATAAAAACGCGCGCCGAAAGGCGCGCGTTTGCTGAGTAGTCCGATGGGTTGCAGCCCAATGGGTTACAGCCCGACGGGTTTACAGCCCGATATCGAGCGTGTAATGGCTGCCGGCACGGTTTTCCAGCGTCAGCGCCTCCAAACCGGGTTGGCTGGCCGCCGCATCGGGCGCGACGTGCAGCCGCACATTGCCTAGCAACACATCCCAGCCGGCGCCGGCCGCTTCGACCGGCACATCGGCCACGCGCGCCAGGACCTCGGCCGTGGCGCGTGCATCGGGCGAACGCGCATCGATACGCGTCACCGACAACGCGCCATTGGGATGTTCCATCAAGGCCGGCGTCCACACGTACTCCGGCGTGATGTGACGGCAGAAATACAGCCGGATGCCCGGCACGGGTTGCTCGGCGAAACGCACGGTATGGAATTGCGCTTCGACCTCTTGCCCTTCGAACTGCGCGCTGCGCTTGAGCACCTGTACCGGATTGACGGCATACCCCGCGTCGCGCAGACGCTCGTAAGTCGCCTGCGCATCGTTGGTGCGCAACACCAGCGCTTCCAGGCCCAGGGGTGAATCGGCGATTTCCTTGCGCGCCGGCGGCTTGCCGGGCGGCCAGCCCAGCAGCTCGATATAGGCGCCTTCCAGAACGATCAGGCGATTCCACGACCCCAGGTTGTGAATTGCCGTTTCGCTCAGGGTATAGCCCTGGCGTTCGAAGTGCGGCGCCAATTCCTGCAGGCGCTCGCGCACCATGATCACGGCATGATCGAATTCAGTCCGTCCCACCGCATGCAACATGGCGCGCTCCTCCATTACGTTCAGGCTGCGCTGGTCAGACCAGCTTGCCGTGGCACAACTTGTACTTCTTGCCGCTGCCGCAAGGGCAAGGATCGTTGCGGCCCACCTTGGGCAGGACATTGCGCTGGGGCGTCTGGCCTTTGGCCTGATCGTCCTGGCCGGCCAAGGCCTCGTCGTAGTCCGAATGATGGTACTGCACGTTCTGCACATGCGATTGCGCGGCTTCCGCCTCGGCTTCGGCGACCTGCTCCTGCGACTGGATGCGCACGGTCATCAGCACGCGCACGACGTCGTCACGGATACGGTCCAGCATGCCCGAGAACAGTTCGAACGCTTCGCGCTTGTATTCCTGCTTGGGATTCTTCTGCGCATAGCCGCGCAGATGGATGCCCTGGCGCAGGAAGTCCAGGGAAGACAAGTGCTCGCGCCAATGCTGATCGATCGCCTGCAACATGATGGAGCGCTCGAATTGCGCCCACGCTTCCGTACCCACCTGCGTCGCCTTGGCGCGGTAGATCTCGCGCGCCGCCTGCAACACACGCTCATGCAGGTCTTCGTCGGTCAGGTTGGGTTCTTTCTCCAGCACGTCGGTCAACGGCAGTTCGATCTGCCAATCGCTTTCCAGCGCGCGCTGCAGGCCGGGGATGTCCCACTGCTCCTCGACCGACTCGGCCGGGACGTAGTTGCGGAACATCTCGGTGACGGCGGCGTCGCGCAGGTTTTCCACGGTCTCGCTAACCGAAGCGGCTTCCAGCACATCGTTACGCTGCGCATACAAGACCTTGCGCTGGTCGTTGGCGACGTCGTCGTATTCCAGCAGTTGCTTGCGGATGTCGAAGTTGCGGCCTTCCACCTTGCGTTGCGCGGTCTCGATGGAACGCGACACCATGCCCGCCTCGATGGGCTCGCCTTCCGGCAGCTTCAGGCGTTCCATGATGGCGCGTACACGATCACCCGCGAAGATGCGCATCAGCGGATCCTCCAGCGACAGGTAGAAACGCGAGGAGCCCGGATCGCCCTGGCGGCCGGCACGGCCACGCAACTGGTTGTCGATACGGCGCGACTCGTGGCGCTCGGTACCGATGATGCGCAGGCCGCCGGCGGCCTTCACCTGATCGTTCATCGGCTTCCATTCGGCGCGGATCTTGGCGATACGCGCGTCCTTGTCAGCTTCGCTCACGCTTTCATCGGCACGGATCAGGTCGACCTGCTTGTCGACGCTGCCGCCCAGCACGATGTCGGTACCGCGGCCCGCCATATTGGTGGCGATGGTGATGTGGCCCGGTTTGCCGGCCTCGGCCACGATTTCCGCTTCGCGCGCGTGCTGCTTGGCGTTGAGGACCTCGTGCTTGAGCTTGGCGCCCTGCAGCAGGCCGGACAGCAGCTCGGAGTTCTCGATGCTGGTGGTGCCGACCAGCACCGGCTGACCGCGCTGATGGCAGTCGCGGATATCTTCCAGGATGGCGTTGTACTTTTCCGGGTTGGTCTTGAAGACCTGGTCGTTCTGGTCCTTGCGGACCATGGGCTTGTTGGTCGGGATGATGACCGTTTCCAGCCCGTAGATTTCCTGGAATTCGTAGGCTTCCGTATCCGCCGTACCCGTCATGCCCGACAGCTTGTCGTACATGCGGAAGTAGTTCTGGAAGGTGATCGATGCCAGCGTCTGGTTCTCGTGCTGGATCTTGACGCCTTCCTTGGCCTCGACGGCCTGGTGCAGGCCATCGGACCAGCGGCGGCCCGCCATCAGGCGGCCGGTGAACTCATCGACGATGACCACTTCATCGTCCTGCACCACGTATTGCTGGTCGCGGAAGAACAGGGTGTTGGCGCGCAGGGCCACCATCAGGTGATGCATCAGCGCGATATGGCGCGGGTCGTACAGCGACTCGCCTTCCGGCAGCAGGCCCAGGCGGCCCAGGATCTGCTCGGCATGTTCATGGCCCGCCTCGGACAGATGGACCTGCTGCGCCTTTTCGTCGACCCAGTAGTCGCCTTCCGGTTCCGGTTCCTGCGGCTTGGGCTCGGTCTGCATGCGGGTAAGCAGCGGCGGCACCGCATTCATGCGGATATACAGCTCGGTGTGATCTTCGGCCTGGCCGGAGATGATCAGCGGCGTGCGCGCTTCGTCGATCAGGATGGAGTCCACTTCGTCGACGATGGCATAAGCCAGCTCGCGCTGGCGCCTGTCCTCGATGCGGTACTCCATGTTGTCGCGCAGGTAATCGAAGCCGAACTCGTTATTGGTGCCGTAGGTAATGTCGGCCGCATAGGCGGCTTTCTTTTCCTCGTTGGGCTGCTGCGGCACGACCACGCCGGTGGACAGGCCCAGAAAACGGTACAAACGCCCCATCCACTCGGCATCGCGCCGGGCCAGGTAATCGTTGACCGTCACCACGTGCACGCCGCGGCCGGACAAGGCATTCAGGTACACCGGCAGCGTCGCCATCAGCGTCTTGCCTTCGCCGGTACGCATTTCCGCGATCTTGCCGTTATGCAGCGTGATGCCGCCCAGCATCTGCACGTCGAAATGGCGCATGCCGAAGACCCGCTTGCCGGCCTCTCGCACGACGGCGAAGGCTTCCGGCAGCAGATCGTCAAGCGAGGTGCCCTGCTTGTAGCGATTGCGGAACTCGTCGGTCTTGGCGGCCAGCGCTTCGTCCGACAACGCGGCGATGCTGGACTCGAAACCGTTGATCTTGCCGACTGTCTGGCGATATTGCTTCAGCAACCTGTCGTTGCGACTGCCGATGAGTTTCTTGAGCAGAAAAAGCATGCGTATTGGGGCCGCCCGCCCGGCCTCCCTGGCGTGGGAAACCCGTCGTGCGGCGATCTTTTTAGTTGGTGGAGCGGACGCGTCCGCTGGCAAACGATCGAGTGTAACGCACCTGGGGACAAAGCCCCGGTGGGTGACAGGAATGTCACGCCGGTAATGCCAAAAGCGGCGGCGTGCCTGTCACACTCAGCCGCCCTTGGCGGACGGCGCAGCGGCCAGCGTCGGCGGAGCGGTCGCGGGCGGACCGATGAAGAGTTTGGGGTCGAGCGGTTGCCCGGCCAGACGCACTTCGAAGTGCAGATGCGATCCGGTGGAGCGGCCGGTGGAGCCGACACGCGCGACGATCTGGCCGCGCTCGACCACATCGCCCTTCTTGACCAGCAGTTCGGAGGCGTGCGCGTAGCGCGTGCTCATCCCGTCACCGTGGTCGATTTCCAGCATATTGCCGTAGCCGTTCTCGGGGCCTGCCTCGGTCACCACGCCGCCGGCGGCGGCTTCGATGGGGGTGCCGCGCGGCGCGGGAAAATCCACGCCTTCATGCATGGCGTAGCGGCCCGTCACCGGATTGCGGCGCCAGCCATAGGAAGAGCTCAGGTACGCATAGCCCTCCAGCGGCATGGAGGTCGGCAGGCGCGCCAGGTCGCCGGAACGGCGCGACAGCGCGGCGTCCAGCATGTCCATCGTGCTGGACTGCGCGGAAGCATTGGCCAGCAGGGCATCCAGTTGGCGGCCGAGCGCCTGGGCCGACCCGGGGTCCAGCGAGGGCGGTGCGCGATCGGTAAAGTTATCGTCCATGACGTCGTCGGCTTGCGGCTCGGCCGGATTCATCACAGCTTGTTTGGTGTCGGCGCCCTGTTGCAGGTTCCTTTGCAGGTTCCCCTGCGGTTGCGCCAGGGAACCGCCTTGCTGCGCGCCGGCGGGCATCGCTTCCGCCAGCGCGCCCGCCTCGGGCGCTCCCGCCTGCGGATCCGACAGCGTGACACCCGCCGCCGTCGCCAGGCGGCGGCTCAGCGCGTCGATGCCGATCAACTTCGCCTGCAAGGCGCCCACGCGCCCCGCCAGCATATTCAGGTTGTCGCGCACGAAGGCGGCATTGCGCACCGCCTGCTCGGAAGCCAGCGGACTGATGTCGCTGCCGGCATGCGGCGCCGACAGGTTACGGTACATGGATGCGCTATACGCGCCGATCAATGCGGCCAGCGCCAGCAAAGCGCCCAGCAGCAAGGCCAGACGGCCGCCGCCGAGGGTCAAATGCCCGTCCGAGCCGCCGCGGGCATGCATAATGACTATCTTCAAAGCTCGCTATCCTTTCTAGTCCGGCATGAAAAAGACTCCATACCGTCGTCCGCGCTCCGCGCCGGGTCGCCAGCAGGCTACCGCCTTGCGATGGCTGGGGCATGACACTCATGCCGCCGGCATGCTGGCCACTGCCCGCCTGCATATGCAGGTCCAAGCCACCGTGGCCAAGATCCTACCGCCGGCGCTGGGCGAAGTGTGCCGTGTGGCACGGCTTGAAACCGATAAGTTGCAACTGGCCGTGCCAAGCGCCGCGCACGCCGCGAAGTTGCGCCAGATGGCACCCCGCGTGGCGCAGGCCCTGGCGGCCGCCGGCTGGCATCTCAACGAGATTTCCGTCAAGGTCCAGGCCGGCCTGATGCCTCCGCCGGCGCCGCCCCCGCCACGCGAGGCCGCACCGCTGGATGACCAGGCACTGGAGGCGTTCGCCACCCTGCAAAAAAACCTGCGGCCAGGCAAGCTGGCCGATGCAGTGGCACGCCTGCTCAAGCATCACAAACCCGAATCCGGGTCTGAGTCCGAATCGAAGGCTGGGTCCGAGTCCGAACAGTAAGGACTCAAGGACTCCAGGAACGCCAGGAATTCAAAGGCTTAAGGGCTTGAGGACTCAAGCACTCTCGCCTTGCGATCCTGGAATCAGGCCAGCTTCCACTCGTAGCGGAAGGCCTGAGGCGCGGCCGCCTGCGATTCATACGTCACCAGTTCCCAGCTTTCCTGCTGGGCCAGCAGCGCGCGCGCCAGCTGGTTATTCATGTAGTGACCGGACTTGCACGCCACATAGCGCGCCACCAGGGGCTTGCCGATCAGATACAGGTCGCCGATGGCGTCGAGGATCTTGTGCTTGACGAACTCGTCGTCGTAGCGCAGCCCGTCACTATTCAACACGCGGTACTCGTCCATGACGATCGCGTTGTCCAGGCTGCCGCCACGGGCCAGGCCCATGGAGCGCAGCGTTTCGACTTCGTTGACGAAGCCGAAAGTACGGGCACGCGCGATTTCGCGCGTGTACGAATGGGTGGCGAAGTCGATCTCGGCGAAATTCGCCGTGGAATCGATGGCCGGATGGCGGAAGTCGATGGAGAAAGCCAGCGCGAAACCGTCATGCGGTTCCAGGCGCGCCCACTTCTCATTGCGTCCTTCGCCTTCGCGCACTTCAATCGGCTTGAGCACACGGATGAAGTGCTTGGGCGCGTTCTGCTCCACGATGCCCGCCGAGCGCAGCAGATACACGAAGGTCGCCGCGCTGCCGTCCATGATGGGCACTTCTTCCGCGGTCAGGTCCACGTGCAGGTTGTCGATGCCCAGGCCAGCCAGCGCCGACATCAAGTGCTCGACCGTGGAAACCCGCACATTACCTTGCTGCAACACCGATGCCATGCGCGTATCGCCGACCCCGGTCGCTTGCGCCGGCAGATCGACGACCTCGGGCAGGTCGATGCGATGAAAAACGATTCCCGTGTTCGGCGCGGCAGGGCGCAGGGTAAGTTCCACCCGACGGCCGGAGTGGACGCCCACCCCGGTCGTTTTGACCAGATTTTGAATGCTGCGCTGACGGAACATGGGATTGAATCTTATTTTTGAGGATAGGCCAGCACGATGACCGCTGATGCTGACTTAATCCCAGGAGTGTAACCCTATTGCAATGCAGCGACAAACCAAGACGACCGAATCGTCCCTGATTACATCGCATAAGGGAGAAATCCCCTCCGGCCGCGCGCGGGGACGGCGCGCGGCCGGAGACCAGGGAGTTGGAGCCGCCGGATGAACCTAAGTTCAATCCGCCTGCTTGCGCAGGAATGCCGGGATATCGAAGTGATCCATACCCGAGCTTTCCAGGGCGCGCACCTGGGCCGACGCCTGGCTGCGCGGATTGCGCATCACCGACGGCATGTCCAGATTGCGATAGTCGCCGCCCTGGGGCGCGCCACCGCCGTTGTGCTGCATACCGCCCATCGGCAGGTTGTCCGTGCCGGTGCGCAGCACTTCCGCCGTGCTCTGCACCAGTTGCGGACGGCTTGCCGCGCGGCCCAGGCCGGTGGCGACCACGGTCACGCGCAGGTTTTCACCCATCGACTCGTCATAGGCGGTGCCGAAGATCACGGTCGCGTCATCCGAGGCGTAGCCGCGGATCGTTTCCATGATTTCGCGCGTTTCGCGCATCTTCAGCGAGCGGCTGGCGGTGATGTTCACCAGCACGCCACGGGCGCCATGCAGATCGATGCCTTCCAGCAGCGGGCAGGCGATGGCGTGTTCGGCGGCGACGCGGGCGCGGTCGGCGCCGGCGGCGCTGGCGGTGCCCATCATGGCCTGGCCTTGCTCACCCATGATCGTCTTCACGTCTTCGAAGTCGACGTTGACGTTGCCTTCGACATTGATGATTTCAGCGATGCCGGCGCAGGCATTGTGCAGGATGTCGTCGGCCGACTTGAAGCAGTCTTCCTGCGTGGCATCCTCGTCCATCAGGTCGTACAGGTTTTCGTTCAGCACCACGATCAGCGAGTGAACGTGCTTGGCCAGTTCGCTGATGCCGTCCTCGGCCATCTTCAGCCGCTTGTTGCCTTCGAACGTGAACGGCTTGGTAACCACGCCAACGGTCAGGATGCCCAGCTCCTTGGCGACTTCCGCCACCACCGGACCCGCGCCCGTGCCCGTGCCGCCGCCCATGCCCGCGGTGATGAACACCATGTGGGCGCCGTTGAGCGCGGCGCGAATTTCCTCGCGCGCGGTTTCGGCCGAAGCACGGCCCTGTTCCGGCTTGGCGCCGGCACCCAGGCCGGTACGGCCCAGGCGAATCTGCACGGGCGCGTTGGTCGCCGCCAGTGCTTGTGCGTCAGTGTTCGCGCAGATGAAATCCACGCCATTGACGCCGTTACGGATCATATGCGCCACGGCATTGCCGCCGGCGCCACCAACACCAACCACCTTGATTACGGTGCCCTTGGTGCTGTTATCTAACATTTCAAAGTTCATCATGATTGACGACTCCCTCAAGTCTTAAACGCAAATCACAAGAAATTCCCCGTTGCCGCTTCTCTGTGAATCGCCTCAAAGCCGATGCCGGTCTTATGACCCGCAACGGGTTTGAAGCGCCTCCGTCAGCACGCCATTGACGATCTCGGCGTGCCCCGGGTAGCGGCGACAGCCCACTACCCTTTGGTACCGCAAACTCGTAATGCGCAAACGCGAAAATTCAATCCCATCGCAGTCTGCTACCAACCATCAATTGCCGCTACTACTAAATGATGCGAACTACTAAATACTTACCAACTAATTGCTGTTCTTATTAAACGCTGAACTACAGACACTGCCTCTTACTCGCTCTTGCGCATCAAGAGCAAGAACCATCAATTCATGAACCACTCTTTCATCCGGGTCAGCACGCTCTTGAAATTCCCCGTCTGCGCGGCAACCTTGCGGCCCCTCACGCGCTGCATGCGGGCTTCCTGCAGCAAGCCCATCACCGTCGCGAAGCGCGGATTGCGCATGACGTCGGCAAGGCTGCCTTCGTATTCGGGCACGGCCACGCGCACCGGCTTCAGGAACACGTCTTCGGCCAGTTCCACCATGCCGGGCAATTGCGCCGAGCCGCCGGTAAGGACCACGCCCGACGCCAACAGGTCTTCATAGCCGGAATCGCGCACCACCTGCTGCACCAGCGTGAACAACTCTTCGATACGCGGCTCGATGACGGCACCCAGCGCTTGCCGCTTGACCAGCCGCGGACCGCGATCGCCCAGGCCCGGTACTTCGACGGTTTCTTCGGGGCTGGCCAGCACCTGCTTGGCCACGCCGTAGCGCAGCTTGATTTCCTCGGCGTCCGGCGTCGGCGTACGCAGCATGGCGGCGATATCGTTGGTGATCTGGTCGCCCGCGATCGGGATCACGGCGGTATGGCGTATCGCACCGCCCGTGAATATCGCCACATCGGTAGTGCCCCCACCGATGTCCACCAGCACCACGCCCAGCTCTTTTTCATCCGCGGTCAGGCAGGCGAGACTGGATGCCAACGGTTGCAAAATCAGGTCTTGCACTTCCAGGCCGCAACGGCGCACGCACTTGACGATGTTCTGCGCGGCACTCACCGCCCCCGTAACGATATGGACTCGCACCTCCAGGCGCAAGCCGCTCATTCCGATAGGTTCGCGGATGTCTTCCTGGCCATCGACGATAAATTCCTGCGTCAACACGTGCAGCACTTGCTGGTCTGTGGGAATGTTCACCGCCTTGGCCGTTTCGATCACGCGGGCCACGTCGGTGGACGTCACTTCCTTGTCCTTGACCGCCACCATGCCGCTGGAATTGAAGCTGCGGATATGGCTGCCGGCGATGCCCGTGTAGACGTCGCGGATCTTGCAGTCCGCCATCAACTCCGCTTCCTCCAGCGCGCGCTGGATGGAGTTGACGGTGGTTTCGATGTTCACCACCACGCCCTTGCGCATGCCACGCGATTCGTGCTGGCCCAGGCCCAGCACCTCGAAGCGGTTCTCCGGCAGGATCTCGGCGACCACGGCCACCACCTTGCTGGTGCCGATATCGAGGGCGACGATTAGGTCCTTGATGTCACGGGTCATGTTTTCAACGCTTCTTCGGGGTGGGTTTCGACTTCGATTTTTCGGGTTCGGGCAGCGGCGCCAGCGCCAAGGCAAAGCCATTGGGATAACGCAGATCGGCTTGCAATACCGCACGGCCCTCCAGTTTCGACATCAAGGCTGGCCAGGCCTGCACAAAACGCTGGATGCGCGCCGCGAAAGGCAATGCGCCCGGCGGCCCGTTGGGATCCGGCGCGTCCGCGCCCGGATCCCGGCCCAGATCCAGCAACAGGCCGTTGGACAGCTTGGCGCGCCAGGCATAGCGCGCGCTCAAATCCAGTTCCTGCACATGCATGTCCAGCGGCGCGAACCAGCGCGCCAGTTCCGCATAACGCTGCACCACCAGGCTTTCGCTGCCCTCGGGTCCGGAGAAATGCGGCAACGCATCCTCGTCGTCCAGCTCGCCGGTGTTCGCCGTGAACGACTCGCCCCAGGTGTTGATCATCTGGTTCTCGTTCCACAGCGCCAGCGGCTGCTGTTCTTCGATACGCACACGCAGCGTGTTGGGCCAGATCCGCCGCACGGTCGCATGCCGCACCCAGGGTACCGACTCGAACAGCTCGCGCGCACTGTCCAGGTTGACCGTGAAAAAGTTGCCTACCATCTCGCCGGCTATCGTCGCCCGCACGCTGGCGGGTGATACATAGTGCAGCTGAACGTCCGGCATGGACTCCAGTTCGATGGCGGCCAGATTGAAATACGGCCGCTTGGCCAGCCACACGACCCCACCGGCCAGCATGGCCAGCACCGCGAACACGGCCAGCGTGTTCGCGATGAGGTTGGTGGTGCGAGCGTCGTTCCACACGGATCTTCCAGGTCAAGCGTTACGGGCCGGGGCGCGCACTTTGAGCGCGGCCTCGGAAAGAATGGAAACACACAGTTCGGGATAGCTCATGCCGGCGGCCTGGGCTGCCTTCGGCACCAGGGAGTGGCTGGTCATGCCCGGCGAGGTATTCATCTCGATCAGCCAGGGACGGTTCTCCTTGTCCAGCATCAGATCGGCGCGGCCCCAGCCTTCGCAGCCCAGCGCCCGATAGGCAGCCACGCTCACGCGCCGCACTTCGCTCGCCAGGTCCTGCGGCAGGTCGGCCGGGCAGAAGTACTGCGTGTCGTCGGAGAAATACTTGTGTTCGTAATCGTAGTTGCCGTCGGGCGCGACGATCTCGATAACCGGCAGGGCACGCGCGCCGCGGCCGGTGCCCAGCAGGGCTACCGTCAGTTCACGGCCGGTGACGAACTGCTCGGCCAGCACCTCGCTGTCGAAGCGCGCCGCCAGTTCATAGCTTTCCTTCATGTCGGAGTAGCCACGCACCTTGCTGATGCCGACCGTCGAACCTTCATGCGGCGGCTTGATCATCAGGGGCAAACCCAGGCGATCGGGCACCAGGCGCAGCTCGGTGTCTTCGCCCAGCACCTCGAAAGCCGGCGTGGGCAGGCCATGCTGCAGCCACACGCGCTTGGTCATCACCTTGTCCATGGCCAGCGCGGAAGCGGCCGCGCCACTACCGGTATAGGGGATGCCCAGCAGCTCCAGCGCGCCCTGGATGGTGCCGTCTTCGCCATAGCGGCCATGCAGCGTGATGAAGACACGGTCGAAGCCGGCTCGCTCCAGGTCGGCGAAGGTCTGCCGGCCGGTATCGAACAGATGGGCGTCGACGCCGGCGCTCACCAGCGCCTCGTGCACGCCGGTGCCGGACATGATGGACACTTCACGTTCGGCCGAGCGGCCGCCGTACAACACGCCGACCTTGCCGAATTGTTGGGGGGCAATGGTCATGCCAATTCTCCAATTTGCGCGGGCACACGGCTGATGGAGCCGGCGCCCATGACGATGACGACGTCGCCATCCCGCACGAAATCGATAGCCGCGGCGGGCAACTCGGCCACGTCTTCGATGAAGACAGGCTCCACCTTTCCAGCCACGCGCAGCGCGCGCGCCAGGGCGCGGCCATCGGCCGCCACCAGGGGCGCTTCACCGGCGGCATAGACTTCGGTCAACAGCACGGCGTCGGCGGTGCCCAGCACGCGCACGAAATCCTCGAAACAGTCGCGGGTACGGGTGTAGCGATGCGGCTGGAAGGCCAGCACGATACGGCGCTGGGGCCAGGCGCCGCGCGCCGCCGCCAGCGTGGCCGCCATCTCGACCGGGTGATGGCCGTAGTCGTCGATGACGGTGAAAGACCCGCCGCCATGCGTGGCCGGCACCGGAAAGTCGCCCACCTGGGTGAAGCGGCGGCCGACGCCATGGAAGGATTCCAGCGCGCCGCGGATGGCTTCATCGGCCACGCCCAATTCGGTGGCGACGGCGATGGCGGCCAGCGCATTACGCACATTGTGCAGGCCCGGCAGATTCAGGGCCACCGACAGGGGCGGCAACTCCTGCTTGCGGCCGCGCCGCGTCACGTCGAACAGCATGCGGGTGCCGTCGGCACGCACATTGTGGCCGGCCACCTGGGCGTCGCCATCCAGGCCATAGGTGGTGACGGGGCGCGACACGAAGGGAATGATCTCGCGCACGTTGGCGTCGTCGGCACACAGCACGGCGGTGCCGTAGAACGGCAGCTTCTGGGTGAATTCGATGAAGGCGCTCTTCAGGCGCGCGACATCATGGCCATAGGTGTCCATGTGGTCGGCGTCGATATTGGTGACGACCGCCATCACGGGCAGCAGATTCAGAAACGAAGCGTCCGACTCATCCGCCTCGACCACGATGTAGTCGCCCTGCCCCAGCCGCGCATTGGCGCCGGCCGAATTCAGGCGGCCGCCGATGACGAAGGTCGGATCCAGGCCGCCGGCCGCCAGCACGCTGGTCACCAGGCTGGTGGTGGTGGTCTTGCCATGGGTGCCGGCGATGGCGATGCCGCGCTTCAGGCGCATCAGTTCGGCCAGCATGACGGCACGCGGCACCACGGGAATACGCGCGGCGCGCGCGGCGATGACTTCGGGGTTGTCACCCGCCACCGCGGTGGACGTGACGATGGCGTCGGCGCCTTCGATATGGGCGGCGGCATGGCCCAGGGCGATGGTCACGCCCAGGCCCGCCAGGCGCCGCGTGACGGCCGACTCGCTGAGGTCGGATCCGCTGATGCGATAGCCGAGGTTGAGCAGGATCTCGGCGATGCCGCTCATCCCGGCCCCGCCGACGCCGACGAAATGAATATGTTGGATACGGTGTTTCATGATGCGCGCCTCGCTGCCTGTTCGCAGGCGTCGGCGATATGTTGGGCGGCCGCGGGCAGCGCGCGTGCGCGTGCCTGCATTGCCACCGTCTGCAATTCCATGCGGGTGCGTTCGCCCAGCCACTGCGCCAGCCATTGCGGCGTCAGTTCGGCTTGGGGGCGCGTCCAGCCGGCGCCGGCGTCGCTCAGATAGCGCGCGTTGGCGGTCTGGTGATCGTCGATGGCGTTGGGCAAGGGGATGAACAAGGCGGCCACGCCGGCGGCGGCCACTTCGGCCACCGTCATCGCGCCAGCCCGGCACACCACCACGTCGGCAGAAGCCAGCGCACCGGCCATGTCGTCGATGAAGGCACGGCAATCGGCTTGCACACCGGCCTGCGCATAGGCCTGCTTCAAGGCGTCGATGTGCAGTTCGCCGGCCTGGTGCGTCACCACCGGCCGCTGATCGGCGGGCAGCAGGGCCAGCGCCTGCGGCAACACGGTGTTCAAGGCTTGCGCGCCCAGGCTGCCGCCCACCACCAACAGCCGCAGCGGACCGGTGCGATCGGCATAGCGGCCGGCCGGCTCGGGCAGCGCGCAGACTTCACGCCGCACCGGATTGCCCATGACTTCGCCACGCGGCAGCACACCGGGGAAACCCGTCAGAACGCGCCGCGCCATGCGCGCCAGGGTGCGGTTGGCCGTGCCGGCCACCGCATTCTGTTCATGCACCACCAGGGGCACGCGCCGCAGGGCCGCGGCAACGCCACCAGGAAAGGCGACATAGCCGCCCATGCCCAGCACCACATCGGGACGCAGGGTGGACAGATAACGCAGGGACAGGCGCAAAGCGGAGGTCAGGCGGAACGGCAGCTGCAGCACGGCCTTGATGCCGCGGCCGCGCAGGCCCTGGAAACGCATGGGCATCATCTCGATACCGCGCGGCGGCACCAGCTTGCCTTCCATGCGGTCCGGATTGCCCAGCCACAGCACGCGCCAGCCGCGTTCGCGCAGCACGTCGGCCACGGCCAGGCCAGGCATGATGTGGCCACCGGTACCGCCCGCCATGATCAAGGCGGTGCGGGGCGTGGCGGCGTCGGGGCGGCTGTCGATATCGCTCATACGCGCCCTCCCCGCATCATCGTCCGGTTCTCGAAGTCCACGCGCAGCAGCATGGCCAAGGCCATCAAGTTCATCACCACGCCGGAGCCGCCGTAGCTCACCAGCGGCAGGGTCAGCCCCTTGGTGGGCAACAAGCCCAGGCACACGCCCATATTGATGAAGGCCTGCACGCCGAACCAGATGCCTACGCCTTGCGACAGCATGCCGGCGAACGTGCGTTCCATGGCAACGGCCTGGCGGCCGATTTCGAAAGCGCGCTGCACGATCACGGCGAACAGCACGATGACCAGGAGCACACCGACAAAGCCCAGCTCTTCGCCGATCACGGCCATGATGAAGTCGGTATGCGCTTCCGGCAGGTAGTGCAGCTTCTCGACGCTGGCGCCCAGGCCCACGCCCAGCCATTCGCCGCGGCCCAACGCGATCAGCGAATGCGACAGCTGATAGGCGCTACCGTAGGCATTGTCCTGGTTCCAGGGATCCATATAGGCGAACAAGCGCGCGCGGCGCCAGGGCGACAGCCAGATCAGCATCAGGAAAGTGCCCATCAACACGCCCAGCAGGCTGCTGAAGAATTTGCCGTTGATGCCGCCCAGGAACAGGATGCCGATGGCGATGGCCACGATCACCATGAAGGCGCCCAGATCGGGTTCGAGCAGCAGCAGCATGCCGACGCCGCCCAGCGCGCAGGCCATGGGCACGAAGCCGCGCACGAAGTTCTGCATGTGCTCCTGCTTGCGCACCGTGTAGTCGGCGGCATAAAGCAGCGCCGCGACCTTCATCAGTTCGGACGGCTGGAAGTTCAAGGGGCCCAGCGGGATCCAGCGATGCGCGCCGTTGACCTCGCGGCCGATGCCCGGCACCAGCACCGCCAGCAACAGCAGCAGCGCCAGCATGAACAAGGGCACCGCCAGGCGTTGCCACAGGCGGATCGGCAGCGTCAGGGTGATGGCCGCGACCACCAGGCCCACCGTGACGAAGGCGGCGTGGCGCACCACGAAATAGTATTGGCCGTAGGCGGCATAGCGGGGACCGTCGGCCAAGGCGATGGACGCCGAGTACACCATCAACAGGCCCAGCGCCAGCAAGGTCGACGACGCGATCACCAAAGACATGTCGAAGGACCGCATGCGCGTGCGACCGGGGCGCACCGCGTTGACACTGCCGGTGAGGTCGGCGAACAGGCTCATGCGACCTCTCCTTGATCCAGGGCCAGTTCCTGCACCTCGTCGGTATACACCTGGCCGCGATGCACGTAGCTGCGGAACATGTCCATGCTGGCGCAGGCGGGCGACAACAATACGGCATCGCCGGCCTGGGCCAGGCCATGCGCCTGGCGCACGGCGTCACGCATATCGGTGGCGAACACGCGGGTAACGCCGGTCGTCTCCAGGGCGTCGTTGATTTCAGGGCCGTCCTTGCCGATCAGCACCACGGCGCGCGCGTGGCGTGCCACCGGCGCCACCAGCGGCGAGAAATCCTGCCCCTTGCCCAAGCCCCCGGCGATCAACACCACGGGCTGGCCCAATCCATCGAGCGCCGCGACGGTGGCACCGACATTGGTGCCCTTGCTGTCATTGATGAAGTCGACGCCGCCGATGCTGCGGACGTACTCGACGCGCAGCGGCTCGCCTTCGTACTCACGGGCGGCGCGCAGCAAAGGCGCCCAGCCCAGATCGATGGCGCGCGCCAGCGCGCACGCCGCCAAGGTATTGGTTGCATTGTGCAGGCCGCGGATCAGCAGCGCGTCGACCGGCATCAGGCGCGACAGGCGGCCCTGCTCACGGCTGGGCGGCGGCGCATCTTTCTTGCGGCGCTTGGGCGCTTCGACCGGGATATCGAAATCACTGGGTTCGCAGGAAGTCAGCCATGCCACGCCGCTGGCCTGATCCATGCCCAGGTCGCCCACCAGCGTGGGCACATCGCGGCCTATGGTGCGCACGTTCAAGGCCGCCACGCGTTCGACCATGGCCACCGTGAGCGGGTCGTCGCGATTGATCACGGCGATACGGGCCATGCCCAGCAGGCGCGCCTTGGCGGCCGCGTAGGCCTGCATGTCGCCGTGCCAGTCCAGGTGGTCCTGGGTGACGTTCAGCACCACGGCGGCATCGGCCGACAAGGTGTGCGTGGTGTGCAGCTGGAAGCTGGACAGCTCCAACACCCACACTTGGGGCAAATCATCTTCGTCCAGCGCATCCATCAATGCGGCCAGCGCGGCCGGGCTGATATTGCCGGCGGCACGCGCGGTCAGGCCTGCCGCTTCGACCAGATGGCGCGTCAGGGCCGTAACCGTGGTCTTGCCGTTGGTACCGGTGACGGCCAGCACACGCGGATGGTAATCGCGGCTGTCGGCCAGGGCCGCCAGCGCACGGGCGAACAATTCGATTTCACCGATGACTTCGATGCCGCGCGCGGCGGCGGCTTCGATCAGTTCGAGCGCCGGCGATTGATTGGGCGCCAGCCCCGGGCTGATCACCACCTGGGTCACGCCGTCCAGCAGACTGGCATCGAAGCTCGCCAGGCCCAGATGGAATTGCGGCTCGGCGTGGGGCTGGACCCGCTCGGGAGTCGTGGCTTCGGCTTCGGCTTCGGCTTCGGCTTCGGCTTGAGTTTCGGCGCCCGTGCGTTGCGCCAGCGCGGCACGCAAGGCCTCCAGGCCAGCCGGCTCGGCCCGCGTATCGGCCACACGCAGCCGCGCACCGCTGCGCGCGCACCAGCGCGCGGCGGCGATGCCGGTCTCGCCCAATCCGAGGATCAGGACCAGAGCCGGCGCGGGGGCGGTGAAGTCCGAAACGCTCATCGCAGCTTGAGAGTGGAAAGGCCGATCAACACCAGCATCATGCTGATGATCCAGAAGCGCACGACGACCTGGGTTTCTTTCCAGCCGCCCACTTCGAAATGGTGGTGCAGGGGCGCCATGCGGAAAATCCGCCGCCCCTCGCCGTATTTGCGTTTGGTGTATTTGAACCAGGTGACCTGGATCATCACCGACAGGGTCTCCACCACGAAGACGCCGCCCATGATGAACAGTACGATCTCCTGCCGCGCGATGACCGCGACCGTGCCCAGCGCGCCGCCCAGCGCCAACGCGCCGACGTCGCCCATGAACACCTGGGCGGGATAGGCGTTGAACCAGAGAAAAGCCAGTCCTGCCCCGCCTAGCGCCGCGCACAGCACGAACAATTCAGACGCCCCCGGCACATAGGGGAACAGCAGATATTTGGAGTAGTCGGCGCGGCCGATCACATACGAGAAGATGCCCAGCGCGCTGCCCACCATCACCGTCGGCATGATGGCCAGGCCATCCAGGCCGTCGGTCAGGTTGACCGCGTTGCTGGTGCCGACGATGACGAACCACGTCAGCGCGACGAAACCCAGCACGCCCAGGGGATAGCTCACCGTCTTGAAGAAAGGCACGATCAGGTCGGCACGGGTCGGCAGCGGCATGGTGAAGCCGCTCACCACCCAGCCGCGGAACAAGGGCCACAGTTCGGTGTTGGCTGGCGCCGACACGGCGAACGCCAGATACACCGCCGCCACCAGGCCGATGATGGCTTGCCAGAAAAATTTGGTCCGCGACCGCATGCCTTCCGGATCGCGGTATACGACTTTGCGGTAGTCGTCGACCCAGCCGATGGCGCCGAAGCCGAACGTCACCAGCAGCACCACCCAGATGAAACGATTGCTCCAGTCGCACCACAGCAGCACGCTGATGCCGATGGAAATGAGGATCAGCGCGCCACCCATGGTGGGCGTGCCGGTCTTTACCAGATGGGTCTGCGGACCGTAGGCGCGCACGGCCTGGCCGATCTTCATCGCGGTCAATTTGCGGATCACGCGCGGACCGGCCAGCAAGCCGATCAGCAAGGCAGTCGCGCACGCCAGCACCGCACGCAGCGTGATGTACTCGAACACGGCGAACGTACGGATATCGTCAGACAGCCAGCGGGCAATCTCAAGCAGCATGCTTGCCCTCCTGTGCCATCGGCACCTGGCTGCCTTCACTCGAATACAACTTCACAACCCGCTCCATGCGCATAAAGCGCGAACCCTTTACCAATACGGCAGCGGGCCGCAGGGCCCGCATTGCCGTCACGATGTCTTCGACCGAATCGCACGCCGTGCCGGCCGGCCCGAAAGCAGCCGCGGACGCTTGCGCGGCCGTGCCCAGCGTGAACAGGGCGTCGATCCCCCGTTCGCGGGCGTAGGCGCCGACCTCTTGATGCATCGCCGGTCCGTTGGCACCTACTTCGCCCATATCACCCAGTACCAACACGCGCGGCGCCGGCAGTTGAGCCAGCACGTCGATCGCGGCGCGGACCGAGTCAGGATTGGCATTGTAGGTGTCGTCGACCAACACGGTTCCGTCACCCATTTGCTGGCGCTGCATCCGCCCCTTCACCGCGCTGAAATCGGCCAGCGCGCGGCAGGCGGCTTCCAGCGGCGCACCCGCCGCCAGCCCGCAGGCCACGGCGGCCAGGGCATTGCGCAGATTGTGCAAACCGGGGACAGGCAGGATCAGCTCGGCAGTACCGGCCGGCGTGACCAAACGGCAGCGGGTCGACAGCACATCGCTTTCGATCGCTTCGGCATAAACGTCCAGGCCGGCCTGCAAGCCGAAGCGCAGCACGCGCGGCGTGGCCGCCATTTCATCCCATACGCGCGTGTGCGCATCGTCACCGGGATAGACGGCGTAGCCGGCTTCCGGCAGCGTCGTCAGCACCGCGCCGTTTTCGCGCGCGACGGCCTCGACGCTATGCATGAATTCCTGATGCTCGCGCTGGGCGTTGTTGACCAGGCCCACGGTCGGCGCAGCCATGGCGGTCAGCGCGGCGATTTCGCCGGGATGGTTCATCCCCAACTCGATCACGGCGGCGCGATGTTGCGGCCGCAGGCGCAGCAGCGTCAGCGGCACGCCGATGTCGTTGTTGTAATTGCCCGCCGTCGCCAGACGCTGGTCCGCGCCCAGCCACTGCGCGAGGATGGCGGCAATCATTTCCTTGGTGGTGGTCTTGCCGTTGCTGCCGGTCACGCCGATCACCGGCAGGTCGAAGCGTGCCCGCCACGCGGCGCCGATGCGGCACAAGGCGGCGCGCGTATCGCCCACCACCCACTGGGCGAGCGGCGCGCCATCCACCGCATGCGCGACCACGGCGGCGCGGGCGCCGGCCTGATGGGCCTGCGCCAGATAGTCATGGCCGTCGAAGTTCTCGCCGCTCAAGGCGACGAAGACCTGGCCTTCGCTCAGCGTGCGCGTATCGGTCGACACCCCCACCGCCTGCGGCAGGGACAGCGCCAGCGCGCCCCAGGCACGATCGTCGAACGGCAGACGCTGCCCGGCGATCTCTTGATACGTTTCATGGCCCTTGCCGGCCAGCAGCAAAACATCCTCGGCGGCCGCCGACCACACCGCCTGCATGATGGCGCGGGCGCGATCAGCCTGCACCGTCACCGCGCGCGCGGCAGGCATGCCGGCCAGGATCTGGTCGATGATGGCATCGGCGTCTTCGCTGCGCGGATTGTCGCTGGTCACATAGACGCCGTCGGCGTCGGCGGCGGCGATGCCGCCCATCAACGGGCGCTTGCCCGGATCGCGATCACCGCCGCAACCGAACAGGCACAGCAGCCGGCCGCCGCGTGCCTGCGCCACCGGCCGCAACGCGTCCAGCGCGCGCGCCAGGGCATCCGGCGTGTGGGAATAATCGACCACGACCAAGGGACCGGGCGCCGCCAAGGCCTGCGGCGACTGCACCACTTCCATGCGGCCAGGCACCGGTGTCGCCGCGGCCAGCTCGCGCGCCACATCGGCCAGCGTGCTGCCCAGCGCGGTCAGCACGCCAGCCACCAGCAGCAGGTTCTCGACGTTGTGGCGGCCCAGCAGGCCAGTCATGATTTGCGCTTCGCCCTGCGCGGTGGCGAGCGTGAAGATCTGCCCATGCGCCGTGGCACTCAGACCGATGGCGCGGATGTCGACATCGCGAGGTTCAAGGCCCTGCTCTGCCTGGCCGCCCAGGCCGTAGGACAGTGCGATTCCGGTTTGGCGCGCCTGCAACCGCGCCAATAGGCGCTGGCCCGCGGCATCGTCCGCATTGATTACCGCGCGTACCAGGCCGGGCCAGTCGAACAAGCGCGACTTGGCGGCCTCGTAAGCGTCCATCGAGCCGTGGTAATCAAGATGATCGCGCGTCAGATTGGTAAAGGCGGCCACGCCGATGCGCACGCCGTCCAGCCGCCCCTGCTCGATACCAATGGAAGAAGCCTCCATGGCCACGCAGCTGGCGCCATGATCTCGCATCGCCGCCAGTTGGCGATGCACGGCCAGCACGTCCGGCGTGGTCAGTTGCCCCGGCAGCGCATGGCCGTCGGGCAGCGTCGCGCCCAAGGTACCCAGGGCACCGCAGGGCCGCCCGCTGTGCGACAACGCGCGCGCCAGCCATTGCACCGTGGAAGTCTTGCCATTGGTGCCGGTGACGGCAATCACGGTCAGGGCGGCGGAAGGCTCGCCGTACCAGAGGTCGGCCACTCGGCCCAATTGCCCACGCAATTCGGCAACGGGCAATACCGGCACCGTGCCGGCAAGCGCGTTGACGGCAATTGTCCGCGCGGCGTCGTAGCCTTGCGCCTCGTACACCACGGCCGCGGCGCCTTGCTGGATCGCCTGCTCTATATATATACGGCCGTCGCTGGTTCCGCCCGGGCAGGCGACGAATACGTCACCCGTGCTCACCTCGCGCGAATCCAGCCGCAGATGTGCCCCGGCCGGCACACGCGCGCCCAGCCATTGCACGATATCGGCGGCGCAGAGGTGATTGGCGTGCGGATCGGCCACGGCGGTCATCGCATCGGCTCCTGCAGTCCGGCCACCACCGTCGACTGGAAGGGGGCATCGGGTTGCACGCCCAGCATGCGCAGGCTGGGACCCATCAGCGCTGAAAACACCGGCGCGGCAATGGCGCCACCGTAATAGCCGCCCGTCTGCGGTTCGTCGATCGTCACGGCGATCACCAGACGCGGGTTCGACACCGGCGCGAAGCCGACGAAAGAGCTGCGATAGCGCGAGCGGCTGTATTTGCCGTCGACGATCTTGCGCGCGGTACCGCTCTTGCCGGCAACGCGGTAGCCCTGCACCTGGGCCAGCTTGGCGCCGTCCGGCCCCGCCGCCGCTTCCAGGTAGCCGCGGATCATATTGGCGATCTTGGGCGTGTAGACCTTGACGCTGGTCGGCTCGCTATCACGCTTCACCAGCGTCAGCGACACCATGTCGCCATTGCGGGCGAACACGGTATAGGCACGCGCCATCTGCAACAGCGACACCGACAGGCCATAGCCGTAAGCCATGGTGGCTTTCTCGATCAGGCGCCACCGGTCCCACGGCCGCACCCGGCCGGGCGCGGCACCGGGAAAGCCCAGTTGCGGCGCCTGTCCCAGGCCCAGCTCGGTGAATTTGTCCCACATCTCGCGCGCCTGCAGCGTCTCCGAGATCATCGTCATGCCGATGTTGCTGGACTTCAGCAACACGCCGGCCACCGTCAACGTCCCGTTGCGGCTAACGTCGCTGATGGTCGATCCTTGATAGCGGAACTGGCCGTTGCCGGTCTCGAATTGCGTGCTGGGCGTGATCCGGCCCAGCTCCAGCGCCAGCGCGGCGGTGAAAGGCTTCATGATCGAGCCGGGCTCGAACGTATCGGTGATGGCCTGGTTGCGCATGGACGCCACCTGGAAGGTGCTGCGATCGTTGGGATCGTAGGTAGGCAGGCTGGCCAGCGCCAGGATCTCGCCGGTGTGCGCATCGATGATCACCGCCGCGGCACCGCGGGCATGGTGCAGGTCGATGGCGTCCTTCAGCGTCTTGCCGACCAGGTATTGCAAGCGCGTATCGATGGCCAGGTTGATGTCCTTGCCGTCCATCGGCATGGTCACCGCCTGCACGTCCTCGATGACGCGGCCCAGGCGATCCTTGATCACGCGGCGCGAACCGGCGCGGCCTTGCAGTGCCTGGTTGAATGCCAGTTCAACGCCTTCCTGGCCCTGGTCTTCCACATTGGTGAAGCCAACGACGTGCGCCATGACGGCGCCGTCCGGATAGTAGCGGCGCGTTTCGGGCTGTTGGTGGATGCCGGGCATGGCCAACTGCTTGATCTTGTCCGCCACTTCCATCGGCACCTGGCGCTTCAGGTAGACGAAGTTTTTATCCTCGTTCTTCAGCCGCTCGGTCAGGTCCGCTATCGACATGTCCAGCAGCTTGGCCAGGGTCGACATCTGCGGCGGCGTCGCCGTGTTGGCGTCTTCCGGAATGGCCCAGATCGCGCGGGCGGGCACACTGGAAGCCAGCACGACGTTGTTGCGATCCATGATCTTGCCGCGCGTCGCGGACAAGGTCAGCGTACGTTCATAGCGGCGTTCGCCCTGCTGCTGCAGGAAGTCGGTGCTGACGCCTTGCAGATAGAGTGCGCGGCCACCCAGGGTGATGAAGCCGCAAAACAGCAAAATCAGCACCAGCCGGGCGCGCCAGGCCGGCAATTGCCCCCGCAGCACGGGGTTGTTGAAGAACGGCAAGCGCTTCATTGCGCCCCTCCGTTGACCGGAACCGGCGGCTGATTGAGGTAGAGCGTGCGGTCCGGCGCGATCGAGATCATTTTAAGATCTTCGCGCGCCGCGCGATCGACGCGGGCGTTGCGCGCCAATTCGGCGCGGTCCAGCTGCAGGCGGCGCCAGTCGTTTTCCAGATCGCGGGACTGCGCGTGCGCACGGTCGACGTCGATGAACAGTTGACGCGATTGATAGCGCGCGGTCACCAGGGAGATCGCGCAGAGCATCAGCACCATCGCAAGGACCAGGCTCAATCTGCCCATCAGCGCCTCCCCTTACCGGCGCCACGCGCGGGTGCCCGGGTCGGCTTTTGAGCTTGCTTTTGGGCTTGCTTTTGAGCTTGTTTTTGCGTCGGCTTCTGCTTGTGTGCCTGCTCCTGCTCCAGGCCCGGCACCAAAGCGGCGATACCGCCGGCGGGCAAGGGTGCGTCAGTGCGCTCGGCCACGCGCAGAACGGCCGAACGGGACCGCGGATTGCCCGCGACTTCCTCGTCGTCGGCCAAGACACGTCCCAGGGAATGCATGATGGCGGGAGGCAGCTCATCTTCGCGCAGCGGCATGCGGCGCATCGTCTCGCTGGCCGGACTGGCCGCGGCGGCGATGCACTGCTTGACCATCCGGTCTTCCAGCGAATGAAAGCTGATCACCGCCAACCTCCCCTTCGGCGCGAGCAGTTCTAGAGCTGCCGCGAGGGCGCGAGCAAGTTCCTCGAGTTCCCGATTGATGTAAATCCGTAGAGCTTGAAAGGTGCGTGTGGCCGGATGTTGACCCTTTTCGCGCGTGCGGACGGCGCCTGCGACGAGCTCGGCGAGTTCGAGCGTGGTGCGTAGTGGCGCTGTTGCGCGGCGAACTGCAATCGTTTTTGCAATCTGAAAAGCAAACCGTTCTTCGCCATAATCCGCTATGACCTCCCGCATCTCATCCACACTGGCTTGCGCCAGCCATTCCGCGACCGTGGGGCCGCGCGTCGTATCCATGCGCATGTCCAGCGGGCCTTCGCGCATGAAAGAAAAACCTCGCTCCGCATCGTCAAGCTGGGGGGACGAAACACCCAGGTCCAGCATGACGCCATCGATCTGCCCGATGCCCAGGTCAGCCAGCGCCTGAGGCATCGTCGCGAAACCGTCGTGCACCACCGTCACCCGGGCGTCGCGGCTTGCCAGCTCGCGCGCCACGCCAATAGCGGTGGGATCCTTGTCGAACACCACGACACGCGCTTGCGGACCCAGGCGGGACAACAACTCCCGCGTATGGCCGCCGCGGCCGAACGTGCCGTCGACGTACACCCCTGCCAGCCGGGGATCGACATCGCCCCCTGCTGTCTCGTTCTTCTTCGCTGACCCTGCGCGGGCGCCACCGCGCCGGCCGAAATCCGGCAGCAACAGCGCGTCCACCGTCGGCGCCAGCAGCACGGGCCGATGTTCGAATTCCATAGCCCGCGTCAGAAAGAAAACTGGTTGAGAACGTCCGGCATGCCCTGCGCCAGATCTTCCGCCTCCCGGCGGGCCAATGCGGTGGCATCCCATAACTCGAAGTGCGCGCCCATACCGAGCATCATCACTTCGCGGGTCATGCCAGCGGCATTGCGCAACTCCGGCGCGATCAAAATGCGGCCCGAGCCGTCCAGCTCCACATCCTGCGCATTGCCCAGCAGCAACCGTTGCAGTGCGCGCGCGGACATGGGCAGGGCAGCGATTGCTTCACGCTTCTTTTCCCATTCCTGGCGCGGGTACATCAACAGGCAGCCATCTGGATGACGAGTCAAGGTGAGGCGGCCTTCCGCCTGGGACATCAGGGCGTCGCGGTGCCGAGTCGGGATAGACACCCGCCCCTTCGCATCCAGCGTTAACGCACTGCTCCCCTGAAACACCCTGCTCCTCCCACTTAATTGCACAAAAACCTACTTTTTCCCACTCTACGGGATGGTTAATGCGCGGTCAAGCAGGGCGACACAATTTTTTCAATCACAACAAGGACTTAGGCGAACCTCGCAATCCGCCAAAAAGAAAACCCCCTGATAAATCAGAGGGTTGTCGTTTGAAATCAAAGTCCTACATGAGACTTCGGCGCTAAAAGGTAACTTCGTCGCCTTACTTGTGTCCAATTCAGCCGAAAGCAAGGCAAGACGAATCTATGGGCCGGATTCTGTACACCGGGCGCGAGCCCGGTGGGCAATCATTCCTCTGGCCCGACCATTGCTGGCCGGATCTAGCCATCTACCCGCATGCTCGAACGAGCCGCCCTTCCCGGTCCGAAGACCGTGCGCATGCCTATTTGATGTTGCTCCGGGTAGAGGTTGCCGCGTTTCACCCTGCGATGCCGCCGGCCGTTGCCGGCCGGCGCGACACGGAGTGGCCGTGCCTGTGCGGGGCTTGCGCCCCGCCCGCTTCGCAGACTCGTCTCTGTGGCCCTATTCCTCGCCTTGCCGGTGTTGCCACCGGCCCGACGGACGGCCGTTAGCCGCTACCCTGCCCTATGGAGTCCGGACCTTCCTCGAAAGCGCGTGAGCGCCCCGCGATTGCCCGATTCGTCTTGCGGAGCGCATTGTACCGTTTCGGCGGCCTGCCTCTTGGGGCGATAAAAAATAATCAAAAGCCGCAATGCCAAGGGCTGAGACGCACAACGTCAGGCCGTTCCTCAGTCTTACGCTCTGGACAGCCTTCATGCCGAAGCTGGCTCCAAGGGCGCGCCGGACCAGAGTCTAGCCACCACGCGTCGGCGATGCCCTGGTCAGGCCGTAACCGCCACGTAAACTCTCGAAGGAACGTCAAATGATCGGAAATCTAACATCGACTTCGGCTGCGCCAGCCATTGATCGGACCAGCAACACCAGGAATGCCGATCTGCCTAATGCAGGCGCCATGGGCATACGCGCCGCTCAGCACGGATCCGATGCACGCGCACGGTCCCATGCAACGGCGGACGGCGATAAGCAAAGCTCGTCGCGTGGCTACGTGCTGGATGCGGTCGACTATATCGCTGGGGGCGTGTCACGGGCGCTCTTTGGGCCCACGCGCGAGCAACTCGCGGCGGCTTATAAAAAAGAGCAGCAAGAGAAGTACGGCGACCTGTGGCGGACTGTAGGAGGGCAGATCGGCGATCACGATTGTTCCCTGCAATACTTCTCGGAAGACGTCAGACACGACCGCAGCCGACAGTACGAAAGAACTCGAATCGATGTCGGCCTCGGACAATTTAACGACCGGGTCAAGGAATCGGCCTATACCAGGGCCTATGGAGGCGCTGGCCTTTGCAGGCCCCATTTTGACCTGGAGAGGCACGTCCACGAAAATCTCGAAGGCATCGTGATGGCGCAGCTACGGATGTCGGAGACGAACACCGTCACGGCCGACATCCTGCAGAGCGCAGCCCGTGTGCTCTTCGAACGGATGGACGCGAGGAAAAATCCGGACAATGACCATCCCTACGTCAAGCTGGACCTCTCGTTGAAAGCGAATAACCAGACGATATTCGTTTCCCGGCCCGCCTGGGGTGCCGCCCTAGTGGTGTCGGACGCTCCTATCCGCCTTTTTTGACCCGGAGCTACAGCCTGGGCGAAGCGGGGGCACGCCCACAGGCGCGCCCCCGGTACCGCGCTGATTACGACGCGGTAGCGGCCGTATCCAGGGTGTTGCTCAGGTCGCCCTGATCCACGCCATTGGCCTTCAGGCCATCTTCACGCATCTGCAGGCCCGGCAGCGTGGGCAGATCCCAGCGGCGGGTGATGAAGCGCAGGATCGAGGTGGTGTCGTACATGGTGTGATCGACATAGCCCTTGCGCACCGTCGGGCCGACAACGATCGCTGGGATACGCGAACCAGGACCGAAGCGGTCGCCCTTGGGCGGCGCGACGTGATCCCAGATACCGCCGTTTTCGTCATACGTCACGACAACCAGCATGTGGCCCCACTGCGGGCTCTTTTCCAGTTCGGCGATGATGTCGGCGATGTGCTGGTCACCACGCACCACGTCGGCGTAGCCGTTGTGCTCGTTCAGGTTGCCGACCGGCTTGTAGAAGGCCACGGGCGGCAGCTTGCCGGCGCGGATGTCGGCGATGAACTGCTCGCCGTTCACGCCACCGTCCTTCAAGTGATCCGCGCGCTGGGCGATCCCGGCAGCCGTGGTCGGATCGAAGCGCTTGAAGTAGTTGAAGGGCTGGTGGTGGAACTGGAAGTTCACGAAAGCCGTCTTGCCGTCAGCCTGCAGGCCGGTGCCGGTGTAATCCGAACCGATGTAGCCGGCGGGATTGGTGGCGCGTGCGGTCTGGAAGGCCCAGCCGCCCGAGTACCAGGCCCACTCGACGTTCTTCTCGCTCAGGTAGTCGCCGATGGTGGGACCGGACTGCGGCGGCAGCACACCCGTATTGGACTGATCGGCCAGCAGAGGCTGGGGCGTCGTGCCCGAAGTCAGGTCCGTCGCCGGCGCAACACCGCTGGGCTGGTAAGGCGGCTGCATCGTATTGACGGCATAACCGTCGGGCGTCAGCGCGCCGCTCAGCTTGAAGATGGAGGCAGCCGACGTGGTCAGCGCCGAGACACCGACGGAGGCCGTCTTCACGCTCAGATGGTAGCCCTGCGGACCGTCGTCCAGCACGGCGACCTTGCCCAGGTTCTGCGGCGTGACGGGATCGACCGGCGCGGCGGACGCGATCAGGTATTGGTGATTAAGGAAGGAACCACCGAAGGCGCCCATGAAGAAGTGGTCGGCCATCGTGTACTTCTGCGCCACTTTCCACAGGGGCAGCTTGGTGGCATTGCCCGAGAAATGGCCCATCACCAGACCGCCGCCGTTGTCGGCCCAGGCGGTGAACATATTGTTCTTGCCGCCGTTGATCTGCATCTGGTTCTGGTAGAAGTTGTGCCACATGTCCGCGTTGACCGCGTTGATGTCGACACCCGGATACGTTTCGTTGATCGAGAACGGCGCGTTGACCATCCCCGTCGTCTGCGTGGCCGTCACTGTCGGCACGGTCGTGTCGAACTGTGCGGCGGGAACGGTCAGGCCGGCCCACACTTGCGGCAGCGAGGACAGCACGGTGGTGCCATCGCGATCCACCTGCTTCTCGTACGTCGCGCTCGCCAGCGGGCTGTCGAGGCCGGGGAAGTCGCTGTACAGGTTGTCGAAGCTGCGGTTTTCCGCGTAGATCACCACGACGTTCTGGATGTTGTCCACGGCCTTCGTCGCCAACTCTTCCTGCGTCGGAGCGGGGGTGGAAGTGACGGGCGGGGTAACGGGCGTCGACGGGGTATCGTCGTCATCGCCGCTGCTGCCGCCACAGGCGGCCAGGCCGGTGGCCAATGCCACGGCCACCAAGGGCGCGATGATCTTGTGCGTGCTCTTCATTTAAGGCTTTCCTCTTTCTTGTCGTGGGAAGTAATCGATGTCCGGACATCGAGCGCCGCTATGTTGAAGTTCAACGATGTGAACTTCGTGAACAAGCGCTGAAAGAAATCTGAATCGATGAAGAAAACTTGAGGGTGCGTAGCAGAGGCATTCAGACTGCCGTCAACCGTCTTCAGCAAACCTGAAATATTCGCTGTTTACGCTGCGGACCGCGGCCTGTTTCTTCTGCGCGTTCCTTTTGCCGGTTTCATTCCGCCTTGCCCTCTGCCCTACTTCTTCCACGACATGCCTGTACCCCCACGCTCCACCGTTCGCCACACCGTCTCTTCGCCTTCCCGCAGCCTGCACTCGCGCGGTGTGCTGTGCACCGTGGTCGCCACACTGCTGGCAATTGGTATCAGCGGAGCCTTGGCTTTGTGGGGTGAACGCAGCCAGGGGGCGACCACCATATCTTCCGATACGTCTTCCACCACGTCTCGCGATACGTCCTCTGGTACGTTTCCCAATACGTCCTCCGGGACGTCCTCCGCCACGACTCCCGTCTCGGATGCCGACCCGAAAAAAAGCGTCTACGAGAAATTCCCCGAACCGCCGGTCACCTATGACCGGGCCTACGCGAAACAGCGCGCGGCGGATATCGCCAATCTGGGCGCGCTATTGTTCAAGGACAAGACGCTATCCGCGTCCGGCCAGCAATCCTGCGCCACCTGTCATAGCCCGGAACATCATTACGGTCCGCCCAACGACCTGTCGGTACAGCTGGGCGGACCGGACATGAAGCATCCCGGCGTGCGCGCCGTGCCGTCACTCATGTACTTGCAGACCGTGCCCAACTTCGACGAGCACTTCATCGACTCCGAAGAAGAAGGCGACAACACGACCGATGCCGGCCCCACCGGCGGCCTGACGTGGGACGGCCGCGTCGACCACGCTGGCGCGCAAGCACGCATTCCGCTGCTCGATCCGCAAGAGATGGCCAACTCGGACATCGCCAGCATCGTCGAGAACGTGCGCAAGAGTCCGAACGCCGACACGATCCGCCAATTATTCGGCGGCCATGTATTCGATACGGACGAAAAGGCGTTCCACGCCATCACCCAGGCGCTGGAGTACTACCAGAACGACGCCAAACTGTTCTTTCCGTTTTCGAGCAAATACGACGCTGCCGTGCGCGGCCTGACCACGCTCAACGACCAGGAGCTGCGCGGCGCGAAACTGTTCGAGGCCGCCGACAAGGGTAATTGCGCAAGTTGCCACCGCTTTGCGGTACCGGGCCAGTTGCCCGTCTTCAACGACTTCGGCCTGATCGGCCTGGGGTTGCCGCGCAATCCCGCGATTCCGGCCAACAAGAACCCTGCCTATTTCGATCAAGGCCTGTGCGGTCCGCTGCGCAAGGACCTGACCGATCATCCCGAATACTGCGGCCTGTTCCGCTCGCCCACGCTGCGCAACGTCGGCACGCGCAAGGTCTTCTTCCATAACGGCGTGTTCCACGACCTGCGCCAAGTGGTCGAGTGGTATGTCACCCGCGACACCAATCCGGAGAAGTGGTACCCGCGCAATGCCGACGGCAGCATCGCCAAGTTCAACGACCTGTCCGCGGCCAGCATGCACGAGAACGTCAATATGGATCCGCCCTTCGGCGGCAAGCCCGGCGACAAACCGGCGCTGACGCCCGCGGAGATCGACGATGTCGTCGCCTTCCTCAATACGCTGACCGACGGCTACTACGATTCCAGCAAGCCAGCGGCACCGAAGACGGCAGCGGCGGCAAGCGCGCCCTCGGCCGCCCCCGCACGCTAAGCCCGCCGGCAGGCCGTGGACCGAGCCGGTCTCGTCCGCTAACTGTATATATACGGCTACTGGCAGCGCCGGCGCCTCGGCCGTGATGGCCGGCACAGCAGGGGCGGTGCGCGTTCAGCAACTCGCCCAGGAAGTCGCCCTGGGGCAGGCCCAACCGCGCCACCGCCTGGCCAGGCGTGAGCCGCTCCCGGGCAGGCGACTCGGCTTCCTGCGACAATAGCGCTTTGCACGCACCCGCCCTGGCGCTCATGGCCCCCACCACCCTGATTACCTTCAATAAAGTCCAGCTGGCCTATGGCCATCATCCGCTGCTGGACCATGCCGACTTCTCCATCCTTGCCGGCGAACGCATCGGCCTGATCGGCCGCAATGGCGCGGGCAAGTCGTCCATGCTGCGCCTGCTCGACGGCCGCACCCAGCCAGACGACGGCGACATCGCGCGCGCCGCCGGCCTGCGCGTCGCCACGGTGGAACAGGAACCTGAACTCGACGAGACCATGACCGTGTTCGACGTCGTCAACAGCACCGACGAAGACCACGAAGACTGGCAACGCGCGTCGCGCGTACGGTCACTGCTGGAACGCCTGGGCCTGCCCAACGACGCGCTGATCGCCGGCCTGTCCGGCGGCACGCGCAAGCGCGTCGCCCTGGCGCGGGCACTGGCCGGCAACCCCGACCTGCTGCTGCTGGACGAGCCCACCAACCATCTGGACTTCACCGGCATCGCCTGGCTGGAAGACCTGCTGCGCGGCTGGAAAGGCAGCGCCGTCATCATCACCCATGATCGCCGCTTCCTCGACGCCATCGCCACGCGCATCGTCGAACTCGACCGCGGCCGCCTGCTCAGCTTCCCCGGCAATTTTTCGCAATGGCAAGAACGCAAGGCGCAATGGCTGGAGTCGGAACGGCTGGAGCAGGCCCGCTTCGACAAGCTGCTGGCGCAAGAAGAAATCTGGATACGCAAGGGCGTCGAGGCACGCCGCACGCGCAACGAAGGCCGCGTGCGCCGCCTCGAACAGCTGCGCTACGAACGCGCCGAGCGGCGTGAACGTCAGGGCAACGTCAATCTGGCGCTGGCCGAAGGCCAACGCTCCGGCAAGCTGGTGGCCGAACTCGAACACGTCAGCAAGGCCTTCGAAGGCCGCGAGGTGATCAAGGACTACTCCACCATGCTGCTGCGCGGCGACCGCATCGGCATCATCGGGCCGAATGGCGCCGGCAAGACGACCCTGCTCAAGCTGATGCTGGGCCGTCTGCAACCCGATAGCGGCAGCGTGCGGATGGGCACCAATGTGGAAGTGGCGTATTTCGACCAGATGCGTTCCCAGCTGAATGAAACCGACACGCTGGCCGACGTCATCAGCCCGGGCAGCGAATGGGTGGAAATCGGTGGCACACGCAAGCACGTCATGAGCTACCTCGGCGACTTCCTGTTTTCTCCCGCTCGCGCCGGCTCGCCCGTCAGCAGCCTGTCCGGCGGTGAGCGCGCCCGCCTGCTGCTGGCGCGCCTGTTCGCCCGGCCGGCCAACATCCTGGTGCTGGACGAGCCGACCAACGATCTGGACATCGAGACGCTGGAACTGCTGGAAGCACTGCTGCAGGAATACACCGGCACGGTGCTGCTGGTCAGCCATGACCGCGAATTCCTCAACAACGTCGTGACGCAGACCATCGCCAACGATGGCCCCGGCGTCTGGAACGACTACGTCGGCGGCTATGACGACTGGCTGGCGCAACGGCGCGTGGTCGCGCCGGAAACGGAGCCGGGGGTGGGGACAGGAGCGAAATCGTCCGCCACCGCTGAGTCCGCCCCCCAGGAAAACAAGAACACCGCAGCCGCGGCGCGGCCGAAGCCGGCCAAGACCGCCCGCCTGAGCAATTGGGAAAGCCGCGAGCTGGACGGCCTGCCCGACGCCGTCGCCAAGCTGGAGGCAGAACAGACGGAATTGTCCGGCAAGCTGGCCGACGGCTCGCTGTATCGCGACGCGCCTGACGAGGTGACCCGCATCAATGCCCGCATCGCCGCCATCGAGCAAGAGCTGGAAACCAAGCTCGAACGGTGGGAAGCGCTGGAAGCGCGGCGCGACGGAAACTGAAGTAGGGATTCGAGGTGCCACGAGCGGTGGCACCTCGATTCATGGCGCGGCAACGTCAGGTCCGGCAAAGCATCGCGCCGCGCGCGTGAAGCAGAGGCGTTACCGTGAAAGTCCCTGCCCGCCTTAAGCGTGCACCTGCCAATCCAACGTTTCGCCCGCGGCCAGGGGCACCAGTGTGGCCGCGCCGTACGGCAGTTCTTCTGGAATGGCGTAGGGCTTGCGGATCAAGGTCAACGTGTCGCGGTTGCGCGGCAGACCATAGAAGTCCGGGCCATGGTGGCTGGCGAATCCTTCCAGTTTGTCCAGCGCGCCCGCCAGGTCGAAGGCCTGCGCATAAAGCGACATGGCGTGCAAGGCGCTATAGCACCCGGCACAACCGCAGCCATGTTCCTTCAAGCCGCGCGCGTGCGGAGCGCTGTCCGTGCCCAGGAAGAAACGCGGGCTGCCGCTCACCGCGGCCTCGACCAGCGCCGCCCGATGCACCTCGCGCTTGAGAATGGGCAGGCAGTAAAAATGCGGCCGCACCCCACCAGTGAAAATGGCATTACGGTTGTAAAGCAGGTGCTGCGGCGTAATGGTCGCGGCGACCGGCCCCTCCGCGTCGCGCACATAGTGCGCGCCTTCCTTGGTCGTGATGTGTTCGAAGACCACCTTCAATTCAGGGAAAGCCTTGCGCAGCGGCAGCATGACCTGATCGATGAACAAGGCTTCGCGGTCGAACACATCGGTGGCCGGATCGGTCACTTCGCCGTGTACCAACAACGGCATGCCTTGCTTTTGCAGGGCTTCCAGCGCCGGACGGCATTTACCCAGCAGATCCGTGACACCCGCCGCCGAGTTGGTGGTCGCGCCCGCCGGATACAGTTTCACGGCATGCACCAGTCCTGATTCGCTGGCACGCACGATTTCTTCCGCCGACGTATTGTCGGTGAGATACAGCGTCATCAAGGGCTTGAAGGCATTCGTCGCCACACCCGCGCTGGCCATGGCGGACAAAATGCGCTCGCGGTACGCCAAGGCTTGTTCCGTGGTGGTCACCGGCGGCTTCAGATTGGGCATGATGATGGCGCGGGCGAACTGGCGCGCGGTATCGCCGACCACGGCTTGCAGTGCCTCGCCATCGCGCAAGTGCAAGTGCCAGTCGTCGGGGCGCGTAATGGTCAGGAGCGCGGGCGTGGAGGTAGTCATAAGCTTCGGTTCTTCAATACAGCCGCGCACGGCGGTTCATGGTTTCGGCCCCGCCACGAGGTTGGCGGGGTAGCAAGGATGGTGGACGAATGCGCTTTCGTGGAAGGCTCTTCTTTTCCGACTTTACTGCGACAAGGGCATGCCGCGCTCGGCCAGTGCACAAAACATCGCACTGCCTAGCGGTATCACCGCGTCGTTGAAATCGAAGTGGGAATTATGCAGCGTGCAACCGGACTCGGCGCCGCCCTGCCCCAGCCGGAAGTACGCCCCCGGCCGGGCCTGCAGCATGAAAGAAAAGTCCTCCGACCCCATGGACGGTACCAGATCGCGCACCACGTTTTCCTTGCCTATCATCTCCGTGGCGATGTCGGCCACCAGATTGGCATGCTGGGGCGTGTTGAGCGTAGCCGGATAGATACGCTCGTATTGCACCTCGGCCGTCGCGCCGAACGCGCCGGCGATAGAGGTGGCCAGTTCCCGCATGCGCTTTTCCAGCAATTCCTGCACGGTCTTGCGGAAGGTGCGAGCGGTGCCGACCAGCTTGGCCTCGCGCGGGATCACGCTCATCGCACCCGGGTTGCCGGCCTGCATCGACCCGATGGACAACACCGCGGAGTCGAGCGGATTGACGTTGCGCGACACGATGGTCTGCAGCGCCGTGATCAAGTGCCCCGCCACCACCACCGGGTCTATGGTCTGGTAAGGATGGGCGCCATGCCCACCGCGGCCATTGATGGTGATTTCGAAGCGATCCGCCGCGGCCATCATGGGCCCTGGATTGATGCCGACCGAATTGGGCGGCAGGCCCGGCCAGTTGTGCAGCGCGTAGATCGCATCGCACGGAAACGTGTCGAACAGGCCGTCTTCCAGCATGGCCTTGGCGCCACCCCGCCCTTCTTCGGCCGGCTGGAAGATCAATACCGCGGTGCCGTCGAAATTGCGGGTCTGTGCCAGGTAGCGGGCCGCCCCCAGCAGCATGGTCGTATGGCCATCGTGGCCGCAACCGTGCATCAGGCCCTGCTTGGTGGAACGGTGGCCAAAGCTGTTGTCTTCGGTCATCGGCAGGGCATCCATGTCGGCGCGCAGGCCGATCATGCGGCCGCTGTCGCAGTTCTTGCCGCGGATCACCCCCACCACACCGGTCTTGCCGATGCCGCGATGGACTTCGATGCCCAAGGCTTCCAGGCCGCCTGCAACAATGCCCGACGTGCGTACTTCTTCAAAGCCCAATTCGGGATGTGCATGCAAATCCCTGCGTATCGCGGTCAATTCGTCGTGAAAAAGCCGGATCGATTCCAGTGGTGTGCGTGGGTACATGGATGAAGGTTACACAAATCCAAGTTGAAGAGATTCGAAGGTGATTTTAGTTGCTACAGACCATAAATGCCTTTGTCTTTGGTGCGCAGACACGTTATGCTCCGGCCGCAGGATTCATTTTTCCAACACTCAGAGAAGGAGAGCCGGATTATGGCCACCCCCTCCAAAACCGCTACTGCCCGCAAGCCGAATGCCGCGTTCATGAAGCCGCTGACCCCCAGCGCGGACCTGGCTGCTGTCATCGGCCCAGAGGCTGTGCCGCGTACCGAGGTCACCAAGAAGATTTGGGAATACATCAAGAAGCACAACCTGCAAGACGCCAGCAACAAGCGCAATATCAATGCTGACGACAAGCTGCGCCCGTTGTTTGGTAAGGACCAGGTGTCGATGTTCGAATTGACCAAGCTGGTCAATGCGCACTTGAAGTAAATCGCGGTACGCGAAAAAGCAGGAGTAGTGCACTGCATGCTGCCCGTTGCGCAGCTGCGGCACTCCTGCCGAACCGAATAAAAAAAATGGCTGGCATCGCGCCAGCCATTTTTCTTTTCGGCATTTGCCGCTATGCCTCACGTGTGTTGAATATCACGCGTAAGCCGCGGGGCCACGCCCTTCCAACAGGGCCAGCCAGCCCTTGATAAGGCGATAGAGCACCCACACGACGGTAGCCGCCACCCCTATCCATCCCAGGAAGATCAGTGTGGCAATGGCGCTGATGGCCAGCCACAGCAAGGCCCACCAGAACGTCCGCAGCAGCCAGTCGAAATGGCTGGCATAGAAGGTACCGGCGGTATCCGCGCGCTTGACGTACATCAGCACGACGCCCGCGATGGTGGCCAGGCAAAGTAGGCCACCGGTCAGAAAACCAAGCGCGAACAACCCGTATGCGACATGCGTCAGCGTGCGCAGATCGAGGCCGTTGGAGGTGACAGGGATCTGTGGGTCACTCACGATGCTGCTCCTTCGAAATAGTGCCGGACAATGTTACCCCACATCGAAAAGCACGCGAGCGTGGGGGCGGCGATGCCGATGCGACAGTTGTTATTTGCTGACGATCGTAAAGGAAAGGCTTGCATCGTCAGCGATTGTCTGCGATTCGCAATGGGTGCAAGCGGTATGCCGAACGCGGCCTCGTGCGTTGTGGCGCTTCGTTCGTGCCCGCACCGTAAAAATGAAGAAGGTCCCTGGTAAACCAGGGACCTTCTTTCTTCGGGCAAGCAGATAAACGAAGGTCTACCTGGTAAACCAGGTAGACCTTTTATCTTTGGCTCCAGAACCTCGGCCTATCGCGGACGCCGCATCGCCGCTTTTGTCGAGATTGGAGATACGAAGAGGGCCCCTGGTTTACCAGGGGCCCTCTCCTTCTAAACATCTTTGTGCGTCCATTGCGGAGCGCACAAAGACAAACCCCCGCTGGGGATACCAGCGGGGGTTTGAGCAATAAGAGCCTGACGATGACCTACTTTCACAGACGTCCGTCCACTATCATCGGCGCAAAGTCGTTTCACTGTCCTGTTCGGG